>Ga0209794_1000014_pt1 | contig 539085 bp, 465 predicted proteins | sample EBPBio232013_DNA_FD_185869 | JGI IMG/M metagenome (GOLD analysis project Ga0209794, IMG submission 185869) | Wastewater treatment Type I Accumulibacter community from EBPR Bioreactor in Madison, WI, USA - Reactor 1_5/23/2013_ DNA (SPAdes)... | ecosystem: Engineered > Bioreactor > EBPR >...
TTGACATGACTAATTCAAGTCAACCGATAATTGCTTCATTATCGGAGAGTATGCCTGATTCAACCCGATATTTTGAAACAAAAATTACGGGAGGTGGCGGAAAACTGATAATGATCACCCCCACAATTTATACCGGTGGAGTATTTCGTGAAGATGAGACAATCTCAAGAGATGAAAAAATCAATAAAACCATACACATGAAAAACCACAATCTGACCATCAATAACGGAGCAGATATAACTTTCAAAAATTCATCAAAATTGATTGTTGAAGATGGTAAACTCTCTGTCACAGGAACAGCGGGAAACAAATCCGTCCTCAATTTCGAATCGGTAAACTGGACAGCCAACAACGGTATTTTTGTTTACAGACAACCGGTTAAAATGAATTCTGTGGAGATAAAAAACGCAAATTGTGGACTCTACAGTCACATCAGTCCCGGCGATACACTGGATAATTTGACTGTAAATAACACAAATTATGGCATTAATCTATACTATAGTTATAATTACGGGCAAGACAGGACAGTGATCAAAAACAGCACAATAACAAATGCAAATCTCAGCGGACTGCACATGCTCGGATCGCGCCCGAGACTTCACGACAACTATTTTTCAAGTTCAAACGGTAAAGGTATCAATTTACTCACAGCATCCTCTCCAAAACTTGTGTTTTCAGATTCCGCTGATGGAAACAACAGATTTGAGAACATAAAGTATTCAATATACTCCCTTAATTCTCAACCGATACTGGGAAAAACCAACGGCAGTGAATATTTTGGTAACAACTGTTTTACAGGAGATGAGAAGAGTTTATGGGCAGTCAATGAGCCAACGGGTGCTGATTATGAGATAGAGGCTTATGGGAATGACTGGGGCGAATCAGAACCTGCCAAATTTCGGATTGATGCGCTTACTGAGATCACGGTTTTTACAGATGGTTACCACACAAATTGTTCAGGATCATGGTTAGGTGCCGGAAAAGGAGCTACCAGAGTATCGGGTACAAAATTCATGGAAAATGGTGACCCGGACAGTCTGAAGAATATACTATCAGAAGCAAAACAATTGATATCTGTTGGTATGAGAAGAGAAGCCAAAATGTTGCTCACTTCGATTATTACTGGTAATTGTGGTATTAACTTTAAAAAATCTGCTGTATCACTGCTACCGGAAAGTTATGAACCTGAAAGCATGAATGAACTGACTTCTGATCTCCTGACCATAAGAAACATAACCGGTTTGTTTAACTCGACAACGATGTTGTTAATGAACATTGATACGGATAATTTTACAAGCTATAAAAAGGATATTTTCCGGGGAAGCTCAAGTAAGATGCAGCAAGGTACCGGTGAGGATGAAATAATGATGATGGCTTTTAATCTATTGGTTGAAGAGAAATACAAAGCTTCAAACATACCCGATTCTGCGGGTGTAATTATTCCAATGCTCAACTTCCTGAACAACAGCTATCCCGCTTCTGCATATACAGAACAAGCCAACTTGTTGTATTCAACAGAAGCCCCTGAAAACACTATGTTGTCAAATGCCCCCGGTAAAGGCGGGACAGTTGCCACAACAGAGAGTAAGGAGAATTTATTCCAATATAAATTGTACAACAACTATCCAAATCCCTTTAACCCTGAAACAGTAATTCAGTATTCACTCAAAGAGAAGAGTATGGTTTCAATCACAATCCATGATATACTCGGTAAAAAGATACTTGAGAAGACTCTTGGAGAGATGAATTCCGGATTTTACGATTGGAAGTGGGAGGGGACAAATAAATATGGTGAAAAAGTATCAAGCGGTGTATATATTCTGACACTTGATGCAAAAAGTCTTGAAAGTGGTGCACACTTCAGGAATACCATAAAACTGATGTTAGCGAAATAAGGAGATTAAATAATGATGAACTGCGTTAAATCAATAATTATAACGGTGGTGCTCTGCACCACCGTCTATTCACAGTTGGATTCAGTCGTGTTTGTAAAGTGGGGGTGGCATATAAATACACCATTTCGTGTTTGTGATGATCAGAATGGGGACGGATATAACGACATTTTAATAGCAGATGTTGATAATGGAATTTCGAGTATTAAAATTTACCCCGGGGGTCCATCAATTGATACTATTCCATTATGGCAAGTAAAAATTGATTTTACTGGAGTAACTATTGACATAAACGGGGATGGGCATTTGGATATAGTTACTTTTCCATATGTGGGAGCAAGCCATCTGGCAGTTTATTATGGTGGTCCTCTGTTGGATACAATCCCTGATTATTTAATCCAGTTTCCTGTTCCCTCTACTGCAACGGGATGGATTGTAAATAGTGCGGGTTCAAAAATTGACATGAACGGGGATGGAATTGAGGAACTTGCATTTTGGTATGGTCAGTGGCCCAATGATACTCTCTATTTTTATGAAACAGGTTCAAAGTTCACGGGTGCACCAAAACAAAGATACGCAGGTGAATTGTTTAATCAAAAAATGGGACCGAAATTGATGTTTGGTGATTTAAATGGAGATGGATATTCTGATTTATGGATAGCATTGAATGATCCATCAGGTAATTATACCAAATCGAGATTTAATGTAATTTATGGTGATCCTGAATTTAGTCTGACAGAAAGATTCAGTTATCAGCATGACGGGACCGGTTACATAATGGACGGATTAACTATTGTTTCAAGGATAATCTCAGATTTTAACGGTGATGGAAAGGATGACTGGCTTAATCCAAACAATGGACAGTATATCTACTTTTATGGTAATATGGTTAACAGTGGTGGTTATCCACCAACTGAGTTTCCAACTGCGTACAGAGGACTAAATACACAGGACAGGGGAGAACCTAATGGTTTTAATATGAATATAGGTGATGTAAATGGTGACGGGATAAAGGATCTGATGCTCGGTATTGGTTATGCTGCACAATGGCTGTGGCTTGGAGGAAAGCCCACTGTTGATAACATCGCCAACATAAAGTTTAATGGAGCCACAGGAAGGGGATTTGTGGGAGATGTAACAGGAGATGGAGTTGATGATTTAGCACTTGTATATGATTATGACGGTAATTCTACGGGATACGGCTATGCAGTAATAGTGGCGGGAGACAGGAATCTGGTATCTGTCCAGGATAATAATCCCTCTTCAGTTCCTTCATCTTTGAAGTTGGAAGCCTACCCCAACCCGTTTAATCCGACAACCAAAATAAAGTACACACTTACTACAACGGGTTCAGTGACACTTTCGATAGTCAGTGTATCAGGAGAACTGATTGAGAAACGGGAATTGGGAGAGCGACTTCCCGGCAGCTATGAAGAAGAAATAAACCTTGGTTCGAAAAACGCTGCATCGGGAATCTATATTGCAGAGATTACCCTGAATTCAGGCTCTGAGGTGAAAAAGGAGAGAGTGAAACTTCAACTATTAAAGTAGCGAAGTAGCGGAGTAACGAAGTAACGGAGAATCATCTTAATAAAAAGGCTGCCCGCTGTAATTATCGGGCAGCCTTTTTTTTGTATTATGGCAACACATATTTTGACTTTAATTTATAGCCAATATTTTTACAATATTCAGTAAAACTAAATGTAAAAAAAATATTTTTTTCCCCTCTTGACTTTAAATAAAATTATGTTTACATTAAATAAACCTATTTATAATTTATTCCCGGAGCAAACGGAAACAAGCCCATACTAAAAAAGAAGAGTAAAATTCTCTTCCGGTTATTAAGAATCAACCTTTTCAGGGTGTTATCAGGGATAACTCCATTTTTCACATCTCTCTTCCCACCCCGGTTAAGCGCACCAGGCAAAAAAATAGTTTACTTTACCATTTAGCTTATCAATTATTGGCAGGACTCATTGTCCGGAAATTCATAAATTAATCTAGAGATTAATATGAAAAAGATATCCCTATTTATATTACTAACCGTTATTATTACCCCCCCCCCCATATTTATGCACAACCAGGGAAAACAATGTTTCCCTTCATCTCCTTTTTTGATCATTATGTGAATGCAAGAATGGGTGTTGAGCCATGGGGTGGTAACTCGAATACTGTTTATAATCAGGTGAATGATGTTTATAATCAGATGAAGACAGCCGGATTTACACACACCGTGACATTGTTGGACTATTATTCTTCAAATACAAACAATAACCCCGGAATAAAGATATATGACAGGCACATTGAGTGGTCATCAATAAGTTTTCTCCCTCTCAGCGGAAGCCACAAACCCGGAGAGTATATCTTATCGCAGGGGCAGGAAGAGAACAATTATTCCTTCGAAATTGGTGACTATAGCGGTATTACTGAAGACTGTCTGACAAAAGATTACAATTTTGGATTTTATCCCAACGGCGGATCTCAGAGTAGTGTCTGGTTTATGAACAATCATTCAAGTCTGATGCCGGCATTCATTGGGAACAATTTTACGGGAGTTGCAATAGGTGACGAGGACAATAATACAGACTTAATAAAAGTCCGTCGAGCGACACCCCAAGCAACAGGAGGCGGTTACATGGTATATGGAATTGTGAACAGGATGATGTTTACTCGCGACCGACAACATTATATGAAGATCAAGGCTAAGCTTGACCTTAATAACATGCCACCTGAAACCCCAGTTTTTACTGTGAAAGTAAAGATTAAAGAATTCGTGTATAGTACAAATTTCGCACAGGCAGGAAAGCAGAACATCAATCTCGCAGATACATTTAGTATTCCCGGTGATTCGCCACCGGATGTTGATTTCTTAATGCCCGTTCTTCGAAGTGCATTTACATCTCCCGGTTCGTATGAGTGGATCGAGATTACTCATCCTGATTTCCGCCGTAATAATAATTTCAACGAAGTTGGAAAGGAAATTGAGATCGGGATCTTCTTTGAGAACAATATTGGAGTAAATATTGATAAAATCGTAATACAAGACCAGGATTACAGAGAATATGCAGCTAACGCAACACTAAGGGGAGTGATTGAAGCCGCAATCAACCAAAAAATTAATTCATTCATTAGCAATCCCATGTTCGAATCAAATTATTACGACGAACCCTATATGCTGACGGGTAGGGTACGGAGGGATTATCAGAATATCCTTCGTACCGGTGCAGACAGGGAGAGAATGGACTTGAACGGTGCAACAGGCGGTGCTTGGAAGTGGAACCTATGGTTTGACCGGGAGAAGGTGTCTGTCAATTCCTTCTACAGGCATTCGCTGCTTTACGACTGGTATCCGTTGCAAAGAATGATTCCAAGGGGTTCAGGTGATCCGGAAAAACAGGCACGCCTTCAGCAGGCATTTGACGAAATGATAGTTTATAGAGGGGAACCCGTTTTAAAAGGTAGTGATCACTCTATGGACCAGATGCAACACATGGGTTATATTCCTGCCTTGGAGGCATCTCAGAATTTTACTTTAAATGATTTAAGCGATGATATCCCATTGTTTCATACAATCCAGGTAGCTGCCTCAAGAATAATAGAACGCAATGCAGGATCATTCAGATACATTCCCAAAGATGATAAGTTGCGAGCACCATCCCGTGAAGAAATCCATACAATGGGTAATCTTGCGATCGCATACGGAGCAAAGGGACTTATGTTTTATATGGTCCCAACGAGGATACCAAATATTCCGTCTGAGGATGGTTCAAAGGTAGAAGCAACTTATGGATTATTTGATGATGTGATCAATGTATATAATGATGACGAGAATGCTCCCGTCTGTAAAATAGGGGGTGGGCTGCAACAGGTTGGAAATTACAGATATTTTGCTGTAAAAGAGTTTACAGAAAAAATAAGTGGAATCGAAAATTTCATTCTGAGAAGTTCTTGGGTGAATGGTTATAGTGCGGCAAACCCCTCGCACAGGGTATCAGGAAATCAATGGATCAATGGGATAAGCAGCAAAAAAACGGAAACGGGTGAGGCAGATCCTATATCATATATTGAAGCAGGACTATTCAAATACACCACTGGAAGCACCCAAAGTACGGTTTCAATAATTCCCGACACAATACTATTATATTTGGTAAACAGATTTTGTGATGATGACGACACAAACATAAATACAACAGTCCAAAGAGACATCACGGTCAAGTTGAACGATGTCGGTCTATCTTATAATAACTACAGCGTAATAAACCTGAGCGAACCTACACATCCGATTGTCGCCAGTTTGTCTGAAGGAATGCTGGCTGAAAACAGAAGTTTTACGATCTCTCTTTCAGGAGGGGAAGGATGCATGTTAATGATAACGCCAACCATATATACGGGTGGTGAATTCAGAGAAGATGAGACGATCTATAAAAATGAAGTCATAAAGAAGACACTTCATATGAAGAATCATAAACTTACGGTTGCAAACGGGGTCTCTCTCGAATTTCAAAATTCATCGAAACTAATCGTCGAAGATGGTCAACTTGTCATTGGCGACAGTGTAAATACAAATATTGTCCTCGACTTCAAAGAGAAAAACTGGACTGCAAATAATGGTGTGTTCTGTTACAGATCACCTGTTAGAATAAAGAATGCAACGATTAAAAACGCAAGCTGTGGTTTATACAGTCATATCAGCCCCGGTGATATTATTGACGGACTAAAAACAGAAGACACCCATACAGGGATAAGTCTATATTACAGTTACAATTATGGTGTCGATAATACCGTCATAAGAAATTCGCTTATCACGAACAGTCAACTATGGGGAATAACCATGGTAGGTTCAAAACCGGTATTGCACGATAACACATTTCATAATAGTAGTCTGTCAGGAATCGGAGTGAGGGCACTATCCGGTTCAAAACCTCAACTGCTCGATACACTGTTGGGTGATGGTAACAACAAATTTGAGAATCTGGGAACATCAATATCCTCACTGAACTCTGAGGTACTGCTTGGTAGAGTAGAGGAATATGGATTTTTCGGCAGGAATTGCTTCCTGGGTGATCTCACAAGTTTGGAATTAAAATCAGAAGACTACGGCGAAACCGTGGAGATAGATGCTTATGGAAATGACTGGGAATCTGAATCACCGGATAAATTTAGAATAACAATTGAAGGCAACTATTATGTTCACACTGCGGGTTACAATAATTATTGCAGTCAAGAACAGAACAAAATGGCAAAGGACAATGGTAGTAATACAAATAAGACCAACTCTATAGAATCTGACAGTATCAAAACGATATTTATTCAGGTACAAAATCTTATAAATACCGGGGAACTCAGGCTTGCAAGAGAGTTGATCGATGGATTGGTTTCAGGCGAAACATCCACCTCAATCAAAAAGAAAGCAGTAAGATTATTACCGCGTACTTATGAGGCATCTGAAATTCAGGATTTGATAACCGGTCTCCTAAGGATCAGGCAGACAGGAAATCTCTTTAAATCAACAACAATGCTCTTAATGAACATTGACACGGAAAACATGGCTGCATACAAACAGGAAATTCTGAATTCAAGCAGCAACAAGATGAACGGAGCCGGGGATAACAGTGAACAAGTTATGATGATCTACAACAGTCTCCTTGAAGAGAAATACAAATCATCGGGTTTGATAGATACTGCCGGGAAGGTAACTCCAATGCTTACTTATCTTAATAGTAATTTCCCGACATCTGAATACACAAGATCAGCAAACCTGTTGTTTAGTGATATCCCGAATAACTCCCCAATGAACGGAGTATTGAGCAAACAGCAACCAAGTGATTCGAAGCCTGAAAGCGTAATTTATGAATACAAGTTGTTCAACAATTACCCGAACCCATTCAATCCGGAAACAGTCGTTGAGTATTCTGTAAAAGAGAAAAGCAATGTCACTTTGTCAATTTATGATATACTGGGAAGGAAAATCCATGAGGTTGAAGTACCCGGGATCAACAGTGGCAGATACGAGATGAAATGGCAGGGGACAAATAAATATGGAGAAAAAGTCTCCAGTGGTGTGTATATACTGGAGATGCGTGCAAAAAGTTTGGAATCGACCACAGAATACAGAAGCAGCATAAAACTGCTTTTGACAAAGTAAGGAGTCAGTTAATTGAGAAAGACATTATATTTAACCTTGCTGATACAATTCTTGCTCAGTCTTTCGGTGGATGCCCAGTTAACCAGAATAGTCTTCAAAAAATGGGGTATCTACACCAGAATGTTGGGAATCAAAGCCGGGGACCAGAATGGAGACGGAATCAACGACTTTTGGCTTGCGGATCACGATTCAACAGGACAGGGATATCTCGAACTTTATTACGGTGGTGATCCTATCGATACAGTACCAAAAATGAGATTAAAATGCTCCGCAAATAGTCATGCTATACACGCAACATCTTTGGAACTAAATGGAGATCAATATCTCGATTTGATATTATATGAGACAACCAAACCCCTGCCCGCCAAATTCAAAATATATTTTGGCGGACCTCTACTCGACACCATACCAGACAAGGAAATGCCGTTTGCCGATACTCTTTGGATGTTCGCATTAGTTTATAATTCCACAAACAACTGGATAGATTTTGATGGTGATGGGAAGCAGGAACTTGCTTTACGATACGAATATTTTTTAGATGATGTGCACAGACCTTTCATTTCGTTCTACAAGACAGGTTCGGAATTCACCGGCGTACCTCACAAAATTTGTTACCTTGATACATTTTATTATAGTTCAGATTACTCTCATTATCAAATGGGCGATTTAAATGGTGATGGTTGTACAGATATTTTTGAACATGCCACTGATCCATATAACCCCAATAACAGTAAACTTCATGTCATATACGGGAATCCGGCTTTCAATTTTGATGATCATTTTGTATTTGACTATCACAACGATTCAACGGATTTTGGTCAATTGACAGATATATTGCCCGACATGGACGGTGACGGCAAAGATGATTTCCTCCATTTAGACAGGACAAACCAATACCCCTATTGGATTGACAGAAAGATTACAACAGGTGGTTACCCTCCGTTTGAACATAAACTCGCCTGGCGGGGCTTCAACAGTCAGGAGGTTGGGCCCGCATCTACAAGGCCACTACCAAGCCCGGGCGATTTTAATGGTGACGGTAAACCGGAGTTCCTTCGGAGTTTGGGTTACAGTGAATGGCTCTGGCTGGGAGGAAATCCAAGAAATTCCGATATGGCTGCAGATCAAAAGTTCTACGGCTATAATGGTCGCGGAATGATTGGAGATGTCACTGGTGACGGAGTCGATGATTTTATCACATCAACCATAACCAATCCGTCAATTATTGAACCCGGTTTTGCTGTAATATTTGCCGGAGACAGAACATTTGTTTCTGTTAATGATGGAGAGGAACCAACCGTACCCAAAACAATCAAAGTTGAAGCATTTCCCAACCCTTTTAATCCGTCAACAAGGGTAAGATTTACTGTTCCGACAGCCGGAGTAGTAACTTTAACAATCTTCTCGTTGTCCGGGGAGGAACTGGAAAAGCGGGAACTTGGAGAGCGACTTCCCGGCAGTTATGAAGAAGAGCTAAACCTCGGTTCGAAAAACGCTGCATCGGGGGTCTATTTTGCAGAGATTACCCTGAAATCAGGCTCTGAGGTGAAAAAGGAGAGAGTAAAGCTTCAACTATTGAAGTAGCAGAGTAGCGAAGTATCAAAGTAGCATCATAAATTTAAGGCTGCCCTTTGTAATTATCGGGCAGCCTTTTTTTTGTTAAAGTCATTTAGAGAGGAAGAGGAGATTCAGATTGCCTCCCGGGATAAGATTTTCCTGCGGTATAAAATTATCCGGCATCAGGTTGTTTTCGAGATACAAGCCGGGAGTTTCATTTTTGTCGGCTCTTTTCACTGTAAGCGACAGATTACAATTCCTGAACTTCCGTGAAGCCTTGAACCCGTTCCAGTAAGAAGGAAGTGCGGGGGATATTGCAATTCCTGTAAAGCGGGGTTGAAATCCGATTATGTAGTCCATACCAATCCGGAGCATCCAGACGGCGGTTCCTGTAAGCCATGAATGGCTCGCCTGTCCCTCGGTCGGGTGGTCAGGACTCGTTATATACTCTGCGAAGACATAGGGTTCGACTTCATAAATGTCGATTCTCTCAGAGGAATTTGAGGGGAGCATCCTTTTGTAGATGTCCACTGCTGAGTCTATATCGCCTGCATATATTGAAGCCATTACAAACCAGGAGGAAGCATGGTTAAATATTGCTCCGTTCTCTTTTTTACCCGGTACACATCTGCTGATTAAGCCGGTATTTTCCTCCACTTTTGTGTAGGAGGGCCAGCAAATCTGAATTCCGTTTGGACGGAGCAGTTGTTTTTTTACTGATTCAATACACTTTTTCGCTCTCTCTTCGGGAGCCATTCCCGAGATGACAGCCCATGACTGTGAGTTTATAAAAATCTTGCCCTGTTCACTTTTATGAGTGCCGAGAGGTTCCATAAAATCGTTGAAGGCTCTGATATACCATTCACCATCCCATGCAACTTCATTAATAAGTTTTTCCATGTGAACAAAAGCAGTACTCCACTGTTTGATTCTTTCCTGATCATTTCTTAAACCAAGAAGGGGGAGAGCTTTTTTTATCACATAACCGAGGAAGAAGGCACCCCAGATGGTTTCGCCCTTTCCGCGCGGACCTACCTTATCGAGGGTATCGTTCCAGTCACCGTTCATGATTTTGGGGAGGCCCCTTTCACTTACAGCCGATATAGCAAAATCAAGTGCTCTCGCGGTATGTTCATAAACAGTGGCTTCGCCTTCATCATGGAATTTAACCACTTCATCGAGAATTGAAAAATCGCCTGTCTCGTTGAGGTATTCAGTTACTCCGAAAGGAATCCATAGGGGAGTGTCGGAGTGATTTGTTTTTTCTCCCCATTCAGTAATCTTAAAAAAGTTGTGAAGGGTTGAACCGTCGTTAAACTGGTATTTTAAGGCGTTTAGAATTCTGGCTTTAACCCGTCCCGGTTCGGGGAGGAGCATGCCAAGAATGTCCTGGAACTGATCCCTGATACCGTTTCCGAAGAGGAGGCCGCCGTGATAATATCCTGAATTTCGTGCCATGTCGAAAGTAACAGCTGCCTGATATTGATTCCAGACATTGAGCGAAGCGTTCAGTTTTTCATCAGGAGTTTCTACAGAAAAATGGCAGAGATAGTTTGTCCAGTATTCTTTTACTTCAGCGAGGAGGGAATCGATCTTATTGATATCCTTGAGAGCTGACCACTTAAGTTCGTTGTATTTGAACTCCGAATCCGACTCGTTTTTAGGAGCAACACCCATGATTATTGCAAATTCAACTGATTCACCCGGCTTCAGAGAAATTCTGTTTTGAAGTGCTGCCACAGGATCACCGGCTGTAATTTCGGTGTTGAACATTTCACCTCTCTCCACCGCTTCGGGATTGGCTTCAGAACGCCACCTGCCTATGAACTTATCCAGACTTCCATCGAACCCTGTAACAGGCAGGGTAGAGGTGAAGAGGAGATCATATTTCCAGTCGAGATTTGGCTGTTCCACGCTGACTTTTTTATTGAGTACCCAGTATCTGCGGGTGGCAACGAGTGTGTCATGTTTTTTGTCGAAGTGAATATCGGTGAAATGCTTGTCATTTGGCTGGTTGATTATATCGTTGAGGGCATTTCCCATCATAAGTTCTGCGAATGAGTAAATCTCCAGATTTCTCGTTTCGTTAGAAAGATTTTTAAGGGAGATCCGCCACACTTCGGCATTAATCTCGCGGGGAACAAAGTATGTTATATTGCCTTCGATTTCTGAAACCACTGTTTTTATTGAAGTGTAACCCTGACCGTGCCGGCACTCGTAGAGGTCATATTTTCTCTCGATTGTCGGTGCCCAGCTAAGTGAGTGGTACTCACCTGATTTTGCATCTTTAACCATGACATACCTGCCGGGTCTGTCCCACGGGAGGCAGTTGTAACGCATTCTGGTAAGTCTGTTGTCACGGGGTGTTTCAAGGAAGGAAAAACCTCCGCCCGTATGTGAAATCATCCCGGCAAAGTCCTTGTTCCACATATAGTTAAACCATGGTCTTGGAGTGCGGGGATCGGTAATTACAAATTCGCGGTAATCGTCTGTATAGTAGCCGTATTTATTTTTTATCATTTTTATGTCAATTAATATTTTAACAAATAGGTTTTAAGTTTTTTAGCACCAATCTTGACGGATAATTCATTAGGCACCGTCAAATTTTTGTTTTCCAGAATTTCCTCTTCAAGTGTCGTTCTTGAGACATGTTTTGGAGGAATTCCGAACGAAATTTTACCCGAGATTCCTTCTTCGGTCGGGTTATAGACTCTTATTACGAACTCGCCGTCTTCTTCCGATTCCGCCCTTTTGAAACAACTGAATATCAGGTTTCCAGGCTCGATCTTTATGAACGACATTGTAGAGGGCATCGTACCGTTTGCTTTGGAGCTGACAACAGCCGAAAGGGGAAGATTGTATTTCAGAGCTTCAGGATAAACATTTCCATCCGACCAGTCGCCTTTAAAGGGATAGAATGCCAGCTCGAAAGATTGTTTGCCAAGGCATTGTGAACCCTTTAATTCGGAGTAATCTTTCACAGAGCTGGGAGAAATTATGTAGTTGAATGACCTCAGTAGTGTAATTGCTATTGTGTTCTGGGTATCGGGGAGGATTTCGTATTCTTTCAGACCCTTGGTGAAGATCGCAGCACCGTTTCTTCCGTCTGAAACCGCCATAAACTGATGCATCGGGAAGTCGTACATCGGTTGTTCTATCCAGTTGCTTGTGTCGGGTCTCTCAACACTTCTTTCAACTACATCGAACTGTCCTTCACCGTAGTGGGTTTTAATTTTCAAACCGGTGGGGAAAAGGAGTCTAAGGCGATGACTCTCGGCTTTGTTATTAACATCCACCTTGATTTCGACTTTTTTGGCACCCTTTTCGAGAGTAACATTCAGCTTTATTGGTACCACCGTAAAGTCGGGATTTCTGCCATGCCTCTGTTTCAGATTTGTGGGGAGGGAGAGATACTGCCTGATCTGCACGGTTGCAGAATGAGGTGAGTTTTCGATCAGTTTTACTCTGGCTTTTGACTCATCGGTTGTGACAAAAGGAGGGAGAGGTTTGTTAACCCATGCGTGTCCGCCTTCACCTTCGTCATAAATATTGCCGAGATTGTTGTAATAGAATCCCGTTTCTTTGTGGAACACATTAAAGGTACCGTTGTCGTTAAAAGTGACCTGCAGGTGCTCGTTGTCAAGCTTTGTTTTTTTCTTTTTACCCGTTGCAATAAATTCCGATTCAAGCGGCAAGAAAGAATCGGGAACGACAGCATAGGATGTGTAGCCGAGAGGAGCAATATTGGTTAGTGAAACCAGCACTTCATACCTTTTTGTTTTAAGATACATCGGTCTGTTGATCATTTGTTCGAGAACGGGTTCGACATCATATTCCTCGAGAATGGAGAGGGAAAGACTTTCGCCGTTTTCATCGATGATTTTTAATGATCCTGCAATTGCCCTGTCTGGAATATCGATCATCAATCTCATGGTTTCGTTTCTCAGGTATGAAGTCGGATTGAAAACAGTAAGAAACTGAGGATAGTCGGGATGAGCATATTTCTCGAGTTTTCCCGAATGGTCGATGTTTTTAATAAAATATTTGCATGCCCGTTCAAAGACACCCGTTGAAATTTCTTCGACCTGTTTGTAGCGTGACATCATGTCATCGTGGATTGCATCAAGTGAGCATCCGCCGATGGAGTCGTGGGCTGAGTTTTGAACAAGATAATTCCAGGCGATATCGAGATATTTGTGGTTTATGTCATTCCCCAGCATTCCTGAGAATGAGTTGAAAGGTTCTGCATAAAACTGAAGGAAATTTTCCACCTCAAAATTGCGTTGTTTCAGATACATCCTTGCACTGGTTGTGTAGCCGTACATATTTCCACTTCTCGCGTCGTACTGAGCGCTTCTTCTTTCACCCGTAACAAAGGCTGCCTTTTCCTCATCAAATGATTCAGCGAGGGCAGCGGCGTAATCTTCGAGAGTGGAGTGGATAACATTAATTTCCGGGAATTCCTTTTTAATGTCTTCGATAATTTTGACGGTTTTTTCATTCGGACCTGATGAATCGTGACCTTCCATCCAGATCACATGCGGTGTTGTGAAATCATCCGCCTGACGGTTAACAATGTCCTCTACAGAAGGTCTCACATTTTCGGGGTAGTAGTGATCAGGGTATTCTGCCATGAAGAAATCTTCATTATAGAGCTTTTCATCGGCAAAATGGAACAGAACTCCACCCTTGTTCCATGGATGTTCAACATCGTAGGGGGTTTCGTTGTGAACAACGGTTCGGTAGATATAGAAGTAAAAATTATACCGCGGCATGGTTGAAAATCTTGATGCGAGGGCTGTGGTCCCATCTGCACCTTCCCAGACAAACTCTGCCTTAGGTGACTCAAGGGAGTTAATTCCTCGATAGAACATGATGAGTTCTATTCCGAATTCTTTGTAAATCTGGGGAAGCTGGGAGATTTGTCCCCATGAGAAAGGGGAGTAGCCGATTTTGGAGACACCACCGTGCTCCCTGCATATTTTATGACCGATCAGCAGGTTCCTTACGAGGTTCTCTCCACCAACCTGAAACTGCTCGGGAAGGATGAACCAGGGACCGATAAGCAGCCGTTTTTCTTCAACCAGTTTTACGAATCTCTCTTTCATCTGAGGCTTTATTTCGAGGTAATCAGTGATCACAATGGACTGACTGTCGAGATGAAATGCACGGTAGTCGGGGTTGTTTTCAAGAATCTCAATCACTTTGTCGATCATGTCAACGAGCATCTGCCTGTTTCTTTGGAAAGGAAAGCGCCACTCTCTGTCCCAGTGGGTATTGGAGATTACATGAAAGACTTTATTTTTCAGGTGGTCATCAAACTTTGACATAACTTCTCAAATATGATTTAGAAAAAGATGTTTTTTAAAGATTACTTCGGGAATGCCTCCATTGGCAATAAAAGTTGCAGCAGAGAGATTGTGGCCCGCGGTTTGAGCAAAAGGCACAGCAATTGCAATTCCGATTCCCGCGGCACGAATAGCGAGGTTCCCGCTTTCCGAATCCTCAAATCCGAGGACCTGATCGAATTTCCCGACAGGTACAGAAAGTTTATGCAGGGCAATCGAATAAAGATCACGATAAGGTTTCAGCCTTATCTCACTTGAATCGGAGGCGGTGATTACCGCATCATAAAACTGATTGTGATCGGTGAAAAGAGATGACAATTCAGCGATCTCAGCGGGACTCAGTCCCGTCTCAGACAGTTGCTCACGAAAAACTTCGAAAACCTGATTAAGGACTATGTCAGCTTCATATTTTATCGAAGAGGTGACAACTGCTATCTTCACAGGTGAGTGCTCAAATTTTGCTGCCAGATGCTGTAGAAATCCAATTTCAGACTCGATATCCAGCATGGAATCACTCAGGATTCCAAAATTCTTTATCAGATAATTTTTTAATGCGGGGATTTTACCTTTTAGTTTCCCCTTTAAAAGTAGCAACAGAAACAAAGCACCGGGCATCGGTTCAATCAGGTGTCTGCCCAAGGGGAGGCTGAGTTCTTTAATTATCTGCGCACAGTTGCCCTCGGAGATGATGGCAAGAATTTCGTGGTAACGGGCATAGTAGATATCAATTGCTGCTCTTACAACTTCGTGCTCGGTTTCAATTCTGAACTCATTAAGGTTGTGGGCAGTCAACGATTGAAGTTCGGGAGAGTTCTCAAAAAATGCAGCTCCCTTTTTTGCAATGACTGAGATTTCAGCCGCTTCGTGAAGATTATTTAGTCCGAGGGAAACGAGATTGTTTTTTACCTCGGCAATTCTGTTTGGATCCTTTCCGAAACAGATGGTTCTTACGGCAGCCTTGATAAAAGCCCTTTTGAGCTGTTCGATGTTTATATCGTCACGGTAGGTTTTGATAAGGTATTCTACATGTTTTGTGGTACTGTTCCCGATAATGTGAGGGTAGTCGTGTTCCTCATTGAGCCCGTGCCATTCCTCTTTGGACATCCTTCCGGTAATCTGTCTTACCATAAATTCGAGGGAGTGAATGCAGAGAACTTCTGTTGTAGTGGTAGTGCCATCCATATCCATCACGACAGCAGTAATATCTTCCACATGTTTGAGTTTTTTTGCCAGAGGAACAATTTCAAAATGAGGGAAAATGTATCCCGGATTTTCGATCATGGCAAAATCGTCACCCATTCCGTTGTAAAGAAAGGGGATTTCTGATTTTTCAATATATTTAATTGACATGGTTTTAATTCTTCTTTTTTTGAAGCAGGATTTCAATACCCGCGTTTAATAATGTCTCCGGTTCATCCGGACTGTCCCCCTCGGCATAAAACCTCAGCAATGGTTCGGTCTCGGAGCTTCTGATCAGGAGCCATCTGGAAGTGCCGTCCAGCCTTAGTTTCATTCCGTTTACAACCCCTGTAGTCGAGTGGAAAAGGGAAGTACCGGTGATTTCAAATCCCGCCAACTCCGTTGGCGTTGATTCCACCAGCCTGGGAAGCAATTCCATTCTGTCATCTTCAGTATAGGAAAAGTCGATTCGTTTATAATTTATTTCACCGAATTTTTCCCGCTTTGCCTTGACGAAATCACTTAATTTATTGTAATCTGAATCAGCAAGCATCTCGAGCATCAGCATGGCAAAAAGGATACCGTCCCTCTCGGGGATATGGCTTGTGATTCCAAATCCACCACTCTCTTCGAATCCCATCGCAACCCCGCCGGCGAGCATCTCCTCGGTGATATACTTGAAGCCGACCTGCACTTCCCTTATTTTTCTGGTGGGGGATTCAAGTGCGAATAATTTGTCGGTCACGGAGACTGTCTTCACTATATCGCCGTCTTCCGAGCCTGTTTCGAGCAGATAGTCTGTAAAGAGGAGGATGGTTTCCTGAGCACTCAGCCATTCACCATTCTCCATTACAAAGGCAACCCTGTCGGCATCTCCGTCGGTTGCGATACCAAATGCGTAATCACCCTTCAGGATTGCTTCTTTAAGAGGGGTAAGATTCTGATCTATCGGTTCGGGTGATCTGCCGTTAAAGTCGGGATCAGGTTCACCAAAAATGGTTTCACACTCAATCTTTTGTCTTTGCAACAGAGTCTGAATGAGGGTTCCGCCTGCTCCACCCATAGAGTCGATCAGTACTTTTAATTTTTTCTTTCTTGCACTTTTGAAATCTATTCTCTCAACAAGAGCGAGTATATAATCTTCAAGTATGTCAATAGTTGCAAGATTATCAGAAGACTGGATCAAATTGTAATTGATGAAAGATTCTACTCTCTTTGTATTTTCGGTAAGGAAGGGACCGCCATAATGTCCCTTGAATTTTACGCCGCTGAAATTTGCAGGATTATGACTCGCAGTAATCATCACTCCGGCATTAAAACCCCCTTTTTTCACAGCATAGGAGAGGACAGGCGTGGGAGTAATCTTATCGCTCAGAGTAACTTTTATTCTGTTTCCTGCCAAAACTCTTGCGAAGAGAGTTGCATACTGTTTCGAGTTTTTTCTGCCGTCATATCCGACGACAACCGAGGGGGAAATAATTTTATGCACGGTCGAAAGCAAATAATCGGCAAACGCCTGAGCCACTTCTGCAATCGACTTGTTATTTACTTCCTCGTCGATTATCCCTCGCCAGCCATCAGTTCCAAAAGTTATCTTTTTTGAAGTCATATTAAATTCTATTTGTTAAAGATCATTTTAATTGTTTTTCTTTCACTACCTGCGGTCAGGTTGAAGAAATAAATTCCGGATGAAAGTTCTGAACCGTTGAATCTGACAGAATGAAATCCCGATTCAAATTCTCCGTTCAACAAGACTGCAATTTCCCTCCCCATTACATCATAGACTTTCCCGGAAACGAAGCTTTTTTGGGGAAGTGTAAATGAAATCACTGTTTCCGGGTTGAAAGGATTGGGATAATTTTGCTGCAGCGTAAAATGTTCAGGGTTACCTGTCTCATTTTCAATTCCTGTGAAAGTTCCATTGAACTGCAGATTATCAAAATAGACAGATCCCTGATTGTCGGCGATGTCTGTTTGCTCGAGGACAAATCCCTTAAACTGTGTATTTCCTGCGGAGTTGTCGAACGGGATGCTGAAAAACCTCCAACCATAAAAGTTGATTCTTCCCATATCCATCAGGATTTCAGAAGAATTTTCGAGAATCATCGAAAGTTTGCAGTTGTTCAGCTCACCGAATATCCATATTCCGACAGTGGAATTCCCGGTCGGAAGCAGGTGCCCGGTCGATTTCTTAAGGACGATTTTGCCGTTTTCAGTTCCGGTAAACTTGAATCCGAGTTTTCCGGCAAAGATTCCGCCCTTCTTCTTTTCAGAAGTAATGCTGAAATTTGTTACAGAGGTATCCACACCGGTGGTACCAGCCGTTTGAAGGGGATTTCCCCATGTTGAGTAGCCCTCGAACCTGTCAACAATGTTCCCGTCGGCATAATTTACAATTGGTACATAAAAATTGATATCGAAATCCTGTGGCAATCTGTTACCGACTCTGTCGCTGATATTATTGTTCAACTTGAGGAGATAGAATTTACCTCCTGTGAGATTTGATACAGTTTTGAACGAGAGTCTGCCATAATTCTCATCCCATGTAAAAGACATCGTCGAGAGGGGGATATTATTGTTCACACCATCGCTCAATGATATGTTTTGCGAGTAGTTGGCAATCTCTTCGTTGAAGACAATCATCATCTCAGCGAATGTGCCGACATCGGAGCCTGCGGGATAATATTTAATAATCTGTGGAGGGTCATTGTCAGGCATTGAGGTTGTGAAATTCAGGAAGAAGGGGTCTCCTGCTGTTCCGTTTCCATCTCCGTCGAGCGGAGTTCCATATATATTCTTTGCTGTTGTATCAACTTTCAAGGTATAAACTGTATTGAAACTCCAAAGTCCTTTTGGGGTAACCACTGCTTCAAAAGCTGAAGGAAATGAAACTGTGAAAGTATCGGCAGGGGAGACCGAAATTGCATTTTTGACAGAAGTTGTGTCCATCTGAAGATTAAATGTCAGGCGAACCGGGTTGAAGACCTTAAAATCATTACTTCCGTTCAAGGGAAATGAAGAAGTAATTTTTGGCGCGATGCTTTGAATAAGTGATAAAACGCCCTGACGAATATTTTGGATATCATTATCGACAAATTTTTGTCCGGGGCAATCTGTTGCGCATCCGGCTCTGTGACCGGAAATGTTATTGATTGTCAACCCTGATGATGCGTGAAAAGAGGTTCCGAGAGGATTTATCGTCCTCTGGTCGGCTTTCCATGCAAGAATTTTTGTCAGGGAAGCCTGAAGTGCTGCTGAAGGCGAAACAGTCGTATAGGTACCGAGCATTGAAACTCCCATGGTACCGCCGTTGTAACCGCAAAAATGGGCACCTACAACATTGTCACCACCACCTCTGCCCTCATATATTACGCCCGTAGGAGCAACAAGATAATTGTAACCGATATCGCACCAGCCGTTGCTGGCAGTATGATACTGATAAATCGCTCTAACTGCTGCTGTCCAGTCGGTGATGTTATTATTGTCATCAGTATGGTGAATGATAAGATGCGTCACATTGGTTGAGGAAGCACCACAGTTGCTGCTTTGCCCGATTGGACATCCCCATGCTGTTCTGCTGACTACAGGTGGCTTGGGATATGTATCCTGTGTCAGTGAAACTTCAGGTTCAACGGGATTCGAAATTCCCGGATTGATAAAAACGAGTTCGACCCCTGTGATCTCAACACCTGCAGCTTCTGCAATTACAGTAACTTTAACAGATTTACTCGTAGGTTTTGCAAAATAAAGAGGAGTTAGAATCATGGTTTTGGAAATTATTGGATCACCATCCTCATTTGCGTGCATTTTGTGATCCACACCATCAACCGTGAGAATAAAACTGATGACTTCAGGGGTTTTGAATTTCCCTGTTACTTTTATACCTGTTGCAATAAAGGGGGCATTCTCGAAAACGGGCATCGCCATTTCAGGAGAAATGATTGAAGGTCCGGAAACCTCTGAAACAAATCGGTCCTGATTTTGTAAAATAAAACCATTTTCCCTTGAAAAGCCGGTCAATTCGAGATTTTTGGAAATCTCCCGTATCTTTGGCTGACCGGTTTGGGCGAAGAAAGGAAAACTTAAAATCAGAAATAATAAGACTGCACGCATTAAATACCTGTTCTGCTAAATAAATAAAATTCAATCTTAAATTTAACTGTTTACGGTGATTAAATATCCATAATAATCATGGTGTTAAAACTATTATCTTCTCTTTATCCGACTGTAAAAAATTGAATGGATTCTCTGATTCATAATATTTTTGCAATTTTGAATCTGTTAATTTTATAAAATCAGAAAGATTGTGAAATGAAAAAAGGACTCGTTCTTTTCCTGTTGGTATTTGGTGGAATTGTATCCGGTCAACAACAGTTTTACAGCGTCGGAGACTTAAAACTTTCGTCAGATGAAACTCTAAATGATGTGAAGGTTGGCTACAGGACTTTTGGCAGGATGAATGACGACAAATCAAATGTGGTTGCGTTTTTAAGCTGGTATGCAGGATCTTCGGAAGACATGATCGCAAGTCTCGGGAAGAACAAACTTATCGATACAACGATTTATTTCACAATTCTTGTTGATGCACTGGGAAATGGAGTTTCCACCTCGCCAACCAACTATTCAAAGCCGGTTTTCCCTGATATTACTATCGCCGACATGGTACAGAGTGAATACCTTCTTCTCACAAAACATTTCGGACTGCAGGGAATTCATGCATTAATCGGAGGTTCCATGGGAGGCATGCAGGTTTATGAGTGGATGGTCGCGTATCCCGGATTTGCAAAAAAATATATTCCATATGTGGGAACCCCAGTCCAAAGCAGCGGTAACCAGATTGTCTTTGAATCTTCTCTACTTACACTTCAGACAATTGAAAAATATGGAGTCCCTGATTCCGTTGCAAACAAAATATTTGATCTTAATTTTTACCTGTTTGCAAGAACTCCTTCGCAGATTGACACTAATTTCACACCTGATGAGTATAAAGACCTGCTGGCAAAGTTTCGGGGAAAAACAGCACAAAGATTTCCGGCAAAGAATAGAATTGCCCAGATGAAAGCGATGATAACGCATGATATTACAAGGAATTACGGTCATTCATTTGAAGAAACTGCCAAGGTGGTGAGAGGAGAAGTGTTCGTAATTGTTTCGGCAACAGATCACCTGATTTTGCCTTATCAATCGATAAAATTCGCTAAAACGCTTGGATGTGATCTTTTGATTTTGCAGAATGACTGTGGACATCTTGCACCCGGATGCGACTTAAAAGTGGTATCTAATGCAATTGCAGGATTTCTTGGTAAATAATATATGAGGAGGAAGGAGAGATTATTTTCTCAGGAACGGGACAAACTTGACTTTCATGGCGTCCTGCCGTTCAATTTTGCCGTTTTTCTTTTGGAGGATGACGAGTGATTGAACAGTTCCGGACTGCCCGAGAGGAATGATCATTCTGCCGCCTTCCCTGAGTTGATCGACCAGTGGTTTTGGCACATCTTCGGGGGCGGCGGTAACTATAATTGCATCAAACGGTGCATATTCCGCCCAGCCGTAGAATCCATCACCGGCTTTTACTTTGATGTTTTTATAATCGAGGGAATCAAGCAATTTCCGGGCGTTATTTGCAAGGTCATCAAAATATTCAATAGTATACACTTCCTTTACAATTTCTGCCAAAACAGCAGCCTGGTATCCGGAACCCGTACCAATCTCCAGCACTTTCATATCTTTTGTCGGATTCACCGCCTCAGTCATGTAAGCAACTATATAAGGCTGAGAGATTGTCTGATCCAGTCCGATCGGCAGCGCGCCGTCGTCATATGCATACTGACGGTATCTTTCAGGCACAAACAGATGTCTCTTGACCATTCGCATCGACTTAAGCACAAGATCATTCTTAATTCCCCGGGCGATTAGCTGGTCTTTCACCATCGAATCCCGTTTGGTCGAATAATCATCGTTCATATAGGAAGTGTCCTTGTTTTCGATGTCAGGCAGATAATGATTGCTGTCACTGGAATTCAACTGAATTAACAGATAAATTACAGCCGGCACAACGACTAACAAAACAATAAAAAGATACTTTGACTTGGGTCGAATCATATATTTCTGAAAAGTGACGGGTAAAAATAAAAAAGATTCCTGAATTTTGATAAAAAAATGAGATAAACGGTTTTTACAGTTTATTTTTTCATAATTATCTCTTATTTTTGGAACATTAATGTAAGCGTTTACATTTAAGGAGAAATGGAATGGCTGAGGTAAAACTTCAAAAGATATCGAAGACTTACGAGGGGGGCAACCGGGTTGTCCACTCCGTGGATATTGAGATAAAAGACAGGGAATTTGTCGTGCTTGTTGGTCCTTCGGGCTGTGGAAAAACTACAACCTTAAGGATGATTGCGGGATTGGAGGAGATCACCGGTGGTGAGCTCTTTATCGATGGTAAATTAGTGAACGACCTGCCACCAAAAGACCGCGATATTGCCATGGTCTTCCAAAACTATGCTCTCTATCCACATATGACTGTGAGAGAAAACATGTCTTTTGGGCTTAAATTAAGGAAAATGCCCAAAGCCGAGATAGAAGAGAGAGTGAACGAAGCTGCATCCATTCTTGAACTTGGAGAATATCTGGACAGAAAACCGAAAGCTCTTTCGGGAGGACAACGCCAACGGGTTGCTGTCGGCAGGGCTATTGTCAGAAAGCCCAAAGTTTTTCTTTTTGATGAACCTTTGAGTAACCTCGATGCCAAACTAAGGGTGCAGATGAGGGCGGAAATCTCCCGGCTTCACAAACAACTTGAAGCCACAATGATTTATGTGACTCACGATCAGGTCGAGGCAATGACGATGGGGGACAGGATATGTGTGTTAAATGCAGGGTTCGTGCAGCAGTTTGATGAGCCTATGAACCTTTATGAAAAACCTGCAAATAAATTTGTTGCCGGTTTCATCGGGAGCCCCTCGATGAATTTTATTCCCGGGAAAATCAACCGTCACCTCAACAATTACACCTTCGAAAGTGAGGGGCGTAAAGTATCGGTCGAATTTGACAGATCAAAATATGACAATGCACTTGGAGATGCAACGAATGTGATCGCGGGGATAAGACCCGAACACTTCAGACCACATTCAGCTATTGAAAAAGAGGGTGTCAATGTTGTTGAAGCCGAACTTGATCTTGTCGAATTGATGGGAAATGAAGAGTATCTTCATTTTACAGTAGAAGGTATCAAGTTTGTTGCGAGAGTAAATACCGGAATCCGATATAAGGCAGGAGAAAAAATCGAGCTGGAATTTGACACATCGGCGGTTCACCTTTTTGATGCCGGGTCAGAGAAAAATCTGCTTTTATAAAAATGAAAGAGACCGGAGCCAACCCCGGTCTCATTTCTAAAATCAAAACAGAAACTTTAAGGGACCATCTTTTTTAATGCAATCCTGGATAGCGGAGTAGGGAATTTCCAGTTCGGTTGGACCACCTGCGTAAGGGGCAATTTCGTATGAATTGTAGAAGAAACTTAGACCTGTTTCAGTAATGAGGAAATTTTCGTTTAAATAAAATTTCCCGCCTTCAAACCAGTAACCTGCCTCGTTTAAATCTCCATCTCCGATTTCAGTTTGCTGACGAAATATTTTATCACCAGCGGCAGTAACCTTTTCATAAGTGCCGGGAACAAGCAAATCAGAAAGGGTCAGGATGGACCCAGAGTTGATGTCAAAATTATAGTATCCAACAAAACCGTTCCCGTGAGCACCGCCTGAATAATCATATTCGTTTTTTATGATGGAAATGATTTCGCCACCGGTCTCTTTAACGCTAATGCGGGCATCATAATTCCAGTAAACTCCAAAATTATCTTCACTCTCGAAATCCATATAGAATTTGATCATATCGTCGACGCCTGACTTGACGGAGGTTGTCTCACCGGGAAGTTGTTTTCTGACAAATTTATTTAATATTTGTCCTAATTCGGGAAATCCTCTGGTCTCATCAAAAACGGGCTACGAGATGTCGATTATATATACAGAGTCCCGGTTGTATTTTTCACTGTTGTAAACTCTGCTCTCGGTTTCCATTGTATATAAAACGGTTTGAGCATTTACTGAAACAAAAAGCGAGATTACAAACAGTAATGAGAAGAGTCTGGTCATATATGATAGTATCCTTTTGATTATTTGGAGAATGATTTTAAAGGTCCACTCTTATTTATAAGTGATTTTACACTTTTGTATGGTATTTCCAGTTCCGTTGTACCGCATGCATAGCATGTAATTTCATACTGATTATAGTAGAATGTAATCCCTTTTTTTGTAAAAAGGTAATTCTCATTAAGATGAAACTTGTTATCCGTAAACCAGTAATCGCCTTCAAGACTTTGATTTGGTTTCAGGCCTTTCAGCTTTCTAAAAATCTTTTCACCTTCTTTTGTGAGTGCCGGAAGGAAATTTGCGTTCATTACATCTTTCAGGAGTAATAATTTGTTGTTCTTAAGGTCATAATTGAAGTAATTTACCCATGCCCCACCGTGAGCACCACCACTGTACTGGCTGCCGGAATATGTAAAGGTTCCGACTTCTTCTGTTAACTTGTTATATTCAAGTGATTTTTCAAGCATCCACTGCATACCCATTCCTTCACCCTCTGCGTATAATTCCTTGTGTTCATTTACAGATTTGTTGAACAAGGCTTCAGGTGAACTTTCTTTTTCGAAAACTATTTCTGCAACTTGTGCATTGAGAAATTTGGCGGTACTGGCAGCAGCACCGGTACCCGAGAAGACAGGATATTCAAGATGAAAATCCAGAAATTTCTCGGAGGCATTTTTAGGGTTGGTATAGGCCTTTGCGAATTTCTCCTTCTTTACCGTAAGACCGGTCTGACCGAAGAGTACAGAAGAAATTAAAATGAGGGCTGAAAGAGCAAATTTGAACATAATTTTTCCTTTTTTATTGATTATATCGTGATTAAATGAAAAAAGTTTCACCTGCTACTCTTCGAGCAGATATCCTTCTGCAATATCGGGGGTGATATTGTTCAAAAATCTTGTTGGTTTGGAAAAGGTTACTCCCAATTCGCGGTCAAAAACCTTCATGGGATATGTAATAACGAGATTTTGTTTTGCACGGGTAGATGCGACATACATCAAACGGCGCTCTTCCTCAAGTCCCTCAGCAGTCTCAATTGATCTGATTGACGGGAAAAATCCGTCGATGGCATGCATTATAAAAACAGAATGCCACTCCAGTCCCTTTGCGGAGTGAATGGTACTGAGTGTAAGTTTTTCATCCTCTTTATCGGGACTGTCGAGATCTGATATGGAATCCAGCGGTGGTTCAATCGCCATATCCGACAAAAAGTCGTGAAGTGTATCATACTTTTCCGTGATGTTCAACAGGGTATCGATATCCTTTGACCTCTTGTTAAAATCGTCGTACAGATCTTTGAAAAGGGGATAGTAATAGTTCACAACGAGTTGAGTTTTTTCAGTTGGAGTATCCTGTCTGACATACAATTTTCTCATCATTTCGAGAAGTTTCAGACATTTTGTAGCAAAAATCGAGTTTGCCGAAGCACTCACTTCTCTGGTGATTCCTGCTTTGCCTTCCGATATCTCGTTTAATATTTTTCTGGCAGTTTTGGGTCCAATACCTGCATGCATCATCAGAATCCGGTACCAGCTTACAAGGTCAAGAGGATTCAATAAAACCCTCAAGAACGCCAGAATATCCTTGATATGGGCGGCTTCCACAAATTTTATTCCGCCAATTTTAACAAACGGTATGTTAGCTTTGGTGAGTTCTATTTCCAGATCAAATGAAAAAAACGAAGAACGAAACAGAACGGCAATGTCAGAGAGTTTTACGCCTTCTTCCCTTAAATCGAGAATTTTCTGAACAATAAACCGGCTCTGCATATTCTCGTTTTCAGATGCAATTATGTAAGGCAGTTCACCATCCGGTCTGTATGAATACAACGACTTCTCATATTTCCAGACTGCTGCGTCCTGAACCTTGTTTGCAAAATTCAAAATCTGAGGAGTGCTGCGGTAGTTTTCTTCGAGTTTTATCAGAGTGGTTCCGGGAAAAAGTTCGGGAAACTGCATAATGTTTCTAAAATTGGCTCCTCGAAACGAATAAATCGACTGGAGGTCATCTCCCACAACCATTATGTTTTTGTTTGTTTGTGTCAGTGACTCAACGAGTTCCGCCTGAAGGTGGTTTGTATCCTGATATTCATCAACCATAATGAAATTGATCGAATTGAGGATTCTTTGAGCAGTCGGGGAGTATTCGAAGAAAAAATCTCTCAGATAGATCAACAAATCGTCAAAATCCACAAGGTTGTTTTTCTTTTTGTATTCGGTGTAAGCAATATGAAGTTCACCGATTTTTTCGATGTGTCGCATGAAATGGGGGAATTCTTCCTCCACTATTTCATGGAGATGTCTGCCGGTATTCACACTCAAACTGAAAATCTTGAACAAAGTCTGCTTATTCGGAAATCTTACTTTTTCCTCTATTGCGCTTGATTCAGATCTTATCAAATTAACCACATCCTCCGAATCACCCTGATCGAGGATCGTGAAATTCGGTTGAAGATGTGCTGCCACTGCATATTTCCGCAGAATCATGTTTGCAAATGAGTGGAATGTACCCCCCTGAATTTTTGAACATCTCTTGTCCAAAAGCAATTCAGCACGGTGCATCATCTCATTTGCGGCTTTGCGGGTAAAAGTAAGCAAAAGAATGGAGGAGGGATCGTAACCGATTTCAATCAGTCTGGCGACACGGTAAACAAGAGTGCGGGTTTTCCCTGAACCCGCACCTGCAATAATCAGAAAACTGCCTTCTTCAGCTCTTGCCGCTTCGTACTGCGCCTGATTGAGTGAGTTGACATAATCGATTGCGAATTTTGATTCATCGTAATTCTTTAAGTATTTACCGGGAGAGGTAATGTTCCTTAATTTTATTGTTTTTATGCTCTTCTCCAACTTGCTCCGCGTCTTCTTAGTATCTCACTCATGACTATTGCATCCCTGACATTCCCGCGATTTCGAAGCATCGCAGCACAACCTTTGCTTCTTGTACTGCTGGTAATATCCAGGTCTGACTCGTAAGAGTGCCTTAATAAATCCTCCTCAGCCTGTTCAAACCTTCTGTTAAGTTCTTCCACAGAGACGGGTTCAATCGCATCGTAGGAGAATTCCTCCGCACTTGGCTTGTAGCTGTTTCCTTCCCCCTGATCCTCTTTGATAAGGGGTTCTTTTTTCTGGTACTCCTTGTACCCGCCTGTTTTTACGGTTTCCTCGAAAGGAGTGTAATCAGATTCTCTGTCAGGAGTCTTTACTGTGGAAGATTTGCTTCCGCTTGTTGGAGGTACCTTCGCCGGCGAAGTGTAGCTCTGCTCATCAGTTTGAACCCTTCCAAAAAGTGCCTCCAACTCTTTGAAAGCATCACTCGACTGTGCCATTTCTGTTTGCTTTTGAGTGCTTTTATAAGTTGTATACTCCTTTGGAACAGGTCTCTGTTGAGGTTTTGGCTGCTGTTTGCGTTGTTGCGGTACATTTGGATCATTCTTCTTCTTCAACCCGCTAATGAGGGAGAAGAGAAGAAATAATACAAATACAACAATTTGAACTATGTCGTCCACGGTATTAGCTTGTCGGTTTCGATTTTGAATCGTCAGGTCTGGCTATCGATTCTCTCATTGAGGTGTCAGCCTGAACATTTTTTAAGTTGTAATAATCCATGATTCCAAGGTTACCCGATCTGAAGGCTTCTGCGATTGCTTTGGGCACTTCTGCTTCGGCTTCAATAACTTTGGCTTTCTGGCGGGCGACTTCAGCATTCATCTCCTGCTCGAGGGCAACTGCTGCAGCTCTACGCTCTTCTGCGCGGGCACGGGCGATCTGAAGATCTGCCTGAGCCTGATCCGCTTGAAGTTTGGCACCGATATTTGCACCAACATCCACATCAGCGATGTCAATTGAAAGGATCTCAAATGCTGTTCCGCTGTCAAGTCCCTTGCTTAAAACCACTTTGGAAATTGAATCAGGATTTTCGAGTACATGTTTGTGACTTTCAGACGAACCGATGGTTGAAACGATACCCTCGCCAACTCTGGCAAGAATGGTAGCTTCTCCGGCACCACCGACAAGTCTCTCAATATTTGTTCTGACAGTGATTCTTGCAACTGCTTTCAACTGAATACCGTCTTTTGCCATGGCAGCGACGAGGGGAGTCTCAATCACTTTAGGATTTACCGACATTTTTACGGCTTCAAGAACATCCCTGCCAGCCAGATCGATTGCGGTAGCCCGTTCAAAGGAAAGATTCAATTGTGCTTTATCTGCAGAAACCAGCGCCATTACTACTTTATCCACATTTCCACCTGCCAGCAGGTGGGCTTCAAGTTTCGGAATCTCCACTTCAATCCCTGCCTTGGTAGCTGTGATTTTAGCACGCACAATTACATTTGGATTTATTTTTCTGAGTCGCATTCCAACAAGGTCTTTGAATATTTTTACTTTAACACCGGATGATACCGCTGTTATCCAAAGTCCGATTGGAACGAAGTAAAGGAAAAACATTAGAAAGATTACAGCACCAACAATGAAGAATATCATTGTACCGGATAAAACAGCTTCCATTATTCATTCTCCAATAAGATTTATTAAAAAGTCCCCTCAAGATAACAAAATAAGACGAATTAAAGGATAAAATAAATTGGTATTTACGAAACATTTTTGCAAACTGTTTTGTTTAAATATATGTACAGGAATGCATTCCCTAAATAAAGATGGTTCGGTCACTATTTTTTATCTGAAACATCAGGGAATTGCACAAAACGATTTTAATATATATATTCGATTAGTTATTTAAGAAAAAAACTTAGGACAACAAAATGGATGGAAGTTTTTCGGACAGGCTACAGGATGTAATAAGGCTCAGCAGAGAAGAGGCTGTAAGACTTGGACATGATTATATCGGCACAGAGCATCTCCTGCTTGGGATTATCCGCGAGGGCCAGGGCGTAGCTGTTCGGATTTTGAAGAATCTCGATTGTGATTTACTTGAGTTGAAAAAAGTAATAGAAGATTCTTTGCGTTCGAGTGGTGGTACACTCACTATCGGCAATTTGCCACTGACTAAACAGGCAGAAAAGATTTTAAAGATTACTCAGATTGAAGCAAAAATCTACAAAGCCGATGTCATCGGTACAGAACATCTTTTGCTCTCACTCCTCAGGGATGAAGATACCCTTGCCACTCAGATTCTGATGCAATTCGGTTTGTCTTATGAGGCTGCAAAAAGTGAGTTGAACAGTCTGCTTTCAAGCAGGGAAAACCCTGATAAATCGTCACAAGGCTCAGTTCCACCTCCTCAAGGAAAGAAAACCGAGAAAACCAAAACACCTGTTCTTGATAATTTTGGAAGGGATTTGACAAAACTCGCCATCGAGGATAAACTCGATCCCGTCATCGGCAGGGAAAATGAGATCGAAAGAGTTGCGCAGATTCTCAGCAGAAGAAAGAAAAACAATCCGGTACTTATCGGTGAACCCGGTGTGGGTAAAACTGCCATTGCCGAAGGTTTGGCAATCAGAATCATACAGAAAAAGGTTCCCAGAATCCTTCAGGACAAAAGAGTTGTCACTCTCGATCTTGCCGGACTTGTAGCAGGAACAAAATATCGTGGTCAGTTTGAGGAAAGAATGAAAGCCCTTTTGACCGAGCTTGAAAAGGCAAAGGAAGTAATCATTTTCATTGATGAACTTCATACAATTGTTGGTGCAGGCGGTGCTTCGGGCTCACTTGATGCTTCAAACATGTTCAAACCTGCACTCGCAAGAGGCGATTTCCAGTGTATTGGTGCCACCACACTCGATGAATACAGAAAATACATTGAAACTGATGGCGCACTCGACAGAAGATTTCAAAAAGTGATGGTTGAGCCGCCAAGTTATGACGACACAATCAAAATCCTCGAGAACATTAAAATTAAATATGAAGAACATCACCATGTGAGTTATTCGACTGCTGCAGTCGAATCTGCCGTAAAGATGAGCATGAGGTACATCACCGACAGACACCTTCCAGACAAAGCGATAGATGTTATTGATGAAGCAGGAAGCCGTGTACACATGAGAAATTATGAGGTTCCAGTTGAAATTCTCAAGATGGAAGACGATGTTGAAAATGTGAGAAAAGAGAAGGCTGCGGTTGTCAAAAGACAGGATTATGAGGAAGCCGCCCGTCTTCGCGATACTGAAAGAACCCTTCTCGCAGAGCTCGAAAAAGCCAAAGATGAATGGGAGCTTAAGTCAAAAGAAAATATTTTCGATGTTACCGAAGAGGATATCGCAACGGTCGTGGCGATGATGACAGGTATCCCAGTTACCAGAGTTGCTCAGACGGAATCGGATAAACTTCTGAATATGGAAGAGGCTCTTAAAGGGAGCATCATCGGTCAGGACGAAGCCGTTAAGAAACTTACAAAGGCTATCAGGAGAGCAAGAGCCGGATTAAAGAACCCCGACAGACCAATAGGAAGTTTTATTTTCCTCGGTCCTACCGGCGTTGGAAAAACCGAGCTCTGCAAAGTTCTTGCCAAATACCTTTTCGATACCGAGGATGCCCTTATCAAGATTGATATGAGTGAGTACATGGAAAAATTCGCCGTTTCGAGACTCGTTGGAGCGCCTCCGGGATATGTCGGTTATGAAGAAGGCGGGCAGCTTACTGAAAAAGTCAGAAGAAAACCTTACTCGGTAGTACTGTTTGATGAGATAGAAAAAGCTCATCCCGATATCTTTTCTCTTCTGTTGCAGGTACTCGATGAGGGAAGACTGACTGACAGCCTCGGAAGAAAAGTGGATTTCAAGAACACAATCATTATTATGACTTCAAATATTGGTCTGAGAGATATAAAACCTCTCGGCTCCTTTGGGTTCAATGCCGACGGAGTTGCGGATCAATATAACAATATGAAAAGTGTAATTGATGATGCTGTGAAAAAACTTTTCAGTCCCGAATTTCTTAACAGGCTTGATGATCAGATCGTTTTTAGAAATCTTACGAAAGAAGATATCCTGAAAATTATCGATGTGGAAATTAAGGACCTGTTAAAGAATATTCATGACAACAAACTTGAGCTCGTGATTGAGGATTCTGCCAAGAGTTTCCTTGCAGACAAAGGCTTCGATCCCAAATTCGGTGCCCGTCCTCTAAAAAGAGCGATTCAGAACTATATTGAAGATCCTCTCTCGGAAGAAATTCTTAGAGGGTCATTCAAAGAAGGAACCCGCGTGATTGCAAGACATGTGGACGAAAATGATTTTCTCGTCTTTATGGATGAAAAATCACTCGAGGTTGGTTCCGATCTTAGTGTTTAATTTCAACAAGGCTATCTTCGGGTAGCCTTTTTTTATTTTTACGGAGGTACAAAATGTTAAAACTGCCCGATGAAATGATCAATAACGAACTCGCAGGCTTAAACGGCTGGCAGAGAGAAGGTGACACAATCACCAAAATATACAGCCTCGGTAATTTTTCCGAAGTGGTACAGGCTGTAAATAAAATTGCCGAACTTGCTGAAGATCAGAACCACCACCCCGATATCCTGATGTTCGGCTGGAACAAGTTAAGAATAACCACTTCCACACACGATGCCAACGGAATTACCGGCAGGGATTTTAAACTTGCCTCGGCAATTGAGCAAAAAATATTTTCCGGGAGATAACCAAATCTTTTTAAACTAAAAAAAAGAGAGAAAATCTGTAAATTTGTGCACTATCAATTATACGGTGTACAATGAGAATCTTATTTTTTGTCCTTTTTGTTTCCACTCTGGCTTTTTCTCAAAGTGATTTCAACAATTATTTTGAGAAAAAGACACTTCGTCTGAACTATATTCACTCAGGCAACAAGACCGATGACTACTTCTCCTTTGGAAGTCTGATCGAGGAACCCTTCTGGGGAGGTCCTGTTAAAAAAATGATTGATCCCTTCAATTACGGGAAATACAAACTCGAAGTATTTGACAAAGCTTCGGGCAAACTTATCTATTCAAAACATTACTCCACACTTTTTTCCGAATGGCAGACTACTAAAGAAGCCATGAAAATAAGCAAATCTTTTGAAGAAAGTGTCGTCTTTCCATACCCGAAAAATCCCGTTCTTATAACTATTTCCTCCAGAAAAAAAGACCTGTCCCTCGAAAAGAGATATGAACTTGAAGTGGATCCGAAGAACTACTTTATCAAAAAAGACAGAAAAAATGTCTATCCTTCATTTCAGGTTGTAAACAGTGGTGATTCCTCCGAAAAAGTGGATATCGTGATAATACCCGAAGGATATACAGCGAAGGAAATGGATCAGTTCAAAAAAGACTGCAACCGCTTCGCTCAGTATCTTTTCAATTCATCCCCATATAAAGAGAATAAAAATTTCTTTAATATCTGGGGAATTGAAGCTCCTTCCGCTCAATCTGGCACAGATATTCCGAAAGAAAAAATCTATGTGAATACAGTAGCCGGATCTTCCTTTTATACTTTCGACGAAGAACGGTATCTGATGACCGAGGAATATAACAATGTCAGGGATCTCGCAGCAAATGCCCCTTACGATCAGATTTACATCCTGGTAAATACCGACAAATATGGCGGCGGTGCCATTTATAATTACTACGCTACCTGCGTCAATTTCAATATCTATTCCGAGTATGTATTTGTTCACGAATTCGGACACGCTTTTGCCTTCCTTGCCGATGAATACTACACCAGTTCAACAGCTTACAACGATTTTTATCCTTTGGGTGTCGAACCTCTCGAACCAAATATCACCACTTTGGTCGATTTTGCATCAAAATGGAAAGAACTCGTAAAAGAAGACACACCCATTCCGACCCCCGCAACCAAGGAATTTGAAAAGAAACTCGGTGCTTTCGAGGGTGGTGGCTATGTGGAAAAAGGCGTTTACCGTCCGAAAATGGACTGTTCGATGAACTCAATTTCAGTTGACAACTATTGCACTGCCTGCAAAAGGGCGATTCAAAAAATGATTGATTACTACACAGGAAAATAATGTTTCAATCGATTAATCCCCACAACGGGGAAGTGGTGGCAGAATATTCCGTGATGGATCCTTCAGAGGTTGCATCCGTGATTGATCAGGTTGATGAGGCTTTTCTGTCTTTCAAAAAAACAGGATTTGAAGAAAGAAAATTCGTACTCAAAAAAGCGGCTGAAATTCTTCGTTCCCGAAAAACTGAATTCGCGAAATTGATGACCACCGAAATGGGAAAACCAATCATGCAGGGAGTGGCTGAAGCAGAAAAATGTGCCTGGGTCTGCGAATACTATGCCGACGGAGCCGAGACATTTTTACAGGATGTTACCATTGAAACAGATGCTAAAAAAAGTTTTGTAACTTTTCAACCTTTGGGCGTTATTCTCGCGATAATGCCGTGGAATTTCCCTTTTTGGCAGGTATTCAGATTTGCAGCACCTGCTCTCATGGCGGGAAATGGTGTGCTCCTGAAGCATTCGCCAAATGTCACCGGATGCGCACTTGCAATTGAAAAGATTTTTAAGGAAGCAGGTTTCCCTGATAATATATTTCGTATGATTGTCACTGAAGTGGAAAATGTGGAAGGTATGATAAGGAACAAAAAAGTTGCCGCAGTCACTCTTACCGGAAGTACCCGGGCAGGGAAGTCTGTAGCAGCAATTGCAGGAAGTGAACTGAAAAAATGTGTCCTCGAACTCGGTGGCAGCGATCCATACATTGTCATGGAAGATGCTGATATTGAGGCGGCAGTTAAAGCATGTCTGATTGGAAGAATGCTCAACACGGGACAAAGTTGCATCGCCGCGAAAAGGCTTTTAATCTTCGAAAAAGTTTATGATCGGTTCAAAGAACTTTTCCTGGCTGAAGTAAAAAAACTCAAGACGGGTGATCCAATGGATGAGATAAATTACATTGGAGCCATAGCCCGTAAGGACTTACGGGATACACTTCATGCCCAGGTGCAAAAGACAATTGAACTTGGAGCCACAGTTTTGACAGGAGGATTCATCCCGGATAGTCCCGGTTTTTGCTACCCGCCGACTGTACTCGAAAACATTCCAGTAAATTCTCCTGCTTTTTGTGAGGAGATTTTTGGTCCCGTGGCACTTCTTTTCAAAGTTAAAACTATGGAAGAAGCCCTTTCCCTGGCAAACTCAACTGACTACGGACTCGGTAGTGCCGTGTTTACATCAGACCTGACATTTGGCGAAGAGATGGCAAAAACGATGCTCGAATCAGGTTCGAGTTTTGTCAATTCATTCGTTAAAAGCGACCCAAGATTACCTTTTGGTGGCATCAAACAATCAGGTTACGGAAGGGAATTATCACCATTCGGCATTAAAGAATTTGTGAATGTAAAGACAATATATATTGCCTGAGAATGTTCGCAAGACGGTATGTGAAAATCCCGCCCGGGCGAGATTCTCATATTTCGCCCTGCGTTGTCTCAAAAAAATCCGTGCCATCCGTGAAAAATCCGTGCCATCTGTGTAACCATCCTGCCTCTGCGTAAATCCGTCGAATCTGCGTGTATCCGCGTTCCCTTAAAAATCCCGTGTAACCATTTCTCCGTGCGTACCTTAAACTATCCACCATTACTCATAAATAAAAACTCAAAACTCATAACTAACCCCTTTCTTAATACTTGTACACAAACTCCCAAAATCTTACCTTTAAAGTTAATATTTTCAAAAAAATGTGTTCGAAAACAGAAGGAGATCAGATGTCAAAGTTTATTGGTTTGGATTATTTCAATACGGATCTTTTATTGTCAGATGAAGAGAAAATGGTCAGAGATATGGTCAGGGAATTTGTGGACGACAATGTAATTCCGGTCATAGAAAAACATTACAGGGAAGGCACTTTCCCGATGGATCTGATTCCCAAAATGGGTGAATTGGGGCTGTTTGGAGCGAATCTCCCATCAAAATATGGCGGATCCGACATGAATAATGTTGCCTACGGCCTCGTAATGCAGGAACTTGAAAGGGGAGACAGTGGTGTACGCAGTTTTGTTTCGGTACAGAGTGCACTGGTTATGTATCCGATTTATACATTTGGAAGTGAAGAGCAAAGATTAAAATGGCTTCCGGCACTTGCCAATGGTGAAAAAATCGGTTGCTTCGGTTTGACAGAGCCTGATTTCGGATCAAATCCAGGCGGTATGGTCACAAAAGCTGAAAAAGTTGATGGCGGCTACATACTCAATGGTGCCAAAATGTGGATCACCAATGGAACACTCGCCGATGTGGCTGTGGTTTGGGCAAAACTTGACGGAAAGGTAGCCGGATTCCTCGTGGAAAAGGGCATGAAAGGTTTTAGTGCCCCGGAGATGAAGGGAAAACACTCGCTGCGGGCTTCCGTTACTTCGGAGCTGGTCTTCGATTCCGTATTTATACCTGAAGAAAACAGACTTCCCGGAGCTGCCGGATTAAAATCACCTCTGATGTGCCTCAACCAGGCCCGTTATGGCATTGCATGGGGTGTGGTCGGTTCCATGATGGCTTCCTACGATTCTTCGTTAAACTATTCAAAATCGAGAATTCAGTTCTCAAAGCCGATTGCCGGTTACCAAATGACTCAGGAAAAACTTGTTTATATGCTCACCGAGATTACGAAGGCACAACTTCTTAACCTGCAGCTTGGCAGGCTGAAGGATTCGGGCAATCTCCGTTTTCAGCATGTATCACTGGCAAAAAGAAACAACTGTGAAATCGCGCTTACCATAGCAAGAGTAGCGAGAGAAATTCATGGTGCCAACGGAATTCTAGATGAGTACCCCGTCATGAGACACGCCAACAACCTGGAATCGGTTAAAACTTATGAAGGAACACACGAGATGCACACTCTGATTTTGGGTGAGGATATCACGGGTATTCCTGCTTTCGATTAAACAAAAAGGCATTACAATGAACAACGAAAAGTTTGCTTACGAAGGTATCACATTTGACGATGTGCTGATACTTCCTGCTAAATCATCAGTTTTACCGAGAGAAGTGGATGTATCTTCGCAACTCTCGCGGGGAATAAGATTGAATATTCCTTTCCTCTCCGCAGCGATGGATACTGTAACCGAAAGCAAACTTGCCGTTGCTATTGCAAGAGAGGGAGGCATCGGCATCCTCCATAAAAACATGTCGATCGAACAACAGGCTGAGGAAGCCGACAGGGTAAAACGCTCCGAAAGTGGCATGATCAGAAATCCTGTTACTCTTACTTCTGACAAAAAGGCTGCCGATGCTTTCGAAATGATGCGGAAATATTCCATTTCAGGAATCCCAATTGTTGATTCCACAGGAAAACTGATTGGAATTCTGACGAATCGTGATTTGAGGTTCGTAAAGGATCCTAGTCTCGGTGTTGATGAACTGATGACCTCAAAAAATCTCGTAACTGCTGCTGTCGGCACCACATTGGAACACGCTGAAGAACTTCTCCACCGGCACCGGATCGAAAAACTTCCTGTAGTTGACGGTGTAGGGATTCTTCGAGGTTTGATAACATTCAAGGACATCCAAAAAAAGAAGAGATTTCCGCTCGCCTGCAAGGACGAAATGGGCAGATTGAGAGTCGGTGCAGCGGTAGGTGTAAGCAACGACACCTTTGAACGAATGGACAGACTAGTAGCGGTTGGTGTGGATGTTATTATTGTGGATACTGCGCATGGCCATTCGATGGGTGTGATCAACACTATTAAAAAGATTCGTGCGAAATACCCCGATATACAACTGATAGCCGGAAATATTGCCACTTATGAAGCAGCTCTTGAATTATACGATGCAGGCGTTGATGCCGTGAAAGTTGGTATAGGTCCCGGTTCAATTTGTACTACCAGAGTAATCGCCGGTATTGGTGTCCCGCAAATCAGTGCGATAATGGAAGTACACAGAGCTTTGAAAGACAAGGGAATTCCCATCATCGCTGATGGTGGAATAAAATATTCGGGTGATGTGGCGAAAGCCATTGCCGCCGGTGCTGATACCGTGATGATTGGTGGATTGTTTGCCGGTACGGACGAAAGTCCCGGTGAAAAAGTCCTTTACGACGGAAGGAGCTTCAAAGTTTACCGTGGTATGGGCTCTCTGGATGCCATGAAAAAGGGGAGCGGTGACCGCTATTTCCAGGATTCCGAAACCGAGATCAGCAAGCTTGTCCCGGAGGGGGTGGAAGGAATGGTTCCATACAAAGGTCCATTGTCTGACACTGTATTCCAGCTTACAGGCGGACTGAAAGCCTCGATGGGATATGCCGGTGCAGCCACCATTTCAGACCTTAAGGATAAATCTAGGTTTGTGAAAATCACCGCGGCTTCATTGAAAGAGAGCCATCCTCATGACATTATTGTCACAAAGGAAGCTCCAAACTACCAAAAGATATGATAAACAGATATCTCGACAACAGATTCTCTTTTCTGCTTAACTACAAGCGGGATAATATGCTCGATTGCATTATCCTCGCCAATCCTTCAAATATCCGCTACTTTTCCGATTTTGTTTCCAGCAATGCCTGCCTCCTTGCCATCGGTGACGAAATTATGATTATTACCGATCCGAGATACCGGCTTGAACTCGAAGAGGTGGATGGAAGAATAGTAAGAAAAGTTGTAAGTGATCCGCAGGAGATTCTTAAAAATTTCTTCCCCCACAGACCGGTGGCTGTCGGCGCGGACTCTGATCTTGCGGCTTCGCAAATCGGCAGGAGTCTGCTGCGAGGTAAATCCCGACCAGTCAACATTTCGAATGCCATAGACGAGTTTATTTCGATAGCGGATGATGAGACTTTGTCACGCTTTGAATATGCGAATAAAGTCACTAAAAGGATTGAGCAAAATATCCCTGATCTTTTAATCCCCGGAATGAGGGAGTTTGAGCTTCGGGCGACAATCAGTTACTTTATCCATCTTTCGGGATGTGAGGAGGCATTCACACCAGTTGTCTCTTTTGGTGAGAATACTGCCAAAATTCACACAGAACCATCGGACAGGCAACTTGAAAAGGATTCACCCGTTTTAATTGATTTCGGTGTGAAATACAAAGGTGTATCCACCGACATTACCCGCTCATTCTGGTATGGGAAAAACCCGACCGAAGAGTACAAAAAAGTAATGAAAATTGTTAAAAAATCGGTAAAAATTGCTGAAAAACTGTGCAAACCAGGGAAAGATACTTCCAAAGCTTATATCGCTGCAAAAGAGTATCTGGAATCAAAGCATGATAATCCGGAAGAATGTTTGCCACACTCTCTTGGACACGGACTCGGTTATGAGGTACATCAGACTCCAAGAATCTCTTCAGCGAAAGGGACTAAATTTAAGACCGGACAAATAATTACCATCGAACCCGGGATTTATATTCCCGGTAAATTTGGCATCAGAATTGAAAATGACTGGCTCATCACAGAAGATGGTCCAAAACTGCTAACGAAATAATTTCATGTATAAAGCACTAATATTCTCATATTATTTCCCCCCCAAGGGGTTGAGCGGGGTACAGAGAACCTCAAAATTTGTTAAATATCTCCCCGAATTCAACTGGAGTCCCACGGTAATTACAACCGGGGATATTGCATACTTTGCTCATGATCACTCGCTGCTCGATGATTTGAAAAACGAAAATATACGAGTGGTAAGAGTGAGCGGAAAAGAGATTAACTCGATCCTCAAGAAGAAGGGCACAATAAAAATGCCCCGCGAGATATTTCGTAAAATCTTTTCATACATCAGTTCATGGTTCTATATCCCTGACAACAAAAGATCATGGAGTAAAAAAGCTTACAAAGAAGCAAAAAAGCTTTGTGCCGAGGAGAGATTTGATGTTGTATTTGTTACAGGACCTCCTTTCTCATCGGTTGAGGCAGCATTGAAAATAAGCGAAGAATTCAAAATTCCTCTCTTTGTTGACTACCGCGATCTTTGGTATGGAAATCAGTTTGCAAGGTATCCCACGGTGTGGCACAGATTGAAAACCAAAAAGGAAGAGGATGCAACCCTTCGTAAAGTTGACAAGATTGTGGTAACCAACCGGCGAATCAAGGAAAGACTGATGAAATATTATCCTTTCCTCACTCACAACAAGATGTTGATTATTCCGCACGGTTATGACCCTGATGACTTGGTAAAAGCTTCCCAGAGTATTGTAAAACTCTCGAAAAAAATGGTGATTACCTATTCGGGATTGTTTTACGAATACATTACTCCCAAATATTTCCTGAAGGCTTTCAGACAGATAGTAAAAGAAAATCCTGAAATAGCTGCGAACATCGAACTGCATTTTATTGGATTTCTCAGGATTGAAAACAGAAAACTTATCAGACGCTACAATCTGCAGAACTTTGTTGTGGAGCACAGCTATATGGAGCACAATGAAGCACTGAAAAAGATAATGGCAAGTGACCTCCTTTGGTTCATGGTAGGGAAGGGAAGAAATGCTGATACAATCTCGAGCAGCAAAATGTATGAGTATTTTGGAACCAGAAAACCTGTCCTTGCGTGTCTGCCGGATGGTGCATTGCGAAGCCACCTTGCAGACTATGAAGCCAGCTACATTTCCGATCCATATGATATTAAAAAAATCAAGCAAAACATTCTAAAAGCTTATAATGACTACACTTCCGGAAAACAACCTAAACCCGATGAGGAATTTGTGAACAGGTTTGACAGAAGAATCCTGACTAAACAACTCGCAACTGAATTTCAGTTTTTCCTGAAGGTGCACTAATGAAAGTGGCAATAATTGGAAATGGCGGCAGGGAACACGCACTCGGTTACGCAATTGCCAAATCTCCACAGTGCTCGAAGCTTTTCTTTTTACCCGGGAATGGTGGTACACACACTCTCGGTGAAAATGTCGATATCGATCTGAAAGATCACAATAAAGTAGCCGCATTCGTGATAATTGAGCAGATCGATTTTGTCGTTATCGGTCCCGAAATTCCGATCGTTGACGGACTTGGAGATCACCTCAGAAACCATGCAGTAGTGGTTTTCGCACCCACCGCAAAGGCGGCACGGATAGAATCTGAAAAATCATACTCGAAAAGAATCATGAGAAAATACGGAATTCCGACCGCTGCCTGGCAGAAGTTTACAGTCGATGAGTATGATGTTGCTGTCGAGTACTTGGCCTCCGGCAAATTCCCGGTTGTTCTCAAAGCGGATGGACTTGCTGCGGGTAAGGGTGTTGTAATAGCTTCCAATTATATAGAAGCGGAAAATGCTCTTCGTGACATGATGCTTGACAAAATTTTCGGTGCAGCAGGTTCTACTGTTGTAATCGAAGAATTTATGGAGGGGGAGGAAGCTTCAATTTTCGCCATTACCGACGGGAAAAATTTTGTTTGTCTACCGGCTGCTCAGGACCACAAGAGAATCGGGGATGGTGATTCCGGTCCCAACACAGGGGGAATGGGGGCATATTGTCCAGCACGGGTTGTGACCCCTGAAATTGAAAAAAGGGTGAATGAGGAAGTTATTATTCCGTTTTTGGCAGCTTTGAGAGCAGAGTCAAATCCTTTCACGGGGTGTCTCTATGTGGGAATTATGATCACCAGGACAGGTCCGAAGGTTGTTGAGTTCAACTGTCGTTTTGGCGATCCTGAAACGCAGGCGGTTCTTCCGGTTATTGAGGGTGATTTCCTCGGGCTGCTGTATTCAGCCGCTTCCGGAGAAATTGAAACCGGAAAAATCTGGTACGAAAATGCTGCCGCAGTCAGTGTAGTTGCAGCTTCTGAAGGTTATCCCGGTAAATATGAAAAAGGATACGAGATTTCCGGACTCAAAGGCGTAAAAGGAAACAGTTTCGTTTTTCATGCAGGTACAGAATTTAAGGAAAATAAGACCTTAACGACAGGCGGCAGAGTGCTCGCTGTTACCTCTGTGGACTCAACCGGAAATCTCCGTTCAGCAATTGACAGTGCATACACAGAACTAAAAAAAATAAGTTTTGCCAATATTTATTACCGAAAAGATATAGGACACAAGGCACTTTAAAGAGAGTCCGGACTGCCGGAACTGTGTCAGCCTGATTAAAGGCAGTGTTCTTTTCAGGTTTTCCAAAACTTTTTAAATAGTCTTGAAAATTATTTTGAAATGTGGTTCATTTAGTGGTAATTTAATATCTCAAATAATTATTTTTTCATTATTAAACTAAATCTTTGAAAGAATAATTATCTATTTGCATAAAATCTAAAATCTGAATATTGGAGGCATAAACATGTCTGAATCAGGATTCAATGCTTTCGCAATGGCGCAAGCACAATTTGACAAAGTAGCAGAACTTCTCGAACTCGATGAAGCGACCCGCGACCTTCTAAGAAATCCTTTGCGCGAATATCATTTTAGCATCTCCGTTAAGATGGATGACGGCACAAACAAGGTTTTTAAAGGTTTCAGATGTCAGCACAACGACGCCAGAGGACCTGCAAAAGGTGGAATTCGCTTTCACCCTCAGGAAACAGTAGATACAGTAAGAGCCCTTTCGATGTGGATGACCTGGAAGTGTGCTGTTGTTGATATTCCACTTGGCGGTGGCAAGGGTGGTGTAATCTGCAACCCTCACAACCTCAGTATGAGAGAGCAGGAGGCAATTTGCCGTGGTTGGGTAAGACAAATCGCAAGAAACATCGGACCAATCCAGGATGTACCGGCTCCTGATGTTATGACAAATCCACAGCACATGCTCTGGATGCTCGATGAATACGAAGCAATTCACGGTGCTAAATATCCCGGATTTATAACCGGAAAACCCGTCGGGATGGGTGGATCACTTGGCAGAACCGAAGCTACAGGTTATGGTGTTATCTATACGCTTCGCGAAGCTTTGAAACTTAAAGGTATCGATCCAAAAGATACTCTTGCAAGTGTTCAGGGCTTTGGAAATGTTGCCCAGTATGCAATTAAACTCTATACTCAGCTTGGTGGCAAAGTTATTTGCGTATCCAGTTGGGATGAAGAAGATCAGGCTTCATACAGCTTCAAGAGAACTACGGGAATAGATCTGCAAGAGCTTTTAAGCATCACAAACAAATTCGGCGGTATCAATAAAGATAAAGCCAAACAACTCGGTTATGAAGTACTCTCCGGTGACAAGTGGATCGAGCAGGATGTCGATATCCTCATCCCTGCTGCCCTCGAAAATCAAATAAGAGAAGATAATGTTGTCAAAATAAGCCCTAGAGTCAAGTTTGTTGCCGAAGGTGCAAACGGACCAACCACTCCTCAGGCTGACAAATATTTTGAACAAAAAGGTATCTTTGTTATTCCTGATTTCCTCGCAAATGCCGGTGGTGTAACCTGCAGTTATTTCGAACAGGTACAGGGAAACATGAACTACTTCTGGGATAAAGAGGAAGTTCTGACCAAGCTTGATTCAAAAATGACTTCAGCTTTCCACGCTGTTTACGACACTTCTGCAAAGAAGAAAATCTACATGAGAGATGCCGCTTATGTGATTGCAATCAGCAGAGTAGCTCAGGCTTGCCACGACAGAGGCTGGTGCTGATAATTTTCCCTTGAAAAAGGCTTTAAGGCTGTCTTATATTAGCGATAATTAAGGCAGCCTTTTTATTTTTAAATAATCGATTCCATAATTTAAGGTTTTTAATGCCCCACTCCGAAAACAAATCAAGAATATCAACTCAACTTGACGAGAGATTGAAAGAGATCAGCTTTCTCCATGAACTGGAAGACCTCCTTCATGATCCGACACTTCTAAAAGAGGATATTTTTACAATCATAATACACCGGATGCAGTCTGCCTGGCAGCATCCTGATATTTGTGAAGTGCGGCTTCGTTACAGAGATAAAACCTTCGATACAGGGGCGTATATCGAAGACATGCCTGTTCTCAATCAGGATTTAATTGCCGGTGAGAAAATCGTTGGTGACATTCAGGTCACTTATGTGAAAGAGGCACCCAATGCAGATATTGGTCCATTCCTGAAAGAGGAAAAGAGGCTTCTCGAGACTGTGGCAAACAGACTCGGTGATTTTATCTATAATCAGCGGCTCAAAAAGAAACTTGACAAGAAAAAAGTTGAAGAAGCGGTCAAAGAAAAAACAGAGTGGCGGATTGTGGTGGATATGATCAGGAAGACAGACCCTGCTCTCTTTATGCGTCTGCTAAGAAAGATGCTCCATCAGTTGAACTGGAAAGGGATAGAGGAAGCCGAAGCACTTCTTAAAGAGATGAGTATCGATTTGAAAGGGGATGAGGAGAGAAAAACCGAGGATGAGAATCGGCCTCTCCAAAAAAGAATAATCAACGATTATGATAACTATATTAACGCCATCCTGAAACTTACAAGTGAGAACTTTACAGAAGAGGAAATCCTCTGGAGAGTCCAGAAATGGATTCAGAACGACAATACCAGCTCTCTCATAAAAGTACTCGAGTCACAGGATTCCTCTCTTGCTGATATCTCAGATGCCATCCGAAGATTCTACCATATGGCACCTGAAAAAATCGAATTGTCGCCTGCCACAGTCAAAGGACTCAGAGTATCGCTCCTGAGAAGATTCCTCACAGATGATCTCGATTTTATTCAGATTGCCAAAGATTATGTAAAATTGACAGACTTCCACAAACTCATCGACAAAATGATTTTTCTCCCCGGAAGTCACGGTAAACTCGGTGGTAAAAGTTCGGGTGTGTTTCTTGCCCATAATATCCTGACAGCGAGTGTAAACGATGCAGAACTGCCATTCGAAGTGAAAATTCCCAAAACATGGTATCTGACTTCCGATTGTATTATGCAGTTTATTCAGTACAATAACCTTGAGGAAGTTTACGAGCACAAATACAGGGATATCGAGGAAATCAGAGTGGAATATCCTCAGGTGCTTCAGCTTTTCAAAGACAGTCAGTTTCCTCCCGATATCTTTAAAGGACTTTCACTCGCTCTTGATGATTTTGGCAACAGTCCTATAATTGTAAGAAGTTCCAGTCTTTTGGAAGATCAGGTCGGGTCTGCTTTTTCAGGGAAATACAAATCGCTTTTCCTTGCGAACCAGGGGAGCAAACCGGAACGACTCAGCGCTCTGATGGATGCCATCGCCGAAGTATATGCCTCCACATTCGGACCGGATCCCATTGAATACAGGTCGGAAAGAGGTTTGATTGACTTCCACGAGGAGATGGGTATAATGATCATGGAAGTGGTGGGAACCCGGGTTCAAGACTATTTCTTCCCGGCGTTTGCAGGTGTGGCTTTCAGCAACAACGAATTCAGATGGTCACCAAGAATCAACAGAGAGGACGGTCTCGTCAGGATTGTGCCGGGTCTCGGGACCAGGGCAGTTGACCGCGTAAGCGATGACTATCCAATTCTTATAGCCCCGGGTCAGCCGAATCTCAGGGTGAATGTTACTTTCGAGGAATCACTAAGATATTCTCCGAAAAACATTGATCTTATTAATCTTAAAACTAACCAGTTCCAGACCATAGAGATCGACCAGCTTATAAAAGAAGTGGGGGAAGAGTACCCTCAGATCAACAATATCCTTTCTGTAATTTCGAACGGAATGTTGAGACCACCCAATCCGTTGCAGGTCGATTATCAGAATGATGATTTTGTTGTTACATTTAACGGACTTTTGAATAAATCCCAGTTCCTTCAGAAAATGCACACAATTCTGCAAATTTTACAGAATAAGTTTGGTGTCCCTGTAGATGTTGAGTTTGCAAGTGACGGTAAGGATTTTTATCTGCTGCAGTGCCGTCCACAAAGTTACTCCAAACAACACACTGCGGATACCATACCAAAAAATATTCCGGCAGACAGGGTTCTCTTTTCAACTAACAAGTACATTTCGAACGGTAAAGTGAATCCTGTACGGTTCATTGTATATGTAGATCCCGATGGTTATGAAGGTCTCCAGACCAAAGAAGCCATGCTTGAGGTAGCATCTGTAGTTGGAAAGCTGAACAAGATGCTTCCAAGACGAAAGTTTATTTTGATGGGTCCGGGGAGATGGGGAAGCCGGGGAGATATCAAACTTGGTGTGAGTGTGACCTACTCCCAAATCAACAATACTGCAATGCTTATAGAAATTGCGAAACAGAAAGGCAATTACAAGCCTGACCTTAGTTTTGGTACCCATTTCTTTCAGGATCTGGTTGAATCTTCCATTCGATATCTGCCACTCTTCCTTGAAGAGACCAATGCCAATTTTAACGAGTCGTTTATCAAAAAGTCGGATAACCTTCTTATCGACATGCTGCCTGAGAGCGCACATCTTTCGAGTGTTGTCTATGTAACCGATATTATGGATGAGTTCGATGGCGGTACACTTAAGATACTTATGAATGCGGAAGAGGAGAAAGCGATTGCTGTAATAATGCCCGAAGGATACACCGAACCTGAAGTGCACGATGACAGTTCAACCCACACATTCAAAGAACTCGGTGCTGATATTAAGTACAACAGAAATGCCAAGTTTTTCGAAAGAATGGTGTCAAAGCTGGATAAGGACAAATATAAAATAGAGTCAGTTTACTATCTTCCTCCGGTTCATGCAATGGAAGCTGACAGGATGAGATCAGTACTTCTCGTAAAGTCAATGGCTACTGACAACCTTCTCCACAACCTGAGGGTTTATATGAATGTCTGGAATGACTGTCTTAATGTAATCGAACACAGAAATGAGGAACACGAGGTTGACAGGGTGTTCGACTATATAATTACTGATGATGTCGATGGATATTTGAGAGAGTTTTCCGAGGCGGGAACTTACATGATCAATCAGTTGTATCCTGCATCAAGAAACGATTTTCTGAGCTAAGAAAAGAATCAGGGGATTCATTTCACTTTCGGGTATCTTCGAGTGTTATGAAATCCCCTGTAAAAAAATCTACTTGAGAGCCTTGATAAATTTCACCAATTTTTCGAGTACCTCAGGTTCAATGGTTGTCTCGGTAGTTGCATACTCGCTCATGCCGCCGGTCTTTACTTTTTGAAACAGGTGATTCAGTGAGTCAAATACCTCGATCTCATATTCAACACCGGCTTTTTCGAGTGCCTTCTTTACTGGTGGCATACTCTGATCTGGCGGTACCTGCAAATCTTTGCTTCCCCACAAAGCGAGCATCGGAACTTTTAGCTTTTCGATGTATGAAACAGGATCGAGGACCAAAAACTGCAAAAACCAGGGTGTTGTGAAGGAGAAAAAACCTCTTTTATCAAACTGTTCCAGTTTCTGTAGTCTCTCTTTTTCCTCTTCCGGAAATTGTGACATATACGCCTTGTAAGCTGAATCGAGTTGTTTTGCGGCAAACTCCGGGTTGGCAAGGATCGCATCGAGACATGATTTTAACAACTCGTTAAAGATCACCAAATCCTTTTCATCTGCATTCTCGGCTCTCGCAAGGAGTATGGTTTGTTCCATAATAATTTCCTTCCCGGTAACTCCCGGACCCGCAAGAGAGACAATGAATTTAATTCCGGAATTTTCAGTTGCTGCAATGGGTGCGATTATCCCGCCCTCGCTGTGACCGATCAGACCGGTTTTCATTGTATCCACAAACGGTAATGTTCGAAGAAAATCGATGGCAGAGGATGCATCAACCACGAAATCGAGTGTTTTAGCACTTTTAAAATTACCTTTTGATTTGGCTGTTCCCCTGTCATCATATCTAAGAACGGCGATGCCGTTGCGGGTAAGATAATCTGCAATCACTAAAAACGGTTTATGACCAACCAGACTTTCATCTCTGTCCTGTGGACCGGAACCCGTTACCAAAATCACTGCGGGATATTTACCCGTTGAATCTGGAGCAGTAACTGTTCCCGCGAGTTCAAATCCCTCCACTTTGTTTTTGAATGTAACATCTTTTGTGTAGTAGGGAAACGGTGGTGAGATTTTCTGGGTTCTGACGACAGGTTTATAGTCTTTCTTGGGAAAAAGCGAAAGGGGTGAAGAGTAATTTCCCTGAGTATAAATTCCGTTGATGGAATCGATCGAACCGTATACTTTGCCCGAATATTTCACTTTCATTGGGTCGTGTGCAATGAAGAGACTGTCATCCTTAAAAAAAGCAGAAGTCAGTTCCATGTCATACACATACTGAACCGGTACCTCAATTATACTTCGCCCCGGTTTTATGACAAAGATCAATTCAACCGGTTTACCGCCTGCAATAAGTTCTCCGGAAACAATTACCTCTTCTTTTTGTGCCTTGAGGCTGACCGGAATCAACAAGAGCAATAAAGGGATTATGAACAGTTTTTTCATTTTTAGTCTTTTCTTTTTACTTCGATGTTAGCGCTCGATTCGAATGCTTTAATAAGCGCAGAATAATCTTCATCACCATGACCGAGTGCGATTGCATCCCTCAGAATTTGAGATATGCTCTCGGCTATGTCAGCACGACAATCAAGGCTGTGACAAGACTCAGCCATGTAATTACTGTCTTTGAGCAGATTTTGTACGGTAAACCGGGGAGTAAAATTCCTGTCCAGCATATTATTTCCCTTGAATTGAATCGTTTGTGAATTCAAGGTGGAATTTGAAAGTACTTCCAGAAATACAGAATTATCCACTCCCGCTTTTTGGAGAAAAACCATGCTTTGCGAAAGCATTGAGATCGTTCCTGCAATTATAGAGTTTAATGCTATTTTAAGATTACCGGATTTTGATGGATGGTCGAATATCCACATTGATTTGCATAACAGCTTGAGAACGGGTGTGCAATTTTCGATAACATCTGTTTCTCCACCGGGAAACATTAAAAGAGAACCGTCAGTTGCCTGCGGAACGCTGCCAAGAACAGGGGAGTGAACGAAGTTCCTGGCTTCCGCTTTGTACCTTTCGAACAGTGTAGTGGTGGTTTTTGCGAGTACTGTACTGCAGTCAATGTGTACAGCTCCAGGCTTCAATCCGGCTAATAATCCATCTTCACCAGAGACAACATCCTCCAGCACTTTTGAATCCGTCAACATTGTAAAAATGATATCACAATTCGCCGCTGTTTCCCGGGGAGTACTGCAAAAGACTGCACCCCTGGCGATCAGATCAGTTGCTTTTTCAACGGTGCGATTGAATATAAACAACTCGTGACCTGCCTCGATGATTCTTGCTGCCATCGGATTACCCATGAGTCCCAACCCGATGAACCCGATCCTTTTCTTTTCCAAATTGTGTCCTTCTGTTTGTTAATCTTTTTTCAAGTAAAACGCAAATTTACCTTTTTTGTCAATAAATCCTGCTTTTTCTTCCTGAGTTTTTGGGTCTGTATACTCGGCATAAGCCCTGCCATCTTTGAATTTTTCAAGCTGATTGAATTTGAAGTCAATCACCATTTTACCCTTGGTATCAATAAATCCTGACTTTTCATAACCCTCTCTTATTACCGCCAGCCCCTCGGAAAACCCCGTTAGCATGAAAAAGTATTTACCTTTATCAACAGAGGGTGCGAATTTTTTGATCACTTTGCCGTTCAAATCGATTATTTCGAAAACAGTCTCCCATGTCTTTTCATCAGTGTATTTTCCGACAGCGAATCCGTCGTCAAATGTACTTAAACTTTCATATTTGAGCTCGACAACAACCTTTCCTGATTTGTCGATTGCTCCTCTTTTATTATTTTCAAAAATGATCGATCTGCCGTTTTTAAAATCACCGGGCTGGTTCTTCGATGAAAATCCCGGAACCTGTTTGTTCGATTTGTCGATAAATATCCATTTCCCTTCATGGTAGACAGCAGCAAGACCTTCACTGAAGGGGGCGATGTCACCATAGACATTGTCGATGTACTCCATTCCGTTTTTATCCAAAAATCCGTATTTTGATTTTTCACGGAAGTGGCTCAAGCCTTCGCTGTAAAATGTGTTGAAGTTGTAGTCGTTAATAGTTGAATCATTCAGAATGGTTCCGGTCTTTGAAACCACCTGGCAATGTGCTCGGGTTCCGCCATTTCCCGCATCGGCAGGTTTCATTGTTACCGCAACATCATCACCAAACCGGCTCATTCTGTAAAATTTAAAAGGAACGACTGTCTTGTCGGTTCTGTCAATCGCCCCAAAAGGACCTGCTTTTTCAAGTTCAACTACCGCTACTCCGTTTGAGAAAAATGGAGCACCCGTCATGCTTTGGTATTTGGGCTGGATTACCATAACTCCGTTTGTATCGATGAATCCCCATTTATCACCTATAAGGACAGAGAGTAATCCCTCATTGAATTCGCCAAAATCCTTGACTTTAATTACAGGTTGTGAAAACAGGTTTGTTGATGATATAAAAAGAAGAGTAAGTAGAAGTGAGAGCTTTTTCATGGCTGTTCCAAAAAATTAATCTGAAGTATATTCCAAATTAATCTTTTGAATCGGAAGGTGAAAATAATAAATTATGTATATAATAAGAGGCTGCCCCTTTTGAGACAGCCTCTGTTAAATTACTTCTTTTTTGTCTCGATGGTTGACAAGCCAAACGGCAGGTAAGCCGGACAAGTGCTCATAGCGGCAGTGAGTATTGGTACAATTCCGACCGCACCCCACCAGGTCTTAAAGTAAATTCCTGCACCAATGATGGCGATCCCGACAACATATCTGATAATTTTATCAGCCGATCCGACATTCTTCTTCATTTCTCTTCTCCGGATAATTATTAAAACTCTAACAGGTTAGATATTCGTGTAACAAAAAAGATTCAATAAGGATTCATAAAAATTTGTCCAGAAACTGTATATTTTCAATTATAATAAACTAAATTCAATTAAAACTTGTCAAACTGAAAAAATTACGATACACAAGCGAATCAAATTGAGATCTGAATGAAATATTTGTTACACATTTGCCTTTTTTCCGTTGCGCTTTTTGCGCAAAATCCACTCCCTTATTTTAACTCTTCATTATTCACCGCTTCCGGTAACTGCTCCACCTGTCACACCGGTTCCGGGGCGGTTCTTACGCAAAACGGTGTGGATATATCGCCTGTAACTCATTGGAGAAGCACGATGATGGCAAATGCCTCAAAAGATCCTCTCTGGCAGGCAGTGGTCTCTGAAGAAACGCATAATTTTCCGGGGATGAAAGATGAGATCGAGTCAATCTGTACAAAATGTCATGCTCCGATGGGAAACACTCAGGCAAAGAAAGATGGATTAACGACTTATACACTGACACAAATGCGGAACGACCCTCTTGGAAAGGACGGCGTAAGTTGCACTCTTTGCCACCAGATTAATCCCGCCAATCTCGGAATGCAAACCTCATTCAGCGGTGGTTACAAAATTGATACAACAAGGATTATTTACGGTCCCTATCAAAATCCATTCACACAGCCCATGATCAGTTTTGTAAACTTCAATTCTGTCTATTCGCCACACATAAACAAGTCAGAACTTTGTGCCACATGCCATACGCTTTTCACACCCTACTTTGATTATAACAATCAGATTGCCGGCTATTACCCTGAACAAACACCTTATCTGGAATGGAAAAACAGTGAATTTGCCCAAAACGGAACTGAGTGCCAAACCTGCCATATGCCTGCAATTCAGGACTCCATCGATATTTCCACTATCCCGGCCAACCACACCGTTAAGCACTCGCCATACTTCAAACATGAGTTTGTCGGTGCTAATAAAATGATGCTGAATCTGATCAAAAATAATATTGACTCACTCGGTGCAACCGCTTCAGCCGCTCTTTTTGACAGCACAATTGGCAGAGTTAACAAAAACTTCGATGGCAAGACTGCAACACTTCAAATTGAAGTTGTACCCGTCGAAGATTCAATCGATATAAATGTAAAAATATCCAACCTGACTGGTCACAAACTCCCCTCCGGAATCCCTTTCCGAAGAATGTGGATTGAACTTAAAATTTTAAATTCGCTGAATCAGAAGATTTTTCATTCGGGAGAGTGGGAGAGTGATGGAGAAATCATCGGGCATGATTCTCTTTATGAAAAGCATCATGACATAATTCGTAATCCTGATGAAGTTCAAATATTTGAATGTGTTCCTGTCGATGTAAATGGAGTTGTTACTCAAACGCTGCTTAGGGCGGCTGGTAATGTTAAAGATAACAGACTGCCTCCTTCAGGATTTACAACTGCACATCCTTCATATGACAGCGTAAAGATTTCCGGTGTGAATGACGATCCAAATTTCAATAAAATCGCTAATGTCGAAGGAAGCGGGGCTGACATCGTCACTTATCGAATAAAACCTTCTGAAAATGGCGAACTGACAATTCATGCACGACTGTGCTATCAGGCCATGAAACCCGGTGCAATAGAAAGACTTGCAGCACTAAACACCCCCGAAGCTGTCAGGTTTATTTCAATGTGGCAAAATGAAGATCATTCACCTTCAATAATTGCAACTGAAACCAAAAACTTTACCGTAACTTCCACAAATGGAGAAGACGGAGTGGCGTTAACTGACGAATACATAAAAGTTTATCCCAATCCTCTTAAAGAGAATGCGACTGTCTCTTTCCGGTTAAACACAACAGAGGATGTAGATATATCACTTTATAACCCTCTCGGTGAGAAGGTGATGAATCTCCTTTCAGGTACGGTTTCATCAGGATTACAAAATTTTTCGTTCAACTCAAGACATCTCACCAACGGTGTATATTTCCTCGTGATGAAAACAGAGTCAGGCTTCAGAAGTGTGAAAATTGCTATGATGAGATGATATTTTGGAGTTTTGAGATTTTTTGTTATTTTTGAGAACATTATACAGGAGTTTGAAAAATGAATACGAAAAAAATGTTCATATCGATTATTTGTTTAGTATTTGTCTTAAGGTTACCTCTATTGCATGCTCAGACAGACCCGGTACCTTTCCTAAGATTATCAGGAATGGACCGGTGGGAAGGCTTAACTCATGCAACAGGGGACGGGGGCTACTCGAGTTATAGTTACAGTACTTGGGAAATTACTGACTCAATGCTGCTTGATGGTATCATGTTCTTTAAACAGGGACTTATTTATTATGGATTTGATCGGGATTCAAATAAACTTTATGAATATAGTGATGGAGTGAAACGGCTACATCTTGACTTCAGTCTACCTTCAGGGTCTTCTTTTATCGGTGGATTCGGGAATGGTACGCCCATCACTGTAACGGGAAACTCCAGTTCAAAAGTTTTCAAGGCTCACTATGGCGTTTACCCTGTTTATGACATAACTGTCACCTATGCCAAGGAAACAGGGGTAATTAGTGATGTATCACAAATGGTGATGAGTTCAAGATGGTCGAAATTCAGTACTACAACCTTATCGAAACTCGGGAGGAAAGTAAATGGCGATACACTTTACCTTGATCATGGTTACTACCCTTCTATGATTTTTACACCTGTAACATCTCCCTCAACTACCTATAGCCCGACTTTTTCGACAGCCAACTGGCATTATCTAAACTATCGTCTGCAGCCAAATAATCCGCAGTTCAATTATCTTGATACACTTTTTTTTGAATATTATTACTCAAATGGAGTTGACTCAACCGACATCATAACATTAAAATACAAAGCTTCAAGTTCAAACAGTTTTGTGGTCACCTTCGATAGCAGTATTATTAAAAGTGGTTATCATGTCAAGTACTGGCTTAAATTAAAGGACAAAAGTTTCCGTCCCAAATTTATAAAAAACCCTGAATATCAAGCATATCATACGCTTACATTTAATGTACCAGTTGGAATTGAAAACGAAACATTGCCCGACAACTTTTTCCAACTCACCGCCTACCCAAATCCATTTAACAATTCCACCTCATTGAAAATCGACCATTTTGAGAGCGGGGAAGTAACAGTTAACATCTACTCACTGACCGGTGAAAAAGCTATGGAGACCCTGTTCAGTCGCAAAGAAGTCGGGACTTTACTGCTGCCCGTAGAGTTTGGAAGTCAGCCATCCGGAGTCTATATTGCAGATGTAAACTTTGTTTCCTCATCCGGGGAAATGCATAGAAAACACCATAAACTGGTTTATTTAAAATAGGGGAATCAAAAGGAAGATATTTTGGCAGGAAAGTGGTGGACCCTCCAGGACTTGAACCTGGGACCTACTGATTATGAGTCAGTTGCTCTAACCAACTGAGCTAAGGGTCCTAAAAAATTTCAAATTGAGACTGAAAATATAGCTATTTTTGTGTTTTCAACAAATAATTTTTTTTGAAATGGATAAATTTGTTTTGAGATACAAAAGAGTTTCAGTTCTCATTCTCGCCGGATTATTGTTAATCATTCATGGTTGTGGTTCCAAGTCAGACGAAATACCTTCCCCCAAAGATTCGATTGAAGTAAGTTCAAAAAACGACACAAATTACACAGCTTTAAAACTTGTGTTCAACAAACAGATACAGGGTCTAAAGGGGAAAAATGTAACGGACTACATGAGCACCATTAAAGTGAGCGGGCTTGACTCAATAAATGCTTATAACTACTTCGAAACAGTAACAAAACTCTACGATCTTGATTACACCATTCTGAACTTTACCGTTTTAAGAGCCGATGCCCGGTCTGCTGAAGTTGAGGTTGAGATGGAAGTCAGAAAAGTAAACGGACCTCAGTTTGACGATCACAGATCAATAACCCGACACATCCTCGAAAAAATTGATGGCGGCTGGCGAATTGTTGAGTCCCGGGAAATCAAGTTTACACCCATAAAACCTGAACTAAAGAAATAAAAGAAGTATTTGGTTATTTTTTTAGAAAAAGGTATATTTGTAATCTAAATTTTTGTGTGCCGGGATGGCGGAATTGGTAGACGCACAGGACTTAAAATCCTGTGGGAGTTTCTCCCGTGCCGGTTCGACCCCGGCTCTCGGTACCATAAATTTGAGAGGGAGTTAAAACGGGTTCTTAGCTCAGTTGGCTAGAGCGTCTGTTTGACGTACAGAAGGTCACAGGTTCGACTCCTGTAGAACCCACAAAAACCGGTTTATTCCGGTTTTGTTATGCAGTGATTATTTTACAACTTTTGAAAGGTATCATTTAAAATTTGATACAAGATAACAATTCAAATTCCAAAGAACCAAAAGATTCCGTAAGGATTAACGAGGAGATTCGTGTTCCTCAGGTTCGGGTAATAGATTCAGACGGCGGGCAATTAGGGGTTATGGAAACAAAAGCGGCGATAGCCGTTGCAAGAAGTAAAGAGCTGGATCTCGTTGAGATAGCTCCAAAAGCAGACCCCCCGGTTTGTAAAATAATCAATTTCGGCAAGTTTAAATACGAGAAGCAAAAACGGGAGAAAACCCAGCGAAAAAATCAAGTGGTACAGATACTCAAAGAGATAAGGTTCCATCCGAATACCGATTCTCACGATTTCGAGTTCAAGACAAAGCATGCAATTAACTTCCTTGAAGAAGGAAACAAAGTTAAGGTGTCAGTAATGTTCAAAGGTCGCGAAATGGCTTATACACAGCTTGGAGAGACATTGTTGAACAAGTTTGTTGAAAGAATTGCAGAAATCGCTAAAGTAGAATCTCCAATTAAATTGGAGGGACGAAATATGAATGTTATCGTTGTACCGGTAAAAAACAAATCCAAAAAGAAATAAATTCGGGACAGCAATGCCAAAAATGAAAACCAACCGCGGAGCGCGGAAGACCTTCAAAGAGACTGCATCAGGCGGTTTCAAGCGTAAGAAAGCTTACAGAAGCCATATTCTTACTTCCAAAACAACAAAACGGAAGAGACATCTTAGAAAAGGTACAATGGTTACCGACGCAGATGCTCCGAAGATTAAAAGAATGTTGCAATAGGAAGGATGAAATAATATGCCAAGGTCACAAAATAATGTAGCTTCACACCACAGAAGAAAAAAGATCCTCAAACTTGCAAAAGGTTACTGGGGTTCCAGAAAAAATGTTTACACTATTGCCAAAAACCATGTTGAAAAAGGTTTAACACACGCTTATGTGGGCAGAAAATTAAAGAAACGCGAATACAGAAGACTCTGGATCGCAAGAATAAACGCCGGTGCAAGAATGCACGGATTGAATTATTCTACTTTTATTTCCGGTTTGAGCAAAAAAGGTGTAGCAATCAATCGTAAAGTTCTCGCTAATCTTGCTGCTGAAAATCCGCAGGTTTTCGCAGAACTGGCGAATCTGGTTAAAAGCTAACTTAAATTAAATGTTTTACACCCTCTTTCTCGGAAATTATCCGATTAAGAGGGTTTTTTTATTTAAACTTAAAGTGTCAGCAGATGTTAAACAAGATAAATGATGCCAAAACGCAATATGCCTCCGATATTTTGCATGTTAAAACTCCCAAAGATCTTGAAGATTTAAGGATCAAATATCTCGGGAGAAACGGACTTGTATCGGTTCTCTTCGAAGAATTTAAAACCGTAACTCCTGAAGAAAAAAGAGTATTGGGGAAGGAATTGAACTTCCTCCGCCAGGAGCTGCAGTCAAAGTACGATGATCTAAAAGAAACAATCGAAAAGGCTGCAAAATTGAATGCGCCAAAAATCGATTTGACACTTCCAGGACGGCAAACCAAAGCAGGTTCAGGTCACCTTGTCGCTGAGACAATGATGGAAATTATTTCCATTTTCAAGAAAATTGGATTTTCTGTTATTACGGGTCCTGAAATTGAATCGGATAAAAACAATTTCGAAGCTTTGAACTTTCCGGCAGACCACCCGGCAAGAGACATGCAGGATACATTTTTCATCAACAAGGATTTTGTTCTCAGGACCCACACTACTCCGGTTCAAGTGAGAATCATGGAAAATCAGCAGCCTCCCATCCGTGCAATAATGCCAGGCAGAGTATACAGAAATGAGGCAATTAATGCCAGAAGCTACTGTATGTTTCACCAGGTTGATGGCATCTACATTGACGAAAAGGTGACATTTGCAGAATTGAAGGGGACACTCGTTCATTTCGCACGGGAATATTACGGCAGCAGTGTTCAATATAAATTCAGACCAAGTTTTTTCCCGTTTACCGAACCAAGTGCCGAGATGGATATTACCTGTTTTATCTGTGGTGGCAAAGGATGCCGGGTTTGTAAGCACAGTGGCTGGCTCGAGATACTTGGATGCGGAATGGTTGATCCGAATGTGTTCAAATATGTCGGTTATGACCCAGAAAAAGTTACCGGCTATGCCTTTGGTATGGGAATAGAAAGAATTTCAATGTTAAAGCATGATATCAATGACATTCGTCTTCTTTACGAAAATGATGTCAGATTCTTGAAACAATTTTAGATGGTGAAAAAGTGAAAATAGTTTTAAGCTGGTTGAATGAATTTATCGACCTCTCGGAAATCAGTGTTGACAAGCTGGCATATGAACTGACAATGGCCGGTTTGGAAGTGGAAAGTGTAACCGACTACAATCTCGTTTATGATAAGTTTATCGTGGCAGAAGTTCTGGAAAAAACCAAACACCCGAATGCCGATAAACTCTCTGTATGTAAGGTAAACACAGGAACGGAAACACTTCAGATCGTCTGTGGTGCTCCAAATGTTGCCGCAGGGCAGAAAGTACCTTTGGCAATAGAAGGAGCCAAAATACCTGATGCTGATTTTATAATCAAATCGACTAAACTTCGTGGACAGTTATCGCAGGGAATGATTTGTTCAGAAGCTGAACTTGGTCTTTCCAACGATCATTCCGGCATCATGGTGCTTCCTGAAGATTCAGTTCCGGGTACACCTCTTGCCAAGGCTATCGGATATGATGATGTTGTATTCGAAATTGGAATTACTCCAAATCGTCCTGACGCACTAAGCCATACCGGCGTTGCAAGAGATTTGGCAGCTCTTTTTAACAAACCCCTGAAGAAAAAAACTGTAACTGTAACAAGAGACACAGAACGGATTTGGGATGTCGCAAATGTGATTGTGGAAGATGAGATCAATTGTCCGAGATATTCAGCGGTAGTCATAAAAAACTGCAAAGTTGGCGATTCACCTGTTTGGATGAAGAACAGATTAAAGATGGCCGGAATGCGTCCCATTAATAATATTGTGGATATTACAAATTATATAATGCTCGAACTCGGTCAACCATTGCATGCATTTGATCTTGATAATCTAAGCGGCAGGAAGATTGTCGTTAAAAAAGCTGTTGAAAATTCGAAATTCAAAACCCTTGATTCTGTTGAGAGAACTCTGAAGGAGTCGGTTCTGATGATTTGTGACGGCGAGAAGGAAGTGGCAATTGCCGGAGTTATGGGTGGGGAAAACTCCGAGGTGAGCGAGAATACTACCAATATTCTGCTCGAAAGTGCATATTTCCATCCTACGAGTGTGAGAAAATCGGCAAAATATCTGGGGCTTTCCACAGAGGCTTCATACAGGTTTGAGAGAGGTACAAATCACGAAGGTACACTCTATGCTGCAACCAGAGCGGCAGAGTTGATGTCCAGATTCGCAGGTGGAAAAATTCTTTCCGGTGAGATTGATATTGTTTCCGAGCAGCTCAAACCGCTAAAAGTTGAATTAAGATTTGCACAAATTGAAAGAATACTCGGTTATCATGTCCCTGACGACAAAGTTGTCCAAATTCTGAAGAATCTTGACCTTGAGGTTGTCTCGGTTAACGAATCCAAAGTTACGGTAAATGTGCCCGGTTTCAGACCGGATATCGACCGCGAAATTGATTTGATTGAAGAGGTGGCAAGAATTCACGGTTATGACAATATTCCAACTGTACACCGGATTACATCTCCATTGGAATCCACAGTTGATGATCTGGAGTTATTGGATACAATCCGGGGAATCCTGTCAGGTTTTGGATTTAATGAAATAATGAACAATTCACTTCAACCGAACGAAATTGCTGCCGAAACCGGAAATCCTGTCCCGGTGTTAAATCCTCTAAATGCAGAAATGGCAGTCTTAAGAAGTTCTCTTATACCGGGTGCTCTGTATACTGTCAGAAATAATCTGAATGTTGGTGAAAAAGATCTGATGCTTTTTGAGACAGGGCATACCTTCAACAAAAAAGGGGAAGTAATAAATTCCTTCGATGATTTTGTTGAAGACAGGATGGTTACATTTCTGCTTACCGGACGGGCAACTCAAAAAACCTGGAACAGCAGTGAGCGCTACTTCGACTTCTATGATCTGAAGGGTTACTTCAAGTCACTCCTCGAATCATTCATGAACACAAGTCCTTTAGGTCATGTCTATAACAACGAAGAGAAGGGGATTTTTGAGTATTCGATCGAAGTTTTCGCCGGCGAAGAGAAACTTGGGGTACTTGGAAAGGTATCAGATCAATTTTGTTCAAAATTTGATATCGGACAAGTTGTGTATTGTGCTGAATTATTCGTAAATTGCATTAAAAGAAATACGGATAAGGTTAAGAAGTATTCACCACTTCTGAAATATCCGAAAATCATCAGAGATTTTGCATTCATTTTTGATTCGAATATCAAATACGGTGAAATTTCTCAATTCATCAGGAAAAATTCTTCTTCACTTCTTAAAAAAGTGGACCTTTTCGACCAGTACGAGAATGAATCGGTAATTGGTGAGGGAAAGAGAAGTCTTGCATTTACTCTTGAATTTTTTGAGAATGACAGAACTCTTACCGAAGAGGAAGTGGAAAAGGAGTTTTCCGGGTTAATACAAAAAATAACAAAACATTTCAACGCAGTTTTACGAGGAAACTGATTGAGTGATCTGACCAAAATTGATGTTTTATTCAGCGATCTGGATTCTTTACAAAATCTTGTGAAAGCTCTAATTACAGACCATAACCGGGCTGTTGAGGAGAGAAATGCACTTGAATCACGACTGACCAAGGTGCTCGAAGAGAATAAAAATCTTAGAAAACATATCGCCGAACTTGAGAAGGAAAGTGATACACTTAAAAGTGGAACTTTTGCTACTCATCTTTCATTATTTCAAGAGATGAGTGACCACGAAAAGGAAATTTTGGTACAAAAAATAAATGATCTGATTCTTAAGATCAACAAGCATCTGATCAACTTATAGATATTGGTACAGCGGACACCCTGATGAGCGAAAAAAAGAAGCTGAAGATTAAAATTTTTGATAAAGAATACTCTCTATTAGTAGATAATGAGGATCTTGCCAAAGATCTTGCAAAATATGTAGATCAAATAATGGAAGAAACGAGGCAGGAATTGCCCAATCAGCCGATGCAAACTGTAGCAGTTATTGCTGCCCTGAACATTGCGTATGATCTCTTTATAGAGAGAGAAAAAAGTAAAGAATTTACCTCTAAAGCTTCAGATAAAATAAAAGGTTTAAAACTCCTCTTAGAATCCCGCTCTCTTCACAGTCCGTCATAAGTTTTTCCGTCCGGCCGGTTGATGACACACATAAAAAGAACCATATGTAAAAATCATGGGACTCGGACTCCAAAGGCGTATTGCAGGCCTCATTCCGACTTGTCGGAACCACATCCGTGTGGCAGTGGAAGCAAAAAGCTCAGGGTCGTTACCCAATATGTCGTTAAAGGGTTCTTTTCCTTGACTGACATTGCCGGCCAAGACGGATTTATTTTTAACTTAGGATACAGATAATGGATGATTTAGTAATTATAATTCCGATGCTTTTGGCAGCGGTTTCGATCTTTTTCTATTTGGGCTGGTATATAAACAACCGGTTCGGGAAGAAAAGCATCGCTGCAGCCGAAGACAAAGGGAAAGAGATCGTCGAACTCGCAGAGGAAAAAGCCAGACATATAGTTTCCAATGCAGAAGAGAGAGCCACTCAACTACTTAAGGATGCCGAGAAAGAAGCCAATAATCTCAAAAGAGAAAAACTTCTCGAAGTAAAAGATGAGTGGTATAAGAAAAAAGTGGAGTTTGACAACGACTTTAACTCTAAAAGACAGAATCTCCAAAGCATGGAGAAACAGCTTTCGCGTCGTGAGGATGAAATCGACAGAAAGATTGAGCTTGTTCGAGTAAAGGAAAACGATTTTAAGCGGCTTGAACAGTCAATCAGTGACAAACAGCGATCCATAAAGCAGAAGGAAGAAGAGCTTGAACTTCTTGAGACTGAGCAAAATAACAGGCTCGAGAGAATAGCAAATCTTACCGCTGACGAAGCCAAAACCATGTTACTGGAAAACATGGTACAGGATGCCAAGATGGAATCGCAGAAGCTGATCAAAGATATCTACGAAAAAGCGAAATCGGAAGCCAAGAAAGAAGCTCAGAAAGTGGTGGTTCAGGCAATTCAGAGAACCGCTGCCGATTATGCGGTGGAAACCACTGTGTCTGTATTGAATATCCAGAGCGACGAGATCAAGGGAAGAATTATCGGCAAGGAAGGTCGGAATATCCGGGCATTTGAAGCTGCAACCGGTGTTGATGTAATTGTTGATGACACTCCGGAAGCGGTTATACTCTCATCTTTCGATCCGTTTAGAAGGGAAGTCGCAAGGGTATCACTTGAAAGACTGATTGCCGATGGCAGAATACAACCCGCAAGAATCGAAGAAGTGGTCGAAAAAGTCAGAATAGAACTCGAAGAAGAGATATATAAGATCGGTGAAAACACGGTGTTACAGCTTGGACTTCACGGAATGCATAATGAGCTAGTTAAACTTATAGGCCGTATGAAATACAGATCCTCCTATGGTCAGAACATTCTCGAGCACAGCGTTGAAGTTGCTTATCTTACCGGAATAATGGCTGCTGAACTGGGATTGGATGTCATGCTCGCCAAAAGATCCGGACTTCTCCACGATATCGGAAAGGTACTCGACAAGGAAATCGAAGGACCACACGCTCTTATCGGTTACGAACTTACCAAGAAATACCGTGAGAATCCAATCGTTTGCAATGCAGTCGGTGCACATCATGATGATATAGAGATGGAGCACCCTATTGCTGCACTTGTTCAGTCGGCAGATGCCATTTCCGGTGCCCGACCCGGTGCCAGAAGAGAACCTATAGAAGGTTATGCAAAGCGACTTGAAACCCTGGAAACCATAGCCAAATCGTTCGAAGGTGTGGCAAAAACCTATGCGATTCAGGCAGGCAGGGAAGTACGGGTAGTGGTGGAACACGAAAGGATTGATGATATATATGCCGATAAACTCGCGTTTGATATAGCTCAAAAGATTGAGTCCGACATGGAATATCCTGGTCAGATTAAGGTCACCGTTATTCGTGAAGTAAGAAAATTTGCAATCGCAAAATAAAAAAACAAGAATTGGAGTTACCGGAGGTATAGCCTCCGGTAAAACCTTCGCAACCAACTATTTCAGGTCGCTTGGATATCCGGTGTTTTATGCTGATATCCTCGCAACGCAATTGATGATTCGTAATCCTGAAATAAAATCACAAATCGTCAAAGAGTTTGGAGCGGAATCCTATCTCGATGGCAGACTCAATAAAGAATATCTCGCCTCCCGTGTCTTTTCATTCCCCGAAGAAATAAAAAAACTCAATGCAATTGTACATCCTGCTGTGATCGCAAGATCAGCAGAACTGATGACGATGGCACTGGAATATGATGATGTGGTGTTTTATGAAGCCGCTTTGGTGTTTGAATCGGGAATGACCGACAGATTTGATTATATTCTCTTGATAACGGCTGACAGGGATCTCAGGCTAAAAAGAGCTGTGGCAAGGGGCAGACTTTCTGAAAAAGATGTGAGTGACAGGATGGCTAATCAGATAAGTGAAGATGAAAAAATCAGATTATCCCATTTTGTCATAGTCAACGATCAGACAGAACAAGAATTTATCGACAAACTTCAGAAATTTGTCGATTTAATTGAAAATGATAAATTGAATGAAATCTTATCTTTTCCATATTTTATTCAATGATATCATTTTTATCTTTTTGTATGATCGTTTTTTACTTCATAATTTAGAATGTTAAATTAGGAGATTTTTGTTGTTATGATGTTGTTGCTAAATAAAATAATCGTCTCGGTCGTTAAAATACTGCCAAAAAGCGTGGTTTACTTCTTTGCTAAACGATACATAGCCGGTGAAAGACTGCAGGATGCCGTAAATCTTGTCAAAGAATTGAATAAAAAAGGGATTCTTGCCACCATGGATGTGCTTGGCGAATCCATTACCACAAAAGAAGAGGTAATTCTTGCAAAATCCGAGTGTCTCGCCGTCTTGAATACCATTAAACAAAATGAACTCAATTCAAATCTTTCAATAAAACCAACCCAGCTCGGATTAAATATTGATCTTGAATTTGCCTACCAGCAGATCAAAGAGATCGTGGCAAAAGCTAAAGAATACGGCAATTTTGTCAGGATAGATATGGAAGATTCTTCATGCACCGATAAAACCATAACCGTTTTCAAGCGGCTAAGGGAAGAATTCGACAATGTCGGCATAGTTCTTCAGTCTTATCTAAAGAGAACTTATAATGATGTTGTGGAACTGAACAAGATAAACAGCAACTACAGGTTATGCAAAGGAATCTATATCGAGCCTGCAGAAATTGCATTCAAAGACCGTCAGTCTGTCAGGGACAGTTATGTCCGTTGCCTCGAGCAAATGATGAAAGACAAGGCATATGTTGGTATTGCAACTCACGATGACTATCTCGTCAATGAAGCTTTGCGATTGAAAAAAGAGATGGTCGTCCCCGGAAACCTGATGGAATTTCAGATGCTTCTCGGTGTAAAGGAAGACCTGAGAGACAAAATAGTGAAAGAGGGCCACAAAGTGAGAATATATGTTCCTTTTGGCAAAGACTGGTATAAATATTCGATAAGAAGACTTAAAGAAAATCCGAATGTAGCGGGTCAGATATTTGCAAATATTTTTAAGTTTGGAAAATGATCGTTTTAGGCATAGAATCCTCATGTGACGAGACTTCGGTCGCAATATTGAAAGGCGATGAGGTACGTGTGAATCTTATCTCATCGCAACATTTTCATAAATTATACGGAGGTGTTGTACCGGAATTGTCCAGCAGGGCACATCTTGAGCAAATTGTACCTCTGACCAGAGAAGCGATTGCCAAAGCAGGAATCAAACCTGCTGAAATTGACCTCGTTACTGCCACTGCGGGTCCCGGATTGATCGGTGCGCTGCTTGTCGGTTTCACTTTTGCCAAACACTTCGCCTGGTCTATCAACAAACCATTTGTTCCGGTTAATCACATAGAAGGCCATATTTATTCCGGATTTCTTATGAACCCGAAACCTGTATTTCCACTCCTGGTTCTGACAGTCTCGGGCGGTCACACAATGCTGACACTCGTTGAGTCAGATACAAAAATCCGGTTTCTTGGTGCTACTGTGGATGATGCAGCAGGTGAGGCATTTGATAAAGTTGCGAAGATGACAGGTCTGGGATACCCCGGTGGACCAAAAATACAACAGGCGGCTCAACTTGCTGTGAAAAAGGATATTGTATTTCCCGTTTCTCAGCTCAAACAACCGTTGCATTTTTCATTCAGCGGACTCAAAACTTCAGTCTTAAGATATGTCCAGAAACACTTCCCGGAAGGAAATATACCTCAGGAAGATTTGAATGAAATTGCTTTTGGATTTCAGGATTCTGTAGTAAGGGCACTAAGTAAAAACATGGAAAAAGCAATTCTGGAGTTCAAACCTGCATCACTAAGTTTGAATGGTGGTGTAGCGGCAAATTCGGTAATCAGAGAAGCAGTCGAAAATCTGGGTGTCAAATATGGAATTCCGGCAGTTATTCCTGCGTTTGAATACTGCGGAGATAATGCTGCAATGATTGCCTGGCGTGGAAAATCGATTTATGAAGCTGGTGAAAGATTTTCGAATGACTCTGAACCGTTTCCATCGTTTCAATCAAAATATCTTTTCACTTAATATTTTTCATTCAAAAGATTTAATCGATGGAAGAGAAGAAGATAAAGTTATCAAATTTGCTGAGTAAAAAGCAGTTCATCGTTGTTCTTGTAACCTTTCTTGCCGGTTTGCTCCTTCTTGTTTACTTGTTTTTCATGCCGTTTTCCTCGGGTGATGAAAGTATCAAGTATATCGTCAGAGAAGGAACCTCATTCAATAAGGTTTTGGATGACCTCGAAAAAGAAGGAATAGTCGGGAACAAAACCCTGGCAAAAATTACAGCTTTTCTTCTTGGTGCCGACAAAAAAATGAAAGCCGGTCTCTACACAATTCCAAAAGAGATAAGCTATACAGATTTAATGTCGATGTTTGCATCCAATGATTATGAAAAACCGGTTTCACTCGAACTCTATTCCGGAATCACCATAAATGGAATAGTTAACAGGGCAAAACAGCTTAAACTGGAGGCTGCTGATTCTCTCGCAATTTTGGTAAAGGATTCCGCACTGGTAAGAAGCAAAGGGATCGATGCAAACAATTTTGAGGGTTGGCTCTTCGCCGGCACAATCGAGGTTTACAGGATATCTTCAGCCCGCGAGATTTTTGAAAAGCTGTTCGAACTTCAGGAAAAAATCTTTACTCCCGCAGTGATGGAGGATATCAACAAAGGTGACCTCTCGAAAAAAGAGATTATCATTTTGGCATCCATTATCAGCAGGGAATCCAAATATGCGGATGAAATGCCACGAGTATCCGGTGTTTATCATAACCGTCTTAAAAAAAACATGAAACTTCAGGCTGATCCGACAGTGCAATATGCTCTTCCGGAATCAAAAAACCGGATCACGGGAAAAGACCTGAAGATAGATTCCCCCTATAACACTTATAAATATGCCGGATTGCCACCGGGTCCGATAGGCAATCCTTCAAAAGAAGCAATTCTTGCGGCTGTTTACCCCGAGAAACACGATTTTCTCTTTTTCGTTGCGGGTAAAGAGGGGAGACACATCTTCTCCAAAACTTATGAAGAACACAAAAAATATGCAAAAGAATACCATCAATGGCTCGACTCGTTAAAGATTACTCAATAGTTGTTTTGATGGCATTTCTTTCCGGATGTGCTAACATGCAGGCGCCCGGTGGTGGTGATGTTGACAGAACCCCTCCACAAATTGTAAGCGTGTCGCCTGAAAATGGTCAGAGAAGGTTTAACTATAAGGAAATCGAATTTACATTTTCTGAATATGTGGATAAGCGAACCTTTAAAGATGCAATCTTCGTTTCGCCATCTCTCGAAAAAGGTTTTGATGTCAAATGGTCTGGGAAAACAGCAATACTCAAGTTTAATGAAGAATTGAAACCTGACATTACCTATAACATAACAATCGGTACAAGTGTAACCGATTTGAACAACAATAACAACATGGCCGGTGCATATTCGTATATTTTCTCAACCGGAGATGTAATAGATAAAGCAACAGTCTTCGGCAAAATTTACGATAAAGATCCCAATAAAATTTTTGTTTTTGCCTACCTTCTCGGTACCCCCGGTGACTCCATTTTAAAAAGAAAACCTGATTTCGTTACTCAGGTCGGTTCAACAGGTGAATTCCGCTTATCAGGTTTGCCAAAGGGAAATTTCAGGTTTTTTGCAGTTGGAAATTCCTTTGGTGATTTAATTTACAATCTCAACAGCGACAGGATTGGAATTTACAACAAGGATGTCACCCTTTCTCAGAATGATACCCTAAGGGAAAGATTGAATTTTTTCATGACAAAATTTGATACGATTCCCCCTGTACTGCAAAAATCTGTTATGACAGATCGTAACCATGTTTTGCTCAGTTTTAATGAAGACATTGCCATATCATCAATGGAAACCGCTAACATTTCATTTATCGATTCTGCTTCAGATGGAACGCTAAAACCATTATATGTCTACTCTCCGGGCGGAAAAAAAAGTGAAGCAGTGATTTCAGTTACCGGAAATGTCAAAAAGGAATCATCCCTTTCCATTGAAATCACCGGAGTAAAAGATATGTTTGGAAATGCATCTTCAAAGATAAGGATGGAAGTGCCGGTTTCTGACAAGAGGGACACTGTTCCGGTTTCAATCTCACAAATAGAGCCCGTCGATCTGAACAACATCATACCTGAATTTCCGGAATTTACACTTAAACTGGATGATGGTGTAAACCCGGCAAAAATGACATCGGCATTAACGGTCTCAGACACATCAAAAAAAAATGTAAAAACCAAAGTTACCAGAGTCGATGATGCGATTTATAAAGTAAAAGTCGATCAAAAACTTGAACCACTCTCGGAGTATTTCCTCAAGGTAAACACTGCTGAACTGACAGATGCCGCAGGAAACACGAAGGATACACTGCTTCAGTCGAAATTTACCACCTATAACAGCATCAATTTTACAGGACTCTCAGGAACCATTAAAGGAATGACCGGTAAATATATTGTTGAGTTGAGCGATGTCGAACAGGGCGACAGGGTTTACAAAACCGGTTTACAGTCTGACGGGAAGTTTGAGTTCGTTGATTTACTGCCGGGAAAGTATAACCTGAGGTTGTTTGAAGATAAAAGGGGAGACAAAGAATATTTCTCCGGATCGCTCTTTCCCTTCGAGCATTCCGCAAAATTCTTCGTCCACCCTTTAGTAATTGAACTGATTCCCAGATGGGTCACATTCGACTTCAAGTGGAATGTGGACTGAGATTATTCTCTCTTAGTTGTAAAGATAATATTTTGAAGAGAGCTTCCTGAAACTTTCCACATCCTTGTTTAAGTAGTCCTTCACATCATCATATTTCATTCTCTTTGAGAATTTCTCCCGCACATTTTTTGATCCGCATACTTTGTCGAACATATCCAGACGGTCTTTCTTTGCAAGTTTGAACGGGTTTTTGTCGGGATACAATTCGTTGTTTGCTTCCATTACAAGGAACTGAATCGACATGAGATTCACTTTCGAATAATCTGTGATGAAGAGTTGTACGCCACCAAGGTTTTTTCCCTTCGCACTGCCGTAGTATGGCTTGAATTTAAGCGGTCTGAAAATAACTCCGGGGATATTTTTTGAATTGAGTTTATCTGCCAGTTCGAGCTCATCAATCCATTCAGCGCCAAACATCTGAAAGGGGAGAGTGTAACCGACGCCTTCCGAAATTACACCAAGTTCACCCATAATTCCGGATGTCGTGTAAAAAATCGCTGATTCTTTATATGGAATATGTGGTGATGTAAGCACCCATGGCAAGCCTGTTTTGTCGAAAGTCATCTCTCTTTTCCATCCTTCCATCGGTACCACTTCGAGGTCACACTTTTTACCACCTTTCAGGTGACCTTCTTCATTCAAAAATTTTGCAAGTTCTCCAACAGTCATCGCATGAGCATAGGGGATTTTAAACTGGCTAACAAATGAAATGTAACCTTCTTCTGCAATATTTCCCTCGATTTTAAGTCCTCCCATCGGATTGGGACGGTCGAGCACCACAAATTTTACTTTGAATTCAGCAGCGGCTTCCATTGCAAGTCCCATGGTTGAAATGTAGGTGTAAGACCTTGAACCGATATCCTGAATATCAAAAACCAGAACATCAATCCCTTTTAACATCTCCTTGGTTGGCTTTCTCGTTTTTCCATACAGTGAATAAACGGGGAGGTCAGTTTTTGGGTCTGTATAGGTATCCACTTTGTCACCGGCTGAGAAGTCACCTCTGACACCGTGTTCGGGTCCAAAGAGTGCAACCAGTTTCACACCTTCGGCTTTGGAAAGAATATCGATGGTTGTTTCCAGTTTTGAATTCACACCGGTCGGATTGGTGATCAAACCAACTTTTTTCCCTTTCAGCAGGTCAAAATTCCTTTTTTCAAGAACTTCTATGCCCGTAAGTACCTGAGCAGAAATGCTGAATGACAATAAGAGGGCAATAATGGTGAGTAAATTAAATTTAATTTTCATAGTCGAATCTCAATTAGTTAGGTTTATTGTAAACAATTTTTCCGGAACGAATGGTTGTTCCATCGAAGTTTTGGGCTGTATTATAAATTATCTGATCCGGGGAGGAAAGATTCAATATCGCAATATCTGCCTTTTTACCGGGCTCGAGGCTCCCCGTCTCATCAGAAATTCCGAGTGCAGCAGCGGAATTGATTGTGTATGCAGAGATAATTTCTTCAAACGACATTTTCAATTTTCTGGCAGCGAGCGACATAATAAGGAAGATGTTATTGATATTCGATGTGCCCGGGTTATAATCTGTAGCCAGAGCCACTGTTGCTCCGGAGTCCAACAATTTTCTTGCAGGAGCGTAATCATAGTCAAGTGTGTAGGACACACCCGGAAGCAGAACTGCGACCGTGTTTGAATTTGCGATAACGGGAATTTGCCCGTCTTTCAATACCTCCAAATGATCGACACTAAGGGCATTCATTGAAACTGCCAGCTCGAGCCCGCCGATATTGTTAAATTGTTCTGTGTGGAGAGTTAGTGTAAAACCCAAATCTTTGGCTCTCGAAAATATTGTTTCCACTTCATCCGGGGAAAAAGCCGAGGCTTCGCAAAATGCATCACACCTGTTGGAAAGGTTTTCTTCTTTGATTTTCGGCAATAGCTGATGAAGCAGAATCTCGATATAACCATTCCTGTTGTTCCTGAATTCGGGTGGAACAGTGTGGGCTCCAAGGAAGCAGGGGATGATTCCTACATTTCGGAGGCTTGCCGCTTGTTTGATGACTCTGAGCATTTTAAGTTCTGATTCGAAGTCAAGTCCGTAACCGCTTTTAATTTCAAGAGTTGTGACTCCCTGTGAAATAAAAAGATCTATTCTTTTCAGGAGTAACGGAAGCAATTCAGAAGTGCTGGCTGCCCTTACTGCTTTCATGGTGCTTGCAATGCCACCGCCTGCAGCCGCTATTTCATCATACGACTTTCCCTGCAGTTTCATTTTAAATTCAGCGGAGCGGTCACCGGTGAAGAGGGAGTGTGTATGACATTCCACAAATCCCGGCAGAACTATTCGCCCTCTGGCATCAACTTTTTTATGGGGGGAAGCAAATTGTGAACCGGAAGGGATGAAATCGAGAATTTTATCATCCTGGATCAGAACATCAAAACCTTCGAGGATACGATTGTCAGAGGCGGTCTGTCCGGGTTTTTTACCGGAGCCCTTGGTATCGAGGGTCAGTATAAAAGCGGGGTCAATTATTCGTTTATACATTTACTAAAAACTGTAAACTTTGTCCGGAATTACTTTAGCTTTGGTGTAGCCCATCTGAATTAATTGAAACATCATCAGGCGCGCGGCACCGTTATCCGTGAAATCTCCAAGTCTAAGGAGGTATTTATCTTTCTCCTTATAGATGTATAGGAGATCGATTCCGATCTTGTAACTCAACTCTCTTTTAATCATGAGAGCCTCTGATTCAGTCTGAACACTTCCGAGGGAAACCTTAAAGCCGTCTGTATAGAATTTGACGATATGGTCGGACAATTTTGAATCCTGGTAGGAATACCAGGGTTTGGAGACAATCATTGTTGAGTCACCGGGGAAGGATAGCTGAATATCCTGTTCCTGCCCAAAAGCTGAAACGGAGACAACCGTAAGAAGAATCAGGCTAATTTTTAAGTACATCAATTTGATCTGTTGGTTTCGAAATAAACAAACAATAAATATAAGGGATATTTGGAAATAAGTAAAGGTAAATGAAAGAAAATTCCTTTTTTTTATGTATTTTTGTAATCAATAATTTTTTTGAAGAATGGCTTCAGGAAAAAAATACAAAATCCTTTTTATCACATCTGAACTCTTCCCGTTTGTAAAAACAGGTGGGTTGGCAGATGTTTCCGCCTCATTACCACAAGAATTAGCTGAACTTGGTCACGAGATCAGGATAGTTATGCCCAGATATGGTGCCATAGACACACGCAAATTCAAGATACATGATGTTGTGCGTTTGAAAGATTTTAGTGTCAGGCTTGGTGAGAAAGATGTCATCTTTTCGGTCAAGTCATCCTTTCTTCCAAACATGAAAAATCGTGTTCAGGTTTACTTTCTTGATAATGATGAGTACTTCGGAAACCGTAAGAGCTTATACATCGATATGCTCACGGGATTGCCATATCCTGACAATGATGAGAGGTTTGTCCTTTTTGCAAGAGGAATCTTTGAACTCGTCAAGAAACTGGGATGGGCTCCTGATATAATTCATGCAAACGACTGGCAGACGGCTCTTGTACCGGCCTTCCTGAAAACAATCTACAAAGAAGACGATTATTTTAAAAAGTGCAAAGCTGTAACCACGATACACAATTTTGAATATGGTGGTGAGTTTCCTATCGAATCTTTCAACAAAACCGGTCTGTCTCAGGATTTTAACAATGATAACTATATCATTCACAAGGACAAAGTAAACTTCCTGAAAGCCGGAATCATTTTTTCGGATCACATTAATACTGTCAGTCCCGGTTACAGAAATGATTTGTTGTCTTCACCCGAACTAAGCAACGGTCTCGACGAGATTCTAAAAAACAAGGCGGAAGCCTTTAGTGGAATCATAAATGGTGTTGATAAAAAGGTCTGGAATCCCGCGACAGATAAGCTTATTGTTAAAAATTACGATATCCGAAGTATAGATAACAAGTATGTGAACAAGAAAAACCTTGTTGAGCGGTTTGGACTGGTTTACGACAACAGTGTGCCGGTTTTCAGCATAATTTCGCGGCTTTATGACTACAAGGGAATCGATCTTATTGAGCAGTGCTTGCCCGATCTGCTGAAACTGAATCTTCAGATTGTTCTTTTGGGAACAGGTGAAATGAAATATGTCAATAAATTTGATGAATATGCCAAGAAATATCCTTCCAAATTTGCTTGTTATTTAGGCTTTAATGACGAACTTGCCCATCTGATTGAGGCAGGGTCGGACTTCTACCTCATGCCCTCAAAAACAGAACCATGTGGACTGAATCAGATGTATTCACTGCTTTACGGGACAATTCCGATTGTGAGAAAAACGGGGGGATTATCTGACACTGTAATCGATTTCAACTCTTCAAATGCGAATCCCACCGGATTGATGTTTGAAAATTACAGCGGCGCAGCACTTCTGGAACAGATTAACAGAGCCATGGCTCTCTACAAAAAGAAAGAAGATTTGATAACTTTGATCAGAAACGGTATGAAAACCGATTTCAGTTGGCAGCTCTCCGCAAGAAAATATGTTGAACTCTATAAAAACATTTTAGCGGGTTGATGCCGGTTCCGGTAGTGTTTCTTGACAGGGATGGCACAATCAACTATGATCCCGGTTATCTAAAAGATCCCCGGGATGTAAAACTGATTGAGGGTACCGGTGCCGCATTAAAACTTCTGAAAGATGCGGGCTTCACTCTTCTTGTAGTTTCCAATCAGTCAGGAATAGCAAGGGGTTTAATAACTGATGATCAGGTTGTCTCAATCCATGAAAAAATAAATAACCTTCTTGAAAAATATTATTCTGTTCACATTGACCGTTTCTTCTACTGTCCTCATCATGAATCATTCAGCCCTCCTTCAGAATGTGACTGCAGAAAGCCCGCAACCGGACTTTTTATGCAGGCGATGAGTGAGTATGAAATTGATTTGGAAAAATCATTTATGGTGGGGGATTCTCAAGCAGACATTCTTGCTGCACACAATTTCGGTATAACTTCCATTTTGGTGAATACCGGGAATGGCAGGGAGCATATTTCTGTCTTGCAGGAACAAAATAAAATGCCAAAGTTTACATGTTCAAATCTTTATGAATCTGCAAAATTAATTATAAAATTAAAATCCGGAGTTTCCGCTTGTTGAAAATCAAATTTATTTCCCTTTTTGTCGCTGCAGTAATATTTGCAGGGTGTTCAGATTCACCATCTCCAATTGGAGTTGATGATTTGGGAAGTGACCTCCTGAAAGTAAAAGTACTCGATTCACAAACAGACAGTTTGACTCAGACATCAGCATCGTTCAGGAAAATTGTTCCATTGGGTGCTTCAAATTTTATTCTCCTTGGAAATGCTCTTGGTGTAAAATCGAGTGTCATGCTTCAGTTTAATGTGAATTTTGATGAGACTACGAAAAATGCGATCCAAAAAGACAGCATTTCACTTATCTCCGCCCGTATTGTTCTGAAGAAAGTTTATGGAATTGGAGATACCCTTCAGGCTTTCCCGGTTCCGATGATTAACGGGTATAAGATAACAGGCTCTTGGGATCCCTTAAAAGTCAAACTTGACTCGCTGCCAACCATCGACTACTCTCAGGATATTCTTTCTGCAAAACCTGCTCCTGATTCTTTCTACTATTTTAATGTAAAAAATGACATTGCCCTTCAGTGGATGAAAAACAGCTACGATACAATAAATTTTGTAAACAATGGACTTTTGCTTCGTGCCGAATCTCCGACGCCTTACCTTGCCGGATTTCAGGGATTCTCGTCAACCGGCGAAAATGCTCCTAAAATTGAACTTAAATTCAAGTATCTGGCTACGAACAAAGATACCACGATTTCATTCAGGACACTTTCCGATGCTCATGTTGTTGATGGTGCCACTCCGGCACTTGCTCAAGATGAGATGGTTGTTCAGAGTGGAACAACGATAAAATCACGGTTGTTTTTCGATCTTGCAAAATTACCTGAGCGTGTTTTTATTAATAATGCCGAACTTGTTCTCACTGCTGATACTTCAAAGAAACTTATCGGAAACAGTCTTTTGAACGGTATCCTGATCGGAATTATTGATGAGTTGACCAACGACAGCACATTTGTTCAAAATTCGCTTTACACAGCTAATCTTTATTATTCAAGTGGAAAATATACAGGCAACCTCACAACATTGGTGAGACAGATTTACGCCACTAAGAAAAATCTTGGATTTGTTGTTCAGACTTCAAACGCAATTGAAGGATTGGAAACATTTTACCTTCGGGGTTCGAAAGCAGCAGCCGGATTAAAGCCAAAATTGATCATTACTTACTCAAAAATAGATTAGTTATAAAATGAGATTAAAACTTTTTGTATCCCTTGTAATTTTAACGACTTTCTCGTTTGCTCAGGTCAATACGGTCTATTCACGCTTTGGAACCGGCACCCTGATTTACGGGACAACCGCCAGAAGTCTTTCTTTCGGAGAGCTTGGTACAGCAAACTATGATGATGACAGAATAAATTTATTTAATCCGGCTTCATTCGGAAGTTTTAATTTGACAAGAGTCGATTTCGGGCAGGTCCTTGAGGCTTCATTTGTATCTGATTCGAAGAACAAAAACTACTATGCCGGTTCATATTTCCCCGGATTTAATATGGGGATACCTGTCAGCCACGAGCACGGAATAGGTATTGTATTTGGTGTTTCCAAGTATTCAGATGTGAGCTACGAAGGGTCGAGGGACGGATCAGTAACAGGTGCCGGTTCCATCGTACCTGTTAATTACCGGGAAGAATATTTTTATGATGGTGGAATAACTAAAATATTCCTTGGTTCATCATACAGATTGCCGTTTGGTTTGAATATTGGCGGAACTGCTGATTTTTATATGGGCCACTACGAGTATAATTCAACGGTGAAATTCTTTTCTGACGGTGTACTGAATGGAATTTTTGCCAAGGAACAGAACTTTAAAGGATTTGGCGCAACTTTTGGACTTATTACCGAAGATTTGAACAGGTTTATGAAGATTGAAGCGCTTGACGAAATCAGATTATCTGCGGGGTACAGCCTCAAAGCTACACTTAAAGGTGATTACAGCAGCTATACCGTTAACAATTTCGGGTTCCAGGATACCACATTAAAAGGTGACATGGAGTCCTCAATTCCATCCCGCTTCTTTGCCGGCTTTTCGATCAAATTTAATCCGCGGACAAAAATATTTGCAGACTACCTGACTCAGTCATGGACAGACTACTACATGACAAATCAGGGTACTCAATCTCTCACAAATACTTTTAAAGTGAGTGCCGGGTTTGAATATAATCCAAATTCGAAGTCTAACACTTTTGAACAGAATCTTTCTTACAGACTTGGACTCAGCTATGAAAAACTTCCATATTTGTTATCAGGTGAGAGTTCATACAGAATGTCCGCCGGAATTGGAATCAGCTTTCCACTTTCACCGGCAAACTATATAGATCTCGGTTTGCAATACTCGTTCAATTCATCAAACGCTGCCAATGTTATAAAAGATAACACGATTAACTTCGTAATTGGTTTAAGTATTGGTGAATTATGGTTTTTGAGAACGGACTATTAGCAGTAGTGATCAACACAGTTCTTAGATCATGCCTGTTAATCTTTGTCTTCATCTTTTCTCTTTCCGGGAAGAATGCTGACTCACTTTCGCAGAAATACAACACATTTTCGAATCTTGTTGTAAAAGGTGAATTTGATTCAGCATTTTATCTTGGTCAAGAGTTGATGTCGGAGTCCGGTTTTTCCCCCTATTATTCCTGGTTCTACCCTAAGTTTAATGAAGTTTTGTTTCATAACATTTCTGACACCACAAAATTAATTACGCCGGGATTTATTCGAGATTTTTTCAAGTCCGCAAGGGCAAACGATCCCGATAATTCACTCCCTTACTATGTTTCTGAAGCATTTCTACTCGACAGATACTTTGATCTGGGATTTAAGGATATTTACCCGCTCTACGAAGCCGCACTAAAACTTGCAGGTAAACAGGATGACCTTATTGTCCAACGACTTTCAGAAAAAGCTGCCCGGGCAGATATCAAAGATACGACGACAATTCTCACGATTCTGGATATGAGTACATATCTACTCGAAAAATATCCGGATGAAGTAAAATGGGGTGAACTGATAAGTCAACTCGCCGGATCAGAAGAAAACCTGATAAAACTGCGTTTAAAACTGCATGAACTGAAACCCGAAAGTTCCTCCAACACCTGGGCTCTGGTCTCGATACTGATAGAGAACGAAAAGTACAAAGATGCCTTTCCATATTTACTGAAACTGACCCGACAATTTCCGGATGAGTTGAAATACTGGAAAAGCTTCACTTTCACTGCAGATAAGTTGAAAGATGAAGAAAGCACATTAACAGGCTATCTGAATCTGATAAAACTGGAACCGTCCGTTAAAGACTACTATTTCAACATTGGTGTGCTTTTTGAGAAAAAAGACAACTACGGGGCTGCTGTTAAATATTTCAGGAAGGCTTCGGAGGCAGGGAAGGGGTGGGGAAAAGCACTTTTTTATGAAGGACTGGTTTATGAGAACTCTGCCAGAACCTGCGGTAAACTCGAGTTTTATGACAAGTGTGTCTATCAACTTGCCTATGAAAAATATCTTAATGCCCTCGGGTATGATTCCACGCTTACAGAATTGAAAGACAGAATTGAAGATATAGAAAAATATCTTCCCGACACCTCTGAGTATACGGCTAATGGCTTCAAGTCGGGTGATGATATAAAGATTATGGGAAGTTGTTATATTTGGATTGAAGAAAAGTTAAAGATACAATAAACGGAGATTATATAATGTACGATTCTTTAAAAAATGATCCCGAAATGTACGAGGTTTTGCAACTCGAAACGGGAAGACAGACAGAAAAACTTGAACTGATTGCTTCCGAAAACATCGTAAGTCCGGCTGTTCTTGCTGCGGCAGGATCCGTTCTGACCAACAAATATGCGGAAGGGTACCCCGGAAAACGATACTATGGCGGATGCGAATATGTTGATATGGCGGAAGATATTGCTCGTGAAAGACTAAAAAAACTTTTTGGTGCAGAGTATGTAAATGTTCAGCCACACAGCGGATCTCAGGCGAATATGGGTGTTTTTATGACGATCCTGAAGCCGGGTGATAAGATTCTCGGTCTGAGTCTTGCTCATGGTGGTCACCTGACACACGGTTCTCCTGTCAACTTCTCCGGCAAAATTTATCAGGCGGTTGCGTATGAACTTGACAAAGAGACCGGCCTCCTGAATTATGAGAATATTGAGTCGCTTGCAAAACAGGAAAAACCAAAATTGATTATTGCCGGTGGCAGTGCGTATTCGAGAGACTGGGATTATAAAAAATTCAGAGAAATAGCTGACCAGGTCGGTGCTTTCCTCCTTTGCGACATGGCACATCCTGCAGGACTGATTTCAAAAGGGCTGTTGAACAACCCTCTCGAACATTGTCATTTTGTGACTTCCACAACCCACAAAACACTTCGTGGTCCGAGAGGCGGAGTAATATTGATGGGGAAGGATTTTGAAAATCCATTTGGAATATCGGTTCCCAAAACCGGAAGATTAAAAATGATGTCAGAATTGATTGACAGCACGATAATGCCGGGTATTCAGGGCGGTCCCCTTATGCATATTATTATGGCTAAAGGTGTGGCTTTTGGTGAAGCTTTACAGGACTCTTTTACGGGTTATGTACATCAGGTGAGGGCGAATGCAAGAAAACTTGCGGCGGAACTCGTTAAAAAGGACTATCATATTATATCGGGTGGTACCGACAATCATTTGATGCTTGTTGACCTGTCAAATAAAAATATCAGCGGAAAAGCTGCTGAAATTGCACTCGGAAAAGCCGGGATTACCGTAAATAAAAACATGGTGCCTTTTGATCAGAGAAGTCCTTTTGTTACCAGCGGAATAAGAGTCGGAACGCCTGCATCCACAACCCGTGGAATGAAGGAAAATGAAATGGTGAGAATCGCAGAGCTGATCGACAAAGCAGTCGTTAATTCAGAAAATGAAGAGATTCTGGCAGGCATTAAAAATGATGTAAAAGAGCTCTGCTCGGGTTTTCCTCTGTTTTTCGGGAAATAAATGATCGCTGAAGAAATTCCGGATCAGTTATCGGGAGAAGAGAATGATGAACCTGAAGTGGAGATGTCATTTTGGGATCATCTCGAAGAGCTAAGAAGCAGACTCCTCAAAATATTCGCCGGGGTAATTCCGATATGGTTGATTTCAATTGGTTTTGCGCAGGATGTAATTAATACTGTATTGTTGACACCGGCATGGAATTCAACAATAAAGCTGCAAAACATCAGGCCCTTTGGTCAGTTGATGTTAAACTTTGAGGTAAGTTTTATTGTTGCACTTATTGTAACGGTACCTTACAGTTTTTATCATCTGTGGCAGTTTATTGCGCCTGCTTTGCACAAACATGAGAAAAATGCTTTGCTTTGGGCAGCATTCTACTCGTCATTCTGTTTTTTAGGTGGCACCGCTTTTGGATACTTTGTCATGATTCCGATGACTTTAAGTTTCGCTGCCGGTTTTGGCAGTGCAGAGGTGCTGAATATTTTCGCGCTCGATGAATATATGTCGCTGATTTTCAGCATCTTGATCGGTAGTTCATTGATATTCGAATTGCCGGTTGTTTCCTATCTCCTGACACGAATAGGAATACTTTCGCCGGAGTTCATGATCAAGTATCGCAGACATGCCATCATAATCCTGATGGTTCTGGCAGCATTTTTATCACCGGGAACTGATCCGTTTTCAATGTTGATTCTGGCTGTTCCGCTTTTTTTACTTTACGAAACGAGTATTCTCATATCCAAATGGGCAACAAAGAAAAATTTAACTTCCCGGTAATGGATCAGGTTTTGGCTCCGGTCAAGGATGGTTTGACAGAATTTAACAGACACTTCAAAGAGTCGATGAAATCCAATGTCAAACTGCTCAATCTTGCCACTTCCTTTATTTTAAAGCAAAAGGGTAAGAAAATAAGACCGACCCTTGTGCTTTTAACTGCGAGCCTGTGTGGTGGTATCAATGAAAGAACCTATCGTGGTGCCACAATGGTTGAATTGTTGCATACCGCAACCCTTGTACACGATGATGTCGTAGATCAGGCTGACAAGAGGAGAGGATTTCCATCCATTAATGCCATCTGGAAAAACAAAGCTTCGGTTCTGCTGGGAGATTATCTTCTTTCCAAAGGTTTGATGCTTTCGGTTTCATCCAAGGATTATGATTTTCTCGAGACAATAACTGATACTGTAAAACGGATGGCGGAAGGGGAGTTGCTTCAACTCGAAAAATCGCGGAAACTTGATATTGACGAAGAGACATACTTCAGGGTGATTTCTGATAAAACTGCCTCTCTTATCGAAACCTGTTGCTATATTGGTGCACTGAGTTCGACCGATAACGAAACCTTCAGGCAGGAAGCAAGAAAATTCGGGAGTCTTTTAGGAATTTCATTTCAAATTAAAGATGATATTCTTGACTACGAAGGGACGACTAAGCTTTTTGGCAAACCAATCGGTGGTGACATAAAAGAGAAAAAGATTACTCTTCCCCTAATCTATGCAATGGAAAAAGCGGGGAAATCCGCCGGCAGGAAAATTATTAAAGAGATCCGGTCTCTAAACGAAAAAGACAGTGTGGAAAATATTATCGACTTCGTAATCAAGAACGATGGTCTGAAGCTCGCGCAGGAAAAAGCGGTACAAATAGCAGATGAGGCTAAAGCCTGTCTCGAAGTTTTTCCTCAGAGTGAGTACAAAAATTCACTTCTTTCGCTCGTTGACTTCGTAGTAAACAGAAAAAGTTAGATTCTCAATAATCCCGGTGCAGTCGAACAATCATGCCCGGCTGTCTCTGAAATCGAATCCTTTCACAGGTTCCCGTAAAGTAAGAACGGGACATGGTGCCTTCCTTACCACTTTATCAGCGGTGCTTCCAAAGAGAATCTGTTCGACACCCGAATGACCATGTGTGGAAATAATGATCAGATCGACATCTTCAGATTTTGCAAGGTCAATTATCTCCAGGTAAGGTTTACCGAGTTTAACAATTGGAATCACTTCAATATCAGCAGGAATATTTTCTCTGGCAACCCTTCCCAGTTCTTCCTTGGCTTTTTCATCAATCTGGTATGACAGTGTTGGAAGTGCAATCTGACCAATACTAAGATCGGGGGGATAAATTACAGGTTCGACAACATAAACGAGTAAAATCTGTGATTTATACAGTTTAGCGAACTCCGAGGCATATTTAAGAGCCTGCAGTGAGTAATCACTAAAATCGATTGGAACGAGTATTTTATCGAATTGTATCATTGTTTTAACCTTTCAATTAGTTTGACTAATCAAATAATCCCGATTCTGCAAGTCGCCAGATTTTTTGACAGGGGAACCTGTTCTCATAGAGTGCTCTGCCAATAATTACAGAGTCAACTCCTTCAGACGCCAATGCATTTACAGCGAAAAGTTCTTCTTTATTTGCGATTCCACCCGAATGAGTAATTCTTTTTTGAGTAACTTCTGCGATCAGCCGTGTAAGTTCGATATTGGGACCCCCGAGCATGCCGTTTGTAAGTACATCAGCAACAATAAACCTGTTTACGCCGATACCCGCCAGTTGAGAGGCTAAATCAGCCGGATGAATCCCGGTTTTTTGTTTTCGTCCCTTGATTACTACCTCGTTATCGATAACATCGATTCCGACCACCACTTTTGATGGACCAAATTTGTCAAAAATCCGGTAAAATTCTTTTCTGTTTTCGATGACAACCGAGGCGACTACTACTCTACATACACCCGTGTCAAAAGCATATTCTGCATCCTTTACGGTTCTGATGCCACCCGTAAACTCAACCGGAATGATCACGGATGAACAAATCTGTGCGATCAGTGAATGATTTACTGATGTGGAACCATAAATACCGTCAAAATCCACCACATGGATCATCTTGGCATTTTCACTTCGCCAGATCATCGCCATCTCGAGGGGATCATCGCAATAGCCAGCACATCCCAGTTCGGGAATGCCCTGGACTGTACGAACAGTTTTACCGTTTTTTATATCAATAGAGGGAATTACTAGCAATGACATATAATTTGTTGTTTTACCTTGCTAAAATAAGAAATAATTAATAAAAAGGTGTTGATATTAATTTTTATAAAGAAATTTTTACAATTTCCACGATTTTTGAGCTAAAAATTTGATTTTATGACCAATTTATAGCATTTTAGAAAATATGAAATATAATTTCTTGATAGATACAATATCCGGAAACAAAATTGAGCTGGATGTTTATTCGAGCAACAAATCCTTACCCAAACCTGTGGTTGTTTTTGTGCACGGATTTAAGGGATTCAAAGACTGGGGTTTTTTCCCTTTGGCAGCACGGTTTTTCGAGGAGAGGGGATATCATTCACTCGTCTTTAATTTTTCGCATAATGGTATATCTTCAGGCAATGATGTTTTCAACGAGCTTGAAAAATTTGAAAAGAACACCCTTTCTCTGGAAGTTGAAGAATTAAAAGAGATTTCGTTGCGTGTTATTTCAAATGAATTTTGTAATTTTAATGGTGAATTATTCATTATTGGACACAGCAGGGGCGGAGCGGTTACACTTCTTGCTTCTCCCGAAATTAAAAATCTTAGTGCTTTGTCTGTATGGGCTTCCATCTCTTATGTCGACAGATATACTGACAGACAGAAAAAGGAGTGGAGGGAGAAAGGCTGTCTCAGCTTTTTAAACACACGAACGGGACAGGAGATGAAGCTCGATTATTCGTTCCTGGAAGATATTCTGACGAATAAAAACGACAAACTCTCAGTTGAGAAGCATGTAAGAATGCTGGACTTGCCAATTCTTACAATCCATGGCGAAATCGACTTGACAGTGCCCTTAAGAGATGCAGGAAACATCAGTTCTTATTGCAAAAATCCTTCATCAGAGTTTTTTATTGTCCCGAAAGCAGGGCACACATTCAATATGGTGCATCCCCCGGGGGAGATGACAGATCAATTTAACGAAGTATTAAATAAAACAGAATCTTTTTTCCGAAAATATAACAGAGGTTAGAATGTCCGTGATTACAAAATCAGAAAATATTATTTCTTACATCAAAGATAAAGTGATATCACATCCACTTTTCGGTATCGCATCCTTTTCAATTCTTATGGCTATTGCCGCACAAATTACAATTCCGGTGAAACCGGTTCCTACAACACTTCAATCCATGATTGTCGTACTGTCGGGAGCAATGCTTGGTTCCAGAAAAGGATTTTATGCAATGATCGCTTATTTGGGCATGGGAATTGCCGGATTGCCTGTCTTTGCACAGTCACCCGATCTTGCTCCGGGAATCGCCAGATTGTTTGGACCTACAGGTGGATATCTTCTTGCTTTCCCGCTTGCTGCCTGGCTGACCGGCTTTGTCATGGAAAGAAAATCTGATTATGTGACTTCTGTTCTTACATTCTTCGGTGCGCATGTTGTTATTCTGGGAATGGGAGCTCTTTATCTCGATCTTTTCCTCGCAGGCGGTTTTACCAAAACCCTTGAACTTGGAGTGATTATCTTTTCGATTTCAACTGTTGTAAAAGTTTTAGCAGCTTCATTGATCTTCAAATCCCTCAGAAAATAAGAATTATTAGAGATGTTGAAAATCGTTGCGTTTGCGATCGTTCTTTTAACGGCGTTTATTATTTTTTCGATAAGTGCCAGGAGAATACTGGGCTTTCTTAAACTCGGGAAGCCTGATAACAGGTTTGGTGATATAGGTTTAAGAATAAAAAATGTGATAGTGATCGCAATTGCCCAGTCAAAACTTTTCAGAGATCCTGTGGCAGGAATCGTTCACGCACTCATTTTCTGGGGCTTTGTCCTGTTTATCTCTGCAGTTCTTGAGACTTTCATTCAGGGATTTGTGCCTCATTTTACATTTGCTTTTCTGGGACCACTTTTCAGTCTGATGACATTCACACAGGATGTTTTTGGACTTTTAGTGATCGGCTCTGTGCTTTTTGCTTTGTACAGAAGATTTGTACAGAGAGTAAAGAGGCTCGAGGTGGACAGGGAAGGACAACTTGATGCAGCATTTATTCTTGTTTTGATTCTGTTTGTTGTTCTTAGCATGATGGGTCAAAATGCAGCTCATGTTGCGAAGACAGGTCATCTTGCCGAGTGGGAGGTCAGACCGGTTGTAACTTATCTGACGGGGCTTTTTGGTACTTCCGGCGCTGCGGAAAACGCATTTGAAGTCTTTTGGTGGTTGCATGTTTTACTTGTATTGGGCTTCCTCAACTATCTTCCTTACTCAAAACATCTCCATGTTATCACTTCAGTTCCGAATGTCTGGTTCTCGAATCCATTGGAGAAGAGAGCGCAACTTCAACCGATAAATCTTGCGGATGAAAATGCCGAATATTTTGGTGTGAATGACATTGAAAAGTTTACCTGGAAGCAATTGCTTGATGGTTTTTCTTGTACCGAGTGTGGCCGTTGTGAATCTGTTTGTCCTGCGAATACAGTCGGGAAACCGCTTTCACCCCGAAAAATAATCACCGATGTTCGCGACAGAACGCTGGACAAGGGGCCACTGCTTGTTGCTGGAGTGAAAGAAGGCGAGATGCTGGAAAAATCTCTTGTCCCCAACTACACTTCCGAAGCTGAGCTATGGTCATGCACCACCTGCATGGCTTGTGTTCAGGAGTGTCCGGTAATGATCGAGCATGTGGGTACAATAGTGGATATGCGCCGTCACCTGGTATTGATGGAATCCAATTTCCCGGCTGAGTTGAATAATACTTTCAAAAGTCTGGAAAACAATGGCTCCCCTTGGGCATTTCCGGCTTCTGAAAGAGGTGCTTGGGCAGAAGGATTGGGTATAAAGACCATGGCAGAAGACCCGAATACTGAATATCTGTTTTGGGTCGGATGCGCAGGTTCTTTCGATGACAGATACAAAAAAGTATCTAAATCTTTCGCCGGAATTATGCAAAAGGCGGGAATTGATTTCAGAATTCTGGGCAGTGAAGAGCAGTGCAACGGTGATACAGCCCGCAGGCTGGGAAATGAATACCTTGCACAGACACTGATGCAGACAAACATTGAGACATTGAATAATTACGGTGTCAAGAAAATTGTAACTGCTTGCCCGCACTGTTTCAACTCACTTAAAAATGAATTTCCTCAGTTTGGTGGAAACTATGAGGTTCTACATCACTCGGAGATGATCGATAAGCTTATATCTGATGGCAAAATAGACATTGACGAAAAATCAAAGGAAATTACCGCTACTTATCACGATTCGTGCTACATTGGAAGATACAATGAGATTTATGACGCCCCGAGAAACATAATAACGAAATCGGTGGCAAACCCGCAAATTGAAATGACACGGAGCAAATCAAAAGGATTTTGCTGTGGAGCTGGTGGCGGCAGGATGTTCATGGAAGATTCCGAGGGGGGAAGAGTGAACATTGAAAGAAGTAAGGAGGCGATAGCAACCGGAGCCAATATCATTGCTACAGCCTGCCCCTTCTGTATGACCATGATGACAGATGGTGTCAAGGCTTTGGAAAAATCGGACGATGTGAAAGTTAAAGACATCGCAGAAATTGTTTTTGAAAACACACACATCCATAAATAAACAGGAGCAACCATATGGAGAAATACAAGCAGTTATTAGACGCGGTTCAAGCTATGGAAGCTGATTTCCATAAATTCTATGAAAAGGAACAATCAGCAGCCGGTACAAGAATCAGAAAAAGCCTCAGCGACCTTAAAAAACTCGCTCAGGACCTTCGCGAAGATGTACAGAACACAAAGAATTCACGCAAAGGTTAGTATACTTTACTGATTCTTATATCAATTGTTAAGCCGCTCAATACCCGTTGAGTGGCTTTTTTTTTGTAATTTTGCATTTTGTTTCCGGAAAAATTATGAGAAAAAATCTCCCGCTGTCACTTATATTTTTAGTCGTCTTTATTGATTTGCTCGGATTCGGGATCCTGATCCCGATCATTCCTACATTTGCAGTTAAAGTTCTGCATATGAATGAGAGTTCTGTCGGAATTATAGTGGCAGTTTATTCACTCACACAGTTTTTGTTTAATCCGTTGTTCGGTTCACTGTCTGACAGATTCGGGAGAAGAAAGATAATTCTCATCACCCTCCTTTTGAATGCAGCCGGTTATATCCTTTTCTCCTTCACACATTCGTTTATAATGCTTCTTGCCGCACGAATAATTTCGGGAGTTGGTGGGAGCAGTATCGGAGTTGCACAAGCCTATATCGCTGATGTAACGACACCACAGGAACGGGCAAAAGGAATGGGACTGATTGGAGTGGCTTTCGGGCTGGGATTTGTATTTGGTCCGATGCTGGGCGGTATTTTTTCGAAATTTGGATATGAAGTCACCGGATTCGCCAGTGCGGCGTTTTCTGTGCTTGCATTTGTATTAAGTTTCTTTTATCTGCCTGAATCCCTGAAAAAACCGGGAGAAGGTGAAGCACCGTTAAGAAAAAGAAAGCTGATCGACTTTCCTGCCTTCATTGAGGTATTTAGAAAAAAGGCTTCATTTTTCGTTATCACTCTGACTTTCTTTTTGACTTTCTCTGTTGCCAATATCTACGGTACATTTGCCATCCTCGGAAGCGGACACTTCGGATTTACCGACTTCGATAACGGGATGCTCTTCGGCATCATGGGAATTGTCTCTGCATTTATGCAAGGCTTCATGATGGGTAAACTGACAACCCGCTTTACCAAATTACAACTTCTTATAACGGGTTTTTCGAGCCTGGCTGTGGGTTTGGCACTTATACCCTACGGACATTCATTTACAATAATGGCATTAATATTGGGTCTTATGTCGGTTGGTACAGGCTCGTTACAGCCGATACTGTTAAGCCTGATCTCTCAGGTCTCCTCGGAAGCTGATCAGGGGATGGTCTTGGGGTTGAATCAATCAATGTCATCATTTGCGAGGGTTCTCGGACCGTTGTGGGGAGGCTTTGCCTTCCAGTACCTCGGGTATCAGATTCCGTTCTTCACAGGTGCTGTGGTTTCGATCCTGCTCCTTTTTTACTGTGCAAAATATTACAATATTATTATTAAACCAAAGTTGGCAAATGTTTAGAGTTGGTCCCGTTGAAATAGATAAAGCCCTGCTGCTTGCACCCATGGAGGATGTCACAGACATCTCCTACAGACTGGTGTGCCGTGAACTGGGTGCGGATGTGGTGTACACTGAATTTGTGAATGCCGAAGGCATTATACGCAAAAATGAAAAGACGCATAAAAAGCTAAAAATAATTGATGAGGAACGCCCGGTTGGTATTCAAATTTATGGTGGAAAACTTGAGTCTATGGTCGAAGCTGCCAGGATTGCCGAGTCGTTTCAACCTGAGTTGATAGATATTAATGCCGGTTGCTGGATCAAAGGAGTTGTAGCCTGTGGTGCAGGTGCAGGTATGATAAAAGACCCGGTAAACATGCAAAGACTTGTGAAAGCTGTGGTAGATTCCGTCGAACTCCCCGTTACTGTTAAAACCAGAATCGGCTGGGATCACGAAAATATAAATATAATTGAAGTTGCTCAGCGACTTGAAGATGCCGGAGTAAAAGCTTTGACCATACATTGCAGAACCAGAAGCATGGGACACAAGGGTGATGCCGATTGGGAATGGATTAACAAAGTGAAGGAAGTTGTGTCGATACCGGTGGCGTTAAACGGGAATGTAATGTCGGCTGAGGATGTTGTAAAAGCGTTTCAGGAAACCACGGCTGATGCAGTAATGATTGCCCGCGGGGCAATCGGTTATCCCTGGATTTTTAAGGATGCCAAGAGGCTGATGAATGGATTACCGATAGAAGATGAGATACCTTATTCAGAAAGAATCAGGGTCTGCCTTAGACATCTTCAACTTGCCACAATGGTAAAAGGTGAAAGGAGAGCCATACTTGAACAAAGGAAGTATTATTCAGGATACCTTAAAGGTTTGGTAAACGCCAGCCATATTCGTCAGGAATTGATGAAAATTCTTGAGTTTTCGCAGGTCGAGGAGCTTCTGTTTGGTTACGAGAGATATCTTTCAGGTCTTGAAAATGCTTATGCAAATGCTCACATCGATTTGAGACAGTAATATGGGAAATGGTAAGCAGGAGTTGATGGCTAAAGTCATTTCATACCTCTTTCTCCCTCCCGTTCTCAACCTTAGCTCATTTTTTTTAATAATTAACAAGTTCGAACCGGAATCAGGGAATTCTCTTCTGATCCTCGGTTACACCTCTCTTTTTTCAGTCGTACTTCCGGTTTTGGTCTTCATTCTTTTCCTGCGCAAGGGCAAAATAGCCGATGCTGACGCGAGAAACAGAACAGAGAGGCACATCCCTTATCTTGTTTTTGCGGCGATCATTCTGGCAGGATATTTCCTGATACCCTGGGCTGGACACGCGACTGAAATAAAAATTTTATTTCTCATCTATCTTGTTAATCTTTTAACTCTCTTTTTTGTAAATTTGCTGTGGAAAATAAGTGCACATACGATGGGTGCCGGAGGACTGATGGCTGTTGTTATTTTGGCACATGGTTTCTGGGGATTGGTGGCACTTCCTGTTGTACTCGCTTTGGGTTGGGCAAGATTTGAATTGAAGTGTCACACACCCGGTCAGATCATAGCCGGTGCGTCACTTGGCGTTTTTAATACATTTATTCTTTTTAAACTAATTCCATTATTATGAATAACGACAAAGAAAACCTTTTACAAATAATTGACAGAATTACCTATCTTTTCGAACTGAAAGGTGAGAATGTTTTCAAGATTAATGCTTTTCGAAAGGCATATTCCATTCTGTCCGGTCTGCAGGAAGACCTTGCACTGATGTTCGAGTCGGGTCAAATGGCTGAATTAAAAGGAATTGGTAAAGGAATTCTTTCAGTGATTGCGGACTATTACAATATGGGTTATTCTTCGGCATTAAGAGAACTGGAAAATGAAGTTCCTCCCGGTCTGATTGAAATTAATCAGATCCGGGGTTTGGGTCCAAAAAAAGCCGTTCAGTTATACTATGATTACGGAGTTACCAGTGTTCAGGTTTTAGAGCAGTTTTGTTTGTCGGGAGAACTTGCCAAGGTCAAGGGTTTTACCGATGCAGGGGCTGAGAAATTGCTCGATCATATAAAAATGTATAAAAAGAATCAGACGCAAATCCGGCTAAATGATGCAACTCGGATTGTAGAAGAAATCGAAGAAGTACTTAAAGAGTGCTCAGGTATCGAACTTTATTCTGTGACAGGGGAATACCGCAGGAATATGGAAGTGATATCAGTTATCGAGTTCGTAATACTCACCCAGGATCAGCAAAAAGTGCTTGAACAGTTAAAGGAAAAACTTGGCTTGCCTGACCTTTCATACTCTGAAGAAACAAATTATGGCGGCAGAGTGAAAATAATGTTTCATCAGGAAATGAGCCAGCATTTTTTCTTTGATACTCTTTATGAGACTACAGGTTCGAAGGATTTTGTTGAAAAATACCGCGTGACTGAGTCAAAATCCGGCGAATTCAATTCCGAAGTTGATATTTTTCAGAAACTCGGTTTGAGCTATATTTCTCCGGAAATGAGGGAACGGGAGTATCTGCCGTTCATTGATGATTCAAGATTTTCCATTTCAACACTCGCTCTCGAGGATTTTAAGGGATGTTTCCATTTCCACACCAACTATTCAGACGGGTCGAATACCCTGAGTGAGATGGTTACAGCCGCTTCTGCACTCGGTTATGAGTATTTCGCTGTCTGTGATCACAGCAAAGCTTCTTTTCAAGCCAACGGGTTAAGAGAAGACAGGGTCTTTGTCCAAAAGGATGAAATATCAAATGTTGCCACCACACTCGGGAAGAACATTTTTCACGGAATCGAAGCAGATATTCTCAAAGATGGCAGTCTTGATTATGGAGATGAATTTTTGAATAATTTTGATTTTGTGGTTGCTTCAATTCATTCCCGTTTTTCTCTGAACAGGGAGGAGATGACCGCAAGAATTATCAGGGCAATAGAGAATCCTCACACTGATGTTCTTGGGCATCCAAGCGGCAGGATTTTGCTGGAACGACCCGAGTATGAAGCAGACTATGAAAAAATTATCGATGCATGTCTTGCCAACGGGGTGGCGATAGAAATAAATGCTTCAGCCTATCGTCTCGATATGGATTGGAGAAGGCTGTTCATCGCGAGAGACAAAGGATGCAATTTTAGTATTAATCCTGATGCCCATTCCACTTCACAATTGTCAAGCGTGATGTACGGAATTAAAATTGCAAAGAAAGCCGGAATGCAAAAGGATGAAATCATAAATTGCTACTCACTGGAAAAATTTAAAGAGTTCATCGGGAGAAAATGATGGTTGATTTGAGGATCGAGAACGAGACTGCAATTGTTTCATTAAACAGACCCGAAAAAAGAAATGCCCTTTCACCCGGACTTATTAGAGAATTTATTGACATTTTCCGTAGTTGTGAAACTGACAGTTCCGTTAAGTCAATTATTGTTACGGGTTCCGGAAAGGCATTTTCTGCCGGGGCAGATTTGGCATATCTCCAGCAATTGCAAAACAATTCAATACTGGAAAACGATAAAGATTCTGAACTGATTTCCGGGATGATCCTTGCTGTTTACGAATGTGACAAGCCCGTTGTTGGCGCAGTCAACGGTCCTGCCATTGCAGGAGGGTGCGGACTTGCAACTGCATGCGATTTTATTATCGCAGACAGAACAAACTGCATGATGGGATACAGTGAGGTAAAGATTGGATTCCTCCCTGCAATTGTATCTTTTCTCCTTCTGAGAAGACTTCCGGAGTTCAAGGCAAGACAGCTTCTGATCTCGGCTGAAATCCTGAATGCAGACAGAGCTCTGGAAACCGGCTTAATAGATCAGATTTCGGATGATGTGATGAAAGATGCCATCGAATTATGCTCCAAACTGAATAAAAATTCTACAGACAGCATTGCTCTAACCAAGAGATTGATCAGGGAAACATCCTCACTGAACTACAAAAATTCCGTAAAACTTTCTCAAAAGTATAATGTTATTAGCAGATCAACCGAGGAATTCAAATCAGGAATCGACAAGTTTCTTAACAAATGAACAGGTATTAATATGGATTTAAAAGCCACAATCCGCAGTATCAAAGACTTCCCAAAACCCGGGATAATGTTCCGGGACATAACCACTTTGCTTGAAAATCCCTTGGCACTTAACTATTCCGCTGAAGAGATTTATAACAGGGTGAAACATCTTGGCATAACCAAAGTAGCCGGAATAGAGTCAAGAGGTTTTATTTTGGGTGGAATTGTTGCCTCCCTCTTAAATGCGGGATTTGTCCTTATCAGAAAGCCGGGAAAACTTCCTTCAGCAAAGTATTCGGAAGATTATTCGCTCGAATATGGTACAGATTCGATTGAGATGCATGTTGACTCGATCAAAAAAGGGGACAGAGTGCTGCTTCATGATGATCTTCTTGCCACGGGTGGTACTGCCGCAGCAGCAATAAAACTGATCGAAAAAGCCGGTGGTGAGGTTGTTTCGATTCAATTTATTATAGAGCTTACTTTTCTGCCCGGCAGGGAAAAGCTTACAGGATACGATGTTGACAGCCTTGTAGCTTATGAAGATGAGAATTAACCCGGCGATTATTTAAAACTGAAACGGCTCCCTTTCGGGAGCCGTGCAGTGCAAGTAGTTTAAAGGTATATACAACTTTATGTTATTTGACTAGGGAATTTAACACTTCTCTGATAATTTTGCAACCCTTTAATAAATCATCACTCTGAATGATCAGAGGTGTTCTGAAGCGAACACTTCTTTCACCACAGGAAAGAATCATTAGTTTTTCTTTCCAGCATCTCGAGATGAATTCATTTCTTGTTGCTTTATCAGGCATGTCAAAAGCACACATCAAACCTCTTCCTCTAACTCCGGAAACCAGAGCGGGGAATTCAGTTTGCATATCGTTCAGTTCCGAAAGCAGCAGATCTCCCATGATAGCAGAGTTCTGAACTAAACCTTCCTCATGAATCACTTGAAGGATTTTGGCAGCTCTAACCATATCGGTCAGATTTCCACCCCAGGTTGAGTTGATTCGTGAAGAAACTTTAAACACATTATCCGGCTCTTCATTTACGCGGTCACTAACCATAATTCCACAAACTTGCATTTTTTTACCGAATGAGATGATGTCTGGCATTACGAAGTGCTCGGATGCCCACATTTTACCTGTCAATCCAACTCCTGTCTGGACTTCATCAAACATAAGCATGATATCATTTTCATCGGCAATTTCTCTCAGTTTCAAAAGAAATTCCTTTCTGAAATGATTGTCACCACCCTCTGCCTGTATTGGTTCAATGATTATAACCGCAATATCGTCAGGATACTGTTTGATGGCGGAATAGATCTGAGCTATTGCCTCATTCTCGGCGTCAATAACCTCCTGAAGGTTATCCTTTAACGGGAATATAATTTTTGGGTTGAGAACACGGGGCCAGTCAAATTTAGGGTATAAATTCACCTTGTTCGGGTCGGTGTTCGTAAGAGACATCGTGTACCCTGTTCGTCCGTGAAATGCCTCTTTGAAATGAAGGACTTTATGTCCCTTTTCTTCTTTGTATCCTTTTCTAAAGTTCTTGCGAACTTTCCAGTCGAAGGCAACTTTTAATCCGTTTTCAACAGCTACGGCACCACCTTCAACAAAGAACAGGTATTTGAAATGATCAGGCATTACATATTTGCTGATGGTATCGACAAGTTCCGCCTTAAAAACAGTATAAATGTCACTGTTTGAAGGTTTATTCAGAGCTGCCCATGCCAATTTTTCACGAAACTCAGGATTGTTGAGTTTAGGGTGATTCATCCCCAAAGCCGAGGATGCAAAAAATGAGAAGAAATCCAGATACTCGTCACCGGTTCTCTCATCAACCATATAGCAGCCGTGGCTTTTTTTAATATCGAGTACAAAATCGTATCCATCAGCGAGAATATGCTTGTGGAGAATTGGAAAAACATCATTTGCAGTAACATTATGTTCACTGAAAGTTGCTGTATTATTCATAGAACACCTCCCGTAAGGAAATTTATCTGAAAGAAAAGCGTATGTAAAAAAAAGGATTTGTAAAGTCTGGGGGGAGTGTGCTTAAAACACTGATTCGAATTTGGAGACAAAATAGCTGCGGAGGAGCCGGGGGCTAAATGACTCGTTGAAAGGACGACAAGGGTAAATTAAATTGTTTAATCTCATACCTTAATATAATCAATTTCAATGAGAGAATAAATTACAGTTTGTTGATCTTTTAAGTTTTTTTGTACAGTAACTCAGCCCAAAAAGAAAAACGAAATTCCATTTATCTATTATCCATATATTTCGGTGATACATTTATTAATTTCTCGGGAGAAAAAATGGATTTCCTAAAAACACTTGGAATCGAAGAAATAAATTATGGTTCGTGCACCGGTCGCGAATGGAAGAAAACTGAAAATGCCGGAAAACTTGAGATATATTCACCAGGATCAGGTGAGAAGATAGCCTCCGTTTATCAGGCTTCAGAGTCTGATTACGAAGAGATTATTCAGAAAGCTTCTGAGGCTTTTATTTACTGGCGTGATGTACCGGCTCCTAAAAGAGGAGAGATTGTCAGACAGATAGGTGATGAACTCCGTAAATATAAAGATCCGCTTGGAAGACTCGTTTCGTATGAGATGGGTAAATCCCTGCAGGAAGGCTGGGGTGAAGTTCAGGAGATGATCGATATTTGTGATTTCGCAGTAGGTCTGTCAAGACAGCTTTACGGACTCTCCATGCATTCCGAGAGACCCGATCACAGAATGTATGAACAATGGCATCCCCTCGGAATCGTATGCACTATTTCGGCATTTAATTTTCCTGTAGCGGTATGGTCGTGGAACGCAATGATAGCTGCGGTTTGCGGTGATGTTAATTTGTGGAAACCAAGCTCGAAAGTCCCGTTGGCTGCGGTCGCAGTACAGAAAATTGTTGCCAGAGTGCTTGAAGTCAACAACATACCTGAAGGCGTTTTCTCTCTTATTGTTGGTAAAGGTTCAACCATTGGAGAAAGAATCCTTAATGACAAAAGAATTCCGCTCATATCTTTAACAGGATCGACCCGTGTCGGGAAACATGCAAATTCCGTAATAGCAGGCAGATTCGGAAAGGCGATCATGGAGCTCGGCGGTAACAACGCTATCATTCTTACTCCGGATGCAGATCTTCAACTGGCAGTACCTGCCATCGTGTTTGGAGCGGTAGGAACAGCCGGACAGAGATGTACTTCCACACGCCGTCTGATTATCCATGATAGTATTTACGACAAGATTAAAGATACGCTCGTAAAAGCCTACGGATCACTTAAAATCGGAAATCCTCTTGATATTGCTAACCATGTGGGTCCACTCATCGATAAAGGTGCGGTAGCTGATTTTTCCAAGGCAATCGAAGAAGTAAAAAAATCGGGTGGAAAAGTTCTCTATGGCGGAGAAGTACTTTCCGGTGAAGGTTATGAATCAGGCTGCTATGTGAAACCGGCAATATGTGAAGTTGAAAACAGCTATCCGATTGTTCAGGAAGAAACTTTTGCACCAATTCTGTATCTGATTAAGTACAGTGGTGATGTAAAAGAAGCCATAGCCATTCAAAACGATGTGGTGCAGGGACTCTCTTCTGCAATATTCTCATTGAATATGAGAGAAACAGAAGAATTCCTCTCTGCCCGCGGTTCTGACTGTGGAATCGCAAATGTGAATATCGGAACTTCAGGTGCCGAGATCGGTGGTGCCTTCGGTGGCGAAAAAGAAACCGGAGGGGGCAGAGAATCAGGATCTGATTCATGGCGTGCTTATATGAGAAGACAAACGAATACCATCAACTTCTCAACGAAAATACCACTCGCTCAGGGAATCAAGTTCGATCTTTGATTAAGTATCTCGCTTAAGCATTAAGCCTAATATTCTTAAGCTGCCCGAGAATAAGTCCGGGCAGCTTTTTTGTTTTAAATCCGGAGAGGAAAAAATAACCGGAACACTCTCAGGATTGTGATTGTTTATTATGAAAAAAGGAGATACGATGAATAATTTAAAAATATTTTTTCTGTTTGTATCCGGTTTGTTACTTGCTTCTTGTGGCGGGACTGCCGAGAATATCAAACCAGGAATGTCAGCACCTCAATTTTCATTGAGTGATCAAAACGGAGTAACAGTCTCACTTTCCGATTTCAAAGGAAAGAGCCCTGTAGTTCTCTATTTTTATCCAAAAGCGGGCACACCCGGTTGCACAAAACAGGCATGCGGAATAAGAGATAACTTCAAGAAGTTTGAGGAGAACGGAATAAAGGTTCTGGGTATAAGTGTTGACGATACCAAAAGTCTGAAAGAATTTGAAACTGAACAAAAGCTCAATTTTACACTTCTCTCAGACTCGGATAAAAAAACAAGTGAAGCCTACGGGGTTTTGAATAAACTTGGCATGTCCAGCCGAATCACATTTATTATCGACAAATCAGGTAACATCGCGCATATCTTGAGAGATGTCGATGTATCCAGCCATGCAGAAACCGTTTTCAATCTTTCGAAAAAGCTTATTTAGCCAAGAGTCCTGTTGAAAATATAGTCGATATTTCGCATTGAATTTGTTAGATCAAATATTGCATCGAACCTCGTCGGATCAATATTTTGAACCACTTTTTCGTTTTTAAGGAGTTCTTCCTTCAGATTTAGTGAGGTATCACGCCAGACTCTCATTGCCGCATCCTGAACCGTTGCATACGATTCTTCCCGTGACATTCCCGATTCGGTTAAAGCGAGCAGGACTTTCTGAGAATAAATCAGTCCACGGGTGAGATGGATGTTTCTCATCATGTTCTCAGGGTAAATAATAAGTTTTGTGACAAGGTCAATCGATTTTTGTAACATGTAATCGATAAGTATTGTGGCATCGGGAAAAACCACCCGTTCAACTGATGAGTGTGAGATATCCCTTTCATGCCAAAGGGCAATATTTTCGATGGCAGGGGAGACATAGGAACGCATCAGCCTCGCCATACCTGTAATCCTCTCACAGATGATCGGATTTCTTTTATGTGGCATTGCGGATGAGCCTTTTTGCCCTTTTCCAAAGTATTCCTCAGCTTCAAGAACTTCTGTTTTTTGCAGGTGTCTTATCTCGGTAGCAATTTTTTCGAGGGTACCTCCGATTATACCGAGCACAGACAGATAAAAAGCATGACGGTCTCTTTGAATGACCTGAGTGGAAACCGGCTCCGGTTTTAGCCCAAGTTTTTCACAAACGAATTCTTCAACAACTGGTGAAAGGTGATCGAAAGTGCCCACTGCTCCGGAAATCTGTCCTGTTGAAATTTCATCAATCGCCTTCGTAAACCTCTCCCGGTTTCTTTTCATCTCATCGTACCACTGAGCAAATTTCAAACCCATTGTAGTAACCTCGGCATGTATTCCATGCGTTCTGCCGATGCATAATGTGTTTTTATGCTCAACTGCTCTCGTTTTCAGAGCATTCGTGAGAAGATCGATCTTCTTTAAAATGATGCCCGATGCTTCCTTGATCTGCACCGAAAGAGCTGTATCCAAAACATCCGAAGAGGTCATTCCATAATGCAGGTGCCTGCTCGCAGGTCCAATATTTTCATTAACATTGGTGAGAAATGCTATAACATCATGTTGGGTTGTGAGTTCAATTTCACTGATTCGCTCAACTGAAAACGAGGCTTTCTCCTTTATTACCGCAAGATCTTCCTTAGGTACTTCACCTGTGCCGACTCTTGCTTCTGTAGCCAGGATTTCGATTTTGAGCCATGTTTCATATTTAAATTGATCGCTCCAGATTTTTCCCATTTCCGGAAGAGTATATCTGTCGATCATTTTCTTTTCTCCAGTTCCATTTCAAGTTTTAAATTCTTTTCATCGCGAAGAACGGAGAATGTAACATTCTGTCCTGTTCTGTATTCCTGCAAAGCACCGAGAAGAGTGTTCCGGTTGCTGATCTTGAAATCTCCGAGTGCAAGTATTACATCACCATTCTTGAATCCGGCTTTCTCTGCCGGTGAATTTTTCATAACGCTGTTTACGATCACTCCTCTGGAGTTGGGAAGCTTGAAGTAAGCTGCAATTTTTTCATCTATATCCTGAACTCCAAGGCCTGTGAAGAAATTTCTGTCGATTTCGCCTTTAACTTTAAGTTCATCCACGATCTTCTTTACTTTATTTATCGGAATGGCAAATCCGAGACCGATACTTCCTTTTCCACTGCCGGTCGAGTAAATTATAGTATTCATTCCAATTACATCACCCAAAGAATTAACCAGTGGTCCACCACTGTTTCCACCATTGATGGCTGCATCGGTCTGAATCATATTAAGATAAAAACGATCTTCAACAGGTTCAAGATTCATTCCGGTTGCTGAAATTACGCCAACAGTAACTGTGGGTTTGTCGTTAACATCAAACAGACCGAAAGGATTGCCGAGTGCAATCGACCATTCTCCGATAATTATATCAGATGAATTCCCAAGCTTTAGAAAGGGAAGTTTGTTCTCTTCAATTTTCAGCAGACAAACATCCGAGACTTTATCTGTCCCGATAACTTTGGCGTCGAAGTGTCTGCCGTCAGTCAAGGTGACAGTTATTTTTTTTGCATTTCCAGCAACATGATCATTTGTAAGAATGTAACCGTCTGCTGAAATCAAAAAGCCGGAACCTAGACCTTTTACTTCCTGCGAATAGCTTTGGTCACCAAAAAACTGTTGAAAGAAAGGATCATTGAAAAAAGGATTAAAGAACGGGTTATTTACCTGTCGAACTTCTGTGACATTGATTCCGACGATGGCAGGGGAGATTTTTGCCACGGTTCGCGTGATTATATTTTCTCTCTCGGAAGAGATGGAATTCGAATTCTCATAAATTGATTTACCCGATGAATTGTCACCATTTAGCAAAAATATTGCCGACGAAACGGCGATTACCGCAATGACTGTAAGAACCGGTCTGCTCTTCAACACAAATACCTCCATCTGTTTAATTTTCAACTGTACAAAAATAAAAAAACGGCACTTTCAAAAAGGGTCATTTATTAAAAACCGGAATTCTAACTTGTTAGAACTATTTCTCTAACAAATGAGAATTGTGTCTTATAAGCAAAAAGCGTGCCAATACGAATGTGAATGAATTTGTGACCTGTTTTTAATCGGCACGATTATTGCTTAATTTCAGTGTATCATTAAGGAAATTGCAATGGCAAATCATATAATTGAAAATTACCCAAAGAACGACAGAAGTATCTTAATACCACTTCTGCAGGATATCCAGGATGAACACGGTTATCTGCCCGAAGATGTATTAACGGAAGCAGCCAAACATATCGGAATGCCTTTAAGCTCGATATATGGCGTTGCTACATTTTATAATCAGTTTCGTTTAACCCCGCTCGGCAAAAATATCGTCAGAGTGTGCAGAGGAACTGCTTGCCATGTAAAAAATTCTGCAAACATTTTATTCGGACTTGAATCTGCTCTCAACATTAAAGCCGGTCAAACAACCCGTGACAAGAATTTTACTCTTGAGGTGGTCAGTTGCATCGGTGCGTGTTCAATAGCTCCGGTAATATGCATCAACGATGATTATTATGGCAGAATTAGTGTAAAAGAAATTGATAAGATTCTCAAAAAATACCAGCCGGTTACCCCCAGATCATCATCGATTAAAACAGAGGAGACAGTAAAATGAACAGTTTTATCGAAAAATGTTGTTCGGAGTGCTGGCATTCACCTGAAAAACAGTGTCAGCATTTCGTACAGTGCTGTACTGAAGGACCACTCTGTCACCACAGCGAAGAGTGTACAAATGAAATTAAATCGTTCAACAACCGGCTTCTCTTCAAGGAGCATGAGGTACCTGTAATATTTATTGGTGCCGGAACCTGTGGACTTGCAGCCGGTGCGGCCAAAGTTGAAGAGGCTATAAAAGCTGAACTTGTGAAACAAAACATTGAAGCTCAAATTGTCAGAACCGGATGCATCGGTTACTGTGCAAAAGAACCAATAGTTGATATAAAACTTCCAAACGGTGAAAGAATTGCGTACTCGGAGGTTACTCCCAAACTGGCAGCAAAACTGATTCAGACCACAATTGTGGAAGGTGGAATTCTGCAGGATAATCTTCTCGGAAGTCATGAAAGAAAATCGGAAGTATGCGCATCAATGCACGACACACCTTTCTTCAGACATCAAAAGAAAATTGTTCTGGAGAATTGCGGTGTAATTAACCCCGATTCGATTGACACATACATCGCCAGCGGTGGTTTTAAAGCAATTAACAAGGCTTTAAAGTTGATGAAACCGGAAGAAGTTGTGCAGGAAATTCTGGATTCCGGACTCAGAGGCAGAGGTGGTGCAGGATTTCCAACCGGTAAAAAATGGGAATTCGCACTAAAACAGAAATCTGAGACAAAATACATCATTTGTAATGCCGACGAAGGTGATCCCGGTGCTTTCATGGACAGATCAGTGCTCGAAAGTGACCCGTTTAAGCTCATTGAAGGTATGATGGTTGCCGCATATGCCATCGGTGCAAGTTCAGGATATATCTACTGCAGAGCTGAGTATCCTCTGGCAATATCGAGATTGACCCATTGTATCCATGAATGTGAACGGTATGGTTTACTTGGTGACAACATCCTTAACAGTGGATTCAACTTCAGACTGAAAATTAAAAAGGGTGCCGGTGCATTTGTTTGTGGAGAGGAAACCGCCCTTATTGCTTCAATTGAAGGAAAAAGAGGAATGCCAAAGCCAAGACCTCCATTTCCTGTGGTATCAGGTCTTTGGGGCAAACCGACTGTGATAAACAATGTCGAGACACTTTCAAATGTCTCCGCCATTATAGCCAGAGGTGCAGAGTGGTTCTCAAGTGTTGGTACGGATAAAAGTAAAGGCACAAAAGTTTTCGCTCTCTCAGGTAAAATCGTAAACACAGGACTCGTTGAAATACCCATGGGAATTACACTCGAGGAAGTGGTTTTCAGCATTGGTGGCGGAATTCCTTACAACAAGAAATTCAAAGCCGTTCAGATAGGTGGACCTTCGGGCGGTTGTTTGCCGATGAGTGTCATAAAAACCCAGGTTGATTATGAATCACTGAAAGAAGTCGGTGCAATGATGGGTTCGGGCGGTTTCGTTGTGATGGATGAGGACACTTGTATGGTGGATATCGCCAGATTCTTCCTCAACTTCATTCAAAATGAATCGTGCGGCAAATGCGTTCCCTGCAGAGAGGGTACAAAGAGGATGCTTGAGATTATCGAGAGAATCCCGGTTGCCTACAAGGATGGAGCTGATAAATATGATCAGTTGCAGAGATTCAAAGGCATCATCGGATTGAAAAGACTGGCTGATGTAATCCGGGACACCTCATTATGCGGACTCGGGCAGTCGGCTCCCAATCCAATTCTTTCCGGTTTGCAATACTTCAAAGAAGAGTATGAAGAGCATCTCTTCGACAGAAAATGCCGTTCCGGAGTTTGTAAAGAACTTCTGACCTTTACAATCGACAATACTCTATGCTCGGGTTGCGGTCTCTGTAAGAGAAAATGCGGTACCGAGGCAATAGTAGGGCAGAAGGGCGAAGGGCACTACATTTTACAGGATAAATGTATTAAATGTGGAATGTGTCTCGAAACCTGCAGATTCTGTGCAATTAATGTAAACTGAGCCGGAGATTAAAATGGTAGAATTAACAATAAATAATTTAAAAGTTAAAGCCGAAGAAGGAATGACTATTCTTGATGCGGCAAAGTCTGTAGGTGTATCGATACCTACATTGTGTTACATTAAAAATTTGTTTCCAACAGGTGCCTGCAGAATGTGCGTGGTCGAAGTCTCCGGACAACGGAACCTGCTTCCTTCATGTGCATACCCTGTAGCGGAAGGGATGGTTGTTGAGACCAACTCGCCTCGGGTAAGAAGAGCCAGAAAGACGATCGTCGAGCTTCTCGTTGAGAATCATCCACAGGACTGCCTGATTTGTGTTCGTAATAAAAATTGTGAACTTCAGGACCTCTCCGAAAGATATGCTGTACGGGAACACAGATTCGCCGGTGACAAGAGGAAACATGTTGTGGATATCTCAAGTCCTTCCTTGGAGAGGGATCCTGCAAAGTGTATTCTTTGCGGCAGATGCGTTCGAGTATGTAACGAAGTTCAAAAAGTTGGTGCCATTGATTTCTCTGGAAGGGGATTTGGCAGCATCGTGACAACTCCTTATAATAAAGGATTAAATGTAAGCGATTGTATCCTCTGCGGGCAGTGTATCCTTGCATGTCCTACAGCGGCACTTCGGGAAAGAAGTTCCACGAAAATTGTAAGTACAGCACTTGGAAACAAGAATAAATTTGTCATAGCACAGATTGCTCCTGCAGTGAGAGCCACACTCGGTGAGGAATTCCACATGCCGGCAGGTACTGATGTTACAGGAAAACTCGTGAGTGGTTTAAGAAGGCTTGGGTTCAAGAAAGTGTTCGATACAAATTTCGCTGCTGATTTGACAATCATCGAAGAAGCAAACGAACTTGTATCGAGGGTCCAGAACAACCAGCCTCTTCCAATGTTCACGAGTTGCTGCCCGGGTTGGGTTAAGTTCGCTGAAATGAACTACCCTGAAATTATACCGAATCTCTCGAGTTGTAAATCGCCTCATGAGATGGAAGGTGCCGTTTTGAAAAGCTACTACGCCAAGAAGATGGGCATCAACCCGAGAGACATATTTGTGGTTTCAATTATGCCGTGTACGGTGAAGAAATTCGAATCCGAGAGACCCGAGCTTTCACATGATGCACTGCATGATGTCGATTCTGTTCTTACAACAAGAGAGCTTGTTCGTTTCTTCAATATGGCAGGTATCGATTTTTCCGATTTGCCGGATGAAGAATTTGACAATCCACTTGGTGAATCGACCGGAGCTGCAGCAATTTTCGGCACGAGCGGTGGTGTTATGGAAGCTGCGATAAGAACTGCATACTTCAATATTACTGGTGAAAATCTTGACAATGTGGAAGTTGACCAGATTCGTGGCATGGAAGGTGTAAAGTCAGCCACTCTTAAAATGGGTGATCTTGAAGTGAAAGTTGCCGTTGTCAATGGAATCGGAAATGTCAGACCTCTTATTGATGAGATAATTGCCGGCACATCGCCATATCACTTTATTGAAGTGATGGCTTGTCCGGGTGGTTGTATCAACGGAGGCGGGCAGCCTATCCATCAAAATCTCGATAATGTTATGAAAAGAGTTCGTGCATTGTATGAAATAGACAAACAGAGTGTAACAAGAAGATCACATGACAACGAATCAGTAAAGAAGCTCTATAAGGAGTTCCTGCGTGAACCCGGAAGTCATACGGCTCATACATTGCTTCATACACATTACCATGACAGGACAGTTAAGTAAATCAGACTAATTAGGCTGAAATCAAATAAAAATTGCTTATAATTTAAATACAATTTTTATTTTTTTTGTAACTCCAAATCGTGGAGTCGTTGACGAAGAATGCCTGAAATAGTCGATTTACGAGAAGATTTGATCTGTTTTCATTGTGGTGAAAAGTGTGAAGACGGATCAATCTCTATTGAAGACAAATCATTTTGTTGTGAAGGTTGCAAACTGGTTTACCAGGTGCTTGAGGAGAACAATCTCTGCACCTACTACAATCTGAATGCAACTCCCGGATCATCAAAACGGGAGAAGGTGGCAGGGAAACGATATGACTACCTCGATGATCCTGAAATTTCTGAAAAGCTGATCGAATTTGGAAACGATCAGCTTTTCAAACTTTCCTTTTTAGTTCCCTCAATACATTGCAGTTCCTGCATCTGGCTTCTCGAAAATCTGTACAAACTTGACGACCGGATTCTCGAGTCCCGGGTTGATTTCCCCGCTAAAAAAGTATTTATCAAAGCAAAACCGGCCATAAAGATAAGTGAAATTGTATCTGTTATGGATTCGATCGGGTATGAACCGAGACTCAGTCTCGATGAACTCGACCGGAAGGATACAAAATCGTTTAACAAATCGCTTTATTTAAAACTTGGCATTGCCGGATTCGCCTTTGGGAATATCATGATGTTGAGTTTTCCGGAATACTTGTCAATAAAGGACAGTGTGGAATCATTTGGAGTTTTATTTCAATTAATCATGGTCGCACTTTCACTCCCTGTACTCTTTTACAGCAGTTCAGATTATTTCATATCAGCGTGGAAAGGGATCAGGAAAAAATATATTAATATCGATTTTCCTCTTTCAATCGGAATAATTGCTCTTTGGGGAAGGAGTATCTATGAAATATTTTGGGGTTCGGGTGAGAGTTATATGGATTCCTTTGCGGGTCTGATATTTTTTCTGTTGATTGGAAAAGTCTTTCAGAATAAAACTTACGAGTATTTTAATTTTGAGAGAAATTACAAATCTTATTTCCCGATATCGATTACAAGGAAGTCAAAGGAAGGCATTGAGGAAGTGGTGCCACTTTCCAGAATTTCGGTGAAAGACAGAATATTAATTCGAAATAATGAAATAATTCCAGCCGACTCAATTCTTCTTACGGGAACCGGAAATATTGATTATAGTTTTGTGACGGGTGAAAGTCTTCCACAATTCAGAAAACCGGGTGATAAAGTCTTTGCGGGTGGCAAACAAATTGGTGGTGTGATTGAGTTGGAAGTTTACAAGCAGGTGTCACAAAGCTACCTCACAAGACTTTGGAATGATTTTATTGTTTCCAAGAATCGAGAAAACGGGCTCATAAATTTTTCAAATATAGTAAGCAAGTACTTTACACTGGCAATTTTATTGCTCGCAGTCCTTGGCGGTATTCTTTGGTATAATTCGGGTTTGGCTCAGGTTTTGTCTGTAATCACCTCGGTTTTAATCGTTGCCTGTCCTTGTGCACTGGCACTTTCTGCCCCTTTTGCACTTGGAAACACTCTCAGACTGCTTGGAAGAAATAAATTTTACCTGAAAAGTGTGAATGTAGTCGAGGATCTTGGTTCGATCGATACAATCGTTTTCGATAAGACCGGCACTCTTACAGAGAATCAGGAGATTGGCATAGTATTTGAGGGAGATAATTTGTCAGATTACGAGAGGTCGCTCGTAAAGTCTGCCTTAAAGAATTCACTTCATCCATTAAGTAAAATAATTTACCGTTCTTTGGTGCAAACTAAAGAGCTGCCCGTTGAATCATTTGAAGAAATCCCGGGAAAGGGAGGTTCGGCAAAAATTGAATCAAAAATTGTGGTTTTTGGTTCTTCAGGTTTTTTGAAATTAAGCGGATGGGACAGCAAAACAAACATTGAAGTTGGAGCTGAAGGGAGCAGAGTCTATTTGAGTATTGATTCTGTGAACAAAGGCTTTTTCAGGGTAACTAATAAATACCGCAATGGCATTGCTGATATTATTAAGGAAATCGGAAAGAAAAAAGAGATTTTCATTCTGTCAGGTGACAATTCAAGCGAACGGGAAAATTTAATTAAACTAACAAAGCCCGAGAATGTAATCTTCAACTGTTCACCGTCAGACAAAATGAATTTTATCGGGAAACTTCAGTCCGGGAACAGAAAAATATTAATGATAGGGGACGGATTAAATGATGCTGCCGCTTTGAGTAAAGCCGATGTAGGAGTTTCATTGTCAGATGATCTGATGAATTTCACTCCCGCAAGTGATTCATTACTCCACGGAAGTGCTTTGCACAAACTCTCTGCCTTCATTAAACAATCGGTCTCGACCATGAATGTGGTTAAAATGAGTTTTGTAATGTCAACAATTTATAATATAATAGGTGTCACCGTTGCTTTAAGCGGTGAACTTTCACCATTATTTGCTGCAATCCTTATGCCTGTCAGTTCTATTTCTGTTGTGGTGTTTACTACCATGGGAACCCTGTATACGGCAAAAAAACACGGACTTGAGGTATGAGCGCATTCTACATTCTTATAGGTGCGAGTCTTGTTGTTGCAACAGGTTTCCTCGTTGCCTTTTTGTGGGCAGTAAAGAGCGGGCAAATGGACGACAGATACACCCCTTCGGTTCGGATGTTATTTGAGGACGAGCCAAAAGTTTTAAAAAGTCAAAATGATTCTTCACAATTAAATGACCAGGAGAAAAAGGAGCACAATTAATGCAAGTTGAAAAATTCAGTTATGACAATAAGATTGTCAAGTACTTTGCTCTGGCAACCACCGTTTGGGGTGTTGTTGGTATGCTTGTCGGACTTCTTATCGCATTGCAGTTGTTCATTCCGTCACTAAGTCTGAATCTGCCGTTCCTGACTTTCGGCAGACTGAGACCGCTGCATACAAACGCAGTTATTTTTGCGTTTGTCGGAAATGGTTTATTCATGGGTGTCTACTACTCGCTTCAACGATTGTTGAAGGCGAGGATGTTCAACGACATTCTTAGTTATGCACACTTCTGGGGGTGGCAGCTAATAATTGTTCTGGCTGCAGTTACACTTCCATTAGGTTTCACATCAAGCAAAGAATATGCGGAGTTGGAATGGCCAATTGATATACTTATTGCCGTTGTTTGGGTTATTTTCGGTGTAAATATGATCGGTACGATCATAAAAAGACGCGAAAAACACATGTATGTTGCGGTATGGTTTTATATAGCAACATTTGTTACAGTTGCAGTGCTTCATATAGTGAATTCATTCGAAATACCTGTCAGTTTCTTAAAGAGCTATTCACTTTATGCCGGTGTCCAGGATGCACTGGTTCAGTGGTGGTACGGTCATAATGCAGTTGCATTCTTCCTGACCACTCCTTATCTTGGTATAATGTATTACTTCATGCCAAAGGCAGCGAACAGACCGGTATATTCCTACAGGTTGTCAATTATCCATTTCTGGGCATTGATTTTTCTGTACATTTGGGCAGGACCACATCACCTGCTCTACAGTGCACTTCCTGACTGGGCTCAGTCACTCGGGACTGTGTTCTCTGTTATGCTGATTGCTCCATCATGGGGTGGTATGATAAATGGACTGTTGACACTTCGTGGTGCATGGGACAAGGTGAGAGAAGACCCCGTATTGAAATTTATGGTCGTGGCTATCACAGCTTATGGTATGTCCACCTTTGAAGGACCAATGCTTTCTCTCAAAAATCTGAATGCTTTGGCACATTTTACCGACTGGATTATCGCACATGTGCATATCGGTGCTTTGGGATGGAACGGTTTCCTTACATTTGGAATGCTGTACTATCTGGTGCCAAAGTTGTGGAGAACAAATCTTTACTCAAAAAAACTCGCCAATTATCATTTCTGGCTCGGTTTCCTCGGTATTGTTTTTTATGCTTCATCGATGTACTGGAGTGCACTTACTCAGGGTTTGATGTGGAAACAATTTACTCCACAAGGGATTTTGCAATATCCTAATTTCCTTGAGACAACGATCCAGATTATTCCGATGTATATCATCAGAGCCTTTGGCGGGTTGCTCTACTTCATCAGTTTGTTTATTATGATTTATAACCTGATGAAGACTGCGAAACAAGGACAGTTCCTTGCTGAAGAAGAAGCTGAAGCTGCTCCTTTGGAGAAAAAGGCGGAGAAATTCAACAAAAAAGCACCTCACACCTGGATCGAAAGTCGTCCAATACAGTTTACACTGTTAGCTACAGTAGCGATACTTATTGGTGGTATAGTGGAATTTGTGCCTGCGTTTTTGGTTAAGTCAAATATACCAACCATTGCATCTGTAAAACCCTACACCCCACTTGAACTTGAGGGGAGGGACCTTTATATCCGAGAAGGATGTGTCGGTTGCCACAGTCAATTGGTGAGACCTTTCAGATCTGAAACAGAACGCTATGGTGAATATTCGAAAGCTGGAGAATTCGTTTACGATCATCCATTTTTGTGGGGTTCGAAAAGAACAGGTCCGGACCTTCACAGAGAAGGCGGGAAATATCCCAATTTATGGCATTATCACCACATGATAGAGCCAACAAGGATGTCACCGGGATCCATTATGCCACCATATCCCTGGCTTGAGACTAATGTGCTCGATGTTTCCTCGACTGCTGACAAAATTACAGCTCTTAGAAGAGTAGGAGTTCCATATCCGGAAGGATTTGAGAGCACTGCACTTCAGAATCTTGAAGCACAGGCAAAGGAAATTTCAAAAGATTTGTTGAAAAACGGTGTGATAATCGATCACGACAGGGAACTTGTAGCATTGATTGCCTATCTTCAGAGGTTGGGCAAGGACATCAAAGCTGTTCCGGCAGCTACAAATCAGGTTAAATAATGTATAAAGATGTTCTTTCATCAATTGATGGCATCACGATATTCCCGATAATAGGGCTTGTAATCTTCGTTTCATTTTTCTCTTTCATGATATTTCATGTAGTCAAAATGCCAAAAACGAAGATAGATGAGCTTGAAAAAATTCCCCTTGACGAAAAGAATTTAGAGGAAAAAAATGTTTAAAAAAATTAATTACAGATTTGGATCGACTGTGAAAAGCAAGCAGTTCATCTTTTTGAGTTTCGTGCTTTCGCTTATCCTGTTGCAGAGCAATGCAATTGCAGCAGAAGGCACGGGTTTTGATGCTGAAACATACATCAATACCGGATTCCTGATTTTCTTCATTTATGTAATTGTAATGACCATCATCTTTTTGATTGGTCAAAACAAAAAGCCTGAAGAAGAAAAGGAAATGATCAAAAAACTTGACAGAATGATAAACGATGCAAAACCTTTGGAGGAAGAGGAAGCACTCCTTCTCGAACACAATTACGATGGCATCAGAGAGCTGGACAACAATCTGCCCCCTTGGTGGAAGTATATGTTCTATGCGACAATAGTTTTCTCTGTTGTTTACATGGGTTATTATCATTTATCAAGTGGTCCTTCGTCAGCAGCAGAATATGAAAACGAAGTGCGTCAGGCACAACTGGCTCTCGCTGCATCACAGGGACAATCAACTGTTAATGCCGATAATGTCAAGCTTCTGACAGATGCAGCCTCACTTGCAAAAGGCAAGGATATTTTTGATAAAAACTGCGCATCCTGCCATGGAACAAAAGGTGAAGGTCTGGTCGGTCCCAACCTGACAGACGATTACTGGATACACGGTGGCTCTGTTAAAGAGGTTTACATTGTTCTCGTAAATGGTGTCCTCGCAAAAGGCATGCCATCATGGAGGGCACAATTTAGCTCACAAGACCTTGAAGCGACAGCCAGCTATATTAAGAGCCTGAAGGGCACCAATCCTCCGAATGCCAAAGAACCTCAGGGTGATCTTGTTAAAGAGACTGCCCCTGCCGATTCGGCAAAAGGAGACGGTGCAAAGAAGGACAGTGTTAAAAACGACAAAAAGAACGAAGTTAAAAAATAGTTTCAAATTTTATTTTGAAACGGATTGATGTGTTATGAACGAAGAAGAAGTTATCGATCAGTCGTTCAGGGATTCGATTGGTACGATTAAAAAAGATGGTAAAAGAAACTGGATATTTCCTAAACGACCCTCGGGATGGTACTACAATGCACGGAGTGTAGTCAGTATCTTTCTCCTGGCATTTCTGTTTGGGATGCCTTTCATAGAAGTGAATGGACAGCCGTTTCTGTTATTTAATGTCTTCGAGAGAAAATTTATCATATTTGGTATTTTTTTCGGGCCCTATGATTTTCACATTTTTCTTCTTTCGTTCATAGCACTGATCATTTTTGTTATACTGTTCACAGCGATTTACGGCAGGATCTTTTGCGGGTGGGTATGTCCGCAAACTATCTTCATGGAACTTGTATTCAGAAAAATTGAGTATCTAATTGATGGTGATTACAGGGATCAAAGGCGACTAAAGGCTGCACCCTGGACCGGAAATAAAATATTCAAAAGGGTACTTAAGTATTCTGTTTTTCTCGGTATATCATATCTGATTGCCCATACATTTATGGCTTATCTGGTTGGATTGGATGAGGTCACACAAATTGTAACATCTCCTCCCTCCGAGAGACCCGGTGGCTTTATAGCAATGAATGTCTTCACTGGACTCTTTTTCTTCGTTTTTTCGTGGTTCCGGGAGCAGGCTTGTTTGATAGTCTGTCCTTACGGAAGACTGCAGGGGGTTCTGCTCGATAAAAACTCTCTTGCTGTAACCTATGATTTTGTCAGGGGAGAACCTCGCGGTAAAATTCGTAAAGATCAGGTTAGAACTGAAGGAGATTGCATTGACTGTAAACTCTGTGTCGATGTTTGTCCTACCGGAATCGACATCCGAAACGGGATTCAGTTGGAATGCGTAAACTGTACAGCTTGTATGGATGCTTGCGACGAAGTCATGACGAAGATAAAGAAACCGAAAGGACTCATTAGACTGGATTCACTGAATGGCGTGGAGACCGGAAAAAAGTTCAGTTTTTCGCTGCGGGTTGGAATTTATTCTGCAATTCTGGTTATTCTAATTTCAATTATCTCGGTTTTAATGGCTAACAGGAAGGATGTTGAAGTTAACATTTTAAGAACCCCGGGTATGTTGTTTCAGGAACAGCCGAACAATAAAATAAGCAACATCTACAATTTTCATGTGATCAACAAAACTTTTTACGATATGAATATCGAACTAAAAGTGAAAGGAATACCGGCAACTATTAAGATTCTCGGATCTGAACCTAAAGTTAAACAGCTCGAGGTTTATGAAGGAAGATTTATGCTCGTGGTTGATCAAAAGGATTTAAAAGCTGTGAATACAAAAATAGATATTGCAGTTATTGAGAATGGAAGAGAAATTGATACGATAAAGACTTCGTTTTTGGGAAAGGTTAATGAATAATTGAAAAAGAAATTGAATTGGGGGCATGGCATTGCGATAACTCTGGGGGCATTCCTTCTGCTGAATTTGATTGTAATTGTCTTTGTCTTCAGGCAGGATGTACAGCTTGTAACTGATAACTATTATGAAAAAGAGTTGAAATACGAAGATGATATCGTGATGATGCGCAATGCGCTAAATTTGCCCGATTCACTGAAAATAAACTTAAATAATGTGACTCTTGAGATATTCTATCCCGCATCCTTGCGAAAAAATGATGTGAAAGGGAACATCCACTTGTACAGACCTGATCAGAAGAAGTTTGACTATAATATAGCTGTGAAATATGACTCGACCGGGTTTCAGACGATCAACATGGCAGGGAAAGCTCCCGGTAAATGGAAAATCTCAATCCTGGTGAACGATGGCAGTAAAGATTATTTGTTTAAAGAAGATTTATTCCTGAGGTAATCATGTTTATTCTGTCCGGTTTTGTTTTAGGTTTTTTAGGAAGTCTTCACTGCATTGGAATGTGCGGTCCGATTGTGCTTGCGATCAGCAGTGCAAAACATGAGATGTATGAGATGGTATTGCAGAGAGTTCTCTATCATCTTGGTAAAGCCTTTACTTATGCTGTGATGGGTGCGCTTTTTGGTGTGCTCGGAAATCATATACAACTATCTGGTCTGCAGCAAATCGCCTCAATCATCATCGGGTCTTTGATAGTTCTCTGGATAATTCTGCCAAAATCCTTCAAAACGGCAGTTACAAGTTTGCCACCATTCAAACAATACAATGAACAGATCAAAAACCTTCTCTCAAAAGTTCTAAGTTCAGGCAACTCAAAGCCTTTTTTCGTGATTGGTGTCGTAAACGGATTTCTCCCGTGCGGACTTGTTTATGCCGGTCTGGCGGGAGCGATAGCCACAGGAAATGCGTTTGATGGCTCGCTTTATATGTTTCTCTTTGGAATGGGCACCATGCCTGCGCTTTTTGCTTTTTCATTTCTGCCAACACTTCGGAAATACCTGCCGAAAATTAACTCCAGGAAAATAATTCCAGCCGTATCACTCGTTCTGGGGATTATCTTCATCCTTAGAGGGTTAAACCTTGGGATACCTTTTATAAGTCCAAAATTTGAGCACAAACCGCAAACTGAAGAGTTGAGTCAACCTGACTGCTGTCATTAGTAACATCTTTTTGGTATCAAATTATCGGTTGTTTTGCTTAATTTTGAACAACTAAACAGAAATATTTAAGACTATGAAGCAAAAGACCATTCTTTGGGTGGACGACGAGATTGAACTCCTTCGTTCACATGTAATTTTCCTCACAGAAAAAGGGTATAATGTTCTTACTGTCACCAACGGGATTGACGCACTCGAAACCATAGAAGAGAGTGAAGTGGATCTCGTATTCCTCGATGAAATGATGCCCGGAATGGGAGGACTTGAGGTGTTGGGACGGATCAAGGACAAAGACCCCAATATTCCTGTAGTGATGATCACAAAGAATGAAGAAGAATCTGTGATGGTAGATGCCATCGGCAGTAAAATTGATGACTACCTCACAAAGCCTGTTAACCCTAGCCAGGTTCTCCTTGTATGCAAAAAAATCCTCGAGAAAAAGAAAATTTCAACAGAATATGTTGCCAAAGATTACCTCCAGGATTTCAACCAGATTTCATTTCTCCTTCTGAATCAACCCGATCACCAAGACTGGATAGAAATCTACCTTAAATTGGTGAACTGGGATATCGAGCTCGATTCTCACCCACAAATCGGACTTCGTCAGACACTGAATGAGCAGAAAAAAGAATGCAACAAGGAATTCAGCAGATATATCGAAAAGAACTATAAAAGCTGGGTTCAGGCTAAGAACAAGGCGGACAGACCCGTTCTTACAGTAGATATAGTTAATGATTATGTTCTTCCCGCACTAAAAGAGGACAATGTTCCTGTCTTTTTCTTCGTAATTGATTGTCTCAGATACGATCAATGGCTTGTAATGGAAAAGCTTTTGACCGATGATTTCAAAATCGATAAAACCTTTTATTATGGTATTTTACCTACTGCCACTTCATACTCGAGAAATGCTCTTTTTGCAGGTTTGTATCCCTCGGAGATAGAACAGTATTATCCTGATCTTTGGTATGGGGATGACGAGGATGAGACTTCCATGAATAAATATGAGAAAGATCTGCTTCAGTTACAACTCGACAGAAAAAAAATACACCTCCGAAGCGATCTCAAGTTTGTAAAGGTGATTGATCCGGAGTACGGACGAAACTTTGAACATAACATAAAATCGTACCATAACAGTCACCTGAGTGCAGTCGTTATAAATTTTCTGGACATGATTGCACACGGAAGGTCTGATTCCGACCTCCTGAAGGAAATTGCACCTGATGAACCGGCTTACAGGTCGCTGACCAACAGTTGGTTTTCTCACTCCTACCTGATTTCCACTTTCAAGGCGATTGCTGCAATGGGTAAGGCGAAAGTGGTTATAACCACTGATCATGGCAGCATAAGAGCTCTGAGAGGTGCAAAAGTACTTGGAGACAGGGAAGCGTCATCAAATCTTCGCTTTAAGTACGGCAGAAACCTTAAAGTTGATGATAAGCATGCTGTCTTCATTAAAGACCCGGCAGATTACAAACTACCGAGAAGAGGAATTACAGTCAACTATATCATCGCCAAAGAAGACTATTATTTTGTTTACCCGACTGATTATCATAAATATCTCAGTTACTATAAAGACACTTTTCAACATGGCGGCATTTCACTTGAGGAGATGATTATTCCTGTAATCACGATGGAGCCTAAATGATTGAAACGACTGTCGTTCGCTCTGAAAATGAGATGACGGATCTCGCGGAAAAGTTATTTAAGAGCTTAAAGGGAGGCGCGATCGTCACATTAAACGGTAATCTGGGTGCCGGTAAAACCTTTTTTGTGAAGGCGTTTTGCAGGGCTGCGGGTGTCCCGTTATCTTCAAGTCCGACTTTCGCAATCGTAAACTCCTATGAGGGGAAGTTCAGAATTTATCATTTTGACTTTTACCGGATAAAAAAAACCGCTGAATTGCACGATATTGGTCTTGAGGAATATCTTGCTGATGAAAATGCTGTTTCATTTATTGAATGGGCAGACCTTTTTCCTGAGGTGCTCCCACACAAAAAAATAAATATTCTCATTAAAATATCGGAAGACGATTCGAGAGAGGTCATCATTGAATATCCTTGGTAAACCGGTTCTTGGAATTGAAACCACCGGTTCAGTCTGTAGTGTTTGTGTTTATGAAAGCGAAAAGAAGAATCTGACCATCTCTCTGAATCTGGATAAGGCACATTCGCGAAAGATTCTTTCCCTTATTGATTTTGCAGTAGATTCTTTTAATATTACTCCTGTTGATCTTGGCGGAATATGTGTTTCGGAGGGTCCCGGTTCGTTTACAGGGCTTCGTCTCGGATTTGCAGCTGCAAAAGGGATTGCTTACGGTGCAGGTATCGGAATCATAAAAGTCCCAACATTTAAAAGCCTTGCTGAAGAACTATCCATGACTATGAGTCCGGGGAGCAGAGGCTTAATTGTTACCAAAGCCGCCCTCGAGGAATCTTATGTCTACGGGTTTGAAGCACAATCCGGTTATTTCAACGAACTCTTCGAACTTTCGTTGATTGAGAACAATGTTGTAAATTCGCTTGTCAGTAAATGGGATTTTTCGAAAGTTTTTTCAAATGTAAAACTGGATCAAATAGAGATTGTGGAAAAAACTTCCCCCGAAGCATTGTCGGTTGTCAGGTACGCAAAAAGAAGAACTGACTTTAAGTTTGATTATGATGTTGATTTTATAGAACCCCGTTACTTTAAAAATTTTATAGTGAAAGTTAAATAATATGATGAAGACCTTTTCTTTTCTCTTGCTTCTTTCGATTGCGGTTTTAGCGCAGTTTCAAGGACCAAAAATATATTCACCTGCGAGCAAATATGACTTTGGGTCTGTTGAAGCCGGTGTTTTAGTAAAACACAAATTTGTGTTGGTAAATAATGGTGATCAAAATCTGGTTATAGATAAAGTAGTTTCTTCCTGCGGTTGCACGGTAGCTGAACCAGAAAAGAAAGAACTGAAACCTTCCGAAACCACTACCGTGGCCGTTGAATTTAACTCAACCGGCAGAACTGGGGACCAGTTAAAAACAATAAGTGTGTTGTCAAATGATGCAAATAACCCTTTGTTTCAGTTTACACTTTCCGGGAAGGTGATAGAAGTTCCTGCTAAAGAACTCGAAGGCGCAAAGATCAAATTTGAAAAATCTCAGCATGATTTCGGTGTCATTAAAGAAGGAATTATCGTTTCGCATGTTTTCAAGTTCTCAAATATTGGAAAAGCGGATCTTGAAATAAAAGACATCAGAACTTCATGTGGTTGCACTGCTGCCGAACCGAGTAAAAAGATATTTAAACCCGGTGAATCGGGAGAATTGAAGGTTTCTTTCGATTCAAAGAACAGAGCGGGGAGAACGAGCAGAACCATCACTCTCGTCACAAATGATAAAACCGAAGAGTATTACACACTTACTATTTATGCAGAAATTACTAATTAGAGATTAAATTTATGGCATGGTTTAAAAGGAAAAAAGATAACATCGCTCCCGAAACAAATCCAAAGGAAAACATGCCTGATGGACTGTGGGAGAAGTGTACCGATTGTGGTGAAATTATGCACAAAAAACAGCTTGAGAATAATCTCTGGACCTGTATAAAGTGTAATTACCATTTCAGAATAGGAAGCGCAGAATATTTTAAATTGCTGCTCGATGAAGGTACCTTCAAGGAGTACGACAAAAAAATGAAATCTGCCGATCCTCTCAAGTTCGAGGATTCAAAAAAATATACTCAAAGAATAGAGAGCACAATCAAAGCCACGGGTCTTCAGGATGCTGTCAGAACCGGTATTGGGAAAATTCTTGGCAAAGAGGTTGTGATCGGTTGTATGGACTTTAAGTTTATTGGTGGCTCCATGGGTTCTGTAGTCGGAGAAAAACTCGCACGGGCTGCGCACAAGGCATTAAAAAACAAATGTCCGCTGATTATTATCAGTTCAAGCGGTGGTGCCAGAATGATGGAAGGAGCTCTTTCATTGATGCAGATGGCAAAAACAAGTGCAAGACTAGCCCAACTGGCAGATGCCAAAATTCCGTACATCTCTGTTGTAACTGATCCTACGACAGGTGGAACGACCGCGAGCTATGCAATGCTGGGTGATGTGATTGTGGCGGAACCCAATGCTCTGATTGGTTTTGCCGGTCCAAGAGTAATTAAACAAACAATTGGCAAGGACCTTCCGGCCGGTTTTCAGAAATCCGAGTTTGTTCAGGAGCACGGATTTGTTGATATGATATCACACAGAAAAGAACTCCGTCAGACACTTTCGACAATTTTAGACTTTCTTCAAGTGAGGTAATCATCAGGATCGTCAACCACATAAAGGAAATGCAGGCAATCTCCTCCGCTCTGACAAAGGAGGGGAAGTCTATTGGTTTTGTTCCAACCATGGGTTATTTGCACAGCGGGCATATGTCACTTGTGCAAAAATCAAAGGCAGAAAATTCTGTCACGGTTGTATCCATTTTTGTAAATCCGACACAGTTTGGTCCAAATGAAGACCTCTCCAAATATCCCCGGGATTTCAAGAAAGATGAGTCACTTTTGAACGAAGCGGGTGTAGATTTTGTATTTTATCCCGAAAGTTCTGAGATATACCCGGATGGTTTCGAAACATTTGTGGTCCAGGAAAAGATATCCTCCCGGCTTGAAGGGGAGTTCCGGCCGACTCATTTCAGAGGAGTTACCACTATTGTCTCAATCCTGTTTAACGCCGTAAAACCCCACCGGGCATATTTTGGTCAGAAAGATGCCCAACAGTGCGCTGTTCTAAACAGAATGGTAAAAGATCTGGCTATCGATCTTGAGATGATAATATGTCCAATTGTGCGCGAACCCGACGGACTTGCTATGAGTTCGAGGAATGTTTATTTGTCGGAAACCGAACGGCAAGATGCTTTGGTGTTATCACGATCTTTAAAATTGGCTTCTGAATTAATTTCGGGAGGGGAGACTTCAGTATCAAAAATTAAAGAAAATGCAACCTCACTTTACGCCAAGGTTGAGTCTGCATCTCTTGACTACTTTGAGATTGTGGAATTTGATTCTTGTCAATCCGCAGAAAAACTGGGTAAAGGCAAAAAATATTTTATTCTCGTTGCCTGTAGGATCGGGAAAACAAGATTGATTGACAACTACCTGATACAGGTATAAAGAAAGAGGGCTAATCCATTCAAAATAAACGGGTTAGCCCTGAATAGCTAAAGTCAGATCAATTGTGTTTTTGGATCAAGATTTTGCGCTTCAATATCTTTGAAATAGTTAACAGTTCCAACTTTCAACTCCACAGTTGAAGCTTCATCACACACGATCGTACTTTTCGGGTGCAGTTGCAGTGCACTGACGGTCCACATGTGATTCACTCCCTCTTCCACAACTTTCGCCAATGCTCTCGCCTTGGCATGTCCTGAAATGATCACAAGTACTTCTTCTGAATCCAGTACGGTTTTTACACCAACTGTAAGAGCAGTTTTTGGCACTTTGTCGACATCATTATCGAAGAAACGACTGTTCGCGATAATTGTATCCATGGTGAGGGTTTTAACTCTCGTCAGTGACCCGAGTGAAGATGCCGGTTCGTTGAAAGCAATATGCCCGTCCGGACCGATACCTCCTACAAAAAGCATTATCCCGCCTGCTGCATTAATCTTGCTCTCGTACAAATTGCACTCTTCCTCAAGATCATCAGCATTACCATTAAGTATATTGATGTTTTCAGGATCAATATCTATGTGATTGAAAAAGTTTGAATGCATGAAATGATGATAACTTTCAGGATGATTTTCCGGCAAGCCTACATATTCATCCATGTTGAAAGTAACTACATGCTTGAATGATACATATCCGGATTTGTTCAATTCGATCAGTTTTTTATACATTCCCATTGGGGAGGAACCGGTTGGCAAACCCAGAACAAATTTTCTTCTGTTGTTGGGAGCATATTCCTTGATTCTGGCTGCCACATAATAGGCAACCCACTCAGAAATCCGTTCATAATTTGGTTGAATAATTAGTCTCATTTTTTGATCTCCATTTATTAATCGTTATTCTCCTGCAGAGCATTATCCGGGATTACAGGAGGAACCATAACCACTTCTTCTCTCAGTAACGAAACCTGCCCGGGATTCATACCTTTACGCTTTACAACATATTTTTTTTGTGTAAAACATACCGGAACGAGTTTCGAGTTTTTTGCTTTGCTGTAAAATGCGGCAATTTGAGCAACTTTTTTAATTATTTCTTTTGGTGGTTTTTCTTTGCCACTAAACCGCAGGATTGTATGTGATCCTGATGAGCCTCTTGCGTGAAACCAGTAGTCGGACTGTTTTGCCACATTAAGAGTAAGATAATCGTTATTCTCACTGTCCTTACCAACAAGAACTTCCCACTTGCCGTCAATCAGGAATCTTCTGGCTTTCAGCTCCTCTTTAGAAGCACCACTTCCTTTATCACGATCGGGTGGAAGTCCCTTTTCATAATTTCTTAAATCGTTTAAATCCATATTCTCAAATAATTTAATCTTTGATTCCAAATCTACAATTTTTTGTTTTACCATCACAAGTGACTTTGCGGCAGTCTCAAATTTTAGCCGTTCGCCTCTTGCTTTTTTGAAGTAAAATTCAACATTCTCGTTCACAGAAAGGTCACTTTTTAGTTTTATCTTCACCATTTTTTCCGAATCAAAAAGATTGCTGACTGTCAGCTCTTCTGCTCCTTTGGAGATATCATCGCGGTTTATCATAATAAGATTTGCGAACTGGTCATACATTTCAGCTTTATTTTCTGATGCGAGCACATTCTCAAGGTTTTCCTTTTTCTGAAGATAAAACTGATAATCCTTTCTGATTCGGGTTTCCACCCTTTTTCTTATCTGAATTTCGGAGTCATGTTTTCTAAGATGAGAAATAAACTCCTGCAGAGCGATTACTGTCGTATCAAATGTTTTTATCTTCTCACAGTCGGTCTTGAATGATTCGGGCAACAATACCATTTTTCCTGTCAGACCATCTTTCACCATCACAATTTTATCGTTCAAAACACTGTTGATTTTATTCATAAGCCCGCTACGGGTGTAAGGTCCGGGTAAAACCTGGATTTCTCTAAGCAAATCGTTTCCCAGAAAGGGGAGAGTCTTTTTTACAGCCGTTATATCAGGATAAGAATCCGTTTCCGGTAACGCATCCGGATCATTGGGAGAGATGAATGTAAGCCCCTTGCTGTTCTCAAACCAGGAGTTTGAGCTGTCTGTTTTTTTTACCGAAAAATGCAAGTTTGAATCAGAATCAAGAAAGAAAAGATTGGTTCTCACACCTTTAAGAGAGATTACCACAAATCCTGATTCGAGAATCAGCATCAAATCCCTCTCTCCGCGGGCAATCTTTACATCTCTGATTTTTTGCGGAATGTAGTCTTTGAAAAAGTAAACCAGATTCTTACCGGCAGGTTTAAAGTATTTTCTTTTCAGAAGGTAAGGGGAGTTGGGGACTGTCGAAAATTCAAGGATTATATTCTCATCAGAATGGAGATATTCACCTGTCGTAATGTGAAAAATATCCTTTTCCTGAGAGTGGATTGAGATTAGGGATTTTCCTTTTATTTCCGGAAGAATTTCAAGTAAAAATCGTTTTAGAAAAAAATAACTGTTGTACATGGCAAAAAAAGAGGCTGCCTCAAAGGACAGCCTCCATAAAATTTATGAGTGCTGTGAAATTACTCTTCGTAACCATTTTATCATCAGGAAGATTGCCAAAGCAGCAAATCCTGCAGCGATAAAGTTAATCAGGAAGAAATAAACTTTGTTGTCGAAACTGGTCCAAAGGCCTGAAATCACACCGGAAAGTTTATTACCAATTGAGGTGGAAAGAAACCATCCACCCATCATCAGAGCGGTAAACCGTGGAGGTGAAACCTTTGAAACGAGAGAGAGACCCATTGGACTCAGACACAATTCACCGATTGTGATGACAAAATAAGTACCAACAAGCCAGGCAGCAGAACTCTTTACACTTCCATTTTCTGAAAAGATAACAGCACCGATCATCACGATGGTTGAAACAGCAGTGATAAACAATCCCCATCCGATTTTACCTGCTGTGGAAGGTTCCTTGCCCCGTTTGCGGAGAAGAGAGAAAAATGAAACAACGACAGGGGTCAGGAGAACAACCCAGAAAGGATTGATTGACTGAAAAATTTCGGTCGAAAGAATGATGTAAGCCTCATTTTCAGGGACTTTCGCTTTATCTTCCTGAGACATGTTTCCAAAATAGGATCCATGACCTTTTGTCACTTTTGCTCCGGTAGTGTCAACGGATAGAGTGGTTTTTTCACCGGCAGAAGTTTTGTAGTAAATTTTTGAAGGTTCCTTGCCTGTGGTTATCAGCAAAACAGGAACTTCGGTAGTTTTACCGGCTTTCTCGACTATGAGCACATTTTTATACTTTTCTTCCGTTAATCCGAGTGGAGAAACTACTGATTCAACTACTGTGGGAAGTTGACGGTTGGTGTAATCTCTTGCCCAAACTGTCAGAGCTGCTCCATTCTGATGGAAAATAGCCCAAAAGACTATAACCACACCAAAAATGGAAAGAAGTGCGGCAATTGACTCCTTGTCCTCTTTAGCTGCACGGAACCACAGACTGAAATAAAACAATACAATGGGTATGCTCGCAAAAATAAATGCATCAGTAGCAGGGGAGCCAAACAGCGGTTTTCCGAAAGCAATTGTCGGAAGCATATAACCGATTATGGCTGTAACTATAGCCGGCAAAAAGACATAAAGGAATATGGATGCGAGTGACTGATCACCCTGTTGAGCAGGTTTTTTAATGTCGGCTTCGCGAACATGCTTCAGACCCGACATGAACCAGATAACCCCGATGATCATTCCGATACCGGCTCCGGCAAACGCAAATCCCCACCCAAATTCATTTCTCAGGTAGGCAGCAACAAAGTTACATACAAATGCTCCTATATTGATTCCCATATAGAAGATGTTGTATCCGGTATCTTTGAGAATTTTGTATTTTTCCTGTGAATAAAGATTGCCAACAAGTGTGGAGATATTTGGTTTAAAGAAACCGTTCCCAAAGATTACGAGAAAAAGTGAGGGCCATAAAAAGGTATCGCCGGGTATGGCGAGTCCAAAATAACCGAGCGCCATCAATATTCCGCCGAAAACAATAGATTTTATATAGCCAAACACTCTGTCAGCCAGCAATCCTCCTAAAAACGGGGTTAAATAAACCAAAGCAATATATGTACCGTAAATATCGGAAGCCATTTCGGTTGAATATCCCAATCCCTTGGGGGCAAAATCAGTCATGTAAAGGAAAAAGATTCCTAACATTAAATAGTAGCCGAATCTTTCCCACAATTCAGTGAAGAAGAGAACCGGAAGTCCGGAAGGGTGATTTTTGAACATAAGATACCTTTTACGATTATTAAGGATAATCAGTTAACTAAAAGTGAAAGAAAAATGAAGTGATAATAAACTTAAAATTGTAAGTAGGCAAATTACGAAACTGCGACTTAATTTCTCTAATTCATTTTTTTGTGATAAATTTCATGTTTAAAACAAAAATTTCACTAAAACAGATTTGATGAAAAAAACTCGCAAAATCACACTTTTACTAAGAGCATCCTACATTGTTCTCGGTTTGTTTATTTCTCTTTTTGCAATAGATAAAATAATCATGCCATTCTATGTCTCCGGCGATGAAGTAAAAGTTCCAAATGTTGTCGGACTGGACAAGCAACGGGCTCTCGATATTTTGGACTCGATCGATTTAAACTACTCAGTTTCAAATGTGATCGAAGTATCAGATCCCACAAAAGATGGTAAAATTCTTCAGCAGAAACCGGTTAATGGTAAAATTGTCAAAGAGGGAAGAGTAATTTTACTGTGGGTGGGAAGCTATAGAGGCAGCGGTCCAAATGATAACCGGCAGACTGTTGAGGTTCCCGATCTGATTGGAAAAACATACGCAGAAGCTGAACAGATTTTGCTTTCCTCAAACCTGCTTCTCAGACTGATAAACAAAGTCTCGGAACCCGACCTGCAGGCCCTCGTTCTCGAGCAGAGCCGTAAACCGGGTGAAAAAGTTCCTGAGGGTTCTTCGATTTACATCAGAATTGATATGCCGGGTGAAATTATTGTTGATACACTCGATTTTAAATCAACCGAGGAGGATCAGAGTACCGACATAGATATGGTGACCATGCCCGGATTAAAGAAATTGTCGAAGCAGGAAGCAATAAAACAACTTACCGATCTCGGACTAAAAGTTGGTACCATAAAAGAGGTCGTTTCACCTGACCATCTTCCAGGATCTGTGATCAGCCAAAGCATCAGCCCCGGAATTAAAGTGAAGAAGGGTGAGGTAGTCGATCTCGAAGTTTCGGCATCAAATTCTGATGAGGAGATTATCCAGTGATACGAAAGATTTTGGCGCCCTCAATTTTATCCGCTGATTTTACCAATCTTGAAAAACAGATTAAAATTGTTGAAAATGGCGGTGCCGGTTTCATTCATTGTGACATCATGGATGGAAAATTTGTGCCAAACCTTACTTTTGGAAGTATCATCGTTGAAGCTGTTCGTCGAGTAACGGAACTTCCGATAGATGTCCATCTGATGGTAGAGGATCCGGACTCCCTGATTCCCGGTTTTATAAAAGCGGGTGCTGATTTCATTACTGTGCATCAGGAAGAAGTTGTTCACCTCGACAGAACATTAAATCGCATCAAAGAATACGGAGCGAAAGCCGGTGTTGCCATTAATCCTGCAACTCCGGTTGAAACACTCTCCGAGGTCTTGAATCTGGCAGACCTTATTCTTGTAATGTCGGTAAATCCGGGGTTCGGTGGGCAAAAGTTTATTCCTAATGCTCTTAAGAAGATAAAGAAGCTTGCCGCTCTGAAAAATGAGAACGGTTACGACTATCTGATTGAGGTGGATGGTGGAGTAAATCAGGAGAATATCAAAGAAATTTCAAGCGCAGGTTGTGAAGTATTCGTAGCAGGGTCATCGATTTACAACGCAAAGAATATTAAAGAGTCAATGAATAATTTTTTAAAGATTTTAAATAGTTGAGGTAAACTGTGAAATTAGCACTAATCGGCGGAGAGATAATCACTCCCTTCCGTATCGTTAAAAACGGCACTATAGTTATGCAGGATGGACAGATATCTGACATCGGAAAAGCCTCGGATGTAAGAATTCCAGATGAATGCGAAGTGATTGATGTAAGCGGGAACATTGTAACTCCCGGTTTTGTCGATCTCCTTGTTCATGGTGGTGGTGGAAAAGGTTTTGCCGATGAAGATCCTTCTAGCATCGGTATAGTTGCTGATTATTTTATTCGTCATGGATCAACCACGGTTCTGGCTTCACTCTATGCAAAACCAAAAGATCAACTTTTAGCTGATTTAAGGAGGATTGCTGATTACATTCATGCCAACCCTGATTCGAATATCATAGGAATCCACATGGAAGGACCATACCTCAACCCTGTATTAAAGGGTGCCATGAACGAGGAATACCTTTGGACTCCATCAGTCGAATCATGGGATGAAATGTGGGAGGCTTCCCGCGGGCTTATAAAAATAATGACAATTGCCCCTGAACTTGAAGGATCACTTCAGGTAATGCGGGCTGCTGCTTTAAAGGGTGTCGTCCTTTCAATCGGACACTCGACAGCCAACTATGAAACCATTGAGCTTGCCATTGATCACGGCGCTGCACATGTTACCCACATGTTTAACGCCATGACTCCGTTGCACCACAGAAATCCCGGGGTGGTATTGGGTGCGATGTTGCGAAATGAATTGAAAATAGAGCTGATAGCAGATACACTTCATGTTCACCCTGCGGTTATGGAATTGCTGCTCAAGCTAAAGGGATCGAACGGGATTATCCTGATAACAGATTCCATTCGCGCCGGTGGAATGCACGAGGGTGAGTATGAATTTGCAGATCAGAAAGTTTACATGAAAGGCAGCAAGGCATTTTTGTCTGACGGCACTCTCGCAGGAAGTACGCTTACCTTAAATCGTGCGATCAAAAACATGATTAAAAAAGCTAATGCAAAAGTGACTGAATCTGTCAGAATGGCTTCATTGAATGGCGCAAAGGTTCTGAACATTGAAGACAGAAAAGGTATCCTCGCTGTAGGAAAAGACGCAGATATTGTAGTGATGAATGATGAGTTTGAAGTGGAAATGACAATTCATCAGGGAAATATCAAATATAAGAGAATGCTGGACTAACCTGAGTATCGTGACAAATTTGAAGATTGCAGGAATTGTCAATGTAACACCTGATTCTTTTTCAGATGGCGGACTTTATTTTTCCGCTGTAGATGCCATTCGCTATTCGCTCGAAGTTTTGCACCGGGGTGTGGACATCATCGATATAGGTGGTGAGTCGACGCGGCCCGGTGCAGAAGAAGTAACTGCCGGGGAAGAAATCAGACGGACGATTCCTGTAATTAAAGGGATCCTCAGGGAAATACCTGATGCAGCAATCTCAATTGATACATACAAAAGTGAAGTTGCCAAAGCTGCGCTCGATGAGGGCGTAACATTCGTCAACGACATAAGCGGAGGCACTTTTGATGCAGAAATGTGGAAGGTTGTTGCGGGTTCCAAGGCAAAATATATTTTGATGCATACACCCGGGAGACCTTCGGTAATGCAGCAAATGACCACCTACAGTGATGTTGTGAATGATGTGAAAGGCTGGCTTTTATCAAGAGCAAAAGAAGCTGAAGGTGAAGGAATCAGTGAAGTGATAATCGATCCGGGTATTGGTTTTGGCAAGACAGTCGAGCAAAATCTCCAAATTATCTCGAACATTGATAAGTTCACGAATAACGGCTTTGATGTTTTAGTTGGTCTCTCAAGGAAATCCTTCATCGGAAAATATCTGAATCTTGATACCTCTGAGCGGGATTTCCCATCTGCAATATATGAATTCTTCGTTGCGCTAAAAGGAGTTCGGTATATAAGGACACACAATATCGAAAACGCTCTGAAATACAGGAGAATGTTGGAGAGTCTGAATGTTTGATCTTTTCCAAATCGGGTTCGTTACTTTCAGATTCCTCGATTTACTTGATATTGTCATTGTTGCGGCGATTATTTATAACATTTACAAACTTCTTCGTGGAACAATCGCCAGTCAAATTCTATTTGGTCTGGTAATAATTCTTGTACTCTTCCTGATCTCACAAGCCCTTAATCTAAAAGCTGTAAGCATCATCCTTAAGGTTATTACCGATATCTGGCTGATCGCTTTTATTATTCTTTTCCAACCCGAGATAAGGCGTTTTTTGGCATCACTCGCTTCGAATCCGTTGTTTCAGGCATTCAGAAGAGATAAAAACAATCCGGGACTTGTAGAAGTACTAACCAATGCTGCGATTGCTCTGTCAAATGTCGGTCACGGTGCTTTGATCATTGTCGAGAAAGAGAATGATCTCAGACAGCTTATTGAAAGTGGAACTGAAGTTAATGCGAAGGTTTCGACAATGCTTCTACGGTCGATATTTGTTCCAGGCTCGCCGCTCCACGATGGAGCAGTAGTTGTTCGTGATGATGTAATAGTTGCTGCACGATGCTCAATCCCGTTTTCGAAGGAGGAACATTTCAGTGAAGAAGGTACCGGGATGAGGCATAAAGCGGGCTTGACACATTCTGCGGAATACGATTCGCTTGTAATTATCGTTTCGGAGGAAACAAGGACCATCTCCGTTGCTCTAAATGGAACACTGACCCGCGGACTGACCAGAGAGTCGCTCACAAATATTCTTAAAAAATCACTAATTAAAGAAGAATCGACAAAAGATACCTTACTTAGACGGGTTTTCTCAAGAAAATGAGCTACTGCGTTGTCATCCCTTTCTTTAACGAAAAACGCTTCATTTTCGAAGTGGTGAAACAATCACTCGAATATTCACCGGTAGTTATAGCTGTGGATGACGGCTCCACTGACGGAAGTGCAGAGCTTATCGGGGGAATGGAGGGTGTGGAGATATTAAGAATCGAACCAAATTCGGGCAAGGGAAACGCTCTTGTTACAGGATTTAAGTCAGCTTTGGAAAGAGGTTTCAAAAAAATAATTACATTGGACGGTGATTTGCAACATCCGCCAAAATACATTCCGTATTTTCTCGCTGAATTGGAGAATTTTGATTTTGTGATCGGGAAGCGGAAAATCAGACCGGGCATTATGCCCATCTCAAGAGTTATAAGTAATTCTGTCTCTTCATTTTTGCTGTCAAGGAAAACCGGTGTCAGAATAATTGACAGTCAGTCCGGTTTCCGTGGAATAAGAGCAAGTCTGCTAAAGGAAATAATTCCTGCTGAAAAAGGTTATATTGCCGAAACGGAAATGATAATAAGAGCAGCAAAAAAACAGGCTTCATTTGGATGGGTTGATATTCCGACAATTTATGGGGAAGAAAAAAGTAAAATGAAAAATATGGAAACAACTGTTAAATTTGTGAGTCAAATACTCAAACCTTTGAAAGATTACTAAAATGAAACTGCGATTTTTTGGGCATTCTGCATGCCTCTTTACCACCACAAATGGCATCCGGATACTTATCGACCCGTTTTTGGACGGAAATCCCGTTTCACCGGTGAAAGCTGATGAAGTTGATGCCGAATATATCATTTTAACACATGCTCACGGTGACCATGTAGGTGACACCGTTTCAATCGCCAAACGATGTAATGCAACCGTAATCTGCGTTTTCGAGCTTGGAAATATTCTCGCGGAAGAGGGATTGAAAGTCCACACAATGCATATTGGTGGCGGGTTCAATTTTGAATTTGGCAGGGTAAAGTTTACAATTGCCCATCATGGAAGTTCTTATCCTGATGGAAGATATGGTGGCAACCCTGTTGGTGTGATTCTCACCGCTGATGGTTTAACAGTCTATCACACCGGTGACACAGGATTGTTTAGTGACATGAAACTTATCGGTGAATTGAATAAAATTGATTACATGTTACTCCCGATTGGTGATAATTACACGATGGGAATCGATGATGCGGTAGTGGCAGTAGAATTTGCCGATCCAAAAGTGGCAATACCCCTCCACTTCAACACATTTCCCGTGATCGAAAATGATCCCGAAGATTTTAAACGAAAACTTGAATCTGTAAACAAAAATTGTACGATTCTCAAATTTGGAGAAGAAATATCTTTATGACAGATTCAGAAGATATCAGGAACAGAAGTAAAAATTATGCATGGTAAAATAATATCCGTGGCGAATCAGAAGGGTGGAGTGGGGAAGACGACCACTGCAATCAACCTTTCTGCTTCGCTCGCGGTTGCTGAAAAGAAAATATTAGTTATAGATATTGACCCTCAAGGGAATTCATCATCAGGTTTGAGTTTCCCCAACACTCAACCTTCCATCTATGACCTGCTCGTCGGGTCTGTCGGTTTTTCCGACACAATTGTTAAAGAAGTGATACCTTTCCTCGATCTGATCCCGGCAACAATAGATCTTGTTGGCGCTGAAATTGAATTACTTGAGATGGAGAGAAGAGAATTCATCCTAAAAGAGCGAATTAAGGAAGCAAAGTCAAAATACGATTATATCTTCATCGACTGCCCTCCGACGCTCGGAATCCTTACTTTGAACGCGCTTGCAGCGAGTGATTCAGTACTTATCCCTGTCCAGTGCGAGTATTTTGCTCTTGAAGGACTTGGTCAACTGCTTAGAACAATTGCTTTGGTGAAGGAACGGTTCAACAAACATTTGACAATCGAGGGAGTTTTGCTTACCATGTATGATTCAAGGTTGAAACTCTCCGAACAGGTGGCTGAGGAAGTACGAAAATATTTCGAAGACAAAGTTTTTACTACAAAAATTCACAGAAATGTCAGGGTTTCAGAGGCACCAAGTTTTGGAAAACCTGTTCTGATGTACGATGCACTTTCAAATGGTGCAAAAAACTACATCGAACTGGCTCAGGAATTTTTGGGAAGGAACAGTAAAAGGTGATGAGTAAAGGAAAAACCGGCCTCGGCAGAGGGCTCGAAGCATTGATGGGGAATAGAAATGGTGAGAATTATCAGACTCAGGAAGTGGAGAGAAAGGAAACGCAGACGGCTGATTCGATTGTGAAATTGCCAATTATGCAGATTAGACCGAATCCTTTTCAGCCCCGAACAAATTTTGACCGCCAGTCTCTTGAAGATCTGAAGAAATCGATTCAGTCCAATGGACTGATCCAGCCGGTTACAGTAAGAAATGTCGGCAAGAACAGCTATGAACTGATTTCAGGTGAGCGTCGTTTACGAGCTTTCAGGGAATTGGGGCTCTCAGAGATTCCTGCTTATATAATGGAAGTCTCCTCTGACGAGGTTATGCTTGCCATGGCACTCATTGAAAATATTCAGAGAGAACGGCTCAACCCGATTGAGGAAGGTTTGGCATATAAAAGACTTATGGAAGAGTGCGACCTCACACAGGAGGAAATTGCTGAACGGGTCGGCAAGAACAGATCCACTGTCGCAAATTCAATAAGACTGCTCAAACTCCCCGACAAAATACAGCAGTCGTTAATTGAAGACGAAATTACAGTCGGACACGCACGGGCGTTGATCAATCTTCCGGGTGAATCTCTCCAGCTTCATGCTTTTGACAAAATTAAGGACGAGGGACTTTCTGTAAGGAAAGTGGAAGAGCTCGTAAAAAAGATGTCAAAGCCTTCTTCACCCAAATTGACAAGGCTTCCTGAAAAGCCAAAACCGAGAAATACAGCGGCTTTAAATTCAATTGAGGACTACCTGCGGAAATTGCTTGCGACAAAAATAACCTGCACACAAAAACCTGACGGCACGGGAGATATTGTAATCCAGTTTTATTCAAATGATGAGCTTGACAGGCTGATCGAACTTTTTGAGATAATTGAAAAAAATCATATATAGCCTCACAGGTTTTATACTCCTGCTCTCAGTAAGCCTTTCAGGGCAGGGGATTGACACAACCAAGACTGACTCCACATCTTTGAATAAAGGAGTTCCGGGTATTGTGATGGATACTGTTGGAAACTCTGATATTTATGTGCCCACTAAAAATCCAATGACTGCGGTTTGGAAAAGTGCGATTCTGCCCGGGTGGGGACAGTACTACAACGAGTCTTACTGGAAGATCCCTGTCTTCTGGGGAGTCTTTGGCTGGCTTGCGTATAACTATGTAATTAACAACAATAACTACTCTGATTACAAGAGCCTCTATGTTCAGTCAGGTTTTTCTATCGAGAGTTATCGCCGTTTAAGGGATTTTTATCGCGATCAAAGAGATTTATTTGTTATTTATATTGGAATTGCTTATTTAGCCAACCTGCTTGACGCATATGTTGATGCGAGTTTATTCGATTTTGATGTATCGGAAAATTTCAATACAGGCAGTAAACAGCTAAATTTCAAATTTAAGTTTTGATCAATATGATCCCTGCTATGACAATCTGTCCCGGGTGCGGGACGGAAAATTCGCGATTCAACCATGATTGTACAGATTGTGGAAACATTCTCCGCGACAGAGTTGCCAACATCGACTTGTGGGAAACACTATCCGGAATCATCGATCACCCCGGCGAAACATTCGATAAAATAATCTTCGCTGAGAATAAAAATTTTACTTCCTTTTTCGTGGTTTTTGCAGTCATGAAGTATTTTTTTCTCACCTTGCTTTTCTCATTCCACTTCAATGAATATCAGTTTGACAAAGTACTGATGCTTTATTTCCAGTATCTTCTGCTACTGAGTGTATTTCTAATTTTGCCGTTGATCATTCTTAAAACAGGAAATTTCCGTGCCCTGAAACTGAAATGGAGGGATTTGATGGCGGGTGTCAGTTATTCATATTCTCCCGTTGCAATGAGTGCCTTACTTCTTATATTTTTTGAATTCATAATTTACGGGGGTTTCCTGTTTAACAAACAACCTTCTCCTCTCGACTTTAAGCAATCATTCGGAGTCATGTTTATCTTGCTGGAGGTAGTTTTTATTGGTTGGACTCTTGCTCTGAATACGGCTTTATTTCACAGATTTGGAATTAAGAGGATAACGGCACTTGTCATCTCGTTTTTGATGATGTCAGGTTATTCTCTAATTTGTTTTCTGACAATTAATTATTTGAATTTCAATCAGGCAGGTTAATAATGAATTTCAAAACTGATGTTTTGGTAATAGGAAGTGGAATTGCGGGTCTTTACAGCGCCATAAAAATTTCTGAATTTGCTGAAGTAATATTAGTTACCAAAAAAGATAAAAGTGAATCCAATACAAACTACGCTCAAGGTGGTATTGCGTCTGTTCTTGACCCCAATGATTCATTTGAGAACCACATCAAGGATACACTGATAGCAGGTGCGGGACTTTGTGATAGAAAAACCGTTGAGATACTTGTTAAAGAGGGTCCCGAAAGAATAATGGAACTTGTAGAAATCGGAACCGGATTTACTCTGAAGGATGGAAAGCTTGACCTTGTCAGAGAGGGCGGACACTCATTCAGCAGGATTGTTCATGCAAAGGATCTCACAGGAAAAGAGGTTGAGAGAGCTTTAATTGAAAAAGCAGCAAATACCCCGAATATTAAAATTATCGAGAACACCCTTGCGATCGATCTTATTACAGAACATAATGTTACGAATTTACGACATCTCCCTATCAGCAGCAGACACTGTTGGGGAGCTTATGTTTTAGAGAACAGTTCCGGTAAAGTAATTAAAATCACCTCAAAAGCTACAATTCTTGCAACCGGCGGAATTGGTCAGGTTTATTTTCATACAACGAATCCTTCAATCGCTACCGGTGACGGTTTTGCAATGGCTTACAGGGCCGGTGCGAAAATGGGCAACATGGAATTCATTCAGTTTCATCCAACTTCTTTTTATGATCCGAAACCTGACAACAAAGCTACTCACTCCTTTTTGATCTCGGAAGCCGTAAGAGGTTTTGGTGGAATCTTGAGGAACGGTTCGGGTGATGCATTCATGCACAGGTATGATCCGAGGAAGGAACTTGCTCCCAGGGACATCGTTGCCAGAGCTATCGATACCGAGATGAAAAAGAAGGGAGAGGATTTTGTCTACCTCGATATCACACACAAAGAGAAGTCTCAAATTCTCGATCATTTTCCTAACATCTATCAGAACTGTCTAAATCGGGGAGTCGACATCACCAGTGACTACATTCCGGTGGTTCCCGCAGCGCATTATATCTGCGGGGGTGTATGTGTGGATGAATATTCCAGGACAACCCTAACCGGGTTGTATGCTGTGGGTGAAGTGTCGATGACCGGAGTACACGGGGCAAACCGTTTAGCGAGCAATTCTCTTCTTGAGGCATTGGTATTCGCTCAAAGGGCAGCAAATGATATCAGAAAAAACATTAATGATTTTCCCGGATGTGCAGAGCATATTCCTGATTGGGATGATTCGGGTACGCTGACTGCTGATGAAAAGGTTCTGATTACACACGGTGCAAGGGAGTTGAAACAACTGATGTCAGATTATGTTGGAATCGTACGGTCAAATCTTCGGCTCGATTTTGCTTCAAGAAGGATCAACCTTCTCTACAACGAAATTGAGGAGTTTTACAAGAAGACAAAAGTTTTTGATTCCCTGATCGAGTTGAGAAATCTCGTAACTTCGGGGTACCTGGTTGTTAAGTCTGCTGTGCTTCGAAAAGAGAGCAGGGGACTGCACTACACACTCGATTATCCATTAACGGATGAAACAAGACCACCTGAGAATACGATAATTCAAAATACTTATCAGAAGTCTTAGGAACCGTTACCTGACCAGTCATCAGGATTTTGGAGATATTTGAGAATAATGCCGTATCGAAGTCCGGTTACTGAAACAAAAGTACCTGTAAGTCCCGTTTTTTTCAATATTGTTTTTAGAACTATCGCACCGGCAGCGAGAAGGTCTTCCCGTCCTTTTACTATTTTTCCGAATTTACCATAATCACTAAACGGAATTTTGTGGAGACTTTTCAGCACTTCATCAATGTTTTCAATTGTTAGAAATTGCTTGTGAATCTTCTCTCCATAGAATTCAGGATATTTTTTGTATAGGGAGAAAATGGTTGTAGGTGTTCCTGCGATTGAGATCGCTTTCGCAGGAAGCTGATCTATTTTTGTTAATTCATCAAAGAAATTATCACAAAATTGTTCCAGCATCTCACTATTTTCTGAGGTTACCATCCCTTCACCAAGGAAATTCTCTCGTAGTGTTACGACACCTATGCTAAAACTTTTTTGAAATATCAGATTGTTTCCTTCCTTACAGGTTACTTCACTACTGCCACCTCCGATGTCGATAACAACTATCCTTTCATTTCTGTCAAAATCAGCAGTTGCCCCCAGATACGAACAGTCAGCTTCAAGATCACCGGAGATTATGTTAAGTTCAATTCCGGATGCTTCATACACCCGTCGAATCACTTCATCGCTGTTCTTCGCAATCCTGAAAACATTTGTGCCACAGGCGATGATTTTTGTGACGCCATTTTCATCGCACTCCCTCCTGTAAGAGGAATAGATGTTGCACAGTTCAATAATCTTCTCCTCTTTGATCAAGCCTGATTTAAAAACATCCTCACCCATACGGGGCATCTTGTGAATTTCCTTCACCACTTTGAGGTTTTTCCCTGAATCTGTTGAAGCGATAAGTAAAAGAACTGTATTTGTACCGGTGTCAATTGAGGCAATATTCATAAGATTTTATTATTTTGTGTTTTCAGAATATCTAAATTATTATGGATATGCAATTTATTAACTTTTCCTGAAGTTTTAGATTATTAAATCGCTGTAAATGAAGATAAAAGAAAAAGAGTTGGAATCACTCATCAATGAACTCAAGGATCTGGCATTCCAGCTTGGTGCGACAGTCAGATTTGAGAAAGGTGACTTTAGGGGCGGGTATTGTATCCTGAAGGAATCGAAAGTGATAGTGATCAATAAAAATGCCGGTGAACAAAGAAGAGCGAATATTCTTGCTTCTGCGCTTAAAGATCTTGGCGTTGATTCAATTTATACTTCACCGAGAATCAGGGAATTTATCGATTCAATGGCGGAAATGAAATGAAAATTGCGGTTATCAACGGGGCGAATCTCAACCTTCTCGGTGAAAGGGATGAATCAAAATACGGCTCTACGACTCTGGCATCGATTGAGGCAAAACTGAAGACGACATTTCCTGAAATCGAGTTCGTCTTTTTTCAGAGCAATATCGAAGGAGAGATCGTCGAACAACTTCAGAAATTAAGAAAAGAAGATATTCACATAATAATTAATCCCGGTGGTTATGCCCACACTTCAGTAGTGATCAGAGACGCTCTGGAGCTTATCAAAACCATTAAAGTGGAAGTTCATCTCTCCCATTTGGCAAACAGAGAGGACTTCAGACAGAGACTTGTGACTGCGACTGCCTGTGACGGTTATATTTCGGGCTTTAAAGATACAGGATATGTTGCTGCCGTTGAAATTATTAAAGATTTCGTAAAATAAAAGAGGATTTAGATGATTAAAGCTGTGATTTTTGATCTTGACAACACACTCGTGGATTTTATGAAAATGAAACGGTTGTCAATAGAGGCTGCTCTTACAGCAATGATTGATGCCGGACTAAAGATGGACCTTTCAAGTGCATCCGCGGAAATTGATCTGATTTATAAAGAGCAGGGGATTGAGTATCAACAGGTTTTTGACCTCTTTCTTACCAAGCAACTTGGCAGAATCGACCATAAAATTTTGAGTGCGGGAATCGTTGCATATCGAAAAGCAAGGGAGGCAAACCTGATTCCTTATCCTCATGTCTATTCGAGTTTAAATCAACTTGTTAAAATGGGAATTAAACTGGGGATTCTTTCAGATGCGCCGAGCAAGGAAGCCTGGCTGAGACTCGCTTATTTAAATTTCCACCATATTTTTGACGAAGTGGTTACATTCGATGAAACCGGGGAGAGGAAACCAAGTCCGGTTCCTTTTAAAGCCATCTTAAGAAAATTGAATGTCGAGCCCGCAGAGGCTCTAATGGTCGGCGACTGGGCAGAAAGGGATATTGTCGGTGCTGCTAATATTGGCATAAAGACTGCTTTTGCCAAGTATGGAGACACATTTAATACCCCGTTCCACAACGCTGATTACGAATTAAACGATTTCTCCGAGATTCTTGACATTATCAGCAAAGAGAATAATTAACCGTCAGAATATTGAATTTTGCTTTGTCTGACTATTTTTATACATTTGTAATCTAAATTTTTACGGTTCTGATGAAAGATTTTAACATCAAGAAGCTTTACTATTCGATTAGTGAAGTCAGTAAAATAACCGATGTGGAGCAATATGTGCTCCGTTTTTGGGAAAATGTTTTCGAGCAACTGAGACCTCAAAAGAACAGAGCCGGGAACAGAATTTATACCAATAAAGAAATCGAAACCATACTTTTTATCAAAAGTTTGTTGCGGGATCAGAAATATACTATCGAAGGTGCTAAAAAGGTACTTGCCGATCAGTACAAGGGAAAAACCCCGTCACTTGAAGAACTCAAAAGAGAAGAGTTCCAGGTTCATGATGATGAGCCTGATGAGAGCAGTCTTTTTGAAGCTGATCAGGAAAAAGAAGTATCCGATGATAAATCGGAACTTTATAAAGATCTGGTTGAGATAAAAAACTTTTTGGAAATATTAAGAACAAAACTTTAATTTTCGGAACGTAGCGCAGCCCGGTAGCGCACTACTTTGGGGTAGTAGGGGTCGCGGGTTCAAATCCCGCCGTTCCGACCATTTTATTCATCTTTTCTACTCGATTTTGCCTTTTCTACCTGCCTCGTATTTGGTAAATTTGACATCTCTTAAAAAAAATACACCTGATGGAAATTACAATTAGCAAAACAAAGTGCTTTTGCGGGATATTTGGTATCTCCAACAATAAAAGTGCCTCCACTATGACATACTACGGACTTCATGCCCTCCAGCATCGCGGACAGGAAGCCTCCGGAATAGTTACCCATGATATTGAAAACAGTAAAGATGTCTTTAAAGTTATAAAAGGCGAAGGTCTTGTATCCGAGGTTTTTGACGATTTCGACTTTTGGAAACCTCAATTAACCGGAAATGCTGCCATAGGTCACAACAGATATTCCACAACCGGTTCCTCAAACTCAAGAAAAAACATTCAACCTTTCCTTGTAAATTATCATTCAGGAAATCTTGCCGTCGCACACAATGGCAATCTTACAAATGACAAAAATTTAAGAGACTGGCTTGTCTCGGAAGGCTCCATTTTTCAGACTACATCTGATACGGAAGTGATTCTGCATCTGATTGCAAAAAGCAAGCAAAAAGATCAACGGGAACAGGTAATTGAGGCGCTCAATTTCCTTGAAGGTGCCTTTTCAGTTGTTATTTTAACTGATAAATATCTGGTTGCCGCAAGAGACAAATCAGGTTTTCGTCCTCTCTGCCTTGGAAAGCTGGAAGGATCTTTTGTCGTCGCATCCGAAACATGTGCTTTTGACATCATTTCCGCAGAATACATCAGGGACATCGAACCGGGTGAAGTGGTATTTATTCCATTATCTGATGAATCCGCAGAGTTGGAGGTAAGGCACCTGAACGGGAAAACGAGCAGTAAAAAGCAATGTATCTTTGAATACATCTATTTTTCCCGTCCCGACAGCATGATTTTTGGGCACAATGTAGATAAAGTTCGCAGGAGACTGGGAAAGATACTCGCCAGGAATTTCCCCGTGGTTCCAGAAGAGAAGGATGACAAGGTCATCGTCATAAGTGTACCAGACAGCTCCAATACAGCAGCACTGGGATATGCTCGCGAACTGGAAAAGCAGGGTATCAACGCAAAATTTGAAATCGGATTATTGAGGAGCCACTACATCGGGCGAACATTCATTGAACCCGGTCAGGAAAACAGGGAACTCAGGGTTAAGATAAAATTCAATCCTGTAAAAGGTGTTCTGAAGGATAAAATCGTTGTAGTTGTTGATGACTCGATTGTAAGAGGTACCACTTCAAAGCAGTTAATCAATCTGATAAGGGAAGCCAAACCAAAGGAAATTCACCTCAGAATTTCATCACCTCCGATAATGCATTCCTGTTTTTATGGTATGGATTTCCCTTCAAGGGAAGAACTGATTGCATTTTCGATGGATGGCAATGTGGAACGAATCCGTGATTATATCGGAGTTGATTCCCTTGGTTATCTCGATATCAGCCATCTGTATGAGGCTGTGAAGGAAGACAGTCCCGATGACTATTGTACGGCTTGTTTTTCAGGTGATTATCCCGTAAAAGTTGATTTAAATTTCTCCAAGGATCAGTATGAAATTTAGCAGGATTGTATTATTCTTCGTTTTAGTCATTGTGAGTCAGGCGTTTTCGCAAAAAATAATTTTCGTCAAATACAAGGCATCTGTTCCATCCTCCGAAGTAAAAAGCAGACTGGATGCCTCAATAAAATCAATCATCGCAACTGATGCTCCGTCAAAGGATCCAAAAATAACGATTGCTCCCTTTGCCAAAGGACTGGCAGAAAGAATTCCTGAATTGTCCCGAATTGTCGCTGTCAGAATTTCTGATGAACCTCTCGCTCAAACTGTAGCAAGTGCGTTGAAGGAAAATTTCGAAATCGAATATGTACAGGAGGGGTTGACTTACAAAATTGATTACATCCCGAACGACAGTCTTGTAAATCAGCAATGGGCTCTTTCAAAAATTGGTGCGTTTGAATCGTGGGCAATTACTGAAGGCAGAGATACAGTGATAGTCAGTGTCATTGACACGGGTATTGACTATAAACACCCCGACTTGAAAAACAAGGTGTTCATTAACAAAGGTGAAACCGGAAAAGATCAACAGGGGAGAGATAAAAGCTCCAATGGAATAGATGACGATAACAACGGTTTTGTTGATGACTACATGGGATGGGATTTTACAGACAGAACGGGCTTTCCGTTTGATACAACAGGGGGTGACTATCTGGACTGGGATAATGATCCGATGGATGAAAACATATACTCGCATGGAACAGCCGTGGCGGGAATCATTGGTGCCGAAACAAATAATTCTTTCGGAATCGCGGGTGTTGCTCCGGGGATAAAAATACTCAATTTGCGATCATTCGATCCTCAGGGGTATGGTGAAGAAGATGATGTAGCAGCCGCAGTGCTTTACTCGGTCCTTATGGGAGCAAAAGTAATAAACATGAGCTTTGGAGATTACTCATATTCACATGCACTCAGGGATGTCGTAAGATATGCATATTCGAAAAATGTTGTACTCGTTGGAAGTTCCGGTAACTCAAATTCACCTGATCCTCACTACCCCTCAGGATACAGCGAGGTGATTTCAGTCGGAAACTCAACCTCTGAAGATTATGTAGCAGGAAGTTCGAACTATGGTTCCACTCTTGATCTTGTGGCACCAGGTACCCAAATCAAGACGACCTCCCGTAACTGGAATTATACAGATTTTAACGGTACCTCGGCAGCGGCACCTTTTGTAACCGCTTCGGCAGCTTTGATTCTGTCGAAAAAGAGCTTTTCGAATGAAGAAGTGAAGCAGATATTAAAATCGACCGCTGATGACATAGGAAATCCGGGTTGGGATATCAGAGCAGGAGCCGGGAGACTGAACCTTTTAAGAGCACTTAAAGTACTTGCGCCATCTGTCATCAAATTTAATTTCCCCGTACAGGACTACTCAACTTCTTCAGACACTCTAAAGATTAATGCGACAATCCTTTCTTCCTACTTTAAATCTTTCTCGCTTGAATATGGTACCGGATTAAACCCAGTTTCCTGGACAAATCTTGTCAGCGAAAGGCAAAATCAGGTTTCTGAACAAGTCATCTACACCTTCCCGATAAAAAACTTAAAAGATACAGTCTATACACTTCGGCTTAAAGTGGAACAGACAAATTCTTTTACTGCTGAAGAAAGGGTGAATTTCCGTATCAAAAGATCAGGAACAAAAGGTGAGCTGATTTCACTTCTGCCGGCTTATTATGGCGATAGACCGACTTTTATGGCTGCTACTTATACAGAAGACCCGGCAATTGTCAAGATGTATTATAAAAGAAGTTCAGAATCATCTTTCAGTTATGTTACACTTGACGGATTTTCGACCAACACCGGTTTTGTGAAACAACTGCACTATGGATTTATTCCCAGGTCGCAAATATTCCCATCAGAACAGTATGATATCTATTTTGAAGTAACGAATGAAGGTGGATTCAAGACTGAAATCAGGGATACTCTCGACAGATATTTTAGGCTGAACAGCGGAGATCTGTTCAGGACCTATGAAAAAGCTCAAAAAACTTTTACACTTCCTGCCGGATATATTTTTGATAAATCGATTCTGCTACCCGGAAACAAAAAAGGTGCACTCATCAGGGAAGTAATGTCACCTGAAACGACCAAACTTTACAGATTTGAGAATGACAAGTTTGTAACTCTGGAGACTGATACTTTAAATCGCAAAATAGCCAAAGACTATGGCGATTTTAACAAAGACGGGGTAACAGATCTGCTATCTCTTTGGGGTTACTCTGCCCACATTCATAAGCAGGTGAACAATACGGGGACATTCCAGCTCGCTACATCGGCTGATACAAGCTATTTTTGGCCCATAGGTGTGTTTGATCTCGACCGGGATAATAAAAATGAACTGTTGGCTGTACGAAACGATACTACTGTGGTTGTTTACTCAATTAATTCAGATTTATCGCTGACTTACAAATCAAGATTTTACAATCAGTCAGGTATGGGTTTCGGCGGAAATACATTTAACTCGCCATTTCTGGTTGTCAAAGATATTGATGGTGATTCAAAAAACGAAATTATCTTCACGGATTCTGACGGTGATATAGTTGTAATGAAGGTAAATGCAATAAACGACATTAAAACCGATAAAATCATCAGAACCGGTTACATGTCGTCATCCTCCTTTATTGCTTCGGGAGATTTTAACAGTGATGGAAAAGAGGATTTAGCCGTCCTCCTTCAAGCCGTTCCCGATGTCGATGTTGCTCCTTATAACAGAATAATAATTTTCAATTTCGCCGGAACCAATCTGAATATTTCATATGATAATGCTTTTATTGATCCTGCTGTGGAATTTAAATCCACTTTCCAGCGGGCATCCAATTCACTTAAGTTTTATGATATCGATAGTGACGGCAAGCAGGAACTGCTCCTGTTTACATATCCTTACGCATACATCATTAAAAGTCAGGGATTGAGTGGTGAAATTGTTTCGTATGACGAGAATGTAAATACCAATGCAATTCTAATCGAGGATTTTGACGGAAATGGAATTGCCGAAATAGCTTATCCATATGGAAACATCATCAAATTTTTTGAGTTCAACCAGACCACTTCGTTTGCTCCGACTCTGACCTCCGCATTCAGTGTGGACAATTCAAAAATCAGGATCAGCTTTCAGGGTTCAGCATCGAAATATTTTGTTTACAGAGGGCTTACAGAATCCGAACTTGTTCTTTACGATTCCACGACTTCCCAGTTCTTCAATGATACCGGTGTGGAGCTGAATAAAAATTATTATTACAAGGTTGAAGGTGTTTCTGGCACCCGTAGAGCGGCCTCCAAAGTGATTAGAGTATTTCATCACTCTCCGGCAAAATATTCTTCTGCCTCTGTGAAAACTCTAAATTCTGTTGAAGTTTTGTTTTCGAACAAGATGAGAAAAGAGATTGATAATCCCTCGGGTATCCACCTGATCAAGGGAAATGAAAAAATCCCGCTTTCCTCCTACACTCCGTCGGGAGAGAATGCTTTCCTTTTAACTTTTTCCTCTAACTTTAATACCGGTCCCAACAGGGTTCTAATTTCAGGACTTACTGACAATTACGGCTCACCCGTTAGCTCGGATACAGCAACTTTTACTTATACTCCCGGAGTCGTTACAGAGAGTTTCTTTATAGAAAGCTTCAAAATTCTCGATAATTACACAGTTTCGATCAGAATGAATCTGGATTTGGATCCTGCGACTGCCGGTGATGTCTCTAATTATTCATTTTCACCCGATAACAAAGTGACTTCCGCGACCGTTTCCCCAACGGATAAGAAGACGGTTATTCTTAGTCTCAAGGGGTCAAAACCGGTCGGATCTTTAGGAAGGGAATACACCCTGACATTGAAAAACATCAGATCGGATGCCGGATCCGGAAACTTGTTGATAAATTCAAACTCAGGTGCTACTATTGTTCTTACAGCCACGGCATCCAGTCTCGAAGATATCTATACTTTCCCGAGTCCCGTGGACAAATCAAAACACAGGAGCGTCACATTTGCAAATCTTCCGCGGTATGTGGATATAATTATTTTCAATCTTGAGGGAGTCAGGATTGCAGAGTTTTCGGAAAATGACGGAAATGGTGGAGTGGACTGGAATCTTCTGGACTCTGACGGCAGGGAAGTGCCTTCCGGAGTATACATTTACCGGGCAACTATGACTGATGGAAAAAAGAATGAACTTGGGACAAAAACCGGAAAGATTGCAATAATAAGATGATGTTCGGGATCGAAAAAAAACACTTTTTCCAGGTATCAAATCTTTTGAGTCTTTCAAGACTCTTTGGTTCATTTCCGCTGATATGGTTTTTGGTAAATCCCGACATTCTTGGAAGGCCCTTAACTGTTCTGCTGGTGTTATTAATAAGCATCACTGATTTTTTTGACGGCTATTTTGCCCGAAAATTTAATCAGGTTTCGGAACTGGGGAAAATTCTTGATCCTCTCGCTGATAAGGTGCTCGTAATTTCGGTTTCAATCACATTCTATATCACTGGTATACTTGATCCGGTGCTTTTCTTTGTGATTGTGGCAAGAGATCTACTTATTATGCTTCCGGGTCTATTCCTAAGCAAAAGTATCGGAAGTGTGCCACCCTCCGATTGGTTGGGTAAATGGACATTTTTCTTCATCGGTTCATATCTCATTCTTGTTTTTTTACAGTTGAGTGAATCCCTGCTGTTCATGCGAATATATTATTACTCACTGATTGTGTTAATAATCGCATCCTATCTAAACTATGTTATAAAAGCTATAAAAATAATAAAGAGTAAAAAATGAGTTTTATTAAGAATTTTAATTTTGGAAAACTAAAAGACGGGCTTTCGAAAACACGGGACAAAATATTCAATAAAATTTCTGAAACAGTTACAGGCAAGGCTGTAATTGATGAAATTACACTCGAAGAGATGGAAGAGATTTTGATCACTTCAGATATCGGATATGATCTTGCAATGAAAATTGTTGATGAAGTTCGGAAAAAACTTAAGTCAGAAAAAGACCGTTCCGGAGAAAATGTATTGGCAGTTGTAAAGGCAGTTCTTGAGGAAGAACTCGAGCACTCACTCTCTTCAAAGGAGTATGTTCCTGATGTTGAGCAACACAAACCTTTTGTTATCCTTATTGTAGGTGTAAATGGAGCAGGAAAAACCACCACGATCGGAAAACTTGCCCATAACTTTAAACTATCGGGCTGGAAAGTAGTTGTTGGAGCTGCAGATACCTTCAGAGCTGCGGCAAATGAACAACTCGAAATATGGGCTGACAGAGCTGGAGTTCCAATTATTTCCAGACACCAGGGTGCAGATCCCTCCTCGGTTGCATTTGAGACAATTCAGGAGGCTATCAGAATCAATGCCGATGTGGTAATGATAGATACTGCGGGCCGACTTCACACCAAAGTGAATTTGATGGAAGAATTGAAGAAGATCAAAAATGTGATTTCCAAAAAGCTGCCTGATGCACCAAATGAGATATTTTTAGTGGTTGACGGTACAACAGGTCAGAATGCCGTGCAACAAGGGAAGGAGTTCTCAAAAGTTACCGAGCTTTCTGGCTTGATAGTTACAAAACTTGATGGAACTGCGAAAGGCGGGGTAATCTTTCAAATTTGCAGGGAACTGAAAGTACCTGTAAGGTATATCGGAGTTGGTGAGGGGATAGAAGACCTTCAGAATTTCGACCCCCGGATGTATGTTGAAGCAATTTTTTCAAAGTAAACCAGAGAATAACTTCTGAACCTGCCTGAAAACAAATATCTGATAATCAACTCCCTCTCCGGTAACGGAAGAGGCAGGAAGTTTGCCGGACTGATCGGGCATTCCGGTTTAATATCCGGATTACGGGTTTTTCTTCCAAAAACTCTCGACGAGGCTTCAAGATACTACAATGATTTAAACAGGAGTGATAGCCACATTTTCCTGGCAGGAGGTGACGGCACATTTAATTCTCTCGTGAATCTTGTTCCACCACCTTACCGTTTCTCTTTATCATTAATACCCACAGGATCCGGAAACGACCTTACCAAATATTTTCATCTTTCAAACAACCCTGTCGATGTTCTAAATGCAGCTTTGGAGGCTTCTGAATCAGTTGCAATGGATGTATGGGATTTAAGAATCACATTCGCAGATGGTAGTGTTGAGAAGAAAAAATTTATCAATACCTCGGGGATAGGATTCGACGCCTATGTTGGTAAATTGAAAGAAAAGAAGAAGTTCCTGACCGGGATGACGGTTTATATCATTTCTCTTATTCAGGCACTATTCTCTTATACACCTGTCAGATACAAACTGTCCACAGGGAATGGAAAGAATTTGAGCGGCGAAGCCATGTTTATCACGACGGGAAACGGAATCTTTTCAGGTGGAGGTTTTAAATTGACACCCGACGCAAAAGTTGATGATGGACTGGCAGATGTTTGTATCGTCGAAAATATGTCCCTGCCCAGGATTTTTAAGAATCTGCCTAAAGCAATTACAGGCTCTCACCTTGGATTGAAAGAGGTAACTTGTTTTACAACAAACAATTATACTATCTCACTTGATGAACCGGCATACCTGCATCTTGACGGAGAATCATCTGCGGATCTGGTCAAAGAAATCAGATTGTCAATCTCACCACACAAATTAAATGTCATATATTAAGTTTTTACCCTGCCGATCTGTCTTAATTAAAAGGACTTTCCGTACCATGCAACTGACAAAATTATCAATCTTAACCATATTTCTGTTCGCGATCAATCTTTTTCCTCAGTCCGCTACGGATTCAATTCCAAAACATCGTTCCGTTTTGGAAGGGACTCTCCCAAACGGTCTAAAGTATTCAATACTTAAAAACAGATTACCTGAAAAAAAGGCTGAACTGCGACTGGTGATATTGACAGGTTCATTGAATGAGCGCGATGATCAAAAAGGGCTCGCACATTTTACTGAGCACATGCTGTTTAATGGAACAAAGAATTTCCCTGGAAATAAAGTGATCGATTTTCTTGAGCTTCTCGGTATGAAATTTGGTCCTGAAATAAATGCCTACACTTCGACAGAAGAAACTGTGTATATGCTCACTGTGCCTACAGATCGTGAATCGATTCTTGATTCTGCTTTTATGGTGCTTTCCGACTGGGCGTTTCAAGCGACTTTCGACTCGCTGGAAATCGAGAAGGAGAGGGGAGTGGTGCTTGAGGAAATGCGAATGGGTAAGGGTGCGGAAGGGAGAATCAGGGACATTCAGTTTCCTGTTCTTTTCCATAACTCAAGATTCGCACAGAGATTACCGATCGGAGATGAAAATATTCTAAAGTCTTTTCCACACAAGGCTTTGACAGATTACTACAAAGAGTGGTACAAGCCGGAATTAATGTCGTTGGTGGTTGTGGGTGATTTTAAAGCCGGGGACATGGAAAGACTCGTCAAAAAGTATTTCGGGTCTTACAGTGCCTCTGAAAGCCCTAAGAAGCGAATTATTTATGAAGTTCCGGATCATAAAGAGAGACTTTATTCAATCGTTGGTGACAAGGAAACCACCTTGAGCAATGTGGTGATAGTGAATAAGCGTCCAGTGCTGAAGGCTAATACTGTGGCTGACTATAAAAAAGGGATCATTCACCAGATTGTCGGTTCCATTCTTAGTGAACGACTGTTTGATATCTCTAAATCAAGCAATTCACCACTACAGAATGGTGGGGGATATTCCACAACCCTTTCTTATAATAAAGGTGCGTTCGTTCTCTACGCCACTTCCAAAGAAAATTTAATCGATTCGTCTTTTTCTCTTCTCCTTCTCGAGGGTGAAAAAATGAAAAGATATGGTTTTACTAATGAGGAATTCTCACGGGCAAAGGAAAATCTTAACGCATCGATGGACAATTATTACCGGGAGAAGGACAACCAGTATTCCTCCGGTGTAGTGAATGCCTTGCTTGATCAGTTTATTAATGATGCTATTTACACAGATATTGAAACGGGTTATAAGATTTACAAGGAAATTGTACCACAGATTACACTTGCGGAATTAAATAAAATTGCCTCAGAGCTGATCACTGATTCGAATATGGTCACTCTTATATCATATCCGGAAAAAACAGGGGTAAAGGTTCCAAAAAAGGAAGATCTTGAAAACATCTTCAAATCTGTTTCCACGATGGAGATTGTAAAACCTCAATCAACTGAAGTAAACAAGCCGCTAGTGGAAGTGGAACCAAAACCCGGCAGGATTCTCTCAGAGGAAAACCTTGATGTGTATGATGTAAAATTGCTGACTTTGAGTAACGGAGCTAAAGTTTATCTTAAAAAAACCGCGTTGCAAAAAGATGAAGTGCTGATGTACGGTTTTAGCAGAGGCGGTCTATCCAAAGTTGAGGAAAGAGACCTTGTTTCAGCAAATTATGCCACTTCGATCGTCGAGGAATCGGGTTTGGGTGATTTCAACCTTACTGAACTTTACAAGAAACTTGCAGGAAAAATGATCTCTGTCCAGACTAATGTGACCGAGCTTTATGAGGAAATTAACGGACAAAGTTCGGTTAATGATCTCGAGGATTTCTTTCGGCTGGTGTATCTCACATTTGAAAAACCGCGTCTGGATACGATTTCCACCGCAAATTTTATGGAAAAACTAAAAAGTTATCTGATAAATGAAGGACTTTCACCCGATAATGTGTTTTATGATTCAATAGTTGTGGCTCTGTACAACGACAACCCGCGCATGAAACCGATGAGTATCGGTCGCTTCGGTGAAATAAATCAACAAAAGGCATATCAGATATTCAAGGAGAGATTCAATTCAGCAGGCGATTTTACTTTTGTTTTTACAGGAAATTTCGATGAAGATGTTATTAAATCACTTATTTGCAGGTATATAGCATCCCAAAAAAGTGTTGAGCATGAAGAATGGCTCGACAGGGGAGTCAGATATGCGCAAAATGGTGTTGAGAAAACTGTGAAAAAAGGGATGGAAAACAAGGCAACAGTTTTTATAGCCTTCCCGGGAAGGTACAACTGGAGCAGAAAAAGCAATCTTGAATTGACAATTCTGCAAAAAGTGCTTGATGTTAAGCTTAATGAGGTTATTCGGGAGGAACTTGGCGGAAGTTATTCTATTTCAGCCGGTGTCAGTTTTAATCAGTATCCTGAATCGCAATTCAATAATACTGTGTTTTTTAATTGTGACCCTGCCAGAAAGGAAGAACTTACCGCAAAAACCGTGTCCATTATCGATTCTTTAGTTCAAAACTTCAATGATGAAACAACGCTTCAGAAGGCGAAGGAAAATGCTCTTAAGGAACGCGAAGAAGTTTTCCAGACGAACGGAGGCATACTTAACCTGATCAGTTCACACGCAATGAGCGGTTCTGATTTAAAAGGATTCGCAGAAGGAAATGAGATCATCAGAAAGATGACACTACAGGATATTTCAGAGATGGCAAAGAAAACCTTTAACAAAAAATCGATGTTAAAATTCTACCTGATTCCGGCAGTTGAAGTGAAAAAGTAATTCCATGATTGAATGGCAAATATTTGTCTATAAAACCACGGATGCGGGGAGGTGGTATGAAAATAACCGCCAGTAAAGCCTCTGTTACTCGATATTACTTTTAGTTTACATAATATACATTATAGGACATTTAAAAGGTCTTAAAACGGTTAACTTGACAGATCAAGGTTCTTCTCTGCTAAAAACAACTCATTTTGATATACTCTGAGTATTTTTTGTTTTGAGACTACCCCAATGAATTTATCATCGGTGTCGTACACCGGAAGAAATTCCAAATCAAAAGTCTCCATCATTTTCAAAGCATTGTCAGCATTTTCAAGGTCACTTATCTTTGTGAACCTTTTCTTCATCAAATCTCCTGCAATTAAAAACTCCATTACGGCCGTGGTCTCTTCATCAAACAGAGATTTTCTCAAATCTGTGTAAGATATCACACCTTTTACTTCACCCGATTTATCGAGTACAAGAAGCGTCTCATACTGGGAATTTCTTAATGACTCCACAACTTTTTGGTAATTGTCCGATTCCTGAATAAACTCCTTGACTTCTTCAACAATAGCGGAAATCTTCATTGATTTTAATACCGAGCTTTTTCTGCCGTAGACATCGAGTCCCGTGCCTTCCTTGCCAAGTCTTAATGTGTAAAGTGATCCTTTCAGGATTCCTTTGGAGATCATGGTTGAAATAATAATTGTGAGCATCAGAGGCAGGATAATCTTATAGTTGTTTGTCATTTCAAACACCATAATAAGAGCTGTGAGTGACGCGTGAGTCGTACCGGCAACAACCGCACCCATTCCCACGAGGGCGTAAGCTCCCGGAGCTGCCGGTACCTGTGGAAAAAGAATGTTTACAACCTGTCCGAATGCTCCTCCGAGCATGGCACCAGTGAACAGACTGGGAGCAAATGTTCCTCCATGCCCGCCGGATCCGACAGTAAGTGAAGTAGCAAGTGGTTTTAGCAAAAAGAGTAAAATCATCAACTCGAGCGTATTCTGGTTATAGAGTGATTTATCTATTGTTTGCTGATTGAAGCCGTATATTCCCGGTAACAATACGCCGATGATGCCAACCATCAAGCCTCCGATTGCCGGCTTTAGAAATGTCGGTACTGTAAGTTTGGTAAACATTTCATCGAAATAAAAAATCACTTTGACGAAGTACACTGCCATCAACCCCGAAAGTATTCCCAGAACAATGTAGAATAAAAACTCGGAGTTACTGTTCAGATTGTAAACGGGAATTTGAAATGCCGGTTCCTCCCCGATGAATCCTCTTGAGATAACTGTGGCAAAGACCGATGACACTATAATCGGACCTAGTGATCTGGAATTGAAAGTCCTGAGAATTATTTCCATTGTGAAAATTGCACCACCTAAAGGTGCATTAAAAGCTGCCGAGAGACCTGCTGCGGCACCACATCCAACGAGAATACGCAATCTGTCAGAAGAGAGGTTCAAAAACTGACCAAATCCTGAACCAATTGCAGCACCTATTTGAACGATTGGTCCTTCTTTTCCACCGGCACCACCGGTACCAATGCTTATAGCTGTCTGGACTGTTTTAAGAATTGCGACACTTCCCTTAATAATTCCGCCTTTTGTCGCCACAGCGAGAATTACATTCGGTATCCCCTCCCCTTTTTTACCTTTTTCGAAGACCATGGCTAGGGTGCCGACAACAAGTCCGCCGATTGCCGGTACCAGTATAACATACAGGACCCCGGGGACGGTATCAGGATAGAAAGTTTTGAAGCCGGAAATTATTTCCGGGGGAAGAAAAAAGAAAAGGTCTCTGATCAGGTTAATCGAAAAATGAAAAATAACGGCGCCGAAACCGCATAAAACTCCGGTAACAGCGCCTAAAAGAAGTGTGTATCCATCTTGAGTAAGATCCCAGTTATACGATCTGACAGGAATCTTAAGTGCATAATATTTGAGTACCGCTGAGATTGTGGCAATCCAGCCAACTCTTCTATTACTGGTACTTATAGAACCCTTCCCCCGATTTCCTGCCGAGTTTGCCTGCCGCCACCATCTTTTTGAGAAGTGGACACGGCCTGTATTTCGGATCGTTAAATCCAAAATAGAGCACATCCATTATTGCAAGACAGACATCCAATCCGATGAAATCAGCAAGTGTAAGGGGTCCCATGGGATGATTCATTCCCAGTTTCATAACTGAATCGATATCTTCCTTTGAAGCAACGCCTTCCATTAAACAGAAGATGGCTTCATTGATCATAGGCATTAGAATTCTGTTCGAAATGAAACCCGGATAGTCCTGAACTTCAACCGGGACCTTCTGAAGTTTTAGTGTCAACTCTTTTATGGTCGCGTAGGTTTCATCGCTCGTGGAGTAGCCGCGAATAATTTCCACGAGTTTCATAACAGGTACGGGATTCATGAAATGCATTCCAATGAATCTGTCAGCTCTTGTTACGGGTGCAAGTTCCGTAATCGAAATGGAGGAAGTATTGGATGCAACTATTGCATCAGGTTTAAGAAAGTTCTCTAAAGTATTAAAAATACTTAACTTAACATCCTTGTTCTCAAAAACAGCTTCGATGACAAGATCAGAATCGGGATCAATATTCTCAACCCCGATCAATGTGCTTATATTGGCAAGCGCTGAACTTTTTGTCTCGGAGGAAATTGTTTCCTTTTTCACCATTCTTTCAAGACTTGACGAAATATTCGCTATAGCTCTGTCAAGAAGCTCCTGTCTGGTTTCCACGAGAGTGACCTTGAATCCGTTGATTGCAAACACGGTAACGATTCCATTACCCATGGTACCGCCACCAACCACAGCGACTTTGTTAATATTCATGTGATCTCCTCTATTCGTATTTTTTGACGATCATTGCGGAAGCTTCACCACCACCGATGCAGAGGCTTGCCAGACCGTAAGTGGAATTGCGTTTAACCATCTCGTGGACAAGTGTTGCTACAATTCTCGCACCGCTTGCCCCGATCGGATGACCAAGAGCAATGGCTCCACCATTAACATTTGTGTTCTCAGTTGAAATACCTGTCAATCTGTTTACAGCAATGGAAACGACAGCGAAGGCTTCATTAATCTCATAGAGGTCGATGTCTTTTACAGTCAGGCCTGCTTTGTTCAATACTTTGTGTATTGCGTCAGCCGGTGCAATTGTGAAATCAACAGGAGCTTTAGCTGCAGAACTCTGGGCTACAATTTCGACAAGTGGTTTATAACCCAATTCAAGTGCTTTTTCTTCAGACATCACCAAAACGGCAGCGGCTCCATCGTTCAGATTACTTGCATTTGCAGCAGTTACCACACCTTCTTTATCAAAGACGGGTCGCAGGGTAGGAATTTTTGCGAAATTGGTCTTTTCAGGGTCTTCATCTTTATCGATGATGGTCTCTCCTGCCTTGGTTTTTAGTACCAGTGGAACCATCTCCTCCTTAAATCTGCCTTCTTTTTGAGCAGTCTGTGCTTTTGTATAGGAGTTGATGGCAAACTCATCGAGCTCTTCTCTTGTGATAGTCATGTTTTTTGCACATATCTCAGCACAATTTCCCATGTGAATCTTGTTGTAAACATCTGTGAGTCCATCAAGCAGGACTGAATCAAGAATCTCGCCGTGACCATACTTAAATCCGTTTCTCCCTTTTGGAAGAAGATAAGGAGCATTGGACATTGACTCCATGCCTCCAGCAATTATTACATCTGCATCACCGGCAAGAATTGCCTGATGTGCAAGCATTATTGCTTTTAAGCCACTGCCGCACATTTTGTTTAATGTCATGGTTTCAACAGTATCGGGTAATCCGGCATAAATCGCAGCCTGGCGTGCGGGAGCCTGTCCCTGACCTGCCATGAGCACATTTCCGAATATTACTTCATCCACCTTCGATTTATCGATGCCTGATTCCTCGAGCACTGCCTTAATTGCAAAGGAACCGAGTTGTGCTGCGGTAAAAGATGCAAGAGTGCCACCGAATGAGCCGATTGGAGTCCTTTTTGCGTGAGTAATTACTACTTTTTTCATTGTAATGCCTTTCATAAAAGATAAATTTTTTCAGATCTGATCTCTTCCTGGATCAGGGATGCTAACAGAAACATGATATTATAGGAGGCTATTTGCATGTTAACATTGTTGTTTTCAATAAAATAAAGGATTTTTTCAATCGAATCGATCGCCCTTGTGGGGTCAAGTTTATCATATCTGACCGAAAATTTTTCAAAAGTGTCCATATGTCCCGAGTAAAACAAACCCTCCCGGATACCCGCAAGATAGCGTTTGTAATCTTCAAACCAGTACATCACGAGATTAAAAAAGAGTCGAAACAAGTCACTGTCGTTTTCCGTTATGACCTCTTTCAATTCCATTTGTGCAGACCGGAATTTACCACTAAGGGAGTTTCTGAGGAATGACACAACCGTTGCCTGCCTGTCTACGAGATTTTTTTCTTTCAGGTATAAAGCTCGTGAGACAGATCCACCACTTATTTTCCCCAATATTTCTGCTTCATGATCTTCAACATCAAAATATCTGTTAAGGATCTGCCCCACATCCTCGGGGAATAACGGACGAAATTCGAGGGGCCAGCATCTTGAACGGATGGTCTCCCTGAGCATTCCCGGCTCGGAGGTTGTAAGTATAAAAACAAAGCCTTTGGGTGGTTCTTCAAGATTCTTCAGAAGAGAATTTTGTGCGGGCTCATTCATCAGATGGGCATCTGATATCAAAATAACTCTGTAACCCGAGGTGTCGCTGGACAACGATAGATATCTCGTAATCGATCTGATAGACGAGATTTTGATATCATTGGCTTTTGGAATTTTTATGTGGTAGTAGGGATTCGCTTCTTTTTTGTGAAACTCCTCCTGGATGAATTCTATGTCTGTTTGTGCGAGCCTGTCATATGGACCATCGTCAGATGATTCATTTTTGCCTACAGGTAGAGGGCAAATAAATTTTATCACAGGTTCCTGAATGGAATCACTGTGTGAAAAAGATGGAAGACCGTCAGAGATAGAGTTTAACAGATTTGCAAATCTGATAGCCATAAAATCTTTCCCCGTACCGGCGGGTCCCGAGAAAAGGAGGGCTTGCGGAAATTTTTTATTGGTCAGAAATCCGGTAAGTATTTCCTTAACGGATTCCTGACCATAAATACCACTGAACGGATCCATTATCAGAGGGAATTACACTTCACTCAATACTCATCGGTATTGAAGAAGTAGTCTTCGTCAGTAGGATAGTCGGGCCAGATATCTTCAATTGATTCATACGGTTCATCGGAGTCTTCCAGTTCCTTCAGGTTTTCGATAACCTCAAGCGGAGCCCCGATGCGTTCTGCATAATCAATCAATTCCTCCTTGGAAGCGGGCCAAGGAGCATCTTCGAGATAAGACGCCAGTTCAATTGTCCAAATCATATATTGATCCCTATTTTGTTATTTCTTCGATTTCTTGTCAAAATTGGCTTTTTCCTCGTCAAAGAAAAAATCAGCCGGGTTTAAATGTTCGCCGTTATAGATAACTTCGTAGTGAAGATGGGGTCCTGTTGAGAGCCCTGTGCTTCCTACAAGAGCGATTAGCTCACCTCTGGAAATCTTGTCCCCTTTTTTTACTAAAAGTTTGGAACAATGCCCGTACAGAGTTTTGTAACCCGAGGCATGAGCAATAATTACACAAAGTCCGTAGCCGCTGAAATTATCAGCTCTTTCCACGATTCCATCTGCAGAAGCGAAAATCTCCTGTCCGTAGGTGGAACCCATATCGAGTCCTGTGTGGAACTGCGGCCTTCCTGTAATCGGATTTTTACGCGGACCAAAACTTGTCCGGTTAAAAGAAGCATCCAACGGCTTTATTGAGGGTATTCCCCTGAGGTAGCCGGTCTTGTCGACGAATGCTGTTGAAATTTCCTTGTTGATTCTCGACTGAAGCTCGAGATTGTTTTCGAGCAGTTTCAATAATTTGGAGGCATCTTCAAGACTGCCGTAAGAAGCGGATGCCAGCCCTCCTGTTAATTCGTAGGATGCAAGGGTGTTGTCAATTTTGAACAGGTCTTCATCCATTCTGGGAAGGTCGGCAATCTCCCGGATTTCATTATTCAGACTTATTACTGTTGAGAGTCTCCCGTTGACACGGGCAATCTCCTCTTTCAGCTCTGTGAGCTGTTTCTTTAATTCTGCGTTTTCGACAGCGAGCCCTGAGGAGTTTTCGTTGTCACCTGATACCCCCGGAAAGAATCCGGATGTGAGTAGAATGATAAATTGAAAAACAAAAAATGTAACAATAACTGGGAAAATCGATTTTGCAGGGGGTAATTTAAATGTGCGTATTTTAAGTTCTCGTCTGGAGATAAAATAATATCTGCTCAGAAAATTGCGCATAGAGTCTTGAATTTAAAGAATAAAAAAAATAAAAATTTGATGTACAAAACTAAGAAACTGACACTCTTAAACAAGACATATTTACTCGAAATCGTGCTCAAAGTAGTCAATTCCGCGGGTAAAATTATCCCCCGAGGGGCTTTTCAATCTTCTGTCCAGTCGGTCTCTGAATATCTTTGCACTGTCGTAGCCATAATGCTTCAACAGATAATTTAGCGCGATGACTTCAGTGATTACTGTAATATTCTTGCCGGGAACTATCGGGAGGGTTACATATGGCAGTTCCACATCCATAATTTGAGTGGTCGTATCATCCAATCCTGTCCTTGTGTATTCGTGTTCGGGGTCCCAAATCTCGAGATGGACAATTACTTCGATTCTCTTCTGATACCGGATTGCACGGATTCCAAACATTTTTTCCACATTAATCAGACCAAGACCCCGGATTTCCATAAAATGTTTCGAAAGATCGGTTCCGGAACCCATGATTATTCCCTCTCCCTTTTTGGTAGCGATCACAACATCGTCGGCAACAAGCCGGTGACCCCTCTCCACCAGATCCAGAGCGACCTCACTCTTCCCTACTCCCGATTGACCCGTGAAAAGGATTCCCACTCCGTAAACATCAATCAAGGAAGCATGGATGGATGCCTGGGGCATAAACTGGTCGTCGAGGAAATCACTTATAAAGAAACTTAATCTCGTTGTGGAATCAGGTGAACCGAATATCGCCACACCGTATTTCTCCGATAACTCGAACATTTCAGGGAACGGTTGAATGTTGTTGGTGATGATTATGCAGGGAATGTCAAATTTGAAGATATTCTCGATGGTGGTTTTTCGTTGTTCTTCAGGTATGGACAACAAATATCTGATCTCAGTATTTCCGAAAATCTGAATCCTGTTGTACGAGAATAAATCAACAAACCCGGCTAAAGCCAAGCCGGGTCTGTGAAGATTAGGTTCTTTTATTTTCTTTTCAAATCCACGGGTTCCCGTGAAATTTGTGATTTTAAATTTACCGGTTGTTCTGTTAAAGAAGAACTCAACAGTAATGTGGTCTTTTTTAATCAGTTCCAATAAATTACAACTCCTGTTCGGTTTTCTTTACAGCGTCTCTTTTTGTTTTTCTTTTTGTGATCTGTTTTTCGATTTTTTCCACGGCGGCTTTTAGTGCCTTGCCGTACTCGTCAGCTTCATCTTTGGCAGTTAAAACTGTTCCTGGGAGTTTAACTATCAACTCAACTTCCTTGATGCTATCCTTCACATTTTGATAGCTCATGATCACCTCGACATCAAGAATTTCGTCTGAAAATTTCTGTAATGAGAGAACCTCTTCCTTAATCAGATCTTTTAAGGTGTCTCTTGCGGTGAACTTTCTTGCTGTTATCTGTATATTCATGGTACCTCCCGAATAATTATGACTTTGGGTGAGCTTTTTTGTATATACTTCGCAACCGTTCGATACTTACATGCGTATATATCTGTGTGGTTGAAAGATTTTCATGACCTAATATCTCTTTTATTGCCAGTAAATCCGCTCCATTGTCCAGCATGTGGGTAGCAGAACTGTGTCGCAACACATGAGGACTTTTTTTCTCAATCTCGGTAACCACCGACAGGTAACGGTTGACCAGCCGGTAAACATATTTTACATTTATACTATTTCCAAGATGATTAATCAGGAAATACGGACTGACAGAGATTCCAATTCTAATATCGTAATATTTTTTCAGACAATCAAGGGAAACTCTTCCGACAGGGACAATTCTAACTTTTGAACCCTTCCCTAAAACTCTTATCGATCCTTTTAGGAAATCGATATCCCCGGTTTTTACTGAACAAACCTCTGAAACACGCAAAGAACATCCATAGAGCAATTCAAGAATTGCTTCATGGAGAAGAATTTTAAATTGGTTTTGTTCGAGAGTTTGCGATACAGAGGCAGCTTTTTCAAATTCCTTTTCAGAGATAATCTCCGGCAGTTTTCTTCGAAATTTTGGATTCTTAATGTCTTTTATAAAGTTATAATCAATCAACTCACGATCCAGCAGAAAATCGAAAAACATCCTTAGCGTCGTCATTTTTCTGGCGATACTGGATTTGTCAAGATCTCTTCCATTCATGTGACCAACATATCTCTTGACAACTTTTATGGAAACATGTCGCAAGGATTTGATTTCAAGTTCATCACAGAAAGTCCTGAACTCTTGCAAGTCATGTCGATATGCTGTCAAAGTATTCTGAGAAGTCTTTTTTTCCAACTCAAGATAAGCCAGAAAAGCTTCACAATTTTTATCGAGGTCAGTAATCACAGAATATAAAAAAGTTGCTTGATTATATAATAAATAATTTTGGATAAAGCAACTCTACGAGATGATCTTCCTCACTCTTCATGATTTTTTTCTTCTCATCCGTCGTGTCATCGTAACCGGTTAAATGCAAAATCCCGTGAACGATGAGTCTCAGGAGCTCACTTTCCACCGAAACACCAAATTCTTCGGCATTTTCTTCAGCAATTTCACTACAGATAAGCAATTCGGCATCTATTTTGCCATCTTCGTCTCTGTCATACTCGAAGGTAATGATGTCTGTGGGATAATCGTGATTAAGATGTTCTTTGTTTATTTCCCGAATAATCTCCTTTGTAACGAAAGAAATTTCAAGATAAGAAAAATGAAAGTCCTTAATTTTCGAGACCTCATTCACAATGGTTTTTACCAGTGTTTTTGTGAGCGCTGGTTTCGAATGAATTTCGACATCAATATTTTTCATTGCAAGTCCTTTCTAATATCATTCAAAATTGATATTTCACTTTCTTTTGCAATCTCAAAATAATGATAAGCACTTTTTTCGAAATAAGCAAGTTCTTTCTCAGTTAAATTGCGAATTATTTTTGCAGGTGTTCCTGCATACATAAATCCCGATTTTATTACCATCCCGGGAGTGACGACAGAACCCGCGGCAACGATGGAGTTTCTCTCCACTAGAGCACCATCGAGAATGAGGGAACCTATTCCGATTAGAGAATAGTCTTCAATGGTGCAGGCATGCAGATTGGCGCTGTGACCTACTGTAACGAAACTTCCAATTTTCAATGGAAAGTTTTCACCTGTTACATGAAGGATCGAACCATCCTGAATATTAGTAAACTCCCCAATGGTGATTGACTGAACATCGCCTCTAAGAACAGAGTTATACCACAAAGAGGAGCATTTCCCAACCGTAACATCCCCTATTATTCGTACTCCGTCAGCGATAAAGACGGAATCATCGATTTGAGGAAATTGACCTCCGTAAGAGCAGATGGTGGCTTTTGAATTTTTCAATCTAAATATATCTCCTCTATCTTAGTTTTGCAATTTTTGCCGCTTCAGGAAACAGTTTCAGAGCTTTGAGTACAACATCATCATGTTTCATGTAAACGAAATAGAACCCTTGCTGGTTCCAGATGTAGCGGGCGACCTCGGCTTTAATTCTGTTTTTCATGTATGAAATGCTGGCAGGTGAATTTTTGATATCTGATTCAAGATTTATCTCACCTGCAAAAGCGAGGAATGAATTTATATCACCCTGACTGAATTCAAATTTACTCTCAAACCCACTCACATCCTTAAATTCATTTTTAATTCGATCACCATTTTTTTCAAACCACAAAAGTGCAGCCTGTGAGTAAAAGTTGTTTCTCAGGAGAGCGTAAGCCTCTTTTTTGTCTTCAAAAACACCGGCAGCCACATCAGGGGTTATCCCTCCCCCGCCATATACTTTTCTTTTATCCGGTGTAAGATAAGAAGGAAGATGATTTACAGAGTCTGAAAGGGATTCGTTTTCAGAATCTTCCCTCTCCTCCACTTCCTTATAGTAGTCTTCTCTATCTTCGTAATGCCTTTGTATGGATCTCCCCAACGGGGTGTAATATTTCGCGATTGTGAGTCTGATGGCGGAACCGTCGCCAAGAGGCACCTGCTGTTGGACAAGGCCCTTCCCGAAACTTCTTTCTCCGATGATAAGACCCCTGTCCCAATCCTGAATTGCTCCTGCGAGTATTTCCGCTGCTGATGCACTCGACCTGTTGATGAGGAGAATCAGAGGCATTTTTTCGAACGGAAATGCAGTCTCAGCTTTAAAAACTTCATTCGCCTGAGAAATTCGTCCTTTTGTCGATACTATTACTTTCTCTCCATCTATGAAGTAATCGGCAATTTTAACCGCCTCATTCAGATATCCACCCGGATTATTACGCAAATCGATTACGATCTGCTTCATTCCCTTGGCACGAAGTGAATTCAGCATATCCAATACTTCAACGGATGTTTTCTCACCAAATCTTACAATGTTAAAGTAGCCTGTTATCGAGTCGAGCATGAATCCCGCTGTGACAGATTTAACGGGAATCTTTCCTCTTCTTATCGATTTAACAATTAAATCCTTTTTTCCATACCTCAAAATGGAGATATTTACAGTGGAGCCGGCTTTCCCTTTTATTCTTTTCCTGATCAGATCAGTTTTTATTTTCACTGCAGAAGAGTCGCCAATTTTAATAATTTTATCACCCGGAAGGAGACCGGCTTTTTCACTTGGACCCCCCGGCATAACAGAAATTACATTGATTGTGTCTTTTATCAATTGAAATTCAATCCCGATTCCTTCGAACTCACCCTTCATTTCCTCTTCACTTCCTCTGACCTCATCATCGGTCAAATAGACACTGTGAGGGTCAAGTTTTGAGAGTATCCCCTCTATTGCGTTCCTTCCAAGTGTCGAATCGGAGAGTTCATCAACATATAATTTTTTAATCAGATCGTAAGCCTGATCAATTTTATCCTTTTCACCTGTGGCAAAGAGGCTCCCGTTACCGTAAAATCGCTCGTACAGCATGAAGAGTGAGAGGAGAACAACGATCACAATAAGTGATTTTACAACTTTATTATCCATTTTTTACCAGATTTTCTATCTGACCGGTTTCCATTCAGAGGAGACGGTCTTTTTTCTCAGCATTATTGAAAGTGCATTAAATGTCCACAACGCAGTTACCCTTAAATATCCGGACTTTCGAAATCGTCGGGGTGATTCAAAGACCCGTATCTTTTTTGAATATTCGACTTTCCCCAGTTTTATAAGACGATTAAAAAGTTCAAAATCTTCACCCGCCGGAAGTGCAAAATTAAAATATCCTGCCTTTTCAAAAAACTCCTTTTTTACTATGATACATTCACCCCTGCCCATGCCTAAACTGAGAGTATTAAGAAATTTAAAGTAGTGGTTGTAGAACCGGTGGAAAATCCGGTCGATGGTTTTTTCCTCCTCGGGAAAAGTATCAACCCATGCGGCAATAGCAATCAGGCGGCTTTTTGTTTCGAATTCACGGCATATTTGGTCGATCACAGAATTCACATTATCAAAAAGAATATCGGCATTGCAGAACAGAAGAAAATCGCCAGCTGCTGTTTTTGCACCTGCATTTCTCCCTGAAGCAATGTTATTTACTTCGTCGAATTTAGCGTTTACTATCTTGTCAGCATACTTGAGAGCGATAGACAAGGTCTCATCTGTGCTTCCACCATCGGCAACGATGATCTCAACAGAGTGTTCCGTCAGACTGGTCAGTCTCTTTAGATTATCAAAAAGCCCGTGGAGAAGTTTTTCTTCATTTAGTGTTGGGATGATTATCGAAAATTCAGGTTTTCCCATTAAAAGCAAAGACCAAAAAATGCCACACCGTTTGTAATTCTAACTGCAGGCATCGGAAATTTGATAAATCCAAAGGTATTTTTAACCATTTGCCAGAATGCACCGTAAAGAGGGATGGTTTCATAATCAAGATCGAGTGCTATATAAAAATCGGCTTTTCCGCCTCCCCTGCCGTCCAGGTCCCGCACACCATAGCCCAGACTAAGCATAAGAAAATCGGGCCAGAACTTCTTGAAACCTTCTCCAAACAAATTATTAACCCGGACAGAAAGCCAGAATTTTTGTCCTTCGTAATCATCGACCACGATGAGCTTTTGTCCCGGATTGTGACCTTCCTTCCCGAGGTTTTTAGGGAAATAACTAAATCTGGGCTGGAAATTGTAAAGGACAGGATAGTAATACTGAAAAACCGGGTAAGCTGCTCCAAGAACATCTGCTACGGCATCCCCTCTGCTAAAACCCCAGTCCTGGGCAAAACCATCTTCAAATTCCACATATAATTGAAAAAACAGAGCTGCAGCCGAAGACACCCAAATGCCGGTGCCATAATCAACTTTTGCTGCCTCAAGTCCAACTGAAAATGCATGGGAAAGAATTATTGGAGCATAGAAATGCCCGACCTTATCGAGCCACAATGCGTAATCCCAGTCTTCAATAAACCGGAAACTCCCTCTTTTTCCGCTCCACCATGCATTAGTCTGATACAAGTGAATCGCAGCGATGGAACCTGTATAGACGGCTCCAAGCCCACTTAAAAGCAAATAGTCAGGTTTTGGGAATTCAATTTTTGGATAAACCGGTTTCAGAAACCGGGAAGAATCGGCGAAAATCGTGATTGAGTCACCCGGTTCCCTTGGAGGGATCAGACTCTTGCCACTTTCGGATTGTGGCAAGAGATTGATCAAAATAATAAGTAAAAGAAACGGGAGATATTTTCTCACTACTTCAGAGGCTTCATTGTTGGAAAGAGAATTACATCTCTGATCGAAGGCTGGTTCGTGAGGAGCATGACAAGACGGTCGATACCGACACCCAGACCGGCAGTAGGAGGCATTCCGTATTCAAGTGCTCTTACAAAATCCTCATCGATTACCTGAGCCTCATCGTCACCCTGGTCACGCTGCTTTAGCTGATCTTCAAATCGTGCTCTCTGATCAATTGGATCGTTTAGTTCGCTAAAGGCATTGCAGATTTCTCTGCCCACTACAAATCCTTCAAATCTTTCAACCAGTCCCTCTTTTTCACGGTGTTTTTTAGCCAATGGAGAAGTTACAACCGGGTAATCAATTACGAAAGTGGGCTGGATTAATTCACTTTGCGTTGTGATTTCAAAAAGTTCGTCAATAATTTTTCCGCGGCTTTGAACTTTCTGTGTATCGATACCGAATTTTTTGGCAATTGTGAGTACTTCTTCATCAGATGCGGAGAGGAAATCGATTCCGGTTTTTTCTTTTAAGGAATCAACCATCGAAACCCTTTTCCAGGGACCTTTAAACTCAATGGTCTGACCATCCACATCAAATTTTGTAGTACCATAAACAGATATACAGATATGCTCAACCATTTCCTCAACGAAAGACATCATCCACTCATAGTCTCTATAGGCTACATACACTTCCATCATCGTGAATTCAGGATTATGTGTTTTGTCCATTCCCTCGTTTCGGAAATCTTTAGAAATTTCATAAACCCCGTCGAAACCACCAACAATGAGCCTTTTCAGATAAAGTTCATCTGCAATTCGGAGATATAGCGGGATATTCAGAGCGTTATGGTGTGTTACGAACGGGCGTGCAGATGCACCTCCATAAATCGACTGCAGGGCAGGTGTTTCAACCTCAAGAATTCCCTTGGAATCGAGGAACGACCTCATGGCAGAGATTATTTTTGACCGGGTGACAAACACTTCTTTTACTTCAGGGTTCAAAATCAAATCAAGATATCTCTGACGGTATCTCAATTCTTTGTCAGAAAACTGATCATAAATAACCTTGTTGCCCTCTTCATCAATCATCTCTTTTGGTACGGGAATCGGACGGATCGATTTTGTAAGTAACTGGACTGAAGTGGCGTGTACTGAAACCTCACCTGTTCTCGTTTTAAACACATATCCTTCCACTCCAACTATGTCCCCGATGTCAAATAGTTTGAAGTTTTCATACTGATCAGGGATATCATCACGACGGAGATAGATTTGAATTTTGCCTGCTCTGTCCTGAATATGAGCAAATGAAGCTTTTCCCATACGGCGGATGGTGACGATTCTTCCTGCTATTTTCACTTCCCTTTTGCTTTCTTCGATATAATTCTCGATTATATCTTTTGAATCGGAAGTTACATCAAAGCTGTACGCAAAAGTGTTCACTCCTTTTGCCTTTAATTCATCCAACTCTTCAAGTCTTCGTCTCATCAAAGAGTTAAGATCATCATTTACATGGATATTTTCCAATTTGGTTCCTTTATTTTTTTCTCTTCAAAATACTTAATCTGTTGCAAATTTTATCTATAATGTTATCAATAAAAGAATAGGGTACAAGATAGTTGTTCGCAATGAACACAACAGAAATCATTTCATTATCAGCAGATTTTATATAGCCAGCCAGGCTTCTCACATTTTCATTGAGTCCGGGCTTAGCTCTCAGATTGTTTGCTGCACTTGCATCAAGAAGCCTGTCGGCAAGAGATCCGTCACGACCTGCCACCGGTAGCGAATTATAAAAATAGGAAAAGTCCTCAGATTTAAAGATGGCACGCAGATACTTTGAAAACTGTTCAGCTGAGGTAAGATTTAGCAAGCTAAGCCCGCTTCCGTCAACGATATTCAATGTGGCGGGATCAATTCCGGCACTCTTGAGGTGTCCGTTAACTGCTTTAATTCCATTTTTAGCACTTCCAAACCCGGATTCCACTAAACCGATTGTCCTCAATAACTGTTCAGCATAAAAGTTATAACTGTTTTTGTTGCACAATTTAATAATTTCTGACAGGGGTTTCGATTTGTGACGAAACAGAATAGTTGTTTTTGGGGTGTTTTGAATTTGTGCAAACTCTGACAAAAGCTTTATCCCGCCTTTAATTTTTATTCCTCTCTTGTGCAGCACTTCCCGAAGGCATTGCAGAAAAAACTCACCCGGATCGTCAACAGAGAGACTTTTCATAACCGGTTTTTCATTTTCTTTTATGGTACCCGAAATTCTGATTATGTTGCTTCCGGGGTATTTCAGTATTTCGACAGAAGTTGTTGAGTCTTTTCCAACAGTCACAAGGTCATTAATGATACTGATAAATTTGGTGGAAGGTGTAATATCCATTTCAGCTTTGAAACCTGTTTCACCCGGCAGGATGGTAACATCCACAGAATTGTCGTTATATGCCAAAGCACTCGACCGGGCTGCGAACCATTCACCCAGGTGGTCCCATTGCCAACCTCTCCCGATTCCGTTGCTTTCAAAATACCTGTCGTCACCAATCAGGTCACCATTGATATTCAAAATACCCAACTCTATAAGTCTGTCAGCCCATGAATTGAAAATGGCATAAACATCGTTATTTTGGAGTCGACCTGAAATTGTTGGATCCCCAGACCCGGTTATGATCAGATCACCATATAATTGATCTCCTTCAATCGTTCCCGATGTATTTATAAGCGTCTCGTAAACAAAATCACTTCCGAGGTACGCAAGAGCTGTTCCTGTTGTAAAGAGTTTAATTAATGATGCAGAATTCAGGAGCTTATTCTCATTTCGTTTATAGAGAATTTCGCCGGATGAAATTGATTGAATTACCACACCCCATGTAGCACTCGAAATGTTTGGATCACTTAAGATACCATCGATAGTCTGCCATATTTCTTTCGATCCGGCAGTCCAGTACTTTGGGCTGTTCCGAATGGAATCCTTTTGTGCTTCGGCGCCGAAATTAAGAACTAAAGCAAGAGCAAAACTAACTGTGAGTATATTTCGCAAGCACATCCTTGATTTCTTGATTACTCGCCTGTCTGTATGCGCCTGAGTTGATATCGTTTACAGTAAAACCGGCGAACTTGCTGCGATGAAGTTTATCCACAAAATAACCCATCTTTCTGAACATTCTTTTAACAAAAAGATTTCTCCCTTCGGTGCACTCGACCGTCAGCGAGCGGGGATTCTTTCTGTCGACTTTAATGCTTTCAAACCTGCCTTTTCCACCCTCTATCGAAACTCCTTTTAACAAAGGCTCTAAGTGGCTCTGTTCAAAAGGCTTATCCAGTTTTACCTCATAAGTTCTGAGAATCTTGTTTTTAGGGTGTAGCATAACATTTGCAAATTCACCGTCGTTACTAAGGATCAGTACTCCTGTTGTATCATAGTCAAGTCTGCCAACAGGAAAAATTCTTTTCGAGGTTTTTATCAGTTCCATAACTGTGGGGCGGTTTTTATCGTCTTCTACAGTAGTTATGTAACCTGAAGGTTTATTCAGAATATAATATACCTTGTCCTCGAATTTTAGAGGTTCGCCATCGAGAGATACTTTATCCTTGTCCGGATCAACCATGAAAGCAAGAGAAATGATGGTATTTCCGTTTACATCCACTCTCCCTTCAAGAATGTACTCTTCCGCTTTTCTTCTGCTCGCCACTCCCGACATAGCGAGAAATTTATTAATTCTAATTTTCGATGTTGTCATCTTTTAATTCCAATTCTATTGTTTCTTCAACCGCTTGCATCATCAATTTTCTTTTCTGCTCAATAAAATCTTCATCTTGCATCAATTCATCGATCTCGCGCGGTTTTGGCAGGTCTGAAATTTTATTCAAGCCGAAATATTTAAGAAATTCTTCGGTTGTGCCGTAAAGCAGAGGTCTGCCGACAGTTTCGGCTCTCCCTGATATTGTTATAAGTCTTTTATCGAGCAGTGTGCTTAAAATATAATCTGAATTTACGCCTCTTATGGCTTCGATGTCAGGTTTTGTTATAGGTTGTTTATAGGCTATAATCGAAAGAGTTTCAAGGGATGCCTGAGAGAGTCTTCTTTTAATCTTTTCAGAATTAAGATAACCGAGATATTTACTCAGTTCAGGTTTGGTTGCGAACAGAAATCCACCGGCAATTTTTACGATTTTGAAGGGAAAGTGTGCCGGTTCATACTTTAGATTAATCAGATCGATAGCTGAATCGATGTCACCGGAAGAAATAGTTGTCGTCTCTCCATCAATGGCGATGATAGCCCTTACAAGTTCATCCGAGGTAATCGGATCCTCGGATGCGAATACAAGTCCTTCAATAACAGGAAGATACAGTTCTTCAACCATTTTCTAATTCATAAATTTCAAAATCATTAAAACTGTCGGACTCCTTTATGCCGATCAACTGCATTTTTACCATCTCAAGCAAGGCGATGAATGTATAGACTATCTGGATTTTAATCTTTAATCCTGTCACCATTCTGGAAAAAATTACTCTTTTTTCAATGAGTAATTGATTTCGGATAAACTCCATCTGGTCCTCGATACTTACGGGTACTCTTTTAATTTGATGTACCGGTTCCGGTTTCAGATTGGACATAATTTTTTGGAATGCCCTTGCAAGATCGAATACAGTAATGTTTTTTAATAACAGCCCGGTATCATCAAATGTCGATTTTTCATCGAGATTGAAATTGCCTCTGAAAAACAATTTTCTCTGTTCCGATTCAAAAAAGACAAATTCATCAGCCATTTCCTTGTATCTTTTGTATTCCAAAAGTTGTTTTACAAGATCAGCCCGGGGATCTATTTCCTCCCCCTTTTCGTCAATCTTCTTTGGAAGCAGCATCCTTACCTTAATGTGCATCAGCGTGGATGCCAGCAGGATGAAGTCACCAGCCTGTTCGAGGTCAAGAATTTTGATTAACTCCAGATACTTCAGAAATTCATTGGTAATGTATGAAATCGGAATATCGTAGATATCAAGTTCATCCCTTTTGATGAAGAAGAGGAGAAGATCAAGAGGACCTTCGAACGAGTCGAGTTTGACTTTGAACATTTAGCCGAGATTCATGTTTTTTCTGACTGCCGTCATGGTTTCATTGGCAACTGCCCTGGCGGCCTTTTCACCATCGGCAATTACATCAAGAACCAGTGAGATGTTGTTCTCGTATGTTTTTCTCTTTTCGAGCACCGGCTCGAGGAATTTCGATATCTTTGAAGCACAATTAAGTTTACAATCGACACATCCAAGAGCACCACTTCTGCAACCTGCTTCAATTTCTTCAACTTCAGCGGGATTGAATTTTTTATGGTATGAGAAAACCACGCAGACTTCAGGTCTTCCCGGATCATTGCGTCTCACCTTTAGTACATCGGTGACGGCTTTTTTAAGTTTTTGTTTTACAGTTTCAGGCTCGTCTGAAAGAAGTATGGTATTTCCAAGAGACTTGCTCATCTTTGCCTCGCCGTCCAGTCCTGCAAAACGGGAAAAAACCGTCAGAAGAGGCTCAGGTTCAGGGAAAACATCGCCATACTGATTGTTAAACCGGCGAGCGATTTCACGGGTAATCTCGACATGTGGAACCTGATCTTCACCCACGGGAACAACGGCCCCTTTGTAAATCAGGATATCCGCTGCCTGTAATACAGGGTATCCAAGGTGGCCATATACAATCTGTTGTATATTAAGGTCTCTTACCTGATCTTTCAAAGAAGGATTTCTCTCAAGTCTGTTTGCAGTTATGAGCATTGAGAAAATCAAAAACAGCTCAGTATGTTCCTTTATCTGCGACTGTCTGAACATTTTTACTTTTTCAGGATCCAACCCAACAGCAAGCCAGTCGATTACCATATCGATGGTATCATTATAAATATTTGATGAGTCCAGATTAGTGGTCAGTACATGGTAATCTGCGATAAGATGGTAACTTTCGTAGGCATCCTGTAATTTTATCCAGTTTTCAAGGGCACCGGTGTAATGTCCGAGATGAAGCTTTCCGGTCGGACGCATCCCGCTTAAAATTCGTTTTTTCTGCATCAATTTTTTCAGTTAGTGAAAAGGTATGGTTTCCAGCGATTATCTAAAATACCGACTGTAAATTTAATAAAAAACATGTTATTAGGAGCATAAGGCTGGAAGTGTAGCGGCATTCCTGCTTCAGATGGTGTACGGTCACCTTTCTTGCTGTTACATCTTGGACAGGCAGAAATCAGATTCTCCCATGAGTCTTCTCCGCCTTTCGATTTGGGAATAATATGGTCAATAGTGAGAGCAAGATCAGATTTGCCACAGTAAACGCATTTGTGTCCGTCGCGTCTTAGAATATTCTTTCGAGTGAGGATTACCTGTTTAAAAGGTATATGCACATATTTCCTAAGTCGGATTACCACCGGGAAGGGATAATTCATTCTGACACTTTTTATAGTCCTCTCTTTGTCAGCAAGCACCAACTCGGCTTTACCAAGATAAATCATATCAAAAGCACGACGGACTGAACAAACAGAAAGAGGTTCATAACTCTGATTTAGAACAAGTACAAAGGTATTGTGTAAGACGGATTGATTTTTCTGGAAGCTGAATTGTTGCTCCTTTCTTGTTTATTATGGAACAAGAAAATCCTTAAAGAAGTTTGACTATTATTCTTTTTCAGCGATTGCAGTAGCTACTGCAAATGTATTGCAATGACTTAAGGATATGTGTATCCTGATACCCGCCTGTTTTATTGCCGTTATTTTGGCAAGGTCCTCTAGCAAAGGTGCTCCGTCGCTGTCATTTTGCACGGAGATGTCAAGCCATGCGATTGTGGAGTCGTATTTCATGACAGCTTTATAGACCGCTTCCTTTATTGCAAATCGTGCAGCATATCGCCGGTATTTATCTGCTTTGCTCGAACAAAATTCAATTTCGGTCTTGGTATAAATTTTATTCAAAAAGCGGTCGCCAAATTTTTCGATGGATTTGCGAATCCTGTCGATCTCAATAATATCCACCCCTGTTCCTACTATCATTTCTCACCCTCCCCTCTTGCAAGTCCCGATCCTCTTCTGTCAGAGGCACCTGACACTTTCCCGGTTTTATTATCCACGGAAATGGCTTCGATCAATCCAAGTTGTGGTATAAATTTCACCGTGTAACCCTTCTTAAGAAAAACTTCACGGAAGTCAGAGGTGAATAAATCTTCTTCAATTGATACCACATCAGGGTACCACTGATGATGGAATCGCGGCTGATCCACAGCTTGCCTGATATCATAGCCAAAATCAACAACATTGAGAATTACCTGAAGAACGGAAGTAATAATTGTTGAACCTCCCGGGGAACCAACAATCAGGAAAGGAGTATTGTCTTTGAGTAAAATTGTTGGAGTCATCGACGAGAGCATCCTTTTACCCGGTTTTATTGAGTTAGCCTCGCTTCCCAGCAGACCAAACTGATTCGGAACCCCCGGTTTTGCAGAGAAATCATCCATTTCGTTGTTCAGGAAAAAACCGGTACCTTCAATAACAAGTTTGGATCCATATCCCGAATTAATGGTGGTTGTAACACTGACAGCATTTCCCCACCGGTCCAAAACGGAGTAGTGAGTGGTCTCCATGCTTTCTTTAGGTGTTTCCAGACCTGGTTTTACTTCTTCTGAGGGGGTTGCAACGGCTTTGATCTGCGAGTATAGCTTTTTAGCATAATCCTTGCTGATCAGCTCTTTTACAGGAACCTTATAAAAGTCTGGATCTCCCAGATATTCAGACCTGTCAGCATAAACTCTCCGCATCGCCTCGACCAGATAATGAACATATTCAGGTGAAGAATGCTCCAAAGATTTCAAATCGATATTTTCGAGGATATTAAGCAACTGAATCAGAGCAACGCCGCCCGAGCTTGGAGGAGGCATCGAGATCACCTTATATCCCCTGTAGGTACCTGTAACAGGCGTGCGAAAGACTGTTTGGTAGTTTAAGAGATCATCTGTGGTAATTAAACCCGATTCCTTTTTCATATGAGCTACAATCTTATCTGCAACAGTTCCCGCGTAAAATCCTTTATTACCTTCTTTGATTATCAAATCAAGTGTGTTCGCAAGGTCCTGTTGAACAAACAGTTCACCCGGTTCGAACGGAACACCGTTTTTTGTGAATATTGCAGAGGTTGAAGAGAATTTGTTGAAAGCTCTATTATACTTTTTGAATGATGCTGCCGTTGGTTTGGGTAATTTAAAGCCCTCTCTTGCAAGTTTGAGAGCCGGTGCAACCACTCTCTCTCTGCTCATTGTCCCGTATTTTTCAAGTGCTGCCAGCATTCCTGAAACACTTCCCGGAACACCACCGGAGAGAATGCCTTCTTGAGCCAGAGAGTCGATGAAATTCCCTTCTTTATCAAGATACATGTCCCTTGAAGCCCCTGATGGAGCTTTTTCACGGTAATCGAGAGTAATTTCCTCTCCATTCTGCAGCCTGATAACCATAAATCCGCCACCGCCGATATTACCGGCTACGGGGTATGTAACCGCAAGTGCAAACCCTGTTGCAACTGCAGCATCGATTGCGTTACCGCCCTCCCTTAGTATCTGGACCCCAACTTCTGTGGCAATTGAATCTGCTGAAACAACCATCCCCTCTTTAATTTGTGGAATCTGGGAATAGACTGTACAGCTATAAAAAAAGATAATGGAAAAAACTAAAATGAACGAAGTGTGATTCTTAGAAAAGATCGATTTTGGCATTAACATTCAATCCCTCATTTTTCAGTTGTTTTTTCACTAATTGCAGAAGTTCTTTCGCATCTTTGAGAGTTGCCTTTAATTCGTCATAACCCTTTTCATCATATAGAAGTTTCCCGAGATTATTCTTCTGTGATGTTGTCTCATCGATAATGGAGTTCAACTTCGAAACGAGTTTGTCGGATTGCGCTAAAAGATTGTTAAGATTTTTGATGCTGCTCGCAATAGAGTCTTTATTCTCTTTTATAAATCCGGAGGCAGTCATCGTTAACGAGTCAGCATTTTGTGACAGTTTTATTCCGTTTTTTACAAGGACATCGATCTGCCCTCTTTGCTCCTGCAGAACTGATCTGAATTCTACTGCAAGTGCCACGAAATTTTTCAATCCTGTTTTTATGTCGCGCTTTATATCGTCATCTTTCAAATAAGCATTTATTGCGCTCAGGGAAGTATCAATCTTGGTCATTATTTTAGGAATATCCCCGCTCATATTTCCAACGAGACTCATTACCTCGGGAATATCAAACTGAAATTCACCTTTCTGCAGAAGTGTCATATCAAGAGGTGTCTTTTTGGAGCCTGGTTTTATTTCCACCTTTTTGCCACCCATGAGATCGAGCATGGTCACATAAAACTTCGACCCTTCCGGTAATTCTACATCGTTATCCAAAGAAAGACCTACAATTACTGACGAATCCTGCACCACGATGGTTTCAACAAATCCTTTACGAACTCCATTAACGGTAACATTGTCACCAATCTCCAAACCTGAGACATTTCCAAATAACACTTTGACCTTTTTGTCTTTGTCGACAACGCTTAAATTCTTTGCCCACCCAATCACCCAAATCAGTACCAGGAGACCAAGAATTACTGTCAAACCGACCTTTAATTCGGTTTTATGCTGTTGATTCATCACTTTACCGTATCCTTTTCAAATTCCACAAAATTTCGTTTTTTTGTTGAAACTATATCATCGCTAAGTTTATCCAGAAAATCCACCTCGGTCTTTGAGAGTACACTGTCTTTTGAGTAGTCAGCCAGCCGCTCGAGAAATTTTTCCAGTCTTGTGAAGCTAATCGTTGCCGAAACAGAATCTGCTTTTACCAAATTAATCAGACTGTCAAGCTTTTGGACGATAACCATTTTTTCCTTGGAGTCTTTTATTTTCTTGAATTCTTCCGGTAGGGATTCGAAAGCATTTGCCACAAGTGTCTCCTTCACAGGATTCACAATCCATTCCTTCCCTTTAGTTGAAATGATATAGATGATTACACCAAGAAGTATCGTTCCAACGATCAAAGATTTAAGAAAACATCCGGGTTTCACTGCTGACGCCGTACTAATATTTTGCGAAGTCTGTTTCTTTCCACTCCGGTAACCTTAAACTGGACAGGTCCAATGAGAATAGAAAAACCTGCTTCAGGAATCTTTCCGGCACTTTCAAATATCAAACCGCTGATGGTTTGAATATCAGGAGATATTTCACCGAATTCAACCTGCAACAATTCCTCAAGTTCTCCGATGGTCAGTTCTCCACTTACTTCATAGAGATTGAGTCCGAGTTTTTTAATAGTCGGTTCCTCTTTATCGTATTCATCTCTTATATCACCGAGTATCTCCTCAAGAATATCTTCAAGAGTTATGAGACCAGAAGTTCCACCATACTCATCTATGACAATTGCCATATGAAGCTTTTTTTCCTGGAATTCCTGCATTAATTCGCTTATTAATTTTGTTTCCGGAACAAACATTACCGGACGGGCGAGTTTTGTGGGCGTAAAAGCAAGTTTGTTTCTTATCATGGTGTTTTTAATCAAAGGTAACAAATCTTTTGCATACAGAATCCCGGTTATTTTATCCAGATCATCCTTGTAAACCGGTATTCGGCTGTGACCTGCTTCGAGAATGAGTTTTGCTACTTCATCCAGGGATGAATTTTGAGGAACTGCTACTATATCCACCCTGGGTCTCATAACCTGCTTCACAGAAACATTGATATAAGAGACAAGTCCTTTGATTATCTCATGTTCTTTTTCGGCTAGAGTACCGGCTTTATGTCCAATATCCGCAAGCTGAGAGATATCCTCCTGGTTAATGGCAAGCTTGGATTTATTCAGCTTGAATCTTTGGAAAGCAAAATTAATAAATTCATTAATCAGTTCTGAAGCCGGATAGAGCACCAGACTAACCCAGTATAAAGGTATTAGTGCAATTTTCAGGAAACCGATGGGATTGTGCGTGGAGAAAACTTTGGGTGTTATCTCGCCAAAAAGCAGAACCAGAATTGTTACAGTTGCTATCTGAACAGTAAGCGCAGATTCGAGGTCAACCGAAAATTTTCCGGCAACAATGACGGTTATGGCGACTGCGAGAATAGATGCCAGAGTATTGACAAGATTATTCCCCAGGAGAATCGTAACCAGCAGACGCTTTGGGTTTTCCACCAGAAATAACGCATATCGCAACAAGAGGGGGTTCTTGTGGAATCCCCTCTTTAATAACGATTTATCAGTTCCGAATAAGGCTACCTCTGATCCACTGAAAAGAGCTGACACGACAAAGCAACCGAGTAAACCAAAAAAAAGAATCAGCTCGGTTGCCACAAAGTTTTCCTGATATTACTAAAATGGAAGATCATCGTCGACTTTTTTACCTGCCTCAGGTTCAGATGGTCCGTTGCCTTCAGACTTTGGACCGGCTCCGTATGCTTCGAATGGTGAACTGCCATCTTCCTGCTTTTTATCAACCAATTGAACTCTTTCAGCTACAATTTCGTAGACCTTCGCCGGTGTATTGTCCTGTTTAGTGTATTCTCTGATCTGGATTCTTCCCTCGACATAGACACGGACTCCCTTTCTAAGGCCTTCGAGTACTTTGTCATTAAGATTGAAAGTCACAATATTGTGCCAGGTTGATTCATTAATCCAGTTGCCGTCTTTTCCTTTTGTACTTCTGCTCGTTGCCATGGTGAACGAAGATATGGTAAGACTGTTATCATTTGAAAATCTTGTTTCTACATCTCTCCCGAGATTGCCGACAAGCATTACCTTGTTTAATGATAGTGCCACAATTCCTCCATTTAAAAGATTAATTTAATTACAATACTAAAATTAAAATAAAAAAGCGAATAACCAAAAGGTTACTCGCTTTCAAAATAATCTGACAGTAAAGCTTATTTATTCAGAATCAGTTTGATGTTTTTTACATTGTTGCCTTGTGACAACTGGGCAAAGTAAACACCAGAGTTCAGGTTTGCTGCGTTGAAATTAACAGTATAAACAGTTCCTTTTTCAACTGACTGACTGAAGAGATTTGCAACCTCTTCACCTGTAACACTGAAAATCTTCAAAGTTGCCAAACCGGATTCGGAAACTGTAAAGTTGATGCTGGTTGAAGGATTGAACGGGTTTGGGTAGTTCTGGAACAATTCAAATCCGGTAATCATATTTGATTCAACTTCGATTGTGTTCGAGAATGCTGAGGTTCCATCAAAATCGATCTGTTTCAATCTGTAATAAACTTTGCCCGAGACAGAGAAATCATCTGTGAAGGCATAGCTGGAAGTTTTGGTGGTTGTACCTTTACCGGTAACATATCCAACATTGCTGAAATTCTGATTATCAAGACTTCTCTGAACTTCAAAACCTTTGTTGTTGGTTTCTGAAGCAGTTTCCCACGCAAGATTTACTTTGCCGTTCTGCGAAGTCGCAGAGAATGATGTGAATTCAACAGGTACTATACTGAGCATCCAGCTTGTTGAAACAAGGATATTGTCAACTGTGAATCTTTGAGCTGCGTTGTACTGTCTGAGAGCTACTGCACCGGGTGATATATCACCGCCTGTAGTGCTTTTCGGACCTGCAGTTGGTACTGCTGGTTCTGCAGTAATATTGTCGCCTGGTTTGAAGACATAAAGACTCACTGAATCGTCGGCAGCAGCTTCAACTTTGTATTTAACCACTACAAGATAAGTGCTGTCAATATTGTAAGTTCCGGTGGAGAAGATTGTATCAGCATTGCCAGAGAAACTGATGCCAAGTCTGTAGTTGGCGCCTTCAGGTTTTGCCCATACTCTTGCTCTGAAATCAAAAGTATTAAAAGGATTGCGACCAAGATGGAAGAAATAACCGGTAACAGGTGCAGCGGTAACTTTCAGAAGGAATGAAGCATAGACACTTCCGGCACTCACCGAATCAAAAGTTTTATTGATATCCTGTCCTGTGTTATTTACAAGGGCAGCATTTCCGCCTGTTACAAAATAGCCTGGAAATTCCAAACCGGGTGACCCAACCAGAATATTGTTGGTAAGAAAACCGCTGTGTCCGTTCCAACCGTGAGCGGAAACTGAATCACCAACCGGATAGTTGAAATTTTCATTAAGTAATTGCGAATAAGCGGAGGTCGCAGAGAATAGAAACAGAACAAGAATTATTGAAAGTGACTTTTTAGTCATTGGATCCTCGAGTTGTTAAATAAAAAAAAATCGATGCTAAATTTAGTAAAACTTCCTGATACTACTGTTACTAAAGTGTTAAGAAACTTTACTTGATAAGAAATGGGCTGCCCTTTTCAAGACAGCCCAAAATTCAATTGAATTTATTTAAGAAGGGTTAACTTTTTGGTAACAACAGAATTACCTTGAGTCAGTCTGTAGAAATAAATTCCAGAAGGAAGATTTCCAGCATCAAATTTAACATTGTAAACCTGACCAGCTTTTGCTGCCTCATTGAACAGTGTTGAAACAAGTTCGCCATTGATTGAATAAACATTCAGACTCGCAATACCTTCCGATGCTACAGTGAAGGAAATTGAAGTGGAAGGGTTGAAAGGATTTGGATAGTTCTGGTTCAATGCAAAGACTGCAGGAACTGAAGATGATTCCACTCTTACAATAGTGCTGTAAGCGAATGTGCCATCAAAATCCAATTGTTTCAGTCTGTAGTAAACAACAGCAGCACCGGCATTATTGTCAGTAAAGCTGTATTTACCAAATTCTGTTGTTGTTCCTCTGCCTGCAACAAAACCAATCTCCGAGAAACCTGTTCCATCGAAGCTCTTTTCGACTGAAAAACCTTTATTGTTTAATTCGGAAGCAGTCATCCATTCAAGAACTACGGCATTATCCAACGCTTTAGCCGAGAAGGAAACCAGCTCGACAGGAAGAGCGAAAGCGCCTGTGTAGTAAGGACCACCGGGAAGTGATGCAAAGTTAGGATTAAAAGCAACATTACCACCGGTAATATTGCCGGGAAGTGAGAGATCAGAGAAATAGGCTGTGTTTGAAACAATAAAAGCAGCCATCTGAATGGTTCCTGAAAATCCGAGGTTGTTCAATTCGGTTTTTGGAATTCTTATTTCAAGACCGCGACCTCTGTCGTAAGCCGAATCGAGAGCGAATGTAATTGCATTTGCTGCAAAGATTCCGGGAGCCGCAGGACCCTGAGCCGCCGAACCTGATTTATAGGTATAGCCAATATAACCACCGGTTTTAACTCCGTTGAAGTATTTGGCTGCATCAAGATAAGAAACGGAATCGTTTCCACCACCGTTGATAACAAAAGCCATGTCAACCTCGAAGCCCATCTTGAAGTTAGGGTTCGTAGCATCACCAAAAAGATGTCCACCGTTAGGAACAGCACCAAGTGATGAGCCGGCGGGAATACCAGTGATATCACTGAAATTTAAGAAAACTGCAATACCGTTTGAGTTGGTTTTGTCAAGTTTACCTTGAACTGCAATGTAAACATAATTGGAATCATAGGCGTATCCCATGGTTTTCAGTTCCATGTTGGGACCAAATCCTGAATTCTGATTCTGTTTCGATGCAACATAAGTATAAGGTTCATTGAATCTTCCGTTCATGAAGAACGGGAAATCGACCGTGTAAGAAGCTATACCATTATTGGTCCCGAGTACATACAAGTCAACTTTGCCATCGGGGCGAACGAAGCAGGAGAAATCTCCTGTACCATTTGCATTGGCATTTGTACCCAATGGAAGAGTGATAGCATAAGTTCTTGCCATGTTTGGATCATCTCCAACCGCAACAATTCTTACATTCTCATTACCACCACCATACTGGAAAGTTGCAATGTAGAAGAGTCCATTTACATCAAATCCTCTGACAGTAGTTGAACCGGTACCTATTACTCCACCGGGAATTGTTCCCATGAGTTGACCGGTCATTGTATAGGCGGCAACATTCTTTCCTGAACTGTTTGTAATAATGCCTTCAATCGCACCTTGACCATTCATGATCGGGTAAACTGAAGCAGCACCACCAAAACTTGAGGCAGGTAACTGGACGGAATCCTGAAGCTGGAAGGATACACCATTATTTGTTGTCTTTGCAATAAAGACCATGCTGCGGGTCGCGTCAGCAAAAAGTATCTTTGTGGTATTATCAGCGTTCTTTCCGACGAGAGTGAAGTTGTCACCAATTCTGGTGCCTGTTACAGGAGCTGTATATTCGAAGGCTACCGCGGGAACAGCAGTGGCATTATCCCAACGATATATCTTGAAGGCACTCGCATTCGATGTGGAGAGATTGCAACCATAAACTTTTCCATCATCCTTTGAAGCTTCAGCATCATTAAGGATGAAAGTACCGCCGGCAACACCGGTCATGTCGTAATTTGCTACATCAGCTCCGGTAAGAGGGTTGATTGATTTCAATACCACTCCGCCATTCCTCACTACAACATACATTAAGTTATTAACAGATGAAAATGCCATTCCTCTTTCAGTATTACCAATACCAAACCATGATGGCAAACTTCCATTACCACTGGTCAAAGCCCAGTTAGTTGTAATCTGAGCATTATTCTGCCCGACGAAAAATATAAGTATGGATACAACAAGTAACAGCTTGCGCATACCAGCCTCCCGAAAATTATGAATAGATTGAATTAAATCTCTACCGTTAAAATAAAGGCGTCGGAAAATTCTTTTGTCGCGCGTAATTTAGTCCTGATCTCCTCTGCCTCTGCCCGAGTTTCACGCGGTTTTAATCTCACCACATAAAGTGAAGTTCTCTTGTCGAAACTTACAAAAATTTCTTCACTTAATTTATTCTTTATTGCTTCCCGAAACTTTTTTGCTTTTTCGAATGTGCTGTAGGCGCCAATCTGAATAATATAAAGGAAGGATTTTGGCACTTCCACCTTTGAATCAACAGAGGGAGCGTTATCAACAGATTTGATTGTATCAAGTTGATTAGAGGTTACTGCCGACTCTTCTTTTTTATTTTCATCTGAAACCGAGGAACATGATGATGCAAACAACGCCACCAAAAAAAGAAAGGCGTACATTTGAATCATTTTTGTGTTGGAAAATAAAAGTTTCACTGCCAAAATCCTTTACTTGTTTAATTAGAACAATATGTGTTTAAACATATCCGAAGAGTAATTTGGAACGACATTTCCACTCGGCTGTTGTTTAAAAACAAGACTGCCCGGAATTGTTGCAACATTTATCGCCGGTATTTTTGCGTTATACTTCGCATTTATCGCCTGAATGAATTCATTGGCTACCAGAGCATGTGCCTGGCTGGTAGGATGAACTCCATCAAGACTGAAAAGATTTCCTGTGACAAATACAGGTGTAAACTTTACTCCGTCAACCACATAACCACCACTTGTTCCATAAGCAAGAGCTATTTTTCCAAGAAGTGCTGCAACATCCACATGTACAAAACCTCTTGCTTCAGCAGCAGTTTTTATTACATTATTGAACTGTGCAATTACTGTCTTGACTCCAACAATCTCTGCTGAATCAAGTATGTAGCGGTTGCCGATAGGATTTGCTTTGCTCAAACCTTTTCCAGCGGCAAGTTCCGCGGATGCAGTGAGAGTAAGGAGGTTTTTGTTAAGTGGAAGAGGAATTGTATCCCCTGTTCCCCTGACACCCCAAACGGCTGTAACACCCTGCTGTAAAAGCTGACCACCCACAGTTGTGAAGTATGCAGCTACAGTTACATCGAGGATGTTTCCAACTGCCACGGGGCAACCAAGAGTTTTCAAACTGTCCATCGCCTGATTGTAGAGGCCGGTGAAAGTTGCTACAGGTGTATAAGGAACAGTTCCACCTGATGCAGCATGTCCAAGGATGTCGTTTGATCCGAGCCAGAATGTAACAAATGTTGGCTGTTGAGCTTTTGTTTGTTGCCACTGAGTGGTTTTGGCACCACCCTGATTTCTAAGCACGATGTTAAACATTGGGTTAGGAGAACCACCAAATACTGCAGAGAAACAGCTTAATGAATCATATGCATTCAGGAAGTCGTAAATCAACGCTCCCGGGACACCAAGATTGTTATATGGCTTTGCGTAGGTGGCATTTAACAGTGGACCACTGTTCGGATTAACATACGATACGAATGGAGTGATCGACTGTACTTCGAGTCTGCCTCTTGTACCCGGTTCACCAATATTCGGGAAAGCGAAGGAGGTTCCTGCCTGATCAGCGATCAGTTTTGCGTAGGAATACTTCTGTGCAGATTCATAAAGCGAGCCCGACTGATATCCTGCAGTAAGACTGTTACCGATTGCAACATATCTTGCGAAATTTGCTGTACCCGTTGATGGTGCAGCAGGAGCTGTAAGGTCTGACCTGTCCTGACATCCTGTAAACAGAACTACCGTTGAAACCAGAACCAGGAATAAACTAAAAATCTTTTTCATTATCTAACTCCTTCAGATTAAAATTTATAATTAAATGTTAATGAAAAGAGGTTTGCATAGGAATTGTAGGTACCATTCATAGGAGTGAAACCGGCAGTACCGGATGCACTAATCTTTGAATTGGTAATGGTTCTTTCCTGAAACCTTAGGAATAGATAAGCAAGATCAAGGCTCAAATTGTTTGTAAGAGCGTAACCAATACCGCCTGAGAAACCAAGTCTATTGGCATCAGGAAGTGTAGGATCGAGATACTCATCTTTTACAGGATTTCTGTCATACAGGAAACCTGCACGAAGAGCGAGAGCTGAAGAATACTTGTACTCAAGTCCAAGTCTGGCTATCCATGTATCTTCGAACAATCTTTCCGATGTAGTAAGTACTTTTCCGTCTGATTTGTATGTAACTGTCAAATAATCGTAACTTGACCACATGACATACTGAAAATCAGCAGTAACTACAAAATTTGGCATAAATTTGTAGGCGATACCAGCGATAACCTGAGCAGGGGTTGTAAGATCTGCTGCAATCGGAGCATTTGGTAACGATGCTGCAACCTGTGCAGGACCTGTTGTAACGACATCGCCTTCAAAGCCATACTTAACCTGGCTCCTGTATGTTGCGCCGATGGAGAAATCCAAAGAAGGTTTCCACAATGCACCTACGATAAATCCAAATGCCGCCATGTCTTTTCCTTTTAGATCAACATGTGCTTCGGCATCGAATGGAGCAAGTTTCTGCTGTTTAGTGATCTCTACATTGGCGAAATTGTACTGAAAACCTGCAGCAAGGCTGAGGTTATCAAGCAATTTATATGCAGCAACCGCGTTAAAGCTGAAAACCTGTACTTCTGTGACAACTGCAGCAAATCTGCCGGGCCAGTTGTTATCCCAGGTAGTACCGAGACCGAAAGGATTATTGGCACCAAAACCAAGCACGAGCTTATCATTCACCTGATATGAAAAATAGAGATGACTTGGTGTAAACACCTTGTTCACCATCTTTGATTCCTGTATCGAAGGTGATGGTCCTCTAAATGAACCGGTAGGAGCAATAAGAGCTGTACCTGCCGACACATTGATGCCATTCATGAAAGCCAATCCTGCGGGATTAAAATAAAACGCTGAGAGATCGTTTGCTAAACCGGCAAACGCTCCACCCATCGCCATCGCCTTGGCTCCGTGTTCATTCAACTGAAAGCCACCAGCGATTACATTTCCTCCAATTATTAGAGAAAACAGAAAAGAGAATAAATATTTTTTCACAGTACCTCCGGAATAAAATAATTATTGATTAACCTATTAAAAATAACTTTGCTCCTTTCTCGACAGCGGAGTGTTCGGAGACATAAATCTCCTTAATAAATCCACTGAAGGGGGATTTGATATCATTCTCCATCTTCATTGCTTCGAGGATCATGATAGACTCACCTTGAGCAACCTCATCCCCGGCATTCTTCTTAAGCTTAAGAACCATCCCGGGCATAGGTGATTTGATCAATGAGTGGTGATTTTTCTGTTTTACATTGGAGAGAACCTGATGGGCTTTCTGTTCCAGGTTTGTCCTTATTTCGGTTTCGAAATATCTGCCTTCTATAAGTATCAGCAGATTGTTGTTTTCTCCTGATACTCTGTTTACTCTAAAAACTCTGTTGTCCAAACGAAGCAAATAATAATTATCGTTGATTTCCTCAAGACGATACTCATATTGTTTGTTGTCGATCACAATGGTACCCGGTCCCGTAAACCGGACAGACTTCTCTTTCTTGTTTACATCAACAAAATAGTCAGGCATTAATCTTCGTTGTACCAATTGTTATCGTTGAATACCTCATTTATTCGGACATTGTTTGAACTGTTGCGTGCTTCATCACGAAGGATAGAGACAAGTGCGACTGCAGCATCCTCGAGGTCGTCGCACAGACTTTCTTTCCATTTCCCCGGGACTAAAGGAAAAAACTCCTTATCAAGTAAATTTATGGAATATTTTCCACTTAAAAAAGAATCGTTATTCAATAACCACAATAAAACAGACAAATTGGTCTGAACACCGGTTATTGAATAAGAAGCGAGAGCAATTTTCATTCTTTCTATCGCTGAATGACGGTCTGAGCCGTGGACAACCACCTTGCTCAGCATCGGGTCGTAGAACATCGAAACTTCAGAACCTGCCTCTATCCCCTCGTCAACTCTTACTCCCGGTCCTGTCGGCAACCTGTGAAAAGTAATTCTGCCTGTCGAGGGAAGGAAATTGTTATCGGGGTCTTCGGCATATACTCTGCACTCAACGGCATGACCCGTAATTTTAAGGTCTTTTTGTGTAAATGACAATTTCTCTCCGGCCGCTATTCTGATCTGCTCTTTCACCAGATCGAGACCCGAAATCAGTTCTGTCACGGGGTGTTCTACCTGTAACCGGGTATTCATTTCAAGGAAGTAGAAATTTTTCTTCTCATCCATCAAAAATTCAATTGTTCCTGCGTTGTAGTAATCGCACGCCCGGGCAGCATTTATTGCGGTCTCGGTAATTTTTTTCCGTGTGATACTGTCCATTACGGGTGAAGGAGATTCTTCAATTATCTTTTGGTGCCTTCTTTGCACCGAACATTCGCGTTCGAATACATGGACATAATTACCAAACTTGTCACCCAGAATCTGGACCTCGATATGTTTTGGATTTTCAATAAATTTTTCAATGTAAACGGTGCTGTCACCAAACCCCGAAAGAGCTTCTCTCTTTGCTGAATAAAAGGCTTCTTCCATTTCAGAAGTAGAATAAACCTTTTTCATTCCTTTACCACCACCACCGGCAGACGCTTTGATCAGAATTGGATAGCCAATTTTGGAAGCAAAAGCTTTTGCCTCTTCAATCGATTCGAGCGGATCGACAGTTCCGGGTACAAATGGTACATTATGCTTTTGCATAATTTGTCTTGCCCCGGTTTTGCTACCCATCATCTCCACAGATTTAGCCGATGGACCGATGAACGAGATTCCTGCATTTTCAACAGCTTCAATAAAATGAGCCCTCTCAGAGAGAAATCCATATCCGGGGTGGATGGCATCTGCACCAGAGACTCTTGCGACTTCGAGTATTTTGTTAATATCAAGATACGACTCTGCCGCCGTTGTACCACCCAAAGGATATGATTCATCAGCGTATTTAACATGCAATGCGTTTATGTCGGCATCTGAATATACAGCAACAGTGGCAATTCCCAGTTCTTTTGCACTGCGAATAATTCTGAGAGCGATTTCACCACGATTAACTATAAGTATCTTTTTGAAATACACTTGTTACTCCGTAAATTCAACTATGGTTATGCCTTCACCCCCTGCATCGACTGAGGCGAAGTGAAAATTCTTTACTTTGGGATTTATTTTAATAATGTCATGAACTGCTTTTTTTAGAGCGCCGGTACCTTTACCATGGATAATCTCTACTCTGCCAAGGTTCGCCAGATAGGCATCTATCAGGAATCTTTCGACTCTGTTTTCAATATCGACCGGTCTCTCCCCTCTTATGTCGAGTCTGTAACTGACATCTGATTTGATTTCGATCTGTGAACTTTTTCTTTTTTCTTTTCTCAGATCTTTTTTCGAAACCTTCACACATTCATCAACATTGAAGGAGATTTTCAGCGGACCGGTTGAAATAACGACATGTTTTTTATCAGGAGTAATTTCAATTACCTCACCACTGGTTTCAGAATCTTTAATCTTGACGATATCACCAATTTCTATTGGTGAAGCATCAATTTCAGCAGAATCAGTCTCCCCCGGCTTGATTTTGGAAAGCTTCCCTTTTAATTCAGAGATTTTACCAATGGCATTTGAGGTGGTTTGTTTTGATGCCTGTGATTCTCTGATATCCTTAATGACTTTTTGAATCTCTTTATTCGAATCTTCGATGAAAACCGTCGCTTTTTCTTTTGCCTCTTTTAAGATTTTATTTTTCTCTTTATCGAGTTCCCGAACTTTTTTCTCATAAAGATTGGCCAGTCCGGTTAGCCTTGTGTTTTCCTTTTCATAATGTGAAAGTTTCTTCATCAGTTCCTGCTCCCTTTGCTCCACTTCGAGAAGGATTTTTTCCAAGCCTGCATTTACATCCTGCACAAATCCTGTTGACCGTTCAATAAACGACTTTTCAAAGCCAAGACGGAGTAATATCTCAAAAGCATAACTCGAACCGGGAATTCCCTGTCTAAACAGATAAGTTGGTTTCAATTCATATGTGTCAAAACTCATGGATGCATTGTTAAAGCCCTCGAACTCTGAAGCGAGTGCTTTAAGTGCAGAGAGATGAGTCGTAGAGAATACCAGACTTCCCTTTTCTCTCAGTTCCAGTAATATTGAGCGGGAGATGGCGGCACCGGAGTCTGGATCAGTACCCGTTCCTATCTCATCTATCAGTACTAAAGTGGACTCATCCGCTATTTCCAGTATATGCTTGATATTGGAAAGATGCGAACTGAAAGTACTTAAATCGTCGTCGATTGATTGAGAATCACCAATATCGACAAGAATTTTATCGAAAATATGAAGGTTTGTATCAGGACCGGCAGGTATGTGGATGCCCGATTGAGCCATAAGCATCAGAAGTCCGATACTCTTGATCAGAACGGTTTTTCCGCCTGCATTCGGACCTGTAATTATTACAGAGTTACCCTGTTTAATCCTCAAATTAAACGGAACGGTTCCTTTAATTCCATGTTTTTGAATCAGCAGCGGATGCCTGCCTCCATAAACAGAAATTTCTTCATCATGGTTGAAGGTTGGAAAGGATCCAATCACTTCAATCGAATAATTGGCTCTTGCAAAAATTGAATCAAGACGGGTTACTGTCTCAAATGCAAGAAGCAGTTCATCGGAACTGTTTCTGATTCTGACCGTGACTTCTTTCAAGATTCGTTCGATTTCCCGTTTTTCAGCAAAATTGAGCGATACAATTTCATTATTGAGGTTAAGTGTTTCTTCCGGTTCGATGTAGACGGTCTGACCAGTGGAAGATTCGGAGTGGATGATGCCCTTGAGTTGTCGTTTATATTCAACTTTTACCGGAACTACCAGTCTGCCGTCACGAAGAGTAAGATAGTTTTCTCTTGTTATTTCTTTTTCGGTAAGGTCTTTTACAATTTTGCTTACATACCTTCTTAATTCCTCTGAACGGTCCCGAATTTCTCTTCTGATCATCTGCAGACTTTTACTTGCTGTATCCTTAACCTCACCCGAAGGATCAAATATGGAGGAAATATATCTCTCGAATAATTTATCCTCGAAAAGAAATGTTGCAAATTCAGAAAGGAGCGGGGAAATGTCACGGTTTTGGGAAAGGAAACTTTTCAAATTTACGGAACAGATGGCGAGTTCGAAGATGTTAAAAACTGACTTGGCCGAAAGTACCGCGCCTTCAACTCTGGACAATTGTATATCCCGCTGAATATCGTTTAATGAATTAATGGGTGGATACCCGCGTTGATTTATGAGTTCTTTCGCTTCGGTTACATATTTCCCCTCAAGGAGTATTTCAGTCTCAGTTAAAAGAGGTTGAAGATTGTTTACGATCTCTTTTCCCTTCTGAGTGTAGCAGTATTTGGAGATGTAATTCAGAACTTTGGGGAATTCAAGTTTATCAGAGTAGAACATTTATTTCCGGATAAGGAGGTTGTTTACTATGCTGCTTTTCTTCTTTATGTTCCCCTTCTCATCGGGAATAATTGTATCAATTATTCCGGGTAACACACTTTTTACACTTGCATAGAAAAAAGATTTTTTCCCCGTCTCCTCAGATGGAAAAGAAAGTTTGGAAGCGAAGAAAAAGATGGCACTTAAAAAAATAATTATCTGTATCACACCAGTCAATCCTCCAACTAATTTATTTATCAGATGATTGACCTTGTCATGAATTTTAGTGGCTTTTACAATAATTGCGGTTAAAATTTGAAAGAAGATAAAAATTGTAACGCCTCCAATTATGCTTGCGGAGCCGTCAGCAACCCCCAACACACTTTTATAAACACCACCGGCTGCTCCTGCAAATTTTATCGCAAGAAATATCCCAAGAAAAAATCCGATCACATCAAAAATTTTCTTTATGAAGCCCTCTTTATATCCGAGATAAAACGAGGCTGCGCTCAATAAAATTACAATTATATCAATCCAATTCAATCACTATCCACGCAAATATTCTTCGACCGCTTTTTTAATTAAAGAACCGTCAGCTTTTCCTTTTAGTTCTTTCATCACAGCAGGCATCAGCTTACTGAATTCGCCGCCTTTTGCGATGGAATTGGCTTCGGCTATTTCTTTAACCTTGTTATTGATGTCATCCTGAGTTAATTGAGCAGGAAGAAACTCCATAATGATTTTTAACTCATTCTCCTCTTTTTCACAAAGTTCGGGGCGGTTTGCCGAACGATAGATGTCCGCAGCCTCTTTTCTTTTTTTTGCCAAAGAGTTGAGGATGTTTTGTTCTTCTGCTTCGTTGTTCAGCTCACCCTTGCCGCTTTTTTCATATTCAAGAATCACGGCTCTGATGGATCTGATGGTTTCGAGGCGAAGTTTATCGCCACTTCTCATGGCTGATTTTAATTCTTCATTAATTTTTTCTTTTAAATTCATCTTAAATCCTCTTTCTGTGATGAAACATAATTAATTCTCAAACACTTGGCTTTTCTAAGTTCAAGTTGAACTTTCTCCACCTGGCTCATTGGTATATTTTTATCGACCCTGAGCTGTACCACGACATTATTCATTCGAGATCGAATGACCTCCATTTTTTCTTTTACCTGATCGAGGGTAACCACCATGTCGTTCAGTTGCATTTTACCATCCTTACCGATAAACAGGTAAGCGGTAAGCCGTCTGTTATCAAACTTTTCAGAAGTGACTGCCTCAGGGAGATCATATTGCACTTTTACATCGATTTCCTTCAACACTGTAGAAACCATAAAAAAGAGAAGCAAAATAAATATAATATCAGGCATTGACGCCAGCGGTATTCCGGGTTCTGATTTCTTTCTTTTAAGTTTGCCAGCAAAATTAATCATTTCTTTTTTAATTCCGCTACTGTGATATAAACCGGTACAATTTTAGTAATTGTATTCTTCTCTTCCTCTGATAAATTTTTAAAGGACTTCCCGAATTTCTCCTTAGCTGTCTCATCCTGTACATTTTTATAAGCCCGCTTCACATTATCAAGGACAACAATATATTTTTGGTAGAGAGTTTCATCACTGTATCGTATCAGTGAAACAGGTTTCGAGTCATCAGGGATTTCACGACTCTCCCGTACGCGGTCAAGTATACTTGTATATAAACCGTTACTTGAAACCGGTTCGCCATTCAGAAAAACAGAGTCCTTCACAATATTAATTTCAATTACTCGACTTTTTTCCACTTGAGCAGGTGACTCTTCCGGCTTATACTCAGGCAATGAAAGGGATATGCCGGTATCTATATCGATTGTAGCAGCTACTATGAAAAATATAAGAAGAAGGAAAGCAATATCAGACATGGATGCAAGCGGGACAACAGGGAGTGTCCTCTTTCTGCGTCTGATGAGAGTCATTTTTTTACTGTGTTTTGTTTCAGAGAATAGAGACTGTCGATCAATTGAACCGAACTCTCTTCCATGTCCGAAACAAGAGAATCAATTCTCGAAATAAAATAGTTGTAAAATACCTGAAGGATCATTGCGACCACGAGACCAAAAAGTGTGGTTATCAAGGCTTTAGCTATACCGCCGGCAACAATTGCAGGTGAGATCTGGTTAGCCTCTTTAATAGCTTCAAACGCCTCTATCATTCCCTGAACCGTTCCGGTAAATCCAAGCATTGGTGCGAGGGCAATAAAAAGGGAAATCCAGACCAGGCCTTTCTCAAGAAATCCGGTTTCTATCCCTCCGTAAGTCATTATTGCCTTTTCGACCGAGTCAAGTCCTTCATCAAACCTTTGAAGACCTGCGTGAAGTACGGCAGAAACCGAACCGGGATTCTTCTCACAGAGTAATTTGGCTTCCTCTATTCCTTTGCTCTCTATGGTTTTCTTAACCTGATCGACAAATGTCCTGGTGTTAATTTTCGCTTTTCGCAGAGTGTAAAGCCGTTCAAAACTAAAAACAAGCCCCAATATAAAGACAATCAGAATGGGGTGCATAAACTCACCACCGTCAATGTACATCGAAGTCAAGGAATTCATCCGGTTCTCGTTATTTATTTTTGTAAATTGAAGTGTACCGGAAACCGGTAAGGTAATTTTATGATGTTTCCTGAAACGAAATTGAAGTTTCGAAAAACAGAGAGGAGCAGGTCACCCACCTCTTCAGGCTTGATGAGTGTATCAAAATCAATGTCTGTCATCCAGCTTCTGTTCGCAGGTGTATCAATAATGAATGGAGCTATCCCGTTTACGCTGAGATTTATGGCTCTCCCCTCTTCGGATCCGGTTTCAACCAGGTGTGAAAGGGCACTTTTGGAAGCGCCATAAACGGATTTTCCGGCTTCACCTGCGAAAGCGGTATAAGCTGAAGTAAATATTGCAGAGCCTCCTGCACATTTCGCAACCTTGTGTTTGAACTCCCGCAGAATATTGAAATTTGCTGTGAAGTTCATGGAAAACATTTTTTGGAGGTCCTGGTCGGTGGTTTCTTCAATCATTTTACCACCAACGAAGCCCCCAACTGTACTAAACAGGAAAAGAAGCTTATCCTCTGCGGGATCCACAAATTCGAAAGCTTTTTTCACATTCGCAGAATCCGATAAATCACCGGTCACAATTTTTGTCACGGCAGGTAATTCATCTTCAGGCATGTGCAAATCGCACAAATAGAGATGATCGAAATCACCCTTGAGAAGTGTTTTTACGACTCCTCTGCCGAGAGCACCTGAACTGCCGAAGATCAAAGCTTCTTTTCTCATTGTTAATACCTACAAATTAGGGCTTGATTCGTCTTTCTCGCTTGACCCGGTCAGTTTCACTTTGCCATCTTTGATGTGTTTGTATAACATATCATTTTCGATGATATAATGAAACCTCTGAGTGAATTCATCGAGTGAAATACCACAGGTTGCTGCAAATTTTGCCAGTTCATGCGGATCATCGAAATCGGAATTTGTCAATCTCAGCATGTAGCGTCTTGCTATAAGGAACGATTCGTTTGAAGGATCAACCATCCTGATTTTTGTCTTCTTGGTCTTGGGATCAAGTATATCCTTGAAGAACAACGGAACGAATTTACCTCCCTGAATCGAGACCATCGCCGCATTTCCACCATTCAGAATAAACTGAGCCGCAGAGTATCCAAGATCGCGCGTGTATTCCATGTCGAAAGGTATCGGATCTGCGCACCGTAACTCGTAACCAATATTTTTGGCAACCACAGTTACTTTGTGACCAAATTCTTTGAGCCGTTCCTGAACTTTTGATTTTAGAATCTCACCAAGATTTACTTCTGCAATTCTAAGATTGTCATGGGCATCTCTTTCCACTTCACCCAATGCAATCAGGTCATTAGGATCCAGATGTTCCACAAGACCTTCAGCAAGGATGGCTACACCGTCCATTTTTCCATAGCTGATTCTCTTGATTATGGCACCGACAAGAAGATCGATAACATGATCAAGTTTGATAGTTGTAGATGGAAATTCTTCGGGTATGAGGGTAAGGGTTGCACCTGCAGCTTTTCCTATTCCGAGAGCCAGGTGACCGGCTTTTCTTCCCATGGTAACAACAAAGTACCATCTGGATGTGGTCTGTGCATCCACCATAAGATTTTTAACGATCTCAACTCCAATGTGACGGGCTGTCTGAAATCCAAAGGTTGGAATTCCATGAGGCAGGTCAAGATCGTTGTCAATGGTTTTTGGGACATGAACAACTCTGATTCTCCCTGCAGCCATTTCTTCAACTTTCATTGCAGAATAAGCTGTATCATCACCACCAATAGTGATTAATTTGTCAACATTTAACCGGAGGAGAGAGGTTACTGTATTTTCAAGATGTTTTTTATTTTTGGTCGGATTAGCTCTCGATATACCAATAAAAGATCCGCCTCTAAAGTGTATTCTGCTCACATCATCGATTGAAAGTGGCTGGCAGTGCCCTATCTCACCATCCATAATCCACTGAAAACCGTCCTTGATTCCAATTACATCTATTCCTTCAACTGCGGCTCTGATGGTCGCGCTGCTTATCACACTGTTGATTCCCGGAGCCGGTCCGCCACCAACCAGTATGGCTAATTTTTTAGGAGCTATCATTCTTGTGTCCTTGTGTTGGTTAGAACTTCTATTTGTTTAAGATGATCTTGATCGTATCGTAGTATCCGGCTTGCCTGATTCTAACTAAATATACACCGCTCGACATTTGGGTGGTTCCGATGCTTATTTGGTTATAACCTGTTTTGACATTCTCAACACTTTTTGAAAATACGATCTCTCCCAATGTGTTGAACAACGAGATTTCCACAGGACTTTCGTCACTGAGAACAAAAGACAATTTAAACTCACCATTGAAGGGATTCGGGTAACTCTTTACCTCGAATGAATTAATGGACTTTTTTTTTAAGTCGGATCCTTCGGATTCGACTGAATTTACCGCCGAAGGTGACAAACCCCTGTTAAGTGAGATCATCACAGCATCCGCACTCAGCAGTTCACCCGTTGAGAGACCGGTATTCGAGAGAGTAACACAGTTTCTCTCGCCTGCTTTTAAAAAGTAATCGCCCAGTTTATTCCATCTGCGGAAATTAACATCATTTTGGTTAAGTCGCACATTAACAGGATTTCCTGATGAGTCAGTAACGGAATACCAGGCAGAATCGGTTCTGTTCACGGATGTGACATTGAAGGCATAAATTTCATAGAACCCGTCTGCAGGTACATTAAAAAAGTACTTTACCGAAGCCGGCGAAGTATTATCAGTATAAATGGAGGGACCATTATAACCGAATACATTGCTTGAAGTCCATGTGCCTGTTCGAACAGCTCTGCTCAGGTCATTAATTTCAATTATCTGAAAAAGCGATCTCCACGATGAGGTGGAATGAGGTGGATAATTTGGTGTCTGATATAAATTTTGTTTGATATACGGGAAAACAGAACCGAGGTCAGTAAAATACCAGATTGCATTACCTTTGAATCCCTTGGTTCGGGTTACATTCACAAAATTAGTAATTTCCTGATTTGAAATTGTATTTCCGTTTGGAGAAATTGCAAACGCCGGATAAACTTTATTTATATCGGGGACAATCTGTGTTATATAATTCAATATAGATGAAAAGGAAGTGGAAGTCCCAACATATGACTGTACCTGAACATTATCAACAGATCCGTCAGAAAGCCATCCTATCCAGTCCTGACAAAATGTGTTATATGAGGTATAGCTCCCTGAAGCATAGAGGGATGGTGCATTTGAAATATTGATGTGCGGATTTATCGCTTTAATCGAATCGCGGGTACGCAACATGAACTGATTCAGATTATTTGCCCTCCAGCGAATCCATGATGTATCAGAAACTGTGGTTGGAGGAGGATTTCCATTGTTCTGGGCTCGGTACAGGCTGTCTGTATAGGGATCATAACCATAGGAAAGACTTGAATATCTTATTCGGTCAAGTTCAATTCCGTCAACATCATAATTTCGTGCAATTTCGGTACACATGGCTATCAGAAAATTCTGGACTTCGGGCTTGGTGTGAATCATCCAGTAGAAGTTTGAGCCGTCCACTTCCCCGCCGTCATTTCTGCGGGCTACCCAGTCAGGGTGATTCTGGAATATCGGTCCCTTTACTCCGGGAGGCTGGTTACCGGTCCATCCTCCAACAAATCCATATTCAAACCAGGCTTCGATATGAAGCCCTCTTTTATGTCCTTCAACTATGGCTTCAGCAAGGATGTCTCTCCCCTGGTAAGTCGGGTCGATGTAGGTTCCGGTCTCCCGAAAGAATACATCACTTTTCCAGAGGGGATATCCCCTGCTCCAGACATTTACAAAAACAGTATTAAAATTATTGGCAGCAAGACTGTCCATGGCTTTCGCCAGCACTTCCTTGCTCGATAAACTGTTTCTCGCAAGCCATGTTCCTCTAAATTCCTGAGCACTGAGGTTAATCAGAATCAGTACGAAAAAAAGAGGGAGAAAAAGAGATTTTCGCATCAATTCTGAACCTTCAATTTCGCAAACTTCAGCATGAGTTGTTTCATGTTGTTGCCGTCGAAAACAACGGTCACTTTTTGGTTTTCGCCGGTACCGATAACGGAAATTACCTTGCCAAGACCAAACTGCTCGTGAAAGACTCTGCTTCCCTGTTTGATCAGAGATTTTTGATGCTCCCAATCCACATAACCGATTGATTGGAATTTCTGGATGATTTTCTCTTTTTTTGTCTTTCTGCCTTTACGGTTCTGACTTGCATCCTCTTCTTTTAGAAGTGTTGTTGCTATTTCATTGATAAACATCGATCTGTTTTCGTAGGCAACTTCACCAAATCTGTACCGGGCTCTTGCATGCGAGAGGTAAACCTTGGTTTTTGCCCTCGTAACAGCAACATAAAACAATCTGCGTTCCTCTTCAACAGTTGCCTCGGGCGAAAATTTCGTTGATAACGGGAAAAGCTGTTCTTCGAGACCGGAAACAAATACCACAGGAAATTCCATTCCTTTTGAACTGTGAACAGTCATTAACCGGATAGCATTCTCAGATTCATCGATTCCGTCGAGGTCGGTCATCAGGTTAACAATTCTTAAATATTCTTCAATGGATGCTTCAGGATATTTCTTGGAAAATTCCGAAATCGAGAGAAGGAATTCATTCAGATTGTCGATTTTATCGAGAGATTCATGCGTGGTCTCTTCATTGAACAGTCTCTGAAGCTCCAATTCAGCTACGAGCGCATGGGTCAGTTCGCCGACAGATAATTTATCACGAAGAATGATGTACTTGTCGAGCAGAATCTTGAAGTTTTTCACATTCTTCTGGATTCTCTCTTTAATGTCAATCACCTCAAACACTCTGCCCATGGTTTCAAACAGGGTCACTTCGTGTTTTTTGGAGAAAGTGATCATTCTTTTTATGGTGGTCATGCCGATTCCCCTTTGCGGGAAATTCATAATCCTGAGAAGACTTTCCTCATCTTTGGGATTTATAATCACTTTCAGATAAGCGATGAGGTCTTTAATTTCTCTTCTCTTATAGTATTCTATACCGCCATAAATTTTGAAGGGGATACCTTCTTCCACGAACACATCTTCAAAGGCACGGCACTGATTGTTGGTCCTGTAAAGGATCGCAAAATCACAATAGGAGTATTTGTTATCTGCAATCTCGTCTTTTATAAATTTCGCAAGCTGATAAGCTTCATCTTTTTCATCCGAGCATTTTATGAGGGAGAGATGCTCCCCTTCCTCCAACTCAGTATATAACTTCTTCGGGATGTAACTTTCATTTTTGGAAATTATTTCTTCACCGGCTCTAACAATCTGTTCAGTGAAACGGTAGGTTTTGTCCAGTGGAAAAACTTTAGTCCGGGTGAAATCATCTTTAAAACTGTGGATATTCGATGGTTTGGCACCTCTCCAACTGTAAATACTCTGGGAATCATCACCGATCGCGCATATTTTACCGGCTTTCGAACAGAGTATTTTTATAATCTCATACTGAGCCGTATTGGTTTCCTGAAACTCATCGAAAATAAAATAATCGAATTTCTTCTTGTACTTGTTGTAGGCTTTTTTGTTATTCAGCAACAATTCCAAAGGCTTGAGCGTCAAATCTTCAAGGTCCATCGAATCATTCTCAAGAATTTTTCGCTGGTATTCCTGATACACTCTGATAAATTTGTCTTCAACTGACGATCTGTCCTCTTTTTTAAGGAGGTCAGCCGGAAATGTCATAACATTTTTAAGGTAGCTGATCTTTCTTGTTACATCGCGAGGATTTAGTGCTTCACTGTTTATGTTAAAATCATCGATGATGTTCGTAACCAGCGATTCAGAATCTTCTGTGTCGTAAATTGAAAAACTTGTGGAGTAACCGATTTGTTTTGCTTCAACTCGTAGAATCTTTGCCATAACGGACTGGAAAGTGCCAACCCAGGGAAATTCAAGGTCTTTTTTACCGAGAAGTTCTCTGACTTTGTTCTTTAAATCTGTTGCTGCTTTGTTTGTAAAGGTAACGCAAAGAATAGTCTCAGGATCAACTCCCTGATCCAAAAGATAAGCTAATTTGTATGTTACGACCTTTGTTTTACCGGTTCCGGGTCCTGCTATTACAACATGTGGACCACTGTTATATTCTACGATTGCTTTTTGTTGCGCGTTGAGAGTATCAAGTAAAGCCATACCACCTTTTGATTTTTTTTGAGTTACAAATATACGAATTTTTTCGCTCTTTTTGAAAGGTAAAGGGTATGCACGACGAAGGGTAAAATGAGGGTGAGTAATTAAATAAAGAGGCTACCTTGATTCAGCAGCCTCCTGGAATATTTTGAATTACGGGAAGTCAGACAGAAAACTGTCGATTAAACTTCCTTAAACTCTGCATCTTCAACATTTTTTTCTTTCCCGCCGGTCTCTCCACCTGGTTGCTGTGCACCCTGGTTGAAGTTGGCTCCCATATTCGGGTCTGCGGGACCTTGCTGGGCATAAAGTGTCTGAGAGATTTCAGTCCATGTTTTTTGGAACTGGTCCAGAGCCGATTTTATTTGCTCCGTATTTTCCGTTTTCACGGCATCTTCGAGTCTTGTGATCTCAGCCTCAAGCTTGCTTTTCTGATCGGGAGTAATCTTATCCTTCAGTTCGTCCATCTGCTTTTTTGTCTGGAAGATCATATTTTCAGCAAGATTCTTTGCTTCGATCAATTCTTTTTTCTTCTTGTCTTCTGCAGCGTGTTCCTGAGCACTCTTTTTCATCTTTTCGATATCATCCTGACTCAAGCCACCGGATCCGGTTATCTTAATCGATTGCTCTTTGCCGGTGCCTTTGTCTTTTGCAGAAACATGAAGGATTCCGTTGGCATCGATATCGAAGCTTACTTCGATCTGAGGCACTCCTCTTGGAGCCGGTGGAATACCATCGAGGTTGAATCTTCCCAAAGACCTGTTATCAGAAGCCATCGGACGCTCACCCTGCAGCACATGTATCTCAACGGAAGGCTGGCTGTCTGATGCGGTTGAAAACACTTCAGTCTTTTTGGTCGGGATAGTGGTATTTGCCTGAATCATTGTTGTCATTACGCCACCCAGGGTCTCGATACCAAGTGAAAGCGGAGTAACATCAAGAAGCAATACATCTTTTACATCACCACTAAGAACACCACCCTGAATTGATGCACCAATAGCCACCACTTCATCAGGGTTCACACCTTTGTGAGGTTCTTTTCCAAAAAGTGCCTTCACCATCTCCTGAACTGCTGGTACACGGGTTGAACCACCTACAAGTATAACTTCGTCAATCTCACTTTTCGAGACTCCGGCGTCTTTAATCGCCTGCTCGCAGGGCAGTTTTGTGCGGTCAATAAGGTCACCAACCAGGTTCTCAAATTTAGCTCTTGTTATGGTGTGAACCAGGTGTTTTGGGCCATCCTGAGTCGCAGTAATAAAAGGAAGGTTTACATCAGTCGACACGGAAGACGACAATTCAATCTTCGCTTTTTCCGATGCTTCTTTCAGTCTCTGTAAAGCCATCGGATCGTTTCTCAAGTCGATGCCCTCTTCTTTCTTGAATTCATCCGCGAGATAGTCAATCAGTCTCTGATCAAAATCATCGCCACCGAGGTGGGTGTCACCATTGGTGGATTTCACTTCAAATACACCATCACCGATGGTAAGTATGGAGATATCAAATGTACCACCGCCAAGATCGTACACAGCAACAGTCTCTTCTTTCCCTTTTTTATCGAGACCGTAAGCCAGTGCTGCTGCTGTAGGCTCATTTATGATTCTGCGTACTTTCAAGCCTGCAATCTCGCCGGCATCTTTTGTTGCCTGTCTTTGCGCATCATTAAAGTAGGCAGGAACCGTGATCACTGCTTCTGTAACTTCCTGACCCAGGTAATCCTCAGCAGTTTTCTTCATCTTCTGAAGAATCATTGCACTAATTTCCTGGGGTGAATACTGCTTGTCGTCGATATTAACTCTGGCGGTTCTGTCGTCACCCGGTACGATCTGATATGGCACTTTATGTGATTCGTCAGTAACCTCATCAACTCTTCTTCCCATGAATCTCTTGATTGAGAAGATTGTTTTCTTCGGGTTGGTTATTGCTTGTCTTTTAGCTGCCTGGCCGACAAGTCTGTCGCCGGTTTTAGAAAAAGCCACAACAGATGGTGTGGTTCTTGTTCCTTCTGCATTTGGGATTACTACAGGCTCATTGCCTTCCATAACCGAAACGCAGGAATTTGTGGTACCTAAATCAATTCCTATGATTTTTCCCATTTTTATTCTCCTTTTCGTAAATTGTTTTTCAAATCTGTTTTTTTTCTAATTGACTATACACTACAAAAAGCGTACCAAACTGTTTTTCAGCTCAAAAACCAGCTTTTTGTAATCAAAAATTATTACATTGTCATAAAACATGTCGTTTTATATGACATATTGTCACACAAAGGATTTTATATGTTCGCTATTGAAGAGTTTGATATCAAACTTGAAACTGATTTTATCGGAAGAAATTTCATCTATCTGGACGAAACGGAATCAACCAACAGGTTTGTTCTGAACAGTGCAAATAATGTAAAGTATGATGGTTCTGTTGTTTTGGCTGAATTTCAAACTGCCGGCAGAGGAAGACTTGACAGGAAATGGGTTTCGAGCCGGGAGCAAAACCTGACCTTCACCATTTTGGTCGATCTTAAAGAGAGATCCATTACTCACCCGCAGTTGTTGAATTTTGTAGCTTCTCTTGTTGTTGCACGCTCGATAGAAAACCTCCACCTTATTAAAACGAATTTAAAATGGCCCAACGATGTACTCGTCGGGAGCAAGAAAGTTGCCGGGATACTTTGTGAGTCTGTCTCCCAGGGCAGCAGGATCAGTAAAGTGGCGGTTGGAATTGGTGTTAATGTAAACCAGGCAAATTTTGCATCAGGTTATCTGACCGAACCTACTTCTGTCAGAATGGAACTAAAGCAAACTGTCTCCCGCGAACGACTGCTTGCAGAAATTCTCAATAATTTTGAGTACACACTCGCCCGGCTGGAAGAGGAACCGAATCAGATAGTTGCAGAATGGAAACAATTCTGTAAAATGCTCGGTGACAAAGTGACCGTAAAAGCCGGTGAAGAAGAGTTTACGGGGCTCTTCACTGATGTGAGCGAAGAAGGTCATATCATTCTGATTGATAATTTTGAGGATAAAAAAACAATCACATTTGGTGATGTCTCTGCCATATGAAAGTTATTACTGTTGATATAGGCAACACCAGAATTAAAACCGGCGAATTTTATAACTCCGAACTGATCAGAACCATGATCATCAATGATCCGCTGGAGATAAAACCTCTGATTTATGGCAGCAAAATTGATGTGGTGGTTTCCTCGGTCGTGCCAAAGAATACCTCATTGATGGAGAGTATCCTTAAAAATCAACCAAATACCGACATTTATTTGATCGATCACAACCTCGATTTTGGTTTTACCATCTCCTATTCACCTGTCAATTCGCTTGGAGTCGACAGACTTTGTTCGGTCTCCGGGGCAAAACATCTTTTGGAGATCGATAATGCACTTATGGATTATGATTATGTAATTACTTTCGATCTGGGTACCGCAACTACTGTTAATGTGTTACAGGTTGGCAAGGTTCCCTCTTTCACAGGGGGAATGATAGCTCCCGGACTGAGAATAATGAACGCAGCACTCCATCAGTATACAGCAAAATTGCCGTTGGTTGATAATTTAAATCTTGGCAGTTTTCTCGGCAACAATACTGAGAATTCCATTCGTTCCGGCTTGATAAATTCAACCATCGGACTGGCTGAAAGAGTCTATAACCACTTTTATGCCTTATCTGCCGACATCAAAATTTTCGTGACAGGCGGGTATGCCGATATATTAATGCCACATCTGCAAATCCCTTTTCAATACGAGGAATTTCTTAATTTAATCGGAATTTATGCAATCTACTACAGAAACCGAAAGTAGTGCTTTGATAAATTAGCGGTTTTTCTTACATTTACGGTCTGAATAATTGAAATTTGCACCCGTAGCTCAATTGGATAGAGCGTTTGACTACGGATCAAAAGGTTGAGGGTTCGATTCCTTCCGGGTGTACAACTATAAAGCCTTGTAAATTAACAACTTACAAGGCTTTTTTTATTTTCAGAATTCCTCAATATTTAAAGGGTAACAGTTAAAAGTAATAGTTATCTTTGAAGATTGCTTAATTACTACTCATTTTATTCCATTCTTCACACTTTATAAAAACTATATTATTCAAATATTTGTCAAGTGTTATTTACAATATTTTTCAAATATATTTTAGGATTGTTTTAAAATAAAAAACCCCGCCGGAGCGGGGTCTGTCTTCGAGGGTTGTACTGAGAATTTTCTATTATCTATTCATCCAGTCGTGTAAACTAGGCTTAGTTCCATCTATATTTTGCAATTCAAAGTAATTCAAATTTGGATACTCTTTCGATCCAAAAACAGTCAAATACGGATATAGTCCTAAATATTCCTGACCGGAATAGGTCGAAACAAGTTGTTTTGTTATTGGAGTAATTAAGACTTTCCCATTATGACCATCTTTGATACCCAACTCCCACGGCATCCACTTTGAATGTTCAGAATTTTCGGTGAAAGCATACAACAAACATCTCGATGCCCGGATTCGTTGTTTTAACACTTTAGCTGTTTTGGGAGTGACATTAGTACGATCTAGGAGCGGATCATCAATCCAATCAACATAAGCGGAGTAACCTTTTTCTTTGAGTAATCGAATCAATCCCAGAATCAAATTTCCATCAACTTTCGCATGGCAGATAAAGAAATCATATTGCGCTACTTTCTTCATCTTTTCGTTATTTTCAATTATTGCTTCACTCGCAGTTTTTTCAAATCCGCGTTCTGATTCCTCTCGAATTACCTTAACCGTACTATCAAATAAAAGTCTCTCTGTTAGTAGACCCACTTCTCCTCCTATGTACCACATGTTGAAATGTTAATTATCAAGAAATAGATTCCGATTAAAACCAAAATGATACCATAAAACGGCCAAATCGTCTGAGAAAACACCACTTTCCAGTATTTCAGATTTTTGTGCTTTTTGGGATCAGCTCTACGCTCCGCTTTTGCCCGGGATTCGGCTTTAAGATCAAAGATCAATTCATCTGAGATTGCTCTGTTCTTAATTACCCAACCATACAACCACCTGTACAATCGTTCCTGCCAGAGAAAATAAGAATCCAGTAACCAGAATACAAGTGTAGGTAAGATAGCAAGTAAAACATGTATATCGTCTCCCTTGATTAACAGTGTAGCCGTAACTAATGTGACTGTCCAACCTTTAATTAAGAAGGAATTTGATGCCATCCTTTTGATGATATCCTGAATCAGATCGATTTCCTTGATGAATATAATTCTCCGATCTGATTCATTGGTGATGAGTTTTGATATTTGATTTTCCATTAGTGTAGCTTTCGGGTAAAAACTGCTTCGTCAATCCACTTGGTAATGTTATCTTCGATGAACTTGTATGTTTCGGTACTTGAATAATGTGAAGGAGAGTCGTAAATTTTAACGAAGTTGCCTAAGTCAATTTTTCCAATACGAGAATTGACTTTAATTCCGGTAAACGGATTGTCGCCCATCGATGCCGATTTTGAAAACTGATTTAGAAGTTTATGGATTCGAATACCAACGACGCCTTTTCCCAATTCCCACCCGCGTTCAATCTCGTATTGAACCCAGTACCGGTCAGCCGTTTGCGGGCCAATCAACACTACCACACAACTTTTGCCAAAAAGCTGTTCATCGATCCATTGTTTGATAGCGGTATTACCGCTTTTCTTGATTTGTTCCCATTCATTGTCGTGTACAGGTTTATTACCCTCTATCGCGCCAATATTCCGAACTTGGCCAGTTCTCCAGTTATCTTCCTGAAAGTGAAAACTGAAAAATACCTTTCTTGCCATGTTTTCCTCCATTGTTGTTTGAATTTTTGAGTCTAAATAAGGTGACTTTTTGGACTAAAATTAAATTACAAAACTCAATGATCGACCCAGTTTAGGTATTTCAATTAATAAACAATCTATTACCTAACGGGTTTAAGCTACTCTGTCTCAGTAACTCACGAATCATTCCAAATACTGTTTCACTATTATATCTATTGCATCAGGAACATTGTTTATTTCTCTGTATAATGAGCCTATTTCATTTTCAATCTTTTCGATATTTGAAACAAATTTTTCTTGTTCTGCTTTTTCTGGTAAAGGAATTAACATATCTTCATAGTAGCTACTCGGGACCCTTCTGTGTCCACTTGCGCCCGTCATCATTCTTGCCGCTTCTTCCCTAACTCTCGGCCTATTAAGCAGAGTAAAAAGATATTTAGGATTTAGTTCATCCTTGACTCTAATTACATGGAATTCAGAACTCCCCATCCCAATCTCGTTGGTTAATCCTCGGGCTAAGGCGCATTTTCCATTTTCCATACATGGGGTGATTTTGGCAATTATTAAATCGTTTTCACGAAAATATTTATAACTACCTCCTTTCAATTCCACAAGAGGCTTATCAACTTTTGTCTCAATTTTACCACTGTTGCTCACTGAAGCCATTTCAATAAAAGAGATAATCGTGCTTTCATCAATATCTTTTAACTCACTTTTTGAAGGGTTTATAAATGCAAAATCAGATATTTTCCTAAAATCATAACCTTTTTCGTACAAAGCGATAACTTGTTCTTCGATTACACTACTAAGTTTTTCAATTTTATCCCGATTTACATTTGCATTTGTCTCAATTTTCTCAATTTGCTTAATTATTTTTTTTTGAATAGAAATAGATGGTAATGGGATAAACAATTTATCGATATCTGAGGCATAAACATGTGGTTGTGCCTGCCCGCGTTGTAGATCATAAATATTTCCCTGCATTACTTTCAGGAAATGAAATATTAATTTTGTCTTTATTACAGTTTCATCTCTGGATTTAACTGTTATACAATCTGAAGCAAATATAGGTTTACTCCAATAATTAACATACCCGGAATAAGCTCCTGACGCGCTAATGGTTACTATGTTTCCTTCCCTGTTTGATTCATTATGATAATAAGCATGTTCTTTCCCACCAGCCACAACCGGGATATCCCCGTTTTTTGTATCCTTTTTTGTAATCGATGTGCCTTTTTTAATGTCTGCTACAGTAGATAACCTGACAAGGCTACCGCTATTCCAGTACTGTACTGCATCAATTTTTTTCTTGATTCCGAGCGAGATAGTCTTCTCTAATGGCAATTTAGTAAAGTCCATAAGTTCATAAGTTTTACACCTATATATATTTTCCGACAATGATGGAGCGATGCTAAAATCTTGGCCGATAAATGTTTTATAAATATAACTATTAACTTTTTCTGGATTCAAGTGATTTTGATCATCATACAACTTTGTTTTGGCTTTCCCCGCATCATCAAAAGACATTTTGATTCCTTCGTGCCTCCGCCGCGAACTAAACTTATAACCGATAAATTCTTCTTCTGCTTCATTAACCCCAATCTTGATAAGAACAGTTTGCTGAGGGTAGACCAAAAAATAATACAGCATCCTTTCTAGTTCACAAATGAATACTTTATCATAAAAAAGTTTGTCCAACTCAGTTTGTTGTTCTGATTCCGATTTCTCCTTGAATACATTTTTTTCTTTGAGCTGTTTTATTTCACTGAGAGAGGCGAACCAAACTTTGTACTCTCTGAAGAGTTCAGAATTCAAAATGTTTGCATTCGGGTTTTTCATGACTAACGAAATGTAATCTGCTAAATTAATTGTACCGAAAGTCGCAGTTACATATTTGCTAAACGCATTTTCAATGCCTGAAATAGTTGATTCTTTTGGAGAGTTAAAAAAAGTTTTAATACCAGTCTCAATTCTTTTCCAATAACTATTTTCCTTCCGTTCCAAAAAGAGAGTGACTGTGGTTACATTAGTGGCCATAAATGTATTGGGACCAAATTCAACAATAGCTTTAAGGTCAAAATATTTAAAGATTATTTCTCTAGCTCGAGTGTAGATCCCCGAATTAGTTAAGATGGAACTGGGTAAGATAATCCCTGCCCATCCACCGGGTTTTAGAAGCTGTTTCATCCGTTCAATAAATAAACACTCTATTTCACTACTCTCATCAGTTAAGAACTCAAAGAGTTCAAAACTCTCAATACCATATTTCAAAGTGTTTTTAAAAGATGAGACCGAATACGGTGGATTAGCAACTAATATATCAAACTGAGCGTTGTCTTTTTCTTCATCGTGACTGACTTCCTTAAGTTTACCCTTATAATCATTACTCTTTTTGAAATTATCTAGACCATCGGCATGCACAACATTAGCCGCTCCATCTCCATTTAGAAAGCAACTCACCTTGGCTGTTTTGACAAGTCGATAATCTGCCTCTATTCCATAGACATAATCACTTGCCCATTCAAATGGATTCGCCTTCCAGCTATTAATCTTTGCACTCACAGAAGGTCTCTGAGTTTGGTGATCAGTCTGGACTATAATCTTCTGCACTTCATCCATTGCTTCTGTTAAGAAGTGTCCACTTCCCGCCGCATAATCTATTATATACGGCAAGAAGTTAATCTCCTCATTGCTTATTTTCTTCTCAATTATTTCTTGAATAGGTATGCTTGATATGATGAATTTTGCTATTGGTACAGGTGTAAAGAACTGTCCGGTTTCTTGCTTTATGCTTGTATTTAATAAGAGTTCAAAGAAATCTCCAAGAAACTGTTGTTTGTGTTGGTATTTGATCTGGAATGGTTGAAGCAACTCAACAACCTCCTTGACAACTACAGCGTTCTCACAAAAAGATTTTTCGTCATACACCTCTTTGAATGCAAATTCGTTATTCTTGTGAAGACGAATCCTGGTAAACATCTCTTTGATTTGTTCTTTCAAATCTGAGTCGAGCGAATCAAGTTTTTCATCTACCTGACGATCGTTATAATCAGTCACGTTCTTGGCCAAAAATTCCCGCATTCCTTTCTTATAGAGGTCTGATAGTCTTTTTTGTAGCTTTATATCCGAATCATCTTCCTTCCATTGGAATTCCAGTTCATCTTCGGATTTTCTATCCTCGTCAACAATTTTACACAAAAACAAATTGAAAATTTTATTAAAAGCGTTTGGTTTATCTGACACAACATTATGTCTAAGAATTTCAGCAAATTGGTTAAATATTCTTCCACTATCATCATGAGTTAGTTCCTTAAGTCTTCCCCTGGTTAAGGCTTTAATCTCAACTTCATACACATTTGCCCAATCGTCGAAAATACCATTATCTTTAAAATTCTTGTTCCAGTGGTCAAATATTTCTTTCTGGTTACTGAGATTACTCCACTCGGGATCTACTGGTACAATGTCATTTATATACTCAAATTGTCCATCTGATAATCGTGAAGAATACAAACATAAGTATTGGGCGCTTTTATCCTGCTGAAAATAAGAAAAGAGTTGAGCCCCATCTTGGAGCATCTTTTTTTTCTCCTTAAGATACTCGCTACCCCATGTTTTGCATTCAATCATTAAGTATGTCTTGCTGTGATCATCCGTAATCAGGATGTCTAATTTCCCTTTTTCTTTTCTTCCCACCGGCCATTTATGTTCTAAAGAAATTCTTTCTGGGGGATAACCTTTTTCTAAAAGTCTGTCAATACATTCCAAGACAACAAAATTTTCACTATTATCAAAATTACAGGTTGTCTGATCTCCTAAATTTATCCTCGAACCATAATTGATCTTCTCTTTTTCAAAGTCTATTTTTACTACATAACCATCATGCCTTTTATAAGATTTATAGTGAATTCCGTTTTGATTTTCTTGTGCTTTGAACCCTAATGCGAGTATAAGCTTTTTTATGTCAACAGTTTCAATTTTCATAGATCGCCAGTTTAAAATTTATATTCAAATGTTAAAAATAATTTGAATCCAATATTCAAAAATCCGAGATACTCTGTCACGCTGTTAGATTTGATTCTTAAGTAATAAGAACCTTTCCAGATAAATATAACACTTGCTTTAATCCTTTGGAAAAAGTTTCCCAAGTGATGTTTTGCAATGAATTCAGATCATCTTTTTGTACTCCATCCAGCGCCAAAATATTGTCATATCCTTCTATTAATTTTCGGGTTAAAATCCTGATCCGAGTGTTTCTTGGTAACAGAATTTCTTGTTCATCTGGGTTAATTGCTTCATCCACTTCCATCCAAACAAAACTACACCCACTCGGGATTTTTAATTTGAGAAAGATTGGTATCTCTTCTTCGAAGTTAGGTGGCGAGAAATTTACAAGCTACCTTTTGAGATATGGATGTTGATGAATAAGCTACGAAATCAACTTCGCATCCAACACGATACTCATTAGGTGTTGAACTCGCGAAACTACGATACACAGTAATTTCTCGGTCGAAAGAATTTTTATTAATCGCTGAATCCAGATGGTGCACTAATTGAGTCTCTTTTTCATCAAGTTCCTTACCAGCTCGAAGTTTGAGATTTAGACACATCCAAGCATTATCCTTATAACATTTTAATGCTTTTTCCTCTTCCTCTTTCATTTTAGAGCCTTTAGATAGTTTATAAAAGCTGAGCAGATGATTAAAAAGTATTTAGCATGATGAAAATCGATATTTATCCTTTCACCCTCCCGAGCTGCATGCCTGATCCCGTAATTGTCAGAGGTGTAGCCATACATTTTAGACCATGCTTCCTTAAAAGGGGTGGGAAAATCTGAGGAATCTCCCAATAATTTGATCAATTCACCCAGTGTTCCTTTGTCTTTTTTAAGTACAATTCTCAACATTGCTTCAACTGCACTGATAGACTCTTTAATACAATTAACATAATCCGGGTTTACGCGATCACTAAACAACGCAATAGCTTTATTAAAGTGCAATTCAACAGTTGCATTCTCATTCTCGATGGTCTCTTGAATTGAATCTATCTCTGTTTGGTTTGTAATTGGTATAAATTGTCCATTCACAAAGTTGAAACCAATATTATTTTTAATTAAAACGGCTTTTATGAGATCAGAGAATGTCTTTTGATCGATGCATCCGAATCGTGGAAGCAATTTGTACAACCATTCGATAAGATCGAAAATTGAATACCATTCGGTTTCAAAAAACCATTTTTCATAAAAGTTACTAAACCCATAATCTGAATAATTAATCTCGTGAAAAAAGTAATTCCATGCAGCTTTTCGATGAAGATCATAATTTGTTTCGATGTCGTTTCCGAAAAATACTGGTTCTGCAATATTATAAAACATATTGCGTGACCTTTTATCAAGAGAATTAAATTGGAAGACTGGTTCAAGGATTAGATTATTTCTTTCACTAAAGAGAGACATTTTGGCCATGTATTTATTAAATTATTGCAACAAATATAAAATTAAATTAGAAATATATTCTCATATAGAACTAATTTATTTATAACGATTGATTTTAATTAGACCAAGGTTCGTATTTAAAATCTTATATCGTTGCAATATCAATTTTTTGAGGCAATTAATATATTTGTAATACTATCTCTCGTACAGAGTATAGCAGTTTTCCCTCGTAAAGTTTTAAGGATGACTTACATAATGTCTGGAAGCTATTAAATTACCTACTCCCCTTCTACAATGGAATAACACCGGTTTTTGTACATGCCAGGCTGATCAGATAGGAATCCTCATTCCACAGTGCATATTCTTCCGATGATACTTCGAACTCTCTTTTGATATTTCTAATGGTGCTCCTTATATTAATTTTAACACGGCATATCCGTAGTTATTTGTTACAGTAACAATCACTCCATCAGAAGTGACAAGTTCATCAGTCACCAAAGTTAAGTCGCTGTTTTTTTCAACTAAAGTGATTGCTTTCCCAGTCAAAAATGACGGTAATTGAATTTTAAGATTTGTTACATTCTGATGTATGTCGATATACACCATGTCGTTATTTCCTACTTTATGGTGATATACGCAAGTAGTGTTCGGATAAAGCTGAGGGTCAAAATACTGCCGATATGCGATAACCTGAAACACTGTCCCGGCAGAAATATTTCCTAAATTGTCAATGCAGTGAGGATATGATTTACTACTGGTGTGGATATTCCATTGATTTGCGTTATTTGCATCTCTGCTCGCACTTTTGCCATGTCCGTAAACTATATTATATCCATGAGCATAACCAACTCTCTTTGTTCCATCGTTATCACCCAAAAACTCAATTAATCTATCAGGTGGATTTGATGCAGATTCCAGATAGGTATCTGTATAGTTTAATGGTACTGATGGATTAGATGTGAAATCAATAATTGCTTTAAGATCGTAACCATTGTTTGTTAAGACTTTCGGCATATAAGCAAAAACCTTATCATAACTACCTTTGGTCATTTTTGCACTTTGAATGAATCCCATATAACCCAAATTAAGCGGTCTTAGTATTTCGGCTGTGTAATTCACTACCGTGCTTCCATAATTGCCAAATCTGTAGGTTATTTTGTTTCTTACCCATGCAGAACCATTTGACCAATTAACGGGATAGCTAATAATGATTGTCGAAGGGTCAACCATATCGTACAAATCAACAATATCAAAGAAATCTGCATAACCAACTACTCCATCAGTTAAATCATATTTACCATCAAGAAGATACTTTTTATCTCTATTTAGAGTGATTGGCTCAGCTTGTAAGAGTTCCTGTGCAGTGATAGTAACTGTACTGGTATTAGTTGCCCCGGAAACATGAGTAAGCGTTGAACCTGTGATGCTTGATGTTGCCGTCCATGGAGAACCAGATGTCTTGCATGAAAAATGCAGAGAGGTCGAATTGATAATATCTGCTAAATACCACTGTCTTACTCCATCTGTCCATAACGAACCAACATCAGCGGTTGTTTTATCATGACTTGCTACAGTCACTTTTGCTGTATTAAATCCGTGATTCGCACCGATATATCCAGTGTTTTGAGTATACCACGGACAAATATCATCACCGGCACTGTGTATTATTGTCCCGGCTGTATAAGCTGTCGTGGTGTCTGCTGCTGCCTTGTCGATTAGGTAAGTATTTTGTATGCCAATATTTTCATTTGTACCGGCTCCGTTTATTCCATACTGGATAACCACATCTTTTGTTTCGTTGAAGTGTGACCGCACATAAATGTTTGTTCCTGATTTAAGTACTCTTATCTTATTTTTAGTGGGGGTAACCGTAGTTATGGTCGAGATTTTAGAATCTACATATTCCTTAGTGATTATGTTGCTCTGTGATACTCCGCCTCCGACTTCTTTGTAAACCATGTAACCGTTCATATACTCGGCTGCTTCATCTAAAAGCAGAATCAGATTAAACAGTGTATATGGATTTGCGTTCATTACACTACCGCCTGACATTTCCCAATAAAATGAAGATGTACTTATTGTTCCTGAGTTAATAACGGTATCAAAAATAAGGAATACCCAGTTAGTTGACTCACCTCCACAATAAACTGTAGTTGTTGACGAAATACCTCCGTTAGTAATACTGCTTGATTTTTTGTAATTTTTTGGTGTGTTAAGAAAACCAAGCATATCTACTTTCAGTAGTTTCTCTCCATGAATCGAGTTATTCAGGAATATCCAAAATCTTATATAGTCAGTCCCGCCATCTGGTAGTGCATTTGCCAAAGCTAACAGTGAACTTTTCTCAAACCAAGCTCCAAACTTTATTCGTTTAGTGTTCTCCGGGAAACCGATATTTTGCCTTACCCACCAATCATTACCCCCTGTTCTGGATGTAAATGTTCGCTTATAAAGACCGTAAGATGAGGGAATTATTTCTCCTGTGGTTTCAAGTGTACTTGTCATAGTACCATAAGAGGGATCCCAAAGGCTGGTTGAATTTTGTCCGTTGAGATAGTTCAGATAGTTTCCTGACTTCTCAATATAACTCCGCTGTTTAAAAGTTATCCCTTGATTAGAGTAAGATTCTATCGGGTAACTAACCGCTGTGTTTACTACTGATTTAATTTGGTCAATTTCACCTTTACTGACAAGATTAAACTCCGGTATTGCTGAAGTTCCATCTTTATAGACTCCCCACGGGATAATGAATTTTTCATTTTTAAGCATTGTGAAATTCAAAAATTCCCATGGATTAGTAAGGAGTGTTTCTGGTGTGTTATTCCATAAGAGATAAAACTTCCAATTAACTGGGGTGCCTGAAAAGTTACTTGTTTTAAAGGCAAAATATACCCAGTCGTCTTGGTGAGCAAGTACTCTAAATGTCAATGTGTTTTGCCAGCCAGTTACCTGTGATTTACTTTTAAAGAATAACTTCTTATCGAGAATATCTTGCAACTCCTGTTTGCTGAAAGTCATTGGGTTAGTGGTATTAAACCAGTAGGAAAACACTTCAACTGTTGTAACAAGCGCATTTATATATGCTTGCAACTTCGTTTTGTTTAACCAGAAACCAGTAATTATTGAAGTGACTCCTGAACCGGATTGCTCGGGTAAGTAGAAATAGGTGCTGCCTGCATTTGTTGTTGCCTGTACTTGAAATGTTTTTGCAAGATAGGTTGAGGGGATAATACCCGAAGCGTTATCAGGATTTGTAAAAGTAACATTAGCTTTAGTCATAGAAGCCCCAAAGCTACTGTTCCCGTTATTAGCTAACATATTCCTTGCAGTGTAGTATGACTGAAGGGCAATTCCGAGATTGGTGTCTTGAGTGGCTTTATCACCAAGTCTGTTATCTCCAATGGTATTATCTTTAAGTGATAAAGTACCATCGGCATTTGGTGTTAAATCCCATCCTGCAATTTCTCCACTAATCTGTTTAATCGTTATCTTTTTTGTTTCATCTGCGCTCGTATCTTCAATAGGCAAATAATCGTTTTGCTTATCTATTGTAGTAATCGCATTTAAATTCTTTACTCTAACATCTGCCATTGTTCTACCTATATATGCTTTCTAAATACAATGTTATCACCGTTGTGAGTTACTAGTTTATTGTTGTCGTGCGTGATCCCGAGCATTATCACTATATAACGGGTAAACCGGTACCACAAGAAAAATCTACCATTTGACATAGCTACAACTCTCTAAATATTACAGTTATGGATTTACCCGTAAGACTACCTGAAGCAATCATTTGGACATGTGTAATCCCTGCAAAATAAGGGAGATCGAGAGCAATCGTTCGTCCAGCAGCAAGTACAACTGTAATAATTCCATCAGTCATGTTGGCAAGTGGAAATAAATTATTGGGATCAACACCACACTTAAAAGTGAGTGTTTTACTATTGAAAGCTGCATCGTTTGGAACTATCAAAGCCGCAATGGTTTTAGCATTAACATAAAGCTTTTCGCTATCAGTACCTGCAAACTTCAGTACTTTTGTTTCTTTATTCATTTTTCAAATTCCTCATTTACCATGTTGTTAAAGCTGTTCTTTTCCATGTATTTATTGCAGTACACACATACAAATACCCACTATCGAACCTAATCTCTCCGGGTAAACCATCTGCTCCTGCAGTTGCCGGCGCTGCTTTATCAGGATGAAGCCTTAGTTTTCCTGATGGTGCCGGCATAATTTCACCGGTGGCATTAATTGTATTTGTTTGGATATCCGCAGCGAAAATTCGAGTACTGGCACGAATTATTGGACAGCTTAAGTCACCATACCTTTTGATGGTGATATAACTTCCAAATCTTAATTCTGTATCGGTTGCGGGGGTTCCACCACTTGGGATGGTGATCGAAAATAAAGTATCAGCATTCTTCTTCACGAGAAGTTCAGCTCCACCCTCGATGTCGATAACCCGGGTATTTACGGAATTTGTCCCATAAATCGTTCCTGCCTCTAGAGACTGGAAGAACCCTTGCCCACTCCTGTTTATCTTCACACTACTTCCAAATCGAATTTCACTCAATGTAGATGGATCGCCTGAAGCAGGTATATAAATTTGAAATAATGTTACTCCATTACGAGTAAACTTTAAATTTCCGTAACTCAGGGCGCTATTCTGAACCTCAAGTTCAATATCTCTTTGTCCATCTCCTGCAGAGCCTGTTGATCCACCATTTACAATAAGTGCAAGTTTCTTACCGGATTCATTATAATGAAGTGCTCCGAAGTTAAATTCACCGGTTCCATTACTGCCACTGTTTTTTCCTAACAAAACTAATCCGTCTTTGCTCCTAAATGCCCCTTGCGTTTCAATTATTTCTCTATCGAAGAGGGCGGATCCGGGTGTACTTGACTGTGTGTTGAAATACTTTAGGTATTGCCCGCCAATCTTAAGACCATTTGAATCAATAATCACACTATTTCTGGTAAATACCGGTGCCCCCGTATTCGCGGAGAAAACACCTTTAGCAGGGTCAAAAGTTACTTGGGTGAACTCAATGTTTGACTTCGATGTAAACTTAAAGCCAACTGGTACCCCGTCATTATTGGTGATAAAACAAGTGCTAAAATCAGCAGAATGACTTTCAGGGAAATAATCCATTTGCCCGGGATTAACTATAATGGAATTACTTGTCTGGTTCACCGGATTGACAGTTGTTGAGGTATGAGAAATAAAATCAACTTGCTTATTGTTGATCAAGGATAGTACATACTTGTGTCGGAGATCCTGAACATCATAAATGATGTTTGAAGTTATTACAACTTTAGCCAGGACAACTTCATATTCTGCGATTGCCCCGGTTTTAAGAATTATTTCGTATGAGTCCAGTTCGTAAATGAGGTTGTCTGCCTCTGCTAACGGAGATGTTCCGGCAAACCATCCGCCGACTTTATACTTTACATCGGAAGCGTTTGGCTGGTCAAATGATTCGACTATACCAAGGTTTTCATCATCGGCAACTGACCCAACTGTATAAAAACTACTTCCGATTCTAATTCTTCTGTTGGCTGATAAAGTTTTTGTAAACTTGGTCTTAACTCCTGTGACGGCAGTTGATCCATTGGATACTGATACTGTACCCTCCTCGAAATTTGTTGCCTTATATCGCAAAACAACTGAATAGTTACCATCAGTCGATCCGGTGTTGATTATTTGATTTGCAGGAAGCTTCACGAACCTCGGGATTTTGTCAATATCAGGGACTAATGCGGTGCCAGTCAGCACACGAATCTCATTATCTGAATAATGCTCCACTTTCCAATCTGAGGTAAGCACATGGTTACTATTATATGTGTTAATTAATCCATAAGTCTTAATCAGGGGTTTGATTGCCTCAAGCGCAGATGAGGATATTAATTCTTGTGTCCTGCTTAATTCAAGACTTCCAATTCTGCAAGAACTTTTAAATAGTGTTTTCATTTAAATATAACCGTTGTATCTGATGGAACAATGCTTGTTTGAATGAGGTTTTTTTCAACATCTGTTAATGGTACTATCCCATCACCTGAATCGATAACAATGAGTTTATGGAGATCAAGGAAATAATATTCATCCGTGTAATAAGTCCAATCAAGTACGATACCAAAGAGATCATTGCCAGGAGGGGTGATATTCTCCCAGCCACAAAATTCTTCATTATGAAGACTCTCAAGATCGCTTAAGATTGTATCCTCGCTCCCTCTACTCCTCAAAATCGTAAAAATATTTTCGAGTCTTGAATTGATCAAACCTTCATCGATTAACTCACCACCAATGAAATTTCCATATTCAGAGCAAGTGAGAAGTAATCCTCTCCCCGTGAATGGAGCATTTACGAGATTATCGGATTCATCATAGAGTTTTTTCAATTCCTTCGCTACGGATAAAAAGATGGCATCTAATGTTCCATTTTCATCAATAAATGCAGGAAGATATTTTTTTAACTGTGCCCGAATCTGAAGTTCTGTCATAGTGAGGAGTACTCCTGCTCTATCCCAAGTTCTGTAACAGTACCATCGTTGATGGTTAATTTTATAAATCTCGGTACCTCTGTGTCTAAGAGTGCGATATTTTGTTGCCCCTGATTAATAAAAAACAGACTTTCTCTCATTTCAGTAATACCATCGACTGCCAGTATTCTACGATAAAGATCAAAATAGTTTAGAGTACATCCAAAATCAAAGATTCCCTCGATAAAGTTTGAAATTACTTTTGAAGAGTCGGAATATATTTTCCCACGGCTAACTCTTTGATCTCTTTTATAGTGAAAACTGATCTCGATTGCTTTAATTGTAGCATTTGTGCAAGTAATTGGATTAAGAGCTCTTTGGTTTGAGTATATATTATTCGCTATTGCTGTAAGTTCAGGTGAGGTATAAGTTCCAAATGAGTTTTTAACAAGATAAATTTTTGTTCCCAGGTTCAGAGGATTATGTTTTGCTAAAGCTTTATACACAGTCGGATTACTATATTTGGCAAGAGTCTCATAAAACTTTTGTGTATTTAAATTAAGAACTGAAAACTGTTCTAATATCCGGGCTCGAAAATCTTCATCACTTTCAATCTCACTTCCGCCAATGCTCGGTAAAATGTTCGTGACACTCGTAACACCAATTATAGTAGATTCAAGTTTGTTTAATAAGCCATTTTCAATCGAAGATTTTCTCCCTTCTTCCATGCTTTCAGCAAGCACACTATCACCAATTGAAGAACTTGCAAGCGGACGGGTTATTGAATCGTTCTTACCGAGTTTGATTGTGTATTTAGTCTGATACCGAATACTCCCGGTAGAATCAGTAACTATTGTTCCGGCAGGAATTACAGTTTCGTCAATACCTGAAAAATTAAGTACTGTACTACTTCCTGTTAGACCTTTTCTTACCAGTCCAAATTTACCGGCAAGTAAATCAAGATCGCTTCCTGATGCTGTTAATACATGAGATTGCCTTTTAGCTTGATAAATATCCTGCCAAATTTCGCTCACTGCATAACTGATTGCATGCAGAAATCCCCTTGCGACTGAATCACGACCAAAGTATGTTACTTTGTCCTGTGAGCTCGCAAAATCCGCAATCAGATCACTTAATATTTGTTCTTGAGTCTTCATACTATCGTTTCAACTTCTGCATCTATTAGTACCTCATTTCCTTTTCTGTCAACCTTAATGCTTTTTATCGCACTGATTCGTGGGTCACTGTTAAGGGCATTTGACACCTCTGTCAAAATCAAGTTATCAGCCAGATCCTCCGGGAAATTACCATCCTCCCCGAAAGAGATCCCGAAACTGTTAAGCAGTGGATAATCACCTCTCTTAGTAAGAGTGATATTTGCGACACCTTGTTTTATGGTTTCTCTCGGCGAAAGAACTTCAAAATCACCGCTTGCTCCGGGTGAAAAGCTATTATTTAAATCTCTTCCTAATAATTCTTCTCCCGTATGTTCAGTAAACACAGGAATATCAAATCTTTGATAGATATTCTCTGCCTTTACCTCTATCAATAATTCAATCCCCGGATTTAGGTCAGTAACTTTGAGATTATTTATCTGAAGTAATTCTTCCGCTTCAATTCCATATTTTTTCGATATTGAAAATATTGTTTCGTGAGCGTTAATAATGTGTCGTATTTTTCGTTTTTCACCTTTTTGGGTGCGAATTATTTCTTCAAACTGTTCTTTTGTCAATCCGAGGAATTTATAAGCTTTTAGTTGCCTAAGTAAAATTCTTCTTGTTAACTCCGTAACCAAATTCAGGCTTGAATAGTCTGCGATATCGTATTCACTTTTATCGCTTAAATTTATTTTACTTTTATTAAGAGAATCAAGACTTTCTGAAATACTTACAAAATAATTCATGTGTCTCTCCGATCAAAAGATTAAGTTGACAGGATTGTCAGTTTTTGCAATGTTGCCAATACATCCTGCCACATTCGTAATTGTTCGTTTGGCATCCTTCGCAACATCAGCGCACTCCTTGAGAGCTGTTGCATGTGTAAATACATCCGTCACGCCTTCAGGGATAGTAAACGATAAGTTAGCAAGCAGATCATCGTAAGTTCCTCCGGGTAGATAAGTAGCTTTTAACCAATTTAATAATTTGTCACTACTTGTTACAGGAGTTAAAAGTTCACCGACAATTGTAAAATCCAGCGAGTATCTCGGCATAATCGAATGTGATCGGGCATTACCGGTTAAACTAAAACTGTCAATATCAATCGATCCGTATTTCTGAAAATTAAAATCGTAATAGTTCAAGAAGTACATTGAATCATCAGGATTTATCAACTTGCTAAGAGTTACTACATTATCCCGAAAATATTTAAGTCTCTCAAAACCTGACATATAAGTACCGGCAATAAGGCGTCGATCTTCTCCAAAATAACCATTAAGATTACATTTCTCCGGCTGTAAAGAATATTTTGTAATGCTTATCAAGTCTGTAGTTTGAATGCGATAATTTCGACTCATCAACTGATAACTGATACCTTCCGGCATTACTCCGAGATACACGACATCTTCTTGAGAAAATGCGTCAGGTGCATCAGGATTTTTTATGTACAATTTCGTGTTGATTCGAATCATTTCGAACACGATATAATTTTTGCGAGGGGGATAAAATTTCTGCTTCATGGTTATATCGTCTTCATAAAGTCATTGATACGAACAATGATGGCGGAAAGTTTGGTTTTACTCGCAGGTTCGAGTCCTGTTGTCGGTCCCTGGGGATGGGTGAATGTCAACTCTCCTATTGTTTTTGTCAGATCACTCAACAATTTTCTCAAGGATTCTTTTTCCTCGCTCTCATTTTCAGTCGGGATGGTTCGGATATTGAAAATATTCGTTTCTACGGTAACTCCTGCATCACTCACTTTCAGAAGATTATCAGATTTTAATTTTATTGTTACACCATCTTCTCGGACACTGATTCTATGCTCCTTGCTTCTTAATTCCAAACCTTCAGGATTACACAATACTTGATTACCGAAACAGTCTCCAATTGAAAAATAATCTCGCCCGGCAACTATTTCAGAAATAAGCTTACCCGATTTATCAATTTTCTTAACTGAGATATCACCGTTTGCGGAAAGGTCAAAATAGCCTGATGCCGGATGTTTTCCTTTTAAATTAATTCTCATGCCGACAGAATCGTTTGTGCTTTCCACGCTGTTCAGAATCATTTCAAATTGACCCTCAGAAGTTTCGCGAAGCACAAATAAACGGTTGGAATTATTCCTCTGAAAAACAAATTCGGTTAAATCTTTCATTGTGGGTTCGGATTGTAAAAATTTGGAACTATGCGGGCTGATGAGATTTGAAAGACTTCCTAAAATGATTATCGCCTTCGAGGCACTATCGACCTTGATTGCAATTAGTTGATCACCGCTATTAATCACTTTCATTTCATCATACACTCGAATTCCGGGAAAATTCTTAATCCCCTCACTTTCATTCCAATTACTGACCAAAAACATGATCTTCGAATAATCATATACTGTACCGCTGTTATCCTCAAAATAAAGAGTTCCGGTTTCAGTTACTAATTTCAGAAATCCAAAAACGAACTTTGATTCTGTTTGAATCGATTTAAAATCGTTACTTATTTCCATTAATTATCCTTCAGATATTGTGCTAATTCAACGAGCGGAAATGCAGGTGATACATTATGTTTGTTCCTATCAAAATTGTGGTGACTCACGATCCCTTTAAAGCCTATATAACTTGCGGACAGACTAAAATCTGTAATCACTCTTTTGGGGATGTTGAACTTATTGCAAAGTCTTAACACTTCCTGAAAAGTTGTATTAATCTGTGCCTCTGTGTATGCTGCGAAATACCGACTTCCTCTATACTCAACTTTATTATCGAAAACTTGTCCTGTGTAGACAGTGCTTATTGTCTTGCCATCGACCGAAGTGTAATATATCCCATTTTTAAGTATCAGTGCTCCCCAGTTCTCAAGTTCAATGCCTATGCTATATCGGTCTTGAAATCCTCCCTGTGATGAATGATATGCCCACTGTTGAAAGTCCGGGATAGTTTGAACAACATTCCCATCTTTGCCTATTATCATGTGAGCTGCGATTTTAATTTTCTTCTCTTTTTCGAGATCGGTTTCTCTATTCCACTCTGCAATAGCCCCCTCAATCCCATCTGCGCCCGTATGATGCAAAACAATCTGATTCTTAAAATAAGTGTCCTGATAGAATGCACTCTTTTCGATTGGGCGATTGATCGATTTGTATTTGCTAAATTGCCTTTTCTTATCCTCTTTAATGTCTGTATCAGAAGCTATATCATCTGTCGCATGTTGATTAATTTCATCTTGCGTTTTTGTTTCTGACTTTCTATAGTATGGCAAAGTATCAAATTTCGTTTTCCAGATATACTCGAAGTATTTATAGATCATGTCGCTGGCGTCATTGTCAGTAATGACAGGGATCCCGCGAATTAAACCAAGATTGGTTTGAAACTCACTCCCCACACTCCAAGTGTGTTGAATCGACTGAATGTAATATTCCATCCCTCTCCCGGAAAAGGGTTTTAGCCCATCGACTGTATCTATCACATAGAAATACTCTTTATCTGCGATTTGAAGTCGGGTTCCGAGCTTGATTGTTTCATCTCCGGGGACGATTATCTGCCCGTTCTCAAGATATGGGAAACCATACCACTCAAGCCCCTTTTCTCTTTTTGTCATTAATGATTCGTGTGCCCGCGCTAATGCCCCCGGCTCAATGGCTCCTATAGATTCTTTTTTCTTTCTGGCGTCATCATATTCTTGGTGCTCTCTGCCAAAATTCATTGGGTTCCGTGAAGTAAGTTTTAACTCTCGAAGTCCAAATTCCATCAACCCTTCACCGTTGATTATCGGGGGTGAGTAACCAAAAAGTGAAAGATCACTCCCCTGTGGTGCCAAAATGCTGTTGTTATACTCAAGCGTGAAATAATTGAAATACTCTTTATCGGTAATCGAAAAATTCAATTGTCGAATATCCCTGGTTGAGGTGACAAGGGAAATTGGCAGATCATCAAAATATAGCCACTCATCAGAGTTCGCTTTTAGCCCCTTACTGTCAAGTTCTTTCTGTCTCAGTCTATCAATTTTTTTGTAAGAGTACGGAATTGGTCTGATAATAAGTTTATCGACTGTTCTCGATGTACCGTCGTCCGTCTTATAAGAATCGATTTCCGTAAACATCTCGTAGAATCTTGAATCTATACACTGTTCCAGATAATTCCACAAATTCCCCGTATAAATGCTTAACTCGGGTCCGAATAAAAATTCGTTTTTCAAGACTCTGACACTCGATATTTTTTCTGCATTACCTCGAAAATCAAGTATATCACCGATTTGCACTTTACGGGCTTGCCCTGCATCATTGTAGACAAGGAATTTTCTTTGTCTTATTCCATTCTGAAGGATCCATTGAATTGCTTTGTCAGGGGTGTTAAGAAATACACTCTTTCCATCTTTATCCAATCCCCTGCTAAATTTCATAAAATCATATCCGTCCTGACCAAACCACTCTTTAATCATCGCTTCATGTTCTTTGCCCGTGAATGATGCAAGGATTTGACTACCAACTATGCTTTCAGAGATTAAAGTTTTTCCTAAAATACTGCTCGCACTAATTGTTAAAGCTTGCGATGGTTGAGCTGAATTTTGGTTGATGCTTTCCTTCGGAATGTCGATTAAACCGATAAATGTATACTCGGAGTTTAACCGGTTTAGCTTAACCCAAATCAATTGATACGGTCGCATCAATCTCATCACGAGTGATTTCCACATAACATTGTTTAATATCGTATCCCGTGTGGTTTCCCCCGGAGCCGGTGCCAATTGTATCGAGCAGCTTGAAATATTTCTTCCAATTGCCTTATTGATTGAAATCGATTGAACAAATCGACTCATATCGAAATAATTATGGTCAGTTAATACTAAAACAAGTGGGAGATTGCTTTTTAATCTTGGCTGATTAACCATAATAGATATTTTCGGGCTTGTTGTTCACAACCGGTGTCTCCTGAAACAGCCAATTTTCCATGGCATTGTCTTTAATCAGGGTGACATTAACAATTGCCTGACTTTTTTCAACTGCTGCTTTCAATCTATCGATTCCTTCTTTGATATCCAAAAGCACTTTTCCATTACTATTGTTATTCGAAGCTATTTGAGGTTTATTCATATCACCCATGATGATGCTTTCGAGATCCCGTGATCGAGAGGGTTGCAGGATGACTCCGTATCCTTTCAGCCATTCTTCATAAGTACCACCGTTCTGAAAGAATTGTGATTTCTGAAATCGGTTATATTCCTCTGGTGAGTGCACTCTTGGCGTTAATTTATTTTCACTGTTAGTTTTTTTGTCACTCCCATCCTTTATCTCAAATTTCTTATTATAATTTATCCAGTAACTCGATTTCGGAGGGAATACTTCTCTTACAATATCCTCATGTCTTTCAGGTTTACTTATCACTCTTAATAATAAAGAATCCACCTGTTCTCTATTTATCATCCCGTCATTATACATCTTTGCTACTTGATACCCCATGCTGATGTCTTGCATCTTTTGGAATCTTTCAAAAATCCCCGGGACACTGCTTAAAATACCTAGATAAGTGTTCGTTTTGGATTGCATGCTTTCAACCATACTTTTCCATGTCCCGCCAATGCTCGCAGCTTGATCTGACAATGCTTTAATCGATCTTTTAGAAGCTGCTACGGATTCTTCGGCACCTGTTTTAAGCAGTTGTATATATCTCTCCTGTGAGTCTTTGAGTTTATCGGTTGATTCACCTAACATCGTGAATTTTTCACCGTTCTCAATGGCTTTTTGAAGAGCTGTTACAACCTCTTCGAAAGTTCTCTTTACCTTTGTAGGCTTACCATCAACCATTTCTGTAACTTCGGTTTCCCCTTTGTATATCAGGTCAGTTATATGACTTGCGAAACCTTCCGGGGGATTACCTCCCAGCTGGTTCAGTACACGATTAAACAGATTTTGTCTGTTCCCTGCTAAAGCAGGTGATTCACTATCAGATTTGACTCCTTTTAAAACTGTTAACAAGTGTGGAAGGTTTTGAGCATCATTGAGCCCCGCTTGTTTTATATTGTAATATTCTTCCAAACTCTTTGGTTGAAGTGTTTGATATAACCAAGCATCTGCCGCAAGATTCTTGGGCTGTAACATACTACCCAAGTGGGACAGTGTTTGAGTCCCAAATTGATCAATTCTACCGTACGGATCAGCATTACCGAAAAATATCTCCGGAATTCTTGATAACACCATACCTTTCTCCATATCGGCTTTAACTGTATATTTTAGCTGGTCTGATTGGATTTGAAGCATTGTCTCAAGTATTTTGATTGCTTTTGAAGGATCAATATTGTCACCGTATTGGCTCCTTCCATAGTCTAAAGCTTTAAAAAGTCCTTCAGCTCCAACATCTTTGCCGGTTAACCATCTATACTTGTTGACACCAAATACCTGTTGCGGTTCGAGACCGTGCATTTGTGCAAAATCATGTTGCTGCTTAAAAAGCGAATTATCATAAAACCCGGCTGTCTCTGCAAAACCTAATTGCTCCTGAACCTGTTCAGGCAAGGTCATATAACTGAATTGACTTACTCCACCCGGCTGTCCGATTCGAGCCCGTCCTCGTGCACCCGCAATATCGTATTGATAATAGGTTTGAACTTTCGGTGCTACATTTGCAAGAATTTCTGACATAAATTTTATATCTGATTCAAGTTTGCTCTGCTTATCAGTCAGATACTTTTGCAAGTTTATTTCCTGCTCGCCTACGCTTTTCCCGATAAATAAATCAGTTACCCCCTTTCCGGCTTGTCCCCCTAAAAATGCTCCCGGAAGACCTCCAACCATACCTCCGACTATTGTCGCAATAACCCCGGTAATATTACCTATTTGAGCCCCTTCACCTTTCAATTTTTCTAATCCATATTGAGCCCGTGTAGATTCTTCAAAGAACTGCGCCATTTTATTTTGACCGTAGTTCCCCATCAGATCACCTACTTGAAACGCTGATCGATACTTTGCCTCCACTTGCTCATCAACTAAACCTCCTCGATAACCGAGTAAGTAGTTTTTTAATGCCTGCTGTGCAACAGGACCAACCATCAAACTTCCCACTACCATTTTCGCGACATTTTCAATATTGGACAAGAAACCAGTGCCTTTATTCAGCTCGTTAAGTGATGGATCGCCAACATTCTTGTTCGGGTCGAAGTAGCGGTCAAAAGTTGAAACAAGTTTTTTGGTGAGGTCTTCAAAAGCTTCTCTAATAGCTGCTAACTCAGCTTTTCGTAAGCTCTTTTCCTCTTCTGACAAATTGCCACTTAGTAACTCTTTCTCTGCTGTTTCTACAAAATTTTGAAGTCCGTCTCCTGCTCGATCCAAAAACTCATCTGCTTTTCTTTTTCTGCCCCACCATTGATTTTTGGGCAACAAACCAGGACCATAGTATCGATTTATTTTTGTCTGAAAATCAATTGCATCACCTGTAATATCTTGCATTAAAAATTTTGCGGGGTCACTCAACTGTTGTTGAAAATCTGCAAGCGATGTCGGATCAACATTCTTTGCAAGGTCTTTGTATAATGGCGAATTTCTCATTTTCTCCACCGACTCAAGCGGGGCAGAATCATTAACTCGATCATTGAGTGATTTTAATTCATTCTCCACTTCCGCCACACCCATCAGGGCGTCAATTCTTGCACGAATGCTAACTACTAAACTTTCTTCCATGTTTATCTTTCGTTGGTCACATAGTCTGATTACCGTTTATTTAATCTCATTTTAAGATCACTCGTCGAACGGAAAATCTTTAAGTAAATTCTGCATATCGAACCCTTCACTTTTTAAGATTTCCAATTCTTTTTTAAAGTCTTGAGCCATTAATTCATCTGCGTTTGGCACACTCGAGATTGATGCTTCAAATTCTTTTCTGTTTCGCTCAGGGTCTTTGATAAACCTGTCTACAATATCCTCGAACATATCTTGTATCATATCTGATTCAGTTGCATTGAGATAACGAGGATCGGTGGAAGAGTATCCATATTTTCTCTTCCACCAAATCCGAATGCTTATCCTGTGTTGCTCAACCCTCTCTCTGAATTTGGGATTAAGGTTCCTCTCTTCCTCACTCTGGAGAATCAGAGATAATAGTTCAGAATCCTGCTTGTTGACGAAAAAAGACTTTCTGTTGCTCCAAATAATCGATTAGCTGATTCACTTCTTGTTCACTCGCTTTATAGAAGTCATAGTTATCAGGTTTTGAGACACAAAGAACTTTTAATCTCGCAAAAGCGAATAAATTTTGTTTCTCGGCTAATAGTTTGGAATAACTGTTCCAATAAGCATTTCCCTCAACAAGTTTTCTCGCAGCTTCCCATCGTTCTGTTTCAGAAGTATCTAATGAGTTGCATTTGTCAACCAAATCGGAAGATTCATTTTCGCCAAGTCGATCAATGTTGAATTTCAAATATTGTGCACACTTGGTTTCGATTAACTCTTCGAGCTCAGTAAATCCCTCGACACCTCTTCCGTAAAGATTTACTGCCTCGGAATTAATTTTGAATTTATCCTGTACGGTTTCATTCACTCGAAATTCAAATCGTCCAAATTCGGTTTCTATAACAACTGTCTGTGACATTAGAATTTTCCTTTTTACTGTGTAATGCTTGCTGGATAGGGCGAACTTGGATTATATTTCTTCCATTGCGCTCCTGTGATTCTTTTTCTGTAAATGAGAGCAAAATTTCTCATGTACATCTGTTGTGCAGAGAAACCACCTGAGTTGTTCGCAATCTTCATACCGATAAAAACATCAGTGACTTTGAGAGCTGCAATGGTAAGGGGATCTGCCTGTCGAGACATCCTAATCATACCGATAAATTCTTTATCCTCTCTCAGGTTCGAATAACTACCGAGGTTATCATTTAGACCGAGGAAATATATAGATGTGATCTGGATCTGACCCGGGTTCTGGGCTCCGGTAACGATTTCCGTAGCAACTCTTTCTCCCCATTCCATTACCGGCATCTGCTGTGCCCCATCGTTCCAGTTTGCACCGATACCCCGAGCAATTAAACTGCCTGCAACAGGATCAACAAGATCAAAGATTAAATCCGCTCCGGCGAATGATCTGTGATAAATACCTGAGTTGCTGACGATTATTTGTCCCGGATTGACAGGATCGTGATATGTATTATCGTACATTGTGTAAATTCCTTATTATTAATTAGGGATGAGAACTCTCATCTTGAATCCGACAAAATCAGTCGTTTCAAGTGGGATGATTTCAGGTTCAGTAATTATTGCATTTCCTTCTCTGTAAGCGTTCTGAATTCGATAATTCGGTGAAGCAGAGCTACTCAAAAATCCATCTCCGGAATATTTCTGAAGAATACCAATTCCTACAGCAGCTGCCGAAGTTTCATCTACTACATCAGCGCCTACAAGCGGTAACATCGCCTCTCTGTAGCCTTCATAAATAAAATCAACGATCTGACGCTGTTGGATGAGGTAAGTGGCGTTTCCGTCCTGTGTCCATGTTTTAGATTGATCTTGGAAGGTGTTAATGCCTTGTGCTATTTTGAATCCGTTTTTGTCGGAGACAAGAATAATCACCCCTGTTCGAATGTAAAGCTCCGCTTCATCAGAATTGAATCTGCCGAAAGTCTTTTCTACAGTAATCGCCGGCACATAATCACCTGTAATGTTCTTTTTCACGCTTGAACCCGAAAGTAACCCGGCTATATATGGAGCTAACGATGAGTATGCCGGCTTTCCATCGATTCCATGACCAACATAGATAACATCTTGATTATTCATCGTTTTAGCTCTTGTGATTGGGCTGGAAGCATGGGTTATATCCTGTAAAATATCTCCCAGTGCTGCACCGACAATTAGTTGAATTGAGTAGTCTTTCGTACGAAGTGATTGAACTACACCTTTCCAGGTGGTTAACTCCGATAGTGTAACACCTTTCCAAAGAAGATTTACAAGCCTGATTCTCCCCCGGGTAACATTTGACCATTCTTCGAGAAGTTGCTCAATTTTACCCATCAATGCAGTAGCGACAATATCGCCTGCAGGTGAAGTTCCTTTCGTCGCACCGGTGATCAATCCGACCAAACCACCCTGAGTAACGAGAGTTGAAACATCTGCGGCGTTGTTTATTTCTGTAACCTCAAGGAAATTTGTTGAGTTTACAAAGTTTACAAGATCATTCAGGAAAGTCGGACTTGTTTTATCCATTACTTTCGAGAATTTATTTGCGACATCCAGTTTGTAGAGTCTGGAATATTTAGCTGTTGCGGTTGATGTTGCGTAAGCACTACTAATTTTGATCTTCTTATTAACTTTGTCGATTAACACAACCGTCTTTGAAGCTGGTTCAGCAGAAGTATCGGAGTCGATCAAATAGACTGTATCACCAACATTGAATCCATCTGTTGATTCCACATCGAGCAACACTGTTGAATTGGTTGTGTTTTGAGTTAGATGGACAGTGTTAATTGCCTTGGTTATTTCCACTGTAACAACATTAGTTGAGACTGTAACACTAACTTTATGGTCATTGCCCGCAGCTCCGTAAGATTTTGGTTTGAACTTTATTAAAGTTGTCGCTCCGGCATCAACTGTAAGTTTGCTCTCAGCTCGGGTCAGTGGATTTATGCAAAGAAGGTTTATAACACCAGCCCCACCTTTCTTAGCTTCTGCCATGGCGTTTACCAAGTCCGAGGTTCCGAAGAACTGCTTTGCATCCTCAACATTTGAAAATGACTTTATTACATTACCACCATTTCCACCATCAAACCCGATTCCTTGCTTGGCCTCGCCAACAATCAATAATCCGTTGAATACCGGAAGGCTATTTCCTTGAAGGTTCACTACCTCTTGGGTACCGTAAACACCGGGCAAAAAGAATGTTTTTCCGTTAATTGTGATTGACATATAATGTCCTTTCTGTTTGAATTTTACTCTTCCATTACTGAAATCATTGTCGTGATCTCTTCGATTGGTATATCAGGAATAAAAGCTTTGTTTTCTATTATCAAATTGAAAATTATGCTAAATCCGGTGTGATCAGCTCCGTGCAGAGCAGGATTATAATAATCCCCTTCAATTGAGATTTTAACATCAACAGCGCCCAGGGCTTTTATCAACCAAATCAAAAAGAATTTATTCGCTCGAAAAATATTAGCAACTCTATCCCGACGGTCACTTACTTCCCAGTTTAAGTATGTTGCTCTGATGACATCAATATCATAATCTCCTAATGTCACTCCACTTCCACCGATTTTATACTGTTGACCCCAAAATTGTTGGTAGCTACTACCATTTACTCGCTCTATCATCACATAATTCAATGCAAGTTGTTCAATTGCGAAGTTCTGAACTATTTTGATATCCTTTGCGAGATTCACCTTCCTGCCGTCCGCATCTGTAAGATTTTGAAACATCTTTGTTATCGCAGTTGTCACTATCTTCTTCCCGTCCTTGACATTTACCTTTAGTTTTTTTTGCGGTACTCCACTGATTTTGCAAAGGCTTGGGTTACTGTATTCTTTGGTTGTTTCGTCTCGTATGACTGCTTTATAGTGATATGTGATGTCGTTAAACACTCTGTAATCAAATAATGCGTTTATTTCAGGAGATTCCAGATCATCAAACACCATTAATCCATTGTAATTGTAGTTTGCGAGATTGTCGATGTTTGTGAAGTATGATGCAATTTCAAGCTCTGTTGGTTCGCTCCCACTTCGTCTAAAAACATAGGTTTTATAATCAGCAGGAAGTACACTTGGGAAATCCCAGAAAAGTGTCAGTTCACAACCAAATCCAGTGGCTTCAATTCTTAAGTTTATTGGTGCAGAGACCGGCATAAATTACTCTCGGTAGTTGACAGAGTAGCAAACTAAATAAATAATACAAGCGTAACTTATGTAAGGATAGTAGGTACTGTTGTGTCGTCTTTTTCGCTTTTTTATATATCTTTCATTGCCAGACGAACACCTTCCGCAATAATTTCTTTAACTCTGCCCTCTGTCCTCTGAATAGTTTCGTGTAATATCCCCATTGGTTTAATTTCCCATCCTGTTTGTCCCTCTTTCATTACACGAAAAGTGATATAATTGCTGTGTGATCGTGAGCTTGTAGTCGGGTTGATAAACTTAGTCAATATTTTTGAGGATGTGTTTTGTGCTCGAATAGTTTGAGGTTTTATTCCTCTCTGTTTTGAAGCTTGAGTAGCAAATATGTGGCGTACAACTGAAGGGTTTTTTTCAAACCTGTACATTCCAATATATTTTGCTTTTTCTGCTTCATCAGTTATTCCGGCTTCTATCAACATCTTTTCTGTAAGTCGCTGACCCCACTTGTACGCATTTCGTGAAGTTTTGACTTTATTGTTCGCCCTCATAAACTGTGCTTCCTCATATGATTCTGCACCTTGTTGTACACCCTCTTTGTATCTGCCGGTGATGTAACTGGGGGTCATGTTCTTGACGGTTGAATAAACAGCCTTTGGCATGGGTTGTTTTGTTACAGATTTCGGATTCCCGTGACTAAATGGGATTACAAGATATTTTTCATTGTTTTTGTTTACTCTTACTTTTTGGCTGGTCGAAAGCATGTTCTTAAGATCAGCACCGTTTTCGAGATACTTGGCGTATTTTTCAGTATGAATGATCTTAAATTCAAGGGGATTTCCCATATATGGATACATAGTTCCATCTTGGATTCCTCTTGCATATCCCCCCTGTGAATGTCTAAATTTTCCTTCGGCAGTTTTTATCCACTCCATGACAAAATAATTTCCTGCTGTCTCAACTGATTCCCCGACTACCTGTTGAAGTCTTTCCGGAATAAGATTAACGAAATCCTTTAATGCGCTATACTCTATTTCATAGGATAGCTTATACTTCGGTTTCATGCTCTCGAATATTATCGGCTAAACGAGAAATTAATTTATTTCTGCGTTTAGGTGGTTTTGTCGTTAAATGGCTCTTTTTGATTTGCATAAAAATGTTATCTTGACTTATAGATTTTGTCAATGATTTATGATCATCTTTTACCGGAGTAACAATGGACGAAAGAATTCTTTCAATCGCAATAGCTAATTCATCACTATTAGGTTTTTCTTCAGACGAACTGCTAAACTTGGCGGAAATCGGTTGCCAAATAGCTTTTAAAGACTCTCTAAGGGAACGAATCCCGAGATTTGGAAAGAGATCTGAAAAAGAAATCGAGTTGCTTTTTTTAGGATTCGCTGGATTAGGCGGATTATTTTTGAAACTTGAATTGTCGGGTGTCCCATCTGCCCCGGTAGATGCATCATCAGCTGTGGGTTCCACTTTTCCGTTATCCTCGTAAAACATCTCCATATTCGATTTTATTGCTGAAAGAAATTTATCCCGTAATTTAATATCCTCATCTTGAGATAATAGATTAAAACGAGCTAAAACATCTTCCTCTAAATCTGAAGGTGAGTAGCCAAAATAGTTTTTGGCTTGATACATTTCTTCTGTGATTAATGAAACCTCTTTTATCAGGTTATCTCCCTCTCCTCTATGAACTCGAATCAAGCACTCCTTAAACCCGGGCTTCTCACTCTCGAAAAGATTGAAAATATTGTGTTCCCAGATTCTATATCCCTTCTTTTCAAATGATGTAATTACCGGTTCTACATCATCTTGACTATTTATGATAACTGTCGCTCGTAATATCCCCGGGATATTACTTAAGGAATATCTTCCCTTGGTTGCTTGAATTGCTTTGATCTTTACAATGATCTGTGGAACATTCAAGATCATCGAGCTCTCCGATAGATGCTGTTCTTTTGTAAGTTTATTCATATAGATTATCCCTACAATGTCTCTTCTGAACTGCGCATTCTGTTGCATTGCTTCCAATTGATATGTTTTTGCTTCAAAATTGAGTTGTTCTTTTGTGATCTCTTCGCTAATTTTTGAAGTTTGCTTCAATTGAGCTTTGATTTTTTGAAGTGCTGGTTCTTCTACTACCACCTCCGTTTCAGGCGGTTGTGAGGGCATTCGTGGAAGATTATCGGGCATCTGTGATTCGTGAGCGGGCAATGCTTTTAGAATTACATCTTTGATTCGATTGAAAAATGTGTGTCTGCTCATTTCATACCTTAAAGTGTATCATTGTATTTGAATCCGTCAAGTGGATTTATTGTTTCCATACTCTCTCTGTATCTTCTTACCAATAAAGTGAGTTTTCTTGGGAGATCTTCTCCGTCTCCGCCTCGATCAAAGGGTTCATCTTCAAAAATAATATACTGCTGAGTGCAGATATATTTTACGGAGTATGATTGATCTAATTGAGGAATCCCTTCTGCTAATTCATTCCATGTGATGACCCGAGAATTGAGATCCACCGAATAATCATCGGGGGAAGAATAAATTCTACCTAATCGACTCACTTCAAGTATCTCTCGCAGATCATGATCAAAGATTTTATCCCGTCGTCCTTTGGTTAGAACATCTGTTTTCACCATCGTTTTATTTGGAATTGTAATCAGATCACCGTGTGTTATGAGTTTCCATACCGGTTGAATCACTCCCTTGTAATATTTTGGAATAGTAAGTTGAGCTGTAACATCGGGCATCATACCTGCTGCAGAACGATCAAATCGCGAACGCCTTGTCGTTTTAATACCAAAAAAAGTAATTGGAGTTTTGTATCTGTAACCGGCTTCACAGCCGCATCTTGATTTCGGTACACCATTATTTTCTCCTACACAACTACACAAATACCCTTCTTTATGGGTAAATTCCATCCCATATATACTCATCAGATCCTCAATATTGGGATCGATTATTTCAAGTGACATTAATCAACTCTTGTTTTGCTACTTCTTAGTTTTCGATCCGCTTGATTTTTCGACATCTGAAGACCCGGTAAATATTCTTTCACCAATTCTCTTTGTGCGGTATCGACTTGATCAACTTTACTTATGAGTAGATCCAGTGTCTTCTGGAGGCCGGAGAAAGCCTTGTCAATTTGATTAGTCACATCTAGATTTTGCTTCTCAAACGAATTGGACAAGTCTTCTCGTAGTTTATCAAGTTGTGAAGAGAGTTTTTTATCGAGCTTCTCAACAGAAGAATGATTCTCCACTTTGACTTCCTCGATTTTATCATATACGACTTTGGTTAGATTATCAAATCGGGCTTTATAATTCAGTTGAATATTTCGGTTCTCTTCCGCTGCTTTTTCTGCAAGTTGTTGATGTTCTTTCGCGTTTCGAAGTGCCATCTCAGCTGCCTCTTTTTTCGAATTGAATCGATCTTTAATGAGCCAGCCGATAATAGAAGCTATTAATCCGATTGCAGTAAGGAATATTTCATTTGTAATAGTCATAGGATAATTCTTTTAGAGTGATTATTTGATAGATTGAATTAGAAAACTACAGCTGCAACAATGCCTAAACCAATGAGCAATATTGTACCAGCTCCTGCCAAAAAAGTATTGTACCAAGGGTTTTTTATCTCAACGATACTCTCATCTTTTATCGTCTTGAGTATTTGTAAAGTATCAGTTTTGAACACAAAAAATGAATCAACACGGTTTGTATAAACCTCTCGGAGCACGGCTTTAATATCGAACTTGAGACTGTCCACTGCAGGAAATGTTGTTCCGGTCAATCTAATTGTGAGACTGTCACTTGTAACCGTTGTATCGAATTGGGATGAATCCTTGAAATTTGTAATCTCATTTTCAGGCACTTTAATGTAGCGATCTACATAAACATATTTTATCTCCGTCCGGGGCAATCCCTGTTTCTGCGTTGTATCCGCTGTCCCCTCTTTGAGATTACTTTCAGTTATCTCCGTATGGGTGGTCTTTGTGGTGATTTTTGGCTCTTCCTTTGGCTTGAGGAGGAGGTAGCCTGCTATGAGTAAAACTATAGCGCCGATGATCCAAATGAGTTTGTTGTTATTATTCTGCATCATGATTCCTAAAGAATTATTAATTCAAAGTTTTTCCCGTATTTCTGCATTAAATATTTACATGTTTCTTCTTCTTGCTGTTGGAAGATATTTAGAAACCTGTCACCTGCATAACTGCGTGAGCTGCTCACTCCATCAATCCCTTCTGTACGAGAGGTCTGTCTGAACCCTGGATCGATTACGGGCAGAAGTTTAACCAGTGCTCTTCGAGATACAAGCTGACGAATCATTTCTTTTTCGCTCTTGTCGGTTAAAGCGTTAAAAATTCCTGTTTTATAAGTCGCATGAAAGAAACAAGGAATCCTTTCAATGCCTCCATACATGATCGACATCCCAAAAGCCCCAAAGTTCTGGAGCAACATAGAGTATAAGCCTGTTGTAGCACCCGTTGGTACTGGAAGAAATTCAATAACTCCTTCTAACGGATTAAACACGAACAGTTCTTTCGGAACTTCTATTATTGGGTGATCTGCAATCTTTAGTGAAAAATCAACTAATTCTACAATTGGAGGGTATTGAACAACAAACTGCCATAAATGGCTGGTGAACTTGTCAAAGAAATAATCTTTCTTCTCGATGAGGGTTCGCTCTGAAAAGTATAATTTGGTTTTTTGTTCAAGTTCTGATTCGGCTGCCTTTAGAATACTGGTAATACCAGCTCGATTCTCACTAAGATAAGCTTGAATTCCTTTTGTGAGTGCGATATCCAGTTTACTTCCCGACGCGAGGACAAAGTCAAGAAAATATCCTACAGGTACTAATTCGGAAGTCTGCGCTAATCCGGGAAGGTCTATTAGTGAATAATCTTCCGGGTGATATTTTGGTAAGATTATTGTATCATTCGATTGAAAATAGACTCGAATATATTGTTCTGGGGTGTTTTGGTGGAATGTAATTTCCTTTGAGTAAATCCCCGCATACTCATTAAGAATAATATCCTTAATCGGATTGGATAAATGGTCAAGGATAAATTTCCCATCTTCGCCAATAATTGTAATCTTTATTGTTTTTGAAGTGCCGAGAGAACTCTCGTTAATCGAAATTGTTTGTGGTATTGATTTGTAAATTTGCTTCATTGCTGCTTGGGTCCCGAATAAAGTTATGGAGTCTATTACTCATCTTATTCTCTAAGTATCAGATTTTTTATTCCCTGCGACTTTATCAAGGATGCCAAGTCCTATGATCCCTGCTATAAGTGTTGCCCAGTTAAGCGGAATATCAACAATTTCTAAAGACTTCGCGGCTACTACTGAATAATGGTAGACAAATACCAATACCACTATAAAAGAAAGTAACCGCTTCATCGAAGGTTTATTATAACCGACAAAGAATGTCTTGACAAACTCTACTTGATCAATTAACCATGTCCCAAAATTAAATTTCATCTTGTCTTTTGATTTCTCTTGAGTGATTGCTTCGGTTCAAACGGAGTAGGTTCATTTTCTGGTATTTTAGATTCCTCTTTTGATAACTCCGCATCAAATATGCTTGCGTATTCTTTAGCTTTTTGTTCTGAACAATCAAGAGGCGCCCTCCCGTTTTCATCGAATGTGATTTTACCATCGTTTACATCTTTTTCCACAATATAAGAATCCAATCTTCGATTGGGATTTATCAACACATACATGTTTAATATTCCTTACGATACCATGTGTAGAGATAAAATTCAAATGTTACATCTTTTCGATTCCCGGCAGTCCCATACATTTTTAATCGATAATTCGGGTAAATCGAGGTAGTTCCGGTTTTTTTAGATGAATATGTTTTCAAGGAGTCAGATGTGTAAAAAGTTAATAAACTGTCCCAATTAGTGTTATCAAGAGAACCTTGCAATACAATTGAAACTTTCGGCGTGCCGGCACTGGTGAGTTTACGACCCACATTAAGTTTAATACTGTCCGCGCTCACCATCAGGGGGAAAGTCTTGGAATAGATTGTGGAAAGACTATCTACTTTTCCGCTGAATTTATACTGTACTCCGTTTGCATACTGAGTAGGCAATGCATTCAAGACAAATTGAGCTGGTGTAGTTAGCGGAACAAATGTGATCATGAGAACCACAAATAATAATTTGACAATTGCTGATTTCATGTAAGTTTTCTCCATTTTAATAGTTAAAGTTTTGAATAAAATTCTTTAAGAAGCTTTTCGAAGCGCTGAGCTTCCCATACCGGACTAGTGTCAGCCTTTTGAAGATAAAGATCATGATGATCTACGATACCATTGAAATTGGCATATTCCGGTTTGAAATCAAAAGTTTCGAGATATTCAGGAGGAATCCCAAAATGTTTGCAAACAACTGCATATACTTTAGCCGCTGTGATTAACTGCTCTTCTGTATATGCTGCCCAGTATCTTCCACAACCTCTATAGTCGTGTCCTAAATCGATGACCTTCCCTGTGTAAGGATAATTAAAAATCGGATAATTCCAGAACTATTTCCCATCTTTTAGTTTTACAGGACCGACATTAGCCATTTCACATCCGACATTGAACTTATCAACCCATTGCCCTCTTCCTGTGTGATAACTCCAATAATTGGGATCAAACAAAATATAGACATCTCCATTCGGTTCTATCGCCAATGCAGTTGAAATCGGTCCTCTCCCATCAGCAGTCCAGACATCTTTAAGCCATCTGATTGACATACTCGCAGAATGATGAAGTACCCCCTGGTTTTTTTTGGTAACCTCTTTGACATACTCACCTTCCGGGAGTAGGGTCTCGATTACATTAAGTTCGGGGAACTTTGTTTTTAATATCTGTGAAAATGGGATTTTGAACTTTATATTCATTCTGAAATTTCTCTTTCGAATTAAAAATGAGCGGGAGTAGAAAAACCAATTGAAACTACCCCCACTCAGATAGGGCTAACCTTTAATTATTCCCAAGGTGTACTGCCAACATTTTTGAGAACTACGATTTTGTTTGGATTGAAAACAATCGGTGTCCCATACAATTTGTACAGAAACTGTTGCGAGTCTTCAACCGTGGCAAGTGGCATCCTTACAAGAGGTAAAAGTTGTTTGAAGTCAACTACCTGTTCAGGATCCCAATCAAAAACAAATGCGTAACTTGTCCCTGGCACATGTTCTCCATCATCTTTCATAACGGATGCACTGGCTTTGAATGTAGCTAAGTATCTGTAAGCCGTCAAAGCAGAATTGCTGTTTGGTTTACGATAAATCTCGAACGCTGATGCGACTTGACCCGGTGATGAACCGTTATCCGCAATAGAGAAAGTCACTTTCTTTCCGGCGGTAGTTGCTACACCTTTTACTTCGAATCCAACTCCTGCACCATACTTGTTGATTGGGATTGCAACATAGTCGTAAAGTCCTTCTGGAAGGGTTGAGAGTGCATCATCCTCGGGGGTGCATGTAAATGTTCCACCGCTTAAAGTTGCTGGGCATTTATCAGATGTAGCAGCGAAGGCAGTTTTGTTAGAGTTAAGTTTCGGATGAAGATCATTCAGATGTACTTCACCTTTCTTCTTGAGCATAATGTCAGTCTCGATACCACCACCGCCATTTGCGAGTTTAAAATTTCGAGCGGAAACTGCGATTGACTGTATGTCAACATTTCCTCCCAACATTAACCTTTTCTCTGCGAGAAGTCCATCTACATGGTCGGTAAATGCTACATTCGACATCCAAGCCTTGAGATTTTCAGGATTACCAAAGTTATCCTCAATGATTCTACCGGCTTGATTTAGTATCTCAAGGGAGATTCTTTTCCCTTTAAGATCGATGATATTCTCTGAAGGGCGTTTTACTCTCTTGTTGAACTGTGCAAGAACTCCATTAAATTCAACGGGAATGTTTTCGGCATTTCCGAAGAAACACTTCTCATTTAACCTGCGAAGAATTGCTCTTGTCTTGTTCTTATTCAAAGTCTCAAGGTTATTAACCTGGGATTTAACCACCGTTGCAGGGTTTGGAATTTTACCCTTTGTACCGATGAACTTCACCAGTTCAAATTCGCGTCTGATATCTTCATCATACTCTTCAGGGATCCCACCCTCAGCATAAAAATTAGCATCGCCGAGTTCATTCACTGCAGTGAACTCCTCAACAGTACTTTCTGCTTTCGTCTTTGAAAGAGCTTTCCAAAACTTATTTGTGCTCTCTTCTTGTACAAGAATCTTTAGTGTTTGATCTAATGATTCAAGTCTCGTTGCCCCATATCCGGTTTTATTAGCAGAATCCGTTGAGTAACCTACTTCAAGACTCTTTCTTAGTTCGGCGTATGTATGCATATTAACAGGTTTGGTAGTTAGAACAACATGGGTGATGAGAGCTTTAGGGATGATGTTTGACTTTTTGTCGTCTTTATTGAATTTGCCTTCAATACTCCAGCCAATTTTCTGTGGGTTTTCAGGGTGAGTTTGGTTATACTCCTCAATTGCCTTGAAAAGACCGTAAGCACTTTTTGCAGTCCTCTGCTGTTTTGACAGTTGATCTTCCGGCACATCAAAAAAATCTATCAGATCGCCCTCGAAATCAACAAAACCGGACCCGACATCAACGGATGTTGGAAATCCTATTATGTTGTCTGGCTCGGCTAAGACTTCTGTATCATGCTCGTATTTTATTTTACCAAATCCACCCGTAAATCGAGAAAAGTCAAGCCCGTCAGTTAGTACTATATCGCCGTCAGAGTCCGGATCACTTGTTGTAATCCGTCCGCCAACTTTTATAGTCCGTTTATCTCTGCCGGTACCGCTTTTTATCAAATAAGCCGGTACAAAAAATTTGAAGTCCATCATTCCTACTGTTAATCTCTAATGCAATTTTAGGGAATACAATAAGTCTAAATTGTGTCGTCTTTTTCACTTTTTGGACAAAATTCATTTTTTATGTGATTTTTTTCAAATTATTAGATACCGTTGAGGAAATCTCTTATAATCTTGGGAGCGAGTTTTGAGTTGTTGGATACTTCGAGGGTTCATTCCCTCAAGCTTTGCGATCTCTGCTGTGGTGAGACCTTTATACTCCGTTTCGAATTTGATACTAAGTGAGAAGAAATAAAGCCAACTGAAAGATAATCTATCTTGTTGACATTCATTTCTTATTTGTTTGGCGAGTGAGTAAATTTCCTTGATAAAAAAATGGGATTGAGGAAATTTAGACACGAATTCTTGATATTTTTCTGCAACATCTTGATCAATTTTGGTTTTTCTCATTGTTCATTGTGAATAGCCCTCTTAATTTATAGTGAAACGACCCGGAGATGGGGTTAGCCTCGTCCCCAGTATTCCGATTGATCGATCTCTTGGTTAGGTAAATATGCAAGTATTTCATCATTTCCCATATCAATGAGATGAATATCTTGCGGACTGTACATTTCAGATATTCTTGAGTTCATGTAATTTACTGCATTTCTATAGTTCTCCTCTTCATTTCCTGCATCTAATTGTTCTGCAACTCTATTGTTGAAGTGCTCGGGTTTGAGCGTCAATTGTCTTTCGTAATTCGCAAGATCATCTGGACAGTATTTCACGAACATTGGATATATTAACTCCCAATACCCGCCTAACATTTTATACCATCCGTTTCCCTTTTCCACCCTACTGAGTACCTTTAATAAAGTTTTGGTTTTATTGGCGATTGCTTCCATACCATTCCTAATTCTATTTGTTTCAATTGTAAAATAACTCATTGAGATCAATAATTAAATTCATTTATTAATCAGTTTCTTCAATCGGTCTGTCAAATCACTACCGAGATGATAATCGATGAATTCCAATTTCGAAAGTACATCATCATCTATTAAATGTGGGTCTTTCAAAGAATCTGAATCTGCCTTCGTCCATACATCTCCGTACCATCCTCCATACTTCAAAACCCTTGTACCCTTTAACTGAAATCCAATCTGAGGTAATAAACCTTCCTTCAGTAACTGGGCGTATCTTTGATAAAACCCATCTTTGATATCGCTTTGAATATCATTTATTTTTTTGTTCATCCTCTCTTTATCGTTTTTTGATTTTGCCTTAAAAAAGGGATTTCCACTGATGTATAAATCCATCAAATCCTTTTTTGTTGAGACAGGAGTATGATCAAGTTTTGCAGTCTTGCGGTTTTTCTCAAGAAATACTGTTTTGTAATAATCGATTGCTGAATAATTAATTCTAAACTTGTCTGCGATAGGTGTCTTTTTAAACTCATCATAAGTCATATTAGAAACATAATCCCTTACCTCGGTATCATAAGGTAGGACAACTTCATATTTCTGGTTACCTTGCTTCTCTCTTGCCCTATTATTGTATTCAAATTCAGACTTATCAAATAGCGTATATTCTGTTGTGATAACATTATCAGAATTAATTTCTTTTGTTCTGCACAAAAATTTAGTCCATTTGTGATCCGGATGTTTTGGGTCAGATAGAATGTTTTTAACTTTAGCTTCAACTATCATTTTCTGTTCAGGCGTGAGATCACCCTCACTAAAAAGAGAGAGATACTCTATCAATTGCTGATAGCGATCGAATGATCGGAGCTTATCAGTCATTTTCTTTGTGCTATCACTCGGAATTTTCCAAATTCCATCATTAATGGATTTGGCGACTTCTTTAGATGAATATGTCTTGATGTGATTATCCATCAATATTTTAACATCCCCTTTTTTGTCGGTACCAATTATTTGATAAAGTTCATTACCAATTTCTACCATACTGTTTATTGGAATAACGAGATTGTGAGAAACATCAATTATAGGAGGTTTTGATGATCCTAAATGACCCGCTAACTCACTCCCAGTTGATAATAGAAATTCTTCAATCGTACCATTATCTTTTGCAATATGTTTGAATACCTGACTTTCTGAATCCTTGATAAGACTCATGGCTTTTTTGTTTCTGAAATATCTTGCCAGAGCATGAAGTTGTTTTTCTTTAAGTTTCGCATCCTGAACTCTCGTTCTTGTTGCTCTTTGAAGTTCGAGCAGTTTTGCGGCTTGTTCAGGATTTCGAGCAGTTTCGATTATCATTTGATCTGAATCCATGTAAATATCATCTTCCCAGTCTCCTTCTCCTCGAACAAAAGAATCAACCATATTTCGTTTATCCAGTATCTTTTGATTCATAAAAGAATCCACAGAACCTTTTGCGAGATAATAATATGTATCAACCGAATCTCTTGGATTACCCTGTCTGATGCCTCTGCCGTTTCCTTGTTGAACTGGTAAATGATTCCATGTGGTTTGTAGATGGTGAATTTTTGAAGTTCCATTTTGAAAATTCAAACCTTCACCCATTGTGGCGTAATTGCCTATAACTACCTTGTATTTACCCGAGTTGAACTCCTTACTAATTTTAAGTCGTTCGTCAGATTCTTTTACCTCATCTCCGTTCACTATTACAATTTCCTCTGCTGGTATCCCGGCGCTTACAAGCATCTCTTTTATCTTGTAATGCAGATTTTTGTTCACGGCGAAGATTAGTTGTTTTTCACCCGATTGATGTGCAGCTTGTACAGTGTCAGTAAGAATTTGAAGCTTTTGATTATCAGGATGAGACTGGATAAATGATTCGTCAATCTTTAAGCCATAATCTGAGCGATCTGTTCTATACCAATCCAGATCCCCAGTTGCTTTTAACATATCTGTTTGAATCTTAAAGAATCCATCTGTATTCAGTGTTGCTTGAGGATCAGGGTTCCGATTAAGTGATAGGAAAGTGCTAACATACTCTTTGAAATGTGCTCTAATTTCCAGCTCTTCTTTTTTATCGATTGCACCTGCTTTTATTGCCTCATCTAATGGATTTGGATCATCAAAGAAGTTTTTTTCAAGTGATTTAACAAGCTTATCAGTTATTTTTACTTTTTGTCCTATTAATGTTTTCATTTTAGAGCGACTCAAAACTCTGCAAGCCCAAAGTCTATTTCGGCAATGATCTAAAAGCAATTGTTGACCCTCATTCGGTGTGGTAAATACATGATTGGGTGTTTCCATAGGAAATTTGACCGTTACACCTCTCACATCCTTATGCGTTTTGTAGTCAACAAATCTGAAGAAGATCTTTCGAAGAACATCACCTGAACTCCAGCCGGCAAATTTTTTCATGTTTAAAACACGACCATCAGCATCAACAGTGGGTAGTTCCTCTGTACGGGCAAACCGATCTATAAAATCATCCATATTCTTTATGCCAATTTTCTCTAATTCAGACTCCGCAAACGGAAGGATCATATTAAATATTTCAACGGGAGAATTACTAATCGGAGTAGCAGTTAGTAAAAACACATTTTTATCATTATTTGAATTTCGAATAAGTTTTGTTGCGATGTAATTATTCATTGCTCTGTTGCTAATTTTCCCGGAAGAGACCCCTTTAACATCATCCTGTAACATCGGCTTCAACAAAGACTTACTATCGTGAGCCTCATCCCGGATGATCAAATCAATTCCTAAATCTTCAAATGTGATTCCCTGATATGAGTTAGTCTCTGATTGCATAGCCTCAGTAAACATCTGTTCCAGCTGCTGAATCTTCTTATCAACATCCTTCTTTTCCTTTTTTGTCAGTTTAGTCCGATCTATCGAGACATATTTTCTAACTAATTCAGTGATCACTTGTTTTTTAGTCTCCTTGCGGAAATTAATTCCATCGAATATATCCCTGGTCATAAGTATCATATCATATTGATCTCCGTTATTTATGATATCATACAGTTTCATGAGTTTCTCTGAGGGTTTCTCTTCCGCCCATTCACCTCTTGCATTTTTCTTGTAGCCAACAATTAAAATGTTTGTGTCTTTAGTCCATTTATTAATCTCATCCTCCCAATTCAGAAGAACCGACTTTGGCGTGACGATCAAAGGTCGTTTTGAGTTACCCTCCTGCTTCATCTTTAGTGCAATGGCAATTGCTTGAAATGTTTTGCCAACTCCAACACCATGAGCAAGCATCCCTTTTCCTTGGTCTAACATTCTCCGAATTGATTCCCACTGATTTGGGGCAATGGCATCACGAATTTTTAATGGTTCTTTTCCATCTCTGATTAATTCTTTGTCAAAATCTATTTTATCAATGTCTTCAATTACAGAGTCTGAAAAGGTTTTATCCATCCAATTGTTGAACTTACGATTGTACTTGGCTGCGATTTCTGGACTCTCTTCTTTTAAGTCAAGAAAATCACGAAAACCATCTTCCAATTCTTTTAGTTTTGACTTTGTTTCATCACCATATTGATCCGTGAGAGTAATTCGTGCACCGTTTAAATAGTTCATTAAAACGAGTTCCAACGGATTAGTGAGAAATTTACTTGAATCATTTGGGTCTTTATAGTACTTTCGCAAAAATTTATCAAGTTCGCTTTTATCCCTCTTCATCTGTTCTTTTTCTTCTGCCTGATCCCTTGCCTCCTCTAAGGCATCCTCGAGACTGAAAACATCCGAACCATCATTTTTAGATTTCTTTTTCTTTTTTGATGGGTCTTCAGATGATTTTGCGTAGAAAAGGTCATAGCCAAAAGCAAATTCAGGATCAATAAAATTGAATTTACCTGATTTATCTACTTCAATTGATGAAGATAAACCCAGTATGGATTCTTCAAGATACTCGTTTAATAGAGAGATATCAAACATTTCCTCCCGGGCATCTTTCATTTTTATCGGAAGATCTGGAATGCCTTTATAACCAGCACGAGATTTTGATTCGATTATTTGGCGTTGTAATTTCTCTTTAACACCATGCAAAATTTCTCTTTCTTCATCGGAGATATCCTCTTGTCTAAGTTGGTTTTCAATAGTCTGGCAGTAACTCTCCCATTTTTCAAGTTTATCATTCACTTCACCTGCTAGCACTTCATACACAGGTCTGAAAAGTTGTTCACTATCAATCGCAATATTATCATTTTGAACAATTTCTCTTGCAATTTCGATTCGAGATTTTTCACCCTGGTATGCGTCAAGTATCTCAACAAGTGATAAACCTTTCTGACGGTTGTCTTCATTGTATTTAACAATATCTTCGACATTGGAAAAATTATAACTTTTACGACTCGATGTTGGCGTAGCATACGAATCAAGAACATCACTACTTACTTTTCCTGTTTTGTCTATAGTTCCTAAGAAATGAATAAGCGCATTCTGTTTTCCTCGACCGGCATACTTTCTTAGATCATCGGGTAGTCCAAATTTCTCCACGAAATTAATCAAGGCACCTTTGATCCTCTCTGAAAGTGCGGCATCGTATTGAGATCGTTCACGATTACCCCTCATCTTAAAATGTTTTATTGTCATACCGATTGCAATTGCACACTCAAGCTTTTCGCGAAGAGTTACAGGAACTGTTGAAAATTCTTTCAATTCATCATCGATTATTTGAGCTCCCTGACCGCCAATAATCATTCTAACTTCATGTGAAACCTCAATACCTTCCTCGATAAGATTTTCTTTGAGTCGAAGAAATTCATCTGGTTTCATTCCCAACTTTTCAATAGCTTCTTTTTCACGATCACTCAAAAATAAATCTGTTTGAGAACTTTGATCATCTGCCCTTTCCCATCTGTGATTTTCGTTAAACCTGTATCTTCTACCATTTTGCGAAATAACATCGCCAACTTTAGGTGAATTTTCTTCCAGGTTACTAACATTTATTCCATAATCAACCAATTCCGAATAATCAGGAGCTTCGCCTTTCAATAACTCCCCAGCTGCATGAAGTTCTTCGTAATTCAGGTGCCCTTTCTGTGCGGTTCTTCCGAAATTTCCGGTACTCTTTTCACCAAGGGCTAATTCAGGATTCTTCTCAAAATAGTTTCCCGAGACAAAGTCAGCATTCATTACTCCGCTATCATAAAGTTTTTTACCTTCTTGATGTCCTAATTTCATAAAAAGGTTAGAGACATCTTCAGGTCGTTTTCTAAAAAACACGATATCCGTAGTAACTTGAGCATGTGAATGAGAAAATGCCCCCATCGGCATTCTAATCGCTCCCAAAAATTCAGCTTTTTTATTTATTCCGGCACGCCAGGATGCAAAACTACCGTTCTCCATTATCCCGATATTAACTATCATCGCCATTACACCACCGGGCTTTAACTGATCTATTCCTCTCTCAATGAAATATTGCTCTGCATTTTTTAAATCGGATAATTCAGGATCGTACCCGGCTGAAATTCCTCTGCCTCCAAATGGCGCGTTTCCAATAACCCCGTCAACTTTTTCACCATTCGAATCAGTGTAATATTCCTCATAGCTTTTATTGATAATATCGTGGGTCTTACCATGTAATAGTTTGGCAATTCGAGCAGAAACCGGAGATAACTCTACCGCAGTTATCAATGCATTTCCGGGAGCAGTATGTAGAAATACACCTGGTCCGGATGAAGGTTCCACTATTCTTCCTCCCTTGAAACCGAATTTTTCAAGCATCTGCCACATAAAATTAGCTTGACCTGTAGTTGAATAATATTCATTCAAACTTACTTCATCTGTCCCGCCTTTCCCGGAATATTGAGCAAGGATAATTTTATCAGCTACTGAGATTTCATCATCCGATTTTTTTAGAATCTCATAGACTTGTTTATTGATTTCTTCTCGATGTTTCCGTCTGTTGGCTTCTCCGCCCGTGAACCCCTCCGCTCCCCAAATTAAGACTTTATCAGCGCCTTCACGAATTTTATTATTTGGAAGTTCTTCGAAGAGTTCTGTTGGTTCGGGTTGTTCCGTTTCCTTGTTGATGAGAAGTTTGTGACCTTGTTCCTTGATGTTCTTCAACCACTGGGTCAGGAATTGGTTTTGTTCCTTCTTTTGGGTAAGATCAACTTTATCCATATTCGGATAGCCGGGATACACTTCTTTATAGTATCCTCCTCCAAATTCATCACCTTGTCTAAATATTGCTCCATCTTGCTGAAATGTTGCAGCCTGAACGGTTCCATTCTTTTGATCTATTAATACCATCATGTCAGGATCCGCCATCATGTCACCATGTTGTTTATAGTAGTGGGATAGGGCTACAGCCAGGTCTCCATTTGGAGCTCTGTAGAGAACTTCTATATTGAAATCCATGAAGCCATCAGACTTCAACTTGAAATAATCACCCTCTTCGAGTTGATGTAATGGTTTCGGAGAGATTGAGTTTAGTAGCTTGTATTGATTTCCATATAAATCCTTTGGAGGAGTTGGGGCTTCATTCGTCTGTTTATCCTCCGCACCTGCGTCAGTTATAATTTCCGGTTCTGTCGGATTAGTTTTAATGAACTCGGGTTTAGTTTCGACCAGTTCGCCTTTAAGATTGAATGTATCAATAAAATCAGCGATCTTTGATTTAATCCGGTCTGCAGTTGTTTTACGAATTAGGATGCTTGGCTTCTCATTCAAGGCACTGACTATCTCTTCAGTCAATGGCATTTTGCCCGACTGAATATATCCATCTACCAAATCATTGAGTTTTTCGGGGTTTATACCTTCCTCTTCGTATAGCTTCTGAAATGCCTTGAGCCTGTCCTCGGATGTGAATTGGTAAGATGCTTGTATCTTTGCCCTCTTCTGCTCTTCTTGCGCCTGTGTTAGCTCTTTGGCACTCTTAAGTGTTGTTTCAAATCTTGACCGAAGTTCATTCCCGATTTCCTTAATATTCGGCTCGGCATCAGAAAATTTATAGTACTCTTCAATCGATTTCCCCCATAACTCCAGTCCGTTTAAGTTTTCCTTAACCGATTCTTCAATCTTGGGAATGTCCTCCTTCCTTAAATCAGTCTGACTCAACTGTTTAATTTTACTTTCCACTTTTTCGATATAACTGTTGACAGTATCAAGTCTCTTTTTATCAAATTGATTGGTTTCATTGATCAAGTTTTCTTTGCTTAAAATCAATGATTCCCCTAATTCTTTGGACTGATTATTTAGTACTAAATGCAATTTTCCATTTTTGTTAAGCAGAGAGATTTTACCCTGGCTTATCGTGGGATTGCCGAATAAATCTGTTTCCTGTTCATTTTGATCGGAATGGTTTGGAACGAACTTGAACTTTGGGCTTGGTTTGGTAGCTTCTTTCTCGGGGTTTGAGTCTTCTGTCTCTGCAAATAAATCAGGAGTCTCAAGTTTTGGTAGTTCTTTATCTTGTCTAAACAGTCTATGGACTTGAGGGTTCTTCTTACTTCTCTCGTAAGCGTAGGTCTTACCGTCTTTCGTAACAGTTTTTCCGGCTATAACTTCATCATCTGTCCCGGTTCTCTGTACCTCTTTATCGAAATCTGCGAATAAATCAAGTTGCTCAATTTGATTTTTGAATTTCTTTATTGATTTGAATATTGATTGAAATATGGACATTTTGAATACTCCTGATTTCCATAATTCCCTCTGGTTTAGTTTTACAAACTTTTATAAATGTTGTCGTTATTAGTACTGAATTTGCCATTATTTGAGGTGCTTTTAATTTGGTTAGGGTTAAAAGCGAGCCAAACCTTGTGAGGTTCCTTTTGTGCACTCCATCCCTCATTATAAGAGATTCCGTCAAATCCCATAGCTTTGATTGACTCAGTGAATGCGTCCATAAAATCCGTGTTTCTTCCACCATTACTAAGTATATGGTACATTTCAGCCCAAGATATATCAAAGCTTCCACTATTTCGAAAAATTGGGTTATCGGTATTATCTTTAATTAATTGCTTGATCCTTGTGAGTGCTTCCATATTAAGATTCTGTAACTTGTTCTTATTTACAGATATCCCACTTTCCTTCAATTCTGAAATAATCGATTCGCTGTTTCTACAAGATAAAATCAATTGACCCAAATCTATGTTACCACTAAAATTTATCCTTTGTAAAATTGGATTAATGACGCTCGGGGGGAGATTTTTTTGGCTCATATCGAATGGGTTTTTGATGCATAAATATGCTTCATAAACACCTTTTCGAGAATAACGAACGCTTAACTTATCATCTAATTTTGTTAGTTCCTCTGCAAACATTCTAATTACTTCGTTCTCCTCCGGATCTGGTTGTTCAACTTCCGAACCATGCTGATAAAGCGGTATAGTATTTCGGTAGTAATCAAAAAGATCACTTGCGACAACTTCTCCGGATTTTTCATCTGTTGCGCACTTTATGGAGTCCTCGAGACAATCGAGAGCCTTACCGTAGTCAGCTCTAAGTAACTTCTTAGATATGTTTTCTAAAGCTTGTTCGGATTGCGTTTTATCAATGTTCTCTATGTATTTCTTATTAAATGAGAATCCAATCGGTTTTTCGATTATTTCACGATTTTCCTCCCATGATTTATACATGTGTCCCCTGGCTGCGTCATAACTTTCTGTGAAATAGAAACCTTTACCGTAGTCTCCCCTTCTCATCATATTAGGGGCAAATTTGCTAAATCCTCCTGTAACGGTACTGTGGTAAACTTTTTGTGGTTCTGTTTCAGCCGGAGTACCATCATTCTTTAAAACTTTACTTGATTCTGTTCCCCAAGGATCATCCCGCCAATTCCCAAACCATGATAGAAACTCGGGACTTGTATAGACGATTAGCCGTCTTATTCGCTCTCTGTCTTCGATGCTATCGTAGGATTTCCAAATTTCTGGATCAACTTGATGACCTTCTAAAAGAGCTTTCTCAACTTGATCAGCATGTGTTCTACTGTCGATTTTTCCTGAACTAATTGACTCCCTAATTTTTCGGATATCATAAGCCTGTGGGGTTGTTTCCCAAGGTTGTAATTCTTGTGGCTTTTTGTTTTTAAGCTGGAGAGTTTGATTCATCCCTGACAGATATTTTTCCTTTACCTCTTCTGGGCGATCTATCAAATCGTTCATTTCGGGGTCAGGTTCTAAGTTCATCCATCTATCGACTCCGGAGGGAGTAGTAACAAGGGTTAAATGTCCTTTTGTCTCGCCGGTTCTTTTCCCCTGATATCCTGTTTTCTTTTCAGTTTCAGGTAAAGCGGTTGGAGTGTTCCTCGAATGGAACATTTGAAAATTGTCTCTGAAAGCTTTGAATAGTTTCTCAAGTATCATAATGTTCTTAAATGTAAATTTTGTTGTCTATTTCAATGAATGAACTGTTGCTTTGTTTATTCTTGCGATTCTCCACTTCTCTAAATAGAAATTCAATAGAATAACCAATAGTAGTTCTTCCACTGGGGAAAAACATCTTTTTATTAAACATATCTTTACCAAGGAAACTAATCCACTCATTATCCGCCGGATCCGCTTTTTTTAATATTGCATTTTTCCCTCTATCATAGATTATTACCCCTATCTCTGCTGATAGCTTATTTTGAATGAAATTGCAAAGATTTGGTGAAATATCATCGTCAATAAAATTTACCCATCTATACTCCGGGTCGATGCTAAAATATATATTCTCTCGTTTAGATAGATAATCGAGTGCTTGTTTCGTTAATTCATTTGATTCAATTGTTTCATGATATTTTGTTATTGAATCACGGGTATTAACAATCTCTTGCAATAGATCATCTGCAATAGTGATTTCTTTGTTGGAGGTACCTAATTCTACTGAAATGGCTTGCGCGATTTCTGACCACGGATAAAATTTTAGAATGTAAATACCTGAGTCGTTTTTACTAATATCTGGCCATGTCTCTACACAATCTTTAAATTTGATCACGATTTCCCCCTTACTTGAGACCAAAATATTTAAAGTCCCAAAGTCTTTAGAAATAGCAAATTCTTTTCCTTGTGCAGCTTCGGGCACTTCCCGAAAAGGGAATCTTTTGATTAAGATCGATTGAATATCTATTTTAAGATCGTCGCCTGTTACTTCGGGTTTATAGTCATCTTGACCCACAAATTTGTCAAGGTAGGTTGCGGATTGCTGACTATAATCAAAGAACTTTTCGACAATTCCAATTGATTTTTTTAGTCGTAATATTTGATTGTTCATCACTTTACTTTCAATAATGGATTTATTTAAATCTAAAAATAATTTTAAGATTTCTTCCTTTTTCGCTTGCATTATCTTAAAAATTCGTGTATCTTTAATCTTATTAAAAGGTAAGTTTTTGAACTCGAGCGTGCTTGATACTGCGTTATCGAGGTAACTCAAAAGCTTACCTTTCTCTATTTTGGTTAAACCATGATCGTAATAGCGTTCTCCGTCATCCATCACAGTTATTACTGATTTAATTGTGTAACTCTCACCCTTAATATTCATACCACACATAAAATACTTGTATGAATTTGCTCGCCTCTTTAATCTGTCCTTCTCATTCAGTTCTTCCGCAATAAAAATACTACGCTCAATGATTTTAGGAATTGAGGTTACTAATAGGAGATGGTTCTCATCACCGATTTCATGGTTGATAACTTTTTTTATTGATGTTCTGTTAACGGTAATTACTTCTCCAGTATCAGTATTAAGGTAGTTTCCCCGTAATTTTTTACCCGATTCATAAGCTAATGCTTTCAATTCTGCTGGATTCAATTCAAGAATATTCTCTTCTAATTCAAGAGGTTCAGACTCAGCCAATTTTTTGAAAGGAAGTAGTATCTTATTCAGTTCAATCTCAATTTCATGTATTTTCTCGGAATCCTTTTTATTGTATTCTGATTCAACGGTGTTCGGATTGTTAGGTTTATTAATGCCATCATGATGTCTATGGAATAAATCAGGCGAAACTTCACCGAGAGGTTTTTCGTTTTGATCATCTTTAATCTTGTGGAATCTCCGGACTTGTGGATTCTTGTATGAAGGTTCAAGCCGTTTACCATTTTTTTTCATGCCATCAAACAATTGATCCTTTGAAAATTCAATATCATCTTCCGGTTTACCTGGGGTGTGAAACGAGTCGGGATTTTTTGGTATCTTTTTTGCTTTGCGAAGCAATCCCGTCATTCTAAAACCAATCTTTTGTCCAATCGATAAGGATTTTGAAAAAAGTGTTGGATTCTCGTTCGTATTTGCGTAACCAACATCTTCGTTGACTCTCTTTGAATTTATATCGGAACTTTTACCAATATCATAAACCTCTGCAATTGTTTGGAATAACTGGGTGAATAGTTTATTAATCTGATCGCGCTCCTTTCCTTGAGGGTATATTGATGTAGTATCTTCTGAACGGTTGTCAGTTACAAGGTAGTTATTATACATCTCCTTTTTCTTCAATTCATCCTGAACAAAACTCTCAAATGCTCGTGCAAACATCTCATGCGTTTTTTTGAATAATCCGGATTTGAGTACACTCGAGTTTTTATACCATTTATTCTCTGGATTAGATATTTCATTGATAATGGCTTTTAACGGTTTTCTGATTGCTTCTAACTTCGCTATGCTTTCAGTTGCGAAAGCTGTTTTATCTGTTACATCTGTACGAGCCCCAGCAAGAAAGTGATTTAAGAAATTCCCCCACTCATGAGCTACACTCCCATCCCCGCGAGACTTTGTAACATTGATAAGGGTTTTAAGTGGTTTGTAATTTGAGTGAGTTCCTCCACCTCCAAAAGCTCCAAATGCAATATTTAACCTTCCTTTTCTATTTAATTCAGGAAGATTGATGCCAAGAACATCTTCCAAGTCCTTCATTGCTCCAACGAAAAACTTTACATGCTCTCGGGCACTCTCATTGTCCATATAATTACCAAAGACAACTGCGTTATAACCAAACTCATTATGAAGATTCTCCGGGTTGATTTCCTCATCTGTGACCTCCCTACCATTTTTTCTTATCACCCTGTCAAGTTTCGGGAATTGCTTAAGTAAAGATTTCTCTCGATCTTTGTTTAACTCGGTTTCGTTTCCATCGTTAATTGTTCCGGTATCAATCAAAAGACTCCAGTCGTTTTCTGCTGTAAGATGTTGAGCAAACTTCCATTGTCGTTTTGAAGCAATTGTTGATTGCCTTAATAACGGAAAAAAACGATCTCCGAACACTTGGGAGGCTGTTAACATCTCTTCGTGTGTATCTATACCTTTGGATTCTAACAGAGTAAGAGTTTCCTGTGAAAAAAATACATCATCTCGCATTTGTCCATTATGTAAGCGAATCGACTTTACAAAATACTTTGAGAAAATTCGTGAAAGCTCTCCAAAGCCTTTAGCATGATCAATGGATTTAATCACCTCAGGAAGTAACTCAACAAATATTTTTCTTGCTTTATCTTCGTGTTTTGGTCGTAATGCTATAGAGTCACGCAATTTCATTTTCAAGTAAACGAGACCAGCTGTGTCCCCATTTTTTTGGTGTTCTTCGGCGTTGAACGGAGGAATTAGGATGTCCTTCTTGATATATTCGTACTGAGTTATGCTATCTTCGTGGAGTAACTCTCTGGCTGTTAATTTCTTAATCGCTGCAAGCTCTTTTCGACTCCCTGGTACTCGTTTGTTGAAGTCTCTAAATTCTCTCAATTCCTGTTTTTTAGTTAGGTGATTATCAACCCTGTCGAATAAATCTTTTGGTGAAGTATCTTCGAATTCAGCTTTTAGTTGTGTTAAATCCTTCTCCGCCGGTTTGTATTTTCCCCCCGTTTTGTTCTCCGTATTACTAAACAGATCGGGAGTTTGCCATCTCAACCACCCCGGATGAGAACTCTCTTTAAGCACTTGCCCTTTTTCGTTCGTTGTCCCGGCTTGAGAAATGGATTCAGAATTAACATTATCGAACAGGAATTGTTGGAAATTTTTGGCTTTATCGAATTTCTTTGACTTGAATAATCTTGAAAATAAACTCATTACTATGACTCGTAGTCTGGTATTTCAAAAATATCTGAAATTATGCTGTTCTTATCACCGGTTGATTCCATACCCAATATGCTCTCACCTTCTTCTTCTAACTGATTTACTGCTCCTGCATAATTCATCAACTTCGATTTAATCCCTGTAGCCGTATCGTCAGCTATCGAGAGAAACAAGTTTCTAACATTTGGATCTAACGAAGTCCCTTCAGTTTGTTCGAATATATCCCCCGATTCTTTCATTCTGGCATAAGTAAGCGGGTGATCTTGGCTTCCATTCGCTTTGTTTATTTGATAGTCTGAAACCAATTTTAGAGCCTCTCCCAAGTCTTCAGAGAGTGAATATTTAGTGTCCTCGATACTAAATAAAGCAGCGATTGCCGGAGTGATCCCCTCCTGTACAGCATCCGGTAAATCAGCCCAGGAGTGACGAATTTTAGGTAAGTACATATGCGTCAAAATGTTTTCAACTCTCCCTTTATGATCTCTGTTGAGAGTCTTAGTTTTAGTATTGTAAAAATTTGCAAGCTGTTCTTGTTGTATCACTCCATCTTTAAGCAATCTTGATATTATCTCATATCCTGCTGGTGAACTCAATATATTCCGGGTTGTCGGCATCAACTCATCTCTTTCCCTGTCACTCTTCGCATTTTTCAATTTTTCACTAAGTCGAAGCACAGTACCTTTTAGATTTGAAGAAACAAGTTTTTTAGTTTCTGCAGGGGTGGTTGAAGCGTATCTTATTGCTTCCTCTTCCGGTGTCTCCGCCTCTGTTTTTGGCTGATTAGATTTAGGACCCAAGTATTCAGCTCTTTGCTTATCAACGAACAATCGTCTAACTGCTATAGGGTGTTTCATCTTGTCGATTTCATCTGGATTGAATCCTAAAAAGTCTGCTGATTTTTTCAACCCTTCTTTATATTCATTACGGTTTTGCTCAATAGCGTGCATAGCAATGCTTAAATATCGTCCGTTACCGCCAATTACTTCATAATCGGGGTCAACGATGGGCGCCCCATCCCAAGCTGTCATGTGAGAGGGCGATAGAAAATCAAAGTCCATATTCAGAGCTCGGTTCAAAATATTAGCCTGACTATGTGTAATATTTTTCCCGTCTTCGCTCCCTGATCGATTTCTATTTTGTGCCCCGACAATAGTGTAACTCGGATTTTTAGCACCTGAAAGATCGTGACTCGCAATTACATCTTCTAATTCAACTATTTCCCATTGTCCATATTCTTTAATATTATCACTGAAGAGCACCACACTCATTGGGCGGTTTGAAACAATGCCTTTGCTATCTTGAGTTTTTTCAAATATTCTACTCCCATTCCGCTTTTTTAAATCTTCAATAGGAACCGATGAGCTGACTGTTTGAATACCATTAAAGGGATCATCTATCGTTTGCGTGAAATACACTTTGTTGTCTCGAATATCGTCAATTGGATAACTCAACCCATCTTCGATCTGAACTTCTCTGTAAGGACCGTTCGCTATACGATTTTTCCAAACACCGGAATTTATATCATATTCTCGTGTAAACTCAAACTCAAATGATTCAACATTAGCTGTCTTTACCGCAATGTATGGATTCAAATTAATCTTGAAACCTTCAGATTCGGCAAGTGACTTAAATTTCTGATATTCTGGAGTAGCTTGTATTTTCGCAGATTTAGCTCGCTGCTCGGTTAAATGTGCATCTTGTTCCGCCAATAATCGTTGGCGCTCTGCTTCAGAGATCTTCTGTTTTTTTGTCCTCCGTGATCGTGTACTTCCCGGAGAAGATGTTTCCCTGGCTTGTACTTGTTCAGGTTGTTTTCCGCTTAGATTAAGAGCTTGTTGTTTTTGCTCCTCAGTTAAACCCTCAATGCTGTTTAATAAGTCTACCATGCTTCTGGCTGGGTCTGTCGTAGTTCGGTACCGTTCGAGAGCTTCAGGAACCGGTAAACCCTCTTCCTCAAAGCGACTGATTAAAACACCGAGTTCTTTCCGCTTTTTCTGTTCTGCCTTTTCTTGAACTTTGGTTTGTTTCTCTGCTTCTCGCTGTTGATTCTTTACCTGTCTTTCTGCTTCTAATTTTGCCCTTTTCATTTCCCGCTCACCGGCTATCTTTCGAGCGTTTTCTTCTTTCATGCTCTGCTTTAATTTGAAAGACAGTTCTTTTCGCTTTAATTCCTGCTGCTGTTGCCAATTCTTATATGCCTCCGGTGTGTATGTCTTCTTGTTTTCCGGATATAATTTATTCGTGTCTTGATTTCCAATTATCTTAACGAGGTGTCTTTTACCACTCGGGTCTTTTAGAATGGCGATTTTACCGGTCATATCTTCTATAACCCCTGATTTACCACCAACTTCAATTCTGTCACCTATCCTGTGAGTGTTTGCCTGTATCGTATCTATCGATTCATCAATTGTTAATCCCTTCCCTTTAGTTTTTGATTCATTTTGGTTAGATATTACCGGTTCAGATATGTCGCTAAATAAATCCGGTTCTTCTTGAGATGATTTTGAATTAGCAACACCAGGCTTTCTTGAATTGTAATAATCGTAAGATTTCAGAGCCCATTGTCCAGCTTCAGTCTTTGGATCATCATCCCCGTGAACAAATCTATGCCTTTTTGTTGCCTTATTGTAAACAAGTAAACCTTTTTGCTTCCCATGTTTATCGTTTATTTGATTAAGAAGAATCTCTTCAGGGGTTTGCATCCAATTAACATCTTTTTCCGCATTCTCAACTGCATAATCAGAATCTGTAATAAAGTTCTCTTCATTCTCCGAGTCAAAATACCGAATATCTTCGGGTTGAGTTTGATTGTGCTTAGCGACTAATTTCCGTCCTTCACCTAAATCATATTCATAGTTCTTGCCTTGTTTGAATAAGATGCGGTCTAACTTTTCTCCGAATTTTTCTTCTTTTGGATTCCATCCTTCTCTATTTTTGTACTGGTTATCATGAAATTTAGAATCATAAACAGGAGATTTTACTTCTTTATGATCTTCATCAAAATACTTGTTTTGACGATTTTCAGCATCGATATCCTCCTGATAAAAGTATAGATATTTACCCGGGTTCTTTGGGTCTGCTTGTCTCCGAATATATTTATGCCCAGGTCTTTCCTGTCCCTTTATAGACGCTTTTGGAGCCTCTGTAGGCTTGTTTTCAACAGGAGGGTTATTGATAACTGTTTGCGAATCAATTGATGGTTTTTGAGCTGTTGATTGTGGTTTCTTCCCAAATAATTTAGGAATCTTGAAACCAAATCCTTTTTTAAGGTCAGCTTGGCTGTTGTTCTCATATTGCAGAGACTTAACGAAGTATTGAGATAATATTTTTCTACCTGCCCGGTTTCCGTTTTCAAAATAAACTGTGTCAGCTGTGTAGGTGTGAATTTTACCAAATTTGGTGTTAATCCCCTTGCGTAACACATTATTGAGAGGGCGCTCCTCGATCAATCCGTTTTGATCATCGTAGATATAAATACTCAATCCATCCGTATATGCTGAATTATACCCACCGGTTTCAAAATTTGGGAGCACATAAAGTAAAATTTGATCTTCCATCACCTGCCCATTATTTCTTCTTCATAAAACTTTTGATGTGCTTCACGGTCTTCAAAGATAAACTTAACCTCACCGGTTTTTGAATCAATGTACTGCATATTAGGATTAAATTTAATCCATCTGCATCGACAATTTGGATGAAGTGGAATTACAGGCATTGCCCGCTCATTATGTTCTCTGTCGACCAAAGTGCTTTTTCCACCTGTAAAAACTGTACTAAGTCGTTTTCTTTTAGCTGTGCTTCGCCCGAAATTGCTTTTACCTTCCCATATCTTGTTCTCCCACTTCTTTTCCTCTTCTGCTCGTTCTGCTCCGGTGAGTGTAGAGTATTCAACCCCGGGAGACTTTGTTACTTGATAGAGCTTTTTATCGATCAATTCTACACAATCAGGGCATGCGTCTGGCATACTTAAACCCATCACCCATGTTTCATCTGGCATTCGAGATATATATCCATCACTATACGCTTTGTTTGTCTCATATACAGCAACTCGAACCCAATCACGATTTAATTCACCAACATCCTTAAACAACACTTCATTGATCCGTTTAAGGGCACCTGAGACACCTTCACGGCTCTGAATACAACCTGAGATAGCTTTCCTGACTTGCTTGATCGTTTCCTCGGTTGTGTTCGTTATATTAATACCTGCTTTTTCTTTAGCGAACTTAAGTGCTCTTACTTCAGCAGAGGACAATCCAAAACGCTTTCCTGTCTCTATTAAATCTGATGGAATATCCTTGACTAAATCGATTTTAGGGAGATTATCAAGTGGATTTAGTTCGTAGTCTGCCAAAACACGACCAAATATATAAGCTCTTGTCAGCCAAATATTTGCCTCCGGGAGCTTGTTCTCAAAATACTGTCTGGTGAATTCATCTATGGCTTTCGCTTCTGAATATCCAACATAATCTTTGGTTTCCCAATCAACTTGAATCGCCATATAATCAGCAAGATCATTATAGAATTTATCCGGGTTGAATAAATTATATAACATCCTCTCGATGAATGCCAATTCTTTCAGACTCTGTATTTTGCCATCGAGCGTATGAATCATTTTTCATTCTCTTTATGATACAATGAGGCAGTTTCGATGACCCTTTCAACCCACTCTTCGAGAATTCCTGTTCTTTTTGCCACAAATTTTATTAATTCCGGCATGTTAAGTTTTGGTTCTTGTTTTACCGGAACTTGAATGTAAACCGGAACGGGTTCTTTTATCACACAATTTTGGTAATAGGTGTTTTGCTGTGGTTGTTCCTTTGGTTTTGATTCTGTTGAGATAAATTCATATCCGAATAATTTGATTAGCATGGCTTTTTCCTTACTTGATTTTTTGAAGTTCTTTTAAAATTTCGGGATCAACTTCTGCACCTTGGGCTTGGTGCTTCTTAATAAATTCAATTTCCTCCGGTGTCAACTGTTCATCTGTTTGATTATCTGGCGGATATTCTGCCTGTGAAGTTTCATCTCCCTGCGTTGCTGATCCCTGTGCGTCTGGTGGAATCTGTTCTGTTTGTGGTGGAATTTCTGAACCTGATGGTGTTATTCCCGGAGGGGATTGTTGCGCTGATTGTGCAGCTTGTAACTCTTGCTGTTGTGCTTGTTGCTCTTCCTGTCGTCTTTGGTTTAGATCGCTCATAACTGCATTGAATATATTAGGGTTGTTAATCCCTTTTAGATCATAGATATTGACATCTCCAATTGTGTACTTTTGTGGTGCAATATCATTTTCTGCTAATACATCGTTAATGCTTTTTACAGTGGCTAATTCTTTATTTGTGAGCTCATGCCTCTTGTCTTTATCTTCTATCTCGAACCCGGTAAACTCAAGTTTTACATCCATACCGGTTATCTCTTGAAAGATGTTCAACCCTTCTTTATTTGGGCTGTTTAAGGTGTCCTGCATGTGTTTTAGAAAGATCTTTGCTCCCATATCTCGGGATTCTTTTATAATCCCGTCCGTGCTCTCCTGGAATAAGCTACTTTTTGAAACTGCATCCCCATAACTGCCGAGCGAAAGTTCACGAGGATCGGTTCCAGAGAGCCCGCAAAACATACTAAACAACAATGTCATGTACTGATGATACTCTAAATCTTTCGAGTTGCCTCTCATACCGATCCATTTCACATCACTTTTTTCATTGTTTAGGGCTATTGTTGGAAATCTATTTTGATTGTTTGCTCCTGACAGATAAGCTTAGAAGATTTTCTTGAGTTTTTCTAATGCGAGATTGTTCACCCCTCCCCCTGTAAATGCGAGAAGTCCGGGTGGTAATCGACTGTTGTTGAAGATACTAGCATTGACCTGCATTGCATTAACGATATTAACAACTAATCTCCACCCCTGTTCGACTATGCTATTTCCCCGTTGCGCGGTTCTAAAGTCAGTTTTTGTGAAGAAATGCGACTTTCTAAGACGGTTTGAATCGAGTCCTGCAATTAGTTGATCTCTGTAAACCAGAAGATAATCGGGTTCAGCTTCATTCTGCTCTTCCGGCTGTTTTCCCAGTAAGTGAATTAGTTCGTCAATATCTTCATACTTAATTCCGCCTTTGTACTTGGGCTTTTTAATGACCGGCTTAAATAAGATCGGGTCTTGCAGGTGAACTCCTACAACCTTTCCAAGTCCGTTGGTTCTTATTTCAATAGTAATATCATCAAGATCAAAGAAATCTGCATAAGCTGCGCCTAAGAATCGCCCAAAATTTGGAACGGTTTCATTCGCGGGATAGAATAAATTGTTTACTATTTTGATCGTCCATTCATCCAATACGCTCTTTTCCTGCTCACTCGGCTGATAGAATGGATTGCTAAATATCAACTTTGCCCCTCTGTTCACGAGACCCTCAGCCGGAGCATTCGACCACTGCACAAAATCCAGTCTTCGCTTATTCTTAATGAGTAACGCTGGTTCAGACTCTCCTAACCTTCGCAGTTGTTGATAGGACAGACCTCTGGTCTCATAATTGTAAAAAGTGTGATTACCAGCGTTGTCGTATGTATCTCCCTCAATCTCTTGAACCCATGCCAGTAATTCATCATTTAAATCCTTAGCTAATCTGGCCTGTTCTTGTAAATCAATCATCTTGGCGGCGACAAAGTCTCGACCTGTGCTATCATCTGCGGTATTAACAGGAGTGATGTTAATTGTCTCACTCTCTAAATTAGGGTTAAGTTTGTGTTTTTCGTCCATTGTTTTCACTTATTTTTCGAAACCTGAAACTAATTTGAATCAGTCTGATTATTTGTGTCGTCTTTTTCGATTTTCCACTACTTCAAGGGATTTTATTTAAAATTTGGTAATTATGAGGCGTACCGCATTTGAAAGTGCTGACATTTCTTAGTGGTCGATCTCTAAATATCTAACCGATGACCATTAATTAGATCTGATGAAACACGGTCTTGAACGGCACTTGAGTAATAATTCTCGGCAAAATCCTTGATTTCTATAAATTCTTCTTCGTTTAATTCTATCTGAAATTGCTCTTTAAATGCCTGAATAAAATTCTTTTCAAGTGGAGGAAACTGGCGTTGCCTGAAATCTGCTAAGATTGTGAAATAAGAGATTGAGATACTCGTCCATTGCTCATCTGTTAGTTCAGTTATTTCGTTTTGATAGATTTTCACTTCAATCCTTACTTAATAGTTGTAAAATTCTTTTGCGTACGATTTTATCTTTTGAAAATCATCTCTTGATAACGAGAGTTCTTCTTGAATAATTGGCAGATATTCATTTTCGGGGAGTTGATTTTGAATGTATTTGTACTTTAGTTCCATGTAAGACTCACAGTAAATTTTAATAGTTTGTTCATTCAGGGATTTATCGAAACTTTTAAGGTTCCTTTCACTAACTCGATCTTTCAGATGAGTAAATAGAGCGTACCTTATAGCATCCATAGTATGGTCGTAAAGTTTTACAGGTTCTTCCAAGAGTCTCTCATCTTTATCCTCTTTCCATTTATAAGTGTTTACTTCTTTATTAATGTTAATATTTGAATTATTCGATATCAATTTTAATCTTTTGACAAAATTAATGCCCTCTTTAACATTTTTGATTGCGGGTTTAATATTATAACCTGCCCGAGATATATCTTCTATCTTGTCCGGTTCCGCCGGGTCTCCGTATATGTCAGCATATTTTGGTATTTTAAGAGTCTCAAGCCTTGCAACTATATCAGAATTTGTGAGCTTCGATTCATACAGTAATTCGCGAAGATAACAGACCTGGTCTTTTATACCAATCTGTACTAACGCCGTGGGGTTGTTATAGCCAAAATCCATTCCAAATATCACCTCATCGAAATTTTTAGGATATGAAATGTCTGTTGGAAATGGATCGTATATTATTCCTTTGGCACTTCCCCAATTTCCAAGAGTGTAAACCGTATAGAAATTGTGATCAATATCTTTGTAGGATTGAAGTTCTTGCCGATACTCATCATCGAGGAAAGGATTGTCAAGGTGATTACTACGAACTGTAGTTGTCCTCTTCTGTCGATCTGAAGTTATGTTGTCAAAGAAATAATCTTTTAACCAATGAAAGGGGTTGATGGGGTTGAAAGTCGTGATAATTTGTTTGTAGTAGGGTGTCTTCCCCCTTAGGCGGGTGTTTAACTGTAAAAAGTCACCCCGGGTTAATTCTGTTGCTTCTTCAATCCAAATGCCTGTAATACCCTCAATTGATTTGATTTTTTCAACATCATCTAATCCGGAAAGAATCAACTTATTCCCATTTCCGCATCTGACCTCCATTAAGCTGTCAATGAATCGGAAGTAATTGTAAATTTGTAATTCCCGCGCTTTAACTTTTATGGTTTCATAAACTGTATTTCTTAAAGTTTTGGCAACTTTCCTTACAATCAAGAACCTGTGAACTTTTTCATCTACCGGTTTTTCATTTAATGCTCTAATTAAAATTTTTTGTGCTGCAAAATGGCTTTTCCCGGAACCACCTCCTCCCATCATTACCAAATTTCTCTTTTTGTTCTGAAGCAGAGGGAAAAACTTTGGAACAAAAGGATTTATAATTTCAATTTCCCGACTCATTCTCTCCCGTCACAGTCTCATACTCAACTTCTTCAGGAGTAGGAGAAATCTTTATTTCCTGATTATTCTGCATTATGATGATATTAACACCACCCGTCTCAACCTCTTTTTCTCCCTGAAGTTTTAAACGGAGGCTGTACAGTTTCTCAACACTTAAAACAGTTCTTTCAAAATCCCTCGCACATTCAATTTTGATGTTAATTTTTTTCTTCCCCGTCACCGGATCAATTTCATATATTGTCTGCAATATTTCATCAGCAGTTTTCAAATAGCTGTCGATTTTTCGTATTGCTCTTGCCTTCATATTAACAATGCGATTTTCAACTTTCGCATCGAGCTTTTTTGCTATTGATTTTTCCCGTGCATGTATCTTTCCGAGCCAATCTTCTTTTTGGCACCAATTAACGATGGTTCTGTAAGTTCGATTGAAGCGGCTTGCAACTTGTTCTAAAGTTCGATTATCCCCTAGAGCATAGTAAAACTCAAAAGCATTTGTTTTCTCGGTGGTTAAATTTTTCTTCCGATGTCCGTTTTTCGCAGTTCTATCTGTTCTGCCCTTGTTATCTGTTCGTGGCATTGTATTATTTTGAGTAACTAATCTCGAAGCCAAGTGAAAGAATGGAATAATAACAAACTATACTACCCGGAATAGAGAGCCAGTAGGAAACTGGGTCTGACGTGAAAAAACCTGAAGTGATAAAATTAATCATATCGAGGTTGATTGACAGAGCTATCGAAATAAATACAAGACTCATGCTTTTACAAAAATGCCACCCGTCTCTCAAGATACTTAATACTCCATGTGCAAGTTTGTTGTAGAAGGGATTCTGATATTCTTTGGCTGATGCATTCCACCATGAAACAAACCAATGATTTGGTCCTTCGAGAAGTTGTGGAAACCAAGTTTTTAAGTGTCCGCGTTTGATGGTTTCCTGTTCGCCGGTGAAAAGCCCGGAGAGAAATAAAAGGATTAAAGTTGCTAATGTTGTCATTTTTTTGTCCTTTTCTTAAAATGGTGCGACTACATAAAAAAGTCCGGTGTAGGGGTTCACATGAAACAAATTTCTTTTTTGCATTTCAGAGTAACCATTCATTGCGCGAGGAATATTAATCTCTAGACCTCGAGCAATTGTTTGTACAATCTCTTTTTGAGAAAATGAACCATACTTACTAAATAGTTGATCTCGAAACCCCTCCCAGTTGCCCGATTTAAGAGCTGATGCAAGTGTTGATTTATTCACCATCGTGTTTAATTTTCTCATATTTAACGATATTGTGCTCGCTGACCCAAAACTCCTCCATTGTCTGGAGTTGGAGATATGTGATGTTATAGATGTATTTGTTGTGAGTAAACGAATAAATCTTCTCATTCACATAAAATTCTCCTTTTACTTCTCTCTCCTCGAGTGCTTGAGTATCCTTATTCGGTAACTGTAGTTTGAAGGTCAACTGATAGTATGTTTTATCCTTAAGTAAAGATCCGGGAAGAGTAACTTTCTTAACTTTTCCGAGTTCCTGATTTTTTTCTTTTAGAAATGACTCAACTTCCGGGATATGATAACCGTGTTTTTGTAACACTGAATAAGACTCTGAACCGTGTGATTTTGACAAGTTGACCACTAAGTACAAAGTACTTTCTTTCATCGGTTTACCGTCTCTACGAGCTATGACAGTAATTTCAGGATCGATGTTTTTTGCTTTATCGATAATAAATTTTAACATGAACAATTTCGCTTTCAATAATTTTTTAATATTCTCGTAATTACTATTTGTTTATAGTATTTATGAGCGACAACTTTGTTAACATTTAACTATTCTCTTCTTCAATTATTGGGATTGATCTAAATGAAAATATATTGGAAGCAATCCAAATCGTTACAGCCAGAATACAGTCCCAAAATATGTTTCTGCCCCGAACCTCGGGTTGATCGTAGGTTGAGAGTTTTATGAGCACCGGAATTCCATAGATATATCCTTGCTTTTCAATCTCCATCATGCCATCTGCTTTTGTTTAGCCTTAAAACTTACTTCCATAAATTCGTAATCGTTTTCCTGAAGATTTTCCCCCAATCTAAAGAATCGCCCTTCGATATATTTCTTCTTCAATACCAGAATTTGATCTCCTTCCTGATAACTGACAGCCTTTTTATTAATTCGAATTTTAACCCCGGAGTGTTTTTCGACATACTTGCAGACATCGGGATAACCGATATAACTCCTTAAGGTTTGATTCTGTGCTGCTTCCTTTATCCGTTCGATCATATCGTGTTTGGATAACGATTTTACTTCGTACTGGCCTTCCTGATTAAAAAGCATGGTGTTAAGGATTATTACTCTCATTGTTATTTTTGCTCGTTAGTTTATGAATTGTAATGTTAATTGATTATTTGTTTTGTGTCGTAAATGGAACTTCAGACTTAAAATTTTAATGAGTTATCACAATACTTGCTTGCTTCTTTGATTACCTTACTTGCAAGTTTGAATTCTTTTGTCCCTTTTGTCTGTAGCATCACAAGTTGAAATAGAATATCAGGTTCTTGCTCCGGTTCAATCCGGGTATAACCCAATTTTTCGGATTTATATAAATGGTAAGCTGCAACTGCAACATCCATGGCCTCACTACTTCTGCCCTCAGAGTGATTGTTCCTGATAGCTTTGATCAATTCAAATACTTCCTCCGCGATAATTCCATATCCTTCATGCGGTGATGCGAATGCTTTGACTCCATGCCTATGATTTCGTCTCGATACAGCCAAAAGAAAATCTACAAGGAAAGGATCTGCAAATATTTGGAGATCTTCAAACTGTGGGGGTGAACTCTCACCTTCAACCTCTGTCACTTGTTTAATTGAGACAACGTAAATAGGTTGCTCATTATTCATATCTCCTTCTCCTCTATTCCGATTTCATACTTGCCTGCGACTAACTTTATTGATTCGACAACATCAGCGATTAACGAATTGTCAATTATTCCTTTATTCAGAACGATTATACCCATCCCGTTTTCTTGTATTGTCAGAATCACTTTCTTTTCATCTTCACATTCTAATGTTACATTTCTGATTTTTAGTGAATCACCCACCAGATTCATACCTTCGAAAAAGAAGTTCACACGATGATCCTGAAAGGTATTGGGTGTGATTTCTGTTTTGGGTTTCTGTATTTCGTCAACTTCCGACTTAATGTTCCGAACCATCGATAATATGTTTTCGAGTTTGTTTTCATCTTTCATTTTTCGTTCCTTTTAGTGTTCTTGATTTTTGAATCTCCCGGTATCTGTCTGATTCCAAAAGATTCCGGGCTTCTGATTTTATTTCTTTAATCCCAAGATTACTTGTCAATTGAGGAGGCAATCGTTGATAATCTCCAAAAAAGTTGTTAAAGCATTCGAGTAGTTCCTTTGGATCCGCTTCCTTCAAATTGGTTGCTAATCTTCTTAGAATATTGATTTTGCTTTTCATTAGCAGAGAGTTGCTTTTCTGCCCCTCGAGTTCTGTAATGTGTTTTTCGAGCCGCTCGATACCTTTAATGTTCATTTCTTACTCCGAATCAATTTTATTAATTTTCTTTTTTTCTCTTTTTAGCACGGAAATTGCCTCTCCTCTATTGGTGCATTTATGAATTACTTGCAGATTCGAATCTGTTAATAGGAAACTTTTATTTGTGTGGTTTGAGACAACAACTTCCCAAAATGGTTTGCTGAATCTTATCCCAATTCTTCGGAAATATTTTTTATCGACTCCAGTCAATATTGTAATCGCCTTTTCCATGTCTGCCTTTGTAAACCCTTTTTCCGGATCGGGACAAACAAGTCTTTCCCTTTGGTCACTGGAGTAAACTTCACAGCTATCATCTATTATTATAAACTTTTCCAGCTCATCAATAGCTAAGAAATTCGCTATTTCATCACCCCGGTCGCGCTCATCGGCAAAAAAATCGTTGGTATTGAGAATCATATCCCCGTACTTGAATCCCGCCATAACAAGTACCCCTTTGATTTCACCAAGAGACATTGTTCTTCTCCACTGTGAAGTAATTACGATCTTGGCTTTTGTTTTATCAATCAGTTCGTTAAGATTTTTCATTGACTCGCCATCTATCAACCTGAATAATGATGTAGGACTAAATCCTATTGATTTAAAGGTATTGTAAATCAATAAAGAACTGTTCGTGACCAGCACCCCATCAAAGTCAAGGAATATCAGTTTCATTTATTTGCTCCATTGTTTGTCGGATCAATTCTTTTTAGAGTTCTTCTTCTAAGTCTTGCGGCGGGTGTGTGTCCCGGATATTCTTTCCACTCTGATATGTCTATCATATATTGTTTCCAACCATGTACATAACCCGCTATGAACATTACAATAGATACAACCATGCCAAGTAAGATGAGAAAGCCAAGTGTTTCGTTACTCATTATTTCACATCCTCCATTTTCCTGATTATTTCAAAAATGCTGTGAGAGTGATAGAAAAAATCACTCATTACCGAGGCTGATTGAAGAGGGAAAGTAACCTCCTTGAACTCGACCAAATAAGTGTTATTTCTACCGTAATGCTGCAATAAGAGGAACTCGGCGGAGTCTGCGCTTGCTTGGTGATATAGATTGATTATGTATAAGAAACCGTTCTGGCTAACTTCCATTCTGAAACCGTATATCTTATGCCGGTCGTTAAAAATTTTGACCTTTTTGGTTACTTTAGAGAAACTCATTTTTTCACCTTTCTAAATTCTTTCGCTTGTGGACAGTCTGAAAAATGGGCAACATGCACCCCGGGATAGAATTCTGATTCACCACCATAAGATTCAAGATTTACAGGGATGTACTTCCCTTTTGAAGTTGGAAGAAATACAATTGCTTTTCCACATGCCTTACATGTTTTTGGTTTATTATCATTTTCAACGGGCCGGGTGAATGTGCCGAAAATGGATTTGTAAGTTGTCTCGTTATTCAATTGATCACCTCAGTTTTTGCCGTAAAAAGTAAGTCAATTGCCTCGAAATAGTACCCGATTTGATTAGTTGTTTTCAAGAGTCTTCCGTTCAAACTTTCGTTTACCTTGTCGATTTTGATCAAGAGAGCGAGAGCATAAATCAAAGTCCCTAATGGATGTTCAAAAGGATGTTTCGGGTCAATTTCTAATATGTTATAATCTTTTTTGTACTCGGGATGATTGTTCAAGTATTGCTGAATTGTCTGCATATCTTGCTTGTATAATCTGTCTTCCATTCCGGATTTCCTCAATTGGTTTTGATTCTAAAAGTAATTTTGGGGCAGGCGCTTAACCCGCCCCAAATGCAAAATAGTCGGCTGATTTATTAAGTTTTTTCTTTTGGTAATTCTACATAAGAATCCTCCTTACTCCCCACTTCCGGTGGAGTTTGATCGGATGTGAAAACATCACTTTGAGTTGGAATAAACTTGTAGTTTCTCGTAAATTTATGGGTAGCAAACCAAGCACAAAGAAAGGCAAAATTGGTCATGAACCCAAATGCAAAAAACATCTTTGGAGCTGTTGCTTTTTCATCAAGAAACATCATTGCGACAATGATTGAAAGGGCTATGCCCCAAAGAAAAACGACAAAGAAAAGATCAATCAGGATGTTACTTTCTTTTGGATTATTATTGAAAAGAGTTACCATTTTAGCCTCCTTTTACTTGTTGAATTGTGATTTATTGCTTTTTTGCTTGTGTGGTCTGATATACCCGAATTTCGACGGGAAACAGGGCGAGAATCGATTTTTATATCGGATTCGACCAAAGTTTCATTACCCGTTTTTATCGACGCTCTAAGAGCTTTATTTTTAATTTCAAATTCATAAATCTGCTCGTCATCAGTGTCAATGCAATTAACCTTCAGAAGGGCGTATGCCAAGACTCCGATTATCAAAAACAGAACCAATGCTCCGGCATAAATCAAGTCTCCGGTTGTGATAATCAGTTCCATGTTGGGTAGCTCCTTACATTTTCAATCACTTTGGGTTCTCGTCCTTCGTTGATCGCATTTATCCCTTCCCGAAGGTTGTAAGCAATCACTTCACTGGCTTTCATGTCAGGACGATAAACCGGCTGAATACTTGCTGTGAATTCTTTCGCCGGCAGTTCAGGAATATCATATTTTTTCATCTCCGTGATATGAGTGAAATAGGTAATCCCCTTTTCGATTTTTACAACCCTGAAATCTTTTTGCAGTGCAAGATTCTTCCTGACCAAATCATCAATCTGAACCCCGGTGTAAAGCTTCACTCGATTGTCCTCATCGGATAGTACATCCGCGATTGTGATCTTTGGGTACCTGTGGTTGTCAATAACAAAATCAACCCTCTGCTTCAACTGATCGTAAGACAGTTTTTTTGCTCTCAATCTCTCACTGAAATCAAAAATCCAACTCTCATCGATGTCAAAGTTTCGCTTCAATCTTTCAATTTGTTCATTCGCTTCTCTGCGGACGAGAACTTTTCCGTTCGTTACTCGAATTTCCATAGCTGTTAAATCAAAGTGAAATTCATTCCGGGAAGTGATGATTAACGATTTCTGTGGTTCGCTCTGAACTAACTTGTTTTTTTGTTCGTTTTCCATTGCCTTGCTCTTTGATTTTGGTTAAAATTACTGAAAATTTACTGTCGAGGATTGACGGACTCAAGTTGTCGTAAATCCAATTGTCGCTCGTCAGGTTCATACTTTCACGAAATAGAATTCTCATTTCATCGTAAACCTGTTCTGTGTTTGGGGTCTCTCCCCGGCTTTTTTTCAGGACCATGTATTGCCGGTAGATGTTGTTCATGTGTTGGGAATCTCGTCTTTTGTGAGTCAGAGGAAATGGGAACTCTCTGCTCTCTTCGAATTCTTCAGCGAATATCTCAAGAAGTTTCTCGTTGAAATTAGTTTTTGGGGGTTGTCCCGGGGGTTTTGGGGGATCTCCCCCAGTATGCTTTACTCTACTTTCCTTTACTTTACTTTCCTTTACTTTACTTTGTTTTAAAATGTTATCATTTTCAGTGTTTGAGTCAATTGAATGTTTACAGTCTGTATTCATCGTGTCAACATTTTCAATTAAAATGTTAACATCTTCATCACTTGAATCACTTTCAATGTTTGCATTTTCATCTAAAATGTCATCAACAATTCTGATATTTTGAGGTTTATTTGTTCGAAAATTTATGAGTAAATAATCTGATTTCATCTCAACAATCTTCCTTCTGCTGATGGCTTCCACATACCTTTTTTGGATGCCGGCACTCGTAAGAATCTGATAATTTTCGAACAAAGATTGATCAAATATTCGACGCTTAATCGCTGCCAAAATGATCTCTCTCACATCGCTTGCTCTGCTTCCGTCACCGATACTCCGAGCTAATAATGCTATCTCATCATCAGTACATTTGTAGTAATAACCATGCTGATATATCTTACAAAGCAATCGAATAATAACTATCTCACCTCTGGTTTGAAACTCAGCACTGATTAGTTGTATTTTATCGTCCTGAAAGAAATCAATGTCAAATGGGAAGTAGCTAAGTCCTGTTTTTGTGTGCATATTAATACACTCCAAATTCAGATAGAAGCCACGGTAATCTGAGATTGATGTAGTCATATTTAACATCTACACGATTGGTCTCAACCTTAAAAAATATCCCAGGTTTGCTTCCGTATGCCTTTGCTTTATCCACACAGCGATAAGCTCTGCTATCGTTGGTGAATACAAGTCCTTCAGCAGCATCCATCACCATTTTCTCAAGATTATCCAGGTCTGGTTTTGTATCTTTTATCAAGAGTTTACCCATCCGGATATCTTCAAGTGCATATTTTGGCATACCTCTTAAAGGTGTGAAAATAAACATCAGACTGTAAACAAATGGTGTATCTATTAGTTGAAATCCTGTCGGTAATTGGCTATAAATAAATGTCTTAATGCTCTTAACTTCATTTACAATCTTCTTGGGTTGATAATGATGGATAAAGGCTCCTCCGGCTTTGTTCTTCATAAGATGGCTTTTATCACCTTGTTTAGGGATGGCATCTCCGGGAATAAAAAATCTATATGTTTCAATCATGGTCTTTCCAAAATTTGCCGGGAGGAGTACGGGAGAAATATCCTCCCGGCTGGTTTACGCGAATTCAATATGTGTGTGTTATAGTTTAAAACTGTCTTCTTGTAATGGTGTCAGATTATAAAGTGAACTCAAGCTTAGTTTTATCTGATCTTTCCAGTCTGTACCATATTTGTTCAGGATTGTTTTGAATGCAATAAAATCAGGTTTGCGCAACTTGAAATCATAATCCCCGGATCGCTCATTCATTAAGGGTAAAATGTGAAGCAACAAATGATGAACCAGAATTTCCCGCAAGTCTGGATCAAGAGCTGTCCAAATGTCAATACTAACTTCGATCAGATAATTGAATCCTGAAAAATGGGTAAGTTCTTGACTACATAGCATAACACGGCAAGGATTTGTTTTGCTTATGTAGGGGCTAACCAACATGTAACCGACCTGTGCCGGAGCTATCAGTAACATCTGTGAAGCAATTATTCTTTCGGCCATTTCTTTGAGTTCCGGGCTTTCTTCCAATTCTCGTTTTACCGGTTTTTTATCAGAGGTATCACTGAAATCGAAAAATTTGTTCTTTTTACTCATTTGCGGATCCTCCTTCAAAAGATGCTTTAATTCTGTTTGCTTCCTCGGCAACTCGATCTTTGTCTGCCTTGCTTAGCGTGTTGTAAGATTCGGCAATTCCTTTTTTCCGTTGTTGAAAATCTTTTAAATTTTCAGCCATTTGCAAATCCCAAATCAACTGTGTAGCTAGGCTTGGTTCATCTGAATCAGGAGCGTTATCTTGCCCAGGATCGAACAAACTGCCTGATGCTGAATCATCTATCACATCTACAGGAGATTGAGCCGTAGAGCGCATAGAATTCGTTTTAACGGGAACTTTAGATGTTGCCACTTCCGCAAATTTCGCTTCGACCTCTGCCTTTGTCATATTAACAGGTGTACCTATTTCCGGGACTGGCAATTCGGTTTTAACCAGCAACAGTTTTTGTTCCGTTCTCTCTATTGGTGTGGGTACAGATACTATTTCAGCCTCGGTGGTATTTTCGATTACAACCGGTTCTGAAACTTTTGGAATCTCTAACTCCGGCATCGGTTTTACCTCTGTGAATTGAGCATCTTCAATTTCATCAGTAGATGACATTCCCATCAGAATATCAGGAGCATAGAACCGCCCGAAGAATGCTGCGGCTCGATACCTTAACATCACCTTGGGCATTGTCTGCCACTTGCTACCTTCTTTGCTATACCAACCTTCTCGCACAGCCATCTCTATAGAGACTTCTGGACCCTGAACTATTGTTCCGGATGATTTCTCTACAGCTGATGCAACACATTCCCAATCCTCAATTTCGAATGTGTATTCTTTTCTTGATTTCTGACGAGTCTGTTCATCATAAAATGATTGAACATATGTAACTGTTTTCTTCCCCTTTTCGATAAGCGTAAATTTGAGGGATGAGAATCTTCCACAACTGTTTATCGCGGCAATTATGAACTGACTACTCCAACTCGGTCGCCCTTGAATCACGAATAAATTTTGCATGATCATGGGAACACTGGCGCCTAACCTGTTAGCCATCTCAAGTGCAACAAGTACATTGGCGATGTTACCTTGGTAAGCCTTTGGAATGAGATTCGAAGCTGCCAATGCTTTGGCTATTCTTTGAGCATTATCAAAGTTTGTGATGTTCGTAAACACCTCCAGTGCAGCATTATCATTATCTCTTGTCCCCTGTGATCTTATCACAGGTTGAAGATCCATCATTTGTCCGGGGTTTGAAATTGGATTCATTGATTTATTCCTTATTGGTTTTTTTGAATTGTGTTAGTCTTTTACTCTTCCGCCGTATTTCTGCTCACATACCATCCAAAACGAGCACCATTTCCGACTACAAAGCATGCTTGTACGGTTTGGTACATAGGTCTCATTTTTCACGGACTGGATTAAGACAGCGAGAATATTGAACAGGAAAGGCTTTTGAGGTTCAACGCGGAAACTTTTTATTTCGGGTTGTTTCTTCTTTATCAGGTAGTCTATCCGGTTATCAACAATTTCAATTCCATGCGTCTCAGCCAGTAGCTTGTAACTTGTCTGTTGCAATACATAGCCTTCACTAATTGAACTGGGGGTTCTGCTTGTTGTCTTATGATCAATGAGTGTATGAGAAGAATCAATAAGATCTATTTGACCGCTTAGTGTCACTTCTAAATCTGTTTCCCCTCCATCATTGAGCTTTCCTTCAAAGCGTAACTCTGTATGAAGTGGTTGAATCCTCGGACTCATGGTATTGTGATAAACAGATATCATTCTTACTCCCAAATCTTTTGTTTCACCTTTGTCGGTTTCAAAAAATGCAGTGGGCTCAACTTCTTGTGTCTCTACCTCAAATGCAGCAGAGAATTCATCTATCATTTGTTCGGTGGGAAGATCCTGACGGGTATTTACTTTCTGTTTGAAATTCACTTCAAGAGGTCTGTGAATAGCAGACCCAAAAGCCAGTGCAAGGGCTTTTGGTACCGCGATCCTATCAATTGATTGAAAACGGAATTTAGCGCTACAATCCAGAAAGGTGCCTATCGAACTTGGTCGTATTATGAGCTTTTCCATTTTAAACCCTTACTGATTCAGTGAATTCAAATTTGATCCCCGGGATGGGCTGGCTTGTTGTTTCAAAATCAAATTCGGCACGAAGTTTGTCAATACGAGCAGAATCGACTTGAAGATATTCACGGGGTATCAGATTGAAGTCAGTTATCGACCATGTTTTCTTACGGGTAATATTAACTCCTGTAATCGGTTTCCTTGGTACCACTTCAACTTTGTAATCAGCAGAATCCAATCCTGTTTGCGGAAGTGTAATCAGACTGTCTTGAGCTGTGAATCCATTCCTTGCAATTTCGCTTCTTTCCTCAGCTCTTCTTCTTTCCTGTTCTTCCTCAAGTGCTTTTTGAGCAGCTCTTTGTTCCTCTTGAGCTTTCAACCTTTCACGCTTTTCAAATTCCATCAACTGTGACTTCAACCGTAAAATTTCTGTGTCAACGAGTGAAGTGATTGACTTGAATTCTGCGATGATGCGTTTCTTTTGAGTCTCGAGCGGTTCGGTAAATTTCTTCCGTGTTTCTTCGATCTCTTTGTTCGCTTTGTTCAGAATCTTAAGATGATGATTTGCGAGTGCGACATCATCACTATCGAATACAATCAATTCTTTCGAATTAGTAATTGCCTTCTCTACTACTGACCTTGAATCTGCTACTGCAATTGCTACATTGTATGCCGGTGAAATGGTATCGACCATATCTGAACGATCTGCATCCATCCGTTCTATTTCTGCGCCCATTTTTTGCTCCTTGGTTTTTGGGTTTAATTGGTTTTTTACTTCTCTTTACTTTTCAAATAATTGCCGGCTACTAATCCTCCGGGAGTCTATCGGGATTTTCACCGGACTTACTTTATCCAGCCTCTTAGCTACATTCCGGCTGGCTCAGGATCATCTTGTAAAATTGTTTTATGCCTCTTGATCCATATCCTCGCAGCCTCTGGAGTCCAGTACTTCGCTTTTTTGCTAATCAGGTCTTCTATGTCACGGATCCAAAAAAGGAAGTGATCCTGATGTTCGTCTAAGAATACAACTCTTATCTCTTTTGTCTCTACAAACCTTTTCATAAAGGTATTGCGGGAAACTTTTAATAGATTTGCTGCTTCCTCCATAGTGAGGAGTTGTTTCTCGATTGGTTCAAATTTTGTTTTCATTGTATGTCACACCAGTTATCGATGAATGAATGCAGTTCACTTGTTGTTTTAATGCTTTTGAATCCTGTCAGTAAACCGGCTTCTTTGAGCTTTCTGTCTATAAGCTTCCAAGCTCTTTCAGCGTGGTACAGATAGTACAGATACTCATATCCATGTCCGTTTACCCCTTTCTGTTGTTGCACGAGTGGTTCTTTACCCTGTAAATAATTCTGGTATGGGATATGCTCATTCTGCTGTAGAATTCCTGCCCACCGAAGTAACTTTTTAGTTCTGATATTGCTGATATTCGGGATAATTTTTCTGCCAAGGTTAGTTAGATTTACATATTCCTGACTCTGGCGAATTTGATAGAAGTAGTTTGACTTTTCAATAAAATCATCCTGTGCTTTCTGCATCTGTTCAATCTTAGCAGTACTTGTTTCAAGCTCTTGTTGTATATCATGAATTTTTGTTTCATGTATTTTAACCTGCATGAGAGCACGGGTTGCAGCTTCCCGGGTCACGGTTTCAATTAACTGTTTTAGTTGCTCATCAGTAGCACTTGAGATAATCGAAAGAATGTCAGTTGTCGGTTCTTGTTTTTGTATGTTTGCTTCCATCGTCCCCACCTATTTATTTAGTTTGAACTTTTCGGTAGTGGCAAACATGAAATTCTTCATACTCTCGTGAATATTCCTTATTTCACTTTTCATGTTTTCACTTATTGTTTCAGGGATTCGGGTAATTGTGGCGAGCACGAGAATATCACGGTGAAGCGTCTCACGGGCTACTCTAAGAGCTTTATACACATCCATGTCAAGGTTTATTACTCTAAGTTCAGCCTGTCGCTTATCAAGCTCTTTTTTGATTCGCTCGATCTCTTCGGCTTTGTTTTTAAGAGGTTCTAACCGGCTTAATTCTGTATTCAGTTTATCGATTTGGCTTTCGCTCTTCTTAACTTTTTCAGATAATGTCCTGATTGCATTTTCTTTGTCGTCGAGCAGATCATTTGCCATCTTCAATTCTGCAAGTGTTTTTGGGTCTTGCATCTCGATAACTACCTCTTTTACGGTGGTTGATCCTGATTCCTGAAGTTCTTGAATCTCTTCGTTTTTGGCTGTTAATTCATTGTTGAGTTCTATCACCCGAAGTGTTTGTTCACGGTATTTTCTTTTCCAGTCATCAAGTTCTTTTAGTGTACTCACTTCACCGGCAAGAACTGCTTGAGTTAATTGTGCCGGAGCTTTTTTACTTCCGGCAGCAGTTAAAACACGAGTTGGGAGGGATTCGAGGTAATTTGAGTTGTCCGCATTGCGGACAACTAAATTGTAACGATTTATAAGTTTGTAAACATTATCATGACCGTACCCACAATCTTCTATAAATTTCCTAAAAAAACCTTTGTGATGATTAGCGAGTATCTCTTGAGCTTCTTTGAAATAAGCTCCAATATCCGTCAGGAAATTTTCTGTAGTTGAAGTGATCTGATGTTTTAGGGTGTTCAACCTTAAATTCTCATCAGAGGTTAAACCGGTTTCACCGACCGGTATCATCCCGATACTTTGATCCAAATCTTTGATGTCATCGAAAAAAGAATCATCCGGTAATTGATCATCATATTCAGAATGATCGATTGTTCGTTCTAATTGCATTGGTTTTTCCTTTAGATTAATATGCGTTTGCAAAGCTGACTACCCTTTTGAGTGAGCCCAGTCTGTGAAGATTTTTACAGATGTCCCCGAGTCGCCCGATAAGAACTATTTTTTCACACTCAATCCTTTTTGTTTCTGGATTATAATTGATGCTGGCATTGTAAAGGATTACATTGTTTTCGCTCAATTCGCATTGAAGTTTTTCGGTTTCCTCGGCAATCTTATCTGCCATCCATTGGTCTTTTTCGTCCGTGATTTTTTGGTGTATAGCTTCCGTGAACATTAGTTTTTTTCCTCGATAGTGTGTTTAAGATCGTTTAGAATTCTCTCCAATAGATTTTGGTTTTGTGTGATTCTTAGGATAATCCATAACTCTGCATATCCGATTTTAATCCTTGTTTCACTTTTGAACCAATCATAAAGAATGTTTTTGCTTTTGAATCCAAGAACCTCTGCGAAATACCAGTAGGCATTTCCCTTATTGTTTGTGTGGCAATAGTCCAGTATGGCTGATTCAAGAGCATCCAGTAAGTCTAAACTCACTCGCATTGAATCCACTATGCGTTCCATATCGTTTTCCACTTTCTTCCCTCCGTTCAACCCGGTTAAGGGTTATTTCCAGTTGACTGAAATGATTCGAATATTTGAGTTACTCATAGTAGCTCTCACCGATAGCATTCATTTTCTTTACAGCGGCAACAAGTTCACTTTCAAGAAATATATGCCAGCCTGATTCACCCATGCACTTGTACAAGATTACTTTTGAGTCGACTGTTACCAGTCGTTGACGAACTGTATATAGTTCACTATGCCCCTTAAATTTTACCTCCTGTTTTTCTTCAAACTTGGGTTTTACATACAGAGCAATTTCTTTCGGTTTCCTTCTCATTCTTTTTTCCACTTGCTTTCCCGTTGTTTTCCACCCGGTTTACAGGTCGTTTCCAGTTGACTGAAATACTTCTTTTTGTTTAGGTTGCTTTTGACTTATATAGGAAGTGCAGTCGCCGAATAGCGATTCTAATTTTCGCAAAGTTTTCATATTGATTCTACCTCGATGTTTTATCGAGGAAATTAACTGTGGCGTGACTCCCATTTTCTCGGCAAGTTCCGTCGCTGTGATTCTTTTTTCTAAAAGAAATGTTGTGAGGTCAAAGATGATTATCATGTCTGTTGTTTATTTCTGTTTATTAACTAACACAAATATACAACACTAATTAACACAAGTCAATAGTTTGTTAAAATATTTTTTCATATTTAAACATCTATTCAACAAAATTAGACAACAGTATTACAATTTTTGTTTATTTATTTGATTTATGAATTGGAAAGATTTTATTGTAGAGTTAGAAAATGGTCTCTTTGGCGAGAGATTCAGCGATGCCGAATTAGCAAATAAGATTGGTGTCGATAGAGTTACGATCTGGCAAATACGTAATGGGAAGAAGCAATATATCCAACAAAATACTAAAGGCAAATTTGAAAAAGCATTTAGTATTCGGATCAACGATGATGATTTTGAAAATCTTCAGATCATACAACGAACCGATTTGCCTTCTAACCATGAACTAACTTCGACCAAAAGTCGTATTGAGGTAAGAGGTAACTACCTTCTGGGAGCTGTCTCTGCCGGTCGAGCTCAACTGCTGGATTATGAAGATAAGGCAATAGAGGATATTGATTACCCAATTGACACTTGCTTCTGGTACAGTATTGATAAGCAAAATGGTGATAGCATGTATCCCCTTCTTTGTGAGAATGACAAGGTGCTAATTGACAGAAATCTATCAAAACGATCAATTAAAGAAATGGACATAGTGGTTGTTTTTTGGGGAAATAGTTATGCAGCAGTCAAACTATTTGGACGATCTGAAACTGATGCAAATATCTTGGTTTTTCATTCTGCAAATATTATGGTCCCTCCAATTATTCTTCATAAAGACAAATGTGAGTATTTTAAGGTAGTACTAATTAAAAAAGTTTGAGAACTCAATGACTCGCTTATTTATAATCCTTGTTCTGGCTCTCCCCTTACTCGCCCAGAATTATAAACCAACCTCCCAAACCAATCCCAGTCTAAATTTTGATAGTGTTTTAGCTGGAGTTAAAGGGGTAAGAGTATTCTTTGGAGATGTGTGGCAAAAAAAAGTTGATGAGGGTGAGCGAGAGAGCCTTACCAACGCAATAAAACAATATCTTAATTACTTAGGTTTTAACACTATCGCAATGACATCAAATCAAAAAAAGAAATTGAACCAGTCATTTTGCGATGAAATATCCTTTCAATGTTGGTGGGAACATGATAATGTGAAATTAATAAAACTTGGCATCACATTTGGAACCTGTTTGGGCGATTTTTTTGAATTTGAGATTTCTAAACCTACACTAATGGACTCTTTACAGACAGACGAAGAGTTTACAGACTACATGTTGAATGAATGGAAGCAACTGTATACGCGAAAGAAGATTTATTATAATGTGAAGCAGCGACTCTCTCTCCCGAAACTTCCAACAAATTGGACTGAAAAGAGTGTTATGAGTTATTTGGATTCCGCAAGGATAGATTCGATAGAAGGAATTTACGAGATTATTTTAGACGGAAGTGAGACAATCACTTTCGCTAAATATAAGATTGCTGTGATTAAATCCGACAAAACTACCTATAATGTGATCTACTTAGCCGGAGCTACAAATAAAGATGATTGGGACGAAGGTGAAATAAAAGCAGTACTTAGAAAAACCGCTATCCCCGGTAACTTCAAAGTTCAGTGGTATATGGCAACTAAATTTCTTAATGAAGATGTTCACATGGAGCATGACCCAAGAGGAATATTAATAGTTAAAATTGGGACTCCTCCCGAAACAAACAGATATATTAAGCTTTATCCAATTAGATGGTGAAAAGCAATAGCAAGAACAAATGGACAAAAATATCAATAAATCAACTAAAATGCTATTATGAAACTCTATTACGAATTACCTTGTTTACAATTATCATATAAGATAACTTGTGGAACTAAATAATTTTAAATTACTTACAGACGGAATTGGACTAATCTATCTTCCGGATAATTCAAGTTTAGTACATGATTATGAGAAACATGTTACCAATAATATGGCTGAGGGAAGTGAGATGCGCATACTTTTTGAGAAATTTCAAGATGAAGGATGGATACATTCCTATAAAAAGTTCAATGACGAAAAGGAAGGATTTTTTTCATTTAAAACTAAAAATATTAGAGTGTATGGTCTTCTAATCAAAGGTACAAACAAAAATTATTTTATCATTTCAGAAGTTTTTATAAAACAGAATAAGCCAAAAGAACACAACAACGCTATAAAAAATTCAAAAAAAAGATTACAAAACTATGAATATAATATCCAACGAATCTATGACAATAAAGGATAAAACCTTTCGATTGACATTTAGGATTTTTGAAGTTATTCTTAAGTTGCTAAAACAAAGAGGAATCCAAAATTACAATTCTTATTTGTCAGAGAAAATGGGCACCCCTCGACCAAATATTTCAAGAATGTTAAATTGTGACGGTAATATCACTATTAAGACACTACTTAAAGCGCTTGATGCTGCTGATCTTGAGATGGAAGTTAAGTTCTATACTAAAGATACTTTGAAACCAATCGATCACATTTCAGTGGCAACAGTAAGATTACCTGAAATTTCAAAGGTTGAACACGAAAAAAAAATGTAACAACCCGTTCAATATATGTATATGACTAATATTCTTACGAACGATCTTGATTCAACTTTGTTTAGAACAACTGGCAATACTGTGGATTTTCAGTTATGTGAAATTAAAAATTCCATGATATATAGAAATCAGAAAATTGGAGGTGTCTCGTAGTGAATCTTGAGTATACACTAAAAATGATGAATTTGATGAAAAACAACATTGATATGTTTGTGTTTAATGAGGCATTTCTCAATAAATGGAAGGATTTGCAAATATCTGTTTTAAATGTTGTCAGATTTACTCGCACTCACAAGATGCTAAGTATCTTAACTACTCTTGAGTTATTCTTCAACGAGGAGCCGAATAAGTCCCGATTTCTTGAAATAAGTATTTCAGCCGATTTTGAATTAGAGAATTTCGAATATTTAGAAACTGATGGACGAATCGAATTCCCTCATGATTTTATTTCCATGCTGTTAGGTATAATGTACTCTACAATTAGAGGGGTAGTCTTAGACAAACCCATATTATCAGGTCTTGTATTATTACCATTAATGGATACGGATAAACTGCATAGAGAAGTAATAATCACACAAGATGAGCCAGAACGATAAAGATCAAAAGAGTCTGATTGATACAATCAATAGTCTTGAATACGATCCAGACCTGTATTTCTACCTAAAACTAAATCCGTCACATACCTGGGGAATCGAACCTTTCTTTAAGCCCGGGGAATATGTTTTACTCTCGATCCTTCCGAGTGAGAATATCGTGAAGGAAAATGATCTCTGTATAGTCAGTTACAACGAAATAGATGTGATCAGGATTTGCTCTCGTTCGGACAATCCAGACTATTATATCTTTACTGCCGGGAACATGAAGATACCTCCCCTCGCACTGAAGAAATCAGAGTGTAAAGTTTATAAGATAATCAAACATGAGAAGTGAGGGAAAGTTTTGAAGAAATTATTTACAACAACTGAATATAAAAAGCGGAACCAACGACATGCAGACTTATCTTTTTTTGTTAGAAATAAACGAAAGAAGAAATACTATAGCGCGCCGATTCTTCCTGTAAATAAAATACACGATTATGAAGAGAGTTTAAAAAAGGATTTCCCCGGTTATGAGATTGTAATCCCTCCCGAAGAATTCTCGTTTATTGACAATACTGAGTCAGTTGTGATATTTATTAATCAAATCATGGTATGTTACGAGAATCGAAAGAAAGTTTTTGTGAAGCTTCTTAGAGTACAGAAGATCACATACGATGCAATAATTGTGTTACTATCAATAATGGTAAAGTTCAGAGAAGCCGGAATAGATTTTAATGGAGATAAACCTCTTGGACATTCACCAAGAGAACTTTTGGATAAATCTGGATTTTTCAGTGAACTATTTACGAGGAAATTTGTAAAAAGTGAGATATATGAGTTTACCCACTCGGATAATTTAATTTGTACTCATGGTGATAAAAATGTGGCATCAGATTTATCCACACAATTAACAAAAACAGCTTCAAATTATTTGACTGACTACAAAGTGTCTAAAGCACAAGGAGTACAGCGATTAATGATTGAATTGATGCAGAATACGAATAATCATGCATCTGAAACACCAGGAGAAAAGCACTGGTGGTTATCTATGAGTAGAAATGATAAAAATAAGACTATTTATTTCTCGTTCGTAGATTTTGGGGTGGGCATTTTAAGTAGTTTGGAAAAGAAGCCAGATGATAATTCTTTTAAAAGTTACTATAAAAAATTGGTTAATTTGTTTGGAATTGAAAATCAACACAAACATCTCAAAGAAATTTTTTCCGGAGCCCTTTACGCTGAAACAGTAACAGGAGAGCATTTTAGAGGGAAAGGACTGCCGGGAATTGGTGCAGTTGTAAAGAGAGGTCAAATTAGTAATCTTCACATTATAACAAACAGAGTCAAAGGAAGTGTAAAAGATAATGTATATGAAAAATTGTCTTGTAATTTCTCAGGAACATTTTATCATTGGGAATTAAAAACGGAGTGTTTAAGCAAGTATGGAAAAGATAGTATTCAGAATAGCTAAAGAGTTTAGTGAGAGTCCCGGACCAAGATACATCAGGGAGGGGATCAATTCAGGTGAATTATTTCGTACCACCATTTTTTCACCTTTGGTTAAAAAATGTATCGAAGATGGTGTTAAAATTTTAGTCGACCTCGACGGAACATATGGATATGGTACATCGTTCTTGGAAGAGACTTTTGGTGGACTTATCAGAAATGACAAATTTAGGTTGGATGAGCTCAATAGTCTTTTTGAGTTTAAGTCGGAAGAGGAGCCTTATCTGATTGATGAAATTAAACAGTATATGGAGGATGAATGGCAAAAACAAAAAGGGCAAAAAAATTAAATTTTCCTTATCTCTTTTTTTGGGTTTCTATAGCAATTCTTGCAAGTCAATTGATAGGATTGATTTATACGAAATCTCAATTCCAAATAGAAAATAAAATTGATCTACTTGATATTTTGTCTCTGACGATCACATTAATTTTAGCGATCGTCATCTCAATGGTGTTTGACAAGAACAAATCAGATCACAGAGTTCTGAAAGATATTTTTATCAATAGAATTAGTAATATCGAAAAATTACTTTTTGAGTTCGATCGTTTGGTAAACTTACCAAGAGTTCCAATGACAGATGTTACTTATCAATCAAAAAAAATCAGTATGAGTTTCTCATTACTTGTCAAGAATTTAAGAAGTTCAACTGTTTACAATGGTAATGTTTCAAATGATGTCAACCCGGATAAAATCAAAGAAGAGCTGAGAGATTTTATTAAAGAATTTACTGAGGATTCCAATTACGAAATTATTATTGAAGAAACTGAAAGTTTTTATGTATACCATAAAGCCTTTTTAAAGCGACAAAGTACGGGGTTTACTAAACAATATAACCAACTGCTTAAACTCCAGATATTAATTAATAATGCATGAATTTAAATCTCATGAATTCCGAATTAGTGAAAGTAATGTGAGCAGCCATGATCTCTGGATAGTCAGTTACAAATCAGTAGTTACTGCAATGAACTTGTTTAGTTTTGATTTTGTTAACATATAAGTTACATTTTGTTAGGAAATGACTTTGAAGAAATCAGATGAAATTGAAATTAAGTCTTTCAATTTGGTATTTTCCTTCCTTGAATCAATTTTGGCGAGGTTCAAAAGCAAAAACATTCAGAAACCGACGACTTATCTTGCCGGTGAATTGGGAACATATAGAGCTTATATCTCTAAAACATTTAATAGTGAGGGAAATTTGACCGTTAAAACTATGATCTCATTAGCCAACGCAGCTGGTCTTGAGATAGAAATACTACTGAAGGACAAAAAAACATCAGAAGTTTTCAACTATATGGAAATTGCCACTTTTGACACCGATGATCAGAGCAGAGCGGCGTTAAAGAGGATATAGTTTATTCGAATCAAAGATTTATAAAAGACAGATAAAACAGATCACCATCATGAAGATCAACAAATTTAACAAAGGATTCAAAATCCTGCTATACATCGATAAAGTTATTAATCTTGAAGCTCGTTTTCAAGAGGTTAATAATATTATCCAAAGATTTAATCCATCAGGAAAAGCCATTTTATGGAAGTATGAGACACCAATTGGAGATGAAGATCCAGTTATGACATCTGATTTCTATTCTCGGGACAAATCATTCCAAATTAGAATCAAAATTACTCATGCGTATGTTGGGTTAGGGATAGCATTTCATAAGGAAATTAGTGAAGTCTCTTCGATTAAATTGTGCGAACAATATTATATATTGATTAAGGAAATCGCTGAATCTCTAAGCTACATTTGTTTTGTTAAGTATCTTGGTGAAATTGAGTATAGAATTCCCAGAGAAAACGAATTAAAAGAGTTCCTATTAAATGAATGCCCGGGTATTCTAAATGATCCGAGATTTATATCTTTTGCTTTTAATTATAAATTTTTATTCCTTGACTCCTATTACCTTCAAGTTCATAATGATCTGAGAGTGATAATTGTTGAGGATAAGCTGAAAGAATTGAAATCTGAAAATGTCTTTGTAGTTTTAATTGAGCTAAGCTCTATTCCCCTTTTTGAAAAGAAGGTTATTCACAATGATAACAAACTTAATTCGATCTGGGATCTGTTTTTCGAGACTATTGAAAAAAATAATTTGGTAAACTATCTTAACGCCGAGATACAATAATTGGTACTTTAATGAGCACAGCAATTGCATTAGATATAGAACTCAGTAAGCATATACTTTACACACCCGCTGCCAGTCCACAGGTGAGTAATGATACAAGTTTCATTTCTGGAAGTCTTTACGAAGAGATTGTTAAAGTCAGTTCCCGAAATTCAGCAATGTCCTATAATGAAGTTATTGGATCACAGTATTTAATTGGATATTTCGATAAAGTGGATTTCATCAACAGTGTAGAGAGTCTAAGAAAATATGATAACATAAAAAAGTTGATTGAATTTGGTGCACTCGAACACGACTGGGATAATGAAGGTGGAAAAAAAATTCCTAAAACCACTATTCGAACCGTTTACAATATTGTAAAAAGTGATAAATTGATCAAACAACCTTTTATTGCACCATTACCAACCGGTGGAATTCTTTTGACTTTGAGAATATCAAAAACTCAACACATGAATATATTCCTCCGGGATGAATCCACATACAATGTGGTAGAAATTGTTAAACGTGATGGAAACATAGAATCAAAAGAATACAAGATTAATCACAATACTCTGCTCCAACAAATCAATATGTATTATGCGAATAACCGATAAAAGCGAACAGGTATTTAGAGCTAAAATTAGTTTTGATGAGGTGGGAGCGGTATCTGCGGCATCATTTGATACAATGGGGAAAGGGTGTAGCATACATCTCTCCATAGGTAGGCCAATCGAGGAAATTCTTGCACTGTTATCAAAAACGGTTATTAATTCGAGTGATAAACCAGTCGGAAGATTAACTGTTGAAAATGTTGAAAAATCTAATTGTGAAGTGCATCAGGACGAAAAGGAAGAAAAAAATTTCCACGGAAATATTACGGGACCTAATCAAGCCCGCTCTCTTAGTGATATTCAAAAATCTCTTCTTGCAGCGTATTGTCAGCCAGTTGAGAGCTTTATCTAGTGTACATGCAAATGTAAGATCATAACCTTGCAATCTGATTGTAATTAAAAGGATTAAATTCCGTGGGAAAAAGTAAATACCCTAAAGGGGTATATTCGAAAGCTGGCTATCTTTATGTGAGTGTCTGGAATCCATTGACTCAAACTTCGGCACAAAAAGCAACAAAATTAAAGGATGTTCAGAAAAACTACAAAGCCGCCCGGGAGTTTAAAGAAGAGCTTCAGCAAACATTGAATAAAAAATGTTTCCTTGACACCCTCTGTTCTGACAATTCAAAACCGGTCAATTTTTCTAGTGCTGTTGAAGACTATATTTCAGCAAGAGATCTTTCAGCAAGCTCTATTACATCGATTAAATTCTGGAGTAAAGTTTGGCAGGAAGTCTCTGGGGATAAAATTATTTCTGATTTTACTGATCGAGATTACCATGCCTTTCTAGTTTATCTCAAGAAGAAAGATTATAGTATCTATACCAAAGGGATGGCAACTCGAACTCTGTATGCGATATTCAACTATTTCGTCAAACAGGAGCAGATAAAAAAGAATGTGATAGTAAAGATCAAACCTCCGGCGAAAGCGCCTCAAGCCATCCCCCAGCTCGATCTGGTAGACTTTCTTTACTTATTGGAGCAAATTGATATTGATTATTACTACATCGTCAACTTTATGTACTTAACCGGTTTTAGAATCGGGGAAACCATCCGACTTGAATGGAAAGATGTTGACCTCAAAAAAATGGTGATCAGGGTTAGGAATGAAAAGGGAAAACGATTTGAAGAATTCCCTATTCATAATGATTTGTTCGATCTTCTGGGTGAGATACCAAATAAAGATTTAAGGATCTTTCCAAAATTCTCAAGAATTGATAGTCTCAAAAACTATTACAAGTACCAAAGGGATCTATGGGGAGAAAAACGGTATACCATACACCAGCTGCGCAAGACCTTCATTACTAAGTTAACTCGCTTTGATTTGGGGGTCTATAAAGTTCAAGCGTTGGCCAGACATAAGGATATCAGAACAACTCAAGCTTATTACATCGATGTTGAAATGGAAAAATTGAGAGAAGATATCAATGATAGAATTAAATTTTAAGAGTAATTGGAAAGTAACAGTAATAGTAAAAATGCGGTGCTTTTGAGTGCACATAAAATGCGTTTTTAGCCTATTTATAGCATATTCGGTCTATAAACACAGTACCTTAAGCGACTACGGATCAAAAGGTTGAGGGTTCGATTCCTTCCGGGTGTACTTCAAAGTCCGTTTCTCCAAACGGACTTTTTTTATTTCCCCTTTTTATTCGTAAATTTTAACCATTATTTCTTAATTTTTCAAAAATTTAAAACGCTTTATGATATTCTCAGAAGATGACTACAGGTTTATGTATGCAGCACTTCAGGAAGCTTCTCTCGCCCTCGAAGAGGAAGAGGTACCGGTTGGCTGTGTGGTTGTACACGACAACCGTATCATCGGGAGAGGTTACAATCAGAACATAAAGTTGAATGATCCTACTGCTCATGCTGAAATGATCGCTATTACTGCAGCGTCAAATCATCTTCACTCATCCAGATTGAATGAATGTACACTTTATTGCACTCTGGAGCCATGTTTGATGTGCACCGGTGCGATCATTCATTCCAGAATAAAAAAACTGATTTTTGCGGCATTTGATCCAAAAGCAGGTTGCTGTGGTTCAGTATGCAATCATGCCGGTGATGGCAGGTTCAATCACAAGGTCGAGGTTTACTCCGGGTTAATGGAGACAGAGAGTTTGTTTTTGCTCAAGAACTTTTTTGAAAAGTTAAGAAATTAATATTTATTTAGTAGTTTTGCTTTGTATTAATTTTAGTCTTTTAACAGAGATACAACAAGGAAGATCATGTATTTAATTCTATTCGGTGCTCCTGGTGCGGGAAAAGGAACGCAAGCCAAAATAATCAGTGATAAATATGGCTTCGAACACATCTCGACCGGCGACATTTTAAGAGAATCTGTTAGAAAAGGAACACCTTTAGGAAAAAAGGCTCACGAAATTATGTCGAGTGGACAACTCCTCCCTGATGATATCATGATCGGTATCATAAGGGAAAAGTTATCTGAACCACAGCTTCGTGACGGTTTTATTCTTGACGGTTTTCCAAGAACAGTTTCACAAGCCGAAGCACTGGATAAGCTGTTCGGTGAGCTAAATTTCGGTGTCGGTGCTGTACTTGTTTTTCAGGTGGACGAGGAAGCCCTCGTTGAAAGACTGGCGAGAAGGCGAGCCTGCAAAAATTGTAATAATATTTTCAGCAATAATGAAATTGCCAATCTGACCGAGTGTCCGAAATGTGGCGCGCAGTACTCATTCTTTCAAAGACCCGATGATGATGAATCGGTTATCAGAAAACGACTTAAAATATTTAACGACACGACTTTACCTGTTGTTAAATATTACGATGGATTAACCGATCTTCACTATATCAACGGTCTGCAACCCATCAATGTCGTAAGTAAACTGATTTCAGATATTGTGGATGAGCTAAAAGAACGGGTTTAAGCTGGGGAGTAACTGCCACAAAGTAGTGGCGATAATCTAATTTTTTATTTTTACTCTGGTAATTTTACCCGAATCGAGTTTGTAGATTGCTCCTGAAGTATCGATGATATCATAATTGTGTGTAGCCAGCAGAATGGCTGTACCTTTTCTGTTGATATCCTGAAATATTTTTATTATTTCGCCGGAGGTCTCAGGATCAAGATTCCCGGTCGGTTCATCCGCAATAACTAACAACGGTTCGTTAACTATTGCTCTTCCTATCGCGGTCCTTTGCTGTTCCCCGCCCGAAAGACTTTTGGGAAAAGCATTTTTCAAGTGCAGTATCCCCAAATCACTTAGGACTGATTCGACTCGACCCCGAATCTTTTTTTGAGGATAATTGTTTATCTCAAGAATATAGGAAAGATTTCCAAAGACCGTTCTGTCAGAGAGCAGTTTGAAATCCTGAAAGACAATTCCCAGCTTCTGTCTCAGTTTAGGGATGTTTTTCTGGTCAGCTTTTAATGAAGAGAATCCGGCAATATCTATACTCCCCTTTTGAGGCAGAATATTAAAATAACAGAGTTGCATCAGGGTCGATTTCCCGCAGCCGCTTTTTCCGACCAGATAGGCAAAAGCACCATGGGCGAGAGAAAAATCGCAGTCATCCAGGATTTTATGATTCCCGTAGGCAAATTCCACACCTTTAAATTCCAGTATCATCCATTCTCCTAACCACATATTGAATTCGAAATGTCTTCTGACTCACTCCCTTTAGTGTAAATGCTTCAAATTTCTTCATAATTGCAAATTTGCACTCCTTAAGTAATTCATCTATCATCTCAGTCGGATATATGTACTCGTAGTTATCTTCTTCAATTTTTGTGTTGTCCGGAAGAGTAATGATAAAGGAATTTTTGTGAATCTTTCTTACAGGATCGTAATTTGAAGCCTGCTGATAGATAAGATTCCCCTGTTTCCTCTTTTTGCTGTAAGAACCTACATAAGCATAAGAATTTTGTTCGGTAACTATGTCGAACAACAAATAACCCCCTAAGACCAAAACCCTTTTAACTTCGTCAAAGAATTTTATTAGAGCCCCCCGCGTTGGAAGGTGGTTAACGCTGTCGAAACATGAAATCACCAGATCAAATTTTTGTTTGAATGGTATTTCAGTCATATCTATACACATTTTAACCGTATCCGCTGGTGCCTGATCGATCATTTTATAAGATATATCGCTCAATACTGTCATTTTAGATGAAAGCTCCATAGCCGGCAGCATCCTGCCTGTTCCCGAAGCCAGCTCAAGTACAAAATCAGTTTTTATATTATACTTTGCGATCAACTCGTTAAGATAATCAGCCCAACCGGCATAATTCACATGCCTTACGAGATCGTTGTAAATCGTGGAAATGTTCGAATAGGAATCACTTCCCATAGATGAAACGGCGGTTGGTGGATATCCTGTGTCCCCAGTCTATAGCTTCAATCATGGAGCTGAAATCAGCTTTGTTTTGCCATGCGATATCATGTGCGGTGCCGTGGTCGGGCGATGTCCGTATAATGTTTAATCCGGCAGTAAAATTTACACCTGATCCGGCGGTAAGCAGTTTAAACGGGATAAGCCCCTGATCGTGGTAGAGCGCTACAAATATATCGAAGTTAAGATATTGCTTTCGTGCAAAAAAAGCATCCGCCGGAAATGGACCTTCCACAGTACCGGAAAACTCCCTCAAGAGAGGAATAATCGTGTCGTTCTCTTCACTTCCTAAAAGCCCGTTTTCCCCGGCGTGGGGATTCAAGCCAAGTACCGCAATCCTGGGTTGATGGATGCTGAAATCATATCTGAGAGAATTGCTGATTGTCTCGAGACACATTCTTAGTTTCTCAGTTGTCAGATCCCTGCTGACTTTTGAAAGCGGGATGTGAATGGTAGCGAGAGCACACTTTAATTGATTCGACAAAAAAGTCATAACAAAGCCGGTGGAATTATCCCATTCAGCCAGTAATTCGGTATGACCCGGAAAATCGACGCCCGCCAGACTGAATGCATACTTGGAAATGGGAGCAGTTACAAGAAATGCTGTATCGTCCTTTGAAACGATCTCAAATGCTTTTTCGAGTGCGCGGTATGATGCTTCGCCGGAGTCGGCAGTCGGTTCCCCTTTGCTAAGTTCAAAGGTTCCGATATCCACAATCTCCACATTCGGTTTCCCTGACAGGTCTATTTTTGTCAGTTCAACAGCCTGTGAAAATACATTTCCGGGTATAACAATTTTATAGTTAATATCCTTTACCTGAAGAAGTTTATCAATCGCCTTCAGGGTAATTTCCGGACCGATGCCATTGATGTCACCACAGGATATTACTCCCGTCATTTTGTGAATCATTTCAGCTGTTCATCATGTGAAGGAATTCTTTGTTATTCTTTGTTCCTCTCATTTTGTCAAGTATTTCTTCCATTGCCTCGACTGGGGTAAAGTCGCTAAGGAATTTCCTCAGAATATAGATTCTCTGGAGCTCTTCTTCTTTAAGGAGAAGTTCTTCACGACGGGTACCTGAACGGTTAATGTCGATGGCAGGGAAAATTCTTCTGTCACTGAGATCGCGATTAAGAACGATTTCCATGTTTCCGGTACCTTTAAACTCTTCGAAAATTACATCATCCATTCTTGAACCGGTATCGATAAGCGCGGTTGCGATGATGGTAAGTGAACCGCCGTCTTCAGTGTTTCTTGCAGCTCCAAAAAATCTCTTCGGTTTGTGAAGTGCATTCGAATCAAGACCGCCGGAAAGGATTTTCCCTGAATGAGGCACCACGAGGTTATGAGCTCTTCCAAGTCTCGTGATTGAGTCGAGAAGGATGACTACATCATGTTTAGCTTCGACAAGTCTTTTTGCTTTCTCTATGACCATATCGGCTACCTGAACATGTCTTTCAGCGGGTTCATCGAAAGTTGAACTGATTACCTCAGCATTCACGCTTCTTTCCATGTCGGTTACTTCCTCAGGTCGCTCGTCAATGAGGAGGATTATTAATTTGACTTCCGGATGGTTTCTTGTGATAGAGTTTGCGATTTTTTGTAGTAATACAGTTTTACCGCTTTTTGGGGGAGATACTATAAGACCTCTTTGACCCTTGCCGATAGGAGTAAGCATATCCATTATTCTCATGGCATACTCGCCGGGAGCTGACTCAAGAACGAGTTTTCTGGTCGGGTATACAGGAATAAGGTTATCGAAAAGGGTTCTTTCTCTTATTTCGATCGGGTCCATTCCGTTGACGGCTTCCACGCGGAGAAGAGCAAAAAATCTCTCCCCTTCTTTAGGCGGTCTGACCTGTCCGCTTACGAAATCACCTGTTCTGAGAAAGAATTTTTTGATTTGAGAAGGTGAGATATAAATGTCGTCGGGTGAAGGAAGGTAGTTATATGCTGCCGATCTGAGGAATCCGTATCCATCCGGCAGCACTTCAAGAACTCCTTTGGAAAAAGTAAGTCCATCCTTTGCTGTTTGTGCTTCAAGAATCTTAAAAATTAGTTCCTGTTTCCTGAGGTCAGTAAAACCGGTGATTTTAAGTTCTTTCGCAATTTCGTTTAATTCAACGATTTTTTTTGATTTCAGTTCTGAAATATCCATTTGATTACCTTGTTATTAAAACTTTACAAAATGTTACTGTAATATTTTTTTTCAAATACTTTTTTTACTTCGGCGATAAGATACATACTGCCGTAAATTACAAGACATTCTTTATCTGCGGCACTCAAAAATTTCTTAATGAATACAGGGATATCGTCGATTTTCTTGTATTTTATTTCGTGTTTCTCTGCAATTTTTATAAACTCCTCCATCTTCACCGCTCTTTCGTTATCCTTCAGTTCGAACAGATAAATTAAATCGAAATGCGGTTTACTCTGAATCAGCATTTCTTCGAGACTTTTATCGTTAAGACATGAAAACAAAAGATAGCGCTCCCTGAATTTCTTTTCCTCCTTCGAGAATTCCTTCAGGAAATTTTGAATTCCATCAAGATTATGCGCAGAATCGAGAATAATTCTTGGATTATCGTGTACTTTTTCATACCTGCCCTGAATTCCGGTATTTGTCACAACATTCTTAATTCCTGCGAGTATTTTTTTTGAATCACTAAATTTTATTGTTTTGTTCAGGGTTAAGATTGCGAGGGCGGCATTAAGTTGCTGGTAGGAGCCTTTTAGAGGGGTAACAAAATTGTCGAAAAAAAGCTCACTTGAATAGAATTCGAAGCTGTGTTCCCTCTTGTTAATGTAGTCTTTCAGCTTGTAATATTTGCATCCCTTTTCTTCGGATATCCTGATCAGGGTTTCCTGAGCCGGTTTTTCTAAAAAACCCAGGAAAACGGGTACCTTTTCCTTAATTATTCCCCCCTTTTCCTCAGCTATCTGTTCGAGGCTGTGTCCAAGGATATGGGTGTGCTCCAAACTGATCGAGGTGATGACTGAAGCCAAAGGTTTGATAACATTAGTTGCATCGAGTCTTCCACCAAGTCCCGTCTCGATCACTGCGTAATCCACTTCCTTATCGGCAAAATATTTGAAAGCGAGTGCAGTGGTAACTTCAAAAAATGTCAGGTTTGTCTCATAAATGACACTCTCATACTCAGCCATAAATTCGATGACATATTTATCGGGGATTATCTGCCCGTTGATTCTGATCCGTTCATTATACTTTATGAAATGCGGCGATGTATATAACCCGGTTTTGTAGCCTGCTTCTGTCAGAATACTGGCAATAAAAGAGGAGGTACTCCCTTTTCCATTTGACCCGGCAACATGAAAGCATTTTAACTTTCGTTGTGGATTCCCAAGGAGATCGAGAAAATTCATGGTATTCTCCAAGCCCAACTTCACTCCACGATTGTGGAGGTTGAAAAGTATCTGGAGATAGTGGTCTATGGCAGGATTAGTTAAACTCATAAGAAGCAATGATTGAATTAATTTTAGTTCTCTTTGTTTTTAGACAGTAATCTTCTAGTGATGGTATAATCTTTTCGGCGGTATCCGGATTTACAAAATTTACTGTACCGAGTTGAATCAGTGATGCTCCCGCTATCATAAATTCAACAACATCTTCCCAGCCTGCAATACCTCCAATTCCGATTATCGGGATATCACATTTTCTGCTTATTTCGAGTACCTTTGCAAGTGCAACAGGTTTGATTGCCGGACCAGACAAACCACCCGTAACATTGTACAGTTTCGGTTTGCGTGTCCAAATGTCGAACGCTGTTCCAACTAAAGTATTGATCGCAGACACTGCATCAGCACCATTTTCTCTGGCTATCCTTGCGAACAATCCAATATCGGCATTATTAGGAGACAGTTTGATTATAACAGGTTTCGATGAGACGCCTTTAACCTTATCAGTAATTTCGCCAACATAACCCGGATCGTTTCCAAAAATCAGTCCGCCATCCTTAACATTCGGGCATGAAACATTTATTTCGAAGGCATCGATAGTTTGTTCCTTCGTAAGAATTCGTACGCATTCAACATATTCTTCAACTGACGACGCTGCAATATTGCAAATAACACGGGTATCGTACTTTGATAGAAAAGGAAGTTTCTCGAGGATAAATTCTTCCACTCCAACATTTGCCAGCCCGATGGCGTTAAGCATTCCGGAGGCTGTCTCGACTATTCTCTGAGGTGGATTCCCTTTTCGCGGTTTTAAACTTATCGATTTTGTTACAATTCCACCAATTTTATTCAAATCGGTAAAATTTGAGATTTCGTAACCGTAACCAACTGTACCGGATGCCAGAAGTACAGGATTTTTGAAGGTCAAACCGGCAATTTCAACGCCAAGATCAGGCTTGTTCATATCACTACATCTTTCACATTGAAGACCGGACCGTCCTTACAAACAAGAAGATATTTCGTTTCATCATGGCTGTTTTCAACGGGACATCCCTGACAGATTCCAAAACCACAAGCCATTGCACACTCAGTTGAAATTTCGCCGTTTATATTCTCCCCTAGCAATAATTGTTGCAAAACCCTTAACATCGGCGAAGGTCCGCAGGCAAAAACTTTGATTTTCTCATCTCGGAATTCATCAAGGTGTGCTGAAAACAGATCAACAACAGTTCCCTTGACTCCCAATGAGCCATCGTCAGTTGCCGTTATTACATTTTCAAGTCCGTATGTTACGATATCAGTTGCACTTCTCCCCCCTAAAAAAGTCGTTACCTTTTTTCCGGTCAGTCTTTTTGTAAGAAGAGGAAACGGAGCCACGCCTATTCCACCGGCAATTATTATGGCGTGGTCGAAATCTTCATCGATTCTGAATCCTTTTCCCAAAGGTGCAATAATATCAAGCATGTCGCCCGGTTTCTTGTCAGAAAGGTTTCTGGTTCCTTCACCGTGTACATTGAACATAAAACAGATGTTATCCTGCTCAATATCGCAGATGGAAAAAGGGCGGCGTAATAAGGGAAAGGAAGAATCGCTGACCTTGATATTTGCGAACTGCCCGGCTTTAAATTCGCTGCTTAGCCGGGGAGAATTACATTTTAGAAGGAATATGTGATTTTTTAACTGTGCTACAGATGTGACAGAAACTTTAGTAATAATCAAGTTATTTCCCGCAAGAAACTACAGAACGGGTGGAATTGTGAAAAGAATTATTTATTGTAAACTGGGAGAACTTACCGGGGGTAAATTCAAGAACGGATTATTCTGATATCCAAAAATAGTAATAAAATATCAAAACAACATTCGAAATATATAATTTATTGCATGGTTTGGCAAAAATTTGACAGTTTTTTTCAGGAACGGAAATTAAGTTCCTCAATTTTGCTTATTTTATCCAATCTTTTTTGGTGCCGGTCACCCAGAAATTCAGCTGACAACCAGGTATTTAAAATTGATTTAATCGTCTCTTCTCCAAGGGTTTTTGCCCCGAGTGCCAGGATATTCGCATTATTATGCTCTCTGGCACTTCTCGCGGAAAATTCATTATAACATGTGGCAGCTCTGATACCTTTGAATTTGTTTGCAGTTATACAGGATGGAATTCCGGTTGCATCCACCACGATTCCGAAATCAAATCCTTTGGTTTTTACTGCCCGGGCGACCTCTTTTGCAAAATCAGGGTAATCGCAGGCATCTTCAGAATAGGAGCCTGCATCCTCTACTACAATCCCCTTTTCTTTAAGAAAATTTGAAATGATTTTGCGAACGGCGAAACCGGTATGATCGCCACCAATAATTACTCGAAGATTATAGAGCGGTGCCACGGTCGATCCGGTCGTTTTTTGCGACTCGTCGACAATTGCCATACCGAGAGATTTGATTTTATCATGTGCCAATGGAGTGATAACACAATTCTTGCACACAACGAGTTCTTTCTCACCCCGTTTTGCGGCGGCAATTACAAAATCTTCCGTAATAAGCTTTTTCATCAGAGCAGTTCTGTTTTGTTATTGTGTTTAAGGTAATCGACTATTTGCTTAACTTCCTGAGCCTGATCTCTTCTGCAAACGAGAAGTGAATCCTCGGTATTAATGATTATCAGGTTATCCACCCCAATCACAGAAGTGAATTTATTTGGAGAGTAAATATAGGAATCGTGAGTCATATTGGTAAACACTTCTCCAACGGCGGCATTACCTCTCTCATCTTTTTCGCTAAGTTGATAGACTTCTTCCCAACTCCCGACATCACTCCAGTCGAATGACGATTTGATCAGAAACACCCGGTGCGATTTTTCCATTATCCCGTAGTCAATCGAGATACTTTTAATCTGACTGTATGCTTTTTCGAGATGTTCGGCAAATTCATCAGTAAAAAGATAATTTGAGAGGTCTTTCATATGTTTGGAAAGTTCAGGAAGGAAAATATTAATCTCTTCGAGAATCACGGATGCCTTCCATATAAACATACCACTGTTCCACATAAAATCACCCGATTTCAAAAATCTGACAGCAGTGGTATAGTTGGGCTTTTCGGCGAAAGTCGCCACCTTAAATACTTCCGGGTTTTTCTCGTTATTCTCAATCTGTATGTAGCCATAGCCGGTCTCGGGTCTTGACGGAGGAATTCCCAGTGTTACCAGTCCATTACTGTTGAAAGCATAGTTGGCAGCTTTTAACAGATCTTCCTTAAACTTGTCTGTGTTGGTAATCAGATGATCTGCAGGCAAAACAAAACAAACCGCTTCAGGGTCTTTCTTTGCAACTAAAATCGCACTCAATGCCACACATGCGGCAGTATTTCTGCCGTATGGTTCCGCAATTATGTTTTCTCTCGGAATCCATGGAAGCTCTTCTGCTATTGAGTCAGCCTGCACCGTATTTGTAATTACAAGAATATTCCCGGACGGCACCAAACCATCGAGACGGGTAACTGTTTTCCTGATCAGAGATTCGTCATCGAACAAATTGAGGAGCTGTTTGGGTTTTTTTTCACGACTGCGGGGCCAAAATCTGGAACCGACACCACCAGCCATTATAATAGCGTAAATATTCATTTTTGTGATCCTTTATAAACTTTTAAACTTTCGGTGAACAACTGGTTTCTCAATCTGTATTCAGTAATGTCGTGATCAAGTCCGCGAATTTCGGTTACCACCACAATCATCGCCGCTCTGAAATAATCGAGAATATCTTTATTTACAGTCATTTCCTTATTATATATTAGCAAGAGAGCAACGGCAAGGTTGCTGTATGCATCAATCAGCTCTTTCAATCCATGTAGTTTGCAGAATTTCAATCTTTCCTCGAAAATATCGGAAAATCTAAAAACTTCGCTGCTTCTGAAATCCTCTTTCTTCATTCTTTGCAAAAGTTCTTCCAAATCCTTTAACGGGGCATAAAGGAAGTCCCTTTCCTCTTCGATCAACTTTCTTTTCTCTTTTTTGGGAGGATCTTCATAGATCAGAGGCAATTCAGGTTCAGATTTCTTTTCTATTTTCATCGATCTTTTACCTGATGCAGCTTTTTGAACCTTTTGGAATTCTTCTGCCGCCTGGTCAAGCTCAATCTTTAAATTGTGGCTTTGTTCTTCCATCTTAAGACTTTTAAGGGTTTCCACCCTGTTAAGAATTTTTTTGAATGAAAGAGTATTTACACTCAGCAGAAGAAAATCAAGATCAGCAACGAGAAACAGACTGTGCTCGAGAAACTTTTCAGAAAACTTTTTATAGTCAATTTTTTCGAAACTCAGATAATTTGTAATGTCCTGGAGTCGTATGGAGAGTTTTGAAGTTTCTGTAATCCGCTTAAGAACCTGAATGTCAGCGTTCAGATTCTCCCGGCTTGAAATCCATTCCTCAAGACTGTTTAATATCTGAATTTTTTCAGGATTCAGTCTCAGTTTATTTGAGGCTTCGTTAATCGCACTGATTATGTAATTTTTAACTATGTCCATTTTAGCTTTCGTAAACCCTTGGGACACGCTTTGAGATGCCTGCTGTAATCTCATATGGAATCGTATCCAGTGCAGCGCACCACTGCCAGCAGCTTGTATCTGATTTCGGATCGTCTGAGAGAATGACCACTTCCTGCCCGATCGGGTACTCGTCATCCTCAAGATCGATCATAATTCTGTCCATCGTGATTGTACCTGCCTGAGAATATTTTTTGCCGTTGATGAGGCAACAGATTTTATTGCTCAACGACCTTCTGATCCCATCAGCATAACCAATGGATATCGATCCGATCCAACTGTCTTTTTGTAAAATAAATTTTCTCCCGTAACTGATGCTCTCCCCGGCAGCAAACCGTTTTACGGTTGAAAGAGAACCGACAATCGACATCACCGGTTTCAAACCAAGGTTTGTTGAGGTTTCCTCATCCTTATAGAAACCGTATAACGATATTCCTGGTCTGACCGCATCAAAATGTGCTTGCGGATAGTCGAATATACCGCCAGAATTTGCTGCGTGTACCAAACCCGTCTCAATACCGGCTGCTTTGAATTTAGAAAGTACTTCTTCGAACCTTTCTATCTGAAGACCGGTAAACATTCTGTCAGGTTCATCGGATGTAGCAAAATGAGTGTACACACCTTTAATACTTATTATATTAATTGCGGGTAATACCTTTAATAATCGATCAACCACATCTGTTTTAAAACCCAACCTGCCCATACCGGTGTCTATTTTAATGTGAACTCCAAGCTTCTCCTGCAATCCTGCCTGTTTAATGTACTCAAGTTGATCGAACGATGATACAGTAACTTCATAACGGTATTTCTGTATCGATTTTATCATGGTTGCGTTAAAGGGTTCAAAGACCAGAAACTTCGCTTGGGGGAAGGAAATTGTCAAATCGATGACTTCTTCAACAGTAGCAACGGCATATAGCTCCGGAGGATTCTCTAATGTGATGAGTTTTTCAACAATCTTATGGGCTCCGTGTCCGTAGGCGTCTGCCTTCACAACCGCAATTATTTTTGCCGGTCGGACACGCCTGGAGATGACCATATAATTATGAGCAAGATTCGAAAGATTAATTAAGGCTTTTGTCGGTCTGATTTGCATAAAATAAAAATTATTCCCTACAATAATACTTAATTAGATTCAGAAAGAGAAAAATCGGAAAAAATGTAATTTTTTTTTGAACAAGATATTTTATTCTGAATATTTTTTGTAATTTAGTAAAACAGATTATTAATATTTATTAATTGAGATAGTCTGTTAGTACAAATGATGCAAATTTGTTGAAAAAAATCAGAACAATATGTCTTACGATTTACAATATATTGTAGCTTTTATCCTGATAGCCGTCCTGTTTAGTATTGTGGCTATTTTTACCGCCTACCTCTTAAGACCCACTCGCCCCACCTTTGAAAAGATGCAGGTATATGAGTGCGGTGAAGAAACCCAAGGTGTACCCTACATTAAATATAATGTCAGATTTTATGTGGTTGCACTTTTATACCTCGTTTTCGGTGTTGAACTGGTGCTTGTAATCCCCTGGGTTGCTGCCTATCTGAATTACGGCCTTTTTGGTCTGCTGCTGGGTCTCTTTTTCCTTATCGTGCTCGGTGTTGGTATCGTGTATGAATGGAGAAAGGGTGACCTCGACTGGTTTACCTATGAAGATGTAGTAGCCAATCAGAAAGTAAAAGATCCGACTGCAACCGTAAAGAAGATTGAAAAGGAGATGGTATAATGGGTGTACTCGACAAAGAATTTCTTCAAGAGAACATAGTTGTTACAAATCTTGAAGCACTATTGAATTGGGCTCGTCTCTCCTCAATTTGGCAAACAACCTTTGGTCTGGCTTGCTGTGCAATTGAAATGATGGCAACTTCGGCATCACATTACGATTTTGACAGATTTGGTGTGATTCCCAGACCAAGCCCAAGACAATCTGATGTTATTATTATATCAGGAACCGTTACCCTGAAGATGGCTACCCGAATCAAAAGAATTTACGAACAGATGCCCGATCCAAAATATGTAATTTCGATGGGCAGTTGTTCAAATTGTGGCGGTCCATACTGGGAACACGGATATCATGTTTTAAAAGGTGTCGACAGAGTTATTCCTGTTGATGTGTATGTCCCCGGCTGTCCCCCAAGACCCGAAGCTCTTCTCGAAGGATTGCTTAAGCTTCAGGAAAAAATCAGAAATGAATCTTTGATCAAATCGGCATAACAGATGAAAACATTCGAAGAACTCGTTGAACTATTAAAATCTAAATTTACCGGGGAATCAGATATTGAAGCCCGCAAAGAAGGCACGGAAGATGTCATTCTTGTGAATCCCCTTATTATAAAAGATGTTTGCAGTTTTCTAGCCACTGAAGCTGAGTTGAAATTCGACTCACTTGTTCTGCTTTCAGGAGCGGATGATGAGAATGGTGAGAAAATCAAGCATGAAGATGAATCGTTCGATATTCAAGGTGGCACACTCAGTGTTTACTACCATATCGAATCCACTTCCCTCGTACACAAATTAACCCTTAGAGTTTCCGTCGACCGGGAAAATCCTGTCACTCAGTCTGTATCCACCGTTTGGAGATGTGCCGACTGGCATGAACGGGAAGCTTTTGACATGTATGGTTTCATTTTCGAGGGCCACCCCAATCTTATCAGAATCTTGATGCCTTACGACTGGGAATTTGGATACCCCCTCAGAAAAGATTATAAAAATCCGGAATTTTATCACGGAATGAAAGTGCCTTACTAAAAACTGCCATGACGAATAAAATAACTTCAAACTTAAAAACTGATGAAATGGTCCTTAACATGGGACCACAACACCCGTCTACTCACGGTGTTCTCCGTGTGGAACTTAAAATAGATGGTGAAAAGATCATCCATGCGGAACCGCATCTTGGTTATCTGCACAGATGCTTCGAAAAACATTGCGAGGCAATGACATATCCTCAGGTAATTCCCTATGTTGACCGTATGGACTACCTTGCCGCCATGAATAACGAGCTCGGTTATGTGATTGCAGTCGAAAAACTCCTGAAAATTGAAATTCCTGAGAGAGTTGAATACATTCGTGTAATTATGAGTGAATTACAGCGGATTGCTTCGCACCTTGTGGCTCTCGGAACTTTCGGACTCGATGTCGGAGCTTTCACACCATTTCTGTTCACATTCCGTGACAGAGAAAAAATCCTCAATCTTTTCGAGATCACCTGCGGTGCAAGACTGCTATACAATTATATATGGGTTGGTGGGGTATCTCATGATCTTCATCCTGACTTTTTAAGATTAACAAAAGAATTTATCGAATATTTCAGACCAAAAGTTGAAGAGCTTAACGGTCTGCTGACATATAACAAGATCTTTATCGAAAGAACCGCCAATATCGGTGTGCTTCCTGATGATCTGGCTGTTAATTATGGAGTTTCGGGTCCGAGCTTAAGAGGTTCCGGATTCAAATGGGATATCCGTAAAAATGATCCTTATTCCATCTACAACAGATTTGATTTTGATGTTCCGGTTGGTCAGGGTCTCGCCGGTACTCTTGGCGACTGTTGGGACAGATACTATGTCCGCGTTCTGGAACTGGAACAGAGTCTCCGGATTCTTGAACAGGCTATCGAACAGATACCCGAAGGTGATGTAACTTCCGCCATTCCCAAAAGAGTGAAGCCAAATGAAGGAATCGCTTACGCAAGAGTTGAAAACCCTAAAGGTGAGCTCGGCTATTTTATAATCAGTAAAGGCGGACTGCAACCTGCCAGAGTGAAAGTGCGTCCACCTTCTTTCGTAAATTTAAGCGTATTCTCCGAAATTGCCAAAGGACACATGGTTAGTGATGTCGTAGCAATTCTCGGCAGTCTTGATATTGTTTTGGGAGAGATCGACAGATGACAATGTTTAATTTTTGGGACTTTCTTATTATCCTCCTTTACGCCATCGTGCCGCTCGTGTTTATTATTCCTTTTGCCCTGATGGCAGTTTTTGCAGAACGAAAAATTTCAGCCTGGATTCAGAACCGTGTAGGTCCCAACAGAACAGGTCCCGGTGGCTGGTTTCAGACGACTGCGGATATTCTTAAACTGATGCAGAAAGAAGATATTGTTGCCTCAGGAGCAGACAAAAAACTCTTTCTGATAGCACCAATTGTAGTGTTTCTCGGAAGCTACGCTGCATATGCCGCACTTCCCTTTACATCGGTTTATATTGGCACAAATATCAACCTTGGAGTTCTGTTCATGGTTGCCATATCCGGGTATGTTGTAGCAGGTATTGTATTCGCCGGATGGGCTTCAGACAACAAATACTCAATTATGGGTTCGATGAGATCGGCTTCACAGCTCGTAAGCTATGAAATTCCGACTCTCTTTGTTATCATCTCGATTTTTGCAGTTACCCAGCAGTTCAATCTTCATGAGCTGAGCGAAATGCAGACTTCAAATATCTTTAACTGGGGTATTTTTGGTTTTGCCGATCTCGGGTTCAAAAGGATTCTGCTCATTCCTGCGCTATTTACTTTGATGATTATTCTCTTTATCAGTACTCTTGCCGAAGTAAACCGGACACCGTTCGATCTTCCGGAAGCAGAGTCGGAACTGGTTGCGGGCTTTCACACCGAATACAGCGGAATGAAATTTGCACTTTTCTTCCTCTCAGAGTATGCAAACATGTTTGCAGTCTCAGCTCTGGTAACCTCATTTTTTCTCGGTGGATATCAATCACCGTTTGGTTACCTCGGTAGACTTTTGGGATGGGAATGGCTTGTTCCGGTTGAACAGGTTTTCTGGTTCCTGAGTAAAGGTCTGATTCTGGTAGCTGTTCAGATTTGGATGAGATGGTCACTCCCCCGCTTAAGAATGGATCAGCTTATGAAAGTGTGCTGGAAATATCTGATACCAATAGCTTTTATATGTTTTATTTACATCACGATTGTAATGTATATCTAGTATGATGAACGCAATAACTACATATCTCAATGAGATAAAATCAGCAGTAATGACTACTCTTATCGGTATGAAAATTACCTGGAAGAATATGTTTTATGAGTCTGTAACAATACAATATCCGGAGGTTAAGCCGATTCTTCCCGAAAGGACAAGAAACCGCTTATATGTTAACATGGATGACTGCATCGGTTGCGACCAGTGTGCGAGAGCATGCCCGGTCAGTTGTATTGATATAGAGACCGTTAAGTGTGTACCCGGGGAAGACCTTGGTAAAACAAGTAACGGCAAGAAGAAAATGCTTTGGGTTACTAAATTCGATATCGATTTCGCGAAGTGCTGCTATTGCCAGCTTTGCGTTTTCCCTTGTCCGACCGATTGCATTTACATGACTGATGTCTATGAATTTTCTGAATACGACCGGTCAGCACTTATTTACAACTTTGCGACTTTAACACCTGAGGAATCTGCTGAAAAGAAAGAGAACTTCAGGATACTTGCTGAAAGCAAAGCCAAACCTGTACAACCAAATACGGCAAGTTAGTTTATGGAATTATTTGATTTATTCTTCTATATTTTTGCGACCGTTATTGTTATCTCGGGAGCAGTTACTGTTCTGAATAAAAACCTTATTTACGCTGCTTTTTCCCTTCTTGTTCTCCTAAGCAGTGTGGCTGCAATGTTTTTTATTCTCGGAGCTGAATTTCTGGCGATGGTCCAGATACTGATCTATGTTGGTGGTATTCTTATCCTGGTCGTTTTCGGTATAATGTTGACAGGACAGGTTAAAGCGGTACCAATAAGAGAGAATTTCTTTTATCTGCTTCTGGCGTCGGTTACGACGGGTTTGCTCTGCGGTCTGCTTGTTACGGGCATTACCTCTCTTCCTTCGAAGATGCTTGGCGCAAATATCGTATCGACTCCGATAAAGGATTTAGGAAATTTATTAATTGGCAAGTATTATTTAATTTTTGGTGTACTCGGTGTACTGCTGTTGGTCATTCTGATTGCGGCTGCGGGTATGGCACGAAACAATAAAGATTAGTTATGGTTGGTCTAAATCATTTTCTTATACTTTCATCGATTCTTTTTTGCCTCGGAATTTTTGGTGTCATAACCAGAAAAAATGCCATCACGGTATTAATGGGGCTCGAAATGATACTAAATGCAGCATCTCTGAACTTTGTGGCAATCTCCCGTTTCACTGATATGGCAGCTCACGGACAGGTAATTTCCCTGTTTATAATTGTGCTTGCAGCATCAGAGGCAGCCATTGCGCTTGCAATAGTTCTGAATCTCTATAAAAATTACTCTAATGTAAATGTTGATGAAATTAATACTTTAAAAGATTAAAGAATGAATACTCTCACTATTTATCAGATACTGATAGTCTTGTTGCCTCTTTCGGGCTTCCTGGTGGCTGTTCTTAGTCCCAGGAGCATGAAGAAGTCGTACATCGCAGAAGTAAGCATTATGTTTGTTTCGCTTCTCATGGCAGCATTTCTGTTTATTACCAAAATCCACGATTATCCTGATGAAACGATTCGATACTCATTCGTTTTGTTTTCTCTCTCCGGTGCGGGAGAAGGATTCAAATTCATGGTTGACCTCACAATGGACAACATGACTGTTTCTCTTCTCTTCATGGTAACCCTGATCAGTTTTCTTGTGCACTTCTTCTCTTTGGAGTATATGCATGATGAGCCACTGAAAAACAGGTACTTCGGATATCTTGGACTTTTCACCTTCTCGATGCTCGGTCTTCTAAGTACCGGAAGCATCATGTTCATTTACATCTTTTGGGAACTCGTCGGTCTCTCATCATATCTGTTGATCGGATTTTGGGGATTCAAGGATGAAGCTGCAAATGCGTGCAGTAAGGCTTTCATCACTAACCGTGTTGGTGATTTCGGCTTCTTTCTCGGAATTTTAATGCTTTTCATCACCTACGGTACATTTGACCTTTTTGTCATATTTGATATGATCGGAAAAGGTCAGTATCCACTAGGAAGTGAAATGTGGCTGACAGTAACGGGCCTGCTCCTTTTTGCCGGAGCGGTTGGCAAATCAGCTCAATTCCCTCTCCATGTGTGGCTTCCCGATGCGATGGCGGGTCCGACTCCGGTGAGTGCTCTCATCCACGCTGCCACGATGGTTGCTGCCGGTGTTTACATGATCGTTAGACTCTTTCCAATGTTTACAGAGAGTGCGTTCCTTATCATCGGAATAATTGGTGGATTTTCGGCTCTTATGGCTGCCACTATAGCTCTCACACAGTTGGATATCAAGAAAATTCTCGCTTACTCAACAGTCAGCCAACTCGGTTTAATGGTTCTGGCGGTAGGTGTAGGTGCATACCAGGCGGCGATTATTCATCTCCTGTTTCATGCATTTTTCAAAGCAGGTCTCTTTCTCGGATCAGGTTCCATTATCCATGCAACCCACACACAGGATATCATGGATATGGGCGGATTGAGAAAGAAAATGCCGGTAACTTTCTACACCACCTTGATTTACTCACTGTCGCTCGTAGGTTTTCCTTTAACGATTGGTTTCCTGAGTAAAGAGATGATACTTACTTCATCTATCACTCTTGGCTCACTTTCCGGCAACTATATCTATTTTATCTTTGCCGTTCTCACAAGTACTTTGACATCATTCTACATCTTTAGATATGTCTTTTTGATATTCTTCGGGGAACCAAGAAATCATCACGCCTATGAGCATGCTCACGATTTCAATATATTCATAAAACTGCCACTCATACTACTCGCGGCACTCTGTTTCTTTTTCCTGTTTACTTTCAATCCGATTACACTTCACGGAACCTATCTTACGGAATTGCTTTTTAGATTGCCAAAAATATTGCTTCCTGCCAGTGTAACATATCCATTCCTGACTTCTGCAGGTGAAGGAACAATCTACTCGGAAGCATATATGCACACTTTGCATGGATCGGAAATAATAGTTACCGTCATTTCCGGGTTGATTATCACCTTTGGAATTGGTACTGCGTGGTACATGTATATGAATAAAAAAATGTTGCCAAAAGTCCCAGAAGGATTTCTTGGTAAAATGTACCTTTTCTCACAAAAAGCATGGTACATCGATGCGCTTTATGATGCAACAATAATAAGAGTAACTTATCTGACAGCTACTCTAATGACTTTGATTGACAGATATGTTATCGATGGTGCAGTAAATCTTGGTGCAAAAATAACAATGATGCTCGGCAGATTTGGTGCAGCTTTCGATCGCTATGTCGTTGACGGGCTCGTTAACCTCGTTGCCTGGATTAATGGCATAGCAAGCATGATAATAAGAAAATTCCAGACCGGGAAGGTACAGACCTATCTGACTCTCGTTATGGTGTTCATAGTAATTTTTGTAATGTATATTTTTTCTAATTAAAGAAACCGGAAGAATATAAGATGTCACAATTTCCGTATCTTTCAGTACTGACCTTTCTACCCCTTATTGCGGCACTCGCTTTAATCTTTGTGCCGGCTGAAAAGAAAAACGCCATTAGATATACCGCTCTGGGTGTGGTTATCGTTCAACTGATCCTGACAGTTTTGTTGTGGATGAACTTTAACTTTGACCTCTCAGGGATTAAAGATATAAAAGGATATCAGTTTATCGAGAAGTTTACCTGGATTTACATGACAGGTCTCCCCGTATTCGATACCTTCAAGATTGATTATTTCCTTGCAATCGATGGACTCAGTTTGCCGATGGTGATACTGAGCTCAATTATCGCTTTTGTTGCGGTTATATCTTCATGGAATATTGAAGATTCGACCCACAAACCGAATTCGAGCAAAGGTTATTTCATTCTTCTTCTTATCCTCAACACCGGTACTCTTGGTGTTTTCGTAGCACTCGATTTCTTCTTGTTCTATGTGTTCTGGGAACTCGTACTACTACCGATGTACTTCCTGATTGGTATCTGGGGAGGTCCGAGAAGAGAATATGCTGCCATTAAGTTCTTTATTTACACTCTTGCCGGATCAGTGCTGATATTGCTTGCAATAATCGGACTTTATCTGAGTGTACAGGAAACGGTTGATGGAAAGACAATTCATACTTTCAACATGCTTGCCATGATGGACAGTACGAATTTTTCAAAAGACGGCATCATGTCGCTGTTGAATCCAAACAATTTCCGCTTCCTCGCATTTCTCGGTTTGTTTATCGGGTTTGCTATTAAAATCCCTCTTTTCCCGTTCCATACATGGCTCCCTGATGCGCATGTTGAGGCACCAACTCCAATATCAGTAATTCTTGCTGGTGTTCTCCTGAAAATGGGTGGTTATGCGATCTTAAGAATAATTTACCCGATTTTCCCCGAGCAGGTTCATCAGTGGGCATACTGGATTGCTTTCCTCGGAATGATTAACATTGTTTATGGTGCTTTCTGCGCCCTGGGACAAAAGGATTTCAAGAAATTGATCGCCTACTCCTCTGTTTCTCATATGGGTTTTGTGGTTCTTGGAATTGCTGCTTTCAACGAGTTTGGTCTTGCCGGTGGAGTTCTTCAGATGTTCAACCACGGTACCGTAACAGCAATGTTATTCCTTATCGTGGGGGTAATCTATGAACGCACAGGTAAGAGAGGCCTTGACGATTTCGGCGGGCTTGCATCCGTTGTACCAATGTACACCGGAATCGTGACCCTTGCTTTCTTCGCGGCATTTGGTTTGCCGGGACTTAGCTCCTTCGTTTCTGAATTAATGATCTTTATCGGTGCTTTCAGCAACGAATCAATCAGAGTTCTGACAATTGTCTCCGCAATCGGTATTGTAATGGGTGCAGTTTATATGCTGAGAGCACTTCAGAAAATTTTCCTTGGCAAAGTAAAGGAAGAGTATAAAAGCCTTAAAGATCTCACCATACGAGAATACATTATGTTTGTTCCTCTTGCTATCATCGTGATTATCTTTGGTATTTACCCTACTCCGATGCTCGATATCATGAATAAAACGATCAGCAATCTTCTTGTTGCTTTAGGAAAGTAAACGGGACCTAAGACATGACTAATCAATTAGATTTTTTAGCTACTCTGATCCCTGAATATATCATCATCTTTTCCCTGATGGCGATAGTTTTTATGGACATTAGCAATGAAAAAGTTTCTGCAAAAATCCCTTTGGTTGCGATGACAGGACTGCTCCTGGCACTCCTCGTTACCATTTTCTTCTCCGGCAGCCTTTTTGGTACCGAAAAGATTTTGGACCCGAATGCGATTTTTGTGAATGACGGATTCGCATTTATCTTCAAATTTTTGATACTTGCCTCCTCATTTGTAATTCTCTACTTTTTCAGGCATGACAACGAGATAAACGAATATAAGAGCCGCAGAGGCGAATTTTATATCCTTTTCTATTCAATGGTACTGGGCATGCTTCTCCTTGCCTCGGCAAGTGATTTGATCGCAGTCTATGTAGCTTTGGAAGTATTGTCACTTCCCTCTTATGTTGCTGCCGGCTTCCTGAAAAGGGATAACAGAAGCAGTGAAGCTTCGCTTAAGTATCTCCTTTTTGGATCTGTTGCCTCTGGTGTAATGCTATTCGGTATCTCATTACTTTATCTTGGTGTTGGTTCAACCTCCTTCGATGCACTGAAGGGCATCGGAAATGCAATGCCTAATGGAGTTCTGACCATTTTGTCGAGTATATTCATAATCGGCGGTTTTGGATATAAGATTTCCATGGTTCCTTTCCATTTCTGGGCTCCTGATGTTTTCGAGGGTTCACCCGTTTCGGTAACTGCATTCCTCTCTGTTTCGTCCAAAATAGCGGGTGTGGCAGTTTTTGTGAGATATGTGGTAGCGTCGTTCGCTCCAGAATTGGAAAACACCGAGTTGGCAGGAATGGGATTGAGTATTAATTCGATACTTGTCTTCCTCTCAATCATTACAATGACTGTCGGTAATCTGACAGCCGTTTTTCAGAATAACATTAAAAGACTCCTTGCATATTCCAGTATCGGACATATCGGGTTTATTGTAGCAGCTTTGGCTGCCCACAACGAAACAGGAATGATTGCAATCGGTTCGTACCTCACAATTTATTCTCTTATGAATTTTGGCGCTTTTTTGATCGTATTGCTGATAAAAAGCAGGATCAATTCAGAAGACATAAGAGATTACAAGGGATTGGGTTACAAATTGCCGTTTCTCTCAGTGATGCTGGTAATTTTTATGGTCTCCCTTGCCGGTCTTCCACCCACTGCAGGTTTCTGGGCTAAGTTTTATGTATTCACAGCATTAATGGAGGCTAAGCTTTATCTTGTTGCCTTCGCTGCCATATTTAACACAGTAATCGCGGTTTTCTACTATTTTAGAGTCCTCAAAACAATGTACTTTGAGAAATCACCGAATGCTGACATACTTCCTGTTCTTTCGACGGGAAACAAGGCAGTGCTTCTCGTGCTTGGATTACCAATACTCATTCTGGGTATTTATTTCTCCCCTGTCGTTGATTTGGCGCGAGCGACTTTGAAAATAGCCGGATTTTAGATATTTTCGAGGTAGATGAAAATACAAAAGTTTATCTACCTCGATAACAACGCAACTACATCCGTCGATCCGACAGTTCTGGAAGAAATGTTACCTTACTTCTCAGAAGTGTACGGTAACCCTTCTTCGCCGCACCAATACGGAATAAAAGCGTCTGCAGCAATTGAAGCGGCAAGACATAATATTAAGTCACTCTTCAATATCCCCGACGGCGACCTCTGTTTTACATCTTCTGCTACAGCTTCCATAAATCTTGCGATTGCCGGACAGGCATACGGTAATTATCCTACTAAAAAGCATCTGATAACCCAGGCTACTGAACATCCTGCCGTTTTGGGTACCTTCGGTCACCTTGAGTCGCTTGATTTCGATATCACAATTCTCGATGTTGACCACACCGGTAAAATCGATCCGGATCAATTGCAGCGAGCAATCAGGAAGGATACATTTCTCGTCTCGATAATGGCAGCGAATAATGAGACAGGTACATTACAGGACTTGGCCCTTATTGGCACTATCTGTAAAAACAATAATGTAGTTTTCCATTCAGATGTCACACAGTACGCCGGCAGGTATGAATTAAACATGAAAGAGTTATGTCTTGACCTGATTTCAGGCGGAGGACACAAGATTCACGGACCGAAGGGCATTGGCTACCTTGCAATAAATCGAAGTTCCAAGAAGATCAAAATCAATCCCCTCCTTTTCGGAGGCGGGCAGGAAAACGGGCTTTCACCAGGAACTTTAAACACCCCTTTGATTGTTGGATTAAGTAAAGCATTGTCCCTGATGGACAGCAAAAAAGAGCGGGAAAAAGAGGAATTAACTGAACTTCGAAACATTTTTACCAGGCAACTGGAAACTCTGGATGTCAATTTCGTGGTTAATGGCAGTTCAGACAGACTTTTTAATAATTTGAGTCTGCAATTTCCGGGAATTAATGCCGGTGATATGCTTAATGATTTGAGTCATATCATCTTTTCAACAGGAGCTGCCTGCTCTTCCGACAACGGATCAAAGAGCCATGTTCTTAGAGCCATTGGATTAAATAATGAGGAAATAGCCTCTACAGCGAGATTCGGTTTCAGTTTTATGAACACAGTTGACGAGATTCAAGAGGCAGCCACAGCAATAAGTAATTATGCAAAATCAAAGAGAATAAAATGAATAATGCTTTTAACCTTCTGACAAGTGAACAGGAAAAATTTCTTAACTTTTTCAAATTCAGATTTCCCGTTTTTCACAAATCAAATGTATTTTACAGGGATCTCGAGTATTCAATAAAATATTATTTGAATTCGAGAAACATTGAACTGTCAAACAAACTTTTAATTCAGACTACAAAGGAATTTATTAAACACCTTGAAGGAAATGGAATACTCGTTTATATGAGTCCCCTGACCTGGATGTTAAATTATCCTGAATTTTCAACAGTAATCCCGGTACCCGCTGAGACAGCCGGAGAATCCAAATAAACAAGAGGTCGAAACATGAATGATACCCTTACATCAAGTGAAATAACTATTTCTGACAAAGCTGCTGCGCAAATTCTTAAGATTATGCAGGAAAATTCAATTTCTGAAGGAAGTGGCTTAAGAGTTGGAGTGAAAGGCGGCGGTTGTTCCGGATTGTCTTACACGATGAATTTCGATAACGGGCCAAAAGAAGTGGACACCGTAATTGAGCAGAAAGGTGTGAGGTTGTTCGTTGACCCAAAAAGTTTGTTTTATTTGATGGGGACTGAACTTGACTTTTCTGACGGACTTAATGGCAAAGGCTTTACTTTTGACAATCCAAATGCCTCCAAAACCTGTGGCTGTGGCCAGTCGTTTGGTGTATAAATGAAAAGAAGAAATTTTCTCTCTGCACTCGGAGTACTTTCTGCAGTTGCAACCGTAAAACCAATTTCCAACACTATTGAAAAGATTAATCATTTAAACTCAGATACGAGGAGTAAAAACACAATGTCAAAATTTGAATTACCAAAACTTCCATATTCTTATGATGCACTTGAACCCGTCATCGACAAAATGACCATGGAGATACATCATACAAAACATCATCAGGCTTATGTTACCAATTTAAATAAAGCCGTTGAAGGTACCGAAATGGAAGGAAAAAGCCTTGAAACCTTGATGACCTCCATATCCAAATATCCGGTTGCTGTTAGAAATAATGGTGGTGGTCACTTCAACCACACCTTATTTTGGAATATTATGAAACAAGGTGGTGGAACCCCTTCAGGTGCTCTTCTCGAAGCAATAAATTCCACATTCAATTCGGTCGACGAAATGAAAGAGAAATTTAACAATGCCGCAATGACCCGTTTTGGTTCAGGTTGGGCATGGCTGGTGGTTGCCGGCGGTAAACTCGTAATCTCTTCCACTCCAAATCAGGACAACCCGTTGATGGATGTAGCAGATGTAAAAGGCACTCCCATCCTTGGCCTTGATGTTTGGGAACATGCTTATTATCTGAAATATCAAAACAGAAGAAACGAGTATGTTGGCAACTGGTGGAATGTTGTGAACTGGGATGAAGTTGCAAAACGATTCTCAGAGGCAAAATAATAAATTTTAAGTCCCGGTGTTAAAGCCGGGACTCACTTAAATCCTTAATACAATGATACCGATTTTTCCCCTCTCTCTCGTGGTCTATCCCGGTTCAAAATATCCTCTTCATATTTTTGAAGAAAGGTACAAGAACATGGTTAAATATGCAATTAAGTTGGGTGAACCCTTTGGTATAATTGTATATGAGAATAAGACCCTTGGAAGAATTGGCACCAAGGTTAAAGTTGAGTCAATCACAAAAAATTACCCTGACGGCAGTTTCGACATTGTAATTCGTGGTGAGGAACGGTTTATACTAAAAACCATGCGTGAAAATATCATCGGATATTTTGAAGCAGAAGTAGACAAGTATGAGGATATGATTACAGGCACTTACAGCGAGTTGGAAGAGGAAATGATAGCTGCTTTCAATATTGTGCTCGAAAAAGCCAAATATGATCCGGGAGATAACTTTTTCCTGAATCTGAATGAATGCAAATTTAAATCTTTCAAAATTGCCGAAAAAGCCGGTTTGACTCTCGAACAACAACAGTCGTTGATAACACTGCAAAATGAGGGTGAAAGAATCTACTTTCTCATTGAACACCTCAAGAAGCTTGCGATTGAGCTGGATGAAAAAGAGAGCATGCGACAAATCATGCAAAATGACGGATACCTGAATTAAAAAAAAATCCCGGTTTGTGCCGGGATTTTTAATTTTATAGTGTTGCCTTCAGTTTAAGCCTGTTGAGAGCCCGCTCCAAAGCAGCTTCTGCACGGGTAAAGTCGATATCAGGATCGGCTTTATCACCTAATCGTTTTCTCGCTCTTTCCGCAGCTTTTTCAGCTCTCTCAATATCGATATCAGCTACATTCTCTACTGATCTCACCAGAATAAGCACTTTATTTTTTAAGACTTCTGCAACTCCGTTGGAGACAGCGTACACTGTTTCTTCACCGGCTGCAGTCCTGATTTTCATCCGTCCAACTTCCAAAGTACTTATAATTGGGGCATGATTGAAAAGAATCTGAAATTCACCTGCCGAACCGGGAAGCGTTACCGAAAGGACATCCCCTTCGTAAGCCTTCTTCGACGGAGTCAAGACCTCCAGATAGAACTCTTTCATTACTGGCTCAACTCTTTAGCTTTTTCAAATGCTTCTTCGATCTTACCAACATACATAAATGCCTGCTCGGGAAGATCATCACATTCACCTTCAAGAATTGCCTTAAATCCGGCGATGGTATCCTTCAATTCAACATATTTACCTTTGATTCCGGTAAACTGTTCAGCCACATGGAAAGGCTGGCTAAGGAATCTCTGAATACGGCGGGCTCTTCTTACAACAATCTTGTCCTCGTCAGATAACTCATCCATACCAAGAATATTGATGATATCCTGAAGATCTTTGTACTGCTGTAAAACTTCCTTCACTCTCTTTGCCGTAGCATAATGTTCATCGCCGATGATTTCAGGAGTGAGAATTCTGGAAGTTGAGTCAAGAGGATCAACTGCAGGATAAATACCCAATTCGGAAATCTGACGACTTAATACAGTGGTCGCATCAAGGTGAGAAAATGCTGCTGCAGGAGCAGGATCAGTCAAGTCATCTGCAGGCACATAGATTGCCTGAACTGATGTAATTGATCCTTTATCTGTAGAAGTAATTCTTTCCTGAAGAGCACCCATCTCGGTTGCAAGCGAAGGCTGATATCCAACCGCCGAAGGCATTCTGCCGAGAAGTGCTGACACTTCCGATCCAGCCTGTGTAAACCGGAAAATGTTATCGATGAACAGGAGCACATCTTTTCCTTCTTCATCACGGAAATACTCTGCAAGAGCAAGACCTGTAAGACCAACACGAAGACGGGCTCCGGGTGGTTCGTTCATCTGACCGAATACAAGTCCGGTTTTGTTGATAACGCCTGATTCACTCATTTCGAGATAAAGATCGTTACCTTCTCTTGTTCTTTCACCCACACCGGCAAATACCGAGTAACCGCCGTGGTGCGTGGCAATATTGTTAATAAGTTCAAGGATTACAACGGTTTTTCCAACCCCGGCACCACCGAACAAACCGGTTTTACCGCCTTTCGAATAGGGTTCAAGCAAATCGATAACCTTGATTCCGGTCTCGAGCATTTCAGTACTGGTGGAGAGAGTCTTGAATTCAGGAGCAGGTCTGTGGATTGGATAATATGTATCAGTTTCAAGTGGACCTTTACCATCAATTGGCTGACCGATTACATTAATCAATCTTCCAAGAGTGTTTGGTCCGACAGGCACCATGATCGGTTTGCCGGTGTCATAACAGATCATACCACGAACAAGTCCGTCAGTCGTGTCCATTGCCACAGCTCTTACTTTATCTTCTCCAAGGTGCTGCTGAACTTCTACAATCAACTCTTCGCCGTTTTCACGGGGTATTTTTACTGCGTTTAAGATTCCAGGAAGATGGTTGTTCTCAAACTGGATATCTACTACAGGACCAATTACCTGTATAATTTTGCCTTGAAGCGCCATTTTTTTCCTTATTTTTTAAAATCCGAATTACAAATTTACTATTTTTTTTAATCTTTTTCAATCCGGCATTAGCCGTTCAACAAAAGTTAAAAATAAAATCCAACCTAATTGTCTGTGGATAACCTGAATCTGACAATTCTATTACCCGGTTTATCAACAACATACAGAATACGATCATAATGTGCCACACCCGCCGGTGATGCAAAATTTTGTGGACCTCCCACCTTTTGTAAAATACCACCAAAGGAGTTGAATCTGTAGATTGAGTCCTTTCCGGTATCCGCCACATACATGTTCCCTGATCTGTCTATTGCAACATCGGACGGAGCCGTAAATTTATTGATCTGCATCAGATCCGAACCGCCCTGTGGAGAAAGTTTCAACTCATACTGTTCCCCCAAAGAGCTCACAACATAGGTCAGCCACTGTACACGGAAACTGTTCTCACCGGTCAGGGTTAAAATAAAATCGATGTTTCTTTTATCAAAAGCTATAAGAGATGATATTCCGTTCGCAGAGAGAATACCAGTTCCGTTAGGATCAATTGCCGGTAGTCTTCCAATCAGTGTATCTTTACCTGAAACTGATTTTTGGAATGACAAAATTGAGTTATCAGGATCAACAACACTTGTATTGTTGGGTCCTCTTCTCGATATATAGAACCAGTTGTTATAGAAGACGGAAATACCTGTATATGAAACTCTGAGATCGGACGAAGAGATGCCACTGCCCGGACGGGGTAGCAATCTTGTTACGGGTGCAGATCCGAGATTATGACCTCCTGCCACCATGTTAATCTTGTAAACCGCATCTATTGAACGGTTAACACCGTCCAAAACAGTATCCAATTTTGCAATAACAATCAGATTAAGCTGATAGTCCTGTTCTATCTTCAATGGTTTTGGAAGTGTCAGCGTACTGAGCACATCACCATTCAAATTGAGCATAACCACACGATTGTTTTCGGTGTCGGTCACATAAATAAAATAATCTTTTCCGATGATGATGTCGGTAGGTGCATTGAACCCGGTCCAGTCCGGAGTAATTTTAATATAGACAGTATCACCGGAAACATTTCCGCCTGTTTTTCCCGAATCAAATATTCCGAGGTCAAGTTTTTCACCGCATCCGGTGAAAAGAAATACCAGCAGCAGATTTACAAAAAGTATTTTCTTCATCTTACAACCCCAATATGATTGAAAGTCTGTGTACTGCACCAAGTCTGTCAAAATTTACATAAGCATAGTCAAAGGTAAATTTTGCCATCGAGATAGGGAGATTCAATCCGGCACCAAAACTGTAATTCTGTTCTTCAACATTTATCTTGTAGCCGCCTCTTAAGAGCAGTGAAAATCCGGTCGAGGGCTCCTTAAAGGAATATTCGGCACCCAGCGATAAATTTTCGCTGTTATCATTAGGATGATTCAATTGAATACTTGTTGTCACTCTGTGTTGTTCAGTCTCGTAAGGCTCAAATGCAAAACCAAGTCTGAACATGGTTGGAGGAGAAAACTCCTGCCAGGTTGATTTGGTTATGTTACCCGAAAGGGTCACTTCCCCGCTCGGAGAAAGCTGACTTCCAAAATTGGAAAATGAAACAGCAAATCTGGAAGAGCCAAGCCCGGTCCAGTAATAAGTTCCAAGATCAACCAACACACCGCGCATTTTCAATTTGTCCAATGTCTCTTCCATATACTTCACTGTTGCACCAAAACTAAATTTATCGGTCATTTTTCGTGCATAGCTCAGTGAAATTGCCAAATCGGAAAATGTAAAATAGGCACCTGTTCCCATCGGGGCAAACTCAGTGGTAACTTTCATATCTCCGGCGGAGAGTGAGGTAAGCGAGACTCCGATGGCGTCTTCTCCAGTTATGTGATAGACTGCGCCGGCGAAGTTATGCTTGACACCTACAAGCCAACTGTTGTGTGAAAACATCACCTGGTTATCATTGAATTGAACCAGCGCAGCAGGATTCCAGTAGAGTGCTGATGCATCATTCGCAACTGCGACAAATGCATCTCCCATAGCTGAAGCCCGTCCACCGACACCGATCTTTAAAAATTGAGCTGTCGAGATACCTGCTCTTTGACCACCTAAAACGGGGAAGAGCTGTCCGAATGACTCGCCAATTAAGAGAATTGTTATGAGTAATAGTGTTTTTTTCATTTTAAAACTTAAAGCTTACACCGAGTTTAATGTTGCGTCTTGTTAAATATCTTGCAGGGTTGAACGGATAAGGATTCAACGGTGCCTGAAGATCAGGATAAAGAGGATCATTCCATGTACCTGGGGTTGGATCACCATATTCATATGCTTTTCCGGTTGCAGGGTTTATAATAGCAGAGTTTTTAGTATCCAAGATGTTGTTTACTTCGAGAAATACACTGAACCTGAAAGAACCGATCTTCAAATATTTCTCAAAATTCATATCGATATAAAACCAGTTATCGGCGATCATGGTATATCTTTCACCACGAACAGTCTCGTATTGCGGTCTTCCGTCAGCTTCGTAACTTCCGGTGAAAACCGCCGGTGTATATCTTTTTCCGGACTGGTAAAAAAACCTTACATTGAAGTTATAGTCATCAAGAATACCTTCTCCGAAATCGAAGAGAGGTTCGCCGGGTGCAACAAAAAAGTTGGCACTTAATGTCGCAGTGATGGGTCTGTCCCATGGAGCATATTGTTCTTTTATCGATTCCTCAAGAGTTCCCTGTGCGATCAGAATGCCTTCATCGGCTGACGAACTCTTACCCGTCACTTCAGAATATGAGAAGACAGCACTTCCTCTGAACCACTTCCCTATTCTCTTCTGATATTCAAACTCCAGTCCTCTCGAACGGGCGTAATCAGCATTCACATAGGTAGTAAATCTTTGAGATGCAAATCTTGGACTTGATATTCTTGCCGTCCTTGTATTTATATAGTCAAAGATATCTTTGTAGTATGCAGTAACGGTAAGCACATCGTCATCAGTAAATTGTGTCTTTACGCCAAGTTCGTATGCCACAGTGGTTTCAGGTTTAAGATTTGGGTTGCCAAATTTCTGGAACGAGGACTGTGAATTATATGGATCGAGTTTTGCATAAACAAACTGAGGTTTAGGCCACTTACTGAAATGTCCATATGAGAAAAACAAGGTCTGTGAATTTGTGATCGGGTGCGATATACCCAGGCGAGGGCTTAACCTTGCTTTGAAGTATCTGTCACCAAAAAACTTGAAGCTGTCGTCACGGTAATTTTGTCTGACCTGATCAGGTATGGTCACAACATCGGGATTTGCAACCGCATCGTCGACATACTTACCGGGGAACCAGAAATCGAGTCTCAGACCAAAATTGAGGATCATACCACCAAAATTGATGTTGTCCTGTGCGTAAATAGCACCGATCATCGGGTGTACTTTATAAATATCGTTGTTCAAACCGAGAGTTCCGACCCATGGTTGATAGATATCCACAACCTGCATCTCCTGAAACTGGAGTTTGAAACCGGCTTTGAATTTGTTCTTCTCATCGAAAAAGCTTGTCAGGTCACCTGTGATTGAGAATTCATCGAGATAGTGATCATGCCATGTATATGGATTACCTACATCCCAGAATCCATCGCCGGGTATAACACCAATTGTGTCTCTTCCAAGGTTATAATATTCCACAGGAAAGTTTGGTATGTCTTTGGGCTGACGATACTGAGTCCAGTCCCGTCCATTGGCGTCAGTTCTCAAATTTGTAAGAAACTTGCTAAACTTGATCTCATAGAATGTTTTGGTATTCAGAGTATGAGTCAAACTAATGGTGTTATAAATGTTTTTATGTGTGAAAACATTTGCATTTTCCAAAATATTCTGGAATTCATACTGATAGCCGGGGCTGGGCTCAACATACTCAAGGTTCGACTGGAGTGACTGAGAATTTTGATTGATCGAGACTGACTGGTTATATGAGTATGATATTTTGAAAGTTGGAGTAACCTTATATGTCACCTTACCCAAACCATACCAACTGTTTTCCATTTTCGGAGCAAACCTTGTTCCGAAAAATGTGCTTGAGTTTAACGGTGCGGTTTTAGGTTTGTAGTATCCCTGTGTAATACCATCAGAAAGACCAACATAAAGATTGGTAAAAAATGAAATTTCACCCGGAAATTCAATTCCAAGTGCAGGGAGTAAATATTTAGTAATCGGTTCAGGTCCCGAGAGGCTTATTTCAAAAATATCTATATTAAAGACATGCGGATTTGATTTGTCAGCAAGATTGTCAGTTTTGTAGGAAATGTAGCCATTAAATCTTTTGACACTTCCCTCTTTGGTCTTCACATTGACGATACCTGATGTTGCCTGACCAAACTCGGCATTAAATCCACCTGTAATAACTTCAACTTCTTCAAGCGAATTGGCGCTGATCTGGAGTCCAAAGCCTGTTCCTGCCAGTGGATCCTGCACCGACACACCATCGAGCAAAAAGGCATTTTCATATGAGCGTCCGCCTCTGATATGCAGAGAGTTGTCATTCGAAACCACACCAGCCTGCTGGGCAATGATGTCAGTTACATTTTCCACTACAGCAAGCTCTATGTCTTCACTGGAAATGGTTTTTTTGCTCTGTGTCTCTTCGACATCCATCAAAGGCTTGTCACCGATAATAACAACATCCTGTGTAAGCGTCAACGAAGTTTCTTCGAGCTTCACATCCACAGTTGTCTTGTTGTTTGCTGTTACTTTTATTCCGGTTATCTGTGTGGTTTTATATCCGATAAAGGAAACTTCAACATTATATGAACCTGGAGGAACATTCTTTATCAGGAAACCGCCATTCACATCAGATGCGGCACCAAAGTATGTACCCTTCAGTATCACATTCACACCAGGTAGTGGAGTTTCAGTTCGTTTATCAATTATTTTTCCACCTATGCTGCCATTTTGTGCAAATGTCGAAAGTGTAAATAACAGAAGAAAAACGGGTATCAGTTTTATCATGCTTGTTCCACTGTTCATAAATTTAGTCCAAATTCATCGAAAAGAACTTTTTCAAAGAGCTGACCGGCATTGGAATTGCCATTTAACTTGTTAAGAGGTAGTCCCATAAAAAAGAGGCTTTTGTTACCATTAATAAATCCTGCACTTCCGGGCAATTGATTTCCTGAGGACCTGTAAATTTGCCTTGCCAGGGTTGGATTGACAAAGAGTCCAAAATTACCAAGTATGGAAGAAGAAGTTTTCAGTACGGGGTATCCCGCATTTGCCGGATTCGAGAGATCCACAACAAATTCCAAACCACTTGTAAGGACAGTGACAAGATTTGAAATTGAGTCAACCGGTAAAAACTCACTCAGTGCAAGGATATCAGGAGCCGGATTTCTGGGGAACTGCATTGAGATAAACATTTTCCCTCCATTTGCAAGATACTTGTCAACTACATTTTGTGCAGCCTGAATGGAAGGATTGTTATCGGCGTACCATACAACACAATCAAAAAGCTTGATTGTCAGGAAAAAGTTATAGCTAAAAAACGGAATTTGTTTACCTGCGATATTCAAAGTATCGAATTTACCGGCGAGTGCTCCACCCCTTACAGTGTTCAACTGACCGGTATAAAATGCCGTTGCGTCATCGTTTGTCACATAATCGTCAATCAGCAACATCTTTCCGACCGGTTTTCTTACAAACCAGGTTTTATTTGGACCGGGCATTTCGATGAATGGTGTTTTAGCACCCGAAATATCCACTGCCTGAACGAAAACCTTGTTGAAGCCATTCAATACAATCCCTTTAAGCTTTTGGGGGAAAATATTGAATTCAGCGCCGTCAATCAGGATTTCTGTCTCGGGATTGGCTGAAACAAAGTCTTTTACACGCAAAGTTACTAATCTTGTATTACCCCGGAGTTCAACGAAGTTAGCCTGATTTGTTGTATCGTTTAAAACAATATTGATTTTCTGAATTGATTCATCCCCATCGAGATCAGATGCTTTCCACTTGAATGTCATGACTGGCAATGATATTGCCGGCATCACTGTAAGTGTATCCCATGAAATCTGGGGAGGTGTATTTTTTATCGGAAATTTAAGCCGTGCGGGAGTTGGATCGATAATCCCGATGTCGAAATATTTTTCTCCGGCATCGTATTTCCCGTTTGAGTTAGCATCAATAAAAGGTTCTGGACCGTAATTGATTCCATTTTGAACAACACTGTTATCGTAAACCCCGTTGCCGGAATTATCAACCGAACTTACCTGGAAAAAATAGGAAGTGTCCGCTGCACCAATCTGAAGAGCGAAAGTACTGTCGTTACGCGTAGTGAATGACCAGTTTCTTTCATCCCAGCTTATATAGTAACCCACGACCAGTCCATCAGGATCATCGCCCCACCAGTTTACAGTCAACTTGCTGGGTTGTTGTGACACTGTTGAATCCGGATACAGAAAGATATGAGTGTCAGGAGGCTTGTTTCCTATCAAAACACCAGTCGCAGTGTCGGTACATGACGACAAAGCAAAGAGTGTAAAAACAGAAAATACGGTAATCAGTATTTTTTTATTGAGCTTCATACAAAAAATCCAGGGGAGGTCCTTGAACAGGACCTCCCAATGATTGAGAAATTTATTTCATTAAGATCATTTTTTTGACGGAAGATTTTACACCTGCGTCAATTCTGTAAATATACATTCCTGAAGGAAGAGCGGAAGCATTGAAATATACTTTATAGTTTCCGGCTTCTTTGTATTCATTTATTATTGTCTGAACACTTCTTCCAAGAACATCAAAAATTTCCAGTTTCACATTCTCACCTTTTGGCAAACTGAATTCGATAGCCGTTGAAGGATTGAATGGATTAGGATAGTTCTGGCTGAGTGAAAATTCAGCAGGAGTCAGATTATCTTTAATGTCGGTTGTATATCCAACGAAATCAGCATCTTTTCTCGGTGTAAGTTTATAATTCGAGAATGAGAAATAAAGCACACCTGTTAAAGAACTGAATCTTGCGAGAGAATCTACCTGGATACCCGAGAGATTTGGTTCCCAGTTGTTGTGATACTGATGGTTCCCATCCTGGAGTTCCACTCTGGTACCGCCTGAATTGTCATCAACGAGCATTTCACCAAAATTACCGCTGTTGTCTGCGTTTGGACGGGTAATTACAGGGTTGGTATATTTGATAAGAACACTCTCATATTTTTCAGCATCAACAACTCCACCGGCTTTTGCTCCGATTGTACCTGTTGTTACAGCAATCGGTTCAGGAACGGGATTGTTTGTTGAATTAACAACAATGGCAGTAACTGAGTCGAGACAGGTAACATTAAAGTCTTCAACCACCTTGCCACTTACTGTAACGAGGTCTCCCCTCTTCAAATTGAGGGCATCAAAACCTTTAACCCAGATACCTGACCATGGTGAGGCACCGTTCTGGATATAAACTCTAAGAGCTGTGCTTCCGAATCCAGGAATATCAGAAGTGTCAGCGGTAACAACACCACTAACAGTGACTCTGTAATTGTTAACAGCACTGAAACCAGAGCCGTAAGGACTGTACTGAACATCCTGAATTGTCAGGGGTCTGTTTAGAACAGGATAAAACCATCTGTTTCTCGAAGTGTCTGCAGGATTCAGAGTGATTCTGTTTTCATTATCCTGTGCCCAGAAGAAATAGTCAACAACCGCGGAGTCTGCATCGACACCCGGAATTGTTACTGAAAATGTGTTTGTATCAGCAGTTCCTCTGACAAGTGCGAGTTCGTTGTACGAACCCATGTTAACTCTGTAAAAGAGTTTTCCGGAAGTGATTCTTCCATCAAGATCCACTATTCTGGCTGAAACTTCCACAGGTACATTTCTTGCGACAAAAGCGTTGTTTCTTGCAATATTCGAAATGCTTGGAGGAGTTGCCCCAACTTTTATGTCACCGGGGTAAAGAGGAACTATATAATAGCCGGTAGCTCTGGTATGAACAACACCTCTGATATATTCAAGAAATGTTCCATCTGCTGGAGCATCGTAATCAGTCAAACCTGTCAGACGGTGAGCTCTTTTTGTAAAATAACCGGACTGGTCATACATTTCCATGTAATTACCGTTACCATCGTTGAAACGAAAAACACCAGAAGAATTGTTTCTGTCACTTGTCAGTACATTTCTGATAATGACATACATTCCTTCATATTTTTCACCTTCTCCCTTAAGAACGCCACCTTCCATAAATGTGGACATTGGCAGTTCGATCGGATCAGGTCTTTTTGTTGCCTGCGAGATAAACTCAACAGGTGTTGGAGGATTCACGAGCAAATTTGCCTGAACCGTGTTTCCTGAAAATATTGAAAGAACCGCAGTAAACTCCCAAACCTGAGCAGTATCGACGAGGTCGAACCCTGAGTTCTGGTTCACTCCCGTAGTATCATTCTGTATAATTGAAATACCACCAAAAGGAAGTCCGTTAGGGTCCTGCACATAAGCATACCAGCGTCCACCGGCAGCAATAACTCTTCTACGGTCAGTTGAAGGATCAACAACCGGTTTTACTGTAATCAAACCTCTAAGTCTTACGGTATCCCCGATGTAAGGAGAATACTCAGACCCTGGTGATAATATAGAATCAGGAGTTGTTGTAATTTCCTGAATTGTCCTCAATGGATACTGCTGGCTGAAGCCATATCCGGCGAGAACGAAAACGAAAAGAAAAAGATATCTTTTCATATGTATTCCTTTTATTTTATAACTAAAAACTTGCCTGTTTTGATTTTACCGGTATCACGATCTTTTACAGAGAAAAGATACAAACCGGTAGCAACTGCCTGATCCCCGTCAGAGATTAGATCCCATGCATGTTCACCACCCGACATGGTTTGTGTACCACCGGGCGAAAAATTCTGAAACCATCTTAGATCATCACCATTACTGTTCCCGTCATGATCCATTTTCTTGATAATATCTCCTGCAAGAGTGTAGATGACAATTTCTGCTCTCGCGGGTAAATTATAAAAATATATTTTTCTCAATCTTTCGAAAGAACCATCCCAGTATGCATTTCCATAATAGGGATTTGGATAAACACCGATTTCAACATCCTCTTTAGATGTTGGTGTTGTGCCCGGAATGACTCTGTGGACATTGAAAAGGTAACTTGATTCAAGACTTTCAATTCTGTTCACAGGATCACCTTTATCAAATGACGAGACATTGAACAGGTATTGCCATCCGTTCAGAAGGTTGTCAATTTCAAATTTGTACCAGTACTCAGTATTGTCACCTTCAAATTTGACGGGCTGATCGAGTCTTACACGACTGAATCCCGTATTAAAAAAGAGATCATTACCTGTCGAATCGAATTCTGCCATCTTAACGAGAGCCTGAGCTTCAGTGGCATTATTCTGAAAATCGAAACCTGCATTCGAGCGATAAATTCTGTATCCTTCAAAATCCTTGTTTCCGGAGATTGGATCGATACTCTGTTCTGAAGTTTTATCCCAGTAGAGTGTTACCTTGTTGCTTTGCGGAATTGCGACAACCTTCGGTGATACGGGAGGAGCAGGAAGAATGTAACGGGTAATTTTACCATTGCCATCCAGATCTTCACCCGGATCGAGAACACCATTTCTGTTTTTATCTTCTCCGCTGTAAGCTCTCATTGCCCAGTCGGCATTGATCACCAGATTTTTCCTCTGTTCGTCGCTGTCAAGTGAGGCTAACTGATCACCAAATTTCTTCGCAGCAACCATTGCAAAAACGACATTTATGGAATCACCCGGAGCAAGCTTCTTGAAACTGCCGGCAGATAGGAGGATAGATCTGTTCGAAGGTACCTTGAGTGTTTGAGGAGTAACGCCGGCATTGTAACGGGCATTACCTCCAAAAAAGCCCTGCATCTTAACATAGCGTTCCTGATCGGTTTGCGGAGCAAAGAAAAGCGGGTCAGCAGTATTTCTAAATTGCCAGTTCACATAATTTACGCTGTCGTGGCGAGTATCTGAACCTAAAAATTGAATACCCAAATAGCTGTCCGTAAAACCAATGTCACCGGTTGCATCGAATTCATAAGCTATATTTATGGAATCCATGAACCCGTTTCCACCTTTGTTGAAGAAAGCCGATCCACCGGGCGATGTAATTTTAGTGTTTCTCACGACAGCATCTGTCCACATTCCAACATAGACGCTGTCCAGATATTTGTTGCTCACATTTTTGATTGTATAATTGAAGATAACGAAGAAATCAGCGAAGGGAAAGTTCCAGGCGTAGGTTTCAAGATGTACACCAATACCCAGGGGTGTATGTTCCTGAATTGGTTCTCCATTTTCCCACACGAGATTTGTATCAGAAAAGTCCATTACAAAATCCTGATGTGAAACGGCTTCAGGTTTATAATACCGTGAAGTTAAAAGTGATGATCTTTCCACCACTCTTGATTCTTTTGCATTTGTAAATTCAAATCCACCACCTCTAGCGGAAACAGAAGCAGCATCCACTGCACCGGTAGTAACAAAAGGACCAACTTTACCCGAACCCAGGGAATCATTGCTGATAAAACCACCGACATAAAGACCACCATCAAAAATGTGTTCAATACCGCTTCCCTTGGGATACTCACCGGATGGTTGTTGAGGCCAAAGAGCGAAACCATGGCCGTAAGTTCCAAAATTTGTTATGGTAATGCCAAAATTTCCGATTGATGTGTATTTTGAATTATCGTCTTTTCTAAATGCGTTCAGTGACGGGATTTCTTGTTGTGCGAGTGCCACAAATTGGAGCACTATCGTGAGGGATAACAGGTGTTTAATCTTCATACAATTTCAAAAAAAAATAAAAGTGAGACTTCAAATAAAGTCAATTAATGATTCTAAAAAAACTGTTAATTATAATAACAATTAATTAACGAGGGTCACCATTCTTGCCTGCTTGTCAGCATGATATGAGCTTCTTACAAGTGGAGCCGATTCTACGATTTTGAAGCCCATTTTAAGACCTTCTTCTTTGTAAAAGTTGAATTCATCGGGTGTGACAAAGCGATTTACCGGAAGATGATTTGTTGTTGGTTGCAGGTATTGACCAATAGTCAAAATATCGCAGTTGTGACTCACGAGGTCACGCATCAGTTCCACCACCTGTTCTTTGGTCTCTCCAATTCCAACCATGATACCGCTTTTAGTCTTCAATCCTCTTTCGTGAAACCATTTGATAAGGTCGAGGCTTCTTTGATATTTTGCCTGTGGTCGTACTGCATGGTAGAGTGAAGGGACAGTTTCGAGGTTATGATTTAATATATCGGGAGGATTTTTCATTATAATTTCGAAAGCGGGTTCATAACCTTTGAAGTCGGGAATCAGTATTTCGATTGTACAGTCGGGAGTGGTTTCTCTGATAATTCGAATTGTTTCAGTAAAAATACCTGCGCCACCATCAATCAGTTCATCCCTGTTTACGGAGGTGATAACAACATGTCTGAGTTGCAAATTGTTTACAGCTTCCGCCACTCTTCTGGGTTCATCCAGATCAAGTTCATTGGGCATACCTACTTTGATGTTGCAGAATCCACAACTTCTCGTACATGTATCACCGAGGATCATAAAAGTTGCAGTCCTGTGATTCCAGCATTCCGCAAGGTTGGGGCATTTAGCCTCTTCACATACAGTGTTGAGTTTATTGTTCCTCATCAGATTTTTTACATCAACATAGTTCTTCCCTGTTGGAAGTTTAACTTTCAACCATTCGGGTCTTCTGCCGAGTGTGGATTTGGCATCCTGTACTTTTTCAGCAAAATCTCTTTGATGCTTGTTTATGGTTTTTCTTTCCAAATCAATACTTCTCTCTTAATAAATCATGTTTTCGTTAAAGTTTTCAAGATAATCCTTAACCGATTTCAGGAATAAACCGCCGAGCATTCCGTCGACGAGACGATGATCATGTGCCAGTGTAAGATACATCATCGGTTTAATTGCGATTGTATCCATACCATCCACTTCGATAACGACGGGTCTCTTCACAACCGCTCCAACTCCGAGTATCGCAACTTCAGGCTGGTTTATTATCGGTGTTCCGAACAGTGTTCCAAAAACTCCGTAATTTGTTATTGTGAAAGTTCCGTTTGTGATATCATCCGGCGACAGTTTTTTGTTCCGTGCCCGCAAAGCAATGTCATTTATTGAACCGGCAAGACCGATAATGTTTTTTTCATGAGCATTTTTAATATTTGGAACTATGAGACCGTTTGGTTGTACTGCCACGGCAATTCCCAGATTCACGAATCTCTTCTGAACAATGTTATTACCATCAATGCTCGAATTTACAAGCGGGTATTCTCTCAAAGCTCTTATAACCGAATGTGCAATAAAAGGCATGTAGGTAAGTTTTATTCCATGCTTCTGGGCAGTTTCATCCTTGTTTGATTGGATGTATCTGTAAATTTTGCTCATATCCACTTCAGCAAGCTCAGTCACATGTACAGAGGTGTCTCTGCTCATCACCATGTGTTGCATAATTTTTCTGCGAATGTTGTCCATGGGTACAATTTCCTGCTCACCCGCATTGAAATTATATGCAGGCTGTGGAGCCGGAGTATAAACAGGAGCCTGTTGTGCAGGAACCGGCTGCGGAATTGTTGCAGCAGGGGTTGCTTTTGGAGCTTTTGAACGGTTGGACAAATAAGAGAGAACATCATTCTTAGTTACTCTGCCGCCGATGCCACTCCCCTTGATTGATTCAAGTTCAGAAATCGATACACCCTCTTTCCTGGCAATGCTTAATACAAGCGGAGAAAAGAACTTATCGCTGCTCACTTCGTCCTCATTCGAAATGGTTTCAGCCACTGCGGCTTTCCCGATCATATCGTGCATTGATACCGGTTCGATTGGTGATTCCTCAACTTTTACTTCGGTTTTTGAAGGAGTCGCAGGTTTGGTCGCTATACTTCCTGATCCGGAGATTCTTGCGACTACTGTACCAACATCAACGGTTTCCTGTTCCTGAACAAGAATTTCCATAACCACACCGTCTGATGGTGAGGTTACTTCGGTATCCACTTTATCGGTACTGATTTCAAAAAATGTTTCATCCTGCTTGACGGATTCCCCGACCTTCTTGTACCACTTTATTATGGTACCTTCCATAACCGATTCACCCATCTTGGGCATTGGAATATCTACAAGGTCGGAAGCAACTGCAAGTTCATTTACTTCAACCGGTTCGGGTGCAGTTTGAGCCTGAGTTACAGTCTCTTTTACAACTTCCGGGACATCAATAGCTGCAGGCGGGGCTGCTTCCGCATTTTCTCCGGCAGTGGATAACCGCGCAACTACAACACCAGCATCAACGGTTTCCTGCTCCTGGACCAGTATTTCGCTCAGAATACCTTCTTCGGGAGACGGTATTTCAGTATCAACTTTATCTGTGCTAATCTCAAAAATAATTTCATCCCGCTTTACACTGTCACCCGGTTTTTTGTACCATTTAATGATGGTTCCCTCGGTGACACTCTCACCCATTTTAGGCATTACAATGTCAATCTTCATTCAAAACCTCAATTTTAGTATTGTGCTAAATCTTTAATTGCTTGATAAACGCCTGTTCTCGAAGGCAAAATTACATCCTCCAGAATCGGGCTGTAGGGAATATGTGCATCTTTTGCGGCATATCGTTTTACGGGACCATCGAGATATTCAAAACAATCGGATGCAATTCTTGCGGAAATTTCCGCACCAAATCCACCGGTAAGAGTATCCTCATGAATAACTATCGCCTTGCCCGTCTTTTTGATGGATGAGAAGATTGTCTCGATATCCAAAGGAATGATGGTTCTGATGTCGATTACCTCGACACTGTACCCTTCATCTTCCAGTTTTTTCGCTGCCATTACTGCTTCCCATACAGTGGCTCCCCATGAAACTACAGTAAGGTCTTTTCCTTCCCTTACGACTTTCGCCTTTCCGAAAGGAATCAGGTACTCTGCATCCGGTTCAGGTGCCATGGCGAATGACTGTCTGTAGAGCCCTTTGTGCTCACAGAAAATCACAGGATCGTTTATCCTGATTGCGGTTTTGAGCAGTCCTTTTGCATCTGCTGCGTTCGAAGGATATGCAATATAGAGACCCGGAACATGTGCAAAGAATGCCTCGATGTTCTGGCTGTGATACAATCCACCATGAATATAACCTCCAACAGCTACTCTCGTGACGAAAGGAGCAGCCCACTCATTATTTGAGCGGTACCTGAATGTTGCGGTTTCGTTTTTGTACTGCATGAAAGCGGGCCAGATGTAATCACCAAATTGAATCTCAACTACAGGTTTCATGCCGGCAAGTGCCATACCTGTTGCCACTCCCGCAATGCTCGCTTCAGCCAAAGGACTGTTAAAAACTCTTCGACTCCCGTATTTAGTCGATAGTCCCTTCGTTGCAGTAAACACTCCACCTTTTCCATCGGCGATATCCTCGCCAAATACATAGATCTTATCGTTGATTTCCATCTCTTCGAGCAGTGCATGATTTATGGCATCAACCATAACCACTGATTTTCCATCCGGTGTCGATTTTTCATATTCAAGCGATTCCTTAAAGCCACTTTCGTCGAAAACATGATCAACTGCTGTAGCAGGATCAGGATTTGCAGCAGTAAATGCCTCATCAACCGCAGAATTGATTGACTCATCCACTTCTTTACGAATCAGTTCAAGTTCATCTTCCGTAAAAATATTTTGAACAAGTACATCGTGACCGAATCTAAAAATCGGATCCCTTTTCTGATCCTCTTTCAATTCATTTTCCGATCTGTACTTTTTATGGTCATCGGATGATGAGTGAGAATGTAAACGGACCAGATCAGCCTCTATAAGGGCAGGTCCTTTTCCTGACCTGATATACTCAACTGCTTCCTGAACAGTTTTGTATGACTCGAAAAAGTTTGTTCCATCCACATGGAATCTTTTCAGGTTGGCATATCCCTTCATCATTTCGGAAATAAGGTTTCCTTCACCACCACTCTGCTGTGACACATGCACAGAAATGGCATATTTATTATTCTGAATTACAAATAATACCGGAAGTTTCTCCCTCGAAGCCCAGTTTACAGCCTCATGAAACTCACCCTGACTGGTGGTTCCTTCACCGGAACTTACATAAGAGATATTTTTGATCCCCTGGCGTTCGGATGCCAGAGCTGTTCCGACTGCCTGCAAAAATTGGGTGCCGGTCGGGCTCGATTGAGTTGGTACAAGATTTGGTTTTTTCACTCCAAAATGACAAGGTAATTGTCTTCCACCACAAGCGGGGTCATCAGCTTTTCCAAAACAGGCGAGGAAAAAATCTTTCGGAGTCATTCCTGACATTAGAGTCAGGGTCAAATCCCTGTAATAGGGAAAAATCCAATCGATCCGTGAATCGAGTATCAAACCGATAGCCGATTGTATAGCCTCATGACCTGCACCTGCGATATGAAAAAAAGTTTTTCCCTGTCTGAGCAAATTCATGGCTTTGTTATCGATCTGTCTGGCGAGATACATATATCTGTAGGCAGCAATGAGAGTGTTTTTATCTATATTTATTTTCTCACTACCGTTATTCGATTGTGAAGTTTTTTTAACCGGTTTTTCTTCCAATACCGCAGTTTTTGCCATTTCGGTCCTTTTTAAGTTTTTAATTGAACCAATTGATAGATATTAATTTCTTTTTTCTCAGTGAAACTAAAATGCTCCATAAACCGCAGAAGCAGTTTCGCCTTAACTTCGCTGATTTTTATTTCTTTATTCAATAATTTTTTCAATGATGTCACTTCCTTTTCCTTTATTCCACACGGAATTATGCCATTGAAAAGGTCAAGGTCGGTGTTGATGTTGAATGCAAATCCATGCATGGTTATCCAGCGTGATATCTTAATTCCTATGGCAGCAATTTTGCTCTCTCCCACCCATACACCCGTATATTCAGGTTTCCTTCCGGATTCTATCCCGTATTCTTCGAGCACATCAATGATAACCTGCTCAAGGGTTCTGAGATACAGATGTGTATCCGGCTTCCAGTCCTGCAAATTGATTATGGGATATCCAACAATTTGCCCGGGACCGTGGTAGGTTATGTCACCACCTCTGTCAATCTCAAAAACTTTGATGTCTCTTTCTTGAAGAAACTCATCGGAGCCAATGAGGTTGTTTTTATCGGCAGTTTTACCCAGGGTATATGTATGCGGATGCTCGAGCATGATGAAGGTATCCTTGATTTTGCCCTCGTACCTAAGTGAATGCAGAGATTTTTGCAGATCCCAGGCTTCCTGATAACCTGTTAATCCGGGATCTGCATAAAATAATTCCTTAGATATGGATTGCCTCACCATTTGCCATTGCGGCAGCTTCCATCACCGACTCGGAAAGAGTGGGATGAGCATGAACAGTTTTAATTATCGTTTCATAAGTGGCTTCGAGTGCTCTGGCTATACCGAGTTCCGCAATCATTTCTGTTGCCTCTGATCCGATGATATGTGCACCGAGCAATTCACCATACTGTTCATCAAAGATCAGTTTAACAAAACCGTCCCTCTCACCTATGGCAAAAGCCTTTCCTGACGCCATGAACGGGAATTTACCGATTTTGAGTTTATATCCCTGTTCCTTTGCTTTTTCTTCCGTAAGACCGATACTTGCAACCTGTGGCTGGCAATAGGTACAACCCGGTATGTTGTCGTAGTTTACTGGAGCTGAATGTGCGCCTTTGATCACTTCAACGCAACGGATTCCCTCTGCACTTGCCACATGAGCCAACCAGGGTGGTCCAATTACATCACCAATTGCATAAATACCTGGTATGTTTGTTGAATAGTCAGACTTGTCAACTATTATGTGATTTTTAAATATTTCCACACCGAGTTCCTCAAGTCCGATTCCCTCTATGTTTCCGGTTACTCCGATTGCGGAAAGGACTTTATCACCTTTCAGTTCAATCTTTTTGCCATCTTTGTTGATAGTTACTTTAACGCCGTCATTTCCGGGGACTGCGGATTCAACCACTGCTCCGGTATGAATCTCGATACCTCTTTTTTTGAAACTTTTAGCGAGTGCATCAGACACTTCCCTGTCCTCCACGGGCAGGATTCTGTCCAACATCTCTATTATTGTCACTTTTGTGCCGAGAACGGAATAAAAATAAGCAAATTCGATTCCTATCGCTCCGGCTCCGACCACAATCAGGCTGGAAGGAAGTTCAGGAAGTGTCATGGCTTCCGAACTGGTTATAATATCTTTTCGGTCAACCGGAATTGAAGGGAGAATTCTTGGTCTCGCGCCGGTTGCCACAATTATTTTATCAGCTTCGATTGTCTGGAACTTCTTCCCGTCAGTATCGAATACATCGATTGAAGACGCAGCTGCCAGCTTGCCAAAACCTCTTACTCTGTCAACTTTGTTCTTTTTTATCAATAATTCAACATTTTTAGAAATTTTCTCAGAGATATCCCGGCTTCTCTTTATCACTTTGGAAAAATCGATGCTCAATTCCTTAAAAGAGATCCCAAAATCAGCGCTGTGATTTGAGAGAGTATCATAGATTTCTGCGTTTTTAAGGAGAGATTTTGTTGGTATGCAACCCCAGTTCAGACAAATACCGCCCAGATTGTCTTTGTCTATCACTACTGTCTTTAATCCTAACTGACCTGCTCGAATTGCAGCCACATAGCCGCCCGGTCCTCCGCCAAGTATGGCGAGATCGTATTTCGACATCTAAATGTTCCTCGAATTTGATGGAAATTGAATTCCAAATATACTCATTTTAACCCTGCCAATAAAACACCCGAATTTAGGAGGTGATTGATCAGCTAATTGAGGATTTAAAAATGTAGAATTGTTGCAGAGATTCCGGGTTGGCAAGTGCTTCCCTGTTATCGGGTTCTTCACCTGAAAGGAGTTTGGTGATTGCCATTTCAACTTTTTTCCCGGAGATTGTTCTCGGGATGTCTGTCACCGGGAAAATTCTGTGGGGTACATGTCTTGGTGAGGCTTTGCTTTTTAACGACTTCCGTATTTTGAGTGTGAGATCAGGAGTCAGTTCCAAGCCCGGTTTTAAGACTACAAAAAGAAAAACTTCAATTTCTCCCTTTGATTCAAAACCACAAACTATAGAATCTGAAACTTCATCCAGTTCCTCAACTATTCTGTAAATCTCTGCCGTGCCGATTCTTACTCCACCCGGATTCAAAGTGGCATCGCTTCTCCCGTAGACTACAATTCCGCCTCTTTCGTTAATCATTATGTAGTCACCATGGCGCCATGCTCCCGGAAAATGAGAGAAATAGGCATCCCTGTATTTTTTATCCCCCGTATCATTCCAAAATTTTACGGGCATGCTCGGAAATGGAGCAGTACAAACAAGCTCCCCTTTCTTTCCGGAAACACTCTCCCCTTCTGCAATAAAAACTTCCACTTTCATACCCAGTCCCCGACATTGTATCTCTCCCGAATAAACTGGAAGCAGAGGTGAACCCAACATAAAACATGATACAATGTCAGTTCCTCCTGAAATTGAGGACAACTGAATATCAGCTTTTACATTTTTGTAAACCCACTCATAATTATTTTCTGTCAGTGGTGATCCGGTTGAAAGGATCGTCTTTAACTTGTTGTAATGAAAAAGCTTAGCCGGTATTACCTGATTCTTTTCACTAATGGAAAGGAATTTTGGACTTGTGCCAAAAACATCAATTTCCTCATTCGAAACGAATTCCCACAACACCTTTTCGTCAGGATAGATAACCGAACCGTCAAAAAGTACAATTTCGGCTCCGGCAAGCATACCACTGACAAGCCAGTTCCACATCATCCAGCCCGTGGTGGTGAAATAGAGTAGTTTCTCTCCATGTTTTAGATCAGTGTGCAGCGAAAGTTCCTTATAATGTTGAAGCATCGTTCCACCCGTGCCATGAACAATGCATTTGGGTATTCCCGTAGTACCGGAAGAGTATAAAATATACAACGGATGGGAAAACTCAACCTGTTCGAAACCGGTAATCTCACTTTGTTCAGCAATGTAATCATCGAACCAGATGAAACTTTCGGGGATGCTTTGACAGAGATGAAGTGTATCATTTTCGAAATTTTGAAAGGCAGGAATAAGAATGACCTTTTCGAAGGATGGAACTGCAGCTACAATTTCTTTTATTTTCTCAATACAATCAAATCGTTTGCCGTTGTACTCGTAGGATTCAGATGCGAAGAGAATTTTTGGTTTAATTTGTCCGAACCTGTCGATCACTGCAGTTGTACCAAAATCAGGCGAACAGGAACTCCAGATTGCTCCAATCGAAGCGGAAGCCAACAAACCCATTACTGCTTCAGGGATATTAGCAGAAAATGCAGCGACTCTGTCACCTTTGGCAATCCCCGATTGTCGCATTGCCGACGCCAGCTTCAGAGTTACTTCTTTGAGCCTGGTCGATTTTAGCCTGAATGAACCGTAACCCTCACGATACGAGGTTATGGCATATTCTCCGGTCAATTTTGAAAAGACATTTTCCGTGTAATTCAGAGAAACACCTTCAAACCATTTCGCTCCCGGCATCTCCGTGTTGCTTATTATTTTTTGGTAACTGCCTGAATAAATCAGACCCGAGAAACGAAGAATATCTTCCCAAAATGTCTCAATGTTATCTATGGAGAATTGATAGATGCCGGGATAATCAGTAATCTCGAGTTCATGTCTTTTATTTACAAATTCTATAAACCTTTTAAGATTAGAACTGTTCTGCCGTTCCGGGGAGGGCGACCAAAGAAGTTTGGGTTCCATGCTATATCCTTGTTAAAGCTTTTCGACTTCGAGAACGAGTGCCCAGGCAATATCAATTTTCTTTAAATGCAGAGCAAGTTTCGTTGCCTGCTCAAGCAATTTTACCCGCTTCTCTTTTGGATAATTTTTTATCTCTTCGTTTGTAAAAATGAGCTTGACTGCTTTCTCAAGTTCATTTCTGCGTAAATAGCGGTTTATGGAGGCAGAATTTTTTTCAAACCCCGGAAATTCTTTGCTGGTAATGCTTAGGATTAGTTGTCTGTTTTCGGAATTGTCAGGGATGAATTCAGAATTTGCGAATGCACCAAGTTCATTTCCGGTAAATGAGTGAGAATTGAGCATGAATGCAGGAAGATTGTCAAATCCGATACATTTTTTCCCGACAGGTTTCTCAACTTCGAATATCGCACTTCCTGAAGCCCTGCAGTAGTAATCCCCCGACATCCTCGCTACGAGATCGATTTTTTGAGGATCAATGACAGAATTGGTAAAAATATCCTCTGCAACATGAAATCCGATCACCTCACAGATAGCAATGTTGGCTGCTGCTCCCCCTTCACCAACACTAACCATTTGATGCAGCCTGCATTCCATTCTGAATGGGGATTCTTTCACTCCGAAAGGTCTTACGAAAGTGGAATCGACTTTAGAGAGACCTGATTTAACGAACTCATCAACTGTACTCTCATATTCGGCTGAAGCAAGACTTATCTGTTCAACCATTTCGAAAGTAACCGCACTAATGACACATTCTTTTGTTGCCATCAGATTGTTGTAAGTATCTTTAAAAGTGGCGTCCCGACCTCTCCTGGAAGCGGAAAATGCTACAACCGGTGGATTTGCACCAAAGACATTAAAGAAAGAGAATGGTGATAAATTGGGTGTTCCATCTTCAGAAAGCGTTGAAACAAGAGCAATGGGTCTGGGGGCAACTCCACCCTGAATCAACCGCTGCACTTCCATCACAGAAATTGATTTTGGATCAAATGTCAGCATTTAATACTCCTCATTCAGGTCAGTTTCCTGATCGATATTTTTGAAATAATTCTTAATGGCGGAAAAGGAATAACCTTTTGATAAAAGAAAGGCAGTCAACTTTTGGTTGATCTCCTTCTTATCAGTAAATCTCTTTTTCAGGGAAGAAAGTTTCCTGTCTGCCGTTAATTTTATATTATCCGCTTCAATCTCATCATTAAGCATATAAGACAATACTTCTGAAATCAACTCTTTTGCGATGCCTTTTTCAATTAATCTTGCTTTTATTTTTTGCAGCCCGTCGTGCCTGAGATTGAGAGATTCATTTACCAGCAGTTCGGAGTACTTTTTGTCATCCAGATAGGTCAGATCCTTCATCTTCAGGATAACAGGTTCAATAACCTTTTTGGAAAACTTCTTTTGATACAACTTCCTTTTCAACTCCATTGTGGAGTGGAGTCTCTTCCCAAGATAATAGAGTGCCTTTTGTTCACACAGGTAGAGTTCATTCTCGAAATTCAGCGATTCCAACATCTCTTCTGTAAGAAGATCACCCTTCCGTAATCCCATCTCGTAAACGAGCAGTTTAGGTACAATAAGCGGAGGTAAATTATCGAATTCGATAATTACAAAATTTTCGGATTTGAGCCTGATATTAAGAATTGTATTCATGAAAACAAAAAATGGCATCCCGAAAGATGCCATCAAAATTATTTTGTTTCCTCGTTGGCTTCAATAAGACCGATTTTTACTTTAACCTCGTATGAAAGTTTGTTGAAAAGATCGGGTAATTCAAGAAGTTTTTGACGAAACTGCTCTCTTCCCTGGAATCTGTCCTCACCGAATGTAAACCAGCTGCCACCTTTTTTAATTATTCCGGTATCGACACCGAGATCGATCAGATCTCCGGTTTTGCTGATTCCCTCATTATAGAGGATATCAAACTCAACTTCTTTGAAGGGGGCTGCCACTTTACTCTTTACGATTTTTATTTTGGTCCTGTTCCCGACCACATCATTTCCATCTTTAATCTGAGCAACCCGTCTGATATCAAGTCGAAGTGAAGCATAGAATTTAAGGGCATTACCGCCGGTGGTGGTTTCAGGATTTCCAAACATTACACCAATTTTGCTGCGAAGCTGATTCGTAAAAATAACCGCCGTTTTGCTTCTTGAAATTGCCCCGGTGAGCTTTCTAAGAGCCTGGGACATCAGTCTCGCCTGAACTGCCATATGTGAATCACCCATTTCACCTTCGATTTCGGCACGGGGAACAAGAGCTGCAACAGAGTCAATAACAATTACATCAAGAGCATTGCTTCTGACGAGTGTATCGGTAATTTCAAGAGCCTGCTCACCAAAATCGGGCTGGGAAAGGAGAAGATTGGAAACATCCACACCGAGTCTCTTTGCGTAATTGATATCAAGAGCATGTTCTGCATCGATGAACGCAGCAATTCCGCCTGTTTTCTGAGCTTCTGCTATTACATGGAGACAAATGGTGGTTTTACCACTCGATTCGGGACCGTAAATTTCAGTTATTCTTCCGCGGGGAATGCCACCAATGCCAAGTATCCGGTCAAGAGAAAGAGCACCCGTCGGAATGCACTCCACTTTATTTATCACACCGTCTCCAAGGCGCATAATTGAGCCTTTTCCAAACGATTTCTCAATATTGGAGATTGTATCTTCAATAATTTTATTTTTTACTTCTCGAGTATCACTCATTCTAACTCCTGATAATTGTGTAAAATTGTATAAATGGCACCCTTTTCGGTCAGTACGCTGCTAAAAAGAGTGATGTTATAAATTGTAGTTGTCAAATTTAATGCCGGTTCATTCAGTATCTTCTGAATAAGCACATGTTCGGGTTCTCTTTTTATCCTGCTTAGAGTCAGATGAGGAACAAATTCCCTATCCTCTTTCTTGAATCCAATTTTTTCACAAACGGTTTCCAGTTTGTTTACAGTCATCATAACTTTCTCTCCAACCTCGCATTTCAACCAAAAAACCGAAGGAACCCGATTTCTGTAAAAGAACCCGTACCGGGAGAAATTAACTGCCTCTCCTCGAATCGATTTGAGAAAATCCAGACTGCTTATAATCTCAGGGATTTTGGTTTCCTCAACATCCCCCAAAAATTTTATTGTAATATGTAAATTTTCGGGTTTGCTGATTCTTAAATCAGAACCTTTGATCAAATTTTTCGCATTCTGATAAATTGATCGCTTTACCTCGTCCGCAAAATCGATCGCGATAAAAAGTCTATGCTTCAATCGGAATTCCAAGTACAAATCGTCTTAGCAATTCCAGAGCAGCCTGCGATGCCCTCACCTTGTTTTCAATTCGCGTTCCGCCAAAATTAAATTTTTTCACAACCGCCCGCTCGTGGGAAGCCACGCCAATGAATACCAGACCGACAGGTTTTGTCGCCGTGGCACCTTTTGGACCCAGTATTCCTGTAATCGAGAGCCCCAGATCAGTTCCGGAGATTGACCGGACGCCTTTACACATCTCCAATGCAACTTCTTCCGAGACAGACCCCTTCTCGTTAATGAGATCCTCGTTTACATCGAGAATTTCAACTTTAGATGCATTACTGTAAGCGATGATCCCCCTCTCAAAATACTCGCTGCTGCCCGAATTATCTGTGAGCAGATTCGAGATATTGCCACCTGTACAGGATTCGGCTATAGCGAGAGTCAGTTGCCTTTCACGCAAGAGGTTTCCTATCACTTTGCTAAGGTTATCCTCTCCATTACTGTAGATGTATCTGCCAACTCTTAGTCTGAGTTGCTGCTCTGCGGCTGTGACAATCTCATTTGCCTCTTCCATGGTGTGAGCTTCTGCTGTGAGTCTGATTTTTACACCGTTCAGATTTGGAAGAAACGCAACTTTAACATTCGGGAAGACTTCATCAATCGGTGTCAACTTGTCATATAAATTGGATTCTGCAATTCCTGTTGTCAGTATATTGCGTCGTGCAATTTTTCTAAGTTTTTCTCCGTATTTGGTTTTTAGGTTTGGTATTACAAAATTTTCAACCATTGCCTGCATTTCTCTCGGCACGCCCGGCATTACGACCACAACCTTATTGCCTTCTTCGATCCAAAAACCCGGCGCGGTGCCGTGAAAATTTCTGATCGGCTGACAGCATTCAGGAACCCTGCATTGATCTTCATTGGTAGGAGTCAGATCTCTCCCAAATCTTGCAAATCTGTCCTTGATATCGTTGTACACATCTTCATCCGGTACAAGCTCAGCCTTGAAAAATCGACAAATTGCCTCTCTTGTTATATCATCGTGAGTGGGGCCCAGTCCTCCTGTTACAATTACAACATCATGCTCATTCAATCCATTTTCAAGTTCGCTGATAATGCTGTCCATGTCATCGGGAGAAGTAACAACCTTCATAACTCTTAACCCGGTTTCGGTTAATTTTGCACCGATGAAAGAGGCATTCGTATTCACTGTTTGTCCGATTAATAATTCATCACCAATCGAAATCACAATTGCATTCATTTACAATACCTTATTTAAACATTGCTATAATTACCTGCATCACAATCAAAGTGTAAACTCCACTCATAATATCATCAGCCATCACTCCCAGTCCGCCTTCAAGTTTTTCAAAGTTTCTTGCCGGAGGAGGTTTAATAATATCAAATATCCGCCAAAGAAAAAATGCGAGAATCAGGTAAACGGGCTCTTTGGGTACCAGAATTAGAGAAATCCACATTCCTGCAAATTCGTCTATCGTTGCCTCCCCGGGATCTTTTCCATACAATTCCTCAAATTTACCACAAACCCAGATTCCATAAATTGAAGTGACAATAATCAAGGGGATTAAAAAGGCAAGATTTTCAACTCCCGGAATCAGATAAATGCCTAAAGCAACGGCGCTTCCGTAAGTTCCGGTTGGTCCCTTTAAATATCCTGTAAGAAAGCCGCTTCCCAAGAATTTATGGAAAACATTCAATTTACTCACCCTTCAGGATCTCCTTGAATAAATGGAAATTATCCTTAACATAAATATACGCAGAGTGAACTGTAATAAACGCGACAATGATCAGTCCCCAATAGACTACTGATTCGACATGTATCATGCCAAAGAAGCTCCGGACATCAAGCGGTAAAATTTCGGAATTCTTCAATAGATAACTGATCAGTACATAATTGAGGTAGACCATTTCTATGAATGTCTTTACTTTAGCGTACCTGCTTGTGGGAAAGGGTTTGTGGATGTGTTCTGAGTATGATCTGAATCCGGTCATAAAGATATCTCTCAAGATAATGACCGCCACAGGAATAAGTGGAAGAACATTGAGATAAACCAGTGAGAGCATTGTGCCTGCTGTAAGGATTTTGTCGGCAATCGGATCCCAAATTTTACCCCAGTTTGTGAAGTAATTAAATTTCTTCGCGAGCCAGCCGTCATACCAGTCTGTCAGAGCTGCAATGATGTAGATGACAATGGTTATCTCTTCGAAATAGGCGCCGTCACCGAGAAGGAAGAAAACGACGAAGGGAGTGAGTATTATCCTTAAAACAGTCAACTGGTTTGGGAGTATCATCTAGATGAGCTCTTTACCTGTTATTATTTTGAATGCTTCAAGATATTTTTCTGCGGTTTTCTCAATTACTTCTTCCGGTAATCCCGGAGGTGGAGGCTGTTTGTTGAAATTTATCGAAAGCAAATAGTCTCTTACAAATTGTTTATCATAACTGAATTGTGCCTTACCGGGAGAGTAAAGAGATTTGTCCCAGAATCTGGAGGAATCAGGTGTAAGCAGTTCATCTGCGAGCATCAATTCACCCTCTTGATCAATGGCAAACTCCATCTTTGTGTCAGCAATAATAATTCCTTTTTCGAGAGCGTATTCAGCACATTTTTTATAAATTGCTATCGCTTTTTCTCTCACAGTTTCCATAAGGGGACCTCCGGCTATCCTGCAAGCCTCGTCGAATGAGATATTCTCATCATGCTCCCCTATTTCAGCTTTCGTTGAGGGAGTAAAAACCGGTTCATCCAGCTTATCTGATTCTTTCATTCCTGCCCTCAACGGAATTCCGGATATTTTACCGGTATCTTTATAATCATTCCATCCGGATCCACTGATATAACCCCTCACAATACATTCAATCGGAATAATTTTCCCTCTTTTGACTATCATAGATCTTCCGTCAAGAAGTTCTCCATATTCCTGCATTTCGGATGGATATTCAGAGACATTAGTCGTAAGGAGATGATTATTTACGATATCTTTTGTATGATTAAACCAAAACGCGGAAATTGAATTCAGAACCGTTCCTTTAAATGGAATTCCTTGAGCCATTATGACATCAAAAGCCGATAAACGGTCAGTCGAAATGAATAACAAGTCATCACCGGCTTCGTAGATTTCTCTCACTTTTCCGGAGGCGACCTTCTTAAGTTTTTGCAGGGCAGGGGCTAAAATTATCTCTGGCATCAGATATCTTTAAAAAAATGAATAACAAATTTAGGAAATTACAAAAAATATTCACTTCTCATTTTCTAATATTAAATTTTCTTAGTAACTTTATGTTACATCATATCTTAATTAATCTCATCACCAAACGGAGTCCCGATGACATCATCGTTACGCCCCAAAGTTGCGGCATTTTTTATTATTGCCGGCTTTTTTAGTAGTATTTTTTCACAAGGAAGCCCTGATGCCATATTTGACAGGTTTCCGAAGGATCTGGAGAAGACATCTCCTCCATTCATCTCAATCGAATCAGTCCCTGTCACCATTGGGGATTACGATAATTTCTTTTTTGGTACAGAACAGGCTGAACCTCATTTTTCAATGGACCCGACGAATCCGAAGAGGATGTTTGCAGCTTATAATATTAATGCTGCATATTACACCGCCGATGGCTGGAACTGGACACGCATTGTTCCTTCATTCGGTGTCTCAGTTCAGGGTGATCCGTTAACCGCATGGGGAAGAGATGGCGTTCTCCATTATCAAAGCATGTTTGGAAACATTACCGGTTCAAAAAACATCCGGTCAACAGACGGAGGTGTGACCTGGACAGCCGCAGTTACCGGAGTTGATGGCGTCGATAAAAACTGGATGGCGATCGATCAAACCACAGGTCCCTATTCGAATTATATCTATAATGTTATGACCGCCGGCTCAGGAATGGGTAACATCCACCGGAGCACCGATGGCGGAGTTACATTTTCCCGGGTCACACAGCTCTCCACTCAGGCACTTCCCGGAATGATGTCTGCAGTTGGACCATATTACAATGGTACAAGCTGGGTAGATGGCGGATCAGTTTTTGTAGTTACCCACTCAGGTACAAATGCTGCAGGAATTTACAGTTTCTATCACTCCACCAATGGCGGAGCCACCTTCACATTAAAATCACAGCAGACTTTCTCAAATGTGATAGGTACAGAAATTTCAGGAAGATCGACTGTTCAGAACATGCGTACCAGACCATATCCGATGATAGCTGCTGACAACAGTACCGGACCTTACAGAGGAAGATTGTATCTTGTGTATGCATCAAACAGTCCGGCAGGAAGCGGTAATAAATCAGATGTTTTCAGTCGCTATTCAACCGACTATGGTGCTACATGGTCAGCCCCCAAGTTGGTGAATGATGATGCAAATCCTCAGAATAACCACAGCTTCTTCCCCGCCATCTGGTGCGACATTTCATCCGGAAGACTTTATGTAAAATTCTACGACACAAGGCTCGTTCCAACTTCAGACAGCATGGATGTCTTCGCGACCTATACCGATGATGGCGGGCAGTCTTTCGCCGCCAACTACCGGATTACCAACAAGACAGCCAAGATTAAACAATCATCAGGCACGGGAGCAAATTATCAAGGTGACTACGATGCAATTCAATCCGTTGGTAATCAGGCTTTCATGGCGTATACCGATTTCAGAAATAACAGTTTTGGTGCTTATGGTTCCTATTTCCCTGATTATGGTATGAGAGTGTTACCCGCCAATGTCTCTGTTGGAAACGATCTCGACAGTACATTTATTTATGTTTCGGTACCTTCGGTGAAGGCGTACACAAAGAGCGTTAAATTCTCTGCGGCGATCTCACCTGCACCCACAAGCGGTAATTTCTTTCTCCGGTTTGAAGGAAAAGATTCACTCACTACTTATCCCGACAGTTTGAAACTTTGGATTCGTACTTCAGGTGGAGTTCCCGAAGCTAATTATACAGTTACTGTAACAGGTGAAGGTGCCGGTGGTACTCCCGTTCATAAGAGAACTTCAAATGTCACTGTTACTGCTGCGGTACCTGTTGAATTGACTTCCTTCATTGCAAATTCCGATGGTTACACAGTCAAACTTGACTGGACAACCGCTACCGAAACCAACAACAAGGGATTCGAGGTTGAAAGAGCCGTAGATCAGGCTTCCGGACTTGCATGGTCAAGAATTTCATTTGTTGAAGGAAAAGGAACAACTTCTGAAGAGAACAGCTATGTATTTACTGACAGAAGTGTCACCAAACCCGGAAGATACTTCTACAGACTCCGTCAGGTGGATTTTGACGGAAGATTTGAGTACACAAAAGCTGTTGAAGCGATAATTACCACTCCGTCAACTTTTGAATTGCACCAAAATTATCCGAATCCATTCAATCCTTCAACCGTTGTTTCTTTCTCGTTACCTGTTGAAAGCAGAGTAAAATTGAACTTTTATGATGCTGCAGGCAACCTCGTGGAAAGTTACGACAAAGGAACCCTGGCTGCGGGATTGCACCAGCATTCACAGGTCATGGCTTCAGTTGCATCAGGTGCATATTTCTATTCGATTGAAGCTGTCTCATCAGACGGCAAGTCGAGTTTCAGAGCAAACAGAAAAATGATGTTAATAAAATAACCGGCCAATTAAAAACGGTTCTTGAGAGGAGTGATTCAAAATTGCTCCTCTCTTTTTATTTTTTACCGATTTTTTTTGATTTTTTTGCTTTCAGGTCTTGCTCAATATTGAGAATTTCCTTAAATTTACAGTCTAAATATTTAATTTAGAGGGCAGGTAGCTCAGTCGGTAGAGCAAAGGACTGAAAATCCTTGTGTCGGCGGTTCGATTCCGTCCCTGCCCACTTTCCTGCCACGATACCGACCGTGGCAATTTTTTTTCAGGTATGCCGAAATGGCGAAATTGGCAGACGCGCTGGACTCAAAATCCAGTCTGGCTCACACCAGGTGCCGGTTCGACCCCGGCTTTCGGCACCACCTTTATTCCCTTCTTTAACTCGTAAGCTTCAATCCTACAATTCCCGCAACTATCAGAAAAAACGACAGAATTCTACCTGCTGTAGCTGCATCCTTGAAGAATAAAATCCCAATTATAAAAGTCCCAGCAGCTCCCACTCCTGTCCAAATCGCATACGCCGTACCTATTGGAATACTCCTTTGTGCGAGCCACAGGAAATAACCACTCCCTGCCATACAAACAGCAGCCGCGGTTATCCATCCAGCTTTACTCCAGCCCTCCTCAGTAACTTGCGATAATTTAAATCCGAGGGGCCAACCCATCTCTAATATACCGGCAATAAGTAGAAAAATCCAATCCAATTTCATTTTTCTTTCTGTTTCATTGTGAATCGTAAAAATATGATTAATTTTACGGTCAATTCTAATTTTCATTGTGCAAAAAAAACCACTTATCATAAATTCAAATATATGGGTAATCTATTATTTTCAATTATGGGTCAGATATTTTATATTTGAACTCACTTTTGAACATTTTAAGAAAATACTCAAATATTCACATGAATGAAAACAAGCTTTGCCGGCGAACAAAAATTCTAAATGCTTTTACCGAACTTGTCAGCAGGTTTGGTGTAGAGAAAACAACCATGTCAGATATCGCCAGAAATGTCGGTTGCAGCGTAGGAACTCTTTATAATGAATTTAAAGATAAAGAAGAGCTGATCTACGAGTTTTTTCTCGAACACCTTAACAACATCATCTCGAGGCTCGAAGAGATAAAAAATTCTGAGCTCCCCCCTGAAGAAAAGCTTCATCAAATGATTCCCGGAAACTTAAAGTTTGTGATTCATGAACTTAAAGACAACTCCCTCTTTGCCGAATATCTAAGATCCAATACCGTCACAGTCAGATATTTGGGACAACCGGAATTAATTTCCCGTAAAGTATTCAGAAAGAAATATGTCTCTTTAATCGAATCAGTGCTTGAAGAAGGAATCCGGGCAGGGGTTTTTGAGGTCGAAGATACTGCATCAGCAGCTTCGATTCTTTCTGATTCAATGGATACTTATGCTCTCAGAGTCTTGATAATGCAGGAAAAACCGAAAAAGAATCTTGAAAGAGCAGAACTTATGTTTCAAATGTTGTTAAAATCCATTAAGAAAAATGATTCTAAAAATTAAGGAAAATAAATGTTAAAGCACTTGTTATATGTGGCAAGCTTTATCCTTCTGTCAATCACCGTTTTAACCGCCCAAAAAAGTGTTGAAATGAGCCTGGAGGATTGTATAAAGTTTGGACTGGAAAACAACAAATCGATCAAAATTGCCGCAGAAAAGGTTAATTCGGCAAAACTGAAAAGATCTGAAGCAGGTACCACAGGACTCCCCTCGCTCTCCCTTCAGGCAGGTTACACCAGACTGAGTGAGGTTGATCCGTTTGCAATAAGCATACCTTTTGGTGGCTCGATGCAAACATTCACAGTCTCCCCAAGCATCCTGAATAATTATTCAGCAAAACTGACTCTGACACAGCCCGTCTTTACAGGTTTCAAAATTGACCTGAGCAAAGAGCTTTCCGATCAGGCGATAGCTGCCGGGCTTTTTGATCTTCAGAGTGAGAAAAGTAAATTGAAATATTCAATTGCCAATGCCTACTGGTCGCTCTATAAGGTTACCGAAGGCAAAAAGGTTGTCGAGGAATACATCAAGACGATTGAATTGCACTTGAAAGATCTGGGAAATTTCTTCAAACAGGGTTTGATTACGGAAAACGAAATTCTCAAACTCGAAGTGCAACTTTCTTCGGCAAAGGTGCAATTGTTGGAAACTGAAAATGCGAAACAGATGGCAAAGTTGATGTTGCTTAACAGCATGGACATGCCGTATGAAACCGAACTGACACTCAAACCGTCACTGATCACCGATCAACCCGCTACGAATCTTACACTCGATGAAATAAACTCTCTCGCCCTGACAGGCAGACCTGAACTGAAGGCTATGGAAGTAAGATTAAACTCCAGAAAAAGTGCAATCGAGCTTACCCGGTCGGCATGGTACCCTGATGTTTATTTCATCGGAAACTATAATTATTCAAGACCAAACCAGAGGATTGTTCCGACAAAGGATGAATTTAAAGGTACCTGGGATATTACACTTTCACTTTCATACACTTTGTGGAACTGGAATGCCACTTCTTATAAGACACAGCAGGCTGAGTCTGAACTCGCTCAATCCAATTATCAGTATCAAATGATGAAAGATGGCATTCTTATCGAAGTAAAACAAGCCTTTTTGAACTATACTGCCAACAAGAGCAGGATTGAACTTGCCCAAAACACTGTAAAACAGGCGGAAGAAAACTACAGAGTAAGCTACAACCTCTTCCGGCAAGGTTTGATTAAAAATTCCGATCTGATAGATGCTGAAGTGGCGTTGTTTGATGCAAAAATAAAACTTGTCACCTCAATTTCCGATCTCAGAAACGCAGAAGCACTTTTAGACAAAGCAACCGGTAACTAATAAAGAATTTAAGAGAAAAAAATGCTAAAAAAGATTATTTACATCCTGATTGTTGTAGCAATAATTGGAGTTATTGCTTTTGTACTTATTAACAACAAACAGAAAATGGCTGCAAAAGTTGAAACAAAAAAAATGACCTCTGTTGCAGTCTCGGTGATTGAGGCAGCAATCGAGACTATTGATAAAAAACTCACACAGACAGGAACGGTTTTCGCTGATAAGGAAGTCGCGGTTGTCTCCGAGGCACCCGGACTTATAAGAGCAGTTTATTGCGATGTTGGTGATATGGTGAAAGCCGGTCAGATACTGTTTAAGGTGGACGACGAATTGAAAGTTGCTGCACTTAGACTCAGGGAGGCTGATTACGAAAAATCGAAGAAAGACCTTGAAAAATTCGAAGCACTCCTCAAAGAAGGTTCTGCAACTGAGGCACAGGTGGATGCCTACAGACTGGCATTCAAGTCATCAGAAGCTCAACTGACGATTGCGAGGCGACAGGTTGAAGATACAAAAATAAAGGCTCCTTTCTCCGGGGTGATAACTCAGCGAATGGTTAATCTCGGAAGTAATGTGATTGGCGGAACAGTTGTCGTCAATCTTGTAGATATCAGTGCTCCGAGAGTAAAGGTAAGTGTTGCTGAAAGTGATGTGTTTTTTCTAAAAAATGGCGATCTCGCCACCATTACCACCGACATTTTCCCGGGAAAGGAATTCAGTGCGCGAATCAAATCGATTGGTGTTAAAGGTGATGAAGTCCACAGTTTCCCAGTGGAACTTGTTATTCTGAACAACAAAAATTTGAAAGCCGGGATGAATGTAAATGTTGAATTTAACAGAAGAGTGAATCGTGAATCTGTGGTGATCCCAAGAACCGCCATTATCGGCAGCATGGCAGATGCCCAAATCTTTATCATCGAAAATAATGTTGCAAAACTGAAAAAAGTAACAACCGGAATCGAATCCGGAACGAACATCGAGATTCTTTCAGGAATAGAAAAAGGTGATCAGATCGCGATATCGGGTCAGGTAAATTTGAAAGATGGCAGTCCTGTAAATATCGTTAAATCAAAATAAGTTTGAGAACAAAAAATGACAATTACTGAATTATCGATCAAGCGACCCTCCCTGATCATTGTTTTGTTTACGGTACTGATCCTTTTAGGACTGTTCAGTTACCAGCAACTGAGCTATGAGCTGCTTCCAAAAATCAGCCCTCCGGTTATAGTGATCATTACCACCTATCCGGGTGCATCACCCGATGAAGTGGAAACTTCGGTTACCAAAATAATTGAAGATGCCGTTTCCGGACAGGATCAGGTTTCAACTGTAAACGCAACTTCCTCGGAAAACTTATCCCTCATTACAGTTGAGTTTAATCAGTCTGTTAATATTGATCTTGCACTCCAGGATGCACAAAGGAGAGTAAACCAGATAGTGGCAAAACTCCCCGATGACATTGATCCGCCCACACTTCTTAAAATTGCTCTGGATGAAATACCCATTTTAAGAATCGGAACGACCAGTAACCTTCCCCCCAGCGAATTCAGAACCTTCCTGAATGATTTTGTGAAGCCGGAACTCGCACAGGTAAAAGGTGTTGCTCAGATTTCATTTGTTGGTGGTCAGGAACGCGAGATACAAATCCTTCTAAATGAGCAAAAATTAAAGAGTTATAACCTCTCAATCAATACAGTAACCCAGATCATCCGGGCTTCCAATCTTGATTTTCCTGCGGGCGCAATCAAAGATGCAGATGCACAATATGTGGTCAGAATTGCGGGCAAGTTCAACAATATTGACGATCTTCGGAATATGGTGATATTGCGAAACTTCAATGGCTCAGACATTATGTTAAGCGATGTTGCCGAAGTTGTGGACGGCACCAAGGAATTCACCCAGCAATCGCGTATTGATGGTGTGCCATCAGTGGGAGTACTGATACAAAAGCAATCTGACGCGAACGCAGTGGAAGTCGCAAAAGTGAGCAAGCAAACCCTTCTCGACCTCGAAAAGCAGTATGCGAATATCAATCTGAAGTTCGATATTGCTCAGGATGGTTCCCTTTATACTATCGCCGCTGCAGATGCTGTAAAAGAAGATCTTGCAATTGCGGTTGTGCTCGTTGCTCTTGTGATGCTTCTGTTCCTGCATTCATTCAGAAACTCGGTCATCGTTTTGATTGCAATTCCGTCGTCACTGATTTCCACCTTTATAGCTATATACGCGTTTGGATTCACATTGAACCTGATGACTTTGCTGGCTCTGTCTCTCGTCGTAGGTATCCTCGTCGACGATTCTATTGTGGTGCTGGAGAATATCTATCACCACCTGGAAAAAGGTGCTGACAGAAGAGTTGCCGCTCTGAAAGGGAGAAATGAGATTGGATTTGCCGCTTTGTCAATTACTCTTGTGGATGTGGCGGTTTTCCTTCCCCTTGCGTTAGTAACGGGTATAGTGGGTAATATTTTGAGGCAGTTTTCTCTCGTGGTTGTTGTATCCACTCTGATGAGTCTGCTTGTTTCGTTTACCATCACTCCCATGCTCGCATCACGGTTCTCGAACATCGAAAAGTTCTCCGAAAACACACTTTTCGGCAGATTTGTCAATGGATTCGAAAGAGCATTCAAAAAGTTGACCGAGGATTACCTGGCACTTCTTAAATGGGGTCTGAACCACAAGAAGACAGTCTTTCTCGTCACTACAATTCTTCTTCTTGGCTCTTTAAGTCTTGTCCCGTTCGGCTTCATAGGTGCAGAGTTTATGACAGTTGCCGACAGAGGTGAATTTACCGTTGTCGTCGAGATGCCATCGTCAACGAATATCAGGGAAACAAATTTCAAATCGATGGAAATTGAAAAGTTGATTTCTCAGATCCCCGAGGTCAAAAGAATAAACACAACAGCAGGTCTTGCTGCAGAAGGAATGCTTGGTCAAAATGCCAATAATATCTCATCAATTGATGTAACGCTGATTCCCAGAAAAGAGAGAAAAAGATCAACTGATGAGATAAGTGAAGAAATACGCCAAAAACTGAACGCAATGCCGGGAATAAAGGTTCATGTGAATCCGATTGGTATTTTTGGTACTGCCAACCAGACACCGATTATGCTGGTGGTTTCGGGTGCTAATCTCGACAGTGTGAGAGTGGCTGCGGAACGACTCGCTGAGGTTGTCAAAAAAGTGCCCGGAACAGCGGATGTCAGACTTTCTTCCGAGCAGGGTAAGAAAGAAATTTCGGTTAAGGTTAACAGAAGACTGATGGCGAGCTACGGACTTACTCTTGCAGAAGTGGGACAGACACTGAGAATTGCTTTTACAGGTGACGATAATACTAAATTCCGGGACGGCCGGAATGAGTTTGATATCAGGATCATGCTCGATAATGTATCCCGAAATAAAACATCTTCGCTTGAGGAGATGATATTTACTTCGCGAACCGGAAAGCAGGTAAAACTGAGTCAGTTCGCTATACTTGAATCGACAACAGGTCCTTCAAAATTAACCAGAACTGACAGAAGTAATGCATTGTATGTCTATTCCCAGGCGGTTGGGAGACCCACAGGCTCCATCGCTCAGGATATAGATATTGCCAGAGCAAAGGTGAAATTCCCCGCAGGTGTAACCTTCAAATACATGGGTGATGTCAAGATGCAAGGTGAGTCTTTCTCGAGCATGTTCCTTGCCCTTACCGCTGCAATACTTTTCGTCTATTTGATTATGGTTGCTTTATACGATAACTGGGTATATCCTTTCGTAGTGCTCTTTTCGATACCGGTTGCCATGGTGGGAGCACTCCTTGCCCTCGCAATGTCGATGAAATCCCTGTCGATCTTTTCCATGCTCGGCATAGTAATGCTTGTCGGTCTGGTTGCGAAAAATGCTATTCTCCTCGTGGATCGTGCAAACCAGATGAAACTGGAACAAGGGGTTTCATCAAGAGATGCACTTCTTGAAGCCGGAAAATCGAGACTGAGACCCATCGTAATGACAACCCTTACGATGATTATGGGTATGATACCGATAGCGATGTCATCAAGTGATGGATCGGAGTGGAAATCAGGTCTTGCCTGGGGTATTATAGGTGGTCTGTCAAGTTCCCTTCTATTGACACTTGTTCTTGTTCCTGTGGTTTATGAACTTGTGGATAACACGGGAGCCAGAATCAAAAAACTGTTTAAGAGAAAAGAATCTGTGATTTAATAAATTAAAAGGCTGCCTAATCAAGGGCAGCCTTTTTTATTTTATCTAATTTTCAACGGTGTTTGGAATTTCTGTTGAGATTGCAGTCTCTTTCTTCTTCTTTCTGTTTTCAACAATATAATAAATGACAGGCAGCAGCATTAGCGTTGCGAGTGTTGAGGTAACCAGACCTCCGATTACAACCGTGGCGAGTGGACGCTGCACTTCCGAGCCGGGACCTGTATTAAATGCCATAGGGATAAAGCCGAAACTTGCAACCAGTGCCGTCATAAGGACCGGTCTTAGTCTGTCCGCTGTCCCTTCGATCACGGCTTTCCGAAGGTCGCTTGTTTTTTCGCGCATATGATTAAGATGCTCCAGCAATACTATGCCATTTAATACAGCCACACCGAACAGGGCTACAAATCCGATACTCGCTGAAATGGAAAGGTATAAACCCCTCGCAAGCAGGAGAAGTATTCCACCGGAGAGAGCATAAGGCAAATTAAGGAAAATTAATCCGGCATAAACAAATTTTCCAAACATCAGATAAAGAAGTCCCAGAATGATAAAAATCGCAAGGGGTACCACAATGTAAAGATGCTTCATCGCTCTCTGCTGATCTTCAAAAGATCCGCCGTATTGAATAAAATAGCCCGACGGAACTTCAATATTTTCCGAGATTCGAGACTGAAGATCAGCTACATATGATCCAATATCCCGACCTGCAAGATTTATTCCGACGATCACCCTTCTCCAGCCATTTTCTCTGGCAATCTCGCGCGGTCCCTCCTGGTTTGATATGCGGGCAACTTCCCTCAGTGGAATATTTCCACCAGAGGGTATTTGAACAGGTATGTTCGAAATGTCATCGAATGATTTTCTAAAATCTTCTCTTAATCTTACAATTATGTCAAATCTTTTTTGTCCTTCGTACACAGTTCCGGCAGTATTTCCACCAATACCTGTCTCAATAACCTGTTGAACATCATCCACATTTAATCCGTATTTAGAGATCGCTTCCCTGTCGATTTCAATTGTTAAATATGGTTGTCCCGACGGTTTCTCTATGAAGTAATTGTCAGTTCCTTCAATTGAAGCCACTTCTTTCGAGATGTTTTCAGCAATCATTGAGAGCTTTTCGAGATCGTCACCATAGATTTTCACAGCCAGATCGGATTTTACACCTGAAGTCAATTCATCAACTCTCATTGCGATTGGCTGCGTGAAATTGTACGACAAACCCGGTTCCTTTTCAAGAAAAGGTTTTATTTGTTCCTGAATTTTTTCCTTTGTCATTCCATCCCTCCATTCGGAGGTTGGTTTCAAAATTACCCAAACATCAGTTTGGTGTACTCCCATCCAGTCGTTAGCCAGGTCAGACCTGCCGGTCTTGGGAACCACAGTCTTCACTTCCGGAACATTTGCCATGATAAATTTACCGAGCTCGTTCGCCTTTTCCATCGATTCTTTAAGAGTAACACTCGGAAGTCTCACTTCCTCTATTAATATCGATCCCTCATCGAGTTCAGGAAGGAACTCTGTTCCCAGGAAAGGAAGTGTGGCGAGTGAGCCAAATATTATGAGAGTTGATACTCCCAGCACCAGTGCTTTCTTGTCAAGATGCAACTCAAGTTGCTTTGTGTAAATCGGTTTCAGCCATTCGATCAGGTAGTTCTTCCGAATCTTCACACCTTTCCTGAAAACAATTGAAGAGAGAGCCGGAACATAAACCAAAGCAAGGATGAGGGAGCCGAATACCGCTGTGGCTACCGTAATTGCCATGGGTCTGAAAAGTATCCCTTCAATCCCTGAAAAAGTGGCTATTGGTACATATACCATCAAAATGATCAGGACACCGAAGAAAATGGGTCGTGCGACCTCATGCGCCGCCTCCCTGATAATTTGACTTTTATCCTTTTCTCCACCCTTTTGCAGTTTTGTTATTATGTTTTCCACCATTACGACGGATCCGTCGACGACCATTCCAAAATCGATGGCACCGAGGCTCATCAGATTTGCAGCAAGTCCAAACTCTCTCATCCCGATAAATGCAAATAGCATGGAAAATGGTATGACAGATGCCACAATGAGGGCACCTTTTAACTCACCAAGAAGTAGTAACAACACTGCAATTACAAAGAACCCGCCTTCCAAAAGATTGGTTTGAATGGTGGATGTGGTACGGTCTACGAGATCGGACTGGTCATAAAATTTCTCAATGGTTACTCCCTCCGGCAAATTCTCATTTATTGAGTTAATCTTGGCATCGATATCTGCTATTACCTCCCTGCCGTTCCCACCTCTTAACATCATCACGATGCCGGTAACAACCTCTCCTTTTCCATCCTGGGTGACACCCCCCTGCCGGAGTTGTTCGGTGATTCGTACATCTGCGATATCGCCAATCGAAATGGATCTGTTAGCAAACTTTTTTACAATTATTTGAGATATGTCGGTCGCATTTTTAATCTGACCAAAACCTCTCACTATATACTGTTCTCTGTTATGTTCGAGATAGTTTCCGCCGGAGACGCTGTTATTACTCTGAATTGCATCAAGGACATCCTTGAACCCAAGGTCATAAGCGCGGAGTTTACCGGGAGTCACTACCACTTCGTACTGTTTTACATAACCACCAAATGAGTTAATCTCCGTTACTCCCTTTACTGTCTTCAGTTGAGGCATAATCAGCCAGTCCTGAATCGTCCTGAGGTCTGTTAACGAGTATTTTTCACCTCTTACAACATACTGGTATATCTCTCCAAGAGCTGTTGAGATGGGTCCAAGGTTTGGAGTTGATACACCCGGTGGAAGCTGGTCCTGGACACTCTGAAGCCTCTGTGAGACCATCTGACGGGCAAAATAGATATCCTGATCCTCTTCGAATTCGATGATAACCGCTGAAAGCCCAAACTGGGAGATGGACCTTACCTGCTTTACCCCCGGTAGTCCGTTCATCGAAGTCTCTATAGGGTAACTGACGAGTTTTTCAACATCGTAAGGGGAATATCTTCCTGATTTTGTAATAACGAGTACCTGAACCGGTGTTACATCAGGAAGTGAATTTATTGGCAGCTCCGTAAGTGAATAATAACCGCCGAAAGCCATTAATATCATCAGACTGAGTGCGACTACCTTTTGCCGTAAACTAAAATCGATTATTCCTTTCAGCATAATTTTATTCTCCACCTTCGGCGGATTTTGACAGGGCTTTCAAATCAAACACATTACTCGAGGCAATCTCCTCCCCTTCAGACAAACCTTCTTTTACAATCGCAATCTTCTCCGTGGATTTTTCGAGCCTCACGGGTCTTAGAATAAAAGTGTTTTCACTTTTCTTCACAAATACATATGGTACATCGCCCTGATATATGATTGCATCCAAAGGTATGCCTATCACCGGTTCTTCCGTACCGGTTGAAATTTCCATTCTTAGAATCTGACCTGGTTTTGGCCACTCATTTTTTGTTGTGACTGTGGAATTGACAGTAATAGCCTTGTTCACTTCATCAAGTGAGGGATTGATACTTCCTATGGTTCCTGAGACAAACTGATCAGGATTATCTTTTGAGAAGGCTGTAAATCTGTCACCAGTGTTGACAAGTTTAAGATCCTCGGGTGAAACGAAACCACGAATTTGAACTTTACTCAGATTTACTATGGACATCATGTTTTGGTAGGAGGTTACAGCCTGACCCGGATCGATCATATCTTCGTTTACAAGTCCGGACATTGGACTGAAAATCTTCAGAACCGGATCTTTAATGTTTGAGGAATTTAGCGATTCAATCTGTTTTTCAGGCACCCCGACAGATCTCAACCTCGCTTTTGCTGCTGCAAGAGCGGCAACAGCCCTCTCGTATTCAGCTTTTACTTCTTCGAGTCTGCTCTCTGTGCTGATTCCCTTTTCCTTTAACTGTAAATTTCTGTCGAGTTTGTTAGTCTGATAATTCAGTTCTGACTTTGCTTTTACCAGATCGGCTATCAGATCGGCAAACTCAAGACTTTCGAGCTCACAAATCACTTCTCCCTGTCTGACCCGGTCACCTTCATTTTTATAAATTTTGATAATTCTCCCACTGATTGGTGCACTTACTTTGGCGATATTTTGGGGTGCCGGAACAACCGTGGAAGCTAATACTAAAGAGTAGTCGAGAGATTTCTTTTCAATCTTGAAAAGTTTGACATTCAGGATTGCTGCCTGCTCTTTTGTTAAGGTGATCTCCTGATATTTTTTAGGTTGTTCCTTTTTTTGTTCCTTGGTTTTAGGTTTTTGTTCATCTCCACAACCGCCAGATGTGAAAGCCAAAATCAGAAAAAACGAAATAAGTGTAAGCTGTATTTTCATGGTAAACCTGTATCTAATCATTATATAAAAATTCTTTTGGCGAAAATTTCTCAAGCTCGATCAGTCTAAAATTGTAATCGAGCAGATAGTCGTAATATCTTTTGGAACTGGTCAGGTAAGTTCTCCTCGCCTCGAGCAGAGTGAGGAAATCGATTTCTCCGAGTTTATAACCCTGAGTTGTGAGATTCAGGAGTTCTTCACTTTCAGCAAGTATCCCGTTTGCGAACCGGTTAAGATTTTCACCTGCGGATTCATAGCCATGCCATGCGATTTCAACTTCCTTTTTCATCAAAAGAAGCTCCTCACGGTAGTTTTCATCAGATATTTTAACTGATGAAATTGAGTGATCGATGACACTGCGTTGATTACTTTGAAACCAGAGCGGAAGTGATAGACCTACCTCAAAGCCCAGTGCCTTAAAACCGGATCCGAAGTCCTGACCAAAAAGATTAAGTGATATATTTGGAAAATAACCTGCTTCCGCGACACGAAGATGATTTTCGGCAGCTTCAATTAATTTCTTTTTCGAACGGACTCCGGGCATGTCGTAAAAAGTGGAGAGTATATCGCTTTGTGATATTTCAGTTTTTTTATAATAGAGTGTGTCGGGGAAATTGATGGAATATTTCTGGTTTGTCGTCTCCAGTCCAATCTGATTGAACAGACTGTATCGTGACTGATGCAGGTAATTTTGCGCCTCTGAAATCGAATTTTCAGCCTCATTCACCTGTATTTTAGCTTTAAGCAGCTCAATTTTTGTCGCCTCACCGGAATCGTATTTCAGTTTCACTGCTTCATAGACACCTTTTGAAATTTCAAGTTCACTTTGGGCAAGATGTAATAACTCCAATCCATATTGAAGTTGTGAGTAGGTCTTCTTTATCTCTTCACGGAGAAGGAGGAGAGCGTTTTCATATTCGAGTTGAAGAGCTTCGATTTCTGAGGAGATTCTGTCACTAATCCGGGATGTTGTAATAGGAAAGACAATTTCTTGAGTAATGCCAAGTCTTTGTTCGTCATACGAGGAAAAACTTGAATTTCCCATGCCCTCCCGTGAGTATGAAAGCACAGGATCTGAGAGTCCGCTGTTTCCTCTTAATTCCGCTTTTTTTTGATTTACTGACTGGGCAAGCTTTTGTAATTTAGGGCTTTTCTGTTTAGCCAGATGAAGAGCCCGTTTTACGGAGAGCGTATCGACGAAGGAGGGGTCTTCAACCGGTTGTGAGCATATCGTAACTGAAAAGAAGAAGAATATTAGAGGTAAATACCTATTTATGGTCATGTTTTATACTTCCGGTGGATTGCTTCAAATAACTTTAATTCCATTAACAAAATTAGTAATAATCACTCTAAAATATTAATTTCACTCGCTTAAAAAATGATTAAAAAAAAACCGCCCGAAGGCGGTTTTCTTAAATTATGGAATCGGAATTATGAGGCGGCTTTTTCGCTCTCATCTTCTTTTTTCTCCTGTTCACCGTGATATTTGTGAGTCCTGTAAATCAGGAATGCAGAGAAGAAAAGCAACAGCATAATGAATGTAAGGCCCCCGGCGGAGATCAGCAGTCCAAAGACAAATGAAAGCATCAGGGCAAAGACTGCTGTGAGGAACCAGCCACCTACTACTGTCAGAACACCATTCACCCTGTTCACGGCATTATCATGTTCCCATGCCCTGTCTGCCAGGGAAGTGCCCATTGCCACAATAAATGTTACAAAAGTGGTGGAAAGCGGCAATTTTAATGATGTCCCAAAAGAAATCAGACTTGAAGCAACAACAAGATTGACTGATGCTCTGATCAGATCAAAGGCAGGCATTTTACCGTCTGGTCCCGGAACAGGTACATATTTGGATTTATCGAACCTGGAATTAACCCAGTTGGTCACTATTTTAGGTGATAGTGTCTTGAACATATCGAGGATAAAAAGGGAAGATTTCACAACATTTTTTGCCACAGCGGATTTCTTAAACTTTTCTTTCCCTTTTCCCTGTCTGGAGAGGTTAACTTCAGTCTTTGTTACCGTATTCGACTTTTTTGATTTCCAAATTGTTACAATCATAATTGCTCCGGAAATCACCAGAATCAAAAACGGAACTGCGCCCTGATCATTTAAAGCTGTCATCATGGTCGATGACGGGTCGGTTGCGAAGCTGACACTCTGAAAAGCCTGGTATCCCGCGAGCGGAACGCCAATGAAATTGACAAGATCGTTGGCCGCAAATGAAAAAGCAAGGGCAAAAGTACCTGCTATAACGATCGGTTTGAATATGTTGATCTTAATGATGTTGTTCAGGATAAAGAACACAAAAAGGAGAATTGCAAAAGAATAAAGAAGACTTTCACTCATATGCTTCGTAATCCATTTTGCAAATTCGGTATTTTCAAATATTGACCCTTTGATTCCCTTTGTAAAAAGAAAGAATGTGATCAATGTAAAAGCTACCGCTCCAAAGATGGCACCATATTTTTGGATTCTCGGTTTGTAATCGAAGGTAAATATCATCCTGACAATATACTGGACGATTAGAGAGGCATTAAAGGAAATGATGACTGAGAGGAAAATTCCACTGATAATTATGAAGGCTCGCTCGGTGTTGATATAACTCATCACCGTTTCCAACCCCCCGGATGAAGCGAGTACGCTGTATGTTGCTGTACCCAGAGCTGCCCCCAGCAGTCCAAATACCAGGGAGACCGTTGTTGAAGTTGGTAAGCCAAATGTGTTATAGAGATCGAGTAAAAGAACATCTGTGAACATTACGGCTACAAAAAGCCCCATCACTTGTGCAAAATTGAACATCTCCGGATTGAAGAGACCTTTCCTTGCCACCTCCATCATTCCACTCGAAAAGAGAGCACCACCTAACACACCCAAACTTGCGAATACAAGTATAATATGTCTCGGTGCCACTTTCGATCCAATAGCAGAATTTAGAAAATTAACGGCATCATTTGCTACGCCAAATATCAAATCGGAAACTGCAAGTATAAAAAGAACAAATACTATAACCAGGTAATAGATTTCCATGATTTTCTCATATGTGAATCAATCGCCAAAAAATTAAAATTATGGCTTCAAAACTTACAAATCATGGATTTGAATTTTTACACCAGCAAGATTAACAAATTATTAACAATTGTTATTCAGAACTATATTCTGGCTCCGGGTCTGTATCCCCGATAAGGAAGTGATGACTGGATTGAAATGAATGCCTTTGAGTCGATCGATTCTACCAGTTTCATGAGATGTCTTTGTTTTTTTCTGTCAACGACGGAAATAAGCATTTTGATGTTTCCGGTGAGACCCTCTGCCGGAAGAATTGTAACTCCGAAGGCAGATGATCTGAGTTCCGCTGCAATTTCCTCCGATTTCTCCAAAGAAAAAATTGTTACCTGGACGAATCCCAGTCCTATCTTCTGTTCGAACCACACGCCGATAACATTACCAAGCCCGTAACCTGTTGCATACCCGAGTATCATCCATGGATTGTCATTTAAATACGCAAATATCTGACTGACTGCAATAACCCAGATTGCAGCTTCGAAGAATCCAACAAAGCCGGCAAGATATTTTTTGCCCTGAACAACAAGTATGGTTCTGAGTGTTCCCAGACTAACATCGCAAATCCTAAGTAGTCCAACAATTACAGGACCGAAAGCACCTTCAAACATTTGAATTCCAAAAAGTATTAAAACAAAGTATCAATATAGCAGTTTCATTTCTATTTGGTTAATAAAGTCCCCAGTCTCCCTGTTCGAAATACCTGTAAAGAACGGGTTCAGTCAGATTGTTTACCTTAATTTCCTCATTATCTTTCAGAGGTGACTTGCCAAATGAGACAAGGGCATCTAACACATTGTTATTTAACCAGTTTGTCGTTCGTTCATCAATTTTAATTTCAGAATATTTTAGTTTGAGCTGCTCCCCGTCAAGTGAAGCGGAGCCAATAATAAATCCCCACTCCCCCATCGTTGGAACATGATTTCTCATTCGAAGCGAACTGAAACCGGAAGCTTTAATTGTTGTATCAATACAGGCGAAAGCCTTTGCAGCAAAATATGGACTGCATGCCTGGGTTATGAATATTCCATCTTTTGAAAGGTGTTTTTTTACAATCGAATAGAACTCTTTGGAATAGAGACGACTAATATCGGAGTTTCTTGGGTCGGGAAAATCTGCAATAATTACATCGTAAAGACTATTGCTTTCCTCCAAATAACGAAAGGCGTCTGTGTTGACAATTTTGACTTTTTTGTCGTTCAGAGAGCCTTTATTAATCTCGAGGAGTATATCGTTTTTTTGAGCGAGGTCCGTAATTGCCTTATCAATATCCACGAGATAGATTTCCTTAACTTCAGGATATTTCAAGACTTCCCTCACGGCACATCCGTCACCACCTCCAAGTATCAGCACACGATCCTTACTCCCTGACATCTGAAGAGGAATATGTACGAGTGGTTCGTGATACAGTGACTCATCGTAAGTGCTGAATTGAACACTGTTATTTAAGTAAAGCCAGTGATATTCTTTCCATTTTGTTATAACAATTTTCTGATATTTGGTCTGCTCTTCATACACAATGTTGTCTAGGTATTTTAACTGCTCGGAAAAACGGATTATTGGATTTGAAAATATAGCACCCGAGACAATAATAAAAGTTACCGAAATAATCAGCGTACCCATGGCAACCTTTGAGTATTTAAAGTGCTCACGCAGATGCAGGTAAAGCAGTAGTGCCACAGTGAAATCAATCGCTCCAAGGATAAACGGAGTATAAGTCAGTCCGATAATTGGCAAACCAACAAAAGCGAAAAAAATGCCACCGACCAGACTTCCATAGTAATCTTTTTCGAGTACATTCGCAATATTTACCCTGAGCTCTTCGAACTCTTCGTTCAAACGGGTAACAATTGGAATCTCAAGGCCGATTAATAATCCGATAAAAATGGAAAGTGAATAGATTGTAATTCCCCGAAATTCAGGGAAAGCAGAGATCGAGTAGACGATAATTGCTGAAAATGAGGTCGCTATAGAGAGAGTAAATTCAATCAGGATAAATTTTTCAAGTAAATTCTGTTTTATAAATTTACTTAAACTGCTCCCAAGTCCCATGGAAAACAGCATCAACGATACAATAAGCGTCCATTGAATGACCGAGTCTCCCAAAAAATAGGCTGCAAGAGTGGAAAGAATATACTCTGCCACAATGCCCGAAACTCCTGTGGCAAAGAGACATAATTTTAAAAGGTTGGATTTTTTCACTAACCTATAGAGCCCAGCCTATTAGAAGAGCAGATCCTACATAAACGAAAGCCTCTATCAGTCCGGCACCCGTATTTGGCACTGCCTGTCCCTGAACCTCATAACTCAAGCGCTTGCCGGGAAGTATCACTTTATCTGTCAGGATTCTGACCAGAGGAAGTAGAACAATTCCAATCAATAAATCGACCACGACATCAGAAATGAAATTTTCCCAGCCCGGAAAATCACCAAACATCGCTTCATTGATAATTATGGAAATGGCAATCAGAATACCTGCGAATCCAAGCCCGACCGCCACATTGTCCTGTTCTATCTCTTTTAAATAATCGTAAGGAGTGATAAACTGATATAAAAACGAGAACAGGATGAGAGCGAACTGACCGATTACCCAAAATGCAATTGCTGTCAGTATACTTCCTCCTTCACCTGAAACAGCACTCGAAACCACAAGACCGGTGGCGATGGATGAGGCACCCAGTACAACCGCAGTTCCGGCATTCCTGTCAACCGTTATTTCTTTGGGAGCATCAATCTTGCGCAAAATAAACCAGTCGTTTATATATGCAGAAATATTATGCAGTATTATGGCAAGAAGCCCGTAAATGGCAATATCAATCAGATCATTGACAAGCCCTCCGGATGGACCAAAAAAGACCCCTCCTATTGAAATAATTACTCCCGCAAAATAGCTTGCGAAAACTATTGCAAATGCAAGATTATCTTTCTCGACGAGTTCATCTTTTACATTATATTTAGGATTGAACAACCGGAATGCAAAGATACCAAGAAGCATCAGAATAACTCCGGCAGCAAAATAAACTGCAGCAGTGAGTAAATGGTCTAAAATCATTTCATTTACCTCCCGATCCACCGCGTGATCTGACATTGGGAGTGCCTCTGCCAACCGAACGGGATACTTTGTTGTTTACTTTTTCTTTAAAGCTCTGCGAACCGCTCTTTATCTTCGAAATCTTTTCTCCGAAAGATGCGGGCTTTGTTTTGGTTGTGTAGGAACCGTAAGTTCCATATTTATAACTTCCTCCCGACATGGGACCGTAATACGGTTTTCGATTTCTGTAATTTCTGTTATAGTCATCGTATTCACCGCGGAAAACCGATCCGGATGCAAGGTTCATCATAGAACTGAGGAACATATACTGTCCATAAAACTGCCAGAATGAACCGGAACCGCTGTTCACCCAACTCCCGTATTTTGGATTTCCCACATAATTGTTATAACCTGCGGGGGCGATAGCCTTGCTCACCTTTCCGTCAGCACCTTTGGAGGCAACTTCCATTCCGAGATAGTTCTCATTCTCCCAGAAGACTTCCTCGCTGACTTCGATCCAGTCGGTAGTCTCATCTTTTATTTTGATTGAGTCAAACTGTTTGATAATCTGATATTTATGTTTGTAGTCCTTAAAAAATGTGCCGTCAACATCCATATCGCTCAGGATGATCGAATACATAGGAACTTTTTCATTGTTAAGCTTTGTAATCAGATCATCGACTGGTGGCTTTTTGTACTCTTTACCACAACCCGCGAGAAACAGGAGGAAAAGAGTTGCAAGAAATATCTTCTTCATTTAAATCTTTCCGGGGAAAATGTTGCTGATCTCATAATCTTGTACCACCCTGCCGATACTTGCTTCAAAATCTTCTTCACCCCATTGTTCAATCGACAGAATATACTTTCCGGTTTCATCCCGGTAATCCCAACTGATAAAGGGTTCCCATGCGTTCCCCGAAATATCCCTGAAATTTCCCGCTGCTTCAGCTTTTCTGAAAAAAGTTCTGCCGCTGAATTCAATTACCCGTCTTGGTTTTTCCTGTTCGATAATCTCTTCAATCAGATTTTTGTCAATATTATTAATATCCACTTCCTTCATCACGGTAATTTCGATTTCATCGTCTTCTTCGACATGTAAATATGCAGTGGCATCAGAGGATTTTATTTGGAACTCAAGAGTAAAAAAATCGTCACCCCAGTCATATTCAAACTCCTTTGTCACTTCCCAGCTTGCACCCTCAACATCAAGGATAAATCCTTTTCTAAGGTCTGTGACTTTAAGGTTAGTCGGATCGTACGACGGCTGTTCTTCTTCTTTTTTCTTCTTTTTAAACCAGTTAAAGACCATGTTATCATCCCGTTATGAAAAAAAACAAGGGCACCCTGAGAAGGATGCCCAAAATGAGTGATTAAGGTTTTTTCAACTTACTCTTCAAATCTTCAAGCAGAAGATCACCCTGCAGGTCAGTCTCTGAAAGAGCTTTGTCAATTTTTGTATTGAGCCCCTCGTTAAGACCTTCCATTTCAGCATATGCCTGAGCAAGAGTTTCGTCTGCTTCCACTTTTTGTTTCATTCTCTCAAGCATTGCGATAGTGCTGTCTGCATCAATTCCTGAGAGTTGTTTATTAACCTTCTTCATTGATTCAGCAGTTTTGGCTCTTGCTTTAAGGGTAATCAGATCATTTTCCTGCTGTTGGATGGTCCTTCTCAATTTTTCAATCTGCATCTGGAGTTTTCCAATCATTTCATTCTGTTTTTCCAGATTGATTGAAGATTCAGAGGCTTTTTTAACACTGTCTTCTTTTTGGATCAATGCTTCTTTTGCAAGCCTTTCAGCTTCTTCCGGAGCCATCTGACCCGACTCTGCACGCTGGAGAAGCAGTACTGCTTTTCTTTCCCACTCAATTGATCTTTCATTGTAGAGATTTTTGTCTCTCTCCATTTTAATCGCCTGAGCTTTTACTTCAGCAAATGCCTGCATCGCTTGTGATAAATTGTTTTTAAGATCCCTGATTGCCTGCTCCGACATCTTGATTGGATCCTCGAGTTTGTCGATCACTGTATGGGCTTCTGCTTGACCGATTTTAAACAGCCTTTTGAAAATACTCATCATGTTCTCCTCTATTTGCAAATTTCAATAAGAAAATCAGTATGCTCTGCCATAGCGAAATGTATGGCTGACATGGTGCCTTCGACCTCGTTTTCATCAAGATTCTCCAATTGGAGGGTATCTCTAAAAAGAAGTGTGTTATTATCCTCTTCGAGGACAAATGCCCCGTGAACGAGTTTTCTGTTTACCTGCAGGAGCTTTTTGTAAACATCTTTCTCATCTTTTTTGAGTTTTCCAATGTACTGTTCAAAGATCAAAAGAGGGTTTTCGCAATCTATTATAAGATTCGAAATGCCCTTGTCTGTATCATCAACAATCACTATTTCCTCTTCCGGTATTTCCCTTGAGATATGATATCCCAGATTAATTAAATAATTTTTTACCAATTCATATTTTGAAGACATATTTTTTCCTCGAATGATTTAATTTTGTTCGAAATATAATTAAAAATCTGCTAAATTATACTCTGTTTTTGATTAAATTTTATAATCGCTGACAAGCGGCGAATTTTTGCCATGATGAACAAATACACCCTGATTTTTGAACTTTGTAATTGTAAAGGTCACGATCTTTACGATAATGAGAAAATCAGCTCTGTTTTCAACTCGCTTCTCAAGAGATCCGGATTTTCAATAGTATCCTCGATGAAGCACGAGTTCACTCCACAGGGTCTGACTTTCGTTTCCATTCTTAGTGAATCTCATGCATTGGTACATACATTTCCTGAGGAATCCAGACTTTCCATCGATTTATACACCTGTTCGGAACCCGATAAACTGGAAATATTTATTGAGGAAGCACTTCAGGAATTTGAACCGGGTAAATACTTCTTCAAAGTTGTCGACAGGAATAAAATAGTTGAAGTGTAACTAAGCATATTTTTGAATTATGCTCTTCACTTGCTCCAGATAACCTGACCCAAAAAGATTTAAATGATTCATGAGATGGTAAAGCTGGTAGACATCTCTTCTCTTTTTGTATTGGTTATACCAACTGTAACTTTCGAAATACGCCCCGTAAAAGTCGCCGTCGAATCCGCCAAACAGCTCTGTCATTGCAATATCTGTTTCCCGGTCACCATAATAAACTGCCGGATCGATGATTACAGCCTCGCCTTTCTCGTCAGTCAATACATTTCCGTACCATAAATCACCATGCAGCAATGATGGTTTAACCGATTTGTCATCGATCAATTCAGGTAATCTTTTTAACAGAGCATCAAATTTCAAAGCAAGCGATTTATCGGTGTAACCGTTTTGGCTCATCATTCGAAATTGAGGTACAAGCCTTTTTTCCCTGTAGAAATCGATCCAAGACGCCATGAATGGAGTATTTTGCTGCAATGTGTCCCCGATAAAATTGTTTTCATGGAAACCGAAACCCGAGTCAGACACTATTTCGTGAAAAATAAAGAGATCTCTGCCGAAATTTTCCGAAAAATTATATCGTTCACGCCCTTCTTTTATCATTTCCATTACAAGAGTATTCCCCGAGCAGGTAAAGACTTTTGGAACACGAATCAACTTCTGTTTTGCAAGTTCATTCAGCCCTTTTTCTTCCGCTCCCGCCTTCAGATTGCCACCTGCACCCCTGTAGGTTTTTACAAAATAATAAGTACCGCTTGCTCCTGAGAAGATAGCAGAATCAGCTATGCAACCACCTCCGGCCCTCCTCACAAAACTGACATTCTCGCCAATTAACTCTGATAAATTAATCATTTGGAATTGTAATGATTTAGAAGGTAATTCAATAAATTGTCACATCCATCTTCGAGGAGGTCGATTACATGGTGGAATGCCTCAGGTCCGTCATAATACGGATCCGGCACTTCAGTCACATTCCACTGAGTAACAAAATCGGTCATCATTCTGATTTTTTCGCGATATTTCCCCTCCGGATCCAGGGATGTAATGTTATAATAATTCGACCGGTCCATCGCCAGAATGATGTCATATTCTCCCAGATCAGTTGCAGACAGTTTTCTAGCCCTGTGAGGTGATATATCATAACCTCTTTCTTTACAATGTGTTATCATTCTTCTGTCAGCCGATTCACCAATATGGTAACCTGCAGTCCCTGCTGAATCTATCTCAAAATTACTTTCCAGCCCGGCTATTTTAACTTTCTCACGAAACACTCCCTCTGCAGCAGGTGAACGGCAGATATTCCCGAGACAAACAAACAGTACTTTCACATTTTTTCCATTTTTTATGAATTCTTTAATACAAACATAGTTTAGACAGCCCGATTTTAAAAGAACATTTGTGAGTAGAGCCCTGACAAACAAATTTTCACTAAATTTGGAATTGAATTAGAAAAAATTTTGGATCAATATGTCATATAATGCCGTTACGGTTAAAGATCTGCTCGCCGGAGGAGAAAAATTTGAAGGCGAAAAATTAAAACTTACCGGTTGGGTAAGAACTTCCCGCACATCAAAGAATTTTGGATTTATAGAGCTAAATGACGGTTCCTGCTTCAAGAACCTTCAGGTTGTTTTTGATGACTCAATCTCCAATTTTGAAGAAATCGAAAAGATTTCCATCGGATCATCACTCGAAATCAATGGTGCTTATGTCCGCTCATTGGGTGACAAGCAACCATTCGAATTAAAAGCTGATGAAATAAAAGTGGTTGGCTTTGCATCACTTGATAATCCCATCCAGAAGAAACGCCATTCCTTCGAATTTCTCAGAACTATCGCTCATCTAAGACCCCGAACCAATACTTTTATGGCTACTTTCCGGGTTAGATCGATAGTTTCGTATGCAATCCACAAATTCTTTCAGGAAAAGGGTTTCGTTTATGTCCACACCCCAATCATCACAAGTACTGATGCAGAGGGTGCGGGAGAAATGTTTCGAGTCACGACTCTGAACATTGACAATCCTCCACGGGATGAAAACAGGCAGATAGATTTTTCACAGGAACTCTTTGGAAAACCGTCTTTTCTTACCGTGTCGGGACAACTCGCAGTGGAAGCATTCTGTTTTGCCTTCAGAAATGTTTACACATTTGGTCCGACTTTCCGTGCTGAAAATTCAAATACTGCCCGTCATGCGAATGAATTTTGGATGATCGAACCGGAAATAGCATTTGCAGAGCTGGAAGATGACATGAAACTCGCTCAGGATATGATGAAATTCGTCCTGAATGAAGTAATGACACAGGCGCCTGATGAACTGGAATTTTTTAACAAGTTTGTTGATAACGAACTTTTGTCCCGTCTTGACAATGTTTTGAACTCGGATTTCGTAACCATTACATACACAGAAGCAATCGATTATCTAAAAAAATCGGGTCATACATTTGAATATCCTGTTGAATGGGGTGAAAATCTCCAAACGGAACATGAAAGATACATCACCGAGGAAATCTTTAAAAAACCCGTCTTTGTTATTGACTATCCAAAGGATATCAAAGCGTTTTACATGAAGCTGAACAGCGACAACAAGACTGTTAGAGCCATGGATTTACTGGTTCCCGGTGTTGGTGAGATAATCGGCGGAAGCCAGAGAGAGGAAAACTATGATGTTCTCCATCAGAAGATGCTTGCTGTCGGTATAGTACCGGAAGAGTATGAGTGGTATCAGGATATCAGAAAATTCGGTTCATTCCCTCATGCGGGATTCGGGCTTGGTCTCGAGCGTGCTGTCATGTATCTTACAGGAATGAAAAACATCCGTGATGTTATTCCCTACCCAAGAACTCCCAACAATCTGTTATTCTAAATTTACAGGCGGTCAGATTTAATGATAATTTGATCGCCTTTTTCTTTTTTTTACTCTCGATTTCTGTTATCTTGCTTTAACAATTTTAAAGATTTTAATGGAAAAAAGCCTTAATCGAATATTCGTTCTGCTTCTCTTTTTTGCGGTAGTGTTAGCTTTCTATCTTCTCGCAGCATTCTCCGCAATTATTATACCTCTTACCTTCGCATTTCTTGCTGCAACCATGTTTCAACCGATTACAATTTTCTTAAGAAGCAAGAAAGTGCCGTTTTATCTCATAATCCCCTCAATTTCAATTATAACATTGGGGGTGTTGTTTATGATGTACCTGATAATTTCATCGACTTTCGGTGAGATTGGAGCACAAAGTGATGACTTTGTGCAGGTGCTGATAGTAAAACTTGACAGGTTGCTCAACGGAATCGAAAATGTTATAAACCTTCGTTTTCATACTACAGTCGATATTGAAAAGGAGTTGACTCAACTCCTTTCAAAAGATTTTATTACTTCGACGGCGAAGGGACTGGTCTCTTCATTCACTGCATTCACAAACAGTTTTTTCTGGTTTTCCATATATTTTGTTGTTTTTCTTTTTGCCCTTCCTAACTATAAAAGATATTTGAGGTATGTGGCTGGTGGACAGAATCTTGAAATGGTTACCAGTGCATATCTGACCATTCAAAAATTCATCTACTCTTATGCCAACATAAAACTCTTCATCAATCTGATTGTTGGTATTCTTGTCTATACAGTCTGCATAATTTTTGGAGTTAAATTTGCATTTTTATGGGGATTTGTAGCTTTTTTACTCCATTTTATACCATTTATCGGAGCAATAATCTCGGTGCTTTTCCCTTCACTTATGGCACTCGTCCAGTTTGATAATATTTTCGTTCCGGGACTGGTTTTTGTGCTGCTTACAACAATTCAGATGGGAATGGGAAACATTCTGGAACCCGTCTTAATGGGCAATAAACTGAGACTTAATACCATTACTGCGATGTTTGGACTTGTCTTCTGGGGCAGTCTCTGGGGTGTCAGCGGTTTATTTCTCGGCATACCAATGCTCGTTATTTTTAAAGTGATGCTGGAACAATTTCCCGAGACTGCAATGTTTGGCAGAGTGATGGGATTTCCAGAGGATACCGAAGGAAAAAGGATGCGGAGTTGGGATCCGACTACGATTATTACAAAAAGTTTTAAAATGAAACCTCCGACTGAAACTAATAAGGACGAATAGAGGTTATTTTATTATCACTAATTTATGGAGAACCCATGGCAGAAATTACACTAAAAGGCAATAAAATAAACACGATTGGTTTCCTTCCCGAAGAAGGAACTGATGCACCCGATTTTAGTCTCGTAAATACTTCACTGGCAGAAGTATCACTCAACGAATTAAAAGGTAAAAGACTTGTCCTGAATATTTTTCCCAGTCTGGATACCGGTGTGTGCGCCGCTTCTGTAAGAAAATTTAACGCCGAGGCTTCAAACTTGACAAATACTGAAGTTCTTTGCATTTCGATGGACCTACCTTTCGCTCATTCAAGATTTTGTACGACTGAAGGTCTGGACAAAGTTCGCGGACTTAGCGGATTTCGTAGCTCATCTTTTGGCGAAGATTACGGTGTTACAATAGTTGAAGGTGGTTTCACCGGATTGTATTCAAGAGCGGTTGTTGTGGTTAATGAAGAAGGTAAAGTTATCTATAAAGAACAGGTACCAGAGATTGCACAGGAACCTGATTATGCTGCTGCGCTTGCCGCTTTGAAATAGTCTTAACAGAAGTTAAATAAAGAGCCGGGTTTTAAGCCGGCTCTTTTGTTTTTAAACTATTTTAAGAGGGTCATTTTTTTGAATGATGTGAAGATTTTTCCTTGTTTTACACCTGTTGCTGTAAATCTGTAAAAGTAGTTACCCGAGCTTAAGCCATACTTTTGAAGGTCAAGTGTCATGGAATAGAAACCAGGTTCATTGATTCCATTATAAAGAGTTGCAGCCTTTGATCCTGAGATGTCGAACAGCTCAATGCTGACTGATGCGAGTTCTGCAACTGAAAAATCTATCTTTGTCGTTGGATTAAATGGATTGGGATAATTCTGCGAAATATTGAATTCAGAAGGTATTCCTATTTCCACTTCACTTGCGAGTTGATAGTACCTAACAGAACCGTCGTGATCAATTTGCTTCAGACGATACGAATACTTACCGGCAACAAGTCCTTTATCAACAAACGAATATTCGTTTAATGAAACTGATGTACCTTTGCCGGTAACAAATCCGACCGAAGCCCAATCACTCTTTCCGGTTGATCTCTCAATCTGGAAACCGCTGTTATTCTTTTCTGACGCTGTAACCCATTTTAATGTTACAGAATTTCCAGTGACATTGGAAATAAAAGATGCAAGTTCGACCGGGACAGGATTGGTTGCCTCATCAGCTCCCCTGTAAGGAGCAGTGGCATTCCTGATCTGGTTATCGATATCTGATGTTATTTCGGGAACAGGCATACCTGCAAGATCGGGATCACCATCGGATGGTGGCAGAAGGTGCAAATCTGTTGCAGAAGTGTACGAAATGTCTTTGAAGATGGTATTGGACTCATGTGGCGAAGCAGCGGTTTTATACTGACCAAGGTCGTTATACAATGTACCTCCCCATCCGGCATGAAAATTATCCACTGAACCTGTCGAGAAAGAAACATTAAAGTTCATTTCAGCAATACCGTTTGGAGTAATAATGCTGCCTGCATGGAAACCACCTGCAACACCACCTGTCCGTGTGTTTTTAAAAAGGTTGTTTCTGATCTTAAACACAGAGGTATCGTTAGTCGAACTCTTCGCAAATGCTGCTGAGAGTACGGTAGCTGTGGTCCCACCACTGTGCACACCGCCGATGTTCACCGAATTAAAATCGAAGGAAAATGTGAACGGGATGGTACCGGATACAAGAACCCCGTAACAGGCACTAACATTCGAGGGTCCATTCTGATCAAGGGCTATAAAATTATTGAATATCTTAAAGTTGGCATCCCTGCCGGGAGTTATGGCAATACCTCTAATTTGGGTGGAGCTCGTGGAAGCACTGTTCATGCCGAAAATTTTATTGCCTGATATGGTCAGATTCTGCCCGACTACTGCTCCGGTTATAATACCCGACACGATGGTGTTGTTATAACCCTGCGTCTGGTAGATTATATTGTTTTTAACTACAACATCTGAACATGCCGAGAGTAACCATATACCGGCATATCCCCAGTTAAATATTTCATTCTCTTCAATAACCAGAAATCTATTGAAAACAGTTACTGTGCCACTCGATGCTATCCCGGTCCTGCTTCCTTCAATTTTGCAATTGGTCACTTTGTTATATGAGTTGCCTTCAGGATTGTTGGCTGAAGTGGAGAACAAAATAACACGGGGACCTGCAGAGTTCTGCAGGCTGTTTTTAGCATGTAGATACCTTAATTCATTGTATGTCGCGCCATTAATAAAATTGATTGTGGTGGTATTTGCACCGGACAGTGTGGTGTTTTCGATATAGAGATTTATTGAAGAGCCGATTCCACCCGCTCGCCCGTCGATAGTAATAAAATCTCCACCGTCAAACAGAATCACAGGAAGACTTGCCTGAAGCGAAGAAATTGTCACCAGATTTACTCCGGCTGCCGGTCTGATTGTGATCCTTTTCGAAGAATCTATACCTGCCTTTTGAGTTAAGGAAATTGGAAAGGTCTCGTTGGCACCTGTGTAACCACTGGTAAGTTCTATTATATAACCCTGTGTCATTGGTGTTACGATCGCACCATATGCTTCAGTAATTGAGGCATGTGTGCTGATTGGCGAACCGCTGCCATCCTTCAGGGCGACCGATGCCGGTTGTGTCAGAGCATCAGTGGTAAAGAGAGTGAAAAACAAAAAAACAATCTGAATCGTTTTTTTCATGACTTCTCCTGTGTTAGTGTGATTGATTTGAGAGTATTGATTTGATATACAATTTTAGTTTTTGTCCTGTAAATTTCAGGAACCATAGCGAAGTTTTGAATTCAAGAATAAATGAATGTTAAATTAATGTAAAAAAGTTGAAATATCATGCTGTGTCTTCAAAATGCTCTTGACTGTCACGAAAAAAAATGTTAATTTAGCACTCGCAATTATTGAGTGCTAATAACAATTGTTTTTCAAACAAAAAACAGAGGTAAATATGTCATTAAATCTTCAACCCCTCGCTGACAGGGTTATTATTAAACCACAGGAAGCTGAGGAAGTGACCAAAAGTGGTTTATATCTTCCCGACACCGCAAAAGAAAAACCAATTGAAGGCTTAGTGGTAGCTGCAGGACCGGGAAAAGTTACCGATGACGGTAAAACCGCTCCAATGTCAGTTAAGGTAAACGATAAAGTTCTCTATGGTAAATATTCAGGTACCGAAGTAACCATCGACGGTACACAGTATTTGATCATGCGTGAGAGCGATATTTTTGCAATCATTAAGTAACAAACAAAACAAGGAAATTTAAAAATGGCTTCAAAATTAATTGAATTTGATGTTGATGCTCGTTCCAAACTTAAAAAAGGTGTGGATCAGCTCGCCAACACGGTAAAAGTTACATTAGGACCTAAAGGAAGAAATGTAATTCTGGAGAAAAAATTTGGTGCTCCTCTTGTAACAAAAGACGGTGTATCAGTTGCTAAAGAAATCGAACTCGAAGATGCAGTTGAGAACATGGGCGCGCAGATGGTTAAGGAAGTTGCTTCCAAAACCAGTGATGTTGCTGGTGATGGAACAACCACCGCAACAGTGCTTGCACAGTCAATCTTCAAAGAAGGTCTGAAAAATGTTACCGCAGGTGCCAATCCAATGGATCTGAAACGCGGTATCGACCTTGCAGTTATAAAAGTTGTAGAATACCTGAGATCAATCTCAAAACCAATCGAGACAAATGAAGAAATTGCTCAGGTTGGTACAATCTCCGCTAACAACGAAAAATGGATTGGCGAAAGAATCGCTGAAGCCATGAACAGAGTTGGTAAAGAAGGTGTTATCACAGTTGAAGAAGCAAAAGGTACAGAATCAGTACTGGATGTAGTTGAAGGTATGCAGTTCGACCGTGGTTATCTCTCACCATACTTCATTACAGATGCTGACTCGATGGAAGCAGTTCTCGAAGATCCTTTCATTCTTATCTATGACAAAAAGATCTCTGCCATGAAAGATCTTCTCCCAATTCTCGAGAAAACCGTACAGCAAGGAAGACCACTTCTTATCATCGCTGAAGATGTTGAAGGTGAAGCTCTCGCTACCCTCGTAGTAAACAAATTGAGAGGCACCCTCCGTGTTGCTGCAGTTAAAGCTCCCGGATTTGGCGACAGAAGAAAAGCCATGCTCGAAGATATCGCTATCCTCACCAATGGACAGGTTATCAGCGAAGAAAAAGGTTACAAACTTGATAACGCTCAGCTCGGATATCTTGGAACCGCTTCAAAAGTTGTTATTGACAAAGACAATACAACCATAGTTGAAGGTAAAGGCGAAGATACTGAAATCAAGAAAAGAATCAATGAGATCAAAGCTCAGATTGAAAAAACAACCTCAGATTACGACAGAGAAAAACTCCAGGAAAGACTTGCAAAACTTTCCGGTGGTGTTGCCGTTCTGAAAATTGGTGCTTCAACTGAAATCGAGATGAAAGAAATCAAAGCCAGAGTTGAAGATGCTCTTCATGCTACCCGTGCTGCTGTTGAAGAAGGTATCGTTCCAGGTGGTGGTGTTGCTTTCATCAGAGCCATCAATGCTCTCGCAGACCTCAAAGGCGCTAACGAAGACCAGTCAACCGGTATCGAGATCGTAAAAAGAGCTCTTGAAGAACCATTGAGACAGATTGTTTTCAACGCCGGTCTCGAAGGTTCCGTTGTTGTGAACAATGTAAAAGCAGGTGAAGGAAACTATGGTTTCAACGCTGCAACTGAAGTATATGAAGATCTTATCAAAGTTGGTGTTATTGATCCTACCAAGGTATCAAGAACAGCTCTTGAAAACGCAGCATCAGTATCAGGTTTACTCCTCACTACTGAAGCAGTGGTTTATGAGAAAAAAGAAAAAGAATCCGCTCCAATGATGCCTCCCGGAGGTATGGGTGGAATGGACTATTAATAGTTCACCCCTTTTCAAAGCCCCTTGCAGAAATGTCGGGGGCTTTTTTTTATTATCCAATTCACTTCTTTTATCTTTATCATAAATCAAGTATATTCTAATTTCGATTTTGAAGTTTCCGGAAGAGATCAGCACAAGAAAAATGAACCAGGTATTAAGTTCCAAAGATATAAGAGAGTTGAAGGATCAGGTTAATATTAACCTGCAAAAAAAGGATATTAAGGCTGCCAGAGAAGCTGCTTCGAGGATGCTGGAAGCATTCCCTCTCGACCCCGAGGCAAACTATCTCTTCGCAGTGGTATGTCTCGAAGATTTTCGCATCTCAGATGCTTTTGAATATGCGAATATTGCCGTAAAACTTGCCGACAGGGATCCCAATGCCAGATTTTTCAGAGGACAAATTCAGTACAAAATGGGGATGTATGAATCTGCACTTCTCGATTTCGACTATGTAATTAACCTTTCCGCAGAATTCGGAGCCAAAGCTCTCGAATACAAAGTTTCCTGCCTTGCCGCTCTTGGTAAATATGCCGATGCCATGAGATTCTACGACACTACCTTGAGCATCGACCATTCCCTCTCCCACAGGAAACCAAGACTCCGTGAATGGTTGAAAAGTCTTGCGGGACAGAAATCTTCCTTCCTGAGTAAATTACTCGCTCCGGCAGGTGATTTACTGATCGACGCAGAAGACGCGATTGCCTGTCAGGAACTTTGGTACGCGGAGTATGCTCTTAAAAAGATCATTGATGGTACCGGTGATGAGGACAAAAAGAATAATGCGAAGCTTTTACAGTTAAAAATCCTTTTTAGTCAATTCAAATTATTACCTGCAAAAGCCTTGCTTAAAGAATTGCACCCTCTTTTCCCGGGTAATCCTGTTCTGATCGAAATCGCCGTTAAAATGGAGGAGATCGAAACCAGAAATACAGTTCAGGAAGATATAATTGAGGAAGTGCCGCTTAAACCGGAACCGGTCGAACCTTCACTCCCCTCCCCCTCCGAGCCGGCAACAAAACCGGAACCAAAAGGAGTAATCGATCTTAGTCCTGAAAGTAAAAGAGAAAGCAAAGCAGAAGAATCCAAAAAGGAAAAGGCTTCGGTTTCCGCTCCTGCTTCCTCCGGCAAACGAACTGACTTCGAACTTCAAAAGGGAGTCAAATTCAGAGGCTATTATGCCAGAACTTTTGACCTTTCAGAACAGTTGAAGTCGGGCAGGAAATATTTTGTCCATCAGTTTAATGCACCCGCTCAAGGTTTTATCGCAGTAGAACTTATCGTCAAGAACCCTTATTTCAACAATAAAGATGTTTCAGTCGATGGTCAGGCTCTTTGGTATATTAATGAAAAACAGATTGGTGAAAGCAATTTTGAGCTCCAAATTGAATCTGAATGGAGCAATGTCGCTGTTGTGCAGAGTTGGGGAACAGGAAACCCCGGATTTTGGACTCCAGGACAGGGACGGGTTGAAATATACCTCAACAACGAATTAATCTGCACCAAATGGTTCATTCTCGGATTCTCTGTTATTTATGACCTCGAGCACTATGATATTAATGAAATAGAGGAAATGGAGGAATCGCAGGCCTCACAAGGAGCTGACGGTGAACTTACTGTAGAAAAGGTTCTTGCTGATCTGGACGGTTTTATCGGCTTGGGAACAGTGAAACAGACAATGCGCGATTTCGTTGACTATCTGAACTTTATCCAGGAGAGAAAAAAGCTGGGTCTAAAAACAAAAGAAGGGCTCTCCATCAATTCTGTGTTTTTGGGCAATCCCGGAACCGGAAAAACAACTGTTGCAAGAGTTATTGGAGATGTTTTCAAGGCTATGAACCTTCTCCCGAAGGGACATATCATCGAAGTTGACAGGGCTACATTGGTTGGACAGTATGTAGGCGAAACTGCCCAAAAAACTGAAAAAGTGATCGAAGATGCCATGGGGGGAATCCTCTTTATCGATGAGGCTTATACTCTCGTAAAAAAAGGGGGTACCGGGCAGGATTTTGGTCAGGAAGCAATTGATACCCTGCTAAAACGGATGGAAGACAAAGCCGGTGAGTTCGTGACTATCGTCGCCGGTTACCCCAATGAAATGAATGATTTTCTCGAATCAAACCCCGGAATGAAATCAAGGTTCACACAGTTCTTCCAATTTGAGGATTATACTCCGGATGAGATGATTCAAATTTTCGAGATGATGGCAAAGAAAGAAGATTATTCTTTGTCTCAACAGGCGAAGGATATTCTCAATAAAGAGTTCACAAATCTTTACAGAAATCGTGACAAAACTTTTGGGAACGGAAGGCTTGTCAGGAATGTATATGACGATGCGAAAATGAGGTTAAGCAAAAGATACCTCAAACTGCCTCCCGGAATGAGAACCGAAGAAGCACTGACCACATTCGAACCCGAAGATATAGCGGCGGTATTTAAGAAGGATGAAGCCAAACAATTTGATGTGGGAATTAATGAGGAAAAACTTAAGGAATCGCTGGATAAACTCAACGGTTTGATGGGTTTAACCCTTGTCAAAAAAGAAATTAATGAACTCGTGAAGATTGCCAGATTCTATTTTGAGAGGGGTGAGAATCTCCAGAACAAATTTTCTGACCACATCATATTCCTCGGGAATCCCGGAACCGGAAAAACAACTGTTGCAAGAATATTCAGCGATATCTACTCGTCTTTGGGGATACTGCCCAAGGGCCATCTCGTGGAAACGGACAGGCAAAATCTTGTTTCGAGCTATGTGGGTCAAACTGCCGCCAAGACCACCGAAGTAATCAATCAGTCGTTAGGTGGCACCCTGTTTGTGGATGAAGCCTATACGCTTGTAAAAGCCGGTGATAATTCAGGCAGCGATTTTGGGAAGGAAGCAATCGATACTCTTCTAAAAAGAATGGAAGATGACCGCGGTAAATTTATAGTAATCGCAGCCGGCTATACAGAGGATATGGAAAAATTCCTTGACAGTAATGCGGGCCTCAAGTCACGGTTTACAAAATTTATCCTCTTCGAGGACTATACCCCTGATGAACTGGTCAGCATAGCCGTTAATATCTTTAAGTCGAAACAACTGGCTATGACCCCTGAGACGATGGCGAAACTTAAAGTTTATTTTAATGAAAAGTATCGCCAGCGCGACAAAACATTTTCCAATGCCCGAATGGTGAGAAACATTGCGGAAGCTGCAATAAAAAGACAGCTTCTGAGAATGGTTGAAGTGCCCAAAGAATCGATTACCGACGAAATGTCGCACACAATAACTGTGGAAGATATTGAAGAACTGGCACCGGTTGCGGCAAAGAAGCAGGTCAGGGTTGAAGGTGATGCCAAACTATTGGAGCAACATCTCAAAGAACTTGAATCTCTCACCGGATTGGGTGAAGTAAAAAAGGCAACGGAAAAACTTATAAGCTCATTAAAGATTGCCAAACTTCGGGAAGAACGGGGCTTAAAAGTTATCAAGAAAAATCTTCATGTTGTCTTCATGGGTAACCCGGGTACAGGAAAAACCACCGTTGCCAGACTGCTTAGCAAGATATACAAAGAACTGGGACTGCTCGAAAAGGGACATCTGATAGAAGTTGACAGGTCATCCCTGGTAGCCGGTTATCAGGGTCAGACAGCCCAAAAAACCGATGATGTAATAAAACAGGCTCTTGGAGGCACTCTTTTCATTGATGAGGCTTATACTCTTTCCCGCGGCGGTAATGACTTCGGTCAGGAAGCAATCGATACACTTCTGAAAAGAATGGAAGATTACTCAGACAAACTTGTTGTAATCGTCGCCGGATATCCCAATGAGATGAGAAATTTCCTCGACTCCAATCCGGGTCTTCAGAGCCGGTTTACAAATTTCTTTATGTTTGAGGATTACACTCCCGATGAGATGCTTGATATCACCAAAGTGCTGAGTGAAAAGAGCGGATACAAACTGGATGAATCAGCAATGGCGCACCTGACGCATGTCTTCAAGGAAATTTATGATAACAGGGATCAAAATTTTGGAAATGCCAGAACAGTACGGAATGTCCTTTATAAGGCTATCGGGAATCAGGAAGAAAGAATTCTGACTTTGAGCAACCTAAGCGATGACGATCTCGTTAAGATAACCATTGAGGATGTACAGAATCTTGAATTGTAGCTAAAGTTCTTCGGAAGCTGCTTTTTCCATCAACTGATGGGCAATATCCTTGCCAAGATAACGGTCGATTATTGTATGTAATACATATAATATGGGGGTTAGAAAGATTGCTACGCCACACTTGTAGATGTAGTTCATCATGCCAATTGCCAAAACAAGACCAAGGCTCCAGTTCGCTCCGAAGTAAAATGCGATAAAAAGCACAACAAAACTGTCAATAAACTGGGATATAAGGGTTGATCCTGTAGCTCTTGCCCAAATCCATTTTGATCCCGTGTGTTTTCTTACCCATTGGAATACCGTGACATCGACAATCTGACCCACTAAAAAAGCAACCAGCGAACCAATAATAATCCACAGTCCCTGTCCGAATATGGCATTAAATGCTGTGTTCATGTTAACCGGTCCGGTTGCAGTGTCCCGCATGACCCAAAAATCTGCAGGCACAAGTCCCATCGAAAAATAGACCATCACATATGCGTAACCGATTAAACCGGCTGATATGAAGGAAAGCAGGCGAACTCCTTTCCTGCCAAAATATTCATTTATGATGTCTGTAAAGATGAAGACGATGGGCCAGAGAAGCACACCGGCGGTAAGATTGAAGGAAAGATTTTCCTGACCAAAGAATGAAAATGAGACGGGATCGAGACCGAATGTCTTTTCAAGTGAGAAGATTTTTACTCCAATAAATTCAGCTAATACAGCATTGGAAACAAAAAACATTCCCAGGAATAGAAAAACTAAATTCGGCTTGTCTTTCACAAAATACCCTTCCCGACAGTTAACTAATCATTAAATGACTTTACAAAAAATTCTATCTCATCGATCATCTTTTCGTTGATCGTAAATGTTACATATTCCGCAAAATTGTTCAGAATTATCAGACTGTTGATGCTTGCATCCTTTTCCTCAAGGAGAACAATCTGTTTACTGACATTTCTGTTCAGAATCGAGATTCTGTTGTAAATCTCGACAAGATTATTCATTTCCCAATCAGGTTGATCACCTTTTTTATACCTGATATATTGTGAAAGAAGATAGAGAGAAAAAACTCTCAACTGGGTTTCATCGAGTGTGGCAAACGGTAAATGACTGTATAAAAGCGGTTTCAGTTTTCCCATGATGGGACAGCCACTCGAAACCATCAAAATACCAAGAAGGCTGCTGACTCCCGACTGAAGAGCTGTGCTTTTGGTAAAGTTTCTCGAATAAGTTTCGACTTCCACTTCCACATCGTCATAGGAAGCAAAATGGTTGAATTCCATAATAAGATGGTAGAGATTCAACGCCAGAGGACAATATTCGTTTACTGTTTGATCGAGTGGGCAATGCGGACAGGCAAAATTTTTCAGGAGTGCCCAGTCGGTTTTTACTGAGTTCTCTTCATCTCTGATTATGGAAAGATCAGAGCGCCGCAGACAGACTGAGAACTCTTTCACTTCAGATGGAAGCTTAAAACGATAAATAAATGATAGTGTTTCTTCGTCAGTCATCGGTCTTGAGAAATTTTTGTACCTTTTGTTATCAAAAATAGTTTTTCTTAAGATCATAAAAAAGAAACAATATGATTATTTATAGTTAAAATCACCTTTTAAAATAAAAAAACGGCATATTTCAGCCGTTTTTAACAATATTTTCCAAATGTAAACTAAATTAATCTCTTCTGATCTTCAAACTGTTCACTCCCCCGTCAAGTTTTATGGTGAGAATGTCTCCGGTTCCGGTGAAATTTTCAGAGTAAATGACACCATTTTTCTCCACAAAACCTTTTGGCACATGTGAATCGCTTAATGCCATGGAATTAATCAATTTTACCTGAGCATCCTTGCTCACAATTATATCCATGCTGCTGGCACCACATTCAATCGTCACTTCACTGCTTCCCGGTGCAGGCTTTGGAAGAAACAGTCTCGTCGAACTGGCACCCATATCGATGTTAAGTTTCCTGAACTGCAACTGGGATATATTCAGCTCAAACTCGGATGCACCAATTTGAAAATTAAGGCTTTCATAAAATGGTTTCGGGTTTATATTCAACTCTACAAGTGAAGCAAACGAAGTGTCGTCAGTGTCAAAATGAAACTCAGCCATCTGAATATCAAGGTTTGCTTTACCGCCTGCGATATTGTTATTTACCGAAAATTTCCTGTTGCTTCTGTCAGTTTTTAATGTCATTAAATTTGTGTCTCTACAGTTCACAATATAGGTTCCGGCACCGCCATCAAAACTTAGTTCAACAAATTTTATCGTTGTATCGTAGGGTTCAGTTTTTATCGATATAAGGCTGTTTTTGTCCTTTGACGACTTTACATGTCCAAAAAACTTCTTTGGCAGATTATGTATGGATGCTGAAACCGTGAGCAGAAAGAACGCCAGGCAAAATCCGGCAACTCCCGCAAGCACATTTCGGACGATCAGGTTTTTTGTCAGATAAACCACTCCACCAGCGATCAGAAGCAATGGCCAGAATTTCCTTATTTCCGGCATATAAAAATCAACATCTGAAAAGTTCTTAACCAGTAACAGGACCCCAAGTCCCAGAAAAAAGACTCCCCAGAAAATTTTACTCGGTTTCATATTTCTCTCCATGGCTTTTTTTCCTTCCGGTGAATATTATCCAAACACCCAGCAGGACAAGAATTAACGGGAAAGCGTCAACAATATCAAAATGAGGAACAAAATTATCGAGACCGAATAAAATACCGGCAACGATAAGCAAGACTCCTAAATAGATTGAGAACTTCCCTTTATTTTCAGCTGAAGGTTTTATATCAGGTACAGCGAACGGGGTTGACTGCTCTGAATTGACATTATATTGCATAACCTGCTCAGGAATTATTATCAAACCAACTATGTATATAGCAAGTCCCACTCCATTTACCAAAGTCAATGCAATAAATGCAAATCTGATGATGACGGGATCAACATCAAAATATTCCGCGATACCACCGGCAACTCCACCAATCATTCTTTCTTTGCGTGATTTGTATATTCTCTTTTCCATCTCGGACTCCTGTTTGTTTACGGCGTAAAATTACATCCGCAATGATAAAATTTCAATCCATTAATGATAAATGGATATAAAATGAGATGAACGATTAATTTTAATGTTACAGTTTTGCCGGAATATAACGAATCACAGGCATAATCTCCCCTGATGAAAGAACGGGTGCAAAATTGAAGATGTTTACCTGTTTAAAACAGAAAAGATCAGTAAAAACTGATCTTTTCCAATGAGCGGAAAGGGCGGGATTCGAACCCGCGGTACCGGTAAAAGTACACACGCTTTCCAGGCGAGCCTATTCAACCACTCTAGCACCTTTCCAATTGCCCATACAATTTCTGTTCATTGAAGATATAACGGAAGCATCCATAAAGTGGCGGAGAGAGGGAGATTCGAACTCCCGGTGAACCGTAGCCCACAACAGTTTTCGAGACTGCCGCATTCAACCACTCTGCCATCTCTCCATAATTTCCATCATAAATTTCAGATAAACAGACTGTAAATGTAGGAATATTGTCAAAGATTTCAAAGAAAATGTTTGGCTTTTATCCGGTAAATAAATGACCGTTCATCATAAATAACGACAAAACATAATTTATCCGGCAAAAAATAGCCGTTTATTTTATTTGAATATTTACATTTGCCATCTGATTTATTAAAAATAGCATGACCATAAAAGAACATTTAAAAGAAACGGTATCGCTGGCTTTGCCTGTCGTGATCGCCCAGGTGGGTTTTGTCATGATGGGTGTAGTGGATTCAGCCATGGTTGGTCGCCTTGGTGATGCTCCGCTTGCTGCCTCCTCACTAAGTTTAAGCCTGTTCTTCATCATTACCGTAATCGGCTTGGGAATCGTGATGGCTATGACTCCCCTTGTAGCAATTGCAGTCGGTTCCTCCGACAGTGAGAAATGTTCCAGAGTTTTTCATCAGGGAATTTGGGTAAGTCTTTTCTCAGCCATCATTTTGAATATTGTTGTTTACTTTGGGACGGACATAATTTCTTATATGGATCAACCCAAAGAAGTGGTTGATCTTGCATTAAGTTACACCCGTATTATCTCATTTTCCATCCCCCCGATGCTCCTGTTTACCGGATACAAACAGTTTATAGAAGGTCTTTCTTTCACCCGTCCGGCAATGGTAATTTCAATTGCTGCGAATGTTGTCAACTTCTTTTTTAACTGGATATTCATTTACGGGAACTGGGGAGCCCCTGCGTTGGGATTGGATGGAGCCGGTTACGCAACCCTCGGATCACGAATCTTCATGTTCGTTGCTCTTGCGGTTTTTGTGCACAAAAACAGAGAATTCAAGCGATTTGGTCTAAAAATATTTCCTTTCAAAGGTCTTGATGAAAACGGAAAGGAAATTTTGCGTATCGGAATACCGAGTGGAATCCAGTATTTTTTTGAAGTTGGTTGTTTTGCCACCGCTGCTTTCATGGTTGGCTGGATAGGAAAAGATGAGCTTGCATCACATCAAATTGCTTTAAATGTGGCTTCTCTGACATATCTGGTATGTTTGGGCTTATCCACTGCAGGCACAATAAGAGTGGGAAATGCTGTCGGGGCAAAAAACATCACGCAAGTGAGGAAAGCAGCCTCTGTGGCGATTTTTCTCGGGGCATCGTTCATGGTTTGCGCCGGGATTCTTCTGATTGTATTTAAAGAATACATTCCATTTCTTTACACATCCGATCCCGAGGTGGTAACGATAGCACCAAAGTTGTTAATGATTGCCGCTTTCTTTCAGATATTTGATGGCACTCAAGCTATCGCACTCGGAAATTTACGAGGTATTACAGATGTTAAAATTCCAACTGTAATCACTTTCATTGCCTACTGGCTGATTGGACTGCCGGGGGCTTATATTCTCGGATTTCCATTGGGATTGGGTACTGAAGGGATCTGGTATGGTCTGTCTCTCAGCCTGATCGCCTCCTCACTAATGCTTAATATGAGATTTTTTGTAAAAACAGGAAACCGGAATCTGCTCACGGAATGAACCTGATCAGGAAAGCCGCCCGCTTTTCCAATTTAACAGGAATTGATTATTTCAGGGGATGATGTTTTTTTTTAATCGAATTATTTATAATTTCCGCTTTGCTTTTACATCATTCTGACAAAGGAGCGTGCCATGAGCTACAAAATCCGTAAAATCCTGCCAAAAGAAATTAAGATCTTCATACAGTGGGCTGAAAAGGAAGGCTGGAATCCCGGTTTACATGATGATCGTCCGTTTTTGTTTTCGGACCCGGCAGGATTTCTCGTCGGTGAACTGGACGGAGAGATAATTGCGACAAAATCGGCTGTCAGATATGGAAATGAATTCGGTTTCATGGGATTTTATATAGTTAAGCCTGAGTTCCGCGGCAAAGGATACGGATACCAGCTTTGGAAAGCGGGGTTTGAGAGAATCCGGGATATTCCCTCAGGGATGGATGGTGTAGTCGAGCAGCAACACAATTATATTCAATCAGGATATGAATTCGCCTACAGGCATATCCGGTTTGAAGCGAAGGATTTGATACCTAAAAAATCATTTGAAGTAAAACCCGTCACTGATGAAGATCTCTGCAATTTGCTTGATTACGACAAGACGGTTTTTCCAGCCAACAGAGCGGCTTTTATTAAAGAATGGGTAGCCATGCCCGAAAGCCTGACACTAAAAGCGGAACAGGGTATTGTTATTCAAGGGTATGGAACCATAAGAAAATGTCACAATAGTGGCTTTAAAATCGGCCCATTATTTGCAGATGACTATGAAATTGCCAGGAAACTATTTTTGGCATTAGCGGATTTTGCAGAAGGCAAGCCGGTTTATCTTGATACTCCGGAGATTAACCCGCAGGCAATTACACTGGCGAAAGAGTTTGGAATGCAGTTCGTGTTTGAAACTGCCCGAATGTATCACAACGGAAATCCTGAAAGGGACAGTGAGAAGATTTTCGGTGTTACTTCCTTTGAACTGGGTTAGCAATCACCTTTTGGTTACGAGTTTAAAGCTCATGGATCTTTTATTCTGACCTGAGTTGTCACTAAGAATGACTTTAAAGTCCCGTTTACTCGTTTTGATATAGGTTATCTTGTTAGGATAATCATGAGTTCGATTTTCGAATACTGCCATAGTATCGTTAAGAAATATATTCTCGAAGTTTACTGGTCCGTCGTTCCCGGGAACATCAGCAATATAAAACAGTTTTTTGTTAATCCACCTGATTGCAAGTTTTTCGGTGACTTTTTTGTTATTGGTTTTCATATAATAACCTTCACCCTCGAGCAAAGAGTCTTTAACGATATTCCACAATTCATAGTGTTCCACTCCGGAAGCAATTCTAGACCACTTCCCTTTCAACCAGTGGAGTTGAGTAATGGAAGGATCTTTTCTTTCTACCGAATAAAAACCGGCTGCTGTGAGCAGAAATACTGCCAGAAGTGAAACACTCAGATATCTTTTCATGCTATTTCAATGAATGAAGTGCGAGCCTGTTGCCTTCAGTATCCATAAAAAGTGCCATAAACCCGTATTCGGCTGAGATCTCTCTTTTAGGGAGAAGTATCACGCCCCCCGCTCCAGGTATGCGATCCAGTATTTTTTGCATATCAGGATTACCGCTAAAGTAAACAAGTGTACCCTCAGAAGAAGGATTATAATCGGGACCGGCACACAGTGCTCCGGAAATGTCACCCATCCCCTCGGAAGGGAAAAATGCCATGTCATGGCCGCCGAACGACATCAAAGTCATCTCAACATTAAACACTTCTTCATAGAATTTTTTGGCTCTTTTCATATCCTTTACAGGAATCTCGAACCAGCTTATCATGTGTGCCATTTCTACTCCGTAACTTTTGTAAATTGTTAATAAAACTTAAATTTAACGCCAATGTTTAATGCGAGATTTGAACCTTCATCGCCAAGATAGTTGTAGAGACCCAACCCTTCAACCGCAATCAGGTCACTAAAATGGTATGTATAACCGCCACCGATTATCAAACCAAATTTTTCGGCAGTGCTCGAAGAGGTGCTTTCCTGCTTCCATCCGCCTAAATATTGAACGACATCTGTTCTCCTCATCAACGAATTTATACTGATTCCGGCAAGTCCGAAATAGTTTTTGTCAGAAAGAAATTTCACTCCGGTCGAAATCTCACCGTCATTGAAGTAGGTCTTGTAAGTAATTCCATTCGAAGTCGCCTGTCTACCGTTGATATAGTAGTACCCTCCTTGAAGATACCATGCTATCCGCTTCCCGAGTTTCCATTCAAATTTTAGATTACCTCCGGCACCAAGTCCCGCTTGATTCATCCAAGGGCCCGTGGAATAGATTCCCCTTAACCCGATTGTGAATGATTTCTCTTGTTTTGGTGTGACTGTTGTCTGTGAAAGAATGTTGGAATAGAACAGAATAAAGATTAAAAATGTTGCTTGAAAATAACGCACTAAAGTCTATCTAATAATTATTAAAATATTGTACCGCAAAATAGTTTTTTTTTCGTTCTTTTGCGAGTCAATTTTCGATTTTTTTTGTCTCAAAAAGAGAGGTTGTATGTTCGATTTTATCTCAAATGGACTTATTAACTTAAAAAACCCGGCAATTCTCTTCTTTCTTCTTGGGCTTACAGTTGCCTTGATCAGATCGGAATTGAAGATTCCCGATCCGATTATTAAGATGTTTTCCTACTATTTGATGGCTTCGATTGGTTTTAAAGGTGGTTATGAGATATCAAAAACAGGTTTTAGTCCTGAACTGATGGCTTCTGCGGGTTTGGCACTGGTTCTGGCAGCTATTATTCCGGTGATGGCGTTTTATCTGTTGCGGGGGTTTGTAAAACTTGATGCTATCAATTCAGGTGCACTTGCTGCACACTACGGTTCTGTAAGTGTTGTTACATTTGTTACTGCAATATCGTACATCGACAGAGCAGGAATTGAATTCGGCGGGTTTATGGTCGGAGTAATGGCTCTGATGGAATTCCCTGCGATTCTGGCTGGTATCGGACTTGCACTTTACTATACATCCAAATCTTCCGGTTCAAAATCGATGCGGACTGTGATTCACGAGTCAATTACCAACGAAAGTGTAATACTTCTTGGTGGAAGTCTTCTGATAGGAATTATAACAGCTGACAAAGGGTATGCTCTCACTAAACCATTTTTTATCGATCCGTTTCAAGGTGTGTTGACTTTTTTCCTGCTTGACATGGGAATTGTAGCCGGAAGGAAACTTCATGAATTTGGAAAAGTCGGAATTCCCCTCACGATATTCGCCATAACTTTTCCGATTTTCAACGGAATTACAGGCACTCTCTTTGCAACATTACTGGGACTTGGTACAGGTAACTCACTGTTATTTGGGGTACTGGCGGCAAGCTCTTCATATATCGCAGCTCCGGCAGCAGTGAGAATAGTGTTACCTGAAGCGAACCCCTCCATCTACCTGACGGCGTCGCTTGCAATAACTTTTCCGTTTAATATAATATTAGGTATCCCACTTTATTTCTCTTTGGCAGAATTTTTCGCCAAAATTTTCACTTAGAAAAAATTGACCTCTGCGGTCAGCTTAATACCGAATGTTTCGAAGACATCGTTAATAATTTTTTTGGCAACTGAAGCAATTTCTGACCCTTTGGCTCCACCATAGTTTACCAGGACAAGGGAATGATTCTCGTAAACTCCGCAGTTTCCTTCCCGTCTCCCTTTCCATCCTGAAAGTTCGATTAATTTTGCGGCAGAAAGTTTAACTTTACCATCTTTGGTCTTGAATCCTTCTATTTCAGGAGAAAACCGTTTTAAAATGTTGTAAGATTCTTCCAGTATTTCGGGATTTTTGAAAAAACTTCCTGCATTCCCAAGAATCGCAGGATCAGGCAATTTTTCAGTTCGCAACTGAATTATTGCATTTCTGATCTCCTTTACTGTCACCTGCTCATCACCTCGAACAAATATAATCTCCCTTACTCCCTTGTATGAGTAGTTCAGTTTAGGATTTTTTCTCAATTTCAGGGTTACATACAAAATTACCGCTTTGTCCTTGAGTTCTTTTTTGAATATACTGTCCCGATAGCCGAAATTGCACTCTTCATTGGAAATGTCGACAGTTTTTTTTGTATCGGTAAGCAGAACCCTGGCTTCCACGAAAGTATCTTTGAGCTCCTGTCCATAAGCCCCAATGTTCTGAATTGGTGCCGCCCCGATGGTTCCCGGTATGAGCGACATGTTCTCAATTCCACCCAATCCCCTCTCAACAGAAAATGCAACCACATCATCCCAGTTTTCGCCTGCGGCACATCGAATTGTTATACTCTCATCGTCTTCATCGATAATCTCTATTCCGGAGGTTTGGATGTGGAGAGCTGCCATATTATATTTTTCCGAGGTTAAAAGGATATTGCTTCCCCCACCGAGAAAAAAATATTTAAGCCGGTTTTTCTCGACATACTTTATTGAATCATACAAATCCTCCTCTGTGGCTATTTTAAGATAATGTGCCACGGTGGATTCCACACCAAATGTATTAAATTCCAGGAGAGATTTGTTTTTCTTGATATTCATCAATTTCCTTAACTTAAAAAAACAACCTGTTTAATTTAAATAATCCACCATCGAATAAAAAATTATTTTAAATTTGAGTTTTGGATAATAAATATTAATAACAATATTTCATGGAAACACTACAACTCTTTTTACTGCTCGCAGTATTTTTAGCCTTTGTCATCCTGATGTTTCTCAGGAAGATACCGGCACTACTGGCGTTACCGATTCTTGCATTCTTTATTCCTGTGATTTCAGGGGTGAATGTTGTTGATGTGGTGACCCTCGTCCTTGGGAACGGATCAACCAAATTATCAGAAGCATACACCATCGCAATATTTGGAAGTATGCTTTCTATAATGATGCAAAAGACCGGCGTGGCAGAAAGTTTTATTAAAACAGGTGCCGAACTGTCGGGTGACAAACCATGGGCAATTTCAATGGTTATGTTGCTCCTGATTACTCTGCTTTTCACGACTCTTGGAGGACTTGGCGCCATTATAATGGTTTCAACAGTTGTGCTGCCAATTCTTGCTTCGGTAGGTGTCGGTCCCGTGACTACAACCGGAATTTTCCTGACCGGCTTGAGTATTGGCGGTATCCTGAATGTCGGAAACTGGGCTGTTTACACTCAAGTGTTGAAATTGCAAACAGGTGAGGTTCAGTCATTTGCACTTGTGATGCTTCTGATTATGTTTGTGATTGCCATCATATATATAACTATTCAACTCTACAGGGACGGTCATGATATCAATTTTTCCAAAATTGCAATCTACTCTGTTATTATCCTTGCAGTTGGATCGGCGGGATATGCAGTCTGGAATTTCCTCCCCGATAACCTTAAAACGGGAATTTCAGACCTGCTCTCATTTTTCCCCTCTTTTTTGAAGTATCTGACCGGTTCAGGAATCGCACTGCTGGTATTGCTTTCAGTAATTAGAGTATTCAGAGACGGAGAGACTGATAAAGTTTACTTTACAGCTTATTTTATTCCAATTGTACCCCTGTTTCTGATTCTGGTATTCGGAATCAATTTTATTGCGGCTTTCATAGCAGGTTTGGCTTACGGTTATCTCTCTACATATCGTAAAAGTTCACTGAATATTCTTATCAGGTCGGTGCTTGATGGCGGAGCTGTTGTGATGCCTGCAGTCGCTCTGATGCTGGGAATTGGAATGCTTTTAAATGCTGTCATGGGTCCACCCGCTGCCCTGATGGAGAACTACAAAGCCGGATGGCCTGTCTTGTTGCTGCTAAAGCCTGTTTTACAGGCGATCAAACCTGAATCAGCCTTAAGTTATATCCTTTTGTTCAGTCTCGCCGCTCCTCTTGCCCTCTATAGAGGACCCCTTAATGTGTGGGGTATGGGATATGGAATCGCTGCCATTTTTCTTGCCGGTGGAATGCCGGCAGGTGCGATCATGGGCTTGCTCATGGCAGTAGGACAGATTCAGGGAATTTCTGATCCGACGAACACCCAAAATGTCTGGCTGGCAAATGAAATGAAAATCGATGTACAAAAAATTATGTGGAACACTATTCCCTATACATGGGGTGCTGCAATTCTTGGACTCATGGCTTCTGCCCTGATTTTCTATTGAGGTTTTAAATATGAATAAAAACAGAAAAATTAAAATAGGAATCGATGTTGGCGGCACCTTTACGCATGCAGTAGCTGTGGACATTTCCGACTATTCCATTGTGGGAAAATCGTGCGTTCCCACTACACATAAATCGAAAGAAGGCGTGGCAAGAGGTGTGGTTGATTCGATGCTCACTCTCGTTAAGGAATGTGAGATTCACCCTGAAGAGGTAATCCTTATCGCACATTCCACGACACAGGCGACAAATGCCCTTCTTGAGGGAGATGTAGCGACTGTGGGCGTTATCGGAATGGCAAAGGGATTCGAAGCCTTACTCGCAAAAAAAGAGTGTAACCCTACGAATATTGAGTTGTCGCCCGGAAAACTGCTTAACGCAAAGTTCAGGTTTATTGACTGTGGTACAAAAAACTGGAGAGATTCAGTCCCGCAGATGATCGATGAACTTGTTCAGGAAGGTGCACAGGTTATTGTTGCCACTGAAGCCTTTGGGGTTGATGACCCGGCGAACGAAGATTTCGTTGCAGAGACTGCTTCAAAAAAAGGGATACTGACTACGACAGCAAGTGGGATCACTAAACTCTACGGACTTCGGGTAAGAACCCGGACAGCCGTTATCAACGCAAGCATGATGCCGAAAATGCTTGAGACTGCTGATATGACAGAGAAAGCGGTAAGAGAAAGCGGAATCAATGCTCCTTTGATGGTTATGCGTTCTGATGGTGGCATTATGGACATCAATGAGATGAGGAAAAGACCCATTCTTACAATGCTCTCCGGTCCTGCTGCCGGTGTGGCTGCGGCATTGAAATATGTGAAAATATCAGATGGAATTTTTCTCGAGGTAGGCGGTACTTCCACTGACATCAGTGTAATTAAAAACGGTAAACCGCAGGTTAAAACCGCACAAATTGGTAAAAACAGACTCTTTGTAAGAACTCTCGATGTAAGAACTCTGGGTATTGCAGGCGGATCGGTCCCAAGATACTCAAACGGTCATTTTATTGATGTTGGTCCAAGATCAGCACATATTGCCGGTTTGCATTATGCTGCATACTCAAAGAATGTTGATTTTAGCCAGGGTCAGATCGAACCGGTCACACCTCTGAAAGGTGATCCCGGTGACTATTTGAGTATAAAACTGCCAAGTGAAGAGACGAGTTACACTCTTACACCGACCGAGTGTTCCTACTTCCTGGGATTGGTATCAGATTTTGGACATGGCGCTGCCAACAGTGACGCAATCGCAAAAATTTTGGAACGACTCGAAAATCTGACGCATATTTCCGCGAAGGAAATGGCAAAGCAAATCCTGACCATATCTGCCGAAAAGGTTAAACCGGTAATAAAGCAACTCAGTCGGGAATATAAACTGGATGAAGCCTTGATTGAGTTTGTCGGAGGTGGCGGTGGAGCATCAGCCATTGTACCGTTTACTGCAAACTATATGAATCTGCCCCATAAAATTGCCGAAAACAGTGAGGTTATTTCTGCAATTGGTGCCGCACTGGGAATTATCAGAGATTCAGTTGAAAGAAACATCATTAATCCCTCGGAAAACGATATCCTGTCGATCAGACAGGAAGCCTTCGAGTCTGTCGTCAAAATGGGTGCCAATCCTGATTCAGTGGAAGTCACCATCGAGATCGATAATCAAAATAAAAAAGTGATTGCCACTGCCCTTGGATCGGGAGAATTGCGCACAAAAGACCTGGGTATTACCACTCTTGATTTTGCCGGAATTCATAAAACCGCATCGAATGCCTTCAGACTTCCTGAAAACAAAATTGAGTTCAAGGGAGATACAGGTTCCCTGTTCGTTTTCTCTGCAGAACATCAAAAATCGAAGTTGTTTGGACTGTTCAAGGAAAAAGGAACCGGAGTAAAGGTTATTGACGATGAAGGAACCGTTAAACTCCAGATTAATGGTGCAAAAGCTTATGCTGTCAGTGCCGAAGGGGTGAAGAGCAAAATCAGTTCAATTATTGCCGAAATGACTACTTACGGCGATGCCGGAGCTCTGATTCCCGGAATTTATCTCATTGCAGGTCCAAAAATTATCGACTTGAGCGGATTGATTTCCGAGACCCAACTCGTTTCCATCGCTGAAATCGAAATTAAGAATCTCCCGGCTGATTCCAAATGTGTAATTATTGCAGAAGAGAAAAAATGAACAAGGTATTCGAACAAATTAAAAACGGATTGATCGTCTCCTGTCAGTCTGAAGGCTCCGACCCTTTCAACACACCATCCGGTGTCACACTTTTTGCAAAAGCAGCTCAAATGGCGGGTGCTGCGGCAATCAGATCGCAGGGTCTTGCCAAGATTCGGATGATCAAAAAGCATGTACCGCTGCCGATTATTGGTTTATTAAAAGGAACCTTTCCGGATGGTACGGTTAAAATAACCGGATCGACACACCAGGTCAAACAACTTGTCAAGCTGGGTTGCGAAATTATTGCAATTGATGGTACCTTCAGAAAAAGGGAAAACCTTACAGGTCCTGAATTTATCAAAAAAATAAAATCTGAATTTCCCGGCACTCTGATTATGGCTGACATCGCTACCCATGATGAGGGGATAGCTTGTGAAGAAAGCGGAGCAGATTGTCTTTCTACAACGCTTAGCGGCTACACCCCGGAAACTATACATCTGCCAAAAGATGTTCCCGACTTTTCACTCCTTGAGAGACTGGCGAAAGACAGCAGCATTCCTGTTATTGCTGAAGGAAAGATAAAATCGCCTGAAGAGGCAAAAAAAATGATGGAACTTGGTGCTTTTGCTGTCGTTGTCGGCACTGTAATCACCCGTCCAAGAGTGGTTATGGGCTGGTATAAAGATGCTGTAACGAAAGGTGTTTCCGGTTAACCTGCGTTTTAGTCCTTAAATAACAGTATTTTACTCCCCATCACTTCAGATTATGCGTGATATTCCCATTAGTTAATTTTGTCTCAGTCAATTTAGTTTAATTGGAGAGAGAAATGGAAATGCACCTTAATCAGGAGTTTTACAATGTTGAGGACGGAATTGTATCCGTTCTTAATGGTTCCGAAAAAGCTTTATACGACAATAAAGCACGACTTTATGAAAAACTGGTCAGTTCGGAATTTTACAACAAATTTATGTGGGGAACCACTGTTCAGGATTATGCAGGCTTTGCTACTTTGGCATACAATTCTGCTAACGGGAAAATTCTTGATATCGGATGTGGCGGTTTGGTTCAAACCCATAAAATCTATGCAAGAAACCGGCATGAAGTGGTACTTCTCGATAACTCCATTGAGATGCTAAAGATCGGAAAAGAAAGACTGATGGAACAATCAATCCCCTTCCCCGGCAAGATTACTCTCCTCCACGCGGATGCCATAAAACTTCCATTTGATGACAATCATTTCGAATCTGTCGTAAGTTTTGGTATGCTTCACATGTTCGACAACAAAACCGAATTTATTAACGAGGGTCTGAGGGTTCTGGCTGATGGTGGTGAGTTCTACTTTTCCTGCCTTACCACAGATCGCAAACGGGGTGGCAGGTATCTTCGATTTCTATATAAACGGGGTGAGGTCGGCACACCAATCGCAATGACCGACCTGCTCGGATTGTTCCCGTCAACCCTTAAAAGATTGGAACACTATGTCAAAGGCAACATGCTCTTTGTTTACGGACAAAAATAATTTCCTTTAAATTTGAAGAGGCTGTCTGAATAACCGGACAGCCTCTTTCATTATAATCAATTCTTTTTCGCTTTTTTACCTGTATCCACAAGTTCAATCAGATTTGCCAGAATGTGACCACTTTCTTCAAGAAGCGGATCTTCAACAACGAGTTTTTCCTTAACAACTTTACCGTCTTTGTCAAGTTCGATCAAACCCTTGTTGGCTCTTTCCTTCTTGCGGGCTTCTTCTTCCTTCTTAATCTCTTCCTGTTCAAGTTTCCTTTTCTCAAGGTTCAGAGAAAATACTTTCTTTCCTCTGTGTCCTTTTGATTTATCGAGATCTTTAATGAAATATTGATATTCACTGTTTTTACCGGTCCTTGCATCGTGCTTTGCCTCAAGATCAGTGATAGTTGAAGATAAACCGGAAGACGCCTGAAATGCAGTGGCATTGATTTTATCCCACGGAAGGGCAGTCGGGTAGCTGCTCTCGCCTGTCTCAGAAGGATCAAATGCTGAAGGGAAAAGGATATCCGGAATCACACCTTTGTGTTGTGTACTGCCTCCGGATATTCTGTAAAATTTAGCAATGGTCAGTGTCAATTGTCCGAGCTTCTGTCCGCCCGAAACCTTGTCAAGATCAATCAGATTCTGAACCGTGCCTTTACCAAAAGACTGTTCACCGAGTATCACTCCCCTGCCGTAGTCCTGTATTGCAGCCGCAAAAATCTCGCTTGCTGAAGCACTTCCGGAGTTTATCAATACAGCCATTGGACCATCCCATGCAATTGAAGGATCGGTATCTTTGTTTACTTTTACCGAACCGTCTGCTTCCTTAACCTGAACTACTGCACCGGTACTGATGAATAATCCTGTCAATTCAATAGCTTCAAGAAGTGATCCACCGCCGTTGTTTCTCAAATCCATCACAATTCCACTGACACCTTCATTTTTAAGGGTATCAAGAATTTTCTTAACATCATTGGATGTACTCTTGAAGTCCTTTTCGCCTTTTCTTTTTCCTTCGAAATCGAGATAAAAAGAAGGGACATCGATCACTCCAATTTTGTATTGTTTACCATCCTCATTTATTTCAATGATCTTTTTCTTTGCCGACTGCTCCTCGATTTTTATTTTCTCACGAACCAGTTTGATCTCTTTAGGGATGGCGTTTGCACCATCTTTTTTCTTAAGAATCGAGAGTCTGACAACCGTCCCTTTGGCTCCCCGGATCAGTTGAACCGCATCATCCGTTCTCCATCCGACTATATCCACCATTTCACCATCATCCCCTTGTGCGACCGCAATAATTCTGTCTCCGTCATCGAGTAAACCACTTTTTGAAGCCGGCCCACCCGGAACCACTCTAACGATAGTGACATAATCATTCTCTGAAGTAAGGGTTGCCCCGATTCCCTCAAGTGATTGTGACATGTTGATGTTGAAATCCTGCGAAGTCTTTGGCGACATGTATGAGGAGTGAGGGTCAATGGATTCCATCACCGATGACATGTATATCTGGAAAACATCATCTGCCTTGTATTGAAGTACCGCTTTATGTAAATTTTTATACCTTTTCTGCAGAACCTCTCTGGCATCTTTTTCTTCTTTCCCGCCAAGAATCAAGCCAATAACATCGAATTTAATTCTTTTAACCCAAAGTTCATTCAATTCCTTCTCATCTTTGGCATAACCGGCTTTCTCTCTGTCAAGATTGATTTCCTCATTTTTGGTGAGATCAAGAGGCTTATCCAATACCGTAAGTACAAATTTGATTCTTTCATTCAGTCTCTCTTTGTACCTGTTAAACATGTCAAACGGTGGAACGAGATTTCCTGTCCCCATATTTTGATCCAGGACAAATTTGTATTTACTGAATTCATCAACATCCGATTGCAGGAAGTACATCTTCTGAAAATCGAGTGCTTTCAGATAATCGTTGTAAATCCATGCCGAGAGGCTGTCATCAACAGTTTTTGGGCTGTAATGATATCTCTCCACGAACATCGAGACGAGTTGCATAGCTGATGAGTGCCTCTCTTCGGGTGACAGCGATTTACTTGTATCAACTGTTGAAGTTTGCGAACAGACTGATGCATTAAATGAAAAAATGAATAAAAATATGACTGCAACAAAAAGAGGAGTTCTCATAAATTTCCTGACTCTGGTTATCAATTTCACATCCAAAATATTAAAATGATTTGGCAATATAAGAAATGGCGAAAGGTTAATTGTTCTAAAAACAAGTGCACAACTTAATTAAACGATTTTCTGTAAAATTTGTTCCATTTCGACGAAACTATAAGAAATTATTTTCTTAATTTTCCATATCAGAAGATTAGATTTTTGACAAAAAAAAGAAACTTAAAATGGATCATTCATTACCAACAAAACTAAATCTTAGGGATGACTTCTCCCCTTCAGGATACGATGCCTGGCGACAGGTAGCGGAAGCTGACTTAAAAGGCGTCCCCTTCGAAAAGAAACTTGTTACCCCAACTTACGAAGGAATAAACCTTCAACCAATCTACACGATTGAAGACCTGAAAAAACTTCAAGAAACAAATAACTTCCCCGGTTTTCCAAATTTTCTCAGAGGTTCTGCCCCTGATGGATGTACACTGCAACCATGGCTGGTTGCTGCAAGCCTCACCCATCCATATGCCGAGGAGTACAATTCATTGCTGCTCGATGCACTGAGCAGAGGGCAAAATTCTGTAGTGTTGCCACTGGATATTACTTCCCGTTCCGGACTCGATGCTGATTACGGGAAACCGGGAGAGACCGGAAAAGGTGGAGTTTCCATATCAGGTATTGGCAGTCTGTCCAGAGCTTTTAATGGAGTGGATTTGACTGCATGTCCTCTTTTTGTTAATGCCGGTTTTTCACCTCTTGCTTTCATGGCACTTTTGAATGGATATCTGAATAAAAGCAACCTGGAGATCTCCAAAATTGCGGGAGCTGTTTATGGTGATCCGGTTGGTTTCCTGTTCGAGAACGGCTCGATACCTGTAACCATAAATGAGGCATTCGACCAGATTAAAAAAACCATCCTCTTTCTCGAAAAACAGAAATCCGGTCTTCGAACAATCGGCATCAATGGATCAGTTTTCGTTGATAAAGGTGCAACTGCGGTTCAGGAATTGGGTCTGGCAATGTCCGTTGCTGTTGAATCTCTCGTGAGACTATCTGAATCAGGTTTAAGTCCAGAATCGCTGGTAAACCGGATGGTCTTTGTTTTTGGAACCAGCACCAATCTTTTTATGGAGATCGCCAAGTTCAGAGCGGCAAGAATATTATTCTCTGAAGTGCTGAATCAAATGAACATTCCACAGGATAATGTGGAAATGTTCACCAGTGCCAGGACAAGCAGTTTCTACCACTCAACTGTTGATCCGTATGTAAACATGCTCAGAATAACCACGCAGGCATTTTCAGCGGTGATCGGTGGTGTGCAGATGATTGAAACACTTCCCTTTAACTCCCTCTTCGCTGCCGGTGATGAATTTGCAGAAAGAATTGCCAGAAACACTCAAATAATTCTTAGTGAAGAGTCCCACTTGAACCATGTGATCGACGCAGCAGGCGGTTCATACTATATAGAAACTCTCACAAATGAAATTGCTTCAGAAGCCTGGAAATATTTCAAGGAGATCGAGTCAGCTGGAGGGATTGTTGAATCTTTGCACAAAGGCAGGATTCAGAATGATATAAGACAAATAAACGAAAAAAGACAAAAAGATGTTGCAACCCGCAAGTCAGTGATTGTCGGTGTAAACAGTTACGCAAATGTAAAAGAAAATCCGGTTCATAATCCTGTAATCGACCTTGAGGAAGTTTACAAAAAAAGAGCTGAATATCTCCAAAAATTGCGGGTTTCTGGGAACGGTGAGAACCATTCTTCAATCCTGATCGAGCTTGAAAATATTAATCATGCCGGAGATGAAGCTGATCAGATTTCGCGTGCCGCAGCACTCGCAGAAAGAGGAGCAACTCTTGGTGAAATATTCAGCCATCTGAGGAAATCTTCGGATAACGAGAAAATAGAAACTGTAACTGCCCTAAGACCTGCAGAGAGGTTCGAAAGTCTTCGTGTGAGAGCCTTTAAGGAGAAAACGGAAAAGGGTTCCCTGCCCAAAATTTACCTTTTTAACATCGGCTCAATAAAACAGTACAAGGTAAGGGCTGATTTTGCTCGTGGATTCTTTGAAGCCGGTGGTTGTGAAGTAATCTATCCTGCAGGCGTTCAAACAATCTCTGAAGGTATTCAGCAGGCGCTTTCGAGCTGTGCCGGTGCCTTCGTACTCTGTTCAACCGATGATACCTACCCGGAACTTGTTCCTTCCTTTGTTGAAGAAATAAAGAAGGCTGATTCTTCCAACCTGTGCATTCTCGCCGGGTACCCGAAAGATCAGGTGGAAGCACACAGACAATCGGGAATCGACGAATTTATTTTTCTTGGTGCCGATGTAGTGACTATTATCTCCTCTATTTTTGACAAAACCGGAGTTGTGAAATGAAAAGACCAGATTTTAAAGATTTTATCGTTTCGCAAAACAACAGTGAAACAGGATATGAAGCCTGGAAAAAAGAGTTCATCTCGGCTACAGGACAGAATCCTGAAGATGTGATGTGGAATACAATGGAACAGATACCTGTTAAAAGTCTCTATACAAAAGAGGATTTGAAAGCCGTTCAGCATCTCGATTTTCTTGCAGGCATTCCCCCGTTTCTGAGAGGTCCATATGCGACGATGTATGTTCAAAGACCCTGGACTGTAAGACAATATGCCGGATTTTCAACCGCCGAAGAGAGTAACGCATTTTACAGAAGAAACCTCGCAGCAGGTCAAATGGGATTGTCCGTTGCTTTCGATTTGGCAACACACCGTGGATATGATTCCGATCATCCCCGCGTCATAGGTGATGTTGGTAAAGCAGGCGTAGCGATTGACACAATTGAGGACATGAAAATTCTTTTTGATTCGATTCCTCTTGACAAGATGTCCGTCTCCATGACCATGAACGGAGCTGTACTCCCTGTTATGGCATTTTACATCGTGGCTGCAGAAGAACAGGGTGTAAAACCTGAACTTTTAAGTGGAACGATACAAAATGATATTCTGAAAGAATACATGGTGAGGAATACCTACATCTATCCACCTGCCACATCGATGCGAATTATTGCAGATATCTTTAAATTTACTTCTGCCAACATGCCGAAATTTAACAGTATCAGCATTTCCGGTTATCATATGCAGGAAGCAGGTGCCACAGCCGATCTTGAAATGGCGTACACACTTGCGGATGGACTTGAATATATCAGAACCGGAATCGAAACCGGACTCGATATCGATACTTTTGCTCCAAGACTTTCATTCTTCTGGGCTCAGGGCATGAACTATTTTATGGAAGTTGCCAAGATGAGGGCTGCCAGACTGATCTGGGCAAAACTGATCAAATCGTTCAATCCCAAAAATCCGAAGTCGATGTCACTACGGACCCATTCACAGACATCAGGCTGGAGTTTGACCGAACAGGATCCCTACAATAATGTGGTAAGAACCTGTATCGAGGCGCTTGCTGCTGCACTCGGACACACTCAGTCACTTCACACGAATTCACTTGATGAGGCTATTGCTCTTCCGACAGACTTTTCAGCGAGAATTGCCAGAAACACCCAGCTTTACCTTCAGGATGAAACGGGCATTTGCAAGGTTATCGACCCTTGGGGCGGCAGTTATTATCTTGAGGCATTGACGGCAGCTCTTATGAACAGAGCCTGGGAACACATCCTCGAAGTGGAATCTTATGGAGGTATGACCAAGGCTATCGAAGCCGGCATCCCCAAACTTAGAATCGAAGAAGCCTCTGCCCGCCGTCAGGCACGAATCGACAGCGGAACAGAGACCATCCTTGGTGTGAACAAGTACAAACCTGCCAAAGAGGAACCGATGGAAATTCTTGAGGTTGACAACACTGCAGTTCGCATTTCACAAATAAAAAGATTACAGGATGTGAAAGCCAACAGGAACAACGAAAAAGTGGAAAAATGTCTCGAGGCAATTACGAAAGCTGCCGAAACAGGCGAAGGAAATCTGCTCGAATTATCCGTACTCGCTGCAAGAGAAAGAGCCACCCTTGGTGAAATTTCCTCTGCAATCGAAAAAGTTTGTGGCAGATTCCAGGCTCAGACCAGAACCGTTGCAGGTGTTTACTCTAAAGAGTACTCTCACGGTGAACATGATCCCGTTATTGAAGTCAGAAAAATGACTGATGCTTTTGCAGTCTCAGCAGGAAGGCGTCCGAGGATAATGATAGCTAAAATGGGTCAGGATGGCCACGACCGTGGAGCGAAAGTGGTTGCAACTGCATACGCCGACATGGGATTCGATGTTGATATGGGACCACTGTTCCAGACACCTGAGGAGACAGCTAAACAGGCTGTAGAGAATGATGTCCACTGCGTTGGAATGAGTTCCCTGGCAGCAGGTCATAAGACACTTCTCCCGAAACTTATCGAGGAGCTGCAAAAACTCGGAAGAGAAGATATCATTGTAATCGTGGGCGGTGTGATTCCTCATCAGGATTATGACTACCTCTACGAACATGGTGCCTTCGCAATCTTCGGGCCCGGTACTAAAATACCGGAAGCCGCAATGAAGATTATGGAAGAAGTTCACAAAAGATTTAGTGAATAACCCTTTCTGCTAAATTTTCGCCGTATCAATTGTTATATTCGAATAATGAATTTTTTCAATTGATACGGCTTTTTTATTTTTAATGAAGAACACTGACAACAATTCCTATCAGCCCGACTGGGTACCTGAAGAACATGGTGATGAGTTTGCGATTCGCATAGTTAAAGGTGTGGATTCCACGCCCAAACCACCTGCCAACAGACAGTTTTTTAAGAAAGAATACTCCGATGATGAACTTGTGAAGGGGGTACTTGAAAACAAAAGAAATCTGCTTGCCAAAACCATTACTCTGATCGAGAGTACTTCAATTTCACATCAAAAGAAGGCAAAAGAAATTTTGAACCGGCTTTTACCTTACGCGGGCAATTCACTGAGAATTGGCATCAGTGGTGTGCCGGGTGCAGGTAAAAGTACTTTGATTGAAGCTCTTGGTACCTGGTTGATCGATAATGGACACAAAGTCGCGGTTCTCACTATTGATCCTTCAAGCTCCATCAGCAAAGGCAGTATTCTCGGCGATAAAACAAGAATGGAAAACCTGTCAAAAAATCCACACTGCTTCATTCGTCCCTCCCCTTCAGGAGGAACTCTGGGAGGTGTTGCCAGAAAAACCAGAGAGTCGGTTACTATATGCGAAGCTGCCGGTTACGACATTATTCTGATCGAAACCGTGGGTGTGGGTCAAAGTGAAATTACCGTCAGATCGATGGTGGATTTTTTCCTACTGGTTCTGATTTCCGGCGGCGGTGATGAACTTCAAGGAATGAAAAAAGGGGTTATGGAAATTTGTGATGCCATACTCATAAATAAAGCAGACGGAGAGAACAGGAAAAAGGCACTTACTGCAAAGGCGGAATATTCATCTGCACTCCATTATCTCTATCCTTCGACAGAAGGTTGGGAATCAATTGCCTGTACCGCATCAGCGATTACCGGTGAAGGTATTCCTGAACTGTGGAATGAAATTGAAAAGTTTGCAAAAATCACCAAAGAGTCAGGAGTGTTCGACAAGCGACGCAGAACTCAGAATGTGGAATGGGTTGAATTTATGATAAAGGATTTTTTATTCGATTCATTCTTCAACAATGACGATACAAGCCGTCAATTCTCAGAAATGAAAGAAAAACTGATGAATGGTGAGATTCTCCCCTCTCTGGCTTTCGATATTTTGAAAGAAACCTGGCTCTCAAAATTCTGATCGTCAACTGTTGATGAATTCCATTATTTTTTTGACTCCCTGTACCGAATCGGGACCTTCAAAAACAAGATGTCCTGATTTCTCGAGTTCCAGACTTTCAAAATCTACATTTTTAGTCCTTAACAATTCGAATACCCGTTCATTTTCAACAGTATTATCAAGCTTGCCGGTAACGACCAGGGTCTTTCCTGCTTTTATGTTTTCGTATTCCACCTTCTCCTGCAGTCTCCACAATGCTTCAACAGAATTTACAGGAAGTACATCGTAGGCGAATCGTGGATTTGGAATATGTTCGGTTGGATCATCGGGTTTCCGGCTTTTCTTTACATAAGGGTTAAAGAGTTTTAACAACCATGCAAAGGGACTGTCAATAAGCATTTTTTTGCTGAATTCGTGTTTCTTCTTGGAAAGCAGGTACGGAGCGAGCAGAACAAGTTTATCGACTTTTCTTTTTGAGGCAATATGACAGGCGAGGAGTCCTCCCATCGAATTCCCAACAACAACAATTTCATTACAATTAGCGGAAAAAATATCATAGGCATTTATCGTATCGCGAAACCAGTCCGAAGGCTGGATGGCTTGAAGCAGATGGACATCGTCAAGTCCAAAGCCCGTGAGAACGGGAGCATAATGAGGTATTCCCTCCTGTCTCAGGAATTCCATCAGAATGCCCATTTCCCTGGGAGTGGAAGAGAAACCATGAATCAACAGTACACCTTTTTCACGCCTTGTGCCCTCATAAATTACGGGGGTTTGACCTTCAAAAGTACCTTCGTCCTCCAGATGTTTGAATTTCCGAAACATTGAATACGACTCGAGCAGTCTCCTCAGGTGATAATATCTGAAAGATACAAACAGAAGTTTTAACGCTACAACTCCGGCAAGTACATACCGCTGATACTGAATGGTCAACAATAGCAGCATGATCAGAACTATTTCAAGAACCAACCAGCCGGTAAGTTTTTTCTTTTTATTTGACAACTGAATGTACCTATATTTAGATAAGAAAAAAACACAACTTTAAATGTAAGCATTTACGATGAAAATTGTATCCCACAGATTTCGTGGTTTTGGTGAGCGGGAGAACTCCATTTCCGCCTTTAAAAATGCGCTCGACGCTGGCGTCATTTATTTTGAATTTGATGTAAGGTTGACTGCTGATGGAATGCCCGTGGTACATCATGATCCATTTTTCCGGGCAGAAAGAGACACTAAAATATCTATTACTGAATCGTCATTGGCCGAGATGAGAGAATTTAAGGAAAAAACCGGGATGACTGACTCCTTGCCGGATCTTTCAGAAATTCTCGAAGAGTTCAGTAAAAGAAAACGCCCGGAGAGCAGGATTTTCATCGATATTAAAGATTTTGGTGAGGAAGAGAAAATCCGGTCGATGCTTGCACAAAAGCAACTGCTCCCAAATTCAGTAATTGTCTCATGGCTCCCTGAAGTATTGTTTGCCTTCCATAAAATCGATCCTTCAATTCCACTCTGTTTCAGTCACAATTATACCGGGTCAAAATTCAAATACGGTCTGGCAAAACTTCTATTCGGTAATGATAAGATTAAGAAGTCAGTTGTCGCGTTGATAAAGCCTTTCTCCCCAAAATATTCTGAAGCGATACCTGAAATAAAATTTTATTTTGATGATTACAATAACAGAGAATTCTCTCCGGGAAGAGTGCATACAAAACTACCCGATTTTGAACATACTCTAAGCGGACCTGTTTCAGGGCGGTTGATGGAAATAATTAATGAATCAAAAGGCTTTCTGTGTATCAACCACCATCTTCTTGACGGCAACTACACTTCACTCTACAAACATCCTGTTTCTGTTATCCCTTACTCGTTGAACAGTGAGAATGAAATAAACAGTTTCATAAAAAAAATAAAGCCGGATTACATTCTAAGTGATAATCCGGCTTTGGTTTCAAAAATTTAAGAATTGCTACTGGATCGAAATCTTTATATCGAGACCGGCTTCATTTCTCGTGGTCGGAGGTATTCGCGCAGCTCCCTCAGGTGTGGTGTCTGATCGCTTGTAGAATAATGAAAGTGTTACACGGGAACTGATTACATACTTGATTCGCGGCTCAATTGTCGTTGTGGTTGTTCCGTTTTGAGGGATACCTTCATCGGTGAACCGTTCCATGTCAAACTGAACTGTCGAATTTTTTGTACTCGTGTAGGAGAAACTGAATTCTATGTCATTTTTCAACGACAATCCGAATAAAGGTATCTCGAATCCGGATTTAGCATAATTGAAGGAAATTCCAATATCTCTGTTCAGATTCTCCGTGATATTCCGGGTTGAAGTACCAAGATCGTATGATGTTCTGGTATTATATTGAATTCTACCGGTAAAGTTTCCACCCCAAAGGTTATTGAATGTGATATTCAGGCCAATCAATGGTGCAAAACTGTAGTTGATTCTTTGAGTTTGAACGACTTTATTTCCATCCGGAGTAATTTTCCAACCTTCCGTATATTCCGAGGAGTAGGAGTGGTCAAGGGAAACCCTCTTTGCAAATCCCTGGAAGATACCAAGTTTCTCAAGTCCGTCCCAGGTCATTCTCCAGTTTGGTCTTGGAATGTAGTTTGTAAACTCTCCCAATGGTCCCAGACTTGCGAGAAGTGGCAGTGACTCAAATCCTTTGACGAATGCAGAAGACAGGTTGCCTGCAGGATCTGTGGAATTCCTGTCATACAACTCGTTTACTCTTTTAATTCCACTCTTGAAGATAGAGAGGAACAATACAGGAGGCATCGTGAAGAATGATCTTGTTGTATTTCCTGTTGATGAAATATTCTGAATGAAAAGATTTCCATCATTATCGCTCTGCATGGTTGTTGACTTACTTATTGACCAGCCAACTTTCCATGATAAATCGATCTTTGCTCCCTCCCAAAGGGGTTTTGAAGTCCGGATATCGATATTGTTTCGTTCTGAATAGTTGTCTGTAAGGTTAGCATTTGGCGCCCTGGGACCAACATCATGGTTCAAACCAAGGAGAAACATCCTGTTTGGACCTTCTTCATTACTCTGCTTAAGTCCCCAGAAATTCTTAAAGCCGTTGCCAAATCCTCTGATACCATTTGCAGAAACACTTACATCATTCGAAAAATCGACGGTTATATTGTCATAGTCAAATATAAGTATACGGATTCCGTTTTTCAAGAGACCCCATACATTATTCAGGAGTGAAGGCTTTTTGACTTTCGGAACTGTGTCCTGAGGTGCGTTAGGATCAGGGGTTTGCGCTGATTTTCCTTCAGGAACCGGCTCACCTTTGTTTTCACCGGTTTCATCAATTTCTCTTGACCGCGTTTTTGGTTTAGGCTGAGTTACTTCAGGTTGACCCTTGGAAGGATCACTCTCTTCAAACAACGGCGCAGTGAGGGCTTTAAGACGCAGTCTGATGCCAAAAGCGGTTCTGTTTTGAAAACCGGCACTTCTACCTACCTGAAGCTGTCTGAAATCATTATTCCAGCCGTAACGGACATTATATCCGGCAGTAATCTGGAAATACTCATTTATTTTACCGAATGACGGAAGGCGTGGTGATGTTTTAAAGTCAAGGCTTTGATTGTAGCGGAAATCCTGACCAAAGAACTGACCGCCGAATATATCGCTCCAAATCGAGCTTTCAGATCTTGGATTATTGAATTCATCTGTTTCAAGGTAATTCAATGATGATGCAAAGTCTGTCTGGTAGGAGATAGCAAGATTTATCAGTGCTTTCTCTGTTACTTTCCAGTTAAAGTTGAAACCTCTGTTTGCGGTAAAATCTCTGGAAACAGTTTCCTGCGAGAGTGCCTGCCCTATGGCTCTGGTCTGAGTAAGAGTGAACGATCTTCTCGCAGAAACACTCCAGTTTATGTTCTGGGGAGTAAAATAGATTCTGGTATCTTTGTAATCTGTCAAAAATGCCAGTGCCTCACCGATAAAAGGAATTTTGGCAGGTTCAAAATAATTGTTTGGTGAGAGTGTAACTCCGTAATTAATACTTGCATTCCAGAGCCAGTTCTTTGACGACAGAGTCGTCGGGTTTCTGCTGAACGAACTGTTGTAATTAAAGTTATAGGTAAGATTGTTAAAAATATCCCTGATAACCCAAAAATCGCTCGGAATTTTTATTTGCACATTTGCTACTGTCCAGGTGTCAGATACATTTACGGTTTGTGCATCGCTTACAATCTGTTGTGCAACCACCTCTGCCTGAGCCGGATCAACTCCAGCTGTTATCAATTTTTCTTTCTGAATTTTTGCGGCTTCAGATACTTTTATATCTGTTCCGGGGAGGTATAAAGGATTCCCGACTCCCTCAGTACGGGAATAGTTCAATCTAAGATTGCTTCCCGGAAGTGGCACAGGTAAAAGTTTAAGGATGTCAAGATCGGCAGAAACACCCCAGTTACGGCTTTCAATTCTACTCCCGAATCTGTCAGCAAGCCGGTGGAAATAAGGATCAGTCTGGCTTACATTCGCATTTACCGTTAGAATATCTGCGAACTTCAAGGAGGCAGATGCGGTATATGCCCATCCGGGCGTATTATCAGCACCGACCACCCTCAACTCATTTATCCATATCTCACCAAAAAGATCTGCAAAAGGATAAGTATTCGTAATACCAACACTGAGGAACTTGATGGATGTCAGAGTGGCATTTCCTTTAACAACATAATAGTGACCGGGTTTACCATCGACCGGTAAGCGGTATATCGAGTTGGCACTGTCTCTTGCCTGTTTAATGGCAGTGAGTTGACTAAAGATGATGCCTATTTCCTGCCAACCCGATTCCACAGGCTGTCGGTATTCATAATAGTTGTTGGTATCCGTACCGAACCGGAAATAAATCTCGGATGAATAGACTCCCGGCTGATACTGATACGACACGCCTCCGGGAACCTGTGCCGAATCACCGTGGATAAAGAGTTTCATTTCGGAATAATTGAATACATCAAGAGGTCTGAACAGATACTTGATCGCTTCCCTGCTGGTTTGAGGGTTGAGTCCATTTAATACAAGGTCAAGAGACTGCTCATTCCTGAAAATTTCCTGATCAGGTCTGCTTCTGTCTCTTTCTCTCTGAACACCCGGAGGCGAACTGTAGGAAGGGTTATCTTCTATGTTCACCACAGAAATCGAAAGGACAGTATCACCCTCTATCGATTTTCTCCACTGATTTCCAACGAGATTGAAGTCGGCAAGTCTGATAGCAACGAGATCATTTGCACCGGTTACAAAAAGCCTGATATATTCAACGAGTGTAAGACTCGGTTTTCCGATTTCCGATTTGAAGTCCTTCAACGGAATTCGAACAAGATACCAGCCGGCATTGTTACCACCACCTTGAATATAAGGATTGTTCTGAGCAGTTGTGTCAATGGGAATTTCATATCTGAAATATGAATTCGCCTGATCGAGCACACCGTTTTTATTCAAATCCTCTGTGTCAGGAATTCTACCGATATCGGTAAGCTGAGCATTTCCTTCTGTACCGTTAATGTTAAAGTAATTGTAAAGGTTGAAAATACCCGAATTGTTGAAAGAAAAGTTATCATTGCTCGGGTCACCTTTTTGGCTGTTAAATACAGTTCTCTCCTGAGCATCAAAGTACCCGTCGAGACCTGTATCCTCACCTTCATCAATCAACTCGTTCTGCGGAGGTCTGTCTTCTGAATCCAGACGGTTGTTAGGAATAACATCTTCTGATATTTTACCGAGATCGATATACATTTTCGAGTTGACAGGTGCATTTCTGATATTCATCCAGAATTCGATAAACTCAATATTTTCATCAACAAGGTTGTTCGCAGTCGATGATAAAGTTTTCATCATACCACCCCACGATTTCGTCTTGTCATTGAAATTGGGTTCATAATTATAGCTGCCTGCAGTGTCCGGCTGGAAGATGTAGTCCAAAACCGTTACCTGCTCCTCACCTCTCGCAACACGCCTGTTGGGCCAGATGTTGAATACTGTAACATCAGATGGAAGCACATTGAACCACCACGATTTGCCTTTGTACTTCATTCGTTCCGTTCTCGACAACCCGGAGAGAGCCGGAAGACTGTCCGGAACAGAGAGGTCTTTCCAGGCTCCATAAGTTATACCTATCGGAATGGTTCGCTTTGCACCCTCAAAATCATCTATGTACGCAATTGATTTACCACCGTCGCTCTCAATCGTGCTTTTCTTGGTATTCGGATCAGGACTCATATACGCCATTTCACCCGTGAAACTGACTGACGACATTTCCTTTGTTGAAAAAAGATTATCGACAAGATCTGTCAAAAACGGAAGATCATGGGCTGTCTGAAAGTCGAGACCAAGTATAAAATTGCTAAGGGGTTCTTCGCCGATTCTTACCTTGTCTGACAGGGTCTGTTGCGAAAGTGTAAGAGCTGAAAAACCGAGTTTTGTTTTTTTAGATATGTCAAGCACACCTCTGGCACCGAACAAGGTCTTCGAAGCGAGCTGAAAAAGATCGTTTTCTTCGTAGGTTATTCTCAGTTTTGCACCGGGAACAAGTGCGGCTGCATTTCGAATTGTAACCTGACCAATGTTGTAGTCGACGATATAATCACTTCCGGGACTTAACTGGCGCCCGTCCAAATAAACTTTTACTGAATTTTCGACAACATTGAATCCAAGCTGGTAGGTAGATGACGCTTCGCCTGAAAACTTTCCTGTCAGGAGCCATTTGTCTTTTATTTTATCCTGCTTGGCAAAAGTAAGTGACTGATCATAGACGGCAAGATACTTTATCGAATCACTGTTAGGCACGGTGCTCGGCAGATTTCGACCAAATGGTTGAAGTGTCGGGAAAATCACCTCACCTGTCTCAGCAATTATTGTGATACCTGCTTTAAAGTCAAATTTACCATCCGGTGGTGGTAGTTTACTTGGACCGACCAGATCGAGACCTAGTGCATTCAATAATCTTACATCTCCCAACACAGACTGAGGATCACCGCCATCGATTTCGTATTTGATGTCGAACTCGAACCCCTCTTCTTTCACATTCCTGCCACCCATAGGATAGATATTCTTGAGGAGAAGTTTCCATGCGGTGGTCAATTGAGGTTGAAGGAACTGAGGTTTTACCAGTTTTAGCACTAATCTGCGAGTTGTATCACTCTGTGCGGAAGTCTGATCCAGAAATTCGCCAAAAAACTGATCATCAGCAGCACTTGACGGATTTGGTCCCTCAGTTCTGTAGGCAACTGCAATGATATCCTGATCCTGGACATTAGTTTTAAAGGAAATGAATCCAGTCTCCCTGTGAATTATGTAATCCACACCATCTGTCAGTTTGATGAATCTTCCCTTGACTTGCTGTCCGGGAACTTCCTCAATATCAACTCTTCTGTAGCTGTCGTTGTAAGATTGGCCCTGTGCGATTGGCGGCAGAGAAATAAACGCATTCGCCGACCGCTCATTTGGATCTTTTAGAGTCTGATTGATCGATTTCCAGACTTCAATATCCTTGACGAAAAACTGCTGTATAATTTCGGGAGTCGGTTTTGAATAATACCTGTAGAAAAGGTTCAACTGAGCAGATGTATCTGCATAGAGTGTATCGAGGAAATAGTGATTAATCGAATAATCATATGCTCTTTTTACGAAATCCTGAGAAATTGTACCGCCGCCGAGGTCTTTTTCTTTTACCTCAGCTTTTTTCTGTGAAACAAGTGCCGTAAGAGTGAAAGGGCCCATTTTAAAGTTTGCTTTTACTCCAAAAAGAGCCTCGGACCCGCCGACGAGTCCTGATGTCTGAAGGGACACATTACCGGCTTCCACGCTTTGTACTATTTCGTCTTCGTATCCTGTATACTTGATCTTGAGCTGATTCTCATATTCAAATGTTCGCTCTGTATTCCAGTCGGCGTTAATATTAAGCTTGTCGCCAATCGTTCCGCTTACATTTATCTGCACCTGCTGTTTGAAATCGGGCTCATTACGAGTGTTTCCGAGTCTTGAAGCTGTAATTCCTTCGGTCGACTCATTTCTCCATGCGGCTCTGATATCCACAGCACCGCCAATTCTTAAACTGATTACCGGAGGTCCAAATATACTTAAAACACCCACGCTGGGAAGTGGAATTTCGAAATCTGTGATGTCTTTGAGGAGATCCGAAAGTTCTTTTTTCTTTACTTTCAGTTCATATTTGTACCCCAGTTCCTGCCACAGCGATTTGCTTTTATTATCAATTGCCATCTGCAAATACTGATCAAATGGAACCCGCAATGTGTATCGGTAGGGCGTATTTCCAATGTATTCCCTTATATTTACAAAACCACCGGCAGAATCAATTTCAATAACCCGTTTGTAATTAACCGAATGAGCAAAAAATGAGGAGTTTTTCTCTGTTTTAAAACTTGTGTAGGGAACATCTTCCCTTGAAACTTTGAAGTGTTTTAGTCGTGCGGTGGAGTCCAATGCCAAAGAATCGATTTTGACAGTGTCTTTTTTAACCGTATCCTTCACCAAACTCGAATCGGATATTTTGAGCGAATCACCCTTTTTGTCGATCGTATCCTGTGGCGTTAAATCGAGCGATAAAAGCGGAATTGTTTTTCGCTGTGGCTGGATGGTATTTCGAGGAACCGAAGATTTTTTCTGAATCTGTTTTTTAGACTCAACGGTTTCTTTCTTCGAAGCATTATCGAGAAGGTAATCTGGAATATAGTATACCTTGTTCGCAGGTATTTCAACTTCCGGCATAAAACCTGTTATGATAGAAGCAAAAAGTACCGTTATAAAGTATAATATTAGGAGTTTTGACAACCTGACTGGTGTAGACGCAACTCTTTTAATGGCCGGGAATCCAAATGTTGTGAAAAATGGTAGAAATGTCTGTTATGACTCAAAAATTAATGATTATCCATCGCTAAAATTAAAAAAAATCAGCTAAATCGTTAATGTAATAATTTTTGAACTATCTGAAGAATGTCGAGCTAAAATCCCTTTTATCAGTTCGTTCAAAAATGATATCAGCCTCATCTCCTTCTCCAAAAATCAAAGCTGTCAGTTTGTTTCCTGCAGCAGCTCCTGTATCTATGTAATATGCTCTCTGATTTTTATAATACTTGAAGTTTGGAACAGGTGTGTGTCCAACAATCTGAATCTTGTTTGTTTTTAACAATTCGGCTCTGTTCCAAAGCAATCCGTTCTCATTGTCAATATTGTCGATTGCCAGTTGATTTAATTTCTGTACATCGATATTTCCGCTGTTATCCAGGATCGAAAGCCAGTGTTTTCCTATTCCTGCATGCGAAATAATATGTCGAGGCAGATCATAGAAAAGCGGAAGACTCCCAACAAACTCCAGGTGATCCACCAGACGCCCAGGATTATGCTCATAGTCATAAAGGGTCTTGGAAGATGAATTATATATCCACAGGTTTGCAGGCGAACTGTCAGGACTGGTGAAATAGCTGAAAAACATCCGGTCATGGTTCCCCAGGACCGGATGTATATTTTCTTCCATTACGAAATCCAACACTTCAGGTGAATAATTACCACGGTCGACAAGATCGCCCGTACAGTAAAATTCTATATCCTCATAGGTCTCTTTCACTCGCGTGTGCAGACTTCGCAAAGTATTTACACAACCGTGAATATCGCCAATAACCGCGAACATTTTTAGATATATTTTACTGATTTGGCATAAAATTCAAGTTCTTCCCTGAATTTGGGATGAGCAATGTTGATTAATTCTCTAACTCTTTCTCTGACAGTTTTGCCCCACAGTTGGGCAACACCGTATTCAGTGACCACATAATGGACATCACCACGGTTGGTCACTACTCCGGCACCCGGCTTTAACTGGGTGGTTATTCTCGAGATTAAGCCATCTTTTGTAGTAGATGGCAAAGCGATTATAGGCTTTCCTCCTTCGGATCTAGTCGCACCTCTGATGAAATCCACCTGGCCTCCAAACCCGCTGTAGAGTCGGGGTCCAATTGAGTCTGAACAAACCTGTCCTGTAATATCCACTTCCAAAGCAGCATTAATGGCAACCATTTTTTTATTTTTGGCGATAATGAACGGGTCGTTTACATATTCCTGTGGATGAAATTCAATCAAAGGATTGTTGTCAATAAACTGGTAAAGTTTTGTTGTTCCGAGGACGAATCCGGCAATTATCTTCCCTTCGTGGAGTCCCTTTTTACTGTTGGTTATAATTCCTCGATCCACCAGATCAATCAGACCATCACTGAATGTTTCAGAATGAATTCCCAAATCCCTTTTATCACCAAGAAATTTCAATACATTATCCGGGATCACACCTATTCCGAGTTGGAGTGTGGAACCATTCTCTATCAGGTCAGCTATATTTCTGCCTATTGCGGTATATGCAGCATCCATAGCAGGATCGGAGTCCTTGGCACCTTGCGGTAGTTCAAGAATCGGTTCTTCCACTTCAACAATATAATCGATTTTGCTGATGTGGATAAAGCTGTCACCCAACGCCCGTGGCATGTTGGGATTAACCTGTGCTATTACAATGTCGGCATTTTCGGCGGCGGTTTTTATAATTCCCACTTCAACACCGTAACTGCAGAAACCATGCTCATCGGGCGGAGATAGATGCACAAGTGCAACATTGATGTGCAAATAACCTTTTTTTACAAGGATGGGAAATTCGTACAGGTACAATGGCATGAAATCAGCTCTTCCATCACCAACGGCTTTTCTTGCTTCCCCGCCCATAAAAAATGATTTGTGATTGAATGAATCTCTCATCCCGGGTTGCAGATAGGGCAATTCACCAACAGACAGAGCATGAATCAACTGTACATCTCTCAATTCATCTTTTCTTTCAACCAGTGCTTCGATAAGAGTCCTTGGGAACGCACAATTCGAATGGATGGCGATATTATCACCGGATTTAATAACACTTACTGCCTTTTCGGCACTGACCAACTTGTTCTTGTAGTTCTTTAACATGGAGGATGACAAGCTGGGTTTAACTCTCATTTCATCAGTCATTTTCGTTACCTAATTATTTGAAAATATATGAATTCTTCTGAATTCGACATTAAAAGTTTCTGCGATTGCTTCGTTGGAGCAGAAACCACTCATTGTACAGACACCTTTTGTCAGTCCGTGATCGCCCATTAATGCACTGTTTACTCCCTTGTCCGCTATCGACTGAATATAAGGAAGTGCTGCGTTGGTGAGTCCAAAACTCGCAGTTCTGGCAACAAGTGCGGTCATGTTGGGAACGCAGTAATGAATAACATTGTGCATTACATATGTGGGACTTGACAGACTTGTAGGTCTGCTTGTTTCAATACATCCTCCCTGATCTATTGAAACATCTATTATTACACTCCCCTTTTTCATTGTTTTCACCATCTCTTCGGTTACAAGATTTGGAGTTTTCTCTCCCTTGATCATAACAGCACCAACCAGTACATCTGCAAATTTTACTCCCCTTGATATCGTATAGGGATTTGCAACCACAGTGGTTATCTGCTTGTTGAACATTTTTTCGAGTCTTCTGAGACGGTGGATATCCTTGTCAAGAACTATAACCTGTGCACCTCTTCCAATCGCAGCCTGTGCGGCAACGGTTCCCACAACTCCTGCTCCAAGAATTACTACTGCAGCGGGTGCAACTCCGGGTATTCCACCAAGCAAAACACCTCGGGAAATCTCGTTTGTGGATTCAAGCAGGTTTTCAGCCGCTTGAATTGCCAGTTGACCGGCTATTTCACTCATTGAATGAAGCACAGGCAAGCCTAAATCATCCTCGATAAGTTCCAGACCGATTGAGACAATTTTTTTCTCGATAAATGTGGAAATTATTTTTTTACTTACGACTGCGAGATTTAAAAAGGATACAATAATTTGATCGTCCTGTAAATATCCAAGTTCCTCTTCCGATATTCTGCTGACTTTTACAACCATCTCAGACCGGGCAAATACCTCTTCGCAACTGTAAACAATTCTTGCTCCGACCTGCTTGTACTGCTCATCTGAAAAATGACTTCCATCACCCGCACCGGACTGTATATAGACTGTATGTCCGTTCCTGACCAGCGCATCAACTCCTGCCGGTGCAAGAGCGACTCTTTTCTCTTCGAATTTTGTTTCTTTTGGTATTCCTATTCTCATTGTGAATCCGAATTGTTTGTTCTTAAATTTGTTCCAGTGATCTCGCAAGATCTTTAATGATATCGTCAGGATTTTCTATTCCGACTGCCAGCCTTATCCCTCCGGGGTGTATACCGTGACCCGGTAACTCCGAAGCCGGTATAACCGAGTGTGTCATGGTTGCAGGATGTTCAATAAGTGTTCTGGTGTGCCCGAGACTGACTGCCAGAGTGAGTGTGTATGCATACTTTGCTGCATAATTCATAACAATTCTTGCTTTTTCCTTCTGCTCCTCGAGTGTATCACCTTTTACTCCAAAAAACATCAGACTTCCCGGTGCAAAATTACCTTTAAAGTCAGTCATCTGTTTTTGTGCGAGTTCGTAAAATCTGTAGGAAGGTAATCCGGGATAATTAACGAACTCCACTTTTGGGTGATTTACAAGAAACCCGGCAATTTTTCCGGCATTTTCTGTCTGTCTGCTGATTCGGAGGTGCAATGTAGGTAATCCGTAGGTCAGAACGGTCCAGGCGGCTTTCGTACCCAGAACAGCTCCAAAGTCTTTTCTGTATAGTAAAAGCAGACTCTGAAACTTTTTCGGCCCAATTACAACCCCCCCCATGTCAGTCCCGAATCCTCCAATTCCCTTCGTAAGGGAGTGAACTGAAAAATCTGCTCCCAGTTCAATGGGCCTCTGACAAAATGGAGTGGCAAAAGTGTTGTCGACTACGATATATATCCAGTCCTGTTCCGCCCGTTTTTTGTTCTCTTCATCCACGATTTTTCTTATTTCACCAATGTCGATCAGATCAAGATTCGGATTTCCCGGTGTTTCGAAGTAGATTACTTTAGTATCCGGGGTTATAAGATTGGCGAGGTCTTCCGTCTGAGTAAGATCGGTTGAAACATACCGGATATTCAGTCTGGGGTACCAGTTTTTGAAGAGGGAAAAAGTGCAGCCATACAAAGTTCTGTGCGCAATAATCTCATCACCCGCACGAAGCAGGACACCCAGAACGGCGGAAATTGCTCCCATACCTGTTGTATAGGTGACTGCCATTTCACCTTTTTCAATATACGACAGATTCTCTTCGAGTAAATCCTTGTTAGGTTCACCAAGTCTGTCGTAAATATAGATTGGTTGAAGTTCAGAGTTTAATACATTTGTATCACCAAATTCCAGAAAACCTTCGGCTCCTCTCTCAACTGAATCGAGCCTGAAGATAACTGAAGATGAAAGTGGTGAAACCACATGATGGGAATAGTCCCATTTAGAGCTGACATTCTTACCGTATATAAGATGTGTTTCAGCCGAATAGAGAGACTCGTCGAGCATTTCATTGCTCTTGTTATTCGTCTCCATATGATCTCCTTTTATACCTATAATTATTATGTAAACTTACAAAAATAACTCGAGATGAGAAAGTTTTTTATATTTGGAAATGGCTCCTTTTAAAATATTTCTGATATTGTCAGTAACAATTTCCGGATTCGCAAACATCGTCTATTCTCAGCAAAGTACGACCGGCAGAAATGTGGATCAACTTTCCCGTTATATCTCCTCTCCCGGGTTTGCTGAGATCAGGCAGCAGTATGGAGAACTTGCATCAGTTGACTCCATTTTTAAGGAAAGTCTTATAATTTCAAACTCTGATATATCTGATGCACTGATTGCCTGCACATGGGCTTGTCTCACAGTAAAAGAAGCCACAGTTGTTACACCTCTGTTAAAAATGAGATTGAGCATCCCCTTTTTCTCATCTTCCACTGAAATTTTCAAAGAAAAAAACCGGAATCTTCCCAGATTTCTTTTTTATGATTCACCAAAGACAGAATATGGCGATATCGACAAGTTGTCTCATTTTTTTGGATCTGCATTTCTTGAGTACAACAGTTTTATCCCGGGGATTACAGAGCTTTTTGGCTATTTTATCGAAGTATTCGAAGAATCTTTCAAAATTGACTCAAAATTTTCAGGCAAAGATATTTCTGTTAACTTGCTGGGAATTAAATTTGGAAATGAATTAAGAAAAAAAAGCGGGGAACTCCCGTCAAATTACCTGAAATTGTATAAACCGAATAAATAGACACCAAATGCCAAGAATACTTATTGTAGATGATGAGCCCGGAATAAGAGAAAGTATCGCAATGATCCTCGACTATGAGGGTTATGAAACCGGATCTGCAGAAAATGGAGAACGGGCACTCACATTAATAAAAGAAGACAAGTTTGATGCTGTCCTGCTCGATATCAATATGCCCGGAATGGATGGATTCCAGACTCTTAAGCATATCAGGGAAATTGACAAGAATCTGAATGTTGTAATTATTTCTGCCTATGGCAACATAGACAATGCGATAAAAGCAACCAGAAACGGAGCTTTCGATTTTCTTGAAAAGCCCGTCGACAGGGAAAAGTTGCTCATAACCGTGAGGAATGCATCTGAAACTGCAATTCTGAAAAAAGAATTTGAGACAATCAAGAAAGAGATTGAAGCTCCTTCTCCTATTCTCGGCATTTCATCACAGATAACCTCGATTCTTGAAATAATTAAAAAAGTAGCCCCGACGGATGCCAGGATTCTGATTCTTGGCGAAAACGGTACCGGCAAAGAGCTTGTAGCAAGAGCAATTCACTCCGCGTCTCCCCGCTCTTCGATGCCTTTTGTGGAGGTAAATTGCGCTGCGATACCAAATGAGTTGATCGAATCTGAACTGTTTGGTCACGAAAAGGGGTCTTTTACCGGTGCCATGAACCAAAGGACGGGGAAATTTGAACTTGCCGACAAGGGTACCCTCTTCCTCGATGAAATTGGTGACATGAGCCTGCAGGCACAGGCAAAAGTTTTAAGGGCAATTGAAGATGGAAAAATTGAACGGGTGGGTGGATCAAAGAAAATACCTGTCGATGTGCGACTTGTTTCGGCAACAAACAGGGATTTGAACGAGATGATCGCCAAAGGTGAATTCAGAGAAGATCTTTATCACCGATTAAATGTGATCCCGGTCAGGGTGCCTCCTCTACGCGAAAGGGTCGATGATATCCCCGTTCTTGTCCGGCACTTTGCAAAAGAAATTGCGACAAAGCATAAAAAAACTGTGCCTCAATTCGCCGATGACGCAATAACCCTCCTCAAAAAACTGAAGTGGACCGGAAATGTGAGAGAGCTTAGAAACATTATCGAGCGGATAATCATTCTGGCTAATTCACCGGTGATAAAACTCGCAGATATCGACTTTCTTCTGCCGGTCGAAAAAGTCTCGATTGATGATCTCATATCTGAGAGCAGTTCTTTTCAGGATTTCAAGGACAAGGCGGAAAAAGCTTATATACTAAGACAACTTGAGATAAACAGTTGGAATATAAGCAAGACAGCCGAAGACCTGGATATCCAAAGGAGTCATTTGTACAACAAACTTAAAAAATACGGTATCGAAAAAGGAGAATAGAATGGCAGAAACCATCTTTTCTAAAATCGTTCGGAAAGAAATCCCGGCGAACATCGTTTTTGAAAATGATGAAGTGCTCGCTTTCAGGGATATCAATCCGAAAGCTCCGGTTCATATTCTTATAATTCCAAAACTGGAAATTGATAAAATTCAAAATTTCGATTTATCCCGGGATTCAGGATTACTAGCTTCTCTAATCGATGCTGCACAAAAAATTGCGGTATCCGAAGGAGTGGACAAATCAGGTTACAGGCTGGTAATCAACAACGGGGATGACAGTGGACAGGAGGTTCATCATTTACACATCCACCTGCTCGGCGGCAGAAAAATGACATGGCCTCCGGGTTGATGATTTTTCTATTGATGTAAAGTGGAAGGAGGATTATTCCTCCTTCTTTAATATAATTTTGTTATCCGGATCAAAAATTACGGATTTCGCCCCTTTTCCGGTTTTAAATCTGAAAGTCTCTCCATTCTCTTTGTTGAATCCTTTGAAAGTTTCTTTCCTTCCGTCTTCATATTCAACCAGAAGTTCGAAATTTGATTTGTAATATACTCTTTCCCAATCCTTTTGAATAAGAGTAATCTCCAGCCAGTCAGATCCATTCTCGGTGAATAAACGCGTCCTGTTAGCGTAAACAGGGTGACCCGGGAAATCGAGCCACTGATGGAAGAACCAGGAATAGTCTCTGCCACTCACCTCATTAGTCAGCTTTACGAAATCTTCTGTTGATGCATTTGCATACATAAAGGAGGGCTCAGACATAAATCTTTTCAACAGATGGAAAAATGTTGAATCGCCAAGCTCCTGTCTCAACATGTGTATCACACATGCGGCTTTTTTATAAACGAGTGCAGGATTGTAAAGTTCACCCCCTGGGGGAGTATTATAGTCCCACGATTTTTCCGAGATGGCTTCCTTGGGGTTTATGATAAAATAGTAATTCGCATAGTCTTCAATGATCGATTTGTAGTAATTCTTCTCTTTTGGTGTCCAAATCTCGACCCAGTGGGCTTCCATATATTCAGCAAAGCCCTCATTTAACCACAGGTCTTTCCAGCTCTTTGGAGAGACAAGATCACCAAACCACTGATGCGAAAATTCGTGTACAATGAGCAGTTCGTCCCAGCAACCGGCACAAAGCGTTATGAAAGACTGGTTTTCCATGCCACCATAAGGAAAATCTGAAGTAAGAGTTGCAAAACCTATCTTCTCGAAAGGATACTTACCAAATCTCTCCTCGAAGAAATCGAGCATATATGGCATTGCTTTTCTGATATAGTCCACACTCTCTTTGTCCTCCCCCTTCCGCCAGTATAGTTCTACCGGAATTTCATTGCCGGTCAATTTAGAACTTACATTAAACTTTTCAGTTTTGTAATCTGAAGAAGCGGAAAAGACCATTAAATAGGTGGACATCGGGAACCGGCTCTTCCAGTACCATTTTTTTATTCCTGCTGAATCGCTGACACTTTCGAGCAGTCCTACGGCACCAACAGTGATGTTGGATGGCACCGAAATTTTAGCGGAGAAAAATGCCTTGTCACTCGGATGATCTTTACAAATGAACCAGTCCCTCGCTTCTATCGGTGCATTATTGGTAAAGACGGATCCGGGAGAAACATACAATCCTTCATCAATCACTCCGGTATGTGCATATTTCATCGAGAAGACTATCGTGTCCCCCTTTTTTACACTTTTATCAAGTAGAAAATGGACTTTGTCACCATCCCGTTCTGAAATTTGTAAATGACCTGACACACTTTTAATTTCAATTGAATTCTTCGAAGCATTTAGCCAGATATTTCCATCTTTAGGAAAGTGTTTGACCGCAAGAGAGATAATCTCCTCTCCCTCAAAAGCTCGATTGTTTCTCTTTTTGAATGCATCTACGAGGTTGAGTTCAAGATGATACGAAATTACATCGATACAAGTGTCGAAAGGTTTACCGGTAACCTCTTGCGAAAAAGTGTTAATCGAAAAAGATAAAATCAGAATGGCTAAAGGAATGAATCGCCTCATCTATGCGGTTACCACCTTACCCATTACAACAGGAGTCTCACCTTCTTTCAGGGAGATTTTTGTAACAGCGTCAACATTGGATTCCGGTACCACTGCAACAAGCCCGACTCCAAGATTGAAGACATGTCGCATCTCTTCATCGGAAATGTTGCCGGTCTTTTGGATGATATTAAATATTGCAGGAAACTCCCAGGCGGACCAATCAATAGAGAGAGCCAAACCTTCCCGTAGAATTCTGTTTGTGTTTCCTTCTATACCTCCTCCGGTGATATGGGAGAGCCCCGAAACCAGATCATGCTCAGTAAAGGCTCTAATCAATTTTAAATACGATTTGTGGATGCTCAACAACTCCTCACCATAGGATTTACCAAGATCCTCCGAATAGTCAGTCGGTAAAAACTTTGAGAATAATACTTTCCTCGCAAGAGAGTAACCGTTCGTATGCAAACCTGAGGACTTGAATCCTATCAGCAGATTACCATTCTTAATTTTTGATCCGTTTATTACCTTTTCCTTCTCGACCACACCAACGATGGTTCCCGACATGTCATATTCCCCCTCGTTGTACAAACCGGGCATCTCAGCGGTCTCCCCACCAATAAGTGCACAACCGTTCTCGAGACAGCCTTGTGTAAACCCTTTGACAATATCCTCTGCAACGGCGGGATTCAGTTTTCCGAACGCCATGTAATCCAGAAAATAAAGAGGTTCCGCTCCGCATACAGCAATATCATTAACACAATGATTCACAAGATCGTGACCAACCGTATCATGTTTTCCCATCGCAAATGCCACTTTTAACTTTGTTCCTACACCGTCCACGCTTGAAACCAGAACCGGTTTTTTATATTTTTCAAGATCAAGTTCATAAAATGAGCCAAAAAGCCCGATATCACTCAGGACACTTTTATTAAAGGTGGATTTTGCCATTTTCTTGATTCTTCTTACTGTTTCTTCACCGGCTTCTATACTCACTCCGGCTTTTTCATATGTCTCGCTCAATTTCTCTCCGTTTTTGTGCTATTCACCAAAAAGAAAATTCTTTTAAAGTGTAAATTAAAGATTTACTATTTTTAATTTATGGAAAATCGGAAAACTTTAAAAGGAAATGCAGATGCCTAACTATTTCACGGCGGTTTTATTCCTGTTATGTACCTTAATGGTCAACTTTTCTTACCCTCAGGCAGAAAAAATTGTTCCTCAGAACAATCACTCCAGCGGAGTAAGAACTGCCGTTATCTCACCAGACGGTACAATCTGCATAACCTCCGGATTCGATAATCTGCTTAAGATTTGGGATTACGATACAGGCATTCTGACAGGAAATATTAAAAATTTGCCGGGTGTTGTCAATTCAATGAATTTCTTCTCCGGGAATATTTTACTCACCGGTGACTCGAAGGGTGTGGTCAGTCTTTATGATATTGAGTCAATGAAGCTTCTATCGAAAAGGAAAATTTCAACAAGGGCAATTAATAGTGTTATATTCGATAAAACTTCAAATATTATTTGGTGCAGCGGTTTTGGGGGTCTTCTGATTGGGCTGGATCCCGATTCCCTGACTACACTATTTGACATGAAAAACCTTCCTGCAGATATCAACACAGCAACTTTTGCCAAAGAAACCGGTATTCTGTATTTGGGGGCAACTTCAGGAAAACTGTATCTCTTCGATACCCGTCAGCAGAAAATCACCGATTCAAGCGAGATATTCGATTCAGATGTATCAGGACTTCAAAATTTCGACGACGGGAAAGTGCTGCTTGCTTCATCTTTTAACGGTGATATAAAATTTTTTGATTGTAATCCTGCCGGAACACCTAAACAGAACAGAGTCATGAGTACAAAACCTGTTTCAATGATTACCTCTCTGTCAGCCTCCCCCTCCGGAAGACTGGCAGCAGCTACAACCCTCGAAAATCAGATTTTACTGATAAATATCGGTGAAAAAACCATCTACAAATCATTTAACGCACATGAATATACCTTGTCGCTTTTCCTTTTCAAAAATGATACCGAGGGTGTCAGTTTCTCATTCGGCTTCAGATCACTTTTTTGGGATCTAAACAAAACAGAACTGGAAAAAAGAGAATTTAACTCTTTTCAGGGAGAAATTGCACTCTTCGCATCAGGAAAAGACTATCTTGTTTACTCCACCTCCGGTGGTGAAGTATTCAAAGTTGCATTAAATGGCACATTTAAACCTGAGAATATTTATAAAGCTCTCTCCCCCGTAACTGCTCTTTCGCTCAACAACAATGGCAAAAAAGTGGCAATTGGCAATCAGGATGGAGAAATATGTGTGATAAACCTGCAAAACGGAGAGATTGATTTGTTGGAGAAAATCCACGAAAAAGAAATAATTTCGTTAAAGTTTAGCAAGGATTTTCTGATTTCAAGCGGTGGCGACCGAAAATTAAAAATTATGCCTGCAAATGCCTTAGGTGCCCTCAATGCCATTACTTCCGAGCTAAAAGGTAAATTTACTTCAACGGGATTTTCAGAGGAGCTCAAACTTGCCATTGCCGGAACATATGAGGGTGTTATCTACTTTGTCGATCCTTTTACAGGGAAAAAGGAAAGCACCTTCTCCGGACACACAGGAGCTGTTAACTCGGTTGTTACAGGTGACAAGGGTGGGTATCTGGTTTCAACTTCTGACGACAGGACTACCCGTTTTTGGAACACGAATCAGTTGTTTAATTTTAGAACCTACCAGAATGAGAACGGGATAGTTTCAGGTGCAATATTCAACACCAAAGGAAGTGTGCTGACAACCGGAGATGGCGGGCTTCTCTCATCAATAGAGATAGAGAAGGGAGCAATTTCTCAATTCGAAGAGAGTGATTTCGCTTTAACCGGTTTATCCGAATTCGGAAAATCACATGTCGCAGCGCTTTCCTCCACCGGATTGTTACAGATTTGGGACAGAATGAACGGAAATCTCGAGTTTACTCTTTTTATCCAAGATGGAAAGATCAGTCTGCTCTCCACGAGGGATGCCGTGGAATTTACAAACGGCGATAATAAACTGCTCTTCAATATCGCCGTTCCAAAAAATATCGGGAAAGGGAAACAAACCGTCAAGAAACCATTAGACAATCTAAAGCCGGTTTTCTAACCTTTTATGCCTTCGAGCGCTTCTTCGACAGATGAATATCTTTCGAGCAGCGAGGAGTATCCTGTGATCCCGAAAAGTTTTTCAACTGTCTCGTTTACATTGCAAAAAACCACTTTTCCGGAGGCATTGTTCATTTTTTGAACAGCCACAATTATGGCTCTTAAACCGGCACTGTTGATAAAATGAAGTGACGAAAAATCCAAAATCAGCCTCTTTTCACCCAATTCGATAATGTCTGTCAAGTGCTTGCTCAAAAGATCAAAATCCTGAATCTCACACCTTCCTTTCAGTTCCAGAATTGTTACATCACTTTTTGTGCTTTTGGTAATATCCATGATTTACTTCCGGTTAATCGATTAAATTAAAAATAGAAAGGTATCCTGTGATATCAAATATCTTTCTGGTTGTTTCGTTCAAATTTGAAATAAAAAGCTGAGTACCCGAAGTTGCAGAGAGTTTGTGTGCCTTCATAAAAACACGAAGACCGGCACTCGAGATAAAAGTGAGTTTAGCACAGTTGATAGTCACTTTTTCCGGCCTTTCAGCGAAAGTATCGGTTACAGCGTTTTCAAGTACCTCCTGAAAAGTTATATCAAGTCTTCCGTCAAGTTCCAGTTCCAATTGTCCGGCGCTCCGGTTGATTTTAATATCCATTTTATTCTCCGGTTTTTGTTTTTGTAATCTTTAAAATATTCCGCTTTCCCTCCCGGGAGTAGACAACAGAATCCATCAATTTTTTAACTATAAAAATTCCCAGTCCTCCAATTTCCCGTTCCTCAGGTGGAATGGAAAGATCAGGATCTGACTTTATCAAAGGATTGAACTCCCTGCCTTCGTCGATAAATTCGAGCCGGAGAGACTTGTCGCTGTAAATCATCCTGATTTCGATTTGTCCCTCTTCCCCTTCCTCATAGGCATAGTAAACAATGTTCGACAATATCTCATCGACTGCTATCAAAATGTCATAGATATCCTTTTGAGCGAAACCCGCTTCCTGTGCTGTCGACTCGATTATTTCGGTCACCTGCACAGTCTCTGCTATTTTGTTTACTATTGAGATATTTCTTGTTAATTCCATTATATTAAATAAGTTAGTGTCAATTCATTAATTCTGTCGATTATTGTTTTTACATTCACACTCTCTCCTTCCATGGTCAGCACAATATTACCGTTTACCAAAAGGATTACTTTTGGGGGTGCCGAATTGAGGTGAGGATAGAATTTTTGAGGTGTCAGCAGGTTATACGAGACACTCCCACCCGACTTGGAAAAAAATGGTTCAATTTGATCCTCAGAGCCTAAAAACAGGTAATATCTTCCGGTTCTTTTCAGGGATGCCGAATTTTGATTCAAAGCGGTTGCGACTGCCAGGCAATGATCGCAATCAAGGCTTAAAAAAGCTACTATCATAATTCCTTTATCTGCTCCGGGTACCAGTTGACTGTAAATCGAAACGACAGGAGGATATTTTGATGCTAAAGGTGGCTTCTCATCAGACTTTTTCACTATAACTGTATCTTTTTTCTTATTTGTTTCCTTCTCAATTGAATTCAGGCTGTCTGTTTTTGCCGTCTGCACCATGGTATCTGTCAAAACCGGTTCAAGCAGAGGTTTCGAGACTTCAGGGGCTTTCAAGACTTCATAAGGTTTAACCGGAAAAAGCACCAGAATCGTTACCAGCACGACAACATAACCTGCAGCAATATGCACGAATGTGTATTTCTTCTCTGCCTCAATTGCAAAATACAAATAACCGACAGTTCCCATAAAAATCAAATTCTTAAGAATCGATTGAAGTGCTGTCATTGGGATCATTTCACCAAAACAACCGCAATTGTCACCCCCTTTGCCTGTAAACTCCAGAATTGCCAGATAGACGGTGAAAACAAGCAGCAACAAAAAAGATGCGGGAAGTGTAAATTTTCGAAGTTTGATGTTCAAGAGAAACAATAATCCCAGAAACAGCTCAAACGAGATCATCGCCCGCGAAAACCAGGGTACCAGTTCCCAGTTCATTATCCCCTGTTGCACTGTGACGGTCTCAAACGCCTCAATTGGAAAAAGTTTACTGATTCCGGAGAAGATGAACATAACTCCGAGCGAAATCGACAAAATTTTCTGAACCAGCTCTCGCGACATATCTCTTTGTTTATTCTTTCTATGTATTAAGCCCAAATTTAACAATTTTTTTTAAGTTTTCAATTGAAATTCTTTTTCTAACCGAAGAAATTAATATTTTTACGGAACAATAATTTGACAGTTTGATGACCGACTCCATTCTTCTCCTTTTAACGCTGCTAAACCTCGTGTTCTTTCTCTTCTATTTCATCATTTTAAGGAAGAGACAAATCACTCCCAAGGAGAAAGAGATTTCATCTCTAACGGGCGATTCAGAATCCGGGAATAGCCCAAAATCCCTTGACAGTAAAGAATCCTCCCTCTATTTTCAACTTCTGGAGTCACTCTTCGAGCGCTCCTCACTCGGTATACTGCTCCTGGATGAAAAAGGTCAACTGATCGGTAAAAACAGAAGTGCCATTGATATTCTGGAAATAAGCTCCGATCCGGATATAATCGGTAGTCTTGATGATATGGAGAGAATATTTCCTGAAATTTTTAATGCTGAAAGAAGACTTAAAAAAGACTTCTCTAACTATGTCAGTTACGATACTGTAATTGAAAGGGATGACAAATCCACTTTTCTTCGCGTCAACTACTTCTGGTTTAAAACTCCTGCCGGAACAGATGCACTGGTTATTCAGATAAGCGACTACACCAGCTACAAGATTTTCGAAAATGAGCTTATCCGTTCCAAAAATGAGGCTCAAACTCTCAACAGAATGAAATCATTATTCCTCGCAAACATGAGCCATGAGATAAGAACCCCAATGAACGGCATAATTGGTTTCTCAGCACTGCTGAAGGAAGATCTGGAAGATCAGGGACAGCTTGAAATGGCTGAAAGAGTATATAACAGTGCCATAAAACTTATGGAAACACTGGAAGCGGTTCTGGACCTCTCAAAACTTGAGATTGAAAACTACAGATCTGAAAAACATAGTGTGGATCTGGGAGAAATTGTTGTTCAGGTTTACAACGGATTCAACGATTTAGTCGAAAAGAAACAACTTAAACTTAGCTATGTAATTCCTGAACATCCCGTAATTATTGAAATAGATGAGGTGATACTCGTTAAGATAATCCGGCAGCTCCTCTCTAATGCAATAAAGTTTACCCACACGGGGGGAATTTTAATAAGACTCGGGGTTGAAAACCTGAAAAAACAAAGAATCATCTCAATTTCAGTTGAGGACACCGGAATAGGTATCTCGCTTAAGGATCAGGAGATAATTTTTGATGAGTTTCGACAGGTTTCTGAAGGAATTGGCAGAAATTATGAAGGCGTAGGCATCGGGTTAAGCATAGTCAAGAGATTTTGTGAGATGATAGACGCTAAAATTTCAATTAAAAGTTCACCGGGGAACGGCTCCAAATTTACTCTAAAATTAAAGTCGGATACTTTGATACGGGAAACCGATTCTGATGAAATGAAAGAAAAATTGAATGGTTATCCTAAAAAAAGCATTCTTATCGTTGAGGATGATTACACCAACCGTGAACTGATTAAAATATACCTCTCCGGAGAGTACGAAATCAAACTGGTTTCATCTGCAAATGAAGCAATTGAAGCACTCGAAAAATCTTCTTTCGATTTTCTAATGACCGACATCAATCTCGGTGCTGGAATGAACGGGATTGAGCTCTTCATGCAAATAAAAAACACTCTTCCAAATGTGCCTGTGGCTATTGCAATGTCCGCATACTTTCTTACCAATACTGAGAAAGAGTGCCTTGAAGCGGGATTTACCAGCTTTATCTCAAAACCGCTCAAACGAAAGAGACTCTTTGAGATTTTAAACCAGCAATATTAAAGTTCTTTCAAAATTTCACTGCTTTTCGTAAATTGTGCTTCTTTTTTAAATCAAAATCGCATGCTTAAGAAAATTCTACCTGATCCGGCTTACTCCGGTACAATCCTCAAACTGGCTTTACCGGTCATCGCCGGACTATCAACTCAGATGATTCTTTCTCTCGTTGACACTGCGATGGTTGGCAGGCTTCCGGATCCTGAATATACTTTGGCTGCAATGGGTTTGGGATTACTCGCCACCTGGGCGGTGGTGAGCATCTGTTCTTCCCTGTCGACCGGAACTCACATACTCGTTGCACGCCGATATGGTGAGAAAAACTATGCGGGCATCAGCGCTGTGCTTTTCAATTCATTCGTCCTCACTGTGACTATCGGTACGCTGATGGCAATCATTGGATGGGTAACTGCCGATTGGATTTCAGGTTTTCTCTCAAAAGATGATAAAGTCGCCGACTACGCAGCACAATACATGATCTGGAGATACCTCGGACTCCCCTTTTTCATGATTACTGTCTCATTCAGGGGGTTCTTTTTCGGAACAGGAAATACAAAGATTTTCATGTTCTCAGCAATAATGATTAATCTTTTGAATATTCTTTTCAATTACATGTTTATCTATGGGAAACTGGGAGCTCCCGAAATGGGAATTGCCGGTGCATCCCTCGGATCTTCTCTCGCAACAGTGTTTGATGCAATTTATTATTTTATTGTTTTTCTTGGTTTCAGAAACTACAGGGAAAAGTATCATTTTAGCAAAAGTCTTAAAATTGTCCCCGAGATTATCAAACGGATTCTGAAATTGTCAGTTCCCGTTTCCTTTCAAAATGTTTTTATCCTTATCGGATTTCTCTCGTTTGTTGCTATTACCGGTTTACTCGGTATAAATCAGCAGGCTGCAACTCAGGCTATCATTTCCACTCTTTTTCTCTCATTCCTCCCCTCCAACGGATTCGGAATTGCCGCTCAGACACTCGTGGGTAATGAACTGGGAAAGGATAACATCACGGGAGCCAAGACATTCGGTTATGAAACTGCGAAACTCGCTACAATTTATACACTGATACTTTCGACAATTTTTATTTTCTTTCCTGAAGTTTTGCTTCATATCACTACTGAAAAAGATTCGGTCATTAATGCTGCAATTCCGGCAATCAAATTTGCCGGCTTTGCGCAGATATTCTTCGGGGCGGGTATAGTTTTCGCTTATGGATTACAATCGACAGGGAAAACCACCTTTGTGATGATGGTCGAAGTAATCACCAATCTCCTGATACTGGTGCCAATGTCGTATTTCCTCGGAATCTATCTGGGATACGGGTTGCCAGGTGCATGGTCGGCTCTAATTCTTTACACTACAATTTACATGGTCGTCATGTTCCTGAAATTTCACAACGGCAAATGGCATTCGATGAAATCATTTTAATCATTCCGGAGGAAGGGAGTGATGGCAAAAATTGAGAGGAAAAACAAACCGATTATCAAAAACGGGTAGCGGACTCCAAACCAGTTCACCAGATTACCCGATAAAATTGAGCCAAAAATTACCCCCAATGTCTGCGAACTCATGGCGAGTGCCAGTATGCCCCCTTTGTTTCTACCGCTCGTATGTGTCGATATTTTTGTAAACAGAACAGGCACTATAACCCCGTAGCACAAGCCCAATACTGTCCGTGCAGGTATCAATAGATACACATTCGTTATAAACGGGTGGAGGACATACATCAGTCCCGTTCCAAGTGAAGCAAATCCCAGGACTTTCCTCAGAACCGCCTTGTCGACAATTTTTCCGAAATAAGCCGAACTGATGGTCGAAAAAATCCCAAGAATACTGTATAAACTTCCTGCCATAAATGCCAAAGAGTACTCAGGTGGTAAATTGAAACTTTCTATGTACAAAACAAATATTGGTCTGAGTGAAGAGATTCCCAGTGATGTCAACAGGATGAGCGACGCTGTGCCCAATAAAACGCGGTCATTCAGCATCGTTCTGATATTGTCTCTAACTCCGATTTCTTCTTCTTTGTCAGTAGCATGTGAGTCCTTATCAACAAACATAATCACAACAACCGCCAGCAAAGCAATGGCAAGCCCTACTACGAGGAAAACCCCTCTGAAACCAAGAATTTCTGAAAGCAACCCGCCGATTACGGGCCCAACCACTACCCCCCCGTTGCTTGCTGATTGCAGCAGGCTGATGGAATAACCCTGTCGTTCTTTTGGTGCGATGGCTGTAATTAAAGACATTGCTGCCACATTATATCCGCTTAATGTCCCCTGCAGAAGCCTCATTCCAAGTAACCAGTAAACATTTGGTACAAAATAAATCAGGACCTGAGCAATCGCCAAACCGAGCAGAGCACGCACTACCATCGGCTTCCTGCCCCGTTTATCCCCCAGAGCGCCCCACATCGGCTGGGCGATGAGGGCTGTAACGAAAGGACCTGCAAATACTATCCCGCTCCAGATGGCGATTTCATTAGTCGTAGCTATCCCAAGCTCCCTTATAAACAGAGGAAGAAATGGAATTAAAGCACTCATTCCACCCATTGCAAAAAACTGGCATACTACAAGGATAAAAAGGGTTCTCTCCCACTTACGGGACATGGAATGTTTTAGATATCTTTTTAACATTTAATATTGTTTACAGAAAAAATCTTTATTTTACCTCTTCAAAAATGATAAAATACTTCACACAATGAAATTTAAATTATGCCGGCTGTTGTTGTTTCTGTTTTTAACGGTTGAAACAACTTATGGTAATTCAATTGACTCACTCCTCGCTGCCGCTTCCGGGCAGACCGGCGCTATTAAAGCTGCAACTCTTGTACAACTTTCGTTCAAATATAAAGATGTCGATCCCCTTCTTGGAACCAGACAGGGATTTGAAGCTGTTGCACTTGCTCAGAAGGCAAAAGATCCATTGACTGAGGGTACAGCATACACTGCAATTGCGGTTAATTTTACCAATCTTGGCTATTACGATTCGGTGGTTACCTATGCAATGAAGGCAAGAACCATTGGAGAGAAGTACAAAATTCCCGTCCTGATTGCCGATTCACACAACTACATCGGCTTGGCGTTCTACTTTCTTGGTGATGGCAAACAGGCAATCAGATTTTATGAAATGGCTCTGGAATTTAGAAAAAAGGATAACAATCCGGACAAGCTTTCCAAACTCTATAACAATCTCGCCATTGCATACTCGATGGAGCATGATTTCCAGAACTCCGAAAAATACACCCTCCTCTCCCTCGAGCTGAAGAAAAAAACAGGTGATTACAATTCTCTGGCGAGGACATATACAAATCTTGCCTCTATTTACCGCAAGAAAAAACTTTATACTCTGGCTTCCAGCTATCTCGATACAGCATATTCAATAAGTGTCAAGTACAAGTACGAAGGTGGAACGGGAATTGTCTACAAAAGTTTTGCACGGATTTATGCGGATCAAGAAGAATACAGCAAAGCGATAGAATATACACTGAAGGCTGCCGGGATATTTGAAAAATTGAACGACCCACGCGGAAAATGTGAGACATGGATTGAACTTGCAGAATATTTCAGGAAAGACAATCAGCCCGGTGAAGCTGTTAAAAAACTGGAAGAAGCTGTGCAGCTTGCAAAACGATTTAACTTTAAAGTTGCTTTAACCGAGGCTTATATCGCCCTGTTTAATATTGCCAAAGCGCAGAATGATTCCGAAACGGCTGTTAAATATGCCGATATGCTGATACAGCAAAGAGACAGTCTTTTTACTCAATCTTCATACAATAATCTGCTGTTAAAAAGTATAGATTATGAAATTAAACTAAAAGATCAGGAAATAAAAACGCTGTCGGAGAAACAGCAACTTCAAGAATTGCAGAACAGCCGCAATTTAATGATATACCTGATCATTTTTATTGTACTCGGTTCTCTACTGGTTACTGTTCTTGTCATTTTCTATCAAAAAAGAGCCTCGTTGCGACTCGTTCAGGATATGATCAATTCTGTCACAGACCCCTTTATGCTCATCAACGCTTCGAACAGTGAAATTCTGATAAGAAACAAATCCAAAATAAGCGATTTGTTTGTGAATATGGAGATTAGTTCGATTCTCACCCCGGAAAGGCTTCGACGAATAAAAGAGGAGAAAAATTCTTTTATTGAGGAAGTGGAATTTCAGTCTGATGACGGGAAAAATTACCACTTTAATCTGAATTTTTATCCTGCCCTGAGCAAGGGGAATGAAGTGGAAAAAATAGTTCTTTATGCAGCTAACATAACAGCGCTAAAGAATGCCGAGAAAACTATCAAACAGTACCTCCAAAAATTGACCCGCTCGGAGGAGGAGCTTATAAAACTGAATGAAAGTAAAGACAGTCTTATCTCCATTCTTGCTCACGATTTAAGAAATCCGTTCGTATTGCTGATCAATATTGCAGATATCCTTATTGATGGATATTACGAAATGACAGAGGAAGAGAAGTTTAAACTCCTGAAAGACTCGCAACGAACTGCAATCGCCACTTTACAAATTTTGGAAAATCTCCTTAGTTGGGCAAGAACCCAAAGCAAATCACTAACCGTGGTAAAAGAGCCGCTGGATATTTATAAAATTGTAGAAGGGACCATTCTTACAGTTGCTCCTCTGGCAGAAGTAAAATCAATAACCATTGAGAATGCTGTTCAGAAAAATTTACCTCCCGTCAGATTCGATAAATTCATGCTTGATACCATTCTAAGAAATATGGTTGCCAATTCAATCAAATATACCCCCGGAAACGGCAGCATTAAAATTCACGCCGGGTTGTCGAGTGACAGCAAAATTTCTGTCAGGGTCTGCGATACGGGTACGGGGATAACTCAGGATGAGATTTTCAGGATTTTAAATGAGAATTCTATCAAGTCGAAACCCGGAACTGACAATGAAAAAGGAACGGGCATCGGATTAATAATCATAAAGCAATTTTTGAATATTAACGGCTCGGCTTTAAAAATAGAAAGTGCCCCCGGAGAGGGCACTTGCATGATGTTTGACATCTATAATGACTAACCACGAAGGATGTCTGTAAGCATCTCCTCTATCCCGCCGAATCTGCTTTCATAGTCAAGCTGGCTTCGCCTGATCACTTCATGTGCCTCTTCCCTGCCGTAAATATGAGTTATCTCAGTGCGGGCTTTTGAGGACCCCGGAATATCTTTATAGGTGAGGAAGTAGTGCCTTAGCCTCTCAATAAGTGAAGGCGGACACTCATGAATATCCCGCATGTTTCCGTAAATGGCATCACCTTTCATGACGGCTATAATTTTGTCATCAGCCTCATCACCATCGAGCATCCTTAATCCGCCTATGGGAATCGCCTCAAGAGTGATTCCACCCATCGTTATGGTTTTTTCAGACAATACACAAATATCCAGCGGATCACCGTCACCGATGATACCCTTTCGTCCCGTCTTTTCATCACAAAATGCGGCAACATTTTCAGCACAAAAAGTCTGAGGTATCAATCCATACATACATGGACTCACATTTGAAAACCGTTGTGGACGGTCAACTTTGAGGTACCCGGTGCCCTTGTCAATTTCATACTTGACCGTATCCGTGGGAACAATCTCTATAAATACCGTTATTTTGTCAGGGGCATTATCACCGATCGGAATCCCGTGCCAAGGGTGGGGTTTGAATAACAAACCCATCATTTTCCAAATGGGATCTTTCTTCACATCCAGCATTAAAATTCTCCGTTTCTTCTCAGATTTCTATTTCTGCTGCATCATTTGATCAATGAGTGACTTATAATCTTTTGGTACTTCGAAAACACTCGCAGGTACAGGCATCACTTCCGCTTTTGTTGTCTCAAGCATTTTGACTTCCTTACCGTCTTTTTTATCCAAAACGAGAACCGGGAAAAGGTCGGCGAACTGACCAAGAGCTCCCATCACAGTGCCCTGACTTTCTTTTCCCTGATCCAGTTTGAAAAGAAAAAATCCACCCAGGTCTTTAGTAAACCATGCAATACCATTTTCAAGATCGCCCGATTTTATGATGTATTTCGTACAATTCAGCCCGTTGATCATTTTTGTTTCACCGGTATTAACAACAGCGTCGTCAATGTTTTTGGCAGAATCTTTTGCTTTGTTTTCTCCATCGAGGGGTATTTCCATAAATAATTTTTGAGCATGCATGACCATCAGCATTTTATTATCTTTCATCATGATGGATACTTTCATTCCCTCTTCTTCGGCAAGAATTGCGGACTCTTTGCCATTTGTGTAGTATTCCACATCCTTTAATTCCTGCGATTTTACATCGTAAATACTCATCGTAACCTTCCCCTCAAATATCTGAGCATTGAGCGAAGAGACTAAAATAATGAATGAAACTAACAGAAAAAATTTGAAATTGAACATAAAATGCCTTTTTCTTGATTGAATTGGATTTATTAAAATAATTTTTGATGAAAGTAAAGATAAACAGTTGATTGTTCAAAAAAAATGATTTAGCTCTCAAATCCCCCCGAAATTGACTATCGGGAATCTTTTTGAAGAAAATGTTATTTTACATGTAAGATTTGAATTTTTATTCATTAATTCGGAGAATACTGTGAAAAATTTCATTATTCTGTCCCTGTTTTTATTTCTTGCCACTTCGATTCATGCTCAAACACTTGATGAAGTGCTCGCAAATTATTACACCGCAATCGGACAGGAAAAACTTGTTAAAGTAAATACAATGCTGTCAAAAGGCAAACTCTCCCAAATGGGTCAGAACCTCCCATTCAAAATGACCTATGCGAGACCGTTAAAACTTAGATTTGAAGTTACATTTCAGGGTCTTACAATGATTCAGGCATTCGATGGCGTGAAAGGCTGGTCAACCAATCCATTTATGGGTGATGGTGAACCTGCGGAAATACCTGCTGACCAGCTCAAAAACTTAAAGGTTCAGGCAGATATGGATGGGGCTCTCTGGGATTATAAAGCAAAAGGTTACACTGCCGAACTGCTCCCCAACGAAAAAGTTGAGGGCGTTGAATGTTTTGTAATCGAACTTAAAGATGCCGAAAAAGACAGCTATAAAATCTATCTCGATAAAGAATCTTTCATGATCCTGAAGCAAACCTCAAAAACCGTGATGGGTGGACAACCTGTTGAGATGGAGATTTACCCTTCCAACTATAAAGACATTGAAGGTATGAAGATAGCCTTCGACATCGAAGTAAAAGCCGAAGGACAAACCATCTACAAAATGGCTCTCGATTCCAATGAAATCAACCCAAAAGTTGATGATAAAATTTTTGTAATGCCGAAATAATCCGGCATACTAAATCTTAAAAATAAGTCCGTTCCCTGAAGCTGACACCAATCTCGTCGACTGCTATGGAGCGGGCTTTTTCTATATCCACCTCAGGAATTCCCACAACTGATAAAACAACATTTGGAACAAAAGCTTTGGCTTTTGTTGTAAATTCCAGCATTTCAGTAAACATACTCTCATCCACCCGCATCAGTTCTGCATATTTTTTAGAATCTGTAGCATTCAGACTGACAGAAATGGTATCGATAAGACCCCTCATTTCGGGAGTAATATCTCTGTGATTTATCACATTTCCATGTCCGTTGGTGTTAATGCGGGTCTTTCCACCGTTTTCCTTCACAAATCCCGCAACAACTTTCACCACATCCCATCTGATGGTAGGTTCACCATACCCGCAAAAAACTATTTCGGAATATTTCATCGGGGCACCAATGGCATCTATGTATTGCTGAATATCAGGTTCGTTGTTTTTATCCATCCCGAGATTATATCCTGCCAGAAACGGAGAATCCTTCCTTCCACAAAATACGCAGTCGGCGTTGCACCTGTTAGTAACATTTACATATAATGCCGTGCCAATCTGATAAACAATGGAAGTTTCGGGAGTTTTCCCGATCTTGAAGAATCGCCATGCGTTGTAGGCTGTAATTCGGGAAATATCATCAACAGTAAGATGATGCAGTTTCGCCAGTTCCTCTGCCACATAATGAACATGTGCGGGCTCATTTCGCTTCCCTCTGAATGGAACGGGAGTCATAAACGGCGAATCAGTCTCGAGCAAAAGATGTTCCGGATGTACTCTTGCCGCAATCAGCCGAAGATCTTCCGCTTTTTTGAAAGTGATATTTCCGGTAAATGAGATCATGTGTCCCATGCGCACATATTCAAGAGCATGTTCGAGCGGTGCGTTAAAACAATGAAACTGGGCTCTGAGTCCTTTTGGTGTAAACTCTTTTATAATCTCCAGCATGTCATCATCGGAATTCCGGTTGTGAACTATTACAGGAAGATCCAGTTTAATCGCCAGTTCCAGTTGATCGCGGAATGCTTCAATTTGTTTCTTCTTAGGAGAATAATCGTAGTAATAGTCGAGACCAATCTCACCAATGGCAACTATTTTCTCTTTGTTTGCGAGTACTGTCTGCTCAAGTAGCGGCAACCAGGCTTTGTCCCATTCCTTGCTGTCCAAGGGATGGACTCCCACGGAGCCGTATATAATATCATATTTTTTGGTCAGTTGAACGACCTGTGCTGAACTCGCAAGGTCAGTGGCAGGAACAATAATATATTCAACCCCTGCTGCCAGGGCTCTTTCAATTACCTGATCGATTTCATCAGCATAATCGGGATAAAACAAGTGTGCGTGTGTGTCTGTAAGATTTTTCATATTAATTTTTCATCTAATTTCAACTGCAAATTTACGAAAAATCCTGCTCCCTTTTACTCCACTTCCAGGCGCATCATCCACGGGCTCACCTTCATACCCTCCAACCAATAACTAATAATTCAAAACTCATAACTAAGTCATCCTGCATACGCCCTTATCAGTTTCTCCTTGTCGAGGTCGAGGGTGATTTGTGTTTCCTCTTCGTAGATTTTTTCGTTTTCACCGCTGTAGTTGCTTTCGGAATATGTTGCACTTTGGAGCAGTTCCATATCAAGTTCACCGCCGATGATTTCAAGTTTGTTCACAATCAGGTTGTTGCCATTCAGGGCGTCAACCTTTCCTTCGACGAGGTAGGGACCGAACGACATCGTCTTTTCCGCATATTTGGCGTATGTTTCGGGGAAGAGCACAGCTTCAAAGGTATCAGTCAGGTCTTCCAGTGAGAGGAACTTCATCGCCTTGCCGTCTTTTGTCCGTATTCTTTTGGCGGTCATAAACCAGCCGATCATTTTAACATTTTTACCGTGCATTTTGGGGATGTCGATTGCTTTTGTGACAGTGGTATCGTTCGTCCAGCCGCCATAAAACTGCAGAGGGTGCCGGCTGACCATATAATCGAACGCCTCCATCTCCGCCAGACACTTCTCTTCAACCGAGTACTGAACCCCCGTAAGCACCTTCCGCTCCAGTTCCATCTCCTCACCGGCAAAAAGGCTCTCCTGAAGTGTATCGAGTATCCGCCTGTGCTTCATGTAAACATCGAGCTGTTTAAGAAGGTCGGGTCTCCCCATGCCGAAACAATCCATTGCTCCGCACTTTATCAGGTGAACTGTGTCCTCGAATCCGGAGCGGGTTCTTGTCAGAAAATCTTTGAGGGAAGTGTAGTCGCCGTTTTCCTTCCTCTCCCTGATCAGATTTTCGGCGGTGCTTTTTTTCAGGTTTTTTATCGCCTGCAACCCGATTCTCAGTTCACCTCCCTTCCCCGTATATTCGTAAACGCTTTTGTTTATGCAGGGAAGAAGTATCTTAAGACCCAGTCTGCGTGCCTCCTGAATGTAAACTGCGGCGGAATAGTAGCCTCCACCGTTACTTAAAACACTCGACATAAACTCAGCAGGATAATGGACTTTAAGGTACGCCACCTGATATGAAAGAAGAGCAAACGATGCACTGTGTGCCTTGCAGAACGAGTAACCCGCAAATGACTTTATCTGCCGCCACAATTCACTTGCCACATGAGGCTTCAGTCCCCGCATCTCACACGACTCGAAGAACCGCCCCTCAATCCTCTCCATTGCAGTTTTGCTCCTGAGTTTACCGCTCATTGCACGACGGAGGAGGTCAGCTTCCTCAAGCGAGAGCCCCGCTATGTGATGCGCTACCTTTATCACATCCTCCTGATAGATCATCACACCGTAAGTTTCTCCCAGTATCTTCTCCATCTCGGGAATGAGATACTTCCGCCTCCGGGGGTCTTTGTGGCGTGCGATAAACTCCTGCATCATGCCGCTTTCCGCCACACCCGGACGAATAATAGAACTTGCCGCCGTCAGCATTTCAAATGTATCGACATCCAACCGCGTAAGAAGCGACCGCATCCCCGGCGATTCAATGTAAAAACACCCTATCGTCCTCCCCCGCTTTATTATGTCAACCGTCTTCTCATCCTTGAACAAAAAATCATAATCGAAAATGTCAAAGTCCACCCCTGCCTCTTTCCGTGGTATCGGGCGGTGGAGAGAGATTATCTTTGTCTTCGACTGCTCCGGCAGCCGGTAATCGATCATGTCAAACATTACAACACCTTCCCCATGGTTTCTCTGAGTACTCCGAGGGAGCGCTGACTGAGGAGGTCAATTTTAATCAGTCCCATATCCTCAACGGGATACATGTCTGGCTGAGTGATGATTATTCCCAACCCCTTGTTGCTTGCAAACTCGAGTGCAACAAAATCGGTGATAGGAGTGGGTGTAATAACAATTCCCCCGGGGTGAATGCTGAGATGCCGCGGAAATGATGCCAGCCGCGAAGCAATTGAAATAATACTTTTCCACGGCTCCCCTTCGAACTTCAACGACTTCGATTCAGGAAACATTGTTGAGAGATTTGCAAGATTTCTTGCATCTGTCCACGGAATGAACTTGCTGTACTGCGATATTTCACTCTCGGCAATTCCGAAAACTTTTGCCGTCTCTCTGAAAGCCGATCTCGCTCTGAAAGTCACGGTTGTCGAAATCATCGCCACTTTATCGTAGCCGTACTTTTCAAAAACATATTTAACAATCTCGTCCCTCTCCCGCCATGAAAAATCGAGATCAACATCCGGGGGACTCATCCTTCCCCTGTTCAGAAATCTTTCGAAGTAGAGGTCATATTTTATCGGATCCACTTCCGTGAAGCCGAGACAATATGACACAAGACTGTTTGCAGCCGATCCCCTCCCGAGCAGCATCATCCCCCGCCGCTTTGCCTCCCTGACGATATCCCAGACCACAAGAAAGTAGTCGGGAAAGCCGAGATCATTAATCACTTCAAGTTCATAACGGAGACGGTTTATTGCAGTTTCGGTGATCGTGTGATATCTCATTTCCAGCCCTTTGAAGGCAAGCTTCCACAAATATGAAAATGACGGTTCATTGTTTGGTGTGGGAAAAAGAGGAAACTTGGTCTTCCCCGTTTCGAGATTCAAATTGCAGTTGTCAACGATATGGTTTATGTTCTGAAGTGCGCCCGGTATCTTTTTCCACTCCCGCAACACTTCCTCATAGCTCCTGAAATAGTAATCCTCAGACTCTGTTTCCTCTGGTTTTATGCTTCCCAGAGTTGTTCGCAATCTTATAGCTGTAACGGTTTTGTGAAGAAGATGGTCTTCTTTGTCTAAAAAGTAAACGGGAGAAGTGGGAACATACCTGTAACCGTTGGCGATGCAGAACTCATACACCTCCCTCGACATTTTCTTCGTGGATGGTGTTACGGGAAGTTCACCGAATACGGTTGCCTTGTTCCCCGCTGCCTGAAGAAGTCTGATCGAAGGGGTGACAAGAAAAAGTCCCGGCAATTCACTCCGGACAAGCCCCTCAAGTGTGAAGTTCTCCTTCAGTTTTCTGGCGGTTATTATCCTGCAAAGATTTGAGTACCCCTCCCGTGTGGCAGCAAGAAGGAGAACATACTCCTTTTCATTCCCGGGGTCATCGATATAAGCACCCAATAGAGGCTTGATTCCGGCTTCAGCAGCCTTTTTGTAGAATTGAATCAGTCCGTACATGCCGTTCCTGTCCGTTAGAGCAAGAGCCTTCATTCCAAAGTCCTTTGCCCGCCCGATCAGGTCGTCTATCGATACCGCTCCCTGCAACAGGGAGTAATTGCTGTGTACATGTAACATCTTTTTCTAATCCAATAATGCAGTAATGCAGTAATGCAGTAATCCAATAATCCAATAATGCAGTAATTTCCCCGAAGAGAAGAGCAAAACCGCAAAGGGCGCAAAGATCGCAAAGGGTTTATTAAACCACAGAGCTCACAGAGCACACAGAGGAGAACAAGAAAAATATATCCGTGAAATCCGTGCTAAATCCGTGTCATCCGTGGAACTATTACAACTCCTCTGCGTAAATCCGTTTAATCTGCGTGTATCCGCGTCCCCTAAATTTTTCATACTTCAAACTTCTGACCTCATACTTCAGCCTTCAGAAATTCAGCCTTCAGCCGTCATATTTCAGCCTTAATTCTTCCCCATCTCGATCGACTCAAATCCGAACTTTGACCTGATTTTATTGATGGCATACATCATTTTCTCCCGTTTTTCCTCTGTTGTTTCGAACAATGACTGTTGTTGATGATACTCGACGAAACCGCTCATTCCGACACCGATAAGCCGCACACCGACCCGGCGGGTATATGCTTTTCTGAAAAGATCCGCTGCGGTTTCATAGACGAATTTGTCATCCATTGTTGGCAACACCTGTTTTGCCCGCGTGATTGTGGAGAAATCGGCATATCTCAGTTTGATGTGAATATTTGTAGCCATACTTTCTTCATCCCTGATCTGCTGACAAATTTTGGCTACAAGTCTGAACATAATGGCTTCAATTTCTGCGGGTGAGGAAATGTCGGAGCGAAATGTCTGTTCACTCGAAATGCTTTTCCTTTCCCAGGATTCCGCAAGAAATTCCGTCCCCTTTCCGTTCGCTTTTTCCCAAATATCCAATCCTCCTTTCCCAAAAACCGATGCAAAATACTCGGCGGGCATTCGGGCAATGTCACCCAAAGTGTAAATACCCCGGGAATGGAGTTCACGAATAAAAACCTTCCCCACTCCCGGCATCACCTCAGCGGGAAGTGGTGCCAAAAACTCTTTTTCCGTACCATTCGGTACACAAGTGATTCCCCGTGGTTTGTTGAAATCTGAACATATTTTTGCGATGGTCTTGTTGCTTCCTATTCCTATTGAACCGGGAAGTCCGATTTTCTCATAAATCTCATCCAGTATCCTCTCAGCGAGCAGCATGAAATTACCGTATATTTTCTCACAACCTGTGAAATCCATATAAAACTCATCCACGGAAGCCTGCTGTAAAACAGGGGGATACTTCACAAGAATATCCTTCACCATATTGGAATATCTGCTGTACTCACCATGACTCCCTCTGACAAATATGGCCTGTGGACAAAGTTTATACGCCTTTCCTGCAGGCATTCCCGATCTCACCCCAAATTTCCTGGTCTCATATGAGCAGGCGGCAACAACTCCCCTTCCACCCGGTTGTCCGCCAACTATCACAGGTTTCCCCACCAGGGAGGGATCGAGTATCCGCTCTACCGAAACAAAAAAAGTATCAAGATCAAGATGAAATATTACTGCCATAACTCATTCCCACAACTCCGGCTCAAGGTCTTTGCTGATTACCCTCAATGCGGGGAAATAGTTGCTCATTTGAGCGGGCATTTCCACTTTTACCTTTTCTTCGATGTAGTGGATAAGCTCGAGTGCATTCGCAGGTGCATTCCCGGCAGGATGGTTGTTAAAGATGACATACACTTCTCTCAACTCATGAAGTGACCGCTTAATGATCTGAGCGAGTTCTGCAATTTCACCCGATGAGTAGAGGTAGCGGTATCTTTCATTTTGAGCTTCATAACTTTGCAGTTTTCCAAAATTTGAGATCGACTTTAGCCATCCCTCCTCGTTTCTCCCGTGGAGACGGATATAAGCCCTTCTGTTCACTATATTGAAACGAAATGGCAAAGATTCTCCGATTTGTGGCTGGTCGATGCTTGCAGTAATAAGTCCCCACTCCCGGCAAAATTTAGCAGCATCATCACTGTCCCACGATTTGTGCCGCACTTCCAGAAATTTTTGATATCCACAAAACTCATCGTTCAGATTGATCAGATAGTTCGCCGTCACTTCATTGAAAGGAAAAGAATACGGGAATTGAATCAATAGACCTCCGAACCGCTCTCCCCTGACGAGAACATTCAGGACGCTCCGTACCGCATCAATATTTTGCTTCACATATTCCCGTTTGTGGGTAAAATCCTGATGAAGTTTTACCGTAAACAGGAAATCATCCTTCCTTTCAACTTTTTTTAACCATTCGAGAGCCATACCGGGATGAGCATACTGATAGTATGTGGAGTTGATTTCTGCACAATTAAAATAACGGGAGTAAAAAGTGAGCTTGTTGAAATCAGAACCCTGCTTTTGCGGATAAAACACGGGTGCCCAGTCTTTGTATGACCACCCGGCAGTTCCGATATTAAACTTTATCATCTCGGTCGCTTCCTTTAAGAATAACGGTTTGGTTTGGCTTCCATACTCCGGTATATCCCCACCACCACTCCAACAATGTGGAAGTGGCGATACGACTCATCCACCGTGATCGGGAGAAACTCCGGATTCTCGGATACCAGTTCAATGGTTTTCCCTTTTTTGAAGTATCGCTTCACAACCGCACCGTCATCGAGCACAGCCGCAACAATCTGACCATTTACGGGTTCCACATTCGGATTCACAATAATCACATCACCGTTGAAGATATAGGCATCCTTAAGACTCTGTCCCTTCACCTTCAGAAGGAACGACTCCCTTGGTATTTTTATCATATTCGGCAGATCAACCGTATCTATTGCTCCGGGATAGATTGTAACGGGACTTCCCGCAGCAGCCTCACCGATTATCGGCCGGGTTACGAACATGTTTTCATCGAGTTTCAGTTCGATTCCCCTTGCTGTTTTTTCATCCCTTTGGATGAGTCCCTTTTTCTCCAGTGCCTGAAGGTGCTCCCGCACAGTTGACCGGTTTTTATAGCCGAATTTTTCCGCTATCTCGGATAAAGAGGGGGGCCACCCTTTTTCATCACGAAAATCTATGATGAACTGGAGTATCTTCTGTTGCGTTTCCGTTAAATTTCTTGTCATCTCTCATTCCGGGTGTTTGTTTTCCAAAATACCATACATTTGTATGGGTAATTTAACAGGTATTAATGACAAAGTCAAGGGAAATGTTTGCAAACTAAAAATTTTTTTTTGATTTCATCCATGCAGTTTGAGAGAGTTGAAGGGATGGAATGAGTCAAAAGTGTTAATTTTAGGCTTTCAATCACACAAAATTAAAGGACGATATTTTGAACCGTTTATTCTTCTGTTTTCTGCTTCTCACGGCTCTTTTACTGCCCCAGAAAATTACAACCCCTTTGGAAGAATCAAATTTTAAAAAGCTGACATCACATGCCCAGGTTCTTGATTTTATTGGCAAACTTCCAAAAACAAAAGCTCCTTTTGTAACAGAAACGATAGCAGTCTCTGCAAAAGGAAGGGAAATTCCCGTTCTGAAATTTTCTCTAAAAGAATTTGGTACCGACCCTGCCAAGCTCAAAGTTTTACTGTTTGCCCAACAGCATGGTGATGAACCCTCCGGTAAGGAAGGGGCTCTTATGCTGATCCGCGACCTGGTTTCGGGAGACCTCTCCCCGCTCCTTGAAAAACTTGATATAGCCATTGTACCCATGATGAACCCCGACGGGAATGAGGGCAACAGAAGAAGAAACGGAAATGGTGCCGACCTGAACCGTGATCACCTGCTCTTATTACAGCCTGAAAATCAGGGATTGCACAACTTCTACAATCGTTACAATTTTGATGTCTCGATGGATGTGCATGAGTATTCCCCCTATTCTGAAAGCTGGATGGAAACAGGTTACATAAAAAATTCCGATGTCACCGCCGGAAGATTGACCAACATAAACACACCCGAAGCACTTCGAAATTTCTCTGAAAATGAGTATCTCCCCTTCCTGGCAAAATATGTAAGAAGTGCCGGTTTTTCGTACGCTGAATATACTCCCGGCGGTCCCCCGGAAAAGGAATATATCAGACACAGCACCTACGACATAAATGACGGCAGACAGGGTTTTGGATCGCTGGGTACGCTGTCCTTTATCCAGGAAGGGAAAAACGGCGTTGATTCGGTTGAGAACATCAAAACAAGGTCAAACTCGCAAAAAACCGGTATGACTGCATATCTGAAATTTATGTTCGATAATGCAGGAAAAATCAAGGAAATGGTGCAGGTCGAGAAAAAGAAAATCGTGGAGGGATCACCTGAAAAAGTTGCAATTCAAATGATACACACCGGAAACGGTAAAAAACTTGAGATGCACCTTCTCACCATGGCAACCGGAAAAGACACTGTTGTTTTTGTGAACGACTATCGTCCCGTTGTCAAATCGGTTTTTGATGTGGTGAAACCGGCAGGCTACCTTATTCCCGCTGACGACAAAGAGCTTGTAAACTGGGCTAACCGGCATAAATTTATTATGACAAAATATTCACCCGATAAATCCGATCGTATCGAGGAGTATATGATTACAAAGATTGATTCGATGGATTTTGAAGGAGATATAGTAATTAATCCCGGTTATTCAACTGCCACACTCACTTCAAAGGAACTGAAAGGCGATTATTACCTCATCACAACCCGGCAGTCGGGTGGAAATGTAGTTGTACAGGCTCTTGAACCAAAAAGTATCATCGGGCTTGCCACTTACAAATACTTTGATTATCTCATAAAAGCAGGAACAAAATATCCTGTACTCAGGCTTGTGAAATAAACCCGTAGAATAAAAAACCGGGATTCAGTTTTGTTAGAGACTGTATCCCGGTTTTCTTTAAAAGACTTCGGCTTACAGTAATAATCGGTGGCAAAGATCAAATAGGATTAGTCTTGGAATCAAAAAAGTCCGGGAAATAACATCAAACTTTTTGCCTGACCTGCATTACACTAATTTTTCAGATGAACCGATTAAATAAAAGGCTGCACCCTACAGAGACAGCCTTATAAATTAGTTGTTGTTTTTGGTTTTCGACCCCCGAATGAATTTCCCGAGAATCGGGACTACTTCAAGAGCAAAGCTTTCATCGTTTTGGAATAAGTTGTCTTACTCTCAAGCGATTGCGCTGTCAAACGGAAAATGTAAACTCCTGAAGAGAGTTTTGTTCCGTTGAATCTCTTCTCATACAAGCCTTTTTCCATTTCACCGCTTATGAGTTCTTCAACCTTTTGTCCTGCAATGTTGTAAACAGTCAGCGTTACACTGCTCTTCTCCTTGAGGGAGAATTTTATAACTGTTTCGGGGTTGAAGGGATTGGGGTAGTTGTTAAAAAGCTGATATTCATGCACCATTTCAGTGACAGAATTAGTTATCCCCTTAGGAAGACCCAATGATACTGAATTTATTGGATGAAATGCGACCGAGTCTGCAAGACGGGAATTCAAGTCTTTCAGATAGACAGATTCGGGATATTTACTCTCAAGTCTGTTTCTTGTTATTTTAGCTCCCTTTACATCACCAAGATTTCCAAACTGGTACAGTGATTTTTTGTAAAGAGCGTATGATTCAGGAAGTTTCCCTGCATACTCGGAACAGATACTGTCATAAATGGCTACATCGCCATTCATTAGATCAAAAGCTGAAATGGCAAGCATTCCTTTTGCTATCGAGCCTTTAGTCGCTTTGTTTCCATTCAATATATATTCTTTGTAACTTGAAATCTCTTCAGGAGTAAAGGTCTGCCTTAAAACCAGAAGAGCCATTGGAGAAAGAGGATCATCACCGTTCTGCTCAAGAATGTCAATACATAACTTCCTTGCTTGGTTTAATCTGTTCGAACGAATGTGATTTCTTGCAGTTTCCAGCTTTTCACGAACAGTGGTTCCTTCTCCATTTGACATCCCTTTTATCGCTGCAAGTTCTTCGTTTTTGCCATCACCTGACAAAGGATTATCCGGAACATAAGTAAATGATGGTTCATCAAGGACTGATGCACCACCCCATGCATTTATCATTTTTGAGGATGTGTTTGCCCAATAGTTGTCTTGAACTCTGACATAAGCCTCATTTTCCGCTTCAATGTTCTGATCAATGCTGAGGAAAGTATTATATGCACCTATCGGATCGTTTCCATCCTGACCAAGATAAAGATCGGAGTATGTTGTGTATAATCCGATGAAATTGTTCTGAAGGAAGAGATTAGCACCGGGTGCATCATATTTCTCATTGACAAAACAATAATCAAACCATAAACCCGTTTCACACCCTGTAATATTAAAATTACTCATGGTGATCCATGAATCGTTGGCACTTAGTCCACGCCTGTAACACTGACTTAAAGATATATTGTCGAGACGGGCAAATCGGGCTGATTGGTTTTCCAAGAGTATGCCATAATAACATGTCTCAAACTGTGTGTTTTCAACAACAAAGTTTTGTGCATTATATGATTTGAGACCATATTTTGCATTTTTGATTAAAGCCTTGTCAATCATTATTTGTGCATTGGAAGCAATTATCCCATTCTCACCATACCAGCTCGCGGTACCAAAATTCAAAACACAGGGATTAGTCGCTGAACCGATTACATAAAGGTATGTATTGTTTACATTTATCTTTGAACTGTTTTCGATCGTCACATCCGCACCAGAGTCTATTGTAAGGATATATGGAGAATTTATCACAACATTACCTTTTATTATTGTATTACTCGCAACTGTTTCATCTCCAACCAATTCTCCTCCGGCTACGATAGTCGGTTCTATTTTGAAAAGTGTGCCATCACCAGGTCTTAAGAATACAACAACTTCAGCCTCCGCTTTTGTGTAGTAGATACGACCGGTTTTTAAGTCAGTAAATTTGAGATTACTTCTTCCCTGAAATATCCCGTAATTCACTTCCATAGCAACATAACGGCTGGATTCTTCATTGATATTGTTGCATCTTTTGTTTACAACATATAAATATTTCGCATTTGGATTGTAACCTGTTGAATGATATTCTTCAAAATATCCTGTTTCAACCATCGGTGTTGCGTCCGCTTGAGTGAAATTGGAATCCAAAGCTGTAGAAACAGAATTAATCCAGTCAATCGTACTTGTCTCTGTTCTGTTCCAACCTTTTGCATCAATCCATCTTAATTTTAGAAGAACAGAATCAATAAGTGCTGTCGATGCGATAAAATCCCTGACTGCATAAAACCTGTGATTGGGGATTTGGTTGTTAGCAGGGTTTTGGACCAGTCCGGTGCCCGAATTACTTGAATCATAAACCGCTGCTGAATCATCAAACAATCCGAATGTATTCCAGGAGGGATTAGCTGTATCAAGAGTAGAAGCAGCTCTTGTCGGTACCATGTAATACATGAACCCTTTGGCACCATAAGCAAGAGAGAGATTACCCTGAGCAAATATTTCATCATAAGTTGGAGCTCGTCTCGAATGAAGTCCGGGAACAGTGTATGCAGAATTATCATCTCCTACAACATATTGCTCCGAATGGACTCCCAAAGTCATAACTAAAGGTATATCGTCTGTTTCATCAGTGTTATATCTTTGTGCACCCAATTGTGCTGATCTTAGCCCTGAGAACTGATATGGACCTGTGCCACCATCATTGAAATTGCGATAATTAACTAAGGTGTTTAACATTGCTTGTACATCGTCTTGCGAATAAGTTGTCCCGGACCCTATCGGATACAGATTATAAAGAAGATAATTCTTTAATCTGTTTTCTGAAGGAGCTGCCCACTTAATGTCAAAATGATGGAAATAACCCGGAACTGCTCCTGTCGCACCATTTATTTCAAGGTTGTTATTCGATGTAGCCTTTGAAAACACTTCCGCTTGCAGATCTTTTCTGTATTCTGCAGAAAGTTGGAAGGGTTCATCAAAGTAAAAACTTTGGAACCTGGCAGCGTCAGTTACATTTGCAGGATATATAGTTTCGAGTTCGGTTAAAATTGAATCCATAAGTACCGGGCCCGTGGTGTTAACATACAATCTCCCAAATTCCTCGCTGACAAAAGTAATTTTGTCAATATAGACTGTGAGATTGCCACTCCAATAAATATGAAACGCAAGATTCAAGTCTTGTGAAACACTAAAAGAATTTGTTTCAATCCAATAATAGTCACTACTCTCGGGTAACTGATTATTTTTGAAGCTTTGAGATAATCCCACAGACTCTAGTGGTATCACTTCGGGTTCAGTAAAAAAATCCCTTCTTCGTTCTATCTGCGGTTGATTTTGTAAGCTTGTACTCAAAGGACCTGTATAAACGCCAATACCGTCCCTTTCTTTGGTTGTATCATTATCAGCTATTCGCAGGTAAATCCTCATCTTGTATTTCAGACGGGGATCAGCCACCTGCATCCATGGGATCATACCCCACAACATTACCCCCTCATCATGTGTGCCGTACTGACATCTGCGTGATTGATGGTCTCCTGATGCAGTATTTTCATTTATATTTTGCCCGGTTGTCTCCAAATATGCGGGCTTGTATTCATCTCGCATACCCCAGTAACAAGTTGCATTGGAACCGGCAACCGTAAACCCAAAGTTTTCACCCGGGGCAATCGTTGGGGCAGTTGTCCCTCCAAATTCAAGAGGATATTTTGAGTGAATATGCCCGAGAGCTCTCATAAATTCGGCGGGTTTGAAATACCTTGGTACAGGTAATGATGGGTCATGTTTCCAGGCAAAACCCATATCATTTAATAGAAAGGTATTATTTGAATCAGTGATACTCAGATTGTACAAACCCTCCGTAACAAGGTTTGTTAGTCCGAGTTCTCTGAGTTTATCAAAATACCACCCTTTCGCCTGATAATTGGTTATCAAACTATCGGAGTTTCCTCCTCTTGGGTGGTGCAAGGCGTTAACGACAAAGTCGAAAAAGCCTGTATGCATCATGTAATCGATGCCGGGGCGAGGTCTGTTCTGTCCTAAGAACATCCCTGATAAGAGAATTATTAATAATGCAGCTTTTTTCATAGCGCATCCCTTTGTTTTGTTGTGCTTTTGTTTTTTTTACTTCATATATTGAAGTTTCAAACTTTTGGATAGAGTTTTATCACCTTGTTTAAGTTCAAGGGTTAAAATATAAACCCCACTGGAAATTGTGAGCCTTGACAGATCAATTAATTCAGTATGTTCCCCTTTTTCCTTCTGGAAGATGGTCTTATATATACTCTGACCGGTGATATCGTGTAGTTCAATCGTCAATTCGCCATCAAATGGTAAGTGGCAGGAGACATTTGTTACAGTTTTTACAGGGTTTGGGGAGAGACCAAGTATCAGCCCTGAATCCAGGTCATTCTTAATTCCATTTTCTTTAATTCCATTTGGAATATCACTACCTGAAATTATGTAAAGATTACCGGGTGGGATGCTTGTATGGTCGGTATAACCATTCTCAGCAATACAAAAATCATCAATCCCGTCACCATTTACATCCCCTACTCTTCCACCAAAATTGAGGTTGTAATAAGATGATGATGTACCATAAGCTCTTCTCTTCTCTGCCCACATTGGGCTTCCACCGAGATATAAAAACATACTTGAGTAAGGTATGTGACGGATGAAATCGTTATACAAGTCATTGTTTACATTTCCCGGTGAAAAGCCATCATTCCAAATTGACCACTCTGTGTTCAAACCGTACTCCGGGGTTATGTTTGGAGGTCTGGAACCAAAAGACATTACTTCTGTAAACCAATAAGGATGTGTTCCCTGATTCGCAAATACCAGTTCCCCCTTGCCGTCGTTGTTGAGGTCTTGAACAATGTACATATGATCTACATATTGCATGGTATCTGTGAATTCATAGTAATTACTGAAGTTAAATTCGTTATTACCGTAAATGAACCATCTTTTTCTTTCTGGGTAACTTGCCGGGGCATAATTTTTATATAAATCAATTGAAATATCGTCTTTCCCATCCCCGTCTAAATCGGCAACATAAAATGTAAGACCAAATTGATAGGATGTATCAGGATACAGCAACAAAGTATTGTAATCCCTTATAGTCAACAATGTATTTGTTTCACAAATTGTATATCTTCTATGTTGTTCGGAAGAACCGGGGAATCTCAGAGCATCTCTGAAAACAAATTCCTCATATCCATCACCATTAAAATCAATTGGCCAACTCTTTCCATACATATCTAGATAGATTACAGTGCTGTCATGATATGTGAATGTATAGTCAGGAATTGAATCAAGCCCTGGACCTCCAAAATAGATATCAATGACAGGTGGTTTTTGTGTTCCATATCTTTGCACAATAAAATCACGGTATCCGTCCCGGTTTACATCACATCCTGTGGTACCCTTCGGTGAAAAATTGGGTATCACAAAAGCAGGGATTGTGCTCACGGGGTTTCCGCCGTAAAAAAAGCTCAACTTTCCACCTGCACCAGTAGCATTATCCATTTCTGTAATAAAAAAATCATCACAGCCGTCGTTGTTCTGGTCACCCAGATAAACTATCGATTCAGGCCAGTACCAGGCTCTTTTAATGAATAGATTTGTATCAAACTGGGCATTAATCTCTGTTGTGCAAACAACTAAAAGAAGTAGAACCGAAAACGAGACTAATCGGAAGGGATTATGTGTTAGCTTAGACATAGAATTTCCTCACACAAAGTTTGTGTTGATGGATTAAAAAATAGATATTTAGAATGAAAAGTTTCCGGAAGGCACAGAAAAATTGGGGGACCCGTAAAACCGGGATAGGAGATAAAAAGAGAAGACAGAAAGTTACCAAACCAAAACTGAAGTATGGTCTGTTTCCCGGCAGAAGACAAAAATGTTTCCCAAGTGTTGATAATAAGCCCGGCATGGAAAACAATAAACAACAATCCCATTTGAGTAAACCTGCGAATGATTACTTTTTTCTTTATAAATCTACTTATTTTTCAAATTCCGTGCAAGAAATATTTTCCTATTATTGAAATTTATTTCAAAAAAGATTTATAGAAGGCTGCCCCTCTCGAGACAGCCTTATTAATTTAACATTCTGGTGCGGGCTTTTCAGCCATCAACCTTCATTCCTCAGCCTTATTTAAGGAGCAATGCTTTCATCGTTTTGGAATAAGTTGTCTTGCTCTCAAGCGATTGGGCTGTCAAACGGAAAATGTAAACTCCTGATGAGAGTTTGGTTCCATCAAATTTACGCTCATAAAATCCTTTCTCCATCTCACCTGATACAAGTTCTGCAACCTTTTGTCCTGCAATGTTGTAAACATTCAGCGTTACACCGCTCTTCTCCTTGAGGGAGAATTTAATAACCGTTTCAGGATTGAATGGATTAGGATAATTATTTAGAAGATAGTATTCAAAAACTTCCGAATTTGTCGTCTGAGATTGTTGTTTAGGAAGTCCAAGTGGAATAACTGATTTGTTGGAAAACACCATAGTGTCTGCGAGCCTTACAACAAGGTCTTTGATGAACAGGGAGTTGGGAAAATCAGTCCTCAATTTATTGAATGTGATTTTTGCTCCTTTTTTATCCATTTGAGAACCGGTCTGATACAATGCTTTTTTGTACAGGGAATATTCAGCAGGGTATTTCCCCGGATATCTCGTAATGATATCGTCATATACTGTGTTTACATCCTCTGTTCACTATGTAGATGTACTTAGATTTTGGATTATAACCCGCAAGATGGCTATACTCTTCAAAATATCCTGTTTGTACCATCGGGGGGTCTGTAGGATTTACAGGGAAACTTCCCGTAGGTGAGGTTTCTATTTCACTTATCCAGCTTTTTGGAATTGCAGAAGTTTCATCCCAATATTTGGCAGCCAGCCATCTGAGTTTGAGTAAAGTAGATTCCATCGGTTTAACAGAACTTATAAATTCCCGGACAGCAGTATATCATTTATTAGTATCTTGTTCAAACGCAGGATTTTGCCAGGTTCCCGCTTTTGTTACATAGTTATATTTTTGAGTTTGGCGGGTAAAGATATTGAACGGAAAAATCAAAAAAGCTGGTGTGGGGAAAGTAATCTATCCCCGGTCTGTTCTGTGAGAATGCACAAAACGAAATGAACACAAACATAATGTATAATCTTGCATGTTTCATCTTTTTAATTTTCTTTTATTTTATTTAATGTATATTACTTTGACGGTTTTGGTCGTCGCCCCCTTCTGCAGGTCAGAAGAAACCCTTATCATATAGGTGCCGCTTGAAATATTGAGGGCACCAAAGTTTATATCCTCATTGTGTTCACCTCTTGTTTTGTAGTTTGATTTCGAATAAATTTCTCTTCCCATTATGTCAAATACCTGAATTTGTATAATTCCATCTTTGGGGATTATGTATTTAAGATCTGTGCTTCCGTCTATGGGATTTGGGGAGGTAAATATCTCAATTTCTGAAGGAAGGGATAAATCCTTCTCATCTCCAATGTCAGTGGGTTTTCTTGTGCCTTTTATTATAAAAGTGTTGCCTTGTTTTGCTCTTACATCGTAAAACGCATTCTCCAGGATGCAAATATCATCTGCTCCGTCACCCGTAACATTGCCTATTCTGCCGCCAAAATTAAAAGAATAAAAACCCGGGTCTGCGGGAGAATAGACTCTCGCTTTTTCATCCGGAATTGGGTTGCCTCCAAGGTAAAGCCTCGCGCTGGTGTAGAATGTATGAATTATTATATCGTTAAATCCATCAGCATTTACATCACCGGGGGAAAACAGATATGACCAACTATTGTTTTGTGTGTTAAAACCTTCAACGGCATTCGTGTTAACAGGTCTTGAACCGTTAAAAAGCACTGCTCCGAACCAATATGGAAATATATTTTCGATTGCGTCTACTGTGATAATATCGCTTTTCCCGTCACCATTCATATCAGGCACTGGATGAATGCGGGAGGCGTATTCTGCGTAAGCGTCCTTAATATCAGAAGTGTACTCGAAAGTAAAAGTCGAATCTCCAAATAAAAATCTCTTGGCAGTTTTTGGATTTCCGTTAGGGTTTCTGATAACAAATGATGGATCACCTTTTTTGTCTCCGTCTATGTCCATAAATGAGAAAGCGCTTTGCACAGTACTCATCCCATATCCATCTGTTTGGATTGGTGGCGTATATGTATAAACCTCTTGAAGTGGATTTGTGTAAGAAGACTTAAAAAAATACATTGTACCTGTGTAATTTCCACTTGAAGGTGGGATTGTGTAATATTGATGACACAGTATTAATTCTTCCCATCCATCTCCGTCAATATCCGCCGGCCATTCCCGTCCCATCATAAGTATGTAAGATGCAGAAGTATCAGGGAACTGGAATTCAAAATCCGGTATTGTGTCAAAATCCGGTCCGCCATAATACACTTTGTACCAATGATCAGTTTCTCGATGTGATTTTTGACCAATTATAAGGTCTCTGTAGCTGTCCCTGTTTACATCACAGGCAGTAACAGCATAAGCACCCGCAGGATGAAAGATCGAATATGCAGGAATAGAACTCAGTGGATCGCCTCCAAAGAAGAAATGGGCAAATCCCCATTTTTTGTATTCTCCATTTGCACTGTCTTGCTCCACAAGTACAAAATCGTCATATCCATCATTGTTCTGGTCTCCCAGATATACAACTGATTGATCCCAGTGCCATGCCCGGCGGACAAGCACAACAGAATCGAACTGGGCACTAACTTCATTTGTGCAAACAACTAAAAGCAGCAGAAATGAAAACGAGACAAATTGAAAAGGGTTATTTGTTAGTTTAGACATAGAATTTCCTCACACAAAGTTTGTGTTGATGGATCAAAAAATAGATATTTAGAATGAAAAGTTTCAGGAAGGTACAGAAAAATTGGGGGACCCGTAAAACCGGGATAGGAGATAAAAAGAGAAGACAGAAAGTTAACAAACCAAAACGGAGGTATGGCAAGTTTCCCGGCAGAAGACAAAAAAATTTCCCAAGTGTTGATAATAAGCCCGGCTTTAAGAACTATAAACAATGAACCCATGATACATTTTACTCACAATGAATTGTGCAACACTGAATCAAATTAAAATCCAACGCTCACTTTAACATCATAACAACATCCGAATAAAAAAAGGTAAAAGGTAATACCTTTTCCTGATTGCATTATAGAAAAATTATTTTTAATTCAGTGAGTTCCAGAATGATTTTTCGAGGGCAGAATAATTGTTTAATTTACAGGGAAAAATAGTAGCAAAGGTGAAAAAGGCTAATTTTAGGATCGATAAAAAATGATCCGGGAAGTAACATCAAACTTTTTGGCTGACCTGAGTATCAGTAATTTTTAAGGTGACCCCTTATATCAGGATTGATTCCAAATTTAAGAGAGTGGAATATAAATTATCTATATTTCGGCAGTATTATTACTTTACTGCCAATTTATAGTCCCTAAAGAGAAATTATAATGCCATAATACAAAAAAAGGCTGACCGATAATTACAGCGGACAGCCTTAATTGGAAATTTGTGACTTCGTGACTCTGTGACTTTTATTTGAGCAGTTGAGGTTGCCACATTTCCCTTTTATTTTGAAAGCAACAACTCCTGATCTTTATACTGAAGCTGATACAATTTATAGTAGAGACCTTTGTTTTCGAGAAGTTTATCATGATTCCCCATCTCCTTGATTTCCCCTTTGTGCATAACGATAATTTTGTCGGCATTTCTTATCGTGGAGAGGCGATGGGCGATAACGATGGCGGTTCTTCCTTCGAGAAGTGTCTCGATGGCGGTCTGAATCATCTTTTCGGTTTCGGTATCCACACTTGAAGTGGCTTCGTCGAGGATCAGGATACTCGGATCGTGAGCGAGAGCTCTGGCGAAAGAGATCAACTGCTTCTGTCCTACAGAGAGGGTTGCTCCCCGTTCCTTAACGGGCTCATCATATTTGTTCGGCAGCAATTCGATAAAACGGTGGGCACCTACATGCTTCGCTGCCTCGATAATCTTTTCATCGGAAATTGCAGGGTCGTTCATGCCGATATTCGATTTTATTGTGCCAAAGAAGAGGAAAACATCCTGCAGAACTATTGAAATCTTCCTTCTCAACTCCCTTTTATCAACCTGAGTGATATCAACACCGTCAATTTTTATTTTACCTTTGTTGATGTCGTAAAAACGGGTGAGAATATTGATGATACTCGTTTTGCCGGCACCCGTTGCTCCTACAATTGCAATGGTTTCACCGGGATTTATCGAAAATGAGATATCCTTAAGTATGTAGTTATCGTCGTTGTAAGCGAAGTGGACCCGTTCAAACTCAATTTTTCCCTTCACCTCATCCAACGGTTTTGGATTTTCAGGATTCTTAATAAATGACTCGTCATCGAGCAATCCGAAAATTCTTTCGGAGGAAGCCATCGCGGTCTGCATGATGTTATACTTCTCGGAGAGGTCTCTGATCGGTCTGAAAAACATTTCTGTATATTGAATGAAAGCGAAAAGAACACCAAGAGAGATGTTGTTCTGAATTACATCACCACCACCGTACCAGATTATCAATGCAACTGCGGCAGAGGAAATTAACTCGACACCCGGGAAAAAAACCGCATAATAGAAGACCGATTTAATGTTTTCATCCCTGTGATCACCGTTTATCCCGGCAAACTTTATAGCTTCCTCTTTTTCCTTGTTGAAGAGGCGAACAATACCCATACCGGTAATATGCTCCTGCAGATACGAGTTCAGTCGTGCTAGATACATCCTGATATCCCTGTATGACTCCCTCACCTTCTTTCTGAAAAGGAAGGTTCCGTATATCAGCAGGGGAAGGACTGAAAGGGTTATCAGCGCCAGTTCCCAGTTGATGAAGAACATAAAACCGAGAATCCATAAAATGATAAAGACATCACTGAAGACCATTACGATACCCGAGGAGAAGAGTTCGTTTAGCGATTCCACATCATTCGTTACTCTGGTTACAAGTCTGCCGATAGGTGTCCTGTCGAAAAAACTGACGGAGAGTTTTTGAGTATGGCGAAAAAGTTTCTTCCTTAGGTCAAGAATTGTCTTCTGACCGAGCAGTTGTGTGTAGTAAGTGAGGAAATACTGTATGACAGACTGCGTAGCCAGAGCTCCGAACAAAGCCAGGGCAATGAGGAGCAAGCCGTTAAAATCACTGTTGAAAATCTTGTCATCAATGGCTATTTTTGTCAGGTAGGGCCTCAAAGGTCCCAAACCGGCAACCAGCACATTCAGAAGTATCGCAATTACCACATATTTTTTGTAGGGCTTCACAAAACCGAGAAGCCGTTTCATCAGCTTCGAGTCGTACGCTTTACCTAATACTTCATCTTCGGAATTTATCTTCTTCGCCATTTTATCTCTATATAATCTTGTAGTATTTATCGCCGTTAAAGAAACTTTTAATATTGGAAACTGTTGTCTCCAGAATTCTTTCTACAGCTTCAATTGAGTCAAATGCAATATGTGGTGTAATAATCACATTTTCCCTTCTAAGAAGGATGTTCCTTTTTAGAATTGCTTCCATCTGTTCGGGAGAAACATTTTTTGAGAGCATCTGATTTTCTTCACCTGCGAGGTCCTCACCCTCGAACACATCGAGTCCTGCACCACTGAATATGCCGTTGTCGATTGCATAATAAAGGGCTGAGGGTTCTATCAATCCGGCTCTTGCGGTGTTTATAAACAGAGCACCTTTTTTTACCAGACCGATGTTTTCCATATTTAAAAGGTAGTGGGTGTTTTCATTGTATGGACAGTGAAGGGAAATTATATCGGATTTCGAGAGCAACTCTTCGAGAGTGGCATATTTAAATTCGAGTATCTCTTCAAAAATGTGATTCTGCACAGGATCGAAAACGAGGATGTTCATTCCGAATCCCTTTGCCATTTTAATAACATGAGTTCCGATGCTTCCTGCGCCGATTATGCCGATCGTCTTATCTTTCAGATCGAAACCTCTCAGACCCTGAAGGGAAAAATTCCCCTGAATAGAGCGGACATAAGCCTTGTGCAGATTCCTTGAAAGAGCCAGAATGAGGGCAAAAGTATGTTCCGCTACCGTGTTTTCGCCATAGTAGGGGACATTACAAACCGAGATGTTCCGCTTTTGTGCCGCATCCAGATTGACATGATTGAATCCCGTGCTGCGGGTGGAAATAAGTTTCAGGGAGGGGAGGTTGTGCAGTACCTGTTCAGTCAGTTTTGAATAGATAAAAACCGAGACAACATCCGCATCGTTCGCCTTTTCCCAGTTGTTGACTGTAAGAGGCTCTTTGTAAAATTCGAGAATGAAGTTTTTGTCAAATTTTCTCTTGATATATTTTTTCTCATCACCGTCGATCTCAAAAAACGCAATTTTTATCTGTGACATGGCAATATTCCTTATATTTCTTCGATTTCCTGTTCAAGTAATTGTCTCGAGTAGATACCGGCATAGAGTCCGTTCAACTGCAGCAACTCTTCATGCGTACCTTCTTCAATAATTCTTCCCTTGTCGAGAACCACGATTTTGTCGGCGTCTTTCACAGTTGAAACCCTGTGACTTACCATTATGGTGGTTCTCTCTTTCATGAATCCGCGGAGTCCCTGAAGAATTTCCTCCTCGGTGTGGGTATCAACGGCAGAGAAGGAATCATCGAGTATTAAAATTTTTGGTTCAATCATAAGGGCTCTGGTGAGGGATGCTCTTTGTTTTTGACCACCGGAAAGGGTTATTCCCCTCTCGCCAACCATGGTATCGAAACCTTCGGGGAACTGCAGCACATCCTTGGAGAACTGGGCAATTTCAGCTTTTTGCATCAATTCCTGCTCCGAGGCATCATCCTTCCCGTAACAGATGTTGTTCCTTATGGTATCAGAGAAGAGGAAAGCCTCCTGCGGCACAAATCCGATGGAACGGCGAAGTGTCTTCAGTGATATGTCTTTGATGTTTACACCATCAATAAAAATATCTCCAGATGAGGCATCGAACAGGCGGGGAATGAGATTGATAAGAGTACTCTTTCCGCTTCCTGTACTCCCCATCAACGCGATCGAGTGGCCAGCCGGCATTTTCAGGTTAAGATCATGCAAAACCCAGGGGAGATCATCCCCGTACTTAAAGGAAACATTCCGGAATTCTATTTCCCCTTTGATGTCCTTCAAAGCACTTTCGGCTTCAGAGACATCCTTGATCTCGATCTTCTCAGCCATCATTTTGTTTAATCTCGCCATGCTTGCTTCCGCCTGCTGAATAATATTGATTACCCATCCGAGAGCGATCATGGGCCAGATCAGTATTCCAAGATACATAACCAGAGCAGTTACATCACCGATCATCAGGGTTTTATTGATTACAGCAGAACCGCCTGTCCAGATGGTCACGATGACCGAAAGACCTGTGACCAGAAAAAGAGTAGGCTGAAACAAAGCCTGAATCTTGATCAGGTGCATGTTTCGTGTCAGATATTCTTTGCTTAAACGGTCAAAATCTTCTATTTCCCTCTCTTCCGCCACATAAGACTTTATAACCCTGATACCCGAAAAATTTTCCTGGGCTTTTGTGGTAAGATCAGAGAATTTCTCCTGTATGAGGGTAAATCTTTTATGAACTTTCTGTCCGACGGTATATACAAGAAATGAAAGGATCGGGAGCGGAATAAGGCTCCAAAGAGTCACTTCAAGACTTATCATCGACATGATGGAGACAACTATGATCATCCTTATGCCTGTATCGATGGAATACATCACTGCGGGACCGATGAACATTCTTACGGCACTGATGTCATTGGTGGCGTGTGCCATAATGTTGCCGGTGGAATGATTCTGGAAAAAGCGGAGAGAGAGGTTTTGGATGTGTTCCCAAAAATCCTGACGAAGATCGTATTCAATCTTTCGGGATATCACGATGATGGTCTGCCGGATCATAAACCGGAAAATACCCGCAATGAGAGTGGAACCCACTATAAGCAGGGCATACTTCAATAATTTTTCGTGTGCAAGTCCGTTTTGAAGGTCATTCAACGAGTCCTTTATTATAATCGGGACATACACCGTGAAGAGGTTTGATACGATGATAAAGAAAATCCCCGCAAACAGAGCTGTTTTATAGCGGGCAAAATATTTCTTCAGCGACCTGAGGTTTTTCATTTTTTTCCGGAAATTCTAAAAATTGAAGTCTGAAAAATCGCACATTTTACAACAGGATTAAAAAACTATTATTCAAACGGTTGTATTTTGTGTTAATATATGTTGTAACAACATTTCTTGAGAGATGGTTCAGATTCCCATTTTAGAACCTCGGAACTCCGGAACCTCAGAATCTCCGAAGTTCTGACACTCTGAAGTTCTGAGGTTCTACTTCACAAAAAGCATCTTATCCGAGCGGATGAACACGGGTTTCAGATTTGCATCCCTCACGGTGAGGTTGTAGAAATATACTCCCGATGCCATGTCATTCATCGTTCCTGTCTTTCCCGGGGTGAAGTCCCTCTCATGCTCTCCTGCAGGTAGCCAGCCGTTGTTCAATACTGCCACTATCGCTCCGCTTACATCATAAACCCTCAGTATCACCTCTCCCGGTTCTTCAAGCCTGAATCTTATCGTTGTCGATGGATTAAAAGGGTTGGGATAGTTTTGGTAGAGTACCACTCCCTTGGGTGAAAGTTCCCCTCCTTCTGCAATATCGGTCAGTACCACCGTTACACTGTCCCATTTGCTTACGAGTCCCTGGTTATCCTTCGCTGTGATTTTGTATGTATAGTTTCCTGTCGGGTCTGAGAGTGAATCGGTAAACATTGTGTCTCTGCCTGTATATATTCTGTTTAATTCTCCCGGGATGAAATACGGGTCTCTACCCCTGTGAAGTGAGAATGAATTGAAATCCGCCTCTGTACCTCCCCGCCAGTGAATCTCCATCCTCCCCTCGCCTTTCAGGAGAGTGCCGGAGGCATCCCCACGGGAGGGTAAAGGGGGTGAGGTAACAAGAGTAAACCTCGGTTTTTTGGGTGCAAGATCAAGATATTCGTATCTCTGACCGTAGGGACCGCCATACCTTCCGATGTCACTTCTGGTTCCGTCAACATCAAGGATGGTCGGGTCACCGGCATCAATGAGGGGGGAGTACATCTGAAGACGGTAGTTGCTACTGTCGGTGCCTTCATACATCGGGTCACACGAAGTGTAGATCAGAGTATCGGGATCAAGTTTTGAAATGTCATTGGAAATTGTGCCGTTGCCGTAGAAGTTGTTGTAACTGATGTTGCCCGAGACTACTCCTGAATTTGAAAGATCGAAGATAGTGCCCCAGGAATCGATAATATTATTTACAAAATTGAACTGATCATTACCACCGTACGAGGCAGCACAATTCACCATATTAGAAATAATATTGTTTATGATTCTGCTTTTCACCGCAAAGATTCCATTTTTTCCATTATCTAAAAGATTATTGTTTAACTGAGCAACTGAACCACCAATCACATTAAACTCAAATGCATCAATTTTACTTTTTAGAATCATATTGTCAACAATTCTCCCGTAGCTTGACACAATCCCTTTGAGCTGTGAGTTTAATACGATATTTTTTCTAATAAATAATTCTCTGGAACCAGGACGGAACTTATTTTCAATTCCGACCTGTGGGCGTTGGATATAATTATTGCAGACTTCACCATCACCACTCCAAATAGAGAATGCAAATTGAAAGCCACCAATAAATTTATTATTTTTTATAATTGTTCTTATTTCGGATGAAACTGATCCCTTTAACCAAACTCCAATATGCCAAGTATTAAAATTGTATGTTTTTATTGACATGTTTTCTAGTATTAAGTTATCTTGAATCTCAAACCCTGTACATGATAAAAAAAGGTCAAACCCGCTCAGATCCACAACACAACTGTCAACATCGATACCGATTATCGCAAGGTCTCTTCCCGGATGTTCTGATACAACCTGCTCCCTGTAAATACCCGTTCCAATCAGTATCGTATCTCCACTCTCACACATGTCAACAACTTTCTGTATGCTGTCAGATGCCGTTGCCCAGCTTGTGTATGGATACACAGGCGTGGGGTTACCCGCCTTCACATAGCGGATGGTTGGAACAACAGCCCGACCGCTCCCTGAATGTGGAGTCCGTCCGGAGTGACCCTTCTCAGCAATCTCATCTTTTTTGTTGAGGTATCCTGTCTTTATATGGCTGTTCGTCTTACTGAGCATTTGGCTGTTCTTCATCGAGAAGCGTTCCAGTATTCTTTCCTTGTCTCTGCCATAAACATACCAGATTAACTCATCCATCACTTCAATATTATCGATGTATAGTTCTCCGTGGTTTTCTGTGCTGATACATTCAGGAAGTACAACTGCATACGATATATTCATCGATTTTATGCTCTGCGGATCGATTTTAGAGGATGAACTGTTATTGAAACTGCTTATTATTCGCAAATCGTATGGAAGAATGATCAGCGTAAAATACTCATCGGACAAATCATCCCGTTTTACTTCCTTTCCCGCCAACATGACGGTTGTTTTATTCCCTGATATATCTGTCAGGTTCAGATTCACCCGTAATGAACAAACCGTGGTGTTCGAATCAGGCCTTCCCCCACTCTTTAACTTAAAATATGCCAGATATTGTATCAGCATTGAATTTGGAAGTCCAGGCAGGTTTGTAAATCTGTAATCCCTTTCCTGATAAATAAATGGACCTTCAACGAGTGTGATCTCCTGACGGGTTTTGTTGCAGCTTGTGTCGGTCAGAAATCTTTCCGCTAATTTGGTTTTGACATAACTCCCCGATTGATCGCTTATGACAGTTGTGTAATTGGAGTCACGGTTCATTCTGACAGTGCCGGAATAAATACTCCCGCTTCCTCCTTCTGCCTCCCAGATATTATGGATACCATGTGAGAGTAGTTTCTCCCAGTCAATATTTCTTTCATCGGGTTCAGATATATTCCAAAAGCTGTTTTGTGCAAAATTTTTCCCGAAAAGTATCCCGTCTGGTACCTGTGATTTTATGGTTTGTACCAAAACGATCGTAAAAATAGCACAACTTAATAAACTGTATCTACAGGTCATTGATCTGTCTTCTTTTAGTTTTCAATATTGTCGAACACCGGAATCTCAGTTTCTCCGAAATTCTGAGGTTCTGGAGTTCTACCTCAGTCCGTATCCGGACACCATATTTCTACTCGAGTGTGACGGTAAATGTTTTGTGCTCCTTGTCCACAAAAATTTCCTGTTTCAAGGGCGTCTTTCCCTCTTTAGTGATTTTAATTTTGTGATTTCCCGGACTCAATTTAACAGGAAGATGATGATCCGTTTTCTTGAAATCCACAAACAGTTCGGCATCAGGTGGTGAAATGGTAAATGTCACTTCAATTATTCCGGGATCATTTTCAGCAAGTTTTGGCTCAATTGAATACGGCAAAACATCCGAGGGTTGAAGTGATGGTATATTTATCAGAACGGGTTTGAATCCCGGAGCAGAAACCTCGATTACCTGATCGTGAGTATCGAATATTACGATGTACCTTTTTTCGGCTGCTTCAAAAACGGGACCAATTATGGTATCAGTCGTGCATTTGAATTTCAGATTATCGAGAGAAGAGTAAACTATCAGGGCAGCCCTTCCGGGGAAGATGTAGAAGTCGGGGTTGCCGCCTTTATATTGAGTAGGACCGGCTTTTAGCTCGTTTTCCTGCGAAGCCAGGGGATATGCAAACAGGATAAAGATTACAAAAAAAAGTATCTGTCTCATGGTAAATCTCAATTAGTTAATTGTAAAATACAAAACCCGGTCAAACTAAAGAAATATCGGTAAAATATTCACAAGACAACAAAAGACAGAGCAATAACAGGAATTTGTGCCACCATTTTTGTGTACAGTCTGATCTCCTCAACTTCATTATGTTTGTATTGAAGATTTTAATCACATTTAAGCCGGATAATATTATGACTACAAAAAATGTAAAAGCCTACGGTACAGAGACGCATGAAACCCCTCTTCATGAGATGGTAATTAAGCGGCGGGAATTGCTGCCGCACGATGTTGAACTGGATATTCTTTATTGTGGCATCTGCCACTCTGATCTGCATCAAATCAGGAATGAATGGGGATTCACCACATTTCCTGTCGTTCCGGGTCATGAGATAATCGGAAAGGTAACCCGGGTTGGGGCGGAAGTGACAAAATTCAGAGCAGGTGAACTTGCTGCCATTGGATGCATAGCTGACTCCTGCGGAAAATGTGAATATTGTGAGGAAGACCTGGAGCAGTTCTGTGCTGAGGGTGTGATTTATTCCTATAACAGCCCTGACAGGCATACGGGATTGATGACATACGGCGGATTTTCCGAGAGTTATGTCTGTGACGAAAACTATGTACTTCGTGTACCTGAAAATCTCGATCCGGCATCAGCAGCACCACTTCTCTGCGCCGGAATTACGGTTTATTCACCGCTGAAACACTGGCATACCGGACCGGGAAAGAAGGTCGGTATTCTTGGAATGGGCGGTTTGGGACATCTTGCCATTAAGATTGCAAAGGCGATGGGCGCCGAAGTAACTGTGTTTACGACTTCTTCATCGAAGATTGAGGATGCAAAAAGACTTGGTGCAGACAACGCAGTTTTGTCCACTGATGCGGCTGAGATGAGAAAATATGCCGGAAAACTCAATCTCATTCTCGATACGGTATCGGCAAAACATGATGTGAACACCTACCTCAACCTGTTGAAACTGGACGGAAGTGTTGTCATGGTCGGACTTCCTGCTGAACCCCTGGAGATACATGCTTTCAGTGTGGTGATGGGACGACGCAGCTTTTCGGGATCGAGCATAGGAGGAATCACTGAAACCCAGGAAGTGCTCGATTTCTGTGCAAAACACAACATCACAGCGGATATCGAAATGATTCAAATTCAGGATGTTGCCGGGGCATTTGAACGGCTCGAACGGGGTGATGTAAAGTACCGGTTTGTCATTGATATGGCTTCTCTGAAAAAATAAGCCCGATTCAGGGTCCCTGCTTCAGGGTTGACCTGATGGTCGTATTCAACGGTACCCTGTATTACATTCAGTCAGTTTTGTGATGCGTCAAGTGTGAAACGGAGAAAAGGAAACTTTTTTGAAATCGCAGAGTATATCGATTTAAACCATTAATTCCATTTAATGAGATAACGATATGCTCAAATTTTACAGACTTTTATGCTTCCTTTTGTTCGTTTCACCTGCTTATTCGCAGTATTACGGGAGCATTGACGCTCCCTTTGCTGCCTGGTTGACGGGAGGACCTGATTTTTATTCAGTAAATTCCTCCGGGCTCGAGAATTTCGCATATCGTTTCAATTCTGACAGGACTTCGATTCATTCAACCCTGATGAAACCACCCCAAATGCTTTCCGGATATTTTCTGGGAGGTGGTTTCGGCGTTGATGGTGTTGTTGTGGAGTTTTTTTACGCACACCATACCGGATCAATGAACTCTGAGATTGATCCGCTTTTCGCCACTGATGGAGATTACGGCAGATCGATTGACCTGACCGGCAACACCTTTAATATCTCGAGTGGCTATCTCTTTTCGATATTGGAAGGGAGTTTTGCTGTGATCGTTCCCACCTTCGAAGCCAATATTACTTCTCTCTCCTTTACGACAAAGACCACAAAATCACCAAACGAGGTAAAGGGGGATATTGGCACTTCAACAAATTTTTCGATTGGAATGAGTTTCCTTCTCAATCTGACGGGGTCAGTCTATCTCTATGTAAAACCATCCTACAATATTGACGCCTTTGGTCTTGACTTCAGGCCTCTCTACGAAGGCACTTCCACATATTACCGTCACTTGAGAGAGACCACCGGCTCCTTCGGTGGCTTCGAAATAAAAGCGGGTATTGCAATTGTTACCGAGTGTTTTTAATTACTGCATTATTGGATTCTCTTCATTACTGCATTAAAAAAGCCCCTCCATTTCTGAAGAGGCTTAAAACATTACTGCATTATTGGATTACCTGCATTACTGCATTAAAGGAGTGTTTCTTCCGTTTCTGCGGTATCGGTTGCAGTATCATCGTCGTCCGGTACGACTTTTGCGATGTCGGTAATCGAATCATTATCCTTCAGGTTGATGATTCTTACGCCCTGGGTGTTTCTTCCCATGGTGCGGATATCTTTCGCAGCCATTTTAATGACCATGCCGCCTGAAGTGATGCAAATAAGTTCATCGTTGTCGTTGAGTTCCATGATCGACATCAGTTTACCCGTTTTTTCGGTGGTTTTCACGGTAATGATACCCTTTCCGCCACGGTTGGTAACGCGATAATCGTTCACATCCGACCGTTTTCCATAACCTTTGTCAGTAACCACCATTACGGTACTTGTTCTTTTGATAACGAGAGAACCGATCACGAAGTCGCCTTTCTCGAGTCTGATACCGATAACACCTGTTGCAGCTCTACCCATGTCACGAACAGCACTCTCGTCGAAACGGATTGCTATACCATCGTGTGTACCGATAATGATATTGTCACCGGCTTCACAAAGTTTGGCACTGATGAGGGAATCACCTTCGTTCAGATTCAGGGCGATAATTCCACCCCGTCTTACATTTCCGTAGGCAGAGAGGACAGTTTTCTTGATGATGCCGTTTTTGGTTGCCATTATCAGGTACTGATCATCCTTGAACTCTTTTACGGTAACAAAAGCTGTGATCTGCTCGTCGGGTGTTTTCTCAATCAGATTGAGGATCGACCTTCCGAGTGCGGATCTTCCGACATCGGGAACTTCGTGTACTTTAAGCCAGTAACAGCGACCCTTGTCGGTGAAGAACATAATGTAATGGTGTGTCGAGGCAACAAACATTGTCTCCACGAAATCACCTTCTTTTGTTCCTGCACCTGTTACACCTCTTCCGCCGCGTTTCTGTTTTCTGTAGCCGCTGGCAGGGAATCTCTTGATGAAGCCTCTGTGGGATATGGTAACCACCACATCCTCTTCAGCAATCATATCTTCGAGTGAGAAGTTTTCGTAGTCGTAGATGATCTCGGTTCTTCTTTCGTCACCGAATTTGTCGCGAAGAGCTATGAGTTCCTCTTTAATGATCAGATTTCTCTTCTCTTCACTTTCGAGGATCCCTCTGAGTTTTTCAATCAGTTTGATAAGCTCTTTATATTCCTGCTCAATTTTCTTTCTTTCGAGACCGGTCAGTCTTTGCAATCTCATATCGAGTATCGCTTTTGCCTGAATTTCTGAAAGTTTGAAGCGTTCCATCAGGTTTTTCTTTGCAGTTTCGGTATCTTTCGAAGCCTTAATAACCGCAATTACCTCATCGATATTATCGAGGGCAATGATGTAGCCTTCAAGAATATGTGCCCTTCGCTCTGCCGCATCGAGTTCGAAACGGGTTCTGCGAATGAGAACATCCATTCTGTGGAGCAGGAAATGGTGCATCATCTCTTTAAGGTTGAGTACCTTTGGAGCTCCGTTCACAAGTGCGAGCATGATTACACCAAAGGTTACCTGCATCTGGGTATGTTTGTAGAGCTGGTTGAGCACTACAGCAGGCTGAGCATCTTTTTTCAATTCGATAACCACACGCATACCGTCCCTGTCGGATTCATCCCTTAGATTCGAGATGTGCTGCAGTTTCCCCTCCTTAACCTGTTGAGCAATTCTTTCGATAAGAGCTGCTTTATTAACCTGGTAGGGAAGTTCGGTAACAATAATGTGAATTCTGCCGTTTTTCTGCGTTTCAGTATTCACTTTTGCGCGAACGATAAGCTTTCCTCTGCCCGTGTGGTAGGCACTTTTCACTTCTGAATACCCGTAGATAATTCCGCCAGTCGGGAAATCGGGGGCTGAGACATGCTGCATCAGTCCATCGATATCAATTGCGGGATTGTCGATCATGGCAACAAGCCCGTTAATCGTTTCTGTCAGGTTGTGCGGCGGGATGTTTGTAGCCATACCCACAGCAATACCACTCGAACCGTTGATCAAAAGGTTGGGCAGATACGAGGGGAGAACCGATGGCTCCTGAAGTGAATCATCGAAGTTGGGGACGAAGTTTACCGTGTTTTTGTCGAGATCGCGAAGCATTTCATCTGAGATTTTCGCAAGTCTTGCCTCGGTATACCTCATCGCTGCTGCGGAGTCACCATCTACTGATCCGAAGTTACCCTGACCCATCACAAGCGGGTAGCGGAGAGAGAATTCCTGGACCATACGCACCATCGCATCGTAAACGGAGGAATCACCGTGCGGGTGATACTTTCCAAGCACTTCACCCACGATTCTGGCAGATTTCTTGAAGGGTCTGTTGTAGTAGTAGCCCAGATCGTGCATACCAAACAACACTCTTCTATGAACAGGTTTCAGACCATCGCGGACATCGGGTAACGCTCTTGAAACAATTACCGACATCGAATAATCGATGTAAGAAGATTTTAACTCTTCTTCAAGTGAAACAGGAATGATTTTATCAAACATATTTGACATATTGATTTAAACTCTTCTTTATATATCTAAATTTCTTACATATTTTGCATTTTTTTCGATGAACAGTCTTCTTGGTTCAACGCTGTCGCCCATGAGAACCTCGAAGAGTCTGTTGGCATCTGCAGCAGATTCAAGGTTAACCTGAAGAATGGTTCTCGTTTCGGGGTTCATGGTGGTTTCCCACAACTGGCTCGGGTTCATTTCACCAAGACCTTTGTATCGGGAAATAACCACACCTTTGATGTTTCCTTCGTCATCATATTCTTCGGTTCCATCGGCTTCCACGGCAGTGGCTTTTTTCTGACCGGCTCTTATTCTCTTCAGAATTTCATCTCTTTCCTTGTCATCGAAAGCGTAAAATTCCTCTTTCCCTTTTTTCACTTTGTAAAGAGGGGGTTGAGCGATGTAAACCTTGCCCGTAATGATCAGATCTTTCATGTATCTGTAGAGGAAGGTAAGGAGAAGTGTCCGGATATGACTTCCGTCCACATCGGCATCGGTCATGAGAATAAGTTTGCCGTAACGAAGCTTGGCGAGATCGAATTCGGTATCGATTCCGCAACCCATGGCAGCAATAATTGCCTGAATTTCGTTGTTTTCAAGGATTTTGTGAAGTTTTGCCTTTTCCACATTGAGGATTTTACCTTTAAGCGGAAGTATCGCCTGAAACCTTCTGTCGCGTCCCTGTTTGGCAGATCCACCCGCGGAATCACCCTCAACGATGTAGATTTCGCAGTGTTCGGGGTCGGTTATCGAGCAGTCGGCAAGTTTGCCGGGGAGATCGAAACTGTCGAGAGCGTTTTTTCTTCTTGCGAGATCACGCGCTTTGCGGGCAGCTTCTCTTGCTTCGGCAGCTCTGAGACTTTTTTCAATGATCTTTTTCCCAACACCCGGATTCTCTTCCAGGAATTCGGCAAGTTTCTCATTCACAAGGGTTTCAACGGCAGATTTTGTTTCACTGTTGCCAAGTTTTGTCTTGGTCTGTCCTTCAAACTGTGGTTCCATCACTTTTACTGAGATGATCGCGGTCAGTCCCTCGCGGAAGTCATCTCCAGAAAGATTGATTTTCGAATTTTTAAGCAGGTTGTTTTTTGCTGCATAGGCATTCAATGTTCTGGTAAGAGCAGCTTTGAAACCAACAAGATGGGTACCACCTTCGTGTGTATTGATGTTGTTTACATAGGAGAAAATGTTTTCAGAAAATTCCTCGTTGTAGTGGAACGCAACCTCAACCGGGGTGTTTTCTCTTTCACCTTCGATATAAACAGTTTTATGGAGGGGTTTTCTTCCTTCATCCATGTAAGCGACGAATTCAACCAATCCTCCTTTGAAGTGGAAAATATCCTCTTCCTCAAGCCCTTCACGGGTATCTTTTATTGCGATGCTCACATTTTTGTTAAGATATGCAAGCTCACGCATACGGGAAGCTACCGTATCATACTTAAAAGTAGTGGTTTTGAATATCTCATCATCAGCCATGAAAGTGACTTTGGTGCCCGTTTCATCTGTTTTAAGTTTTCCGATCACCTTCAGAGGCGTTGTCATCTCACCTCTTTTAAATTCCATGAAGTAAACTTTTCTGTCTCTCTTCACTTCCACTCTCAACCATCTTGAAAGTGCGTTCACAACCGAAACACCAACACCATGGAGACCACCGGAAACCTTGTATGAATTTTTGTCAAATTTTCCGCCTGCATGAAGTACAGTCATCACCACTTCGAGAGCCGATTTCTGCTCTTCCTCGTGAATATCAACCGGGATACCGCGACCGTTGTCTTCCACGGTCACACTGCTGTCCTGATTAATGGTAACTCTTATCTGGTCGCAATATCCGGCAAGAGCCTCATCAATACTGTTGTCCACTACCTCATTAATCAGGTGGTGAAGACCTCTTACACCGACATCACCGATATACATTGCGGGTCGTTTTCTTACAGCCTCGAGTCCTTTTAGGACATTGATACTCGATGCACTGTAATCACTCCCGTTTCCGTTAGGAATACCGTTTTTTTCATTCATCTGATTGTTCTAATCCGTTTTTATCTTGAAAACTTTATTTGTTTAATCTTTTCACTTTTAAAGTAAGTGTTCATTTTATTAATAAGCAATTCCTCGTTGAACTTCAGTTCGTTCTTTAACGAAGGATTGTCAACCTTGATTCTTAATATTCCGTTGTCATATTTGTCAGGGAGAACATGACCTGCAAGCTCGGGGAAGATGAGGAAAAAGTGTTCGTAAATTTCCTCTTTCTCGAGAATCTCTCTCACTTTGTGAAATGCGGGGTCGTTTGCCATAACCTCACCGACCGAAGTGACGATTTTTTTTGCCATTCCTTAGCCTGAAATTTTACAAGGTTGAAAACCAATCATCAATTGTACCTGTCAGGGATTAACAAAAATTGTTGAATCGTTCTCATCCTTTTTTAAAAACCCGTAGTTTGAGAAGTCGGTCAATGTTATAAATGCCTGCCCCACTTCCTTTAAGTAGTCGCTGATTGCGATCGATCTTGCCTTGTCAAGCTCACCAAAAACATCATCCAACAGGAAAAAAGGGGTGTTCTTCAAAATCTTCTTCAGGAAAAAGAACTGTGCGAACTTCAAAGCCACCTGAAATGTCTTGTGCTGCCCCTGTGATCCGAAAGTCCTTACGGAATTTCCGTTTATACTGAAAACAAAATCATCCTTGTGAGGACCCGTAAGGTTTGTCCCCCGCCTTATTTCATTCTCTCTGTTCGCAAGGATCGCCTTGTGAAACACACTCTGAATGCCGGCATCATCCGCGGCAAAAGAATCGTATTCGATTGCCGGAATCTCTTGGTTGTTCATGATGTGAGAGTATGATTCGGAGAGGTAGTCCTTGAATTCGCTGATGAACTTTCGTCTCATCACGATGAGTTGGACGCCTGAATTAACCAGTTTTTCATCCCAGGCTTCCAGTTGATCAAAGAGGGTTTTCGACCTGAACTCTTTCAATTTATTTAAGAGAGATGACCTTTGTTTTAATGTTCTGTTGTAGTCGAGTAGTGTATCAAGATACACTTCACTTGACTGCGAAATAACCGAATCGACAAATTTTCTTCTGTCAGCGGGATACCCGTGGGTAAGGTCGAGATCTGCCGGAGTCAGTACCACGACCGGAAATTTGCCAATCACATCTGCGGCACGGTTTAACTGCTTCCCGTCCTTAAAATATACTCTTTTATTCTCTTCTCTTCCATACCTTATCCTCACTTTATGAGAAGTGAAGCTCTCGATGGATGAGACGATTTCGTAAACATCCGAGTCAAAATTTATCATCTCAGTATCGGGACTCGATCTGAAACTTTTTGTGGTACATATGAGGTACACAGCCTCAAGAATGGTTGTTTTACCTTTACCGTTACCACCAACCAGGAAGTTTAGCCCCGGAGAAAAATCAAAATGCGAATCTTTATGCAACCGGAAATTCTTAAGTTCCAGTGACTTTAATATCATATTGTGTTCAGACGCGTCGGCATGAGGAGCATCAGCAGATCCTCATTTTCATCCTGTTTAAGCGGCTTGAATATTGCTGCTTTTGACGGGGATACCAACTCGACCACGAGATCATCACAGTTTAGATTATTCAAAATTTCAAGCAGGGATTCGGTTTTGAAGCCAATGGTAAAATTTTCACCAATATAATTTGCCGGAATCGACTCGTCAGCCCTCGAACCGCTCTCCTGATCCTCTGTATTCATTTGTATGCTCTCTTTGTCGAGAGTAACTTTTACAAGCTGGAAGTTTTTGTTGCTGAGAAGCACCATCCTTCTTGTGGCGGAGATAAAGGGCGCTTTGCTGATTGAAAGTTTATTCGGACTGTCAGCAGGAATTACGGCGCTGTATTCCGGAAATTTATGTTCGATCAGTCTGGAAACAAGCCTTGTGGTTCCGGATTCAAAATACATGCCGCCTGTTGTATATTTCAGGGAAACAACCCCGTCTTCGAGAAGTTTTACAAGGATATTAACAGTTTTACCCGGTACAACTATAGCCACGGGATCATCATGCTTCAAATTGAGTGCCGAAAATCTGACAAGTTTGTGGGCATCGGTGGCAACAAAATGAGTACCATCCTCTTTCATGTCGATTAGCACACCCGTCATGGAAACCCTTGCTGAATCCTTGGATACAGCGAAGGAGGCAGCCTGAAGTGCTTTTTTGAGGAGCTTTGCGTCTATTTCAAGGCTGTTTTCGGTTTCAATGTCCTTAAATCCGGGGAAATTGTCGGGGGAGGAGTAATTGAAGTTGTAATGGCCCAAATCTGTTTGCATCACAATTTTTTGTTCCTCAATCACCACTCTGATCAGCGTGTCACCGAGTGATTTCACAAAATCGCTCAGGAGTTTTCCTTTCACGATGAATCTTGCCGAACCGTCGCATGTAACCAGATCTTTTACACTGATCGCAACTTCATGATCATTGGCAGTAAGGGTGAGTTCGCCATCCCCAAATTCCACAAGGATGTTCTCGAGAATAGGCATCGGGGTACGCAGTGGCACAGCCGGGAGGACTTTTGTTATCAGCTTGTCAAAAGCTATACTGTTAATGGTAAATTGCATTATGATTTCCTGTTTTTCCGAATGTCAAAAATACAAAATTTCCCGCAATTTTTGGCAGTTTTATCTTACTTCAAACAGTGCTTTTTTTTAATCTTGCAGGTGGCATGGTAACAAAAATCATTCGGGTTTGAGGTTTTTTCCTCTTTTGCCCAAACATGTCGCTTATAATGGATATAAAGGCGTCCGGAAAACCACCCCCGCTGCTTCGTCCCGCTATGGTCTGCAGAACTTTTTTCGGCTCGCCCGGGCACCACGCATTCACATTTGACGGCTTCACGCGGTCTGTCATGGTGAAAAAAGAGGATATTTACAGTTTATATTTTACTTTAAAGCCAAAATGGAAAATATAAATATTTATATTTTACTTTAAAGCCAAAATGGAAAATATGGAATTGGAGTTTCTTCCTTCTGTCGGGGGGAGAATTCATAGCTAAATTAATCCCTTTCCCACCTTGGCTTTATTTGTTAAATTTGCAAATTGCTCAAAAAAATAATTAGAGATGAAAAAAGTATTATTTCCGGCACTTTTGGCTGTGATCTTCCTGGCAGGCTGCTCACTTGATGTCGACCGTTCTGCCATGTCACCCGAAGAGAGATTCAAGTATGCACTGTCTTTGTACGAAGATGAGTCATATCTTGAGGCAATAACCGAATTTGAAGGTATACTGATACAATATCCCGGCAGTACAGTTGCAGCAGATGCACAGTATTTCCTTGCGATGTCCCGTTTTAAGAGAAGTGAATACCTGATGGGCGCCTACGAGTTCAGCAAACTGATCAACACTATGCGCGCCAGCAAGTATATCAAAGATGCACAATTTATGCTTGCCGACTGTTATTATGAATTGTCGCCCAATTATGCCCTCGACCAAAAGTACTCTGAGAAGGCAATCGAAGAATTTCAGGCTTTTATCAACTTTTTCCCGACTGACCCAAAGGTAGAGGAAGCTGAAAGAAAAATTGCCGAAATGAACGATAAACTCGCACAGAAGGTCTTTTCGAACGCAGTTACCTATGAAAAAATGGGAATGTATGGAGCTGCGATAGAATACTACGGATTCCTTACCGAGAAATATCACGATTCAAAATACTGCGGTGAAGCTTCATACAACAAGATTACACTCCTTGTCGACAGAAAAAGATATAAAGAAGCGCTAAAGGAAACAGAACTCTTCCTCGCCAGATACAAAGGTGATCCGAACACGCGGAATGTTGAATCGATAAGGGCAGATCTCCTCAAGATGCCACAACTCTCGGCTCAATAGAATGGATAAACCGGTAAAAATCTCCCAGGTCGTAATGACCGAGCTGGTGCTCCCAAACCACACCAACCCCCACTCACATCTTTTGGGCGGGCAGTTGATGCTTTGGATCGACATTTGTGCCGCCCTTTGCGCCGCGAAACATGCCCAGGCAGTCTGCGTAACGGCATCTGTTGATAAAATTGATTTTCACCACCCAATCAAACTCGGGGAAGTGGTTACACTTCAGGCATCGGTAAACAGAGTATTTAATACTTCGCTTGAGGTGGGTGTAAAAATCCACTCCGAATCGTTTTATTCGGGTAACAGGGCACATACAAACAGTGCATATCTTACCTTTGTAAGTATCGACAAGGATGGCAACCCCGTACCCGCACCAAAAGTAATCCCTGAAACTGAAGAGGAAATTCGCCGGTTTGAGCAGGCAGGAAACAGACGGGAACAGCGCCTCCGTAACCGGATAAAATGACCGGGTCTTCACAGGCAGGATCAAAACAACATTCATGCGGAATACTTTTTTAATAATTATTTTATCTCCCTTCCTGATTTTCTCTCAGGATAAACCCGATCTTGATTCTGTTTTTAATGTATTCACAGATCTTCGAACCACTCAACAGGTATCACTACCCCTGTCGGCGAAGAACCACAAATGTGGGCTTCCATCACTTTCTCCTCTGGTTTTCTACCAAAATGAGTTAAACCCTGAACAAAAATCTTTATTTAAAGATATTACAGCCCGACCTGTGTTGGATACAAGTATCGTGTCTCCCAAAAAACTTTTTCGGATTCATTACGATAAATCGGGGTTTCAAAAGCCTGCATATTCTGTTGACAGTCTTGCTCTCGCTCTCGATTCCGCATATCAGTTCGAAGTTACATTTCTGAAGTATCCTGCACCTCCCTCTGACGATACAGCCGGAGGTGACAGCCTCTATGATGTTTACATTGTTGCATTTCAATACTACTACGGTGAGACGATCCCAGAAACAAAGGTCTCACCCTTTCTCGAGCAATATTCGTCATATATAAAAATAGACAATGATTTTGCAGGATTCTATACAACCGGACTTCCTGCCGCAAAGGTGACGGCAGCACACGAATTTCATCACGCAATTCAAATGGGAAATTACATTCTTCGTTATTCCGATATTTTCTTTCACGAACTCGTATCCACTTCAATGGAAGAATTTGTATTTCCTGAAGTAAACGACTATCTCGCATATTTGCCTGATTATTTCGAAAACCCGGGACTCTCCGTATCAAAGTATTCGGGTTACGACCTTGCTCCTTTTTCTCTCATGATGAAGGAAAGACTCGGCTATGATATTATTAAAAGACAGTGGGAATTGATGATCAGAGACAGGGCAGTAAAAGCGATTGCGAATTCTCTTATTGAAGCGGGTTCCTCCGCAACCGAAGAATTTAACTGTTTTGGCAGATGGAATTACTTCACGGGTTACAGAGCTATTCCCGGGAAATATTACACTGATGCCGCCCGTTTCCCGGTTATAGTGAATTACATGAAATCTGAAATTGCCGGGAACAGAGTGAATATCTCGTTGAAAGCACACCCTGTTTCCAATAATTCTCTGATGGTTGTGAATTCCCAAAATGGCTCCCGTGACACCATTGTTACCATTGTCACCGATTATTCAACCGAGAAATGGTTCGACTCACCCGATTCGTATCTCGACTATTCGTACAGCTTATACACTTATCAGGCGGAAGGATCTGCTCTTCTTTTTGGCAGTTTTTATGACAAATTCGGGAAAAATCCGGCATTTCAGGCGAAAACGGCAACCATTATAAATAATGTGGTGATCGAGAGGGGTGATCAACCCCAAAATGCGGAAAATGATCCTTATCCCTCCCCCTTCACATACGGGAAAAACAGAGAAGATGTGATATATTTCCCTTTTAAATTTTTACAAAACACCACAACGCTCCTTAATGTATACAATGTGGCGGGAGACCTGATCTACTCGGGAGAAGAACCTTCCTGGGGTGTCCTGAGGAATCTGGTGAAGTGGCAGGTTCGCAACAATTTTGGGCAGAAGCTCTCTTCGGGTGTCTATATTTACATACTCAAAGCAAACGATCAGAATAAATCAGGCAAGCTTGTAATTCTCAACTGATGAACTGAAGCAATAAAGGAAAATTTTACTTTAGATGACTAAATTAGTCTTGAATAAACTTACAAAAACATTCGAAAGAAGAGTAATCTTTAAGGATGTGAACCTCGAATGGTCTGCTCCCGGGCTTTTTGGCGTGGCGGGTCCCAACGGCTCCGGAAAATCGACACTTGTGAAGGTGGTAACCGGGCTTATTTCCGCTACATCAGGGGATGTCTATCTCGAATCAGACGGAAGAAAGTTTACACCCGCTAATTCGACCGGTCATTTTGGTTTCGCTTCCCCATACCTCGTACTTTACGATGAGTTTACCGCAAAGGAAAATCTTGAATTTACAATGAACATAAGGGGAAAGCAGCTTGATGAAGCGAAAATGGACTCGCTTCTCGATCATTTTTCCCTTCTCAAGAGGAAAAACGACCTTGTCAGAGCCTATTCATCGGGCATGAAACAGCGGCTTAAAATAATTTTTGCATTTATCCACAACCCCGAACTCATCATTCTTGATGAACCGACCGCCAATCTCGATGCTGAAGGCAAGGGAAAGGTTTACGAACTCGCAAAAAGCGTTGCACAGGAGAAAATTGTAATTTTCGCAACAAATGAAGAAGAAGAACTTGCCATGTGCAAAGAGGTCATCAAGATTATGGATCATAAACCGGCAGGGAGGGACTGACGATGTTTAAACAAGCCCTTTGGCTTTTCAATAAAGACCTTACATCCGAGCTTCGTACAAGATATGCAATTAATGCTCTCGGGATGTTCATTGTTGTCACTATCAGCGTTATCCTTTTTGCGATAGGGCAGGAGAAAATAAGTTCAGCCCTCGCAGGCGGTCTCCTTTGGGTGGTGATTTTCTTTACCGCCATGTCGGGGCTCTCCAGAGCTTTTGTTTCGGAGGAGGAGAGAGGGACGGCACTTCTGCTGCAACTGATCGCCAGCCCGACAGTTGTTCTCACGGGAAAACTTTTTTACAACCTGATACTTGTCTTCGCCATGAATATGGTGATTCTGGTGCTCTATTCTGCTTTGTTTGATGCTTTTGTTCTGAAGAATGTCTTTATATTCTTCTTCTCATTTGTGTTGGGGAATACCGGACTGGCATTTGCATCGACCATTATAGCATCAATAATTGCAAAAGCAAACTCGAAGGGGACACTTTACCCCGTACTTTCATTCCCGATTCTTTTACCGCTCCTTCTGATGCTGGTTGAAATTACAAAACGGTGTTCGGATGGAGTAACATTTGAAGAAATTTCGCCCGAGTTTTTTGCTCTGGTCAGTTACAATGTCGTAATCGCAGCAGCGAGTTACATGTTGTTCGATTTTATTTGGAAAGAATGATTTTTTTAATTTAATAAGGAAACACCAATTGAAAACAGCTCTTATTACAGGCATTACAGGACAGGACGGAAGTTATCTTGCCGAACTGCTCCTCGAAAAAGGATATACTGTACATGGAATTATCCGTCGCAGCAGTTCTTTTAACACAGGAAGAATAGATCATATCTACAACAATGATGAGGTAAGGAACAAAAGATTTTTTCTCCATCATGGAGATGTGGTCGATACAAGCAATCTTAACAGACTTCTCGAAAAAATCGCTCCCGATGAAATTTACAATCTCGCTGCCCAAAGTCATGTGAAGGTTTCATTTGATGTCCCAGACTATACCGCACAAGTGGATGCGCTCGGAACATTGAGATTTCTCGATGCAATGAGAGAAACAGGCTTGAATGCCAAAACAAAATTCTACCAGGCTTCAACGAGTGAGCTCTACGGTAAGGTTCAGGCAATTCCGCAGGACGAAAAGACCCCTTTCTATCCGAGATCGCCGTATGCGGTTGCTAAAATCTATGCCTACTGGATAATTGTAAATTATCGCGAAGCCTATGACCTCTTCGCTTCCAACGGCATTCTCTTTAACCATGAATCTCCGAGAAGAGGCGAGACATTCGTTACAAGAAAAATAACCATGGCAGCGTCAGCCATTGTGACAGGGAAAGAGAAAACTCTCGTACTCGGCAACCTCTCCTCAAAAAGAGACTGGGGTTTTGCTCCTGAATATTGCGAAGGGATGTGGAGAATTCTTCAGGCAGAGAAAGCAGACGATTTTGTGCTTGCAACCGGCGTTACAAATACTGTAAGAGATTTTTGCAAAATGACATTTGCCGGACTTGGAATAGAGATTGAATTTAAGGGTGAGGGTGTTGATGAAAAAGGTGTGATAAAATCAGTTGATGAAGATTACCTGAAGTCCCTCATCGGAAAATATACAACCAAATATACAGGACCGGTAGATCTTTCGCAGTTAAAGCCGGGCAGAGTGGTTATCGAAGTGAGTCCAAAATATTTCAGACCTACCGAAGTTGACCTCCTGATTGGCAACCCTGCCAAAGCTAAAAATGAACTTGGCTGGGAAGCAAAGACACAACTGGATGAACTGGTGAAGATAATGGTGAATGCTGATTTTGATTCAGCTCTTAATGCGAGATAACAATTCGATATAGCTACGGGGGTGCTTACCTGTTGCACCCCCCCAAGCTATTTTTTGCAAAGACCCTCTAACAATATAATTTCATTCACTAACATTCTTGCCTGTAAAATCCGGGATGTCGCCCCCGACATCCCACGAAGATGGTTCCTTTTATCTTACCCTTGTTACCACTACCTGCAATTTAATGATGGCATTTTTGCACACCCCAAAAGACTTCTGTTTGTTTACCCTTGTATCGATTACCTTTAAATTGCTGATGGTGGTTATACTCACCCCAAAAGACTTCTGATTTGAATACCCTGGACGGAAATAATCATAATTACCGGGTGAAATATATGCGGGAGGGGTTACTGAAACGATTAATGAAACGGCACATTCTGAAAAAAGTTAATAAATTATCAAACTTTTTTCATAAAATTATTGATTTTTAAGAGATTTTTGTTCGATTTTTAGTTTTTGAGGATCGTTTGAATGGAATGAGGGTATTTTTTCCCGTAAACAGTCTCATACTCTTTTTGGAAGGTCTGCCATGCCTCTTCCACCAAAGAATGCCTCCCAAGATGGAAAAGAGATCTCAATTTATACTTAAATGCCTCCTCGTTAGCAGGATCAAAAAGGTCTACGAACCCGGCAGTCTTGTTGCAGGCATGGAAATCTTTTGACTCATAAAGGTATGCACATCTCAAAAGGAGAATCTCCAATATCCGGTTGGAGAGTGCAAATCTTTCCCTCTCGGCCCAATCTGATTTTATCCCTTCGAGGATGGTTCCGCCCTTAATGATGCCCGTAAATTTCTCCATGACAACATCAATTGAAATTTTACCTTTTACTTCGAGCAGGCTGAAAAGTGAGGCAAGTTCTGCCATTTCATTGGTGACAGGTGGTGCCGTTGTCAACAAGACCCTGTCGTCATCTATCTCCAGTTTTACGCTGTCGAGCTTGTTAAGGGTTTTCCGAATTTTGGAAAAGGCAACATTTCTGTTGTTCTTAAGCTTCTCTTTCGGGATGTCCGACCATATTATCTTCTCGAGTTTTCTGAGCGGCACCGTCGGAGTCTTGCCAAATGTGGAATAGTAGAGGACTGCTGAAAATATTTCCTGAAGTTTGGGCGTAAGTTCAGACTGGATTTCAGACCCGTCCCTGTCTATCAGCCTCAAACCCCCAAAGAGGGTGATCAGGTTTTTTATCCCGGGTTTTATGTCATCAGGGAAAAATTCGCCTACTTGGTTCCCTGCTGTAACAGGTTCATTCTTCTTGTGTCTCAACCGGCGAATTATAATAAAGAGGGGAATCAGCAGGGCGACAATTCCTGCTCCCGTGTATGTTATCCATCCGGGATATTGCCTTCTTCCAGGCTCAGGAATCAGATTGAGCCTCTCCCGGTACTCTTTTTCGGTCATCGCAGGAAGATAGAGGGAGAAAGTGAGCAGTTTCTTTTCCGACTTTTCCAACGAACGAAGAACAGCATATAGTCTTTTGTAAACGGTATCCAGTTTTACTGACACAAGGTCGAGACTGTCCATTTCGACAGGGAGCAGGTTTCCGGTTAAAATTCCGTTGGGCTTTTCTTCAAGTGCAGCTTTTCTGTTATTGGTATTTAGTCTGTAAAATGAAGTGACATCCTTTAGTCTCGAACTGTCGGGAAGAGGTGTCGGCTGCCAGTTGTAGTAATAGCTCATCTGCCAGCCGGGGTTCTCTATTTTAATATCAAGATCACCTTCGCTGTCGTATGCAGTACTTCCGGACACTTCGGTGAATTTCCATCTGTGCTTCAATTCGCCGTTGATGGTTAACTTCAAATCTCTAAGAATGAGATCCATGCAATCGCCGTCACGATACATCGAGCCGAAAATAATTTCAGATGCTGAACCCGGTTTCAGATACCTGCTCTCGGCTTTCTTCTGTAAACCGTCCAAAATTGCTGTGATACTTCCCCTGTTTTCATCGACTGAGAGTTTAAATGTAAACTTCCGGTGTTCGGTGAATTCAGCGAGGGGAACAGGAAAAGACAAAAGGACAAATTTGCCGTTTACTCTCAACTGGAGATTCACATTCGAAGAGTCCGGGTGATAGAGATAACGGAGAGCAAGCTGGTAAGAGCCGTTTTTTATCTCAAAAATGTTTGCGAACACTTTATTATACCAGACGGAAAATCCGAACTCGAGACCGAATTTCTCTCCGGAACCCGAAACATCCTCTTTCAGAATCGAAAATCTGGTTTTTTGGGAGTTTAAAAGTCGTATCTGTTTCCCGTCAAGACTCTGCAACTTGCTGTGATTGCCGTAAAAAAAGAGCCCGGGTTCCCGTGTCAGAGATGAATCGGTTGCGATGATCATGAATGAACAGACAACAAGGAAGAAAATGACGGTGACGATTGGTCGGTTATTCATTTTTTGACTCGATGAATTCGCCAAAATTTTTACTGAATTCTTCCTTGTAACGGCGTTTGAACCCCCTGCGGAACGAGTTAAACTCTTTTTTCGCTTCGGGTTCCCTGCCAAGAAGCGTCAGGGACCGGAGCTTGAATTTAAGTACCTCCTCACCGAGGGGATCCTGAATCAGGATAATATCCGATATCTGAATACAGGTCTCATACTCCTGCCTGGTGTAGAAGGTATCCAGAATCCTCACTGATTTCCTGATGATTGCTGATACCATTTCGGTTCTCACTCCGGTTGCCCAGTCAGAATGTATTTCAGCAAGGTACTCGCCTCGCGATACAATCTTAAGAAATCGGTTCAAATCGGGGTCCGACCAAAGGTTCAAATCCCTTCCCAACAGATCATTTATCAACTTCTGTTCATTTATCATATCGGGAGGGAAAATAATTTTTACAGAATCAGATTCCGTAACAACTGTCATGTTGCAATTCGCCGTTATGAGAGAACGCAATTTGGAGAATGCCACATTTCGGTTGTTTTTTATGTTCTCCGGAGGGATGTCCACCCACAAAATCTGTTCAAGTCTGCTGAAAAGTACCCCGTGCTCAGGGTTGGGTGTGGAATAATAGAGGATTATTGCAAACAGTTCCGCCAGTTTTGGAGTGAATCCTTCATCAACCCGCTCACCTTTGTCATTTACAATCGTCAGCCCTCCGAAGAGTGACACATACTTTTCCGCAGGATCATATCCCGATTCAGGAGTGCTTTCAGACTCCGCTCTTTTTTTCTTTCTCATTTTCATCAGGAAAAAGAAAAAAACAGCGGGAACCCCGATGAAAACAAGGATGATTGCGGAGTATTTGAGAATCCTGTTCCGTCTCTCAATCTTGAATGGAGTTGATGCTTCCTTCAATTCCATGAGTTCTTTATCAGTGAGTATTGGAGTCCTGATTTTATGAAATACAGGGATGGAATCGTTCTGCGACGCAGCGAAATTCCGGATATACACGATTTGCGTTTCATAATCGATATAAAGCTCATTAGGCACAAGCCCCTCCTTCTGTCCCGGCAGAGTGTCGCCCATGGCAACCATATTACTGTCGGAGAGGGAAAGATAGTAAATTCTGTTCAACCCTTTTTCATAGACTCTGCAGATTGAGTAAAACGCACTTTGATTTCTGTCAGCCCAGACAGCAAGATCGGTGGTAATCAGATTTTCGGGATTGTTCCATTTCCAGATTTTTTTCCAGGTCAAAGTCCTCAGGTCGAGTTCAAAGAGATCCCAAAGCGGGTGCTGTGCATCTTCCTGCCTGCCGGATTCCACTCCGATTCCACCGAATATATAGTAACGGTTTCTGTTAAGATTTTTCAGGATACTAAAGTAAGTCCCGGGGAGTGGTTTTTCTCCTTTTGTCAGGCATGTGTCCCATTTTTGAGTGTATTTGTCATACTTCAACAGAATATTTTTAAATTTATACCAGCCGTAGCCTCCATATAAATATACGGTGGTGTCCGTTTGGTCCACAAAGGACTGTCCCCCGTAGTGATGGCCGTCGGGTGTGATTTTGTCCATCTGCATCAAAAACCTGCCCGTTCTAAAATTCAGCACACCGGGTTTGTCAGGATAGCCTGAGTGAGCAGAGATGAGGCTGTCGTTTTCCCTGAGCGGGCTTACCATAAAGAACTTAAAGTCATTCATAGGGTAGACGATCTTTGTTCGGGTCTTGTTTCTCAGGTTATAAATCCGGATGCCATTTTTATCGATATGGATGTACTCTGGGGAGGGTGCTGCTCTTGGATAGATGTTGCTTTCCCGGTAGTCAGCAGAAATTGCAGGTTCCCAATAGAAATGTTTGTTTATAAGCCACTCACAGTTTTCTGTTTCGGCGTCCAAACCCCCCTCGCTGTCGTAAGCCAAACTTCCGGTCAGCTCGGTGAACAGCCAGTGATGCAGCAGATTACCCGCGGAACTGAACTTCAAATCCTTTAAAATCATTGGCAGACAATTACCTGAACCGGGCTCTCTTCCAAATCTGAGGTCGAAACCCTCGCTTTTTTTGATCGATTTGAAAGAACCCTGTCTGCTGTTTCCGTCCATTTTCACCAGAATATTTCCGTTTTGCTCGTTTATTTCCAACAGAAAAGGAAACCAGTGCCCGTCATAAACCATGTCAACAGGCATGGAAAATGAAATACCCGTCTTTTTACCATCCAGCAGCAATTCAAAAACAGCCGTTCTGTCGGTTCCTGCTGTTCTGTAGACGAATGAGATATGATACTTTTCTCCTTTAAGTGAAAAAACCTCCCCGCCGGTAGTGTTTTCCCAAAGGCAGAAGACGAACCCGATCGAGTATTTATCTCCCGGAAAAATCTTTTTCGATTTGGTGATGTGGAACAGTGACCTTTTTTCTTTTGGTAAAGGAATCCGGTTCAGAGGGGGAGTGGAAGTGAAGTGATAATTCCCTGAAAACTGCAGACCACTGTATCGGGTGGCATCCAAAGTCTGTGGATGCACCTGAAACAGCAAAACGATGACCAAAAATGCTGTGAAAATGGCCGGCATTTTGATTATGAGTCCAATCAGTGAAAGGAAATATTTAAGGTGACCCTAAATATAGATTATTTCTTCGAGTTTTTAAAACCTCTAAGGATGATACTCCTCACTATTCCATTGAACAAAACATCGGGCAACAGCCTTCTCAGATAAAGAATTCCTTTTGAACCGACTGGATATCGAAGCTTCCAGCCGGGATCGGATGCGGCTTTTACAATTTTTTTCGCGGCTTTTTTTGCGGAAATTCCCGTGTTTCCGGCTGAATTCATGTTTTTGAAGGCTGTGGTGAAATAATCTTCATAGCCATCTCCCGGTTTGGGCTCGAGAATATTCATGGAACGGTCGTAGAAATCCGTTTTTACCGGACCCGGTTCCACGATCTTTATTTTGATATTGAAGGGGACAAGTTCATGTTGGAGTGACTCGGAAAATCCCTCCACAGCCCACTTTGTTCCATGGTAAAAACTGTAAAAGGGGAATGTAACCCTTCCGCCGACGGATGCAACATTTACTATCGTTCCGCTTTTTTGTTTTTTCATGTGCGGCAGCACTTCACCCGTCAGTCTTACGATTCCCATAAAGTTGGTGTCAAACTGCTTTCTTACAAGCTCCTCATGATAGTGTTCGAAGACGCCTGTAAGAGCGTAACCGGCATTGTTGACCAGCACATCAATTCCTCCAAAATTGGTAACTGTGTATTCAACCGCTTTTTTCACTGATTCAGAATCGGTCACATCAAGATCAATAATGTTCACCCGTCTTGCATCATGAAGAAGTGTCTTTCTCCCGGCAGCATTTCGCATCCCCGCAACAACGCTCCAGCCCGCTTCCGCAAAAAGTTTGCAGGCTTCAAGTCCGATTCCCGAAGAACTACCCGAAACAAGAACAGTCTTGCCCATATTGCTCCTTTTTAATTTGTCCTAAAAATGTTAAATTGGGGTTTGGGAATATCGCATTGGAAAATTTACCAAAATTGCACGCAAATATGATCAGAATCACACTAATTTACATCATTGAGAACAAAAACGGTGGTCGGTTGGTTAAACAATCAGATTTAATAACCTTAAGAAAGACACAATGAAAAAGATCGTTTACTTTTTACCTCTTCTTCTCTTTTTTGCAATATCGTTCGCATCTGATGCACCCGGTGTTCCTGTAGCTCTTGTCACGGGTACTGAGGGGTCGCCCGTAGTTGTAAACCCCGCAACTCAAACTGAAACAGCACTTCTGCAGGGAGCAACGCTTGAAGAAGGCGACATTGTTTCTCTCAACTCCGATTCAAAAGTAACAATCTATTTCATGGACGGAGAAATTGTAAATCTGATGCCAAAACAAAAACTTTTTGTGGGGAAGGAATCGGGGACTTCCAGACTTGACGACGGAAACGGACAGACCTCCGCTCTTCAGTCGGGAATTAACGCCATTTCAAGAAAAAATGTAAATCTAACCGCTAAAAACGACATCGACAAGGAACTCTCCTCCCCTGCAAGTTTCAGGGCTGAGGGTGTGATTCCAATAGCCCCTGCGGGACTTATCATCTCCGAGAATCCGGAATTCACCTGGTATGATTCGGCATATACCGAAGCAACTCCCGTCGAAAAACAGTATGTCCTTCTCGTAATGGACTCAAAAAACAAAGAGGTCTTTCGCGGTACGGTAAAAGGGATGACCAACACTCTTGTCAAATATACAATTCCGGGAGTGAGTTTTACTCAAACTGACTCAAAACAAAGATTTAAATGGGATGTGTATCCTCTCGGAAAAGAACCGAAACTCGGAGCAAGTTATGACCTCGCGGGGGTAATTATTGTTGCCGACAAGAAATTTACGGCTGATGTTAATGCTGCACTCGCCGATATCAATAAAAATGATAAACTTGACGAGCAAAGCAAACTCTTTCTGAAGGGACTTGTCCTCAAAGATTTCAAATGCTATTCTGATGCAATTGTCACTCTTGACAAACTCGGAAGTGACAGCAAAGTATCAAAAAACATCCTTGGTCAGAAAGCCTGGTTGTATGCCAGACTTGGAGCGAACGGATCATTTATGGTTAAAAAATACGCGGCAATACTTTGATTGATTACTTAAGAAGTGTCATCGCCTTGGTCTGACTGAAGAGGACACTGCCCCCCGTCTCTTTTGCGACGGCTCTGTAGAAATAAACCCCCGAATTTAAGGCGTTGGAAGAGAAGTTAATCTTCCTGACGCCTTTTTCATTTATACCCGAGTAGATTGTTGTGACAAACTCACCCGGAACGGTAAAAAGTTCGAGTGTCAGCTCACAAGCAACAGGCAGCACCACTTCGAAAACAGTATCGGAATTGAAAGGGTTGGGGTAGTTCTGACTGACCACAAAACTGTTCGGCACCAGAACCTCCACACTGTTCACACCTGAATATTCATAAGTCCCGTCGTTATCAACCATTTTTAATCTGTATTCATATCTCGAAGGTTGAGGTTTTATATCGGTAAAAGAGTAATATTTGACAGAGTTGCTCTGTCCCGCTGCTTCAACTGAGCCGATCTGCATCCACTCATAGTCAGGCTTTCTTCGTTCAACAAAGAACGCATAAGAGTTAACCTCTGTCGCTGTTCCCCAGAACAGTTTAACATCCCCGTTTTCTTCCCTGATCTGGAAATAATTCAGTTCCACAGGGAGGGGGTCTTCTCCAAAGGTGGAAATAATGGCGTTTGCCATCTTGTTCCAGCCGGTGATGTCATCCCTGAGTTTTGTTTTTTCCTGCTCAAGATGGAGGAATCTACCCGATGCAACCGAAGCGGAAGAGCTGCACGGACTGCTGCTGTTATTCAGATAGCGACCTTGAACATTCGTTAGCCCTGCAAGTTTTGTCCAGGAGGTGTTTACATGCATAAGCTCATAGGTCAAGGATGTGTCCTGCGCCTCGAGGTTGTTCATAAGTTCGGTCAGCCAGTCGGTTGAAGGAGTGTCTCTTGTGCCATTACTCATTATAACATATGGATCACCTGTGCCTTTTGTAAAACCGTGCAGTTGAATGGCAATCATGCCCGAAATCTGCTCATCAAAAACTTCTGTTGACCGCTGAAGAGCGGAAATCAGATTGTGAGGCTGATCCGATTTTCGGAATGCTTCATCGACTCCCGAACAAACTGTCGTTGTTCCGGCACATTCCGAGGCTGCCAATGAGTTGCATCTGTGCGTCCCTGAAATGTAGAAACCCCTTGCGCCTGCCTGCTTAAAGACATGAATTCCCTGCTTCCCTGTATTATAATCGTATTTGGGATGTGGTGACTGGATAAAAAGTTTCTGCCGGAGGGGATTTGGATTTAAGACTACAGTGCCCCAATAGTTTGAACCTGTGTCCTTCTTCTCGAGGAAGTAATATTGCTTGTCGGGGTTGGGTTCCGTATCCATGAAAGAAACCACTTCATAACCTATGGAATCGGCAATTCCATGGGCTGTCGAGTAATTCCCGGCGAACATCGCATTCAGAGCCCGTTCCCAGATATTCATCTGCTCGGAAGTCGGCTCAACATAAACACCGTGCGGTGTCGTATCCGGAAGCACCGAAATCAGATTGTTAAAATAGGTTATCAGATTGTCACTTTTGTTAACCTGTGCAGAGACATTCAGGCACAGCAATACTGCGACAACAAGGGTTGTGGATATTCTCATGGGATTACAATTATTTGATTAAAAGCGATTAATTAAGCTAATAAATTTTCTTTGCCCCTCCGGTTAAAACCGAAGGCTATTGTTTCATACTTCAAACATCAAAAATTCATACTTCAAACTTCAGAAATTCATCCCTCAGCCTTCAAAATTCAGCCTTCATTTAAGTTCTTCCACAAAGTCATTTATGCTGTCAAAGACAGGGACACCTGCGGCAAGTAGTCGCTCTTTTGTCTGGTGCCCTGAAGCAGTAAGGATGCAGTCGATGCCCATCTCCTTTGCCACTTCATAATCATGCAGCGTGTCGCCCACCAGCACTGCCGATTTTTTGGCATCACCAAGTCTGTTTATCAGATCGAGTCCGAGTTCCAGCTTGCTGTGTGCATACACATCACCGAGGCCGTGAATCTCTTCAAAATAGCCCGTCAGACCGTGTTTCTCCACCACATCAAGAAGTTCTTTTTTTACATAAGCAGAAAGGATGTACTGTTTGATGCCGTGTCCCGCCACTTTTGAAAGCACCGTTTCCACCTGCTCGAAAAGATCCATTTCGTGGCGGCGAACTTCGTAGGTATCAGCCCATTCCTTCCCTATAATTTCGAAGGGGTGCTTCCCAAAATCAACACCCGCAGCCCTGTAATATTCCTTCACCGGGAAGGTAAATATCTCCCTGTACCTGTCAAATGTGAGGCGGTTGTAGCTGTTTGCCTCCAAAATGTTGTTTATTATATCAAGACAGACATGAACATCATTAAAAAGTGTCCCGTTCCAGTCCCATATAACATGTGTGTAGTGTTTGAGCATTAACTTCTATTCTTTTTCATACAGTTATGATTGTCTGAAAGATTGAACTTGCCAGTTGAGGTTTTATTGAATCCCGCATGACCAGGTCAACTTTGATACCGAGTGAATCAGAAAGAAAATTTTCCAACTCCATATACTTGAAGAGTCCTGGTGTATTTTCAAATGAAACAAGTAAATCCAAGTCACTTTGTCTGTTTTCCTCACCTTTCGCATACGAGCCGAAAACCTCAATGCTCTTAACTGCAAAACGGGAAGTAAGCACAGGCTTTAATTCCTGTAGTGTCTGCAATAACTGCTTGATATCTTTTTTCATAAACATATAACCTGTTTTAATAGAATTACACCATGAAGTCATCACGGATCAGCAGAAGAATTGCTGTCTGTGGTACGATTACGAGCCTTTCCCGGTCATACTCTATCTCAATGGCATCTTTTTTCAGATAGATTGCCATGTCGCCTTCGCGTGCCTGAAGACCGATGTACCTTGTTGAATCCTTCTCTTTCCACGGTTCATCGTCACCCGGCATCGCAATAGGGTAGCCGGGACCCGTCTTCAGAACATATCCGCTCTGAACTTTTTCCCGCTCAGTAACGCCCGGTGGAAGGTAGAGTCCGCCGTGGGTTCTTCCTTCGTCTTCAACAGGCTTCACGAGAACTTTGTCGCCAACCACGATAAATTTCTGCAAGTCTCTCAAGTATCCCGCCGATCTTTTAGTTTCTGTTCCATACATTTTAGGTTTCTTTCCGAATTCTTATATAGTCCTACTTCAGCATCACCAGTTTTTTGGTTGAAGTGTAGCCATCCGCCTGCATTCTGTAAAAATAAACACCTCCGGGCAGATTTGACGCATCAAATGTCACAAAGTGGTCGCCGGGAGCTCTTTCTTCATTGACCAAAACTGCAATTTCGTTCCCCGTCACATCATAAACTGCAAGTTTCACAAAAGAAAGTCCACCCGTAACATTCGGTACCGTAAAGCCGATTTTTGTTTCGGGATTAAACGGATTTGGATAATTCTGCAGAAGAGCGAAGCTGTGGTTCACTGAAGCCGGTGATTCGTTGTCATCAATTCCTGTCCCAATATCGCTGACTCCCTTAATCACACCTGAGAAATTCCCGCCGTCACTGTTGATGTCCATCAGTCCCGCAAAGTTTCCTGTGGCGGTTGGCTTGAATGAAACCATTACTTCAACTGCAGAATTGGCGGCAATCTGAACGGGCAGATTCACAAACCTAAACGCAGGATTGCTGATCGATCCCAATGCAATAGTGAGGTTTTTGTTGCCTGAATTAACAAGCCACATCGAAACGAAAGCCGAATCGTTCACATACACCGTGTCGAAAACCACACCTTTTGGATAGACATTCAGTTTTGCTGACGGTGTTGCCGAGGTGTTATTTATAAAACTGTAAACACGGTCAATAAATTCAGGGTGATCGATCAACGGATTTTTCTTCCCCTGGTAAAAAGCGATTGCCGTGTTGCGAAGTCTCTCTTTTGTATCCACCGTATCGGTCCTGTTCCAGATTCTGAAGGTCGACTCCTGAGCAGCCGTCAGATAGCTCTGATAGTTTGTCGGGTATCTGAGAATAAAATAGAGCATCGAGCGGGCTACATTTCCCTTGTGCACATCCCTTGGTTCGAAGACTGTGGTTGCACCATTCAAGCCGAGTTTGCTTCCGCCGCCCGTCCAGCTCACACCACTTGTAACCACGCCGAAAGGATAATTGCTTCTTGTGTTGTTTGCGGTAGAATTGGTCGGATAGAGATGGTAAATGTCTGATCTCATCGGCTCCGCCTGCGAAAAGGTTCCCTGGGGCCAGGTATGCTCAGTATCGAAACCCAAACCCTGGGCAATGGTTCTCGTGGCAGCCTTGATTTTAATTCCTGTATAGACGCACTCAATTGTGTCGCCGGGTTGTTTATCGATATTTTCAAACATCCTGTCTCTGCCCGAATTGTAGCCGAGTGAAGTGTGGTTGATAACCAGTGCGTTGAGAGCTGTCTTCAGGTCTGCATCGTATTTGTCGAAAGTGGTGCTTTGGTAGCTGTCGCCTGTGGATCCCGATCCCGTAAGCTTGATGGTGTATGAGGCGGAGCTGTCATCAGTATAAAAAGCGAGGAATGATCTGTTCGTAACATTCTGTACGGGAGCGTAACTGACCGTTATCAGAGCACTGTCTTTGCCGTTAATCGTAACCATTGTGTCACCTGTGGAAAACACACCGAGAAGTGATACCGCTCTGACAGTTTTCGCTGAAGTAAAATGATTCACAAGATAAAATGAGTTAACGGCACTGCTCTTGAGCACCGTAAGAGGGAACACCAGTTCCTTTACAGTGGAACTTATCTGCGCCTGAGATGCATTCACAAGCAAAAAGGAAAACAATGATGCGAAAAGAATTTTTTTCAACGCGTGATACTCGATAATTATTTAAAAAGGTAACCTTAAATATAAGAGTATCGTACTAATAAATGAAGGCTGATGGCTGATGGCTGAATTCCCCCCGTTTCTTATCTTTACATCAACAATCATTCACTTTTTACGGAATCATGACAGACTACCCCTTTTGCATTGCATTAACAAGGATCACCGGAATAAATGACAGGAAAAAGGCGAACATAGCCCGATTCTCCGACCGTGTCGAGGACAGCACCTCCCTCAAAAAGGCGATTAAGGAAGTTGATCCGCTGTTTCTTGTAAAAGAAGAGGAGCTGGATGCTGCATATCTGCAAGCCGTAAAAAATATTGAGTTTCATCTTGAGCAGGGAGCGGGATGTGTCTCGTTTTGGGATGATGGTTATCCTGAAATGCTTCGAACCATATCTGACCCGCCATTAATTCTCTATTTTATGGGGGATCTTTCGGTGCTGAATGCTTCGCCCGGGGTTGCTGTGGTTGGTACCCGGGAGCCCACGGAATTCGGAAGGGAAATGGCATTTCTGGCAGGACAGGTGCTCGCCTCATCAGGTTACACCGTTGTTAGTGGCCTCGCCCGCGGGTGTGACACAGCCGCACATCAAGGCTGCATTTCCGACCGTGGTAAAACCGTCGCCTTCACCGGACACGGATTGCAAACCATTTATCCCCCTGAAAACGGCGAACTCGCTCTCGAAATCAGCGGGACCGGCGGATGTGTCGCCACCGAGTACCCATTTGGAATCAAACTCTCACCATCCAATCTGAAAGCAAGGAACCGCCTTCAGTCCGGCTCCTCAATCGCCACCGTAATCATCGAATCCGACCTCAAAAGCGGTACCATGTACACCGCAGAATTTGCCCGCATCCAAGGGAAAAAACTCTTCGTCCTCAACCACCCCGATGACAAACGATCCCCCATGTCAGAAGGCAACAGAAAACTCCTCGCAGAAGGATATGCGATTGCAATCAGCCCCGAGGAGATTGAGACCTTGGGGGAGAGGGTTTGAAGCTTCTTTTAATAGTTCGTAAGTAGCCTAATTTCCTTCTTTATAATTTCTCACAAACCTTAATTCCCCACTACAGTGGGTGGCAAACTTGGCCACTTACAGTTATCTTTCTATACTATAGTATAGATAATACTAACCATTTGAATAAAGCTAAATGATATCAGAACAAAAGATTCTTAATGTTTTTGCAGAAAATGTCCGCTTTTTTCGCAAAAAAATGCAAATATCCCAGGAAGAGCTCGCCTTTAGAGCCGGAATACACAAAAACTATATCGGTATGATCGAACGAGCCGAAAGGAATTCCACGCTGGTAATCCTGGAGAAGATTTCTTCGAGCCTGGGAGTTGGATATGATGATTTGTTGACCGAGAGAAAGGATTGATCTCTGCCCGCATTAGAATACAATATTCTGAATAGTAGCGCGTACGGGATTCGTACCCGTTGATTCTGCCTCTGAGATAAATATGACAAGCCATAAAAAAACAAAGAAGATAAGTATGCAAGGTGTAAAGATTCCTGTACCCAAAGAAGCAGTTGTGAAAAAAGTTGAAGTTACAAGTGATTGTGTAAGTGAACCATCACACGCATATGCGGAACTGTTCGATGACTTGCAAAAGGTTCCTTTCCCTCCTCCTGTAAATCCGAAATTCAAATTTATTGACTTGTTCGCAGGGATTGGTGGAATACGAATGGCGTTTCAAAACTCCGGCGGGGAGTGCGTCTTCAGTTCCGAATGGGACAGATTTTCACAGATTACCTACAAGGAAAATTTTGGTGAGATACCTTATGGGGATATCACAAAGATACCTGAGGAATCCATTCCTGATCATGATATACTTACGGCGGGTTTCCCCTGCCAGCCTTTCTCGATTGCCGGTGTTTCAAAGAAAAACAGTCTCGGACGAAGTCATGGCTTTCTTGATGAAACCCAGGGTACATTGTTTTTTGACATCGCCAGAATTTTGCAGGCAAAACGACCAAAAGCCTTCCTTTTAGAGAATGTTAAAAATCTCATCAGTCATGATAAAAAGCGGACTTTTCAAGTTATCTTAAAAACACTTTCCGAGCTCAACTATTCTGTATTTTACAGGGTTATGGACGGAAAACACTTTGTCCCCCAGCACCGTGAGAGAATAATGATTACGGGGTTTAACAAAGATTATTATCCGGAATTAAACATCTTTGAATTTCCACTTTTGCCGGTTGCAAATAAAAAACTGGGTGATATCCTGGACAAGGAACCAAACCCAAAATATACATTATCAGACAAACTGTGGAATTATCTTCAGGATTACTCGGCGAAACATAAACTAAAAGGAAACGGCTTTGGCTTTGGTATAGCCGATTTGGATGGAATATCAAGGACGCTAAGTGCAAGGTATTATAAAGACGGTTCTGAAATATTAATCCCGCAACACGGCATTAATCCTCGAAGATTGACCCCAAGAGAATGTGCCAGATTACAAGGATTCCCTGATGAGTTTATCATTCCGGTCTCAGACAATCAGGCTTACAGACAGTTTGGTAATTCCGTCGTTATGCCCCTCATTCAGGCAGTCGCACAACAAATTATGAAATATATATAGAAAAATCATATGGATGAGCTAACTTCCAAGGCAATCAAGAGTACGACAGAAAGCGAAATAACATTTTGTCGCTTTATAACAGCGAACGATACGGGAGCCAATGGTGCACACCAGTCCGGCTATTACATGCCAAAAAGTGCCTGGCCAATGTTTTTTACAGAACCGGGAATTCTAGGATCAAATAAAGATATCAACATCTCCATCCTGTGGCAGGAAGATTTTAGAACAACGAGCCGGTTTATTTACTACGGTACGGGCACAAGAAATGAATACCGGTTAACGAGATTTGGAAAAGGGTTTCCTTTTCTTTCTGACGATAGAGTGGGAGACCTGCTTGTGATCTGTAAAATGACTGCGAATGATTACAAGGCATTCGTTATTTCGGGAGATGAAGAGATCGATGAATTTTTCAATGCGGCCGGTATCTCAAGTACTGAGACAAATAAAATAATCCCGAAAATGGAGGTTAAATCTCCTGATGAAGAATTGTCCGGCATGTTTGATTCATACATTAAAAATCTTACAGTTGATTTCCCTTTCACAGAAGAAGTTGCCCGGACCGCCCAAAATTGCTATAATAAGGTGTTTTCAGTATCCTCTTCTGATATAATGAGGAATCCGGATAACATTATCCTTTCCTGGTTAAATACCGAATATGATTTATTCAGACAAATTGAGGTGTTCAGATATACTCCAAGAATTTCGAATCCATTTTCATCTGTGCAGGAACTCGTTGAGTTTGCCAACACAGTATTGAACCGAAGGAAAAGTCGTGCCGGAAAATCCCTTGAACACCACCTCTCAAAAATATTTGATATCCATCAAATCAGTTATTGTGCACAATGTGTAACTGAAAGTAACAGCAGACCTGATTTTATATTCCCCACAATCGATCTATACAGACAATCTTCCATCGGGAGCAACAAAATCGCCTTTCTTGCTGCGAAAACCACCTGCAAAGACAGATGGCGTCAGATACTTGGTGAAGCTGAGAAAATTCCTGTAAAACATCTGTTCACTCTTCAGCAGGGTATCTCAGTTAATCAATTGGAGGAAATGGAAAGATCCAAAGTACAGCTTGTAGTACCCAAACAATATATCAGCAGTTTCCCAAGGCCGTATCAAGATAAAATCTGGACACTTTCAAAGTTCATTGGTTATGTGGATGAGAAGATCAAATAATTTCACTGATACATGTCATTCCAATCTTACTTCGAAGTTTACATAACGAAAATCTTTGTGTGATTCGTCATGGACATTTGGACTAAAGAAAAAAGAAGCTCTTGTATGAGCAAAATCAGGGGGTCCAACACGATTCCTGAGAAAACACTGCGATCTGCCCTTCACAGAGCGGGTTTCAGGTTCCGGATTAATGTAAAGAAATTACCCGGCAAACCGGATATCGTTCTGAAAAGGCATAATCTGGTAATTTTCGTTCACGGCTGTTTTTGGCACCATCATGAGGGATGTAAGAATGGAAACTTTCCAAAATCCAACAAGGAGTTTTGGCATAGCAAGATCACCAAAACGATGGAAAGAGACATGCAAAATGTTCAAGACCTCATTTCTGCTGGATGGAATGTACTGACTATATGGGAATGTGAGATTGAGAAAAATTTGAATGTTGTTTTAAAGGCAGTTGTTGAAAAATCAGAAATAGATACAAAATAAAAGAGGCGAGAAATGAAACCTTGGGATAGAGATCAAACACTGGTTGCGTTAAACCTGTATTGCAAAATCCCCTTCAATTTAGTGTCTTCGAAACACACCGAAATCGTCCGAATAGTGAAAATACTGGATAGATTCACCAACTCAGTAAAATAAAAATTGGCAATTTTGGGAGTTTCGATGACAATCTTAAGCGTAAAGATATCGTTGATCCCGAACTGCATTACACTTGAAATTTTCAAGTAAAAGTGGAGTAATTTAATCTGAATTTACCCGGTATTTCACGAAACCCGATGGAACAAAAAACATTTACCAAAGTGTAACTGCTTTAATAACAACCATTTATTATAAGGAATCAAACTTATGAAAAACAACTCTCTCGTTCGCTTGTTCACATTCCCTATGTTTATTTTTGTTGCCTTTCTCTCCGTGAATATCTATGGACAGGCACTTGTTACATCCGATGATATTAAGATAGGGGGAGTAAAACTTGGAATGTCGCAGGAAGATGTTACGGGCATGCTTGGCAAACCGGAATCGAAATCGGTTGATGTGTTGGGATTGCTTTGGAAGTTTGAAAAGCCTGCAATGAAAGTCTACTTTAATAAAAAAGGAAAAGTTACCCTTGTCAGCTCCAAAGACCCTTTAACAAAAGTCAATGTAAATGGCAAAACATTTAAAATTTCTGACAGTCTTGCTGATGTTAAAAAAATCCTCGGTGAACCTTACCAGGAAGATAAGTTTGGTGATTCCATTGAACTCTACTATATCGATCAAGGACTGACAGTTACCATATATAAAGGTAAAGTATCAAATGTTATGCTGGCTGAATGAGTTTTCGGTGCTCCTCAATTTTTTGCCTCGAAGTTCAATACAATTAGCGATCCTGATCTGACATTTTGATCATTTTTAAAAGGACGCAGGTCCGTCCCGGCGGACCAGGTACACGCAGATTCGACATGCCGAAGGCATCCCTTCGGGAGATGTTCGCTCAGGGGTTTAATGGTTCCACAGATTTCACAGATTAAACACAGATTCCACGGAAGGGATTTTCAGCGCTTTATAATTTCAGCCTTCATCCATCATCGCTAGGCGGATTCATAACCGACTTCCTCTTGCAATCCAAAAAAAATATTTATATTGTTCCTGACTGAAAAATTTATTATTTAAACCCTCTGAAAGTCAAATTATGTCATCTTACTCGACTTCCCAACTCCAGACAAAAGTTATTCCCCCCATCACCTCAATCGAAGCGATTACGGTGAGTCTTCCTTTTGTGACGCCTTTTTCGATCAGTTCTTACACATGGACTTGCAAGGAGGCACTTCTGATAAAGATATCGAGCGGGGAAGTGTCGGGATGGGGAGAGTGTGTTGCTGATCCGGATCCGTTTTACAGTCCCGAGACCACGGTTTCGTGTATGCACATAATTAAAGAGTTTGTTTTACCGGTTTTGAGGCAGGGGATGAGCTTTGCCGAGTTTGAAACAGAGATGCGACACATCCGGGGGAATATGATGGCAAAAGCTGCCGTCGAGAATGCATTGCTCGATCTAATTGCGAGAATTGATGGGGTGCCTCTCTATAAAATGTTTGGATTTGAACCGAAAAGGATAATGTCGGGAATAAGCATTGGGATAAAGGATTCCATTCATGAGTTGCTTGCGGCTGTTCAGGAGGCGGTCGATCTTAAGTATCACCGGGTGAAAATGAAAATCAAAAAGGGGAAGGATATCGAGTGGGTTGCTGCGGTTCGGGAGAGTTTCCCTTCATTGCAGTTGATGGTGGATGCAAATGGTGATTATTCACTCGATGATATCGCCCATCTTGGCAAGCTCGACAGGTTTGGTCTTACGATGATAGAGCAACCCCTTTCATATAGTGACATTTATTTTCACTCAAAGCTTCAGCGGGAACTGGAAACTCCCCTCTGTCTCGATGAGTCGATTCATTCATTCGAAGATGCAATTACGGCAGTGGAACTGGGTTCATGCCGGATCATCAACATCAAGGAGGGGCGTGTCGGCGGCATGGCAGAGGCGGTAAGAATTGCGAATTATTGTCAGCAAAACGGAATTCCTGTCTGGTCGGGTGGCATGGATGAAACAGGTATCGGACGGGCTTTCAGTATCCACCTTCAGACTGCACCGGCTTTTACTCTTCCCGGCGACACTTCCGAAACCAAAAGATATTTTAAGGAAGATATCGTCTCACCCGTTGTAACGCTTGATGATGAGGGATTTATTGCCATCCCCGATGGTCCCGGAACAGGGGTGACGGTCGACGAAGAGATGGTGAAGAAATATGAAGTTGGAAGGCAGAAAATTTGAAGTTTGAAGTCAGAGGTTTGAGGTATGAAACAGGTTTTGGGTACGCAGAGACACGCGGATTTGACGGATTAACGCAGAGATTAATTAATGGTTACGCGGATTCCACGGATTGAGCACAGATTTCACGGAGAGAAATGGAAACGGATGAGATGATCAGAAGGCGGACTGTAGGATACGGGTATTATAATTTTTAAATTGTATGAAAAAATTACAAAACTTAGGGATCGGACAACATTTTCAAATCCACCCCGGAGGAAAAATGAAGCGATTATTATTCATCACCATTGCCCTGCTGTTTGCTGGGAAAATTGAAGCACAAAAAATCTATTCGGTTGACTACCAGAGTCAGGCGGATGTGAAGGTATTTGTAGTCGATTACGAAAGTCAAGCAGACCTGAAGGTTTACAAAGTGAAGTATGAAAGCCAGGCGGGTAAAAACGACGGGAAGTGGTACTTTGTAAAGTATCAGAGTCAGGCGGATGTGAAGATATACTTCGTTGATTACGAAAGCCAGGCTGACCTGAAGATATATTTCGTGGATTTCGAGAGTCAGGCCGGCTGGAGAAACAAAGACAAAAAACACCTTCTGTATTGAGAGGAAACGATGAGCAAAATTGATTTTATTATCCCTGAGAGGAAAGCCGATATCGGAAATTTTGCAGTAGGCAGATTGCTGCCATTCAGAGAAAAACGGCTTGTCGGTCCTTTCATCTATATGGATCACATGGGTCCCGCTCTCCTTTCACCCGGTGAAAATCTCGATGTGGGTCCACATCCACATATTGGACTTTCCACCCTTACCTACCTTCTTGAAGGTACGATTATGCACCGGGACTCGCTCGGTACCGAGATAGAAATTAAACCGGGAGAGGTGAACTGGATGACGGCGGGGGAGGGGATTGTCCATTCGGAGAGAACCCCGGAGTATCTTCGTGGTGGTGAGAAATCATTACATGGTTTGCAAATCTGGATAGCTCTGCCAAAAGAGCTGGAATCGACCACACCCGATTTTTTCCATGCTGGAAAGGAAGAAATTCCCGTTTGGGAAGAGGGTGACATCGAATTCACACTGATTGCCGGTGAAGGATCCGGGAGGAAATCAACAGTGCCTGTTTACAGCAAATTGTTCCTGATTCAGGTCAAAAACAAGGAAAAAGCGCTTCTCAAACTGAAAGATAAACTGTTCGGTGAGGTCGGACTCTACATCCTTGATGGCGGGATCACATACGATGGAGTTCGATATGACCCCCGTCAGATGCTTGTATTTGAGAAGAACGATATTGATGAGATGGAATTGTTGCCTGACAGCACGATATTCATTCTGGGAGGCGAACCATTCCCCGAAGGAAGAAAAATCTACTGGAATTTTGTAGCCACAGAAGAAAAACTGATCGAGGAAGCTGCTGAGAGGTGGAGAAACATGAAATTCCCGCCGGTTCCAAATGATGACGGGTATATCCCTCTTCCCGACGCAAAATTCAGGATAAGGAAGTAAGGAGCCTTGCTCTCCATCAATAATGATATCTGCATTGCAGGAAGTTTATCTTTGTTTGTGAAACAAGATAAACGAGGCGATGTTCCTGTGTTATTCTTCGGGACCAGATATTGGGTCCCAGATATTTCAGGGGTTCAGGTTTGCCGGGTCCTGTGAACGGGTTTTTCATAACATTCTCGATCAAGTCGAGAATTTTGAGTGCTACCCGCCGGTCGATTTTTACCCATTCGGCGAGTTCCTCTCTGAATCGGGAATGGAAGGCACATTCCAAAGGCTGATCACTCAAGCCCGACTTCCTTTTTCAATTCCTCGATCGACTGGGCAGGGATTTTGTCCGCCAAAGCATCGGCTATAGCTTCCATCAATCGTTCCGCATTTTTTGGTGATCTGAGGAGGTGAGCCGTTTCGAGAAGCGAATTCAATTCCGATTCGGAGATCAGTGCTACATTATCGGCATTTCTTCGGTTGATGATTACCACTTCGTTATTTTTTGCAACGGTATCAAGAATCGTTGCGAGGTTTTCTCTCGCCTGCGTGTAGGTATAAACAGATGACATAATAAAGCTCCAAATTGTACAGAGTTAATGTACAACTTAATTTATCAAATTACAAGACACAAAGAGAAATCAACAGCCCTACCCCTTAATCACAGCGAGGGGTTTCAGCGAAATGACAGGTTCCACGAGATCCTGCTGGTTTGCCATCACTTCGTCTATGTCTTTGTAGGCACCGGGGGCTTCGTCGAGGTCGCGGCGGGAGCGGATTGCATGGATGATTCCTTTTTTCTCGAGTTTGCGGGTTTCCTTGTCGATATCGAGTTCACGCTGGGCTTTTTTACGGCTCATTTTTCTTCCGGCACCGTGTGAGCAGGAATTAAAACTTTTTGGATTCCCCTTCCCTTTCACAATGTAACTTGTGGTACCCTGACTTCCGGGGATTATTCCCGTGGTCTCATTATCCGCAAATGTGGCACCTTTTCGATGTACCATCACCTTTTCACCGTAGTGTTCTTCACCTATGGCGTAGTTGTGTGCTATGTTGATCATCTCATCAAATGAGCAGCCCGTAACATGTGAAAAAACATCTTTAATTCGCTCCATCATAAGTTTGCGGTTTGCAAGTGCGAATTCGACGCAGTAGTTCATTTCGCGGAGATACTGTTGTCCTTCGTCGCTGTTCAGATAGAGAAAAGCGAGATCATGTTTTTGCGGAACGGGGCTTTTCCATTTCTCATTCAGTTCCTTGGCGAGTTTGTTGTAATGTTCTGCAACTTTTAGACCGATGTTTCGGGAACCTGAGTGAATCATTATCCAGATATGTCCATCCGAACCCTGCTGAATCTCGATGAAATGATTCCCTCCACCGAGGGTACCGACCTGTGAAAGCGCCGCCTCATACTCCCGCACAACAACAGGATATTGTTTCAGGGTGAAGTGTTGCGGCTCGCGGGGCATGTGTTTCTCATCCTGTCTTCGGCTGTGGTGTGAAAATCCCGTCGGTATCAAAGACCTTATACCGCCGTGGTATTCGGCACTTCCCCCCAAAATCTTTTTAATTGTTTCGGTAGAGATGGAAGTAAGAGAGGTTTTCAGGGCGCACATTCCACAGCCGATATCCACACCAACGGCATTGGGCAACACCACACCTTTTGCGGCAAATACACCTCCTATGGGGACTCCAAATCCCTCGTGGCTGTCAGGCATGATTGCGATATGCTCGAAGGCATAAGGATGGTTCGCCAGGTTTTTTGCCTGTTGAAGCGCACCATCCTCAATGTCGTTAAGCCAAAGAAAGATCGGAAGTTTTTCGGTTGAAATTGTTCTCAATGTTGTTTAATTATCCAGTGTAATCTTTATCAGACTCATGTATCCGCCTCCAAAAATGGTTTTTTTGTCAGCGAATACAAATTTGTTCAGATAGTTCATAGTGTATGTGGGTTCCCATGTCTTTCCGCCGTCTTTGGTTCTGTAAACGAATCCGGGAGAGAGGGGGGCTCCGTAAACCCGAACCATCCAGCCGTTTAGCGGGTCTGAAAATCCGAGGAACTCGATCAACTCGTATGGCGGCAGGAATGGGAGATTTTCCCAGGTTTTTCCGCCGTCCGAGGTTCTCGACATAACTCTTGAAGTGTCGTTGATATTGGAAACATACCAGCCGTGGAGCGGATCAACAAAGGTCAGGTTCGACGGCATTGTTTGCCCGTAGAGGATATAATCTTCCCATGAATCACCACCGTCAGTCGTTCTTTTTATGAACACAGTCGGAAAAGACTCCGGTGGAGCGCCGGGGAGAACCATAGTGCCAAGCACCCAGCCGTTTTTATCATCGATGAACTGCAGGTCATACAGATCAAATTCCTTTACCGTGTATGTAACCAGGTCTTTCCATGTTTTTCCACCATCAACAGACTTGATGACAGATTTGTTATCGAGCTCTATTACAGTGGCAAACATGGTGTTTGGATTGGTGCTGATGATTTTCTGGGCATATCCTTTAAAGACGAGTGGTGAGGATGTCCATGTTTCGCCACCATTGCCTGTCCGGTAGATTGTACCACTACCATCATCACTTCTCAGGATGGCGAGCCCCTCTCTGGTATTAAAAAATTTAATCTGATCGATGTAGCTGAATTTAGCTTCAAAAGACTGCTTCCAGGTGTAACCACCGTCGACGGTTTTTATTACCCCCTTGTTGTTGGAAGCGAAACCTGTTTTTGCATCAGGGAAAGCCAGGGTTGTAAAATTATTGTCAAGTCCTTCTGCAAGCTGTTTGAATGAATTGCCGCCATCGGTTGTTCTGTAAATTTTTGGGGTTAGGAACCATAAGCCGGGGAGCAAGATGCCGTTGTTTTTATCGAAGAACCCGATTCTGCTGATACCGGTCTCGTCGGCTGACCAGGTCTTTTTCCAGGACTTTCCACCATCATCAGTTCTGAGGAGGTCACCTCTCGAAGTTTCGGAATAAGGATTTGATTTGATAACCCAGCCTGTTTTATTATCCATAAACCAGATGAAATGTGGTTCCTTACCTTCGTTGGAAGTTGCAGACATTGGCATATCGATCGATGTCCAGGTTGCACCCGCATCAACGGTTTTGAGTATAACCATTTTCGAAGTGGTTTTATCACCTTTTTTTACGGGGACATCGGCAACTGCGAATCCGGTTTTGGCATCAGTAATGGAGAATCCGGAAATACCAAGGTCTTGAGGAGTTTTCACTACGCTCCATGTCGCTCCGCCGTCTATGGTTCTGTAGATGTTGTCGTTGTTGCTGCCGTCGTTCACTTTTACAGTGGCAATTCCAATTTTTGGAGTGAAGAAGCGGAAATCAGCGGGGTCGATCTTGAGAGCAGCATTTCTTTCTTTCCAGGTGGCACCCCCATCGGTTGTAGCCCAAAGCTGAATAACGGGCTCAATTTCATTTTCCGAAATTTCTTTGCTGCCGAGCAGGAAGCCATTTTTTTCATCAGTAAACTGGACCTTTTTCAGATAGAAAAGCTTGCCGATTTGTTGCGATTTCCATGTTTTCCCTCCGTCAGTTGTCGATTGCAGATTCTGGTTCCAGGAAGTGAGGAAGATTTTGTCGGCATCGATTGCATAAATGGAAGTGTACCAGATATCCTCACCCGTCTTTAATGTCAGCCAGGTTTTCCCTGCATCGGTGGTTTTTAGAACGGTTCCCAGTGTTCCCGATGCCCATGCGGTGTTTTTATCCACCACTGCGATATCGGTCATTACGCTTGCGGTCGGGGTCGGGCTAAGGTATTCAACTCCCTTTTGTCCGAACAGCGGAGAGAGAGAAAGAGTTAAAAAGAGAAACAGGGAGAAAAAATTTCTTGACATAAAGTTACCTTTTGAGTTTGGTGACGATGAAAAAGGGTTCATTAAAATCGATTATAAAGCCAGGGAAAAGTTGAATTTCCAAGTCGTAAGTTATACTTTTTAAAACAAAAAAGGTTGCTCAATAGTTGAGATTGAGACAACCTTTTTTTGTTCGGAATTTAAGCCTGAGTCAATTTAATTCATAAATAATAGCTCAAAACTCATAAGCAGCCTCTTCTACTTCAGCAGAATAAGTTTTCTGGTCTGGTTATACTCGCCTGAAATTATTCTGTAAAAGTAGATTCCAGAGTTCAGCGCCGAGGCGTCGAAATTAACTCTGTATGAACCTGCTGATCTGAAGTCATCCACAAGTACTGCCACTTCCCTTCCGAGAGGATCGAAAACGCTCAACTTTACATTTCCTGATTTTGGCAGGTTAAATGCGATTGTAGTTGACGGGTTGAACGGATTCGGGAAATTCTGCAGAAGTTCAAACTGTGTCGGAATCCCGGAATCTTTTATATCTGTGGCACCGCAGTCGGGGGTGGTGATGCATATGGTATCACTGTGGCAGCAATAGTTATAAACAGTATCTCCCGGTACAACGGTCGTAAAAATCGCAGTCTGGAAACAGAGAGATGTATTTGGAGCAATTCCGGTTACAATCAAACTGTCAAACGGTGATACCTGACCCGGCAGGATGGAGACATTATTCACGAGGGTTTTCGAGAATGTTACTCCGGGTGCTGTCGGATGAATACCGTATCCTGTTGCAATAATGTTTGAATTGTTTTGCACACGGAACTTGAGCATGAATGAGCCGTTTGCTCTGCAGGTCAGGGTTTGGTCAATAATCTGCGAGCAGTCGTTATCGGGCGGAACAGTCGGGGTGCAACTGAACTGAAGAGTGTCGGTACACATCACCACACCGTTTTTCATCCATCTCACAACAATTTTCTGGATAGGGTTAGTATATTGCGAGATGCTCATATTCAGGATGTTGTTGTATGTCCCTGTTCCAATTCCGGTGGAGATCGGCATTTTCACGAGTGTAATGCTGTTGTTGGGCCATACATTTGTGAAGCCCCAGCCAGTAGTTGAAGCTGTGAAGTTTGTGAAAACTCCGCCTGAGATCAGCTCAAACTGTACACTCGAGAAGACCATTGTGCTGTTGTTGAAGAGAGATATGTCGTACGAACAATTCTTTGGGTTTCCGACAGCACTTACTCCAAGCGAATCGCAGAAAGTGTAACAATCGGGGATAACTACCGTAATTGAACCATAACACCAGCAGCAACCGTCAGAACTTGTGAACTTCACTGAAAGTCTTACGGTATCACCAACTGAAGCACCTGAAATCAGCACGCTTTGAAGTCCCGAGATTGAACCGGGATTGACAGGTGGTGTAAGGGTTACATTCGATGGATTCACTGTAACACCTGATGGAGAGACAACCGTATATTGAAGGGTCTTCATATCGAAGCCCGCATCATTTCTGAATCTGAATTTCAGAATCGGATTTCCATCATTACAGATTACAGTATCTTCAAGAATTGTCGTGCACGAAATCTGGCAATTTAGCGATACAGTATCGGAGCAGGCAATGTTACCTGAGGTATCGATCCAGTTTACCACAACAAACTGGGGAGAGGTAACATAGAGGAGCGACATGTTGAAGAAATTGTTCAGGTTGCCGCCCGGTACAAGTCCTGAAGGAGGTGTAAAGATGTTGTTTCCTGAAGTGAACCAGTTTTGGAAGTTGGTTCCCAAGCCTGTTCCTGTGGTAAACTGGTTTGGAGCGAGACACAAAATCTGTATTGATGCGATTCCCGGAAGATTCGCAGGTTGATTCAGACTTAGCGCCCACTTGCAATCGTCGGGATTTGTCCTCACTGCTGTAGCCGAGAGGGAATCACAATGGAGAGTGGCTCTCATATTCCCGAAATTAACATTTTCGAGTTGCTGTCCTGCCGCAAGTGTTACAGAATGAGTTCCCGGGGCTGCGGGGAAAGTCTGAACCCATCCCGGTTGCTGCACTTCTGATACAGTATAGTTTCCGGCGGGGAGATTGGTAAAACAGTAGTCGCCGTTGGCATCAGTCACAGCATAGGGAACTGTAGCGATTCCAAGTCCGATCTGCCACCCCGGGAGACCCGGTTCATTTAAATCCATTATACCATTTCCGTTCAAATCGTTGAATTTGGTTCCGCAGATTGAAGCGTTGTTTGGTGGAACGGTATCTGTTGTTCCGCAGATCTGTACATTTTTATGGATGGCAAACGAGGGAGACATCGGGTTGCTCCCCACAGACGACCAGGGATAGATTCTCATTTTGAATGTCTGTCCATTGGGTACCAGAGCTCCACCGGGAATTGTCTGGTTAAAAGTTTGTGTCGTTGTGTTTAAATAACTAAAAGTGCTTCCCAACTGGAAAGTATTCGACCAGTTGTTAACCGTATAATAGACTTCCCCCTGCAGGATATTTAAATTTGTTGTGAGTGGATTGTCAGAGTAGTTGAATGAAACACTGTTCACTGTCAGGCTGTGCCCGGGTGTTGGTGAGACTGTAAATTCGATATACCGGTTATGATCGCGGTTACCTGCGGGCCAGCCGGCAGTTCCCAACCAAAGCCTCTGCCCGTTGATTGTGTAAGGGAGAAAGACTGACATAAAGGGTGCCGAGGTGCCCGGAGACAAAGCCTCCGGTGTGGCGGATATATTTCCTGAGATAGTGGAAACAGATCCGTTACTTAGCAGATTCCATGTAACACAGGTGGAAGTTGGTGGTACATAGGGGTTTGATTCACCGCATATCTGAACACTGTTGTGGATTGCAAACGAAGGGCTCATCGGACTGCTCCCGACAGGAGAGTAAGGATATATTCTTACTGAAAATTGTTGTCCGACGGGTACAACAAGACCGCCCGGAATAGAGACATTAAATGTCTGCATTGCAGTATTAAGGTAGAAGAGTGTTCCTCCAAGTTGTGTGCTCGATGACCAGCCATCAGTGGAGAAATAGACTTCTGACTGAAGTATGTTGAGATTTGTAGTCAGGGTGTTGTCACCGTAATTAAAGCCCACACTGTTCACGGTAAGTTGGTTACCTGCAGTGGCTTGCAGGGTAAACTCGATGTACCGGTTAGGGTCACGGGCTCCGGCTACCCATCCGGTGTTTCCCACCCAAAGACGCTGTCCTGTCGAAACATATGGTGTAAAAACGGACATAAATGGAGCCGATGTACCGGCGCCAATAACTTCAGCCGATGCTGTCATGTTAGGGGCTGTTGTAGTAACCGCTCCAGAGTTAAATAAATCCCAGGTTGTACAGGTATTAACCGGACATGAAAGTGTTTTTTTGTAAACCCCTCCGAAAGTGCCCGCAAAAACATGCGTTGGAGTCGAGACCATTGCTGTCACAGAGGTGTTAGTAAGTCCCGAGTTGTCACCCGCCCAGGTTAGTCCGTTATCAGTGGATTTACTTATACCTCCGAGGTTGGTTGCGCCTGCGTAGATATCCGTTCCGCATGTAAGAGCGAAAGCATCAACAGACCCGCCGGCGACGAAAGTCCATGATGCACCTGCATCTGTTGATCTGTAAATCCCGCCTCCGATGCTTCCGGCAAAAAGAGTTGAACCGACTGAAATGAATCCGCGGATATCGAGGGATAATATCCCCGAGTTTGCAGCTGCCCATGTGGCACCATTATCGGTTGATTTAAAGACTCCCCCGGTTGTGCCGGCATAAATCGCCGATCCGGTCCCGTAAAGTGCCCAGACATTCAGATTACCCAGTCCGGTATTCGATTGTGCCCAGGTGTTTCCATTGTTGTTTGAGATGTAGATACCACCACCGATCGATCCGGCGAAAAGTGTAGTGCCGGAAGTTAATAAACAATGAAAGCTTCCCGATTGCAAAAGGCTCCAGTTCCATGAGGGTCCGTTTGCCGATCTGTAGATACCCCCTGAAAGTGTAACGACGAATATATCGCTGCCGCTTGTGGTGAAATTCCTGGCGGTCAGAGTGGTCAAACCTGTATTTTCACCGTTCCAGTTTACACCGTCATCGGTACTTCTTAGTACTCCTGCATTTGTAGCTGCAAAAAGGTTTGTTCCGTCATAGAACATTCCGTTGATGGCTCCGGTGAGATTGGTTTGCTGCCACTGAGCAACTCCGGGCGAGACGAGGAGGACAAAGAGGAGCGGGATAAAAATCAGCTTCGGGGTTAGATTCGCCTTTTTCTCTTCAGGTGGTGAACCCGTGTCTTTTCCCCGTCTGATTATGATAACAGGTGACGATGACCGTTTTGCCTCTTTTTCTCCATTGGATCGTGAGAAAAAGTTAATAACTGTCTGTAAAAAACTCATAAAACACTCCTTGTTTTGTTGCAAGTTGCACACTCCGTCTTACAATTAAAACAGAGAGACAACGAACGGAGTGTTTCAGTTAGTTAAAGGGGTATGAGAGGAAATTAACGGGGGGAAGTATTGCCCGGTGTTTAACCTCCCGTTAATTTGTAGAGCGAGGAAGGAAGTGAAATAACCACTTCCGTCCCCTGAGATTCGGGCTTTTTACCTCCAAGGTCTTCGAACAGGATTGGTTGTGGAATCTCCATTTTTGAGCTAAGCAGGCGTAACCTTTCTTCGACAATCTCGATACCTTTAGAGATATGATCAGCTTTTTTGTTCATTTTTGCCTGCTGAATGCCGACTCCGTTATCGGTAATTTTGATAATCAGAGCCGTGTCTGTTTCTTCATGCATCTTAATATTTTCAAAATTGAAGGAGACAGTCAATTCTCCTTTTCTGCCCGAATCGATTATGCCGTGCCAGAGGGAATTTTCAACAAAGGGCTGGATGATCATATTTGGAATCATCAGAGTCGCCGGGTTAATGTCATCACCTGTAATTATCTCCCACACAAATTTGTCTCCAAGCCTCAGTTTTTCCAGATCGAGATACAAACTCAGCCTGTATATCTCTTCAGAAAGGAGGATAAAACCACTTCCGGCAGTCTCGAGATTTTTTCTCATCAGGTTTGCCATGGTTGCTATGTAGTTGTTGGCTTCCTCGTTTCTGTTGCTGTTGATAAGATACTGAACGGAATTGAGGGAGTTAAAAACAAAATGAGGATTCATCATCGCAGAGAGTGCCTGATGCTTCAACTGATTAATTCTTTCCGTGAGATCCAGTTGTTCCCTGCTCCTCTTTCTTTGCAGATTGAGTTCCCAGCGAAGGATGAGGGGACCAGATACCAAAAAGAAAACTGCGATGATAACTTTGAACCAGATTGACTCGAAAAATCCCGGGCGAATAGTAAATTTGAGTGTTGCCGGTTTCCCCCAGTCTCCGTTGATATCCCTCGCTGAAACCTCCAGTTGATATTCTCCGTGGGACAATGAGACCGCGTTGATAAAATCGTTGTCAGTTTCAACCCACTCATCTTCCAACCGGTATCTGTATTTAACTGAACCGGGAGAGGAATAATTTAGTGCTGAAAATGAGATTAAAAGGTCGTGATAATCCCTCTCAAGTTCAAAGAGATCATTGCCGAAAAAGGATTTCCCTCCCGACCTCACCTCAGTAAAAACAACATCACATTTTGGTGCGGAATAACTTTCAAGATAATTGAGATCGATTACCGAAACTCCACCGCTGGTTCCGACATCCAGTCTGTTTTTATCTTCGTCGTATAAAAGACAGAACACCTCGTTTGAGCCCAGTCCCCTGAACCGGTTAAAGACTTCTATTTTCGAATTGTCGTATAAAAACAATCCCCTGAGGTTACCAATCCAGATTCTCCCTTTTTTGTCAGTGACTACAGAGGTGGATGAGGAGAGGTCGTATCCGCCAATGCTGGCATAACTCCTCATTTTCCCGCTTGACAACTCATAATATGCTATCCCTTTGTCTGATGCGAACCAGATTTTATCCCGCCCGTCATTCCATATCCAGTTGATCCTGCTGTTTAGTATTGAATCGCCGTCAAAAAACATTTTGCTAGCGACCGGTCTGCCACCCGTAAACTTAATTTCTCTTACCATGCACAAACCGGCACCTGTGGCGATCCAGATATTCCCAAGACGGTCTTCCACTATATCATTGATACGGTTCACACTTTCTTTCTCGCCGAAGACAGGAAAAAAAAGAGTATCAAGGTCTTTTTTGTTGAAGTCCGGTTTCACATATATGATATTACCTCCGTAGCCGAACAGATACAGCCCCGATGAAGTTTTGCAGAAGGAAGTATAATTGACAAGATTGATAACTTTGCCTGCAGATGTTGCGCTTTTGATTCCCCTTGAGCCGAAAACACCACACACAAACACCTGATCATCATAAAACTTTACATTGTAGATATATTCATTTGTGGTGGCATTTGCGCGGGTCTCAATTCTTTTAAATCCCTCACCTTCGAAGACATTCAATCCGTCGAACGATGCGACAAACAACCCGAGAGTTTTATCCCTTGCTATAAAATTTATGTTATTGTTGCTCAAGCCGTCGGACTCGTTATACCGGGAGACATACAGATTATTCAGGCAGAAAACCCCTTTCCCGTGAGTGCTCACCCACAGGTTGCCCTGAGAGTCTTCAAGGTATCCATTGACATGGGTATTCCGGAGACCGAACTTTTTTCCCATATCGATTACCTTTTTCTCTCCGTTTTTAATCATGTAAAAACCGGCATTTAAAACAGAGAACCAAAGATTATTTCTGCTGTCACAAAACAGTTCCACAACTTCAGCAGAAATCACATCCGGGCTGATACTGTAAGTGTTTATAACCGAATTGTTGGATATTTCGTAAATCTTTCCTTTCCCGCCGACAAAGAAACCGCCATCTTTTTTTATAAAAAGAGAGAAAAACGGCTCATCAGGTAAGCCGGAGATGTTCTTTTTTGCAAAAATTCCATCTTTTAGAGTGAATAAACCCTGCTTTGCAGCCACGAGGAAACCCCCTTCTTCCATTGAAGCGATTCTTTGGACTGCCGGTGGATTCGTCATTATGGATAATGCACTTTTTCCTCTTTTTGAGTCTCCATCAACCACAAAAATCCATCCTGCGTTTTTGTAGGCATACAGTTTTTGCGGATTCTTCGAAAAGGGTTCTGTCAGTAAATAAGTTATGGCGAACTGCTTCCCTGCGGGATATCGAAAGAAATTGTCAATCTTCCCGTTTTTAATAATATTTATGCCGTTCTCATAAGTGGCGGCATAGATCTCTCCTTCACGCCCCAGTGCGAGAGAGACGATAGAGTTTGCGTTCAAACCGTTCTTGCTGTCGAAAGAGACAAAATGCTTTCCGTCGAATCTGCTCAACCCCTGAAGGGTGCCGAACCACATAAATCCTTCCTTGTCCTGCATCATACTGAAGACTGTTGAGGAGGCGAGTCCCTCGTTCGAGGTGTAGTGATAAAAGGGAGGGGTCTGTGCTTTCAGAATCAGCGACAGGCAGAAAAGTATTAAACTTCCGGCAAGATTTCGCGTAAAACCTGTCAAACCGATCTCAATCCCGATTTGATTTTCTTTACAAATTCAGCGGCTTTTCTGCGGGAAACTTCAACTTTGCTGCCATCGGACATCCTTACCCATCCGCCATCGGTAACTGAATACTCTTTAACGCATTTCAGGTTGATGATGTGTGACTTGTGAACCCTGAAAAAGAGAGATTCAGGGAGAGAATCTTCAAAATCCTTAAGTGTCTTCGAAACTATTCTGCATTTTCCCTCCCTGAGGTGGACAACTGAATAGCTTCCTTCAGCCTCAAGCCTTATAATCTCATTCAGATCGATTATGTTAAATCCATGGGTATCCGGGATGACGAGTTTTTCCTCCTCAAAATAAGGGGCATTTTCCCCTTCTTTTTTCTTCAGTCCGATCAGTTTTTTAACAGTCAGTTTTAACTCTTTGATGTTAACCGGCTTCAGCAGATAGTCAACCGCTCCCGCTTTTACAGCTTTTATTCCGTAATCGGCATAAGCACTTACGAACACGACCATAAATTCGCGGTCATCGAATTCACCCAAGAAATCGAAACCGTCGAGAACGGGCATGTTGATGTCGAGAAATACCACATCAGGTTTGAATTCCTGAACGAGTAACTTTGCCTCAACGGTCGAATCCGCAGTGCCCGCCACCCTGATTTCAGGGCACCAGTTCTCGATTATCATCCTCAGATTTTCTCTGCCGTGAAATTCATCGTCGACGATAATAGCGGTTAGAACAGGATTTGGCTGCTCCAAAAGGCACCTCGACTGCTTTCTGTGAAAAAAAGGATTTTACGATTAGAATTTATCCAAAAGTATTATAATTTCTACTCACTATTATAAAATACATTTCGCATGAGTATGATTTATTGAAATTTATCACCTTTCTTAGTTATACATTCTTCCTGTGTCGAGGCTTAAAGTAATTCCCCATAAAAAGCGGGAGGCTCATAATTAGTCCCCACCCCGACTCATATGAATCCCCCCCCCTTAGACTACAACATCCGTGAAAAGTCGTCGAACATTAAATGCGATGTCAAAGAATTTTATTAGCTTAAGAATAGCTTTTTTAGCATTTTATTGATTCCCAATGGTGTCTTGCTTTTTCAGCAACAAGCTGGACATTGATTTTTATGCAAAATGATTTCTGGAGAATAAAATCTGGAAATTCAGGTTTTATTTGATAGAACCACAATTATTTGAAAAGGAAAGAGGCCGATGTATTTTTTCTATCTGGATGAGTCGGGGGAGAAAAACCCTGCTGTTAAAAAAGACGAACCATTTGTTTTACTTGCGTTAGGTTTGCATGAATATCAATGGAGGAAATTTGAAGCTAAAATTAATGATAAAAAACTTCAATTAATCAAAAGAATTTATGACACTGAAGGTGTAAAATTAGAACTGGCAGATGCTGAAATTCGCTCTTCTGATGTTAGAATCCCCAGAAACAGAAGAAATCATTCCTTCTTAAAATATTTGACAGAAGATGAGTTGAGTCAGCTGATTGATTTGTTTTACAGCCAATTCGAAGAAAACCATATAACAATTTTTTCTGTGGTAGTAGATAAAAGCAAAATACAAACTTATCTTGATTTGGAAAAACTGTTTAAGAAGGTTTATGAATTATTGTTGGAGAGGGTAGAAAACTTCTTAAATTCGGAACATCCAAAGCAAAATTCAATATTTGTTTTGGATAACACAAATAAACAGTTGAACCGAAGTATTGCCATGAAGCATTCCTTTTTTCTTAGAGATGGGACATCTGCTAAAGTTAAAATAAAACATGTTATCGAAATTCCTTTCTTTGTAGAGAGCTACTTGTCAAATGGAGTCCAACTTGCAGACCTTTGTGCATACAATGTTTACAGAGCATTTCTGGATCAAAACAGTTCTTATCCCTTCTTCAAAAAGATTTTACCCTACTATCACAAGAATAAAAACAGGAGAGCTGATAAAATTGAAGGACTAAAAGTATTTCCGGAAGATAACAGATGGGCTGATTTTATAAAAGAGGTTGAAAAAGAAAGAGCCCTGATTCTCTCGAACCGGGCTCAAAAATGACGTCCAGCCCCCAATGAAGGGGTATCGAGCCTGCTCGGAGGCACTGGACGATAAAAGCATTTCAAATATACTAATTTTTTCAAATCAATTCAACATAATAATTCAGTTTTCCACGCGGAATGACAATACGAAGAGTTAAGTGGTTTTTCTATCTGCTTCCTTTCAAAAGTAATCATGACAATTACTTCCCTCACTAAAACGCCATTTCACCCTTTGGAATTAATTCTTGGAATTCTTCTCAGCGCAAATCTCCCCAGTTGATATCTTCGTTGTATCTCACAGATATTCTCATTCCCCTCTGCCCAAAGCTTCCCAATCTTTGTGTACTGAGACCGCTGAGGCTGGTCTTCATGTCTGAGTGTTTCCTATAAAATAAGTTCAGGAATCAATCTACACTCGTTTGTGCAAAAAACCTGTTGCTTGAAAATAGAAAAACCCTTATTTTAATAATGAAAGTTTTTATAATTTGGAGAGACTGTGTTTAAATCCATTGTTTTAGTGAAGCAGGTTCCCGATACCGCAAATATCTCGGGAAGTGTAATGAAAGAGGACGGAACCGTCAACCGTTCGAAGCTCCCTGCAATATTTAACAACGAAGACAGGGTAGCCATCGAGTTTGCCCTTCGTATTAAAGAAAAATTCGGCGGGACCGTTACTGCTATCACCATGGGACCGCAGAGAGCGTCTGATATACTAAGAGAATGCCTCTATATGGGTGCCGATTCTGTTTATCTGATAAGTGACAGAAAATTCGCCGGTGCTGATACACTCGCCACATCTTATGTGCTTAGCGAGGCAATAAAAAAGATCGGCAGTTTCGATTTTATTTTTGCCGGAAGACAGGCGATTGATGGCGACACCGCTCAGGTTGGTCCTCAGACAGCCGAAAAACTCAATCTCCCGCAGGTTACTTATGTGGAAGAAATTCTTGAAGTTTCGAATACCCACGCAAAGATTAAAAGAAAAATAGACGGTGGTTACGAAATCGTAAGGGCTAAACTTCCCGTTTTGCTGACAGTTCTTAAGGATGCCGCCGAACCAAGACCATTCAGTGCAAAAAGAGTGATGGCATACAAGGGAGCAAAATCCCTGATGGATCTCGAAAAAATGACAGAGGGAAACAGTCTTCTCTACACAGATAAACTCCAGCATGAATACGAAGAAAAGAATCTCTTCATCCCCACACTTACAATGGATGAACTGGGGCTCGACCCCGAACGCTGCGGCATCAAAGGCTCGCCAACAAAAGTTCACAAAGTGGATTCTGTGGTTCTTGGCGGTGGAAACCACATCAGAGTGGAGCCGACAAAAGAAGGGCTCGAGAAGCTCGTAGATCAACTTTTAGCCGATCACATTTTTGGATAAGACAATGAAAAAAAAGAACGAAATTTGGGTTTTTGTTGAAGTCAGGAACGGTAAACCCGCCGATGTGAGCCTCGAACTTCTCTCCAAAGGGAACAAACTTGCCGCTATCACAGATTCAGTGTTAAAGTCAGTTGTAATCGGTGACAATGTAAGACAAATTGCAGAAGATACATTTTTATACGGAGCCTCCGAATCGATTCTCGTGGATGACCCCGCACTGAAATATTTCAGAACACTTCCATACGCTCGAGTATTGAACAATCTTATTTCCGAAAGACGACCAAGAATTGTGCTTTTTGGTGCCACCGTAATCGGAAGGGATATCGCTCCCAGAGTCGCATCCTTCACAAAAAGCGGACTGACGGCTGACTGCACCGACCTGCAAATCTCCGATGTAAAATATCTGAACCAGGAATACAAGGAACTGTTGCTGCAGATCAGACCTGCTTTTGGCGGAAACATCATCGCAACAATTATCACTCCCGACACCGAGACCCAGATGGCAACGGTGAGAGAGGGTGTTATGGAGATGCACAAAGTTGACAACCCACACCCTGTAAAGATTGAGAATGTAAAGTTTGTTCCGACAGAAGAAGATGACCTTGTTGAGGTGTTGGAGCAGCACATTGAAGAGAGCAAAGTGAACCTGAAAGCAGCCCCCATAATCGTTTCAGGCGGTTACGGACTCGGAACCAAAGAAAATTTCAGACTCGTTGAAGAACTTGCCCACACCATCGGGGGTGAAGTGGCGGGAAGCCGCGCCGCTGTGGATGCAGGATTTATCACTTCTGAAAGACAGGTAGGTCAGACCGGTGTTACGGTACGACCCAAACTTTATATCGCAGTAGGTATCTCGGGTGCAATTCAACACCGTGCCGGAATGCAGGAAGCTAAAAAGATAATCGCCATCAACAGCGATCCTGACGCCCCAATATTTGATGTAAGTCATTACGCAATTGTCGGCGACGCCACACAGGTGATCCCGAAATTTATTGAAGTTTACAAGAGCAAGTTGAAATAGGAACAAACATGGCAAATTATTTTACCGACAATGTCGATATTCAGTTTCACTTCAACCAGTTTGGTACCGATGATGTGAAAGAGATTATTCAGATTAGTGAAGAAGATTACAAGGAATCACTCCATTATGACTATGCTCCTGTTTCATTTGAAGATGCGATGGAAAATTACAGGGCGGTGCTGGAAGTGGTGGGAGATCTTGCAGCCAATTTTATTGAAGCCCGCGCGGCAGGTGTTGACGACCAGGGTGCCATTTTCAAAGATGGCAAGGTAACATATGCCGACGGTACAAGAAAAAATCTTGAGCAGCTTGCTCAGGCTGACCTGATGGGTATGATCCTCCCCAGGAAGTACGGCGGATTAAATTTCCCCTTCTTTATTTATCTCGTCTCTGTGGAAATGATCTCCAGGGCTGACGCCTCCCTGATGAATCTTTTTGGATTGCAGGATATCGCAGACACTATCAGGAAGTTTGGAGATGAGGAACTTGCTCAGGAATTTCTTCCAAAGTTCTCGACCGGTGAATATACAGGTGCAATGGCACTTACAGAACCCGATGCCGGCAGTGATCTGCAGGCAGTAAAGCTCTCCGCATATCAAAATGAAAAAGGGGAGTGGTTCCTTCGCGGTGTAAAAAGATTTATCACAAACGGCAACGGTGAAGTGCTGCTCGTTCTTGCAAGAAGCGAAAGCGGTTCCAGGGACGGTCGCGGTCTCAGCCTTTTTGCCTGCTACGGTGATGAAACCGTAAAAGTCAGAAGAATTGAGCACAAACTCGGTATCCACGGCTCACCAACTTGTGAACTTCAGTTCAACGATACCCCGGCAAAACTGGTTGGTACCCGAAGAATGGGACTAATTAAATATGTTTTAGACCTTATGTTTCGTGCCAGAGCAGGAGTTTCTGCGCAGGCTCTCGGCATCTCCCAGGCAGCTTATGAAGAAGCCCTGAAATACGCTAAAGAAAGGGAACAGTTCGGCAAACCGATCATTAATCTCCCTGTGGTCACCAATATTCTTATGGATATGAGGACCACTCTCGAGAGCAACAGGTCTCTTCTCTATTCAACCGCGATTACGGTTGATCTGAAAGAAAAACTTGAAGAAGTGATCGATAAGCTGAAAAAAGAGGGAAAACCATTCGCTGAAGTGAATGCGAGACTTAAATATGTCACCAGAGTTGCAAATCTGCTCACTCCGATGGCAAAGTATATCGTTACTGAATCTGCCAATAAAATCACTTATGATGCACTTCAGATTCATGGCGGAACAGGCTACATGAGAGAATTCAAGATCGAACGACTCGCCCGTGATGCAAGGATTACAAACATCTACGAAGGAACTTCCCAACTACAGATTGTCGCAGCTTCCTCAGGTGTTTATGCCGATGTGCTCGCAGAGTACTTCGATAAAAAGGATGCAAAGGTTTATGATGCCGGACTTACAAGACTGCAGAATTTTCTTAAGGAAATAAGGGCCGTCTTTAACGAATGTGTCAAATATGTTCAGGATAAAAAAGATCCCGTGTTTCAGGAAGTGGCTGCCAAAGACCTTGTGGAACTCTACAGCTACATTTACACAGGCTATCTGCTGCTCGACGAGGCTGAAAAAGAGTCCCGTAAACGGTTTATTGCCAACAGATTTATTATTAACGCACTTTCACACGCCAAGAGAAACGCTGAATCGATAAAGGATGAACTCTTCTCAGACCTTCTTCATTCAGACGAAATCTTAATCTAACCAAGGAGACAGACCATGGATAAACAAAGAAATTACTTCAAGATCTATGATGATGAAGGCATTAAAAGCTACTTCAAAACCAACCTCACTTACGAGGAGATCGAAAAGTTGAAAACCGACTTTGAACAAAATCATCAGGAATTCTACAATAACGACTTTATCAAATTCCTGAAAGACAAAGATGCCTCGACAGAGGAGATTGAAGTTCAGGCTATTTATTATTGAGAGACTTGAGAAACCTGAGAGACTCGAGAAACCAGAGTATCTGAGAGACTTGAGAGACTCGAGAAACCAGAGTATCTGAGAATCATTTAAGTTTATTATCTTTGGCTCTTAAAATTACAAAAATAGATTGCTGTAAAAGCGGTTATCACTCAGTTACTCAAGTCACTCGGATACTCAAGTTTCTCAAGTACTCGAGTCACTCGAGTCTCTCAAATCACTCTTACAAAATTTGAAAGATACATATGAAAGATCACGAAAACATCAATTTTGAATCGAAATGTGTTCATGCAGGCATTGATGAGTATGAGTTTGGGGCGGTAGTTCCGCCGATTTACCAGACATCAACATTTAAGTTTAAATCCGCACAGCATGGTGCCTCGCTTTTTATGGGTGAGGGCAAGGGACACATCTATACAAGAATGAGCAACCCGACAGTTGAAGCGATGGAAGATTCTGTTGCAGCGCTCGAGGGGGGTGCCAAGGCACTCGGATGTGCAAGCGGTATGGCAGCAATAAATACTGTTTTTGCTACCTATCTCTCTGCAGGTACCCATATAGTATGCTCGCAGGCTGTTTACGGACCGACAAATACCCTGCTGAAGACCGTTTTCTCAAGATTTGGCGTTGAAACAACATTTGTTGATACGACCGATATTGCTGCAGTAAAAGCTGCAATGAAAGAAAATACAGTTTTGGTTTATGTGGAAACACCCGGAAATCCCACACTCGCAATCAGCGATTTGGCAGAGATTGTAAAAATTGCACATGAATACGGTGCAAAAGTTTGTGTTGATAATACATTCATGTCGCCTGCACTTCAAAGACCATTCGAATTTGGGGTTGATGTTATTATTCATTCCATGACGAAATTCCTTAACGGACATGCAGATGTGGTTGCGGGAATTGTAGTTGTAAAAGATGCTGCTGATTATACACCACTTAAGAAAGTGTTGAATCAGACGGGTGGCGTTATCGATCCTTTCAATTCATTCCTTGTGCACCGCGGAATTAAGACACTCGCCATCAGAATGGAAAGACACTGCGAAAACGCTCAAAAAGTGGCTGAATTCCTTGAAAAACACGATATGGTTGAGTCTGTTACTTTCCCCGGATTGCGTTCACATCCTCAATACTTTACAGGATTGAAACAGCACAAAGGGCACGGAGGTATGATTACATTCGAACTGAAGGGTGGCTATGATGCCGGTGAAATCATGATGAATTCCGTCAAACTTTGCCAGCTCGCGGTAAGCCTCGGAGGTGTTGAATCACTTATTCAGCATCCCGCAAGTATGACCCACTTCTCGATGGGACCCGATGCCCGCAAAGAAGCCGGAATCACAGAAGGCATGGTAAGATTGTCAGTTGGTATCGAAAACCACAAGGATATCATAAAAGACCTTGAGCGCGCCCTCTACGAAGTAGGCGAAGCATTGAATGTAAAACAGGAAAAGAATCTCTTTAGATAATCTTTTTCTGCTATAAAATCTTATTCACTGATACACATCCTGATTTTTCGGGATGTGTATTTGTGTTTTAGGGGCGATGGGTGCGCAGGGGACGCAGAGGGGTTTTTTTTAATTGAACACGGATGAGACGGATTAAACAGATTATCACGGATGGGGATTTTGAGCCATTGTGCGAAAAGCTATTAGCTATGATCTATGAACTGACCTGAAAGAGCCCTTGTGCGAAAAGTTATTAGCTATTATCTATGAACTGTGAGCTGCCTCGAAGTAATTCATAAACCGACAAAAATAATATCTGATGCTTAAGAGAAAACCCCTGTGGCAACAGGTTTTTCAAACCTCAAACTTCTGACCTCAAACCTCAATATTATAGCGTTCCAAACACCCTGTCGCCGGCATCACCCAAGCCCGGGACGATATATCCTTTTTCATTTAAGCCTTTGTCCAGAGAAGCGGTATAGATAGCTACATCGGGATGATCGTTCAGTAGTCTTTTTACACCTTCGGGAGCCGCAATGATGGAAGCGAGGATAATATTATTTGCTCCGCTGTCTTTCAGGATATTTATTGCTGCGGATACACTTCCGCCGGTTGCGAGCATCGGATCGAGGATGATTACAAGGGAGTGTTCAAGGTTCTTAGGGGTTTTGTAGTAATATTCGATAGGCTCGAGGGTTTCTTCGTTTCTTTTTAAGCCGATGTGTCCCATCTTTGCCTGAGGGAGGAGCTGCAGGAAGGCGTTCGCCATGCTTAGTCCGGCTCGTAAAATAGGTACCAGTACTATCTGGGTGGCTATTTTCTTCCCTTTGGTGGTTTCAAGCGGAGTTTCCACTTCCACTTCCCTCATTTTAATTTTTGGACTGATCGCAATGCAAAGCGAGTAGGCTATGCGGTCGAGGGCGTTACGAAAATCGCGTTGAGGAGTCTCTTTATCACGAAGATAGGTGAGATCTCTCACTACCAGATTATTGCTGACAACAGTAAAATTATCCATTTTTCTTCCGTTCATTTGATCTTTAAGGCTGTTTGATCATCGATTAATACTTTAATAAATTTTATTCCGACAAAAATTACCACCGCGAAAATCAGGAAATTGAAAAGCCAGGCAAAGAGAAGTGCTCCCCAAAAGTAGCTCAGCATCGAAAGTGTATAAAGCGCAACCACTGAAATGTAAAGGGGAATAAATCTTTTGCGTACAGGGAGGCTTGAGTCGGGGTTAAAAAAAGAGCCGTAGAAATAAAGTTTTTGCTTGTCTATGGGGAGTTGAAAATCTCTTTCAGGCAGGTTGTCAGCAATTCCTTTGTTTTTTCGATATGCCCGAAAAGCCAAATAAATTGCGGAGAGCATCAAGAGGCTCAGAAAGGCGGTGGTAGTAAAAATTATTACATCGGTATCAAGGATCATCAGAGTATTCGGGCTAATTTCTTTTTATAAATATCATCAAAATGCACCTGCAAAGATAAGTAAAATGAGATTCTTTCTATAAAACAAGCAAATAGTGAGCGGGAATTAATTCCTTCTCATTCTAATAATTTCATTAAACTCTTCCTCTTTTACGGGGAAGACTGACAACCTGTTCCCTCTTTTGATTAAAAGGATATCCTTTAAAGCAGGGTTTTCCTTTATCTCCTGAAGTGTGACAAGCCGGGGAAATTTCTCAACCAGTTTAATGTCGACCATTATCCAGACAGGTTTATCGGGCGTTGAATCCGGGTCAAAATAATTTGAATTTGGATCGAAGGCGGAAGTGTCGGGGTATCCTTCCCGTACCACTTCACACCATCCGGCGACACCCGTCGGGTCTGTGCTGCTGTGGTAAAAAAGCACCTTGTCACCATTTTTCATCGAGTCACGGAGAAAGTTTCTCGCCTGATAGTTGCGAACCCCGTCCCAGCAGGTTGTCTGAAGAGGTGAATTAGCGAGATCATCAATGGAAAAGACATCAGGTTCAGATTTTACAAGCCAGAAGTTCATTGTTTTCTCCTGAATTCGGCATTTATATACGATTTATACGAGCGATCCGGGAGTAAAAAGTCGACTTCATATTTGATGAGTGAATCACCTTCAAAGTCGTAGATTATTCGAAACATCTGATCTTCACGGGTTACATAATCCATACTGCTCCCTTCAAAGATGAATTTTTGATCATCTTTTTTGAAATCACCGTAAGCATTAATTGCGAAATTTCCGAGTTCGTCCATTGAGTAGAGAGTGTATTTCTGAAGCCGTACATCGTAACCGAGGTAAGCAATTGAAGTTATTGACATGCCAAAAGCGATGTTTTGTGAACGGGATTCGAGAAATCTGCCACCGAGTACAATCTGATTTCTGCATTCTCCTGTCCCCTTAAGTGATTTTTCTCCTTCTGTGTCGAAGAAAAATTCAATCTGCACATCCCACTCACCTTCAAAAAGGGAGAGTTTTTCATGTTCTTTCTGAACAAGGGTCAGTTCTTCAAGAGTTGTCCATTTATTGGATTGTGAGAATGCCGTCGATGCAAACAATATTAAAAGGAAAAGTAATTTGTCGTATTTCATTCTGCAAATATTTTGTTTTTCGTAATGCAAATATACCAATAATAAAAAAGAGGTTGTCCATTTTCATGAACAACCTCTTTTTGAATTATGATTTATGAGTTTAACTCACAATTATTTCATTAAAATCATTTTTTTGGAAGAAGTGAAGTTTCCGGCTTTGATGGTGTAGATGTAGGATCCACTGGAAAGTTTAGCAGCATCAAAAGCTATCGAATGATTGCCGGCTTCCTGTTTCCCGTTTACAAGGGTAGCAACTTCGGTACCCATAACATCATAAACCTTTATAACAACATTGGAAGCTTCAGGAATTCTGTAGGAAATCGAAGTTGTCGGATTGAACGGATTGGGGTAGTTCTGATCGAGTGCGTAGGAATTCACCATGGCAACATCAACTTCAACTTCCTTTGAGTAGGCAGATGTTCCGTCGAGATCGATTTGTTTCAGGCGATAAGTGTATTTACCTGCCTGAAGATTGGCATCTGTGAAGTTGTAATTGTGAACAATGGTTGAAGTACCGTTTCCGGCTACGAAAGCTACTGAAGAATATTCAGTGCCGGCAGCTTTTCTTTCGATTTCGAAACCTTTGTTGTTTGCTTCGGTGGCAGTGCTCCAGTCAAGAACGACTGAACCATTGCTGGAGGAAGCAGTAAATGAAGCGAGTTCAACAGGAACTGCGGCTCCATAACCTTTTGTGATGGCTCCATTGCTTCTTACACCCCAAACTGCTGTTCCGGTGCGGGCTTTTGTGATATGGTAGTAGCTTCCGGCAGTAGCAGTGTAGGCAGTGGTCCATGCAGTACCATTGTTAGTGGAAGCATAGATAGAGGTTGCCTGTCTGGTTACCCACCAGTTGGAACCTTCACCCGTGATACCGCTGATATTACCTGATCCGGGAACGGTAAGAGCTGACCATGTTGTGCCACTGTTGGTGGTTGCCATAAAGTTTGAACCACCCGTTAGTCCAACAGTTGGTGAGTTGAACCACACCGTGTATGAATTAACCTGACCTGTGGTAGGCTGAGCTGTCCAGTTGGCTCCAAAATTGGTAGAGTACCATATTTTAGTTCCGTTGGTACCGAACCAAACATTGGTACCTGACATAAAAAGACCGTTATTCCATCCGGCAAAACCCTCTGACGGGAGGTACATTCCTGTGGAATCCCAAAGAGTACCACCATTAGTGGTGCGGAAAATTGTCCATCTGCCACCTACAGGGTCGCCATAGAAAATTCCTGTGTTGGCATCAGAAAACCATATACCATCACCGAAACCGCCGGTTTGGTTCAACTGGGTAACCCATGTTGTTCCACCGTTTGTGGTTTTGTAGATGTATGTTCCTGTGGCAGGGGAGGTGGTGATGTAGCAAATATTTGCATCTATTGCAAAAACTGCATAGACATCCTGATTAGCGATTCCGGCACCGCCGACATTTGCCCATGTTGTTCCGCCGTCAACAGTACGGAGTACGATTCCGGCAGCTCCGCCAACCCAGCAAACCTGATCTGTAGGTGCGGAAGCGGAATAAAGTGCGCCTGTAACGCCTGAGGTCTGCTCTACCCATTGAGCATTAGCCACAGAAAACAAAACCACGAGAAGAAAAAGAAGTCGATAGGATCTCATATGAGGTCTCCTTATATAATTTACAGCCCGGAAATGCCTTGATTATGTGACATTTTTCGAACTGTCAAATAAATGTAGCTAAAGTTATCCAAAAAAATAGTAATAACAAAGAGGAAAATTGTTTTTTATTTAAAAATACCTCTGCGAACGGATTAATGTTAAATTATTCACGATTGCTATATTTGAGGTAACGAATCATGGAAATTAAAATGAACGGTATTGCAAAATCAGTAACGGCGCTCGCACTCGTTCTTTTGACGATGTCTGCTTTTGCCGGTAATGGAGACTCTCTAATGGCGAATAAAGCTGAATTTGTGCCTGACTGGGCAAAAGATGCCGTCTGGTATCAGATTTTTCCTGAAAGATTTAGAAATGGCGACAGGAAAAACGACCCGACACTTCAGGATATTGACGGGGCATACCCGCATGATATTACATCTCCCTGGAAAATAAGTCCATGGGGATCCGACTGGTATGAACTTCAGCCGTGGGAAAAGGAAAACGGTAAAGATATCTGGTTCAATCTGCAAAGAAGAAGATACAGCGGTGACCTTCAGGGAGTTCTCGAAAAACTCGGGTATCTGAAAGACCTGGGGATAAATGCAATTTATTTCAATCCTTTATTCATGGCACCTTCACTTCATAAATATGACGGGGCTACATTTCATCATATAGACCCGACTTTCGGACCCGACCCTGAAGGGGACAAAAAACTGATAGCCTCGGAGGTATTTAATGACCCTTCGACCTGGAAATGGACATCGGCAGACAGACTTGCCCTGCAGATTATTCAGCAAGCTCATGAACTCGGAATAAAGGTGATTTTCGACGGAGTTTTCAACCATATGGGGTTAAAATCACCCGCTTTCATGGATATCGTCAAAAATCAAAAAAACTCTCCCTACAAAAACTGGTTCGCAATAAAATCTTTCGCTGATCCTGAAAAAGGGACAAAATTCGAATATGACGGCTGGTTTAATGTAAAGGAACTCCCAGAAATAAATGAGGATGAGAACGGAATTGTCGCCGAACCGAAAAAGTATATCTTTGATATCACAAAAAGATGGATGGACCCCAATGGTGACGGGAATGTCTCTGACGGTATCGACGGCTGGCGGCTCGATGTGGCTTTCTGTGTTAAGCATCCCTTCTGGAAAGACTGGAGAAAGCATGTCAAATCGATAAACAGTGAAGCCTACCTCACTGCAGAGGTGATCGACTCGATCAAGGTGATCAAGCCTTATCTCGAAGGCGATGAATTTGATGCCGTGATGAACTACAATTTCGGTTTCGCTTGCGCTGACTGGATTATGGCGGAAAAAACCGGAATATCAACCTCTGAATTTGATAAAAAACTTGAAAAATTGAGGAAAGCATTCCCGGCGGGGGTCGAATATGTCCAGCAAAATCTGTTCGGAAGTCACGACGCCAACAGGATCGCCTCACACGCAATGAATGCAGATCTGGGACGATACAGCGACTGGGGTAAATGGTACGGTATTTCGTTCGCCGGTAATTCAAATTATTTCACAGGAAAACCATCCCCCGAAGCATTCAAAAAGCAGATGCTCTTTGCCATTTTGCAGATGACTTATGTAGGTGCACCGATGGTTTACTATGGCGACGAAGTCGGGATGTGGGGTGCCAACGATCCTGATTGCAGAAAACCGATGCTTTGGGACGATATTGAATATCAACCCGAGGTTTACAATCCAGACGGAACCAAGAGAGCCACTCCCGATGAAGTCAGTATAAACCATGATCTTCTGAAGCACTACAAAAAACTGATTACGATAAGAAATGCCCATGCATCACTCCGTAGAGGCAGCTACAAAACCATAAAAGCTGATGACGAGACGGGTGTTTTTGGGTTCGAAAGAAAATTTGAGAACGAGGAAGTGATGGTCTTCCTGAACAATTCACCGGAAAAAAGATCATTCCCCGTGTTAAGGGGAGGGAAGTACCTTGATGTTCTCAACGGTAAGGAGGTTTCGTTTTCGGCTTCTTATAATCTGCTCGAGATACCACCGATGTGGGGAGTCATCCTGGTTAAAAAGTAAAAAGATTTCCCGAGAGCGGCGGAGCCACAGGTGAAGAGGGTGGCTCCGATGCTGCAGGTCCTTTATCGTTGATTTCCGCCGTTTGTAACCTGTTCCCGGCAGCAGATCATTATTTAATTTTGACCGCGTGATTTTTCCGTAATTTTGTTCCTTAATCAGGAAAGCTAATTGGCAAAAATATTTTCAAATCTCTACAAACTTTACACAAGCGACCTTAAAGACGGTGATGTCCAGCGGCTGATACGGTCGGAGGCACCCGAAGTTTACCAGTTTTATCTGGAGAGTGCAAAAAAGCGAAACTACGCCAAGATGAATAAAGAGCAGAAGACTTTTGCTCTCATAAAGGATATAATTTACGCTTTTTTAAGCAAGCTCTCACCGGTAAGAAGAATTGCATTCTCACTCGCATTTGTCATTTTCTTCTATGCATACCTTGCAAATCTGTGGTTTTGGGCAGGTCTCTCATTTTTAACAATAGTTGCACTTCTTGCCTTCGAGGTAGCTGAAAAACTTACAGCCGCCAACGAACTCGACATCGCGAAAGGCATTCAGGAAGAGTTAATTATGAAGGAACCTCCTCAATATGAAATGCTTCAGGTGGCATCCTACTCAAAACCTGCAAAGACTGTCGGAGGAGATTTTCTCAACTGGTTCCACCTCAACCATGAAAAGAAAAGGCATCTTTACCTTCTCGGCGACATTTCCGGGAAAGGGATGCTTGCGGCTCTCTATATGGTTCGGGTTCACTCTCTGTTGATGTATCTGACGAAGGAAGAGGAGAACTCCCGCAACATCCTCGTGGAATTAAACAAAGTATTGAATGCCATTTTTAAACCGGGACTTTTCTTTACCGCTGCCGGAGTAGAAGTGGAAAATGAAAATGAATTGAAACTTTTCAGAGCCGGGCATATGCCGTTTGTTCATTATGATGCCGAAAAAAAGGAAGTGTCGCAGATAAAACCTGACGGCATCGGAATAGGAATGAGGGACAGGGGAATCTTTGAAAAATCACTTAATGAGCATTCTGTAACTTTAAAACCCGGTGACATACTTTTGGTCTATTCCGACGGTCTGAACGAAGCCGTCGATGAGCACGGGCACGAATATGGCACTCAACGGATCGAGAAAAACCTCCTCAAGTGCACTGATAAATCTGCCGAAGAAATCCTCCAAATGTTCATCCGCTCGGTCAATAATTTTACATATAATGTTCCCATGAGAGACGACATCACAATCCTGGTTATGAAGGCTGAAGTCTGATGTCAGAAGTTTGAGGTTTGAAGGGGACGCAGATGCACGCAGATTAAACGGATTTACGCTGAGGAAGATCTGATTACTTATTTGAAATAGTTACAATAAGAAATCAGACCTTCCAAAAATCCACTTCAAACTTCAAACCTCAAACCTCAAACTTCAAAAATTCATCCCTATTTAATCACAGTCATCTTTTTTGTGATCGAGTTTCCATTTGATGAGAGGGTATAGAAATATACTCCGCTTGTCAGTCCCGTTGCATCAAAATTCACTGAGTGGTTTCCTGATTCGAACATACCGTCTGCAATTACTGCAATTTCTTTTCCTGTTACATCATAAAGAGTGAGTTTTGCATTTCCCTGATTCGGGAGAGAAAACTTTATAACAGTTGACGGATTAAACGGATTTGGATAATTCTGCTCCAGTGTGAAACCTTCGATTGCTCCTGAACCGTCATCAACTCCTGCATGTGTCCACAACTGGGCAATAAATGCGTTCGGTACAGCGTCAAAGTTGCTCGTCAGGTTTCCACCCATAAAAATGATTCCGGAATATTGCTGCTGTTCGGTGATATACAAAGACCTGGAGGAGTAATAAGGCCAGTGATCGAGTATTACATCTGAAACAGGGAACACAATGGTTGATGTAAACTGATGGAAGAAAAATGGTATACTCACATGATTCTTCCCTTGGGGATCGGTCCATATTTGCGGGATCATCACCAGATCATTTACCCGGGTATCAATAATTGGAGAAAGATACAGATATGTAAAGCCGGTGCCTGTCTGGCTTATCGGAAGTGATGGGACGATTACTTCGAATTGTTTTGTAACCGGATCAACAGTAAAGACTCTCCAGCCTTCACCATTCTGAAATTTTCTGGCAAGAAAGACATATTTACCGTTCGAGAGTTTTTTGTGTTGCATGTCTTCGCCAAAATCGGTTACCACCCTGTAATCGGGATCGTCTGCAAAAAGATTGTCACGGATTTTAGTAAATGTATTGGTTGCCGGATTGTACTCCTCAACTGCTCCGGAAAACAAACCGCCATAGACTCCCCAGCCGCCGAACATGATGGCACCACCGTCGGAAGTCGGTACAAAAGTAGGATAAGCCCGTGGTTGATTCAGATTGCCGGTAAGAGTAACCTGATTAGTTGCCAGATCGATAACCTCGCCGACTGCCGCTGCAACATCGCTGTACCAGCATCCCGCAACTAACACTTTTCCGTTTGCAAGCTGGACACCGTTAGCCATTGTACGGGCATTCAGGAGGGCTGGTCCTGCGGCACTTTGCAACAGATTCGGGTAAACCCTTTCGGTTGTGCTGAGCTGACCCACTCCCAGATCGGAAGACATCCCACCGATCAGGAGGCAGGTGGAGTCACTGAGATGCACTATTCCGGTCGCATCTCTGAAGTCTGTGAGGGTGAAGTTTGCCCAGGCAGAGTCGTTGTGTGCGACTGAAGTTACTGTGTTCATTCGAGTAAAACCTGAGGAGTGACCACCTATTGCGAGGTAGAGTCCGCTTGAAGTGGCTACGGTCTGGCTGTTCATTCGAGGGAATGGCATGTCAGGCAGTGATTGTTTTGTAACCCCCTGTGCAGAGGTTGAAACAACCATCATTGAGATGGCGACAAAAAAAGAGAAAAAAGTCTTCATGGTTATATTCCTTCCTTCAAAATCTTCGAATTCCTTGTGCGAACGATGATGAAAACCGCATCAGGCAATTTGAACCAACTGCTCGTGAATCAAGAAGTATGCCAAACGGAAAATCTGTTTCCCGTTGATTACTTTATAAAATTCCCGTATATCTCTCATTTAATAGAAAAAATTTTTCATTTTTAAGAAATTTGTATTTAAATGGGTTACCGAAACAAAATAGAACCGCCTGTACATTTTAAAGCAGGGGAATCGATTTCTTTCTTATTTTCGAGAGTTAAAAAATTTTCAATTTAAACCACCAAGAGAAAAGCTTTATGCGTTTAAAACTCATCCAATTGTTCTTGATCCCGCTTCTCGTGACCGGTGTACTTTTCGCACAGGACGAAGAGAAAGAGAAAAAAGACCCTCTTCAAAAGGAAAACTTCAGTGGATTGAAATGGCGTAACATCGGACCCGCACTTACGAGCGGGAGAATCGCCGATTTTGCCATAAACCCGAAAAACAACAGCGAATATTTCGTAGCCGTTGCCAGCGGACATGTGTGGAAAACCACGAATGCAGGCATCACATTCGATCCTGTATTTGAAAATCAAGGAGCCTACTCGATCGGATGTGTAACCCTCGATCCCAATAATCAGCATGTGGTTTGGGTTGGTACAGGTGAAAACAACCACCAGCGCGCACTCGGTTATGGAAACGGTGTTTACAAATCGGTTGACGGTGGCAAGTCGTGGAAAAACATGGGTTTGAAAGATTCCCGTCAAATTGGCGATATAGTTATAGACCCCCGAAATTCAAATATTGTCTTCGTTGCTGCTGAAGGATCGGTCTGGGGACCCGGCGGTGAAAGAGGCCTCTATAAAACCGTTGACGGTGGCAAAACATGGAAAAAAGTGCTCGAGATCAGTACAAACACGGGTGTCAATAATGTTACATTCGATTCCCGAAATCCTGATATCATGTATGCCACTTCGGAGCAGAGAAGAAGACATGTTTACGGAAAGATTGGCGGTGGACCCGAATCTGCTGTTTATAAATCAGAGGACGGCGGAGAGACATGGGAAAAGATTATGAAGGGGCTTCCCTCTGTGCATCTTGGCGGTATGGGAATCGATATTTCTCCTGTTAATCCTGATGTTTTGTACCTGATTGTGGAAGCAGCCGAAAATCAGAGCGGATTTTACAGAAGCACCAACCGTGGGGCAACCTGGGAGAAAATGAGCGATTATGCCTCCTCAGGACAATATTTCAACGAGATTTACTGTGATCCAAAGGATGTCGATAAGGTTTATTCGATGGAAGTGGTTTCCCGCGTTACCACTGATGCAGGAAAGACCTGGGTTGCACTCGGAGTAGATGACAGACATGTGGATGATCACGCCCTTTGGATAAATCCTTCAAACACAAACCACCTTTTAATAGGTGGGGATGGCGGTATCTACGAGTCTTTTGATGGCGGAAAACTTTGGGACTTCAAAGAAAACCTTCCCGTTACTCAGTTTTATCGCGTTTTTGCTGATAATTCTGCTCCCTTCTATAATGTTTACGGCGGTACACAGGATAACAGCAGCATGGGAGGACCCTCACGCACACTCAGTTCTGACGGCATTGTAAACTCCGACTGGTTTATTACCAACGGAGGCGATGGTTTTTGGTCGGCTGTCGATCCTGAAAATCCCGACATTGTTTATGCGGAGTCACAGTATGCAGGAATGGTCAGATATGATAAAAAAAGCGGTGAAGCAATCGATATCAGACCTGAACCCGGAAAAGGTGAAAAAACTTACAAATGGAACTGGGATACCCCTCTTTTTATCAGTCCTCATAAAAATACACGGCTCTACACCGCTGCAAATATGGTGTTCAGGACCAATGACAGGGGTGACAACTGGGAAGTGATCAGTCCCGACCTGACAACGGGAATCGACAGAAATTCTTTCCCCGTTATGGATAAATACTGGGGAGTGGATGCGGTTGCCAAAGACCGTTCGACTTCACTTTTTGGAACGATTGTTTCACTTGCAGAATCCCCCGTAAAAGAGAATCTTCTCTATGCAGGCACTGACGACGGACTGATTCAGATCACCGAAGATGCAAAGACCTGGAGCAAGGCTGGTTCCTTCCCCGGAGTTCCTGAATACACTTATGTAAGTGATGTCCTTCCTTCACGATTCAATGAGAATGTGGTTTATGCCTCCTTCAACAACCACCTGCGGGATGATTTTAAACCCTACATCCTTAAGAGTGAGGATAAAGGGAAATCGTGGAAACCAATTTCTGCCTCACTTCCTGAAAACGGCTCTGTCTGGAGTATTGCGGAAGATTTTGAAAATCCAAATCTCCTTTTTGCGGGTACCGAGTTCGGATTTTTCTTCACCGTGGACGGTGGTAACAAGTGGATAAAGCTCCAGAACGGCCTGCCTGATATCCCCGTGAGAGATATCTTCCTTCACAAGCGGGAAGGTGATATTGTAATTGCGACCTTCGGCAGGGGATTTTATATTCTCGACGATTACACGCCGCTCCGAAGCGTGACAAATGAACTGCTACAGAAAGATGGACACATCTTTGGTGTCAGGGACGGCCTGATGTTCATCGAGATGGCGGGCAGATACGGGACTGGCAACACTTACTACAAAGCACCAAATCCCGAGTTCGGTGTAAATATCACCTATTACATAAAGGAAGTGCCGAAAACCCTCAAGGAGATCCGGAAGGCAAAAGAAGCCGACCTGTTTAAGGAAGGGAAGCCGATACCGATACCGACTGACGCGGAACTTGATGCCGAACAGCGTGAGGTCGCGCCGTATCTCCTCGTGTGGATCGAGGATGAAACAGGACAGATTGTGAGAAAACTCACGAAACCTGCCACAAAAGGAGTTAACAGGATCAACTGGGATCTAAAACATCAGATGATTACGAATCTGAAAGTCGATAAGTTCAACTCGAACATGAAGACGCAAAGTTCCAACCTCGTGATGCCAGGAAAATTCACCGCCACCATTTTCATGGTAGACCGTGAGGGTGTATCTCCACTTGCGGATAATGTTGAGTTCAAGGCGGAAGCTCTCCGGAACACGACTCTCCCCGCCGTCGACAGAGCGGAACTGGTGAAATTTCAGTCTGATGTGCGCGAACTTTCGCGGATTGTACGCGGCACTTATATTTACCTGACCGAACTGATCGGAAAAGTTAACGCTCTTAAGCAGGCGGCACTTTACTCACCAAGTACGGGTTATGAGCCTCTTCGCAGGGTTGACAGGATACTGGACACTCTCAATACGGTGCTTCTGAAATTCGAGAGGAAATCGAATTTCCCAAGTGCGGAAGAGAATCCACCATCTCCGGTTACTATCAACGAGAGGCTTAACACACTGCTTTGGACGCACTGGCGTTCGACCTCAGGCGTCACAAAGAACGAGAGGGTTGCCTATGATGTTCTGAAATCGGAATTCCCTCCTCTCTATGAGATCATCAAGAGGATGGCCGAAGTTGAAGTCAGAAAACTCGAAGACGAGCTTGACTCCTTCGGAGGTTATCTCACCCCCGGAAGACTCCCCGAGCTGAAGTAATTCAATCCGGATAATTTTAAGGCTGCACCTTTTGAATCAAAAGAAGGGTGCAGCCTTTTTTTATGGAAATCATTTTTACTAAAAATTTTGCGATAAATAATGTATATTGTAGTGTAACGCAAAAAAATATTGGAAACATTGCATTGATAAAGAACCGTTTGAATCACTGGATTGAGAAACTACAGTCTTTTGGCCGATATTCTTTCACTCTGGAAGAAGCAAGATCAGAATTTGTTGCTCTGTCTGATGAGGCTGTGCAAGCCACAATATCCCGCTTAGCGATAAAAAAGAAAATACGGTCGGTGTTCCGTGGATTTTACATTATTCTCCCCCCGCAATATGCAGGTATGGGAATACTGCCCCCTTCATTATTCATCGACGACCTGATGAATTCGCTCCACCGTTCCTATTATGCAGGATTGCTAAGTGCTGCCGGATTTTATGGATCTTCCCATCAAAAACCTCAGGAGTTTTTTGTTGTTACGGAATTCCCGGTACTCCGAAATACAGTTACCGCCGGGATAAAAATTAATTACCTGAGCAGAAATGAGATTAATAACCATTTCTTGAGACGCCTAAAAACTGATTCAGGCTATATTACAGTTTCTTCACCCGCCCTGACCGCAATCGATTTGGTACAATACAATCACAGAATTGGAGGACTTAACAGGGCATCAACTGTTTTGAGTGAACTCACAGATGCTTTTAATTTGAATGACTTTTCAAGTGACTTACTCAATTATTCGACAGTCTCAACCATTCAGAGATTGGGATATATCCTTGAAGAAGTGCTCGATCAGAGTGAAATTGCACAAAAGATATTTGATGGAATAAAAAACTCCAATCGCAAATTTCAGCAAATCCGTCTTAATCCGGCGAAAGATGTCAAAAAAAGAGTTGTCAATAAAAAATGGAACATAATTGTTAATATGGAGATAAACCCGGATCTATGATACCAAAAGCTTACATTACAGAATGGTCTAACTTCGTGCCTTGGAAAGCAAACGAGCAAGTCGAACAGGATCTGGTGACATGCCGGGCTCTGCTTGAAATCTATTCCGATGAGTTCCTGGCTAAAAGTCTGGCATTTAGAGGTGGAACGGCTTTGCATAAGCTTTTTTTAGCGCCCCAGATGAGATACTCGGAAGATATAGACCTGGTACAGATTAATGCCGGTCCCTTTGGTGAGATAGCTGACAGGATTGCCTTGAGACTTGGCTTTTTAGGAGTTCCGAAAAGGTTAAGGAAAGAGAATAATTTTACCTTGTTGTTTAGATTTGAATCGGAGTATCCACCGGTTCAGACTCTTAAGTTGAAAGTGGAAACAAACTGCCGGGAACATTTTACCGTCACCGGATTCAATGAAGTCCCCTTCGCTATCAATTCAAGATGGTATTCGGGAAGGACAAACATTGTTACCTACCATTTAGAGGAACTTACAGCGACAAAACTTAGAGCCCTTTACCAGCGAAGTAAGGGGAGGGATTTATATGATTTGTATAAAGTTCTAACAATGCATCCTAATTTGGATTACATTAAAACACTTGAAATATACTATCACTATATGAAGTTCACAGTTGAGCCGCCTTCAAAAAAGAAATTTACGGATAATCTCACCGATAAAATGCAGGATTCCGATTTTCTTGGTGATACGACTGCGATCCTCAGTCCAAGTGAGAAATATGATCCTGTGCAAGCCTTCCTTTTAGTGAAAAAACATTTCCTCGAGAATCTCTGACCGATATTCCGTAATTTTGCATAATTGAAAAGGAGAAATTTGTATTGAAAAATGACTGGAACGCCCGGTTTGGAGTTGAAGAATTTGTGTACGGGAAAGAGCCCAATGCCTTTTTTAAGGAGGAAATTGACCGTCTGAAGCCGGGGAGGATACTTCTTCCTGCCGAGGGAGAGGGGCGAAATGCTGTCTATGCTGCAAAAAAAGGGTGGGAAGTTGTCTGTTTCGACTGGAGTGATGAAGGAAAAAAGAAGGCTGACAAACTCGCTGAAATGGAGGGAGTGAAGATAAATTATTTCGTTAGCGAAATTTCCTCTTTTGATTATCCGTCCGGAGAATTCGACGCTGTGGGGCTTGTTTTTGTACATTTGCCGGAGGAAGAAAGGGAAGAACTCCATAAAAGTGTGATCAAAACCCTGAAACCCGGTGGGAAACTGATATTCACAGCTTACGATAAAACCCAGCTCGGGAAATCATCGGGAGGACCAAAACAGATCGAACTGCTCTATTCCCTCGCACAGATTGTCGAAGATTTTATCGATCTCGAGTTTGATATTTTCGCAAAAGAAACAGTTGAACTTAGTGAGGGAAGGCTGCATGCCGGCAGTGCCGATGTGATAAAGTTTTCCGGTATCAAAAAATGAAAAAAGTTCTCTTTCTTACATATTACTGGCCCCCGTCAGGGAAGGCATCCCTCCACTGGCCTCTTAAAATGATAAAGTACCTGCCCGAGTTCGGTTGGCAGCCTGCCGTCCTGACTGTGGAGGATGAATCTTTCATGCAGAAGGATGAATCGATGGAGAAAGAGATTGATCCTTCTCTTACCGTAATCAAGACTCCTTCTATCGAACCGTTTGAATTTTACAAAATTTTCACCGGCAAAGGTAAGGACGCACAACTCGTTGCCTCGGAAACCATCTCAAAGGAAAACAAGAGTCTGGCTCACCGGATTTCATTGTGGATCAGGATGAACCTTTTCATTCCCGATGCAAGGATTGGCTGGTATCCTTTCGCAGTAAAAGCCGGAAACAGGCTTCTTCGTGATGAAATTTATGATGCCGTAGTTTCAATTGGTCCACCACATTCGGTACACCTCGCCGCTGCCAAAATTGCAAGGAATGCAAACATTCCGTTTTATCCCGTGTTTATCGATCCCTGGCTTAACATTGCCTACTACAAAGGGCAATCGAGGAGTAAACTTACGGTAATGATTGACGGGTGGCTCGAAAAGAGGACACTGGAAAAAAGCCGCAGGGCTGTTTTTGTCACCGAAACCTCCCTTGCTGATTATGTATCAAGCTATCCTTTCCTTAAGGAAAAGGGAAGGGTTCTTCACTGGGGCTTTGATGAGGAGAAGTTTGCCGGATTTAAACGGATCAAAAAACTGGGGGATGAAAGAGTACTGCTCCATTCGGGCAACATTTTCGATTTTCAAAATCCCGAGAAGCTTTGGGGTTACTTAAAACAGAAAATAGATTCTGGAGAAAATTTCAGGGTCTGGTTTACGGGAACTGTAAGTCCCGGTGTCAGACGGTCAATTTCGGAAGCAGGGCTCGATGACCGCACCTCGTATCTTGGATTCCTTTCCTACGATGAAATGCTCGAAGTGCTTGCAAAAGCCGATTTTCTTTTAGTCTGTGCAATGGAAAAACGACACTTCCCCGGGAAGCTGTTTGAGTATTTAAGGACGGGAATTCCCATTCTCGCATACGGCGATGACAATATTGAAGTGGAAGGGGTGATTAAATCAGCTAATGCAGGGATGATGCTTCCGTTTTCAGCGGACGGTTCAGAATTTTTTGAAAAAGTTGAATCATTCAAAACCGACCTCAACATGATAAAAAACTTTGACAGAAAAGTAATAGCAGGAAAATTGAGTCTGATTCTCGGGGAGTGAACCTCTTTAAATAGCGTCATCCATTCTCCCTTTCATTTCTTGTTTATTATACTTATTTTTAATTATTGTTAAAATGAATTACTTACAAATCAAATAAATACCGGAGATAACCCATGAAAAAGCTGATATTTTTAGCTTTGCCCCTTTTCATCCTTTTTGCCGCTTCCAATCTTAACGCACAGGATGCTTCAAAGAAAAATCACCATACGGAAAAAGACAGCACAAAAAAAGAAGCCTGCTGCTCGACCGACTCAACTAAATCAGGTGACTGCTGCTCTGAGTCAAAAGACGCACACAACCATGACATGGGAAACAAAGAAGACAAATCTGTAAAAAAAGTATGGAACAGTGTATGTCCTGTTACAGGAGAAGCAATTGAACCCGGTGCACCAACAGTTGAACACGATGGAAAACTTGTAGCTCTCTGCTGTAAAGGATGCGTCTCAAAATTCCAGAAAGATCCTGCCAAGTTTCTTAAGACCCTCGATAAAGACGGTAAAGCGCTGAAAAACAAATCGTAAAATTTCGATTTTCACAAAAAAAAGAGGCTGTCTCATTCGGGGCAGCCTCTTTTGTTTTAAAGAAAGGTTATTATTTAGAATACATTATACTGAAGTGTAACCGCTGTCCGGAAGTCGGTCACTTTCAAAAGACCGCTTCTGTTAAGTGAAGAAGTGATGCCAAGGTTGATGTTGTTTTCGAGGTAGAAAATAAATCCTGCCGAAATTGCATGATCGACATAACTGTCTTCGTTCAGAGGGAATATCACAGTATTTCTCTTTATATAATTCAACTGATATCCGGCAACAAAGTTAATTTTGTTTCCGAGTTCATAGAAGTAGTCAACACCTGCGGTAACAATTACCGTTTTGAAGAATGTTGAATCAAACGGGGTATTCATGTTCGCATATGCGTTGATCTGTGAATTCCAGCCGATTGGATTGGAGAATCTTCCGCCTAACGACAGAGCAGGTGAATTGGTGGGTGATTTATCCCTGGTTGAAAGATTGAAAAGAACACCGGCGGTTACATCCCATCCGAAGAATCTTTCATTTACTCTTTCGTTGATGCCTTTAAGAACCTGTTGTGTTCTGAGGATACCAATAGCTCCAAGTGCGCCGCCCTGTAACAATCCTGTTGCCCTCATCTCTTTTTCGATATCTTCATACCAGTTTTTCTCGTAGGTGTCACCAAAAACACCACGATATTCCTGTTCTCTTTCAATGATGTTGGCGATTTTGATCATGGTCTCTTTTGGGAGTCTGGTCGAAATAACGCCTTCTTTCAAAAGGTGATCTTCAATTCTGACCGCTTTTGCGAGGGCTGTTGCATTTATATAACGACCGTAACCACCGCCGACAGTAAGGTTTGATTCAATCTGTTTGAAAGTGTTGGCATGACGGAGATCCATTGCGCCAAATCCGAACCAGTCTTTATCATCTGCGATGTACTTCCTGATACTTGGTCTGATGCTGATATCGTGGCTGTATTCTTCAAATGTTTTTCCTGCCGTTGCATCAATATCGATGAAGTAAGCGAAAGGAAGAGAAGAATAGAAATATCTGAAAAGACCGCTTGCCTGTGCTGTGTTTGAATTTACATGTGTCGTCGCAGAGTCAGTTGTCTGGGCGAAATTGTAACTTCCGTTAAGGCGGAGAATCTTTGCCCGGCTGATCGGGACTTTGTAGTCCTGAACAGATACATTCTGGGCAAATGAGGTGCCTGCAATTACAACGATAGCAAAAAATGTAACAATTAGTCGCATTTTGGCTCCTTTTATATGTTAATGAAGATTAATAGATTAACTTACAAATATTTCCGACAAAATGCAAATAAGAACCTCAGAGATACGGAACCTCAGAGATTCAGCACATCATTTTAGTCGGGATACTGAAGTTCTGAGGTTCTGAGGTTCCGAAGTTCTCATCTACTGAAGTTTCGAAGTTCTGAAGCTCTCCCGTGTTCTGAGGTTCTGAAACTCCGGGGTTCTGAAGTTCTTTATATTTTTATTGAGTCTTCCTGAGCGGGCGTCAGATTGTGAATTGAGCTGAGGCTCAGTTTTATTTTCTGCTTCCAGTCGGCACCGTATTTATCGAGGATCGATTTGAAGGCGATAAAGTCGGGTTTTCTTATTTTAAAATCGTAGTCACCCGTTTTTTCATTCATAATCGGCAGAATATGAAGCAGTTCATGGTGCATAAGGATGTATCGTTCTGCCTCATCAAGAGCTGTCCAGAGATCGAGGGAGACTTCAACTATGTAATCAAAGCCGGAGAAGAATCTCAATTCGGGGCTTGTTTTGAAGGTTTTGCTCGGCACGGTTTTCGATATGTTGGGGCTCACAAGAAGGTAAGCCACCTGTGCGGGCATAATGTCGAGTTTCTGTTCGGTAATCACTTTATTTGCAAGAAATTTTAATTCTTCCGATTCTTCATATTCCCTTTTTTTAGGTTCCTTAGAAGGTTGGTCTTTAAAATCAAACATTTGTATAATTCTCCTTTACTCTGAAAAAACTGATTTTACAAAATTGAATTCATCCTCGGTGAGGGGTTTGTCTGCAGCCGAGAGGTTGACCTTTACCTGTGCGAGATTTCTGAATCCCGGAATAACTGCAGCAACTGAATTGTATTTCAAAAGATATTGAAGTGCAACCCGGGCGAGGTCTTCCGAAGTGTTGCCAAACTCTTTTTTGAGGGCTTCAATTTTTGGCTCAAGTTTTGCAAGGTTTTCAGCCGAAAATCTTGGGGCATTTGCACGGTGGTCACCCGGTTCAAATTTAGGCGGGTTGTCTTTTGAATATTTTCCAAGAAGAAGTCCCTGGGCTACAGGTCCGAAAGCAACAAATGAAATTTTGTGTTCTTCCATTGTCTTGGCAGTCGGGGTTCCTTCCACGAGATATTTATCATCAATGGCGCTCGCGGAGCTCTGGAATGCTTCGGGTTTTATTTTTGGACCAAGGGTTGCAAACCGCTCGTGTGAATATGAGGACAAACCGATTACTCTGATTTTGCCTTCTTCTTTCAGTTTATACATCATTTCAACAGCGTCATCGAGGTAAACATCGTCTTTCCCGAAATCACCGTGGTGGAAATAGTAGAGGTCGATAAAATCCCTCTTGAGATTGATGAGTGATTGTTCACACTGGTGGCGGATATGGGCAGGTTCGTAGGCATGGGCTGCGGTTCCTTTGAACCATCCGATTTTTGTGGCGATGGTGATGTCATTTACTCGCTTGCCGAGAATTTTGGAGAGCATTCTTTCAGCTCTGCCATTTCCGTAAACATCCGCATTATCGAAATGGGTGACACCATTGTCAATGGCATAGTTTATAGCGTCCGCCACTTCATTTTCATCTACATTCGCCCAACCGTTCGGGGTGCCGTCAACCCAGTTCAAACCACCGAGTGTCCAGCAACCGAGACTGATTTCAGAGATTTTCAGGTCGGACTTGCCAACTTGTCTTGATTTCATTTTGAATCCTTAAATTTTAATAACCAATAAGCAAAGATAAGAAATAAGGGACTCTGAAAGAGAACGATTTGGGGGTGTTGGTCGCCGGAATTGTGTAATTTATCTAATTAATTTTTTATAAAAGGTAAAAAGTTTTTATTTTGCGTTCCATATTATTTTTAATAATCATCATTACAAAAGTCTGGCAAAATGATCAAATTAGGATTGGTAACATGCCGGGAATACCCGGAACTTACAGAGGATGATCAGCTTCTGATCCCTGCATTTAAAGAAAAAAAGATAATAGCGAAACCGGTTATATGGAACGATGGACCCCTCCCTCCAAACGAGTATGATCTTCTGATTATCAGATCCCCGTGGGATTACTATCTTTCCACTGCTGAATATATTTCCTGGATGAATAAAGCCAACGCTGCCGGTTATAAAATTCTGAATAAACCGGAAATCGTCAAGAAAAACCTTCACAAGAGCTATATCAAGGAATTACAGAGAAGAGGTGTGCTTACTGCCGATACGATGTTTATTCCAAAAGCCAGTATTCTGAAGCTGGAAGAGGTTTTTGAAAGAAAACGGTTCAAGACGGTGGTGATAAAACCTGCAATTTCTGCCGGTGCCTTCGAGACCTATCTTGTTCACCGGGATGAGGCAACCGAGTATAACGCAATTGCTGCCAAAATCCTCGAGTTCTCCGACCTGATGATTCAGGACTACATTGAGGAGATTGAAACCAAAGGAGAGTATTCTCTGGTATTCTTTAACGGTGAATACAGTCATGCCGTCCTGAAGACGACCGCCCCCGGTGAGTTCAGAACACAACTGGAGTATGGCGGTATTGTGGAATCAATCAAACCCTCCGCTGACATGATCGATATGGCTTACGAGATAAACGATGCACTCGGTTTCGACACTTTATATTCAAGAGTGGACGGGATAATGACCAAAGACGAGTTTAAAGTGCTTGAACTCGAGATGTTTGAGCCGTGTCTTTACTTCTCTTACAATGAAAAATCGGTTAAAAGGTTTGTCGAAGCCGTTATCGAACGGATAGGCTGATTTTAATCACTCTTTTTTTACGGCGGTTTAAGTAAATTTCATACTCGATTTCCCAATTATCGGAACAGAAGTTTGAAATTACTTATACCGCTTTTTTTATTCGCTTTTACACTCTTTCCCCAAAATTTTAAGTGGACGAAACTCCCTGTCCCCACTCATAAAACCATAAATTCAATCTCGTTTATCGACAGTCTCTACGGATTTGCTGCCGGCGACACCGGTCTTGTGATGAAAACGACCGATGGGGGCAGTTCGTGGCAGGTGCAGACACTTCCCCGAAACAAGGATATAAGCGATATCACATTTGTGAGCAAAACAACGGGGTATGCAGTCGCTCTCGATTTTGAATCATCCCCTTTTGGTACACTTTTTTATAAAACAACCGACGGCGGTGATTCCTGGGTGGAAAGCAGATACAGAGGCGACGAGGTCTATTTTGTTTCACTTCATTTTCTCGACTCGCTTCGGGGGTGGACGAGCGGACTTGAAGGTAAAATTGCCTGCACCACAAATGGTGGTGATGAATGGATTCCTGCACTGAACGACACGAGTGAGTTCACAAACTTCCCTGTTCTCGGTTTTTCATTTTATACCGACACACTCGCCTTCGCTTTTGGAGGGCATATAGATATTGCCGGAGTTGTCTGGAAAACCACGAATGCGGGTGGTTACTGGAAATCGCATGGAGTGGGACCTGAGCCGATACGGGGGTTGATTGTATTTGACAGTCTCAATCTCATCGGAATTGGTGGTGATTTTGAGTACGGAACCGCAGTTGTAAAATCAACAGACGGAGGGGAAACCTGGGATTACAGAAGCCTTGATGTTTTCGGAGTGCCCTACGGACTCTCTTTCCGGACTGACACTGAAGCGTGGGTACCTCTCGGTTTCGCACAAAAACTCCTCTATACCCCGGATAAAGGGACAGTTTGGCTGGAATACTCCGCCCCTGACAGCGGTATTCTTTATGACATTCAGTTTACCGATTCCCTGACAGGCTACACAGCAGGGAGAAACGGTTATTTTGCAAAGTACAGCAGGAGTATCGTCGGGATAAAGGAAGATATCCCCCTTTCATCCTTTGAAACATTCAAACTTGGTGAAAACTACCCGAATCCTTTCAATCCCGTTACTGTAATACCCGTAACCCTTGCAGAACCCGCACAAATTACCCTCACGGTTTATGATATCAGAGGAAGGGAAACAGGCTTTGCAGTCGAAGGAAATTACGCTGCAGGTTATTATGAATTTAAGTTTGATGCCGGAAGAGCATCTTCGGGTGTCTATTTTTACAAATTAAATGTGGTGACTGCCGCGGGTAAAAAGTACTCTCAGGTAAAGAAAATGGTGGTTAACAAATGAATATTCACGATTTACCCGGTTACAAGGGGGCTGCATTTCTAAAAATTCTTCCAAAACTCTATCGGGATCCTCTTGGGACGCTGAGCGATATCGTCGCCGGGGGTGAGAGAGTAATTCCATTCAAGTTCGGGAAGTATATCCTTTTTCTTGTGAACGACCCTTCAATCCTTCGTCATATCCTAAAAACAAATTACCGGAACTACCCAAGAGGGAAATCGCTGAAGGGCATCTTCCCGCTCCTTGGGAAGGGCTTGTTCACAAGCGATCACGACCTCTGGGTCAGGCAGCAAAAAAATCTGACACCTGCATTTCACACCAAAAATTATGCGGAGTTCGAACAGATAATAAGAGAGGAGACAGGGAGATTCTGCTCTGACCTCGAAGCCATTTCGAAGCAATCCGGCAATGTCGATATGCAAAAAGAGTTTAAAACTTTGATGCTCAAAATTCTGGCGAAGGAGATGTTCTCTCCTGATTTGAAGTTTGAACCAGAAACCATCATCGCAAAGCTTGACGCCGTGCTCGACTATACGAGTATAAAAGGGGAATTGATAAGAAATGTCGTTTCGGGTGTAAAGGGGCTGTTTGGTCTTCGCTACACTCCTCCACTCTACTACACTGAATCGTTGAAATATCTTGAAGATTTTGTCGCGGAATTTTTCGGCAGAATAGTGAAAAATGAATTGCGACCGGGAGCCCTCACTTCCATCCTGAAGGAATTAAAAGAGCAGGGCGAGATCGACGATACCCAGGTGCGGGATGAAATTATGACATTTCTTTTCGCAGGTTTTGATACCGTGGCAGAGGGGCTTTCCTGGAGTCAGTATCTTATCTCCACCAGTCCCGGCACAGACGAAAAGATTATTTCGGGAAGCGAATCACGCTGGCTTGGTGCTGTGATAAATGAGGCACTGCGGCTTTATCCCCCTGCATGGGCGTTTTACAGAATTGTTACCGAAGATGACGATATTGACGGGCTCCACTTCCCTGCAAAATCGTATCTGATGATCTCACCATATCTGTTACACAGAACACCAAAATACTGGGAGAATCCGCATTTATTTAACCCCGAAAGATTTGTAGAAGAGGATCAGCCCGAGGTGAACCACTTCCACTACATACCCTTCGGTCAGGGTCCCCACATCTGCACAGGAAGAAGAATAGCAATGTTCGAGATGCATCTGATCCTCTCAATCATCACTCCCAAATTCCGATTCATTTACACGGGGAAAAATCCACCCGAGGCAGATCCCGGAATAATAATGAAAGCAAAGGATGCTCTCCTCTTCAAAGTTGAGATGAGATAATGAGCGAAAACGAGAAAATAAGGCGGGTAATCTCCCTGACAACGGGTAACAGTCTGAAAAACGGATTCATGATTCAGTTTCCCGATGGTGAAATGTGGAACCCCGTCCCCGATTCGGTACCCGGTTTTACACTTAAGCTGAAATCAGCGGGTTCATTGAAGAATACGATCTTTCCGCCGACGGAATTGAATGTAACCGAAGCATATCTTTTTGACGAGTTTGACATCGAAGGTGACCTTTTTTCAGTTTTTGAAACTGCCTACGAGTTGTCCGGGGTAAAGAGGGGGCATTCCGAAAATCTCAGTCTCCTCCTCAAAATTCTCTCCCTGCCTTCAAGTCCCCGAAAGAAAGAGAAAAACTTCGCCAGGAGGATGTCGGGTCAAGCCCACTCTCTCGAGAGGGACAAAGATGCCGTCTCATATCATTACGATATGTCCAACGATCTCTACAAACTCTGGCTCGATCCTCAGATGGTTTATTCCTGTGCGTATTTCAAAACCCAGGATACTCCTCTCGAGGAAGCTCAAACGGATAAACTCGACTATATTTGCCGGAAACTTGCCCTTAAAGAGGGAGAGAAGTTACTCGATGTCGGGTGCGGATGGGGTGCCCTGGTTATTCATGCTGCACAAAATTATGGAGTTACTGCTCTGGGTGTCACGCTGAGTAAAAATCAGGCGGAACTGGCGAATTCCCGGATTCAGCAACTCGGGCTCACTCAGAGGTGCAGAGTAGAGGTGAGGGATATCAGAGAGATGGAAAATGAACAGTTTGACAAGATTTCATCGGTTGAGATGTTGCACCACATCGGCTACAATTCACTCCCTCAATATTTTGAAAAAATCAGGCAGCTCCTTAAACCGGGCGGACTGTCGTTTCAGCTCGCTGTTACGAGTAATGCAGCGAAGGGAAAATATCGCGGTCCTCTTTTCGCACCAAAATATTTCATGCCCGACTATGAACTTTCACCCGTCGGGGAGTATTTAAAAATCGCCGAAAGAGGGGGATTTGAAGTGTATGACCTCGAGAATCTTCGTCAACACTACATGCTGACAGCACGGCACTGGCTAAAAAACATCGAAAACGGGCATGATGAAATTGCAGGTGTTACAGGTGAAGTAATGTACAGGGTTTACAGATTGAGCATGGCGCTTATGGCATACGGATTCAATTCGAACATGATAAACCTCTACCATTTTGTATTGCGAAAAACAGAAGGGAAAGGGAATTATCCCCCTTTAACCCGCTGGTATTGAGATGAAAGGAGAAAAGATGAAGGAACTTTATTTATTACGACATGCAAAGTCTGACTGGGATGACGATTCCATTTCAGATCACGAAAGACCCTTAAACAAACGGGGATTCCGTGACGCCCCCGCCATGGGAAATTTAATGAAAAGGGAAGGAATGGTGCCTGATCTTGTTGTATCAAGCACAGCGCTCAGGGCGAAAACCACCGCAGAACTGGTGACGAAGGAAATCAACAGGAAACCGGCGGATATAATTCTTCTGGGGTCACTCTATCTTGCATCGGCGGCAGAAATCCTTGCGCAAATCAGGCAGACGGATGAATCGACGGAAAGACTTCTATTGGTAGCTCACAATCCCGGCATCACAAATCTTGTAAACCGGCTCGCCGGTAATCCTGTTAATTCAATCGAAATGCCGACATGTGGTCTTGCACAGTTTATATTTCCCGGGAAATGGTGCGATGCAAATTATGCCAGCTTCAGACTGATTCATTTCTATACTCCAAAATGATGAAAACCTCGCTGAAAATTATCTCCCACCTCTTCAGGTCGATAGCCTGCTTAACATACCCCCTTCCATATTAAAAATATTTTTGAGATCTCTTGACATTAATTACAAAAATTTGTAATTTAACTCCAGGATATAATTAAACACGGGAGAGTAATGTAAACGCAGGAAATATAACAAACGGCACAAAAATTGTCCGGTTATTACAAGTTATCCGGCAGGATGTTCCAGGATTTTCTTCGGGCCCTTTTAGAGCAAATATTCTATCGTAATGTACCTTCCACACCCTGTAGAGAACCACACGGCGGTTCTTCTCCGGGAATCCTTTACAAAACCAATTCTGATACACGGTGACATTTTAAGCAATTAAGATGCCTTTAAGCCATTGTTTAGATACTTAATCTTTTTGGAAAATAGTATGAGTAAATACCTTAAATCGTTGAGAATACTACCCTGTTTGGTTTTATTGTTGAGTTTCACTGCGGAGGCCCAGTTTGATTCTGTAATCTTTGTAAAAAAAGCTCCCTACTGGAATGAAGCTGTGATCTACATGGGTGACCAAAACGATGACGGGTATGATGACTTTATCCTTTGCGTTCAGGATGCAAATGTAGGTCCAAATGGTTACGCAAATTTTTATTATGGAGGTAACCCTGTTTCCTCCACCTCTGCGTTGAAATTTCCTTACTATGCTCCAACCACCACCACTGCCTGTGATGTAAATAGAGACGGTTACAGAGATTTAGTCGTCCAAAGAAGAGGCAATGTTAAACCACAAATTATAGATATTTATTATGGCGGTCCTGAGATTGATACAATATCTGATTTTTCATTCTCCTGGATCGACAACATCTCCGATTTAGTAGAAATGATGGGACATAATTGGCCCATTGATTTCGACGGTGACGGATTTGAAGACTTTGTTTGTATAAGTGGATACAATGTCACCTCAGGATTTCTAAATGACAGAATATATTTTTTTAGAACAGACAGTCTCATGACAACCCAAGCATATCACAAAATTGAATTGTTCCCGGATCAATCGTACCAAATAAAGCGGTCGTATACAAGTTTTGCTGATATTGATGGTGACAGAAAGACTGATATTAGTATCGTTTTGGGTAAATATTCTGCACCGACAGCGGCACCTGAACGCAAGGTTCGCTTTTATTATGGGAATACAGATTTCGATTTTAATGGTTTTTACGAAATAACCGATACCATGGCATATGTGGATCATACCTATTTAATACAAGACCTTAACAATGACGGTAAAGGAGAGATAATCTTCAATAATCCGGGAACGCATCCTGATTGGTATTCGGATGTTTTTTCATTTGGTACCCGACCCCCAAACTTCACAGTGGAGCAGGGGATCAATACGCAAAATTACCCTTGGGCTGCGGCTTTTTCACCCGGCGATATAAATGCCGATGGATGTAATGACATGTTACGCCACCTGCCTTATTATATAATGAATCTCTATCTTGGAGGATACCCAATGCAGGAAGAGAGGACCAAAGTCTATTCGTCTTCGTCTTCGGGTATTTATCGAATAAATTTTGGAGGTAGGATTGGAGATGTGGACGGTGATGGAGTTGATGACATATGTATCGGTGAAAACGGAGGTACTGATCATACAGGAACCAACCAACCCGGTAATATTTACATAATAAAGGGGACAAGAAGTCCTGTTTCAGTAAAAGACGAGGCTGCACCCGAAACAACTGAATCTCAGTTAACTCTTAATATATCTCCAAATCCAACCTCCTCAAGTTTAAATATCACATACACTCTTCCCTTCGAAGGGGAAGTAGATATAAGTATTCACGATATAACAGGTAAAAAAGTTTACGCCACCACCCAAATTGAGAATATTGGCGAACATGCATTATTTGTTGATATTTCAAAAATAGTAAAATCATCAGGTGTCTATATTTTAACCATAGAATTACATCAAGGTGATAAAAGTGTATTAAAGAGTTTGAAACTTCAGTTCTTGAAGTAAAGGGAAAAAACTACAACAAAAAAAAGGAATGCGCTATGAAAAAGGCTGCATTAATCATACTTCTTTTAACAGGAATGTTCTTTGGACAGGACAGACCTCGTCCGGGAATTGATTATTTCCCGCATACAGGCTTTTTCGACTTTGTCGTTAATGCCCTGAGCCATCCATGGGATGGTACAACCTCTACATCGCTAATTTCGGAGTATAACTCTAAAGGGTGGTATCTTGATTCACTTAAAGATCTTGGGTTGACCAACATCGTTACCGACGGTCAATACCATCTTGATAATCTCCAATCCTTAAGACATTCATTTTTCTTGAATGATATGGGATTTCAATGGAAAAACAAAACCTGGGCTAATCCTCCCGTAATATTCACTCCTGCAGAGTACCTGAATTCCCTTGGGCATGATGTAAAGGATTATCCGCTTGAATTTGGAGGCGATATAGCAGGCTCAATTAATAAACTTAATAATTTTGGCTTCACCACAGCAGGCGGTTCAGGCACCTGTTATTGGGGTATGCAACCGAATTATCAACCACCGCTGGATGCTACAGGGGCGAATATTGATGAAACTATTAATACTACTCTACACAGTTCAAGATACTCTAAAGTTAACTCGCACGATCGGGGTGTAATGTTATGGGGAGTTCTCCCATGGACACAACTTGCTGATCCAAGCCTGTGGTACAAAATGAGGATTTATCTTCGGATGGAGGATGTCCCGACAAATGAGGAAGAGATTTTTACCATCAATATCAGTAATTGGACAGGAAACACAGATGATCCTCAACTTGAATTAAGGCGGGATTATTTTCGGCAAATAGCGGCACAAACAGGACCAATTGGTTTAACACAGGTTGTGATGAATACCGCTATTACTGATACAAATGACTATGTCTGGTTTGAATCAAATGCATTTCAGGTTAGTCAGGATATGGATCTCGGATTTTATATCTACTGGCATGGTAACGCAAGTATTTACATCGATAAGATTACTTTTGTCAGTACACAATTCGCGGAGCTGTATGTTGACTCAACAATAAGTGTTGATGAAATAGCTACTACATTATTTAACCGCTATCCGAATGGCGATTTAACGAATACGAAATTTCAAAGCTTCTATGCAGATGAACCATTTCAACTATCGGCACTTTACAGGAAAGAACTTCAATCTAAAATATACCAAAAAGCAACCTCGGTTAATGCTACAACATTGGAGTTAAATGGAGCGACCGGAGGTGTTCCGGCTTATTTTCTTGAGTTTGAACGAAATTATGCAAAGCCGGTAGGAGAAGAAGCTAAGCGATCAATTATTTACAACATTTACCCCATAGATGCCAATACCACAATTGGTCAGACAAGCATTCAGCACAGACTGGATGTTCTGATAAATTACGGAAACTTTGGTGAATCAGAAGATTATCAATTCTCCGGACTAAAAAGAGCTCAGATGGCTGCCCAAAACTTTACTCTTGATATTCAATCCGACGATATTCCTCTGATCTTTACCATGGGCGTACATTCAGAACAATATGTTACGGGTTCGCCAGGTTCACCGGTTTATGTCTCAGGTCCACATTCGAGGAGAGCCCCAACATGGAGTGAGATATTTGCTCAAGGGAATTTAGCTTTGGCTTATGGTGCTAAGGGATTTATGTATTATATGATCCCTACCAGGGCAAAACCACCTGTTCTAAAATTCAATCCTAATCTACAACAATACTATTATGACACAGTTTGGAATACTTATGGCTTATTTGATGCAGCAGGTGAAGTTTATGATACTTCTCATTCAACGATGAACGGAAGTGTACAACACCCTGAATACAATCAGATTAAAAACAAAAGATTTTTTGCGGTTAAAAGTTTCATATCCTCGATCAAACCAATTGAGTCAACGCTTTTGGGATTGAGGTGGAAGGATGCAAAAAGTTGGCATGATAACTCCTCATGTTCAGAAAATTGGATTGCTAATGTTTCCACCCGATATCCTTATTTTGGAAAAGACGATGATTCAAACAAAACATTTGTGGAAACAGGTTATTTTGTTGAAAAATCTCCCCCTTCCGGGAAAATTGAGGATGCAAAATTCATTTATCTGGTAAACAGAAGGTGCAATCTCCAACCTGAGAATTCACCCGATAACCTTGAAGAATATGCGGATACATCATGCAGAAATGTAAGATTTTATCTCAATTTCCCTAATTCAACCTGGGATTATTACACAGTTACAGATTTAAAAACTGACTCTGTGTATTTTACAACCAAAACAGGTGCAGTTACGATTTTCCTTGGTGCAGGAGAGGGAACCCTGTTAAAGATTGAACCACAGATTACAAATATTACACAAAATGATACTCTTGGTTACAACACAACATTTTACAGTGACCTGACAGTATCTAATAATGCAACACTTACCATAACCGGGGGCACAACACTGACTTTTAAGAATCATTCACGGCTTATCCTCTCCAATGGAAACCTGAATGTTGTCGGTACGGCTCAGGAACCGGTAGTGTTCGACTTTGTTGTCCCTTATTGGCAATCCACTCAAAACGGAATTGTTAACAACAATGGAAATGTCGTGTTAAATCATGCAAGGATCAAAAACGCGGGAATTGGTTACTACTCATATACCACTGATAATGATGACATTCAGAATTGCGAAATATTCAACAATTATTGGGGAATAGTGATGCATTGGACTCACAGTTATGGTACCGAGAAGGCAAAGATCGTTAACTGTAACATTCACGACAATGCAACCTGGGACAATCAGGGAAGAGGAATTACGCTATCGAATTCATCCCCAAAGATATACGCCACCACTATCAGAAAAAATGATTACGGCTTATACTGTGTAACAAATTCAAACCCCTATGATACAACTGACGAGATCAACAGTTACAACTTAATCGACAGCAACGATGTTGGAATAATAACTCTTAACTCATCACCGATGCTTGGTTATGTGGATAATGATCAAGGAGGTATCCTGATATCCGGTGGTGGAAACACGATCAAAAATAATTCCATATTCAATGTGATGGCAGATACCAACTGCAATGTCTATGTGGAACGGAATTACTGGGGGACAAAAGACCCGGCATTGTTTAACATATATTCAGTCACCGGCAGTATAGTCTATACTGACTATTATCTGGATGATCCGCCAACAGGATCGATTTACTCGGGATTGGCAAGTAAAGTAGCCATGAAGATTGACGATGAGTTGATATCACAGAGTCAGGGGAGGTTCACATCGGGCGGAGGACATAGTTTGTTAAGAGCGGCAAGGAAACAGATAAGACAAGGAAACATGACTGCAGCAAGGGCAATATTACTTCCGTTGATCAACAACCCGGAAAACATGCAAATGTCATGTGAAGCATTGGAGATATACGGTAAAACCTATAGCCCCGGAGACATCGAAAGTTACTTCTCGGTTCTTCAAACGGTTGGCAACCGGCCTGTTAAAAACGATCTTACGGCAAAGGCTCTGTTTTTGCTTTCGGAATATCAGATAGACAGAAAAGAAACTCACCTGACAAACCTGATATCAGTTTATCAAGGAACTGACCATGCAGCAAGGGCATCTTATCTGAAAATCATTCACCTGATTGGAGAAGGAAACCGGGACGAAGAGATTGATGCTCTCAAAAATGATATGAACAGATTATATCCATTGAGTTCATATACAAAAGAAGTAAATTACATTCTTACATCGGGCACGAATATGATGAAACCTTCAACGGTAACATCAACAACCGAGACTTTACCTTTAGAGTACCAACTCTTCAATAACTTTCCCAACCCGTTCAACCCTGAAACGATGATAAAATTCTCGCTAAAAGAGAGAAGCAGTGTAACCCTGACGGTTTACAGCATCACGGGGCAGAAAGTTGCAGAACTCATAAGCGGTGAAATGGAGAAAGGGTTCTATGAGGAAAGGTTTGATGGTACAAATCTTTCTTCAGGTGTTTATGTAATTCGTTTGAATGCCCAATCGCTTGAACATACAGGCTCCAATTACAGCAAAACGATGAAAGCTTTGCTCCTTAAATAGGGCTGAGGAATGAAGGTTGATGGCTGAAAAGCCCGCACAAGAATGTTAAATTATTAAGGCTGTCTCGAGAGGGTCAGCCTTTTAAAATATCTATGGTGAAATAAATTTCAATTATTGGTGTAATAACTCATGTTAAAAATATTTTTTAGATCTCTTGACATTAATTACAATAATTCGTAACTTATTATCAGGATATAATTAAACACGGGAGAGTAATGTAAACGCAGGAAATAAAATAACCGGGACAAAAATTGTCCGGTTATTACAAGTTATCCGGCAGGATGTTCCAGGATTTTCTTCGGGCCCTTTTAGAGCAAATAATCTATCGTATCGTACCTTCCTCACCCTGTAGAGAACCATATGGCGGTTCTTCTCCGGGAAACCTGCTGTTTATAAACATCCCCCTGATTTAACTCTTAATAACTCATGAACAATCTATTATTTATATAAATTGTCGTAGAGTAACCGGATTGTATTCCGATTGTACATCTTAATCAATGGTTTAGCATGAAAATGTTTTATATTTTGTTTCTTCTGGGTTTAGGATTATTTACGAGCTGTTCAGAATCGCCGACCGATAATGAGGTAGAAAAACCTGTTCTTACAGTTGACGATATGTCATGCACGGAAGGTTGGCTTAATCTGTCCACTCCTCCGGAGATGTTACCTGCACAGGTATTGCTACTGCAGGATAACCAGACAGTTATGTCCATTACGGTGGTAACTACTGATACGCTTTTGTACATACCCACTCTTACCCATTCCAAAGTTTATGTTTTTCAGGCATCAATAACTCCTCCCAACAATTCCACAATATTTTCCAATGTAACAAATCTTACCACACTTTCACCCACCGGCAATTCCTTTAGCCGTACCAAGCATTACCTCGGGAGTACAAATATCAACTATAGTTATGTAAATGATATTGCAATAATTAGTGAGAATGATATCTGGGCTGTTGGTCTGTTCGTTCTTCCTGATACCAATCTTTCAGGTTATTTAGACTACAATGCAGCACATTGGGATGGAACGGGATGGGAATATAAAAGAATTTGGTATGAAGTACCCGGAAATTTTCTTGCAGTACCTGAAATTACCGGAATATTAGCTTTTACCAATAATAATTTGATGTTGTTTAGTACTTTTGGTGTGACCTGGTATGATGGGACAACACAAATCCGTTCTGAAAAACTTCCATTGGCTACAGCAAATGTCTGGGGAAGCGATAGCAATAATATTTATGCCGGAGGTTATGGTGGCAAAATATATCACTACAATGGAACAGTCTGGACCCCTATTGAAACTGGAACTGATTTGTATGTAAACAACATTTATGGTGATTATAATAAAAGAACAAAATCTTATGAAATACTTGCCGTTTGTGCCGAATATTCTCTTGGCTTTACTTCAAAGATATTTAAGATAGAGGGCCAAAAGGCAACAGAAATAAGCAAACAAGGAATTTCAGATTTCGTTTTGAGAGGCTGGCTTTATCCAGGTAAAAAAATATTTGTTGTTGGTGATGGAATCTATTTTAAGGATATGAATGATTCAGAATGGAGCAAAGAAGAAGATCCAAATTTGATAACAATTTACTGCATAAAAGGAACCCGTCTAAATGATATATTTGCGGGTAGCACATACGATAGATTGTTTCATTTTAATGGAATTGAATGGAAAAAGTTGTTTCCTGAAAATCCCAATTCATCCTACGGTAAAATTAAAATAAAGAACAATATCGTTGTGGCAGCTGGATCAGATGGAAATCAGGGATTGGTAACAATTCTTAAAAGATAAAATTTAATTAAAGGAGGTCTTATGTTTCATCCGCCTTAGAAGTTTTGCATCGGAAATATTTTACTTTAAATTTAATTAATGAATTCATTAAAATATCATTCTCGATTAATGGAAACGATGAAAGCTTTGCTCTTGAAGTAGTCCCGATTCTCGTGAAATTCATTCGGGGGTCGGAAACCGAAAACTACAACTAATTTATACGGCTGTCTCGAGAGGGGCAGCCTGCCATTTCAAAAAGACCTGTGTGTTATGCATCAAGTTTATATTTTTGCATTGTTTTTGCTTTAAGTAATTGTTAGTTTTGCAGTCCATTTATGAATGTTTATATTTTTTATTGAAAAGAGTGAACGAACCGGTAGTTACACCGCAAGTGTGAGGGATAAGACATGAAACCGGCAATTTCCTTTATTTTGAGATTGCCTGAAGATTAATCGCGAAATGTGTAAAAGCACGAATACTAAAGTTGCTTTAATCCCTTCCAAACTTAAGAGAAAAAATAAAAATTCTCAAAAGATTTGCCCTTGCCTTTGCGGATGACGCATATAACTGCTCCATCGAAATGAAATATAACAGCCACGGTTTTGAATGAGTTTCCCCCTCACCTAACTAAACCTTGCCCGTTTATCCTTCGGGGTGACGGGCTTTTTTATGTCATCAGAATACCGGTGGTTAAAAAGAAATCTGCTAAGAGCGGTTCCACCGGTCAGATAAAAGGGAATTCTTAAGTCTCGAACGATTTTCAGCACTCCATCCTGTAGGGGGTAGAGGTTCTCCGTGTAAAACTTTTCTGACGAGTTCATATCTGTTCCTTATCTCCCGGTCTCGAATCTTTTCAATCAATTCATGGGTAAGGTTATGTATAAGGTTATCTTTGCCGTATAATTTAAGAATGCTATACCAGGGAACTCGCTCAAGAATTCTTTTAAGGATATACTCCTTGGTTAAGAAAGCATAGCCGGGTTCCTGCTCCAGAGTGATGAGATATAATTGAATTACATCAACATCATAATCCCAGAAAATCGGGTCGAGCGTTTCTTTTATAAAGGTTTTATCAGGCATACACAAATATAAAGATAAATAAAGAAATATTCTGCTCACCGGGCAAGTAATTCAAATGACGGTCTGTGTTTTCAAGCTGAATAAAACTCTCCTTTTCCCTTGCCTTAAATTGACAAATCTCTCTTATTTTGAAGTTACAAATTAAATTTTTTCCCCGATTATTTCAAACATTTACGGAGGAATCGTGAAGTTGAAGACGAATGTGATTACGGCAGTTCTTTTTACTATATTATTTGTCGTTGGTGGTTACGCTCAGAAGATTACGGACATTATCCAGCCCCTAAGAGTTGTATCGGGCAAGACGGGTGAATTCAGAATTTCTGATCTCTGGTATGCCGGTGACTACAAGGTGAAATTCAAGGAGAATAAAGCCCTCAAAGTATCCTATAGCGAAAAGGACAGCATCCTCAGGGTGGAAACTGACAAGGATTTCGAGGGAATAACCCTGCTTCCATTTGAATATAAAAAAACAGTTTATCAGATACCTGTTGTTGCTGCAAAACAGAGATTTCACACTTTTTCATTCAAGCCCGCAAAAAAATATAAACACCTTACGGTCATTGGTCAGTTTAACGCCTGGAACCGCCAGTATGACCCGATGACCGATGCAAACGGCGACGGTGTTTATGAAATATCCGTTCCGATAGAACCGGGTAGATACGAGTACAAGTTTTTTGGTGATGGTGAAGAGATAGTTGATCCCGCAAACAAAGATTCAGTACCGAACGGAATGGGAGCCTTCAATTCCGTTATTATCATTGAAAAACCGTTCAAAAGTCGTGCATTTCTCCATAACCTGGGAGTGAAAGAGTCAAAATCGTTCAGATTTTTCCATTTTATCTGTGAAAAAGATGGCAAACCGGAACCTGTTGCAAAAGAGAATATCACAGCTTTGCTCGACAATGAATCGCTTACCGACTCGGAAGTGAAGATTGAAAATGGAATTGTTGTTGTTACACTCCCCAGAATGAATATGAAAGGGAACCGGCTTTTAAGAGTTGCAATCACCAAGGACGGTCAAAAAACCAACTGGCAATATATCCAGTTACAGGATGGTGCCCCCGCCGGTAAAGGAAAATTCAACTGGTACGATGCGATTATTTATTCCATCATGATCGACAGATTCAAGGATGGCGACAAATCGATAAACAAGCCTGTGGTAAGAGACTCCGTTTTCCCGCCTGCAAACTATCAGGGTGGCGATTTTCAGGGAATAATCGACAAAATAAAGGACGGTTATTTTGAGAAACTCGGGATAAACACCATCTGGATTTCACCCGTGAATGACAATCCGATGACCGCCTGGAGGGAGTATCCTGCACCGAACAGATGGTACACAGGTTATCATGGTTACTGGCCCGTAAGTGATACAAAAGTTGAAGAGCAGTTTGGCACCATGGCAAAACTGAAGGAACTCGTGAAAGCCGCACACAAAAAAGGAATAAAAATTCTCCTCGATTTTGTTTCCCACCATGTGCATCAGGAACATCCCTGGTTCAAGCAGCATCCCGACTGGTTTGGAAGCCTCGATCTTCCCGACGGAAGAAAAAATCTCCGACTTTGGGACGAATATCGTTTGACCACCTGGTTCGAACCTTACATTCCATCATTTGATTTTACAAAATCGAAAAAAGCGCTCAATGCTGTAAGTGACAACGCAATCTGGTGGCTCGAACAGACGGGTGCCGACGGATTCCGCCACGATGCAGTAAAGCATGTTCCGAATGAATTCTGGCGTGTGCTTACGGCAAAAATAAAGAAGCACTTCAAAGGAAAGAGGGATATAGAGGTTTATCAGATCGGTGAAACATTTGGTGATTATGCGATGATCAGTTCCTATGTGAACAACGGTCAGCTCAGTTCACAATTCAATTTCAACCTGTTTGATGTGGCGATTGTTGCATTTCTGAATAAAAATGCTTCACTTGAGCTGATATCCACTGAAATGGAGAAAACATTCGATGTTTATGGCCCGATTCATGTTATGGGTAACATAATGGACAGCCACGACAAGATCAGATATATGGCTTATGCAGATGGCGACCTTGAAATAAACGACGGAAGAGCTGCCGAGATCGGCTGGAACGCACCGCCCAAGGTTGACAATCCTTCGAGTTATGACAAGCTGAAGCTTTATTACGCTTACATGATGACCATCCCCGGCTTGCCCGTGGTTTATTACGGGTCTGAATTTGGAATGACAGGTGCATCAGATCCCGACAACAGGAGAATGATGTATTTTGACGACAAATTAAACGGATATGAGAAGAAGACACTCGAAGATATAACCAGACTGATTGGTCTCCGCAACAAATATTCCGCCCTGAGGTACGGTGATTTTTATACTGTTGTCAGCTCGCACAATGTCCTTGGTTACATCAGATCTGATGCCAATGGCAGAGTGCTCGTGCTCCTCAACAAATCTGAAAAAGAGGAGGTTGTAACCGTCGATCTTCCTGCATTTTATGATGTCGGATATGCTGAAAATCCCCTCACGAAAGAAAGAATTGTTACCGAGAGTAATCAGATCAAGGTAAAATTAAGTCCTTCAGGATACGAAATCTTTCTTTTGGAAAAGTAAAATGCAAAGACGCGTTTTCTCAGGAAAGAGTTATCCTTTAGGTGCAACTGTAACCCCCGACCGCTCGGGGGTTAACTTTTGTGTCTATTCACGGAATGCCACAGCAGTAGAGATACTCCTCTTCGATTCACCCGAGGCAGGGCACCCCTCGGAAGTGATAAGATTGAGTATCCTTAACCACAGGACATATTTTTACTGGCACGCCTTTGTGGAGGGGATAAAACCCGGACAGATATATGCCTACCGTGTTTACGGTCCGTTCAATCCTGAGAAGGGGCTGAAATTTGATCCCGAAAAAGTATTGATCGATCCCTACTCCCTCCTTGTTGTGGATAATCTCTATAACAGGGAGGCAGCAAGAAAACCCGGGAGCAATGTGCAGTGCTCTATGCGAAGTGTGGTGGTTGATCCTTCCGACTATGACTGGGAGGGGGATATGCCGCTGAATCTCGAGCGGACGAGAACAATCGTCTATGAACTGCATGTGAAGGGATTTACTGCCAACCCTAATTCGGGAGTTGATGAAAAACACCGGGGCACATTCAGAGGGCTCATTGAAAAAATCCCGTATCTTAAGGAACTTGGCATCACCTCGGTTGAGTTGTTGCCGGTCCAGCAGTTTGATCCCCACGATGTAAAACCGCCTCTCGTTAATTACTGGGGATATAACCCGATTGCTTTTTTTGCTCCGCACAGGGCATACAGCTCCGATCAGTCGATTTTTGGTCCGGTAAACGAGTTTCGTGACATGGTAAAGGCACTGCATAAAGAGGGAATCGAAGTGATTCTTGATGTTGTGTTCAACCATACGGCGGAAGGAGACGAGACGGGACCCGTCCTTTCCTACCGAGGATTTGAAAACAAGGAATATTACATCCTCGATGAGGATAATCCCTACGGCTACGCAAACTACACGGGCTGCGGAAACACTCTGAATGCAAACAATACCGTTGTAAAAAGGATGATAATCGATTCGTTGAAATACTGGGTTTCCGTCATGCATGTTGATGGATTCCGTTTCGATCTCGCATCGGTTCTCGCAAGGGATCATGACGGGAAACCCCTTCAGAATCCGCCGGTTCTTTGGCAGATTGAGTCTGAACCCGTTCTCGCAGGCACCAAACTGATTGCAGAAGCCTGGGATGCGGGGGGCTTGTATCAGGTCGGTTCTTTTGTCGGTTACAAATGGGCTGAATGGAACGGGAAGTTCAGGGATGATGTGAGAAGATTTGTCAGAGGTGACCATAATATGACAAAAATAATAGCACAGAGAATATCCGCGAGTCCCGACATTTATCCCGATCCACTAAGGAATCCTGCACGCGGAATCAACTTCGTGACCTGTCACGACGGCTTTACTCTGAATGACCTCGTTTCATACACAATAAAACATAACAAGGAAAACAGAGAGGAGAACAGGGACGGAACAAATGAGAACTTCTCATGGAACTGCGGTGTGGAGGGACCAACAAACGACCGGGCTGTTGAACAACTGAGAAAAAGGCTTATCAAAAATTACATAGCGTTACTCTTTACCTCGCAGGGAACCCCTCTTCTGCTTATGGGGGATGAGGTTAGGCGGACGCAAAACGGCAATAACAACGCCTACTGTCACGACAATGTAATGAACTGGTTCGACTGGTCTTTGGTACACAAAAACAGGGATATTCTGCAGTTCACTAAAAAGATGATTCATTTTACCAGGACTCATCACATCTTCACATGGTGTTCACCTTGGTTAAGCGGCGGGAATTTTGGTGCTTCGATTATCGACTGGCATGGGGTAGAGCCCTTCAAACCCGATTTTAGCGACAATTCGCTTACAATTTCATATACCCTGAAAGATTTTTGGAACAATTCATACTACCACTTTATTCTGAACAGTTTTTGGGGTGAGCTGGACTTCAAACTGCCTCACTATAACAATGCCACTCAATGGGAGGTTATTGTCGACACAGCCCAGGAGAGTCCCAAAGATTTCCATCCTCCCGGTTCAGGTGTCTGTGTGGAGGGAGATAAATATCTCGCCACCGGAAGAAGTTTTGTGATATTGTATGCAACCATGAGATGAAGTTTGAGGTATGAAGTTTGAAGTATGAGCTGTCTTGTCCTGAATTAAGTTTACAGATGGAGAAATGATAAATTTGCAAAGGAGAAAAGCAAATGTCTGTAAACGAGAGAATAGTAAAGAGATATAGTGAGAGTTTTAAGCTTCAAGTGATAGAGGAAATAGAGCGGACGCACTGTTCAATCGATCGTATGCAGCGTAAGTACGGAATCACCGGTAACAATACTATAAAGCAATGGATCAAGAAATACGGAAGGACAAACCTGATGACAAAGAAGATACGAATAGAGACCCTGGAAGAAGCAGATCATATAAAGACACTCCAGAAGCGGATCAAGGAATTGGAGTCAGCGCTGGCCGATAGTATACTTCGTGAGCGAGCATATCGTGAAGTGGTGGCAGTAGCAAGTCAAGAGATCGGAATAGACTTAAAAAAAAAGTACAGCAAAAAGTCATAGATTTGTTAAATGAAAGGGAGAAACTGAGTATAGCGGGACTTTGTAGAGCTCTTGGTATAACGCGTCAGGGCTATTATCAAAATGAGCGCAGGGAAACTATGGAGAGGTTGAGGAATGAAATAATCCTTGAGTTTGTAAGGCTACATCGTCTGCATCACCCCAAAATGGGTAGTAGGAAGCTATACAGCCTTGCAAAGGCGGAACTGGATATGAGAGGAATAGGCAGGGACAGGTTCTTTAACATATTGCGTAACAATGGTTTACTGGTGGAGCGCAAGACAACTAAAGCAAGAACGACAAATTCTAATCATGGCTTTCAAGTTTACAAAAATGAACTTGATGAGAGTGCAATGAGCAGGAAGAACGGTGGGTAGTCAGTGATATAACCTACATCAGGGTGGGAGGTGGTTTTTATTATTTGAGTCTGATAACCGAAGTCAGTTCACGAATGATAGTTGGTTTCGATCTTTCTCACAGTTTGGGAATAGAGGGAGTTATCCGTGCGATGAAGATGGCATTCAGGGTGATCAGAGATACACAGGGAATGATACATCATTCTGACAGAGGGGTACAGTATTGCAGCAAAGAATATATAAAGTTACTCAAGAGTAAGGGAATAAAAATAAGTATGGCAGAGAGGGGAAATCCGTATGAGAATGCGATAGCAGAGAGAGTAAACGGAATTCTTAAATTAGAGTACAAACTTGGCAGCAGATTCAATAGTGTTGAGAGTGCACAAAAGGCGGTAAAAGAGGCAGTAAAGTTCTATAACTATGAAAGGCCTCACTGGTCACTAAATTTAAGGACGCCATCGTCGGTATATGAGAGTAGTGAAAAAAATTGAAAAAGGTCCCAGACTAAGGGGGATTGCATCCCCCTTAGAAACCCCTGCTGGTGATATATTTAAGTGGTCAATAGTCTAATTAATGTGTAAACTTTTTTTAGGACTTGACAAGCTATGAGCTATGAGGTATGAGCTGACAATTAGCTCATACCTGTTATGTTAAAAAGCAATAGGAGCACCCAAGTTTTCTTCATTTTCTGCACAAATTTCGTTTATATATTCGCTTTGTCCTCTTAGTTACCGAAAGGGTGGACATAGAATCTCCATGAGGGTGTCAAG